>Ga0308157_10000069_pt1 | contig 438712 bp, 396 predicted proteins | sample PhyBR1_FD_201035 | JGI IMG/M metagenome (GOLD analysis project Ga0308157, IMG submission 201035) | Phyllosphere microbial communities from UC Gill Tract Community Farm, Albany, California, United States - DLSLB.R1 | ecosystem: Host-associated > Plants > Phyllosphere > Unclassified | place...
TGATGCCAAAGAAACGGAACGGGTACATGTCCGCCGCAATCTTGATCTTCGCCCGTGCGTCATCCATCCACACGCCTTTGACCTCGTGGCACTCCATCACGCCATCAGCAGCCATCACGGCAAAGTCTGGGGTGTAGAAAGTGTTGTCGGCCAAACGCAGCTTCAGTCCTTCAAACTTGCGCCACTGGATCTGCCCAGCGTGCTGCAGCAAAGCCAAGTGCTTGTCGTAAGCTTCCTCGGTCTTGTTCATCTGGCCGGTCTTCAGGCGGCCCAGTGCGTACAGCGCTTTTTTCATACCACGCCCTCGCTGGTCAGACGCTCAACAATCCATGCCTCGCCTGCAGTGGTGAATAGAGGCTGCGAAAAGCCAAGGTCGCTCTGCTTCAGCTCGCCCAAGCCCTTGTCGATCACCCATTGCTTGAAGACACGGGCACGCTTCACACCCATGGCGTAGATACCCAGCTCGTCCAGGTGCTTGTTCAACTTGATGGCCGACATTCCCAGCTTCTGGGCTACCTGTGTGGCGCTCATTAGCGTTTTGCGCTCCACCACCTTGTCAAAGAATTCGACCTTGGGGGCAGCCAGCGCCAGCTTGGCCTCTGCCTCGATGCGGCCTTGCTCGGACTCCATGGCCAGCTGGAGAATTTGCAAGCGCGTCAACTCGCTGGCCACCGGTTTGGCTTCCAGCTCCTGCCAGCGGTCAATGATGCGGGCGCGCACTTCAGCGCTGTAACCCGACACCACCACCATGGTGCTGCGGTAGTCCAGCAGAAACTCTGGGTAGCGTTGCCCGTTCTGCGGGTGCGTGTAGAGGGTCTCGTTTCCGAAAACGATACCCCTGTCCACCAGCTGGCGCACAGTCTTGAGCACGCTATCGTGGGTGGTGCCAACGTAGTCAGCAATCTCGCGGCTGCTCATGGTTGGTTTTTTAGATACGGTTTGCAATTGCATTGCGTGCCTCCCTCTCAACGCATCAGGGCGGCGAACGGGTTGGGCGCGCCTCCAGATGCAGTTACTGTGTGTTCACCACGGCGGTACTTGCTAATGGTGGTAGTGCTCACCCCCAGCTCGTCGGCCAGATCAATGCCCTTCTTGCTGCTGGACTGCACGTAGTGCACCTGCTCAGCAGTCAGTGCGGCGCGCTTCACGTTGGTTGCGCGGTTGGCTGCAATGCGGTTGGGGTTGCCCTTTCGGCGGCCAATGCGCGCCACAAACAAGCCGTAATTGCGCTCACTGGTGCAGCGGATGCACTCGGGGTTGCAGCACTCGGGGTGCTCACACGCCACATAGGTGCGGAAGCCCTTGGGTACGGGTTTCTGGTGGACCAAGTGCCAAACAGCACGGGCACCGTACTGCGAGGTCTTTGTGCCGTCAGCGTGCTGGCTGTAGTTGGGTGCGTAAATGTTGGGTCGGCCATCAGGGCGAAGCGATCCACGCCACAGCCAGTGGCCGTCCTCTGTAATAAAGCAGCGCCCCTTGATTTCTTCAAGCGTTCGCATTGCGCCCTCCTGTCTTGTCATCCCACTTGGCGTGCCGTGGGCCCGTAACTTCTTCCGGTGCTTGTTTGAATTGCTCACAGGCGCGTGCGTTGGCGCTAAAGGTGCGCCACGGCGTAGGCTTTTTCAGGCATACGGCAAAACCAAAACGGGACATGCCGGGGGCTGTGTCCTTGGGGCTCCAGTGGTTGCAGTCCATGCACTTGCTCATAACCGCCCCCTACCTCGATGGCTTTCCCACGTAAATGGCACAACAAGCCCGCCGTCCTCGCGCACACGATCCATCACACGGGCGCCCAGATACGTGGTCAGCTCGTCTTTTGGAAGGTTGGACAGGTAAAGCGTTGGCTTGCGGCGCTCGTAGCGTTCGTTGATCACGTCGAACAAGGTGTTGCGCTCAAAGTCCGTACCGTTTTGAACGCCCACCTCATCCAGGACAAGCAGGTCGGGACCCACCAAGGTGGCCACCGCCTCAGACTCGGACTGGGCCGCGCCCTTTGTCCATGTGTCCTTGACGCTGCGAATGGCACGCTGCACCGTGATAAACAGAACGTCAGCGCCGAAGTGCTCAATCACATGCATACCAATGCCGCACGCAAGGTGCGTCTTGCCTGTACCGGGCATGCCTATGAAGATTGCGCTTCGCCCTGTACGGCGCACCTCTTCAAATTGCTCTGCGTAGCTGACTGCGAAGTCCAGCGCCACGCGCTGCTCATGGGTGCTTGCTACAAAGCTTTTCAGAGAGCGATCCAAGAAGCGATCAGGAATGCCCGCGCGGCCAATACGAGCCTGCCAAGCGGCTGCGCGCTCTTGCGCAAGGTCTTCGGCCTTCTTTTTCTCGGAGGCAACCTTCTCGGCCTGTTCACACGCTGGGCAACCAAGCCAAACCCCGCGCAGGTGGCAAAGGCTGTCGTAAGCGCCGTGGGTTTCACAGGAACCAGCACGTACAAGCGGTGGCTTGTGAATTTTCAGGAGGGTGTGGGCGTGCTGCATCAGACTGACTCCACACCATTGCCGTAGCTGTTCTGGTTGAACTCGCCACCCGTGAAATTGCCAGCAGCCCACTGCGTGCGGAAGGACTCGCACTGCGAGAGCAAGTCCCCAACCGCGTGGCAGCGCTTGACCACAAAAGCCTCACTGACTGATGACACAAACCATCCAGCGACTTGCGGTGCCTCCGTCGCGCCCAAGCGCTTGACGATCTGCGCCACGGCGGTGTTCACCTTGGCATTGCGCACCGGCGAGGTTCCGTAGCGCAGCTGGTAAGCCTGCTCGTAGGCAGCCCATGTCGCCCGGCATGCCTGCAGATAAGCCTCTTTCAGCGCAGCCTCATCGCCGCCAGCCTGCGCAGCGGGCTGGAAAGGTTCATTGGCGGTTAAGTGACGGTTCCCCTTACGATTTGGGGGCGGCATCTGCCCCTCTGGAGGGGCGGCATTTGCCGGAGCTGGGGCGGCATCTGCCGGGGGTACTGCGGCATTTGCCGGAGGGGCGGCATTTGCACCGGGGGCGGCATTTGCAGGGGGGGCGGCATTTTCCACTGCATTGGTTTTGCGCTTGGTGGCGCGCTTGCTCTCTGTTGGAGCCTTGCTGGGATCGAAGCGCTTGGGGGAAACGGTGTAGCTTGTGCTGGTGTTGTGGCGGTACTCGCGGAACACAGCGCCAGCCGTTTGCAGCCAAGCCAAGGCATCGCGCACTGCACGCTCAGAAAGACATGTGCGCGCTGCAATCGTGCCCACTGCAGGCCAGCACACACCGTCATCATTGGCTTGGTCTGCCAAAGAAATAAGTACAGCCTTCTGGCTCGGGCTCATGCCCTGCAGAGGCCAGCAGGCCGCCATAAGGATGGTGCTCATCGTGTGCCCCCGTTCAATTCGGGGCCCCACATAGGTCCTATGAGCTTGGTCATCGCCTGGGCACACTCAGCGTCATGATTCGCTTTTTCAATCGCCATCTGCTGATACGTCTTTCCATACGTCATGGCGTAGACGGCATCGCGCAGCACGCTGCTGGTGTCAGAGCGGCGCATGTTGCACTGCTGCAGGAACAAGGTATGGGTCTGTTCGTCCACCTTGGTTTTGAGCGGGCACTCCAGCTTTCCAAGCGGCCCAGCAATGCCACGGGCAAACATGGGCACATCGTCGCCCTGCAGCTCGTCTTGGACATGCTCAAAGATTTTCAGAACCTGCTGAGGGTCCAGCCCAGAAATAGCAGCCACCACCTTTTTGAGCGCGGCGGCTTCCTTGTCTGTGAAATGGGGTTGTTGTGACTGCTTCATCACTTAGCCCCCTCTGTCACGGGAAAGACGTAATCCGGCCAGATTTTGGAAACCAAGTCTTTGGGATACCAGACATGACGCGGCACAGCGCCTTTGGTCGCGCTTTCCAGCGCCACAGCGCTCTCTGGGCGTGGTCTGCGGATGCCGTCGCGCCAATGGCGGATTTGCGCCGTGTGATTGACCCCAACTGCTTGGGCCAATCCGGTCAATGTTTGGGCGTTTTCAGAAGCGAGATAGCTCGAAAGTTCTACACAGGGCGGATATGTGCTCATGTGCGAATTCTATATCTTTTGATACTCACAAAGGTATCTTTTGATAACGCTATCGATTTACTAGCTTTCTAGGTACATTGGTTATGCTTCAAACCATGGATCAAGACCTACTCATGAACTCTCGCAGGGAGCGACTAGAGGCGCTTGCGCTGCACATGGGTGGCCGCGCTGCGCTTGGCCGCGCGCTGGGCTACAAAGATGGCTCATACATCAATCACATGATCAACGGCCTTCGCCCAATCACCGAAAAAACAATCGTTGAGTGCGAAGCGCTGCCCGGAGCCTCCGGGTGGTTTAGCGAACAGTCCTACCAAGAAAAAGCGCTTTCTAGAGAGCTGATCGCTGCAATCTCACGCCTGGAGTCAAGCGAGATACGCCGTCTTGAGAACATGCTGCGGGCATCCCTTGATATGCCTCAACTGCGTAGCTAGCTGCCGGACAAGACTTTTTCATTACAAAATTGACAAACATTATTCCTGCTTGGATACTGTACATCCTTACAGTATCAAACAGGGAGTTCGCGTGAACCGCGATGTAGAAGTTACTGATCAAACGAATCTGAAGGTGTTCACCTTGCAACACTATGGCGGTGGGGTTTTGAATCTCGACAACTCCACCGAAGCGCTATCTTTTGCTCTTGGCCGGATGGAACGCGCAGCTGACATGGTTGAGGTCTGCAGCCGTGCTATTGGCAAAGAAGACCCAGCCACCACCAACTCCCTACAACTGGTTGTTTCAATGATCTTTGAGGCCCGCGAAGCCCTCCAGCTCTGAAAAAGAACGCAAACGATGCAAAAAAGCCGCACCTGTCCAAGCCAGGTGCTTTTTTTTGCATCCAAACAGTATCAATTGATATTGCATAGATCAGTATCATTTGATACAGTCCACACATCAATGCATGCCACTCGTTCTTTGAACAAGCAGCAAGCAACGATGGGTGTGAAGTGATCGAGCCAGCACCCCATGCTCCAAGGGCTATCGATCAGCGTTGGTGCCGGGTGATCCGGTGTGCAGTGGATGTGAGTCCGGGGATCGCGTACATGGGTACGGACGATGGAACAACTCAGAAGGCCACACTAGCCCTCAAAAAGCTAGAGGTACAGATTGCAGAAATGCATACGCGCTGGGTGCTGTCCCCAGCGAAAGCTAAAAAGACAGGCGCCAATTCGAGGCGCGCCAAATTAAAAATGAGGTGTACAGGGCTACCAAGAACAGCAAACCCCTCCGAGCAATCGGCGCTGCCCTCTGAGCGACATCAGAGGGGAAGCATGAGCACCTATAGAAGTGGATGCTCATGCTTCCAAACCAGAGCTTCACATACTCAAACAATCACAGAAATAATTTTAGGAATAATTTGCTGTCGATTTTGTCGTTCCTGCTATCATCCATCTACCAACATCTCAATCGCTTTTTTTCGCTGTTATGGCTGGAAAGGCAAATGGACCGATATGAACGAAGAACACAGCAAAGAAGAAGTAGAGCAAATCATCAAACCTTTTGAAGAAGACATCCGTAGCGTTGTCTTCGACGCTTGGGAGATGTGGCGAGAAAGCTTTCATGCCTCTCATTCGCTTTGGAACGGCACTATGGGAAATGACATGTGCAATTTTTTCCTCAATGTGGCCACCCGCAAATTCCATAGCAACAGTGCTCACATAAAAGTGCACACCAAACGCCCATACGTTGGTATCTACGTAGAGGGGCAGCTATACATGCGCTTCAAAATGGGTAAGCGAAGTCTGCGAACTAGCAACTATCAGACTACTTCAGCCAAAGCATTTCATGACAAGACAATGCCGATTGAAGCGCTGGCCGGAATGACGCGCCTTGAGCTCGTATATGTACCGTCAAGCGACAAACTTGATCTTGAAAACATCATGATTGTTTGCCGGGACAAGGATCGAATTGCTTGGACAATTGACCTACTTGCTCGGGCGCAGCCTGAGCAGACAATTATCGAATTTAAGCCGCCTCAACCACCTAAACCACAGGGAACTGCAGCGGCAAGCGTTATCAAGAAGAAGGGTGGAACAGATGATCGCAAACAGCATTCAGCAGGAGAGGGGGAGTAATCACCATTTTCGGCCTGATTTGCTCGGTCTGCGTCGTCGCATGCTGAGTCTGAATCAAACCGATCTTTCTCTTGCTGCAGGGATTTCTCAAAGCACCCTGTCCAAAATGGAAAAGGGACTGAAAGAGGTCTCTGAATCACATGTAGAAGCATTGGCGCGGGCTCTCAACTGCCCGCCAAGCTTCTTTTTTCAGTCTGAGCGTGAGTATGGCGCACCTATCAGCATGCACGATGGCATGTTCCGTAAAAGTGCTTCTGTCGGACAAAAGTCTATTGACAAAATCATTGCTGAATTAAATGTTCGCATAGCACATACTCGCACCCTCCTTGAATCAGTCGAATTGGAGCCGCAACTTCCGCTGCCTTATTACGATGCTGAGGAATATGAAGGTAATTTTGAAGAAATTGCTAGAAATGTTCGACGAGCATGGCTTATGCCGCGCGGGCCTGTAAAAAATCTTACCGATTACATGGAGCGTGCTGGAATTCTTATCGTCAAATGCGATATGAGCGGCGCAAAAATTGATGGCGTTAGTTATCAAATTAGCGGCTTGCCACCAATCATTTTCTTAAATGCTAATTTACCTGCTGACCGCGAGCGCTTCACGTTAGCTCACGAGCTAGGCCACTTGGTGCTTCACAAGTATCCTACGACAGAGATGGAAGATGAAGCCAACAGTTTTGCATCTGCGCTTTTGATGCCAGCAGATGAAATTGCGCCTGAGTTGAAGCATATTACGTTAGATCGAGCTGCAGCCCTAAAGCCTTATTGGAAGGTTTCTATCGGCGCTCTTCTTTTCAAAGCGAAAACTTTAAAAATAATTGATGCAGGCCAGTCGCAGTACATGTGGCGAACTCTTTCTGCCAGAGGTTGGCGTTTAAGAGAGCCTCCAGCACTTGATTTTCCTAATGAGCAGCCAACAATCTTGAATGCCCTAATTCAAAACATGCAGGAAGATTTAGGTTATAGCGAGCAGGAGTTGGCTACAGCTCTTCATTTACATGTTGATGAAATGAACCAGCTTTATGGAATAAAGAAAAAACCATTGCTACGAATCGTCTAAATAGAACCCGCTTAGTGCGGGTTTTTTTCCCCACGGCCACCAACCCGCCCTGAGCAATCACGGCGGGTTTTCTTTTTGGAGATATTCAAATGTCCCGCTACTCAGCAAGCATCGCTCGCCACGCCCGCCGCATGGGTGCGGGCAGCCCTCCACCCCAGAACCTCACGTTTGAGCAGCGCGAAGAACAGCGCCGCCTGGATGCAGAGGCTGATGGGCGCCTATTCATCCCTGCACGCACTCCCGAGCAGGCGCGCGCCTTGGACCTGCAAGCGGCCAGCTCCATCCCCACTTAGAACCAGCACCATGCATATCGCCCTTGCCTGTCTGGCCGCTTTTTGCCTTGCCATTGGCGTCAGTGCCTTGGCTGCTGCAGAGAACTGGCCCGATGAAACCAATACCGAAAACGCGCCATGCAAAACAAATTCATAACCCTGACTGATCTCAATGCCCAATTGGCCGTCTGTGAAGTCTCCGCGCTAAAGCTGGCCGACATGGGTTACCACCCCGTATCCCTGTCCAAGCAAGAGTTGGATGCACTGGACGTAGAAACGCGCAAGAAATGGCGCGCTGCCAAGCTCTACCCGGTCAGCCAGCTGGCGGACATTCGCGCCACCATCGGCGCGTCAATGCGTGACGCCTGCTGTGAGCTGCGTTTGCTGGGCCGTGAACTGGTCAACGCTGAAACCGAGTTGCCAGAGACACATTCCATCGTTGTGACGGTGGAAGCGGGTCAAACAAGCGTGGCTTTGCACAACGGTGTTTCGCCCATCAACTCGAATGCACGCCCTCTGCACATTGCGGTGCGCCAGTCCATCCAGTGCGCACTGGCAGAGGTTGCAGCCGCACAGCGCGGCGTCGGTCATTTTCATCAAAAACAATAGCTATCAGCGCTTAACCAACAAGCAGTAGCAGAGTATTTATGCAGCAAGAACGCAAAGCCATCCCCATCGCAGCCAACCACAGCACGGCGCCTGCCAAAGACACATGCCAAGGCTGTGGCCAGTGCAAGTGCGGCAAAACCGCGCCAGCCACCCAGCCGGTTAACTGGGAGCGCAAGCGCTCCGACGACACCGAAGGCGGCGAGCTGTAAGCCAGCACCACGCGCCCACCAATCAACCCATCAAGGCCCGCCACTGAGCGGGCTTCTCTCATTCTGGAGAAACCAGCATGCGATTCATCTTCAAAGTTAACGGTCGTGCCAGTGCAGACACTTTTTCAAGCAGAGACGCTGCATACGCGGCTGGCCTGCTTTGCGCTGGCGGCGTTATTGCCGGGGTAATTACTGCAGCAGTAAGCAGTTCAGCATGACCCACCAGCTGCAGCGCGCAAAGCCCCGCCTCAAGCCCACCACCAAGTGGGCTTTGTTGCTTCTAACCACCCTGCTTTCCTCTATCGCCTGGAGCCTTCTGTGCGCCTGATGCTTCACACCTTCTTGTGGTTGTTCATTTCTTCCGTTGCCGTTGGCGCGGCTGCAGTGGCAACAAAAATCAGATCCATCCCTTACTGAGTAAGAGCGAGATGCTCACTTTATAAGCAATCAGAACGTCATTGGGATAGCTCACCAACCTGGAGATTCACTCATGGCCTCTTGCGGCTGCAAACAAAAAACAGAAGCGCGACTTAAAGAGCTCTTCGCCAAACAAATTCCCGATGCCTCGTCACTGGAAGTGACGCTTAAAGGGTATGCCATCACTTTCGGCAAAGGCTGCAGCTTCCGCCCCTACATGCCGGTGGAAGCAACCCATCTTGTCAAAGTGAAAAGCACAGGTCTTGAAAAGAAGAAAACAGAGAAGACCAACATGTTTTTCAACTACTGCCCGTTTTGTGGAACGGACCTGCGCGACGAGCCTGAAACCTCGGCGCCAGAAGACAGCAGCAAATCTACCCAGTCCGCCTAAAGCGGGCTTTTTTTTCGTCCCAGCTTGTGACAACCATTGAATTGAGGCCTCCATGAGCGACACACCTACCAACACACAAGACCACGCCTGCTTAGCAATCAACCTTCAGCACGAATGTGTGCTCATGAAGATTCGGCGTGAATCCCTGCGCGCCCAAGCCAGCGCGCTGCGCAAGCAAGCCAAAGCAACCAAGGTCAAGTCTGATGCTTTCGCTATGCGCAAAACAGCCAAGCCAATGAGTGACGAAGCTCAGGAGCTCAAGTCAAAGCTGATCAAAGCAGGCAAGGACTTTCTGACGCATGCCGAGCAAGCACACGCACTGCTCACCAAGCGCATGCCTGATGGCTGGTGCCAATGGGGTGTCGTTAAAACCCGCGCCTACACCTCTTGTCTAGCAATCATTTCAGTGCAGATCGCCCGCATCCACCCATGCCCCGTTGTCATCGCGGCCACATTGCAGAACCTTGTGAACCATGAGTCATGGTCGGCGCACACCATGCAGCTTCTGGCAACGACGAAGGCCCACGCCAAAGAAATCCCCACCAGTAATTGACCTATGTTTTCAAATTTGATCATCTACCGCATGGCGGCGCAATGGGAAGGCTCTTTGCAGCAAGTTGAAGATGCATTGCAAAAGACGCCCTTCATGGTCTGCGGCGCCACGCAAGAGCAAAGCGCGGGCTGGGTGCCACCGCGTGGCGAAGAACACGGTTTGTTGGCTGAATCCGTTGGTAGTCAGTGGATCCTGCGCTTCTTCACGGAAACCAAGCAGATACCCGCCAGCGTGCTCAATCGCAAAGTGCAAGAGAAAGCCGATGCAATTGAGAAAGAGTTTGGCCGCCAACCCGGAAAGAAAGAAAAGCGCGACCTCAAGGACGAGGCCAAGCTGGACTTGTTGCCCTTGGCCTTCACCAAGCAAAGCAGCATGTGGGTATGGATCGACCCGCAAGCCAAGTTCTTGGTTCTGGATACCGGTGCACAAGGCAAGGCCGACGAAGTGGTCAGTCTGCTGGTGGAATCGCTCAAAGGCTTTGGCGTAGCCCTGCTGGATACCCAAACCAGTGCCCAGGCGGCCATGGCGCATTGGCTGCTGACGCAAGAAGCACCCGTAGGTTTCAGCATCGACCGCGAGTGCGAGCTGAAAGCCGCTGACGAGTCCAAAGCAGTGGTGCGCTACGCCCGCCACGCACTGGACATTGATGAAGTGAAACAGCACGTTGAGCACGGCAAGCTCCCCACAAAGCTGGGTATGACTTGGGATGACCGTGTGAGCTTCTTGCTGACCGACAACCTGCAGATCAAGAAGATCGCCTTCACGGACACCGTGCTGGACCAAGCAGGCGACGAAGGGGGTTTCGACACAGATGTGGCCATTGCAACCGGTGAGCTTGCAAAGTTGATCCCCGACTTGATTGAAGCCTTGGGCGGTGAAGGGCGCACGGAAATTGGGCAACCAACAACCGAAGCCAGCACCTTGGCAGTACGTGTTTCTAAAGCGGGTACGGTGACTGGGCCAGCAAGCGCGCCTCAAGACACCGCAGGGCAAGAAGCACCGTTCTGATCCACTTCAAACGCTGAGTAGCACCCGCGTGCCATCCATCGCCACCATGGCATTGCCTTCTGCAGCGACTGCCACAGGCACACCCATGAACTCCTTGTCATAGCCAATCTTCTGGTTTAGCGGGAAGTTCATGGTTTCGTTCACCAAGCGGCGGTCTGCCAGCAGCCCTTCAAAGGTGCTCTGTGTCAGCTCAAACCGCTGGGGGTATGCGTTGTTGTTGGCTTTCCAGTGCTCGCGCAGAGCAGAAATCATTGAGTCGTAGATATTGATCATGCAATAAATTAAATAATAAAAAATGAACAGAAAAATTTCACTTTCTGAAAAAATTACTCAATTTACATCAAGCACTTCAATCATCTCAACCAGCTCTCTCAAGTTAACAATAAATCTATTTGGATCATAATCCAAAATCAATATGCATAATCTTGCTTGATTTTGAATTTTCATCAATTTGTTAGCATAATGAGCATCGACAATATCCCAATATGGAATATTCAACAAATGAAGAATAGTTGTACTCAAAACATCTTTATATTGCTGATAATTATGCTCCGGTATATCAGAATTCCCACTCAAAGGCATGGATATAGTCTGATTGATGCTTGTTGTTTTAAGGAAAAACTTTTGAAACTCGGTATGCTTTTCATAAAATTCAAAGATTTTTTCGCAAGATGCGCGGCTTTCTTTAAGAATATATTGAACTCTTACAAGAGTATCACTCTTTTTCTTTAGCTCCTCTTCATTTCTTGTCTCTTTCAAGTTGTCAATTTGTTTTCTTGTTTGCCACCAAACACCAAATATAGCTAAAAGAGTTGCAAGCCCTTGAAACCATGTAGCGATGCCAGAGCTTTCATTTATTTTTTTATAAAACTCTTCATTACTTAAAAAAATTAAAAAAGTAATTAATAAAAAAATAAATACCAGTAAAAAGCATATATAGCCACAACTGTCTTTATCTGATCTCTTCATCTCAATCCTTTTGAGGCAGAAGGTTACACGAACCCAGCCCGCTCCCAGCGGGCTTTTTTTACGCCTGGACCCTATGAAACGCGATGACTTCACTCTGCCGCTCGCCTTCCCTGGCGAACTGATCATTGACAACTTCGCAGGCGGTGGCGGCACCAGCACCGGGCTGGAGCGTGCCTTTGGCCGCCCTGTGGACATTGCCATCAACCACGATCCCGAAGCGCTGGCGATGCATGCGCTCAACCACCCGCACACGCAGCACCTGTGTGAGTCAGTGTGGGAAGTGGATCCGATTGAAGTCACGCGCAATCAGCCTGTGGCTTTGGTGTGGCTCTCGCCAGATTGCAAGCACTTTAGCAAGGCCAAGGGTGGAACGCCTGTTGCCAAGCACATTCGCGGCTTGGCCTGGGTGGGTATGCGCTGGGCTGCTTTGTGCAAGCCACGTGTGCTGATGCTGGAGAACGTGGAAGAGTTCAAAGAGTGGGGACCATTGATCGTTGGTGCCGATGGCAAGGCGCGCCCCTGCCCTGTTCGCAAGGGCAAGACGTTTGAGTCGTTTGTGCGCCAGTTGAAGGGCTTGGGCTACAACGTCGATTACCGCGAGCTGCGAGCCTGTGACTATGGCGCGCCCACGATTCGCAAGCGCCTGTTTCTGATTGCCCGCCGTGATGGTCTGCCGATTGTCTGGCCGGAACCTACGCATGCAGAGCCCACCGACCGCCGTGTTTTGGCGGGCAAGCTGGCTGCGTACCGTTCTGCCGCTGAGTGCATTGACTTTGCCTTGCCCGCCCAGAGCGTGTTTGACCGCAAGAAGGACTTGGTGCCCAACACCATGCGCCGTGTTGCCAAGGGTTTGTGGCGCCATGTGTTGACCAGTGCTTCGCCTTTCATTGTGAACACCCGCAATGGTGAACGCGCTGGGCAGCAACCGCGCATTCGCTCCATTGACGAGCCATTTTTTACGGTGACTGCGCAAGGATCGCAGGGCGCGTTGGCTGCGCCCGTGCTGGCGCCATTGCGTGGGACCCGCGGCAACCAGCTGGTGGGCCACTCTGTGCAGGCGCCGCTTTCGACCGTGGCCGCCAGTGGCACACACCACGCGCTGGCCATGGCCCATATCACCAAGTTCAACACCGGTGCTGTGGGCAGTGAGCTGGATGCACCTTTGCCAACGATCACCGCAGGCGGCACGCCAAAGCGCCCCAGCACGGGCATCACCATGGGGCTGGTGGCTGCGCACCTGATTGATATGGGCCACGGCGAAGGCAAGTGCGGTACCAAGCGCTTTAGCCACGGCATTCGCAGCATTGAGGTGCCCTTGAACACGGTGACTGCCAGCGGCGCAACCAGCGCATTGGCGGCTGCGTGCCTGGAGCAAGCGAACGGCGGTTTCTATGAAGGCGATGGCCGCGCAGCAGATGCGCCTATGTCCACCATTACGGCGGCTGGCAGCAATCAGCGGTTAGTCACTGCCTACATGGTGAAGTACTACGGCAATGAGCGCGACGGCGTGGCCCTGGCCGAGCCCATGCACACGATCCCTACCAAGGATCGCATGGGGCTGGTGCAAACAGTCAAAGTGCCGGCCGCAACGCTAGCGCCAGAGCACGCCCAGCGCGCCCTAGCCTGCGCCCAGCTGCTGCACCAGTACTTGCCCGAGCAGTTTCCGGATGCGGCCGAGATGGTTTTGATGCCCCACCAGGGCCAGCTTTGGGTGTTGGTGGACATCACGCTGCGAATGCTCAAGCCCCGCGAGCTGTATCAGGCGCAAGGCTTTCCCCTTGGGTATCAGTTCACCGAGATACCTGACCCTGCCTTGCTGTTCACCAAAGGCCAGCAAGCAGCCAACCCACTGAAACTGCCGCGCATTCCTTTGACAGCCACCTCTCAGGTGCGCATGTGCGGCAACAGCGTTTCCCCTCCGGTGTCTGAATCACTGGTGCGGGTCAACTTCGCACATGAGGCACGAATGTACGGAGTAACAGCATGAGCACCACCCCACCACCGGCACCGGCCCAGCAGCCAGCCACCCCCAAGCGCTGCATCCACTGCTTTGCCCTTCTCGCCACCCAGCCCAAAGAGGGCGAACCACTGCCCTGCTGCGGCAATTAATTCAGGAGAACGCCACCATGACACAAGCAACCATCCAAATGACACCAGGCGATGACACTCACCTGACTCTACTCATGGCGCCACAGAGCCTGAACTTCTGCACCGGCCAAGACCGAGAGCATTTGCTTGCCTTCGGGCGCGCTGCATTTGCGGCAGGCCAAGCCAGCAAGTGCCTGCTCCAGATTGCAGAGCCTGCAACCGCTGGCACCGCTGTCCGCGCCTTCCGCGATTACCTTGGCGTGCACGACGGCATCAAGCTGGGCGGCCAGGCGATGGACGACATGGCCTTGGATCTGGCGCGCATTGCGCCGGACTTCAAGCACCTGGTCGAACCGCAACACCCAGACGATGCGGCAGTGGACGCCCTGGCCGTGCTGATGAAAGCCAAGCTGGCCAAGCAGCGCGGCAAAGGCTACAGCGGCTGGGACACCGACTGCACGCAGCAGCACCTTTCCAACCTTCTGCGCGGCCACGTTGACAAGGGTGACCCGGTGGACGTGGCGAATTTCTGCGCGTTCTTGCTGGCGCGCGGCGAAGGCATTGCAGCAGCTCCGCAGGCAGTGCAGCCCGCCGTGCTGGAAGGCTGGAAGCTGGTTCCCACTGAACCGCAGGACATGCAGCAGGTAGCAGGAGCGCAAGCGATTCGCTTTGACACCACCGTCATCAACAAGATGTGGACAGCAAACAAGGTCTACCGGGAAATGATTGCCGCAGCCCCCGCGCACCCCGCAGAGGGCGTGCCAGCGCAGTTTATTCCAAAAGAATCGGTATGGCCTACGCTGCAGGCGATGGCGCGGAACTATAAAAACGACCACCAATGGGATGACTTGGATTCAGCCGCGTGCTCCAAGGGCGCAGAAGAAATCCAAGCGCTGCGTGCATTGTCTGTCACCAACATTCTGTTGAAGGTGGTTCCTGGCCTAGATGGAATGGGCCACGAAGTGCGTGCTAAATCCGTCAAAGAGGTAGAGGACGCTTTGACAGAAACGGCCCAGCGCCTAGAAGACTGGGAACTTGGCATCAAGCGCCTTGCCGCCACCCAGCCAGCAGCACAGGACTTGCAACGGGATGCGCTAAAGCTGGCGCGTGATCGTCTTGCAGACATGCTTAAAGACGATGATGGCCAGGCATGGAAAGAGGCGCGAAAGGCTATGCCAATCATCGATGCCGCCATTGCAGTCCAAGCCAAGCAAATGGGTACGTGATGCGCGAACTGATCGGAACTGCAATCGTAGTGCTGGCCCTCTTCTCTGTCTTTGGTTGGAGCGATGTGAACCTTTGCATGCACACAGCGGAAAAGGACTATTGCACCAAGGAATTCAAACCGCACCCTACCCAAGCAGCCAAGCAGCCAAGCAGGGAGAGTCCAAGCAATGAGCACGGAACGCGTTTTCGTCCCGCATGCCGAATGCTAGGTAGTTAGGAAAACACAAACCATGAGCAAGCGATCCCGCGAACGAGGGGACAAGCGCGATAGATGGCGCGAACCCCAAAACGAACAACCACAGCCCCGCTAAGTCGGGGCTTTTTTCTTGGACTGACTATGACAGACACCATCAACGCCGAAAACTGCGCCAAGCTGCTGGACTGCACGCCCGCCACCGTGGAAGAAATGGCACGTAATGGAGAGCTGCCAGGCTTAAAGATCGGGCGCGGCTGGGTTTTCATCCGGGCTGACCTACTAGCCTACCTTTCCGAGCGCGCACGCAACGAGGCTGAAAAGCGGCGCATGGACCGGGGTAAGAATACCCACACTGCCCCAAACGTTCGCCCTATCAAGCCCCGCCGACAGCAGCCGCCTCCCCTTCCGAGGTCTGCCACAGCTTAGCTGCCATGTCTTCGGCTCTGAAGCTTGCATACCGATGGGCCATGGCTGAGCCCGGTGCCCAGCCCATGATTCGGTTCACCTCCTCCAGGCGGAATAGGAAACTTCCGCCTGCGCCTCTCATCTCAAGCCATCGACAGGTGGCTTCGTGTCTCAAATCGTGCTCGTGGAGATCAATGATCTCCATGTACTCGAACGCCACGCGAAATCGGGCAGATAGCCGGTTGCTTACCGTGGTGTAACTCTTTACCCCATCCTCTTCCATAAATGGAAATAGCCATGCGTTTGGTAGCATGGCTCGCGTCTCAAGATATTCCGTAAGCGCTTTGTGCACCGTCGGCGATATTGGTACATCCCGGAAAGCGACCTTGCCGCGCCACTGCTTGGAGCTCTGGGCGCGAATGACCTTGATGTCCATGTCCACTTGAGAACGCTTTAGTGTCGCCGCCTCTTTCAAACGCAGGCCCGTGCCCAAAATCAACCGAAACAACGTCAGCAGTGCATTGCCACCTTGCAACTGCAGACCACGCGGCTTATCTGGACGCTCGTATCCGGACAGCACCTTGAGGATCTTTTCCTCATCGCCTGGGTGCAAGCGACGATCACGCTGCACGTTGACTTTGGATTCACCTCCATTGGCCTTGGCCAGCTTGGCATCTATATCGCTGTACCCGGAGTACCCCTTCGGCAAAAGCCTTACTGGGTTCTGAATAACCATGGCTGGGTGGTTGCGCAGGTATTCATCAATCGCCCGCCCAAGGCATTGAACACGGTGCCGAATAGACTGCGGTGTTAGTTGCTTCTCCACCTTGAGCCACTGGATGTAACCCTGCAGCCACTTGTAGCTGGCCTCAGCAAGCTTCACTGTTCCCACTTCGCGATTGACCGTCGATATCGTCAGGATCTGACTTGGGGCCGCATAGCCGCTCCGCTCCCACTCCCCAAGAACGCGGCACAGGCGGATGTTTCCATAACCGCTATCGGCATCCAGCAGCTCGCGTGGAGGAGGCAGGCCAGAGTCTTTCATCAGCTTCCACTGCTGTGAATAAGCAATGGCATCGGCCTCCGCATCGAAGGTGAAGTACTTGCGCCCATTTGGCAGCGATGGATGCCGCAAAGCTATTTCCCATTTGCCCGATGCTTTTTGCCTTGGCTTGGCCATGAAGTTCTACTCCTGTTGGTTTGATCAATCTAATATCTGCGTTGATCAGATTGAGTCTTGGCCGCCATTTTGTGGCGGCTGGAGCATGTTTTCAACGTATTTGAGCAGACCTTGGCTTTATTTATTAAATGCAAGCCATTGATTTATATAGGTTTTAATATTTCTCACCCAATAATCAAGTCGCTACAAAATTGAATTGATCCAAGAAAACTCACGTGCCCACCAGCAAACAGGTGCAGCAGCCGTAGACCCATTGCGCGCAGCCTGATCTACCGCCACTCACAAAAAAGGCACCTTGCGGTGCCTTTTTTGTGAGTCAAAGCCTGCCCATTCTCATTCTGTCATCCAGCCAGCCAGCCAGCCAGCCAGCCAACTTTACTCACTGAATCAAGGTGACTTCTACCCGCCGCGCTTCGGCATAGCTGCCCAAAATCACGGCCACCTCGGGTTTTTTAAGCACGATGGCCTCTTCGGCTGCGCCCAAGTCCCTCAAGCGCTTTTGCACCACCTGGGCGCGCTTCTTGGCGAGTTCTGTGTTGTGCAACGAATCCCCGGTTTCATCGTGAAAACCTGAAATTTGTACGCGCTGGCCACCTTGCACGGCGGCAACAATGTCTTTCAACGCCACCTCTGCGCCCTGAACCAGCTCGGTGCGACCGGGCGCAAAGAAAAACTTCACTTGCCCTTGGTCAACACGGTAGGCCGAGACCTTGTTCACCACAATCGCCGATGGCGCCAAGGTGGGTGGCTCATAGGCGTTCATCGAGGGAATCACCGTGCCGACTGCCGGTTGCCCTGCGTTGCTGCTCAGCGGTTCTGCATCCACCGAGTAAGACACGGTCAAAGCGATCAATGCGGCAGAAGACACCAGAGTCAACAGTGGTGGGTGGGCATCGGTGGTCAGTGACATGGCATCTCCCTCAATGGGTGCATCACTCAGTAGTGATGGCGGGTGTGGCTGTCGCAAAAAACAGCAGTGAATGGGCGCAAGGCCTATATATGTAACATTTTTAACAAATATGCAAACATTTTTTACTTCATGAAGTCAGAAAACTGGCAGTCAGAGCATGTAAAGCGCTTGCACGCCGGGTGCACAATCAGCGCCATGAGCCAAATTTCTGCCCACATTGCCGATTTGCGCAAAAGTTATGAGCGCGCTGAACTGAACGAGGACGCCTCGAACAGCAACCCACTGCTGCAGTTTGACCAGTGGCTGCAAGAAGCCGTCAACGCCCAAGTGAACGAACCCAACGCAATGACGGTGGCCACGGTGAGTAACAACCTGCGCCCAAGCACGCGGATTGTGTTGATCAAGGGCTATGACGAGCGCGGCTTGGTCTGGTACACCAATTACGACAGCCGCAAGGGCAAAGAACTGGCGGGCAATCCATTTGCAGCGCTGCAGTTTCACTGGGTGGAACTGGAGCGCGTGGTGCGCATTGAAGGCGTGGTCGAGCGTGTGAGCGACGAAGAAAGCGATGCGTACTTCCACAGCCGCCCACTGGATTCACGCATTGGCGCGTGGGCCAGCCCGCAAAGCCAAGTCATCAGTGGCCGTGGTGTGCTGGTGGCCAATGCAGCCAAATATGGCGCCCAGTTTTTGCTGAACCCGCCGCGCCCTGCGCACTGGGGCGGCTTTCGGCTGGTGCCCGATCGCTGGGAGTTTTGGCAAGGCCGCAAGAGCCGTTTGCATGATCGCCTGCGCTACGAGGCGAACAATGGTGAATGGTTCCGAGAACGGTTGGCACCTTAAGCGTTGCTGAAGCCACGGTTGTAGCATGCGGTGGGCTTTGCTTTAGAAGGTTGCCAAAAACACCGTCTTAGATGCATCGAGGCGTACTGAGTTGCTAGCACCATCCAGCAAGCAAGGCGAAAACGGCGTACGAGGGTGATGTGAGCCGCTCTCAATCGTGCATTCGGCAGCCAAACCCATGCCACTCTATTTAAAAGAGCTGCTAGCGCTTTATTTATAAGGACTTCAGATAGGAAAACATCTGAAGTCCTTGCTGCATCAGCGCTATCTGCTCTTTTAAATAAACATTAATAACCAATCTTCCCCAGTACCAGCAACACCACAGGCAAAGTCAGCAGACAGATACCGGTGGAGATGGCAATGCTGGCTGTCACCTCTTCCTGCCCCACGCCGTAGCGCTGCGTAAACATATAGACATTCGCCCCGGTAGGCAGCGCCGAGGCCAGCGCCATGGTAGCCATGGGCACACCGCGCAGGCCAAACAGCCAGGCCACGGTGATGAACAAGATGGGGTGAATCATGGTTTTGACCAAGGCGATGCGCACCGCCGGTTTGATCAGGCTACCCAACTTGCTATAGGCCAGCGTCACACCCACCAGCATCAGCGCAATCGGGCCCAGCGCCTGGCCCAGCAACTGCATGGGCTTGTCGATCACACCGGGAATGGCCAAACCGGTTTGCGCAAACAGCAGTCCAGCAATGATGGGCAGTGGCACGGGGTGAATCAGGCTGTTTTTGATGGCTTGTGCCAAGGTGCGGGCCAGGCCTTGTGGTTTGCCCTCGGTGCTCAATTGGCGCGCTTGGGCCAGCTCAAACACCACCGTGCCGCAACCCAGCAGCACCAGCGCATGCACCGAAATCAGCGTGAACAGCGTCACCAGCCCCTCTTGCCCAAACGCTAGACCGATCAGCGGAATGCCAATCATGATGTTGTTGCTGAAGGTATGGCCCAAGGCGCGGGCTGCAGCCAACGTGGTAAAGCCAAACACCAGCATGGTGCCCGCAAAGATGATGCCCGCAGCCAGAAAGTACAAGACGATGGGCTGAAAGTCCAAGTCACCCACCTTGACCGTCGCCATGGTGCGAAACAGCAGCGCGGGCGTCAGCACGTAAAACACCAGATTGGACAGATCGCGGACGGCAGAGGCTCGAATCCAGTTCGCTTTGGCGGCGATGAAGCCCAGAACAATCAACAACACCACGGGCATCAAGGCGGTCAGCGCAGGGGATTCCATGTATTCACACCCATAAAAAAGCCGAAGCCAGCGCCGGCACCTTGCCGGGCTGTGCTTCGCCACTGCATCATAGGTGCAGGAATGTCATTGGCAACGCAAATGCGTGACTAAGATCCGCGCACACCACCCTTGGTATGCGATTGCTTGGCGCGGCCATCGCGTTGCCACGAACAGTGGCTGCGCGATGGCCGCTTGCCCATCATGGGTGGGCAGGTGGTGTAGGCGGTTCTGCGTTAAAAGTCCATGCGCAGCCCCACGGTGATGTTGCGCCCCTTGAGCGGCGCAGCGCGCTTGATGGCCGAGGTGTGGGCGTAGCCCAGGCGATCCGTCAGGTTCTCGGCTTTCACTGTCAGCTGCAGCGGGCTGTTGCTGAAGCGATAGCTGGCTGCCAGATTGAGCATGCCGTAACCGCCCGTGGCAGTTTCATACTCTGCTGTGCGGTTTTGCCGCACCACCTGGACCCATTCGGCCTGGCCTTCCCAACCCATCCAAGTGCCATCCACGCGCAAACCCACGCGGGCCGCAGGAATGCGTGGCACATTGCCGCCGCTGGCCAGCTTGGCGCGCACCAGGTCGCCAAACACCCCTACACCCACAAAGCGGTTGATGCGTTGGCGCACCTGCGCCTCTACCCCGGTAAAGCGGGCATTGGCCTGCGTGTAGTGCTGCAGCTGGAAGCCATCGTGCGCATCCACCGTGCGGCCGTAGATATAGCCTTGAATCTGGTGGCGGTAGGCATTGGCGCTCCAGGTGGTGTCGCCGGTGATCTTGCGCAGGCCGACATCCCAGGCATTGCTGGTTTCCTTGCTCAAATCGCGGTTGCCTACTTCCCAGCTGTTGGTGGCCATGTGCGGGCCATCGGCAAACAGCTCCTCGGCCGAAGGCAGGCGCACCGCATGGCTGAACGATGCCGTGGCTTGCCAGCCGGGCTGAAACTGCCAGACCGTGCCCAAAGATGCCGAGTTGCCATTGTGGTTGCGCTCCACCTGGCTATCCAGCGCCTTGACGGTTTGCTGGTCATGGCGCAGCGCGGCTTGCCAGCGCCAGTCACCGGTTTTCAGCTCCTCCAGCAGGAATACGCCCCACTTCTGGGTGCGGGTGGGCTCCACATAGGCCTCTTCACCATCGGCCCTAAAGCTGCGCTGCCCACTTTGCAGGCCCACCAGTCCACGCCAGCCAGCAATCGGGGCATGCTGCACTTCGACCCGTGCGTCGTGCGCGCGGTTGCGAAATTGCGTAGCCACTTCATCGCCTTCGATTTCATCGTGCGCATAACGCGTGTGGCTGCCTTTGAAGCGCACCGCTTCAATGCCTGCCACCGGTGCACGCCATTCGCCGCGCACATCCCAGCGGTGGCTGGTCAAATCCACCACGGGCACGCCCTCTTCTTCATCGTGCGTATGGCCATGCCCGCCGTGGGCACCGCAGTGCAGGTGGTCGCCATGCGGGTGGCAATCACTGTGTTCGTGCCCGGGCAAGCCATATTCGGCGCGCTGGCGCGTGTAAGCGGCGCCCAGATAACCATCGCTGCCCACCCACGACAGGCCCAGTGTGCCGGTATTGCCGTCGCTGTAGCTGCCGGGCACTTTGCGCCCACCCTCTTCGCTGCGCCACCCACGGCCTGCGCGGTAATCGCTGGCATTGCGGCCTGCGGCTTCTACGCGCAAAACCAGCGGGCCCATGCCCGTAGTCAGGCCCATGGCCGCGCTTTTCTCATTAGCGGCACTGCCCCAGCGCACCTCGGCGGCGCCTTCCACGCTTTTGCTGGGGCGCTGGGTGGGCACTTTGTCATCCACCACGTTGACCACGCCACCCACTGCGCCGCCATGCACCAGCGCAGCCGGGCCGCGCAAAATTTCCACCTGCTTGACCAGCGAAGGTTCGCTGGTAACAGCGTGGTCAGGACTGATGGTGGAAGCATCGTGCAGCTCCATACCATTGGACAGAACGCCCACGCGCGGGCCATCCATACCGCGGATGATGGGCCGGCTGGCACCTGCACCAAAGTGCGTGGCGTGAATGCCCAGCTCGCCCGTCAGGCTGTCGCCCAAGGTGGCACTGCGGCGCAGCTGCCAGGCTTCGCCATCGAGCACGCTGACCGGGGCGGCCATGTCTTGCGCAGCCAGTCCCAGCCCTGTGGCGGAGACGGTCACGCTGGGCAGTTGCGCAGCTTCTGGGGTTGGCGCGCTGTCTTGCGCCAGTGCCGCATGCATGTGCGCCACATAGAAGGTCGCAGCCAGGGCTACGGGGCGCATCAAGTGCGGATGCCAAGTCTTTGATTGCAAAGGCTTCATGGTGTCTATGTATCTATGTACCGAAGACGCACGCAGGCGCTGCTGCCTAGGGCACGCAAAGTGCAGGCAGTCAGCAGCACCTGCCGCACGGAGCAAGCCGTGGCAGTGCATCAGAAAATTTGAATGAAAACAGCCTCTAGCGCTTATGCAGTAAGCGCTGATAGCTCATTTTTTTAGAAAGATAGCCAAGGCCAGTTCAGGCCATGAAGCCTTCTGGCGGAGCGCGGGCCAGAAAAATGCGCGGAGGCGCAGGGAGTAAATGCGCGTCACTCGTCCAGACGCTGGGGGATGCAGGCAGCGGATGGTGCACCGCAACTGCCAGTGGTGCAGCGCTAGCGCCATGCCCCAATTGATCGATCACCTGACAAGCCAGTGCATCGTGCCCGTCAAACCATGCAGCAACGCCATGGGCGTGCGTATGGGTATGCGTGTGGCCCGTGGTCTGGATGTGCTGGGTCAGCTGTGGTGCGTGCAGCACCTCGTGCATGCGCCCTAGGGCCGGTGCAAGCACCAAAGCCATAGCCAGCCACCACCCCATCCAGGGCGTGCGCCAAGCAAGCATGCGTAAAAACACGTTCATACCTTCAGCAGCCGCGCCTTAATGGCTGTGGCGCATGCCGCAGTTTTTGCCCAGTGCCAAACCTTTGCAGCTGGCTTGCAATTGCTTTTGGCAGGCATCAAACGACTGGCCTGCAGCAAGGCATTGCGCGGCCTGCGTATGGGCTTGGGCCATGCCACGGTGGCGTTCAATATCTTCCAAAGTGTGGGCATCCAGTTGCTTGGCAGGCTGGGCCTGTGTTTGCGCAGCAGCGGTTTTAGGCGCTGCGTCGTGTGCGTGACCGTGGTCATGCGCCCATGCAGGGTTGGCCAGCAGCCATGCGGCGGCGGCGGTACAAATGAGTGATTTCATGGTTCCTCTTGAAGGCTAGGGTTAAGAAAGCGGGTGTTTTGCGTCAATGGCGCACTGCGCGCACTCTCCCTGCACGGCCACATCCAATGTGGGGCTGTGCACGCCCGTGCTTTGTTCTACCGCAGCACGCAATGCATGCAGGGCGGCCTGCACCGCTTCAAAGCCCTGATCCAGTGCAATGTGCTGGTGGCAGGCCGTGCATTCCATGTGGGCCGAGGCGCTGGGTGCCGCTGCATCTACCACGAGATAGCGCGTGATGCGCTGGGCATCAACGGTGCGCTGCAGCAACCCCGCTTGCGCCAACCGATCCAGCGCGCGGTACACCGTCACACGGTTGACTGAGATGCCTTGCTGGAGCAGAGCCACCTCGACTTGCGGCTCTGTCCAACCGCCTTGCGGCTGCATGGGCAGCAAAGACAGCAAAGCCTGCACGGCACGCGTAGCACGCATGCCTGCAGGCAAAGTCAAAGCAGATGAGATGGAAGAGTTAGACATTGTGAGCATTAACGCAATACAGTTGCATTATGCCCTCGCCCTATGCCTCTTCGGCATTGCCAACCGACAAAAAAACCGTGTTTCAGTCTTTCTTGGCGTAGTGCGCAAACGTCTCTAGGAACTTGTGCACCTTGGGCCCCACCACGTAGGCGCAATAGCCTTGATGGGGATTGTTGGCAAAGTAATCTTGGTGGTAAGCCTCAGCGGGCCAGTAGTTGTCCAACGGTACGAACTCCGTCACCACAGGCACGCCAAAGAGGTTTTGCGTATTGAGCTTATGTACAAAGTGGCTGACAGCTTCTGCCTGCGCTTCAGATGTGGTGTACACCGCACTACGGTACTGCGTGCCCACGTCATTGCCCTGCCGGTTGAGTGTGGTGGGGTTGTGCGTGCCGAAAAAAATCTCCAGCACCGCATCCAGCGCAATCTGTTGGGGATCGAAAGTGAGTTTGATCACTTCCGCATGCCCTGTTGTGCCTTCACAGATCTGCTCATAGCTGGGGCGAGGAACATGGCCGTTGGCGTAGCCACTTTCGATGTCGATCACGCCTTGCACACGGTCAAAGACCGCCTCCGTGCACCAAAAACAACCGCCGCCCAGATAAATGATTTCTTGCATGCGGCATTTTTACACCGAGTCTGCGGCAGTGACTGACAGGCTGCGACTTGTTACCTGTAGGACAGTGGACTGGCTTGACGACTGCGCTGCAGTTTTCTATATTCAACTTAATGACCACTTGGTCATTTCATTTTTTCACTGTCATAGAGCACTGTTTTGCCCACCTCCTCAGACGCCGCCCGCCGAACACGCCGCAAAGAAGCTCGCCCTGCAGAGCTGCTGGAAGCTGCCACGCGTTTGTTTGTGGAAAAAGGCTATGCCGCCACACGGGTAGAAGAAGTCGCAGCACAAGCCAACGTCTCCAAAGGTACGCTGTTTTTGTACTACCCCAGCAAAGAAGCTTTGCTCAAAGCTGTGGTGCGCGAAAACATTGCGGGTCGTTTTGCAGAGTGGCATACCGAGCTGCAGGACTTTGTTGGCACCACCCCGGATCTGGTGCGCTATGCATTTGCGGTGTGGCTGGAGCGCATTGCGCATTCGCCAGCCGGTGGCATTTGCAAGCTGATGAGCAGCGAGTGCTACAACTTTCCAGAGCTGGCCACGTTCTACCTGGAAGAGGTCATTTACCCTGGCAATGCCTTGGTGCGCTGTATTTTGGAGCGTGGGGTGGCACGCGGCGAGTTCCGCGCCATGGACCTTGATGCTGGCATCCATTTAATTGTGACACCCATGTTTTCTTACCTGCAATGGCGCCACTCCATGGGTATTTGCTATCCAGATTCATTGGGCGTCAGCGCAGAGGTCTATTTCGCCACCCACATCGACAACCTCTTGCGCGGATTGGCCGCAGACACGCCATGACACAGCCCCTTGCGCCTACCGTCTCTCGCCGTCTGCCTCTGTGGATGTGGGTGCTGGCCGTGGTCAGCGTGCTGGCCGTAATCTGGGGCATGTGGCGTGCCTTGGACAACCGATCCGCAAAAAAAGAGGCCTTGCAGACCAGCATCCAAAGCACAGCACCCAGCTTGCGCATTCCGGCTCAGGAGTGGCTGAGTGTTCAGCCACGAGCCATTCAATTGGGCATTCCCATCACGGGCAGCTTGTCTGCCGTCAACAGCGCCGTTATCAAAGCGCGGGTTGCGGGTGAATTGCGTGATTTGCAGGTGCGTGAAGGAGACAGCGTCACGCAAGGCCAGGTGATTGCCCGGGTTGATGCCACCGAAGCCGAAGCGCGCTTTCGCCAAAGCAAATTGCAAGCTGATGCAGCCCAAGCCCAAGTGGCAATTGAGCAGCGCCAGTACGACAACAACCGTGCATTGGTGGACAAAGGCTTTATCTCGCGTACCGCATTGGCCACCTCGTCTGCCAGCTTGCAGGCTGCACAAGCCAATTACGCAGCAGCACGGGCAGCCCAGGATGGCAGCCGCAAAAACCTGGAAGACACGGTACTGCGCAGCCCCATCGCCGGTCAGGTCGCGCGCCGCATGGTGCAAAACGGTGAGCGCGTGAATGTCGAAGCGGCGATTGTGGAAGTGGTCAATCTCTCGTCCTTAGAGCTGCAGGCGCAACTGCCTGCCAACGATTCAGCCCAGGTACATGTCGGCCAGCAGGCGCAACTGCAGTTGCGCGCCAGCAATGGGCAAGCGGCACAAACGCTCCAAGCAGCTGTGGTGCGCATCAACCCCAGTGCATCGGCAGGCAACCGCGCCGTGCCTGTGTATTTGCAACTGTCCCCGACCAGCAGCGGCCAGTTGCGCCCCGGCATGTACGTGGAAGGCTTTATTCAGACGGGCAGTACGCATGCGCTGGCCGTCCCGCTTCATGCCGTGCGCACAGATCAACCGGTGCCTTATGTGCAAACCGTGCAAGACAACGTGGTGCAGCACACACCCGTCAAGCTGGGCGTTCAAAGCGCTGGAGAAGCGCAAACTTGGGTGGCGATTGAAGAAGGCCTGCAAGCTGGGCAAGTGGTGCTCTCTGGCCGCCTTGGTGGTGTACCCGCTGGTACGCGTGTGCAATTGACAACCGCTGAGCCAACGCCGCCGGCGCAGTAACCTTCCAGAAAGCACACCAGCATGTGGTTCACCAAGGTCAGTCTGCGCAATCCCGTCATGGCCACCATGGTCATGCTGGCCTTTGTGGTGCTGGGCTTGTTTTCTTACCAACGCTTATCTATTGAGCAGTTCCCCAACGTGGACTTCCCTGTGGTGGTGGTGTCGGTCGATTACCCGGGCGCCTCGCCCGAAGTGGTGGAAAGCGAAGTCACCAAGAAGCTGGAAGAAGCCATCAACTCGATTGCAGGCATCAACGCCCTCACCTCTCGCAGCTACGAGGGCAGAGCCTTGGTCATTATTGAGTTTCAATTGCACATCGATGGGCGCAAGGCCGCCGATGACGTGCGTGAAAAAGTGGCTACCGTACGGCCGCTGTTGCGCGATGAGGTGAAAGAGCCCTGGGTGCTGCGCTTTGACCCCGCCAGCGCACCGGTGTGGTCGCTGGCTGTGTTGCCTGATAGTGGCACGCAGCAAAAAGGGGCTCAGCCGTTGACGCCCATCCAACTGACCACGTGGGCCGACCAGGTCTTGAAAAAGCGCTTGGAGAATGTGCGGGGTGTCGGCGCTGTGAACTTGGTGGGCGGCACGCCACGCGAGATCAATATCTACCTGGATCCTGCCGCGTTGCAAGCCTATGGCATCACGCCAGCGCAAGTGGTCAACGCGGTACGTAGCGAGAACCAAGACTTGCCCGTGGGCAGCATCCGCTCACTGCAGCAAGAGCGTGTCGTGCAAATCAACGCGCGCATTCAGCGCCCAGAGCAGTTTGCCAACATTGTCGTGGCCCAGCGCAATGGCGCTGCGGTACGACTGGGCCAGCTGGCCCAAATCAAAGACGGTGCACAAGAGGTAGAAAGTCTGGCGCTGTACAACGGCCAGCGGACGCTGCTGCTGTCCGTGCAAAAAGCACAGGATGAAAACACCATTGAGGTGGTCAAAGGCCTGAATCAGGCCATCCAGAGTTTAGGGGCAGAACTGCCCGCCGGTATCAATCTGGAGCCGATTGCAAATTCAGCCCGCCCGATTCAAGTGGCCGTCGACAACGTGAGGCAAACCTTGATCGAAGGCGCCGTGCTGACCGTGGTGATTGTGTTTTTGTTTCTCAATTCCTGGCGCTCCACCATCATCACGGGTCTGACATTGCCCATCGCGCTGATTGGCACCTTCTGGTTCATGTACATGTTTGGGTTTTCTATCAACATGGTCACGCTCATGGCGCTATCGCTGTGCGTGGGCTTGCTGATTGACGATGCGATTGTGGTGCGCGAGAACATCGTGCGCCACGTGCAAATGGGCAAAAACCCGTACAACGCGGCCATGGATGGCACGCAGGAAATTGGCTTGGCGGTGCTGGCCACCACCTTGTCCATCGTCGCGGTGTTTTTACCGATTGGCTTCATGGGCGGCATCATCGGCAAGTTCTTCCACGAGTTTGGCATCACCATTGTGGCCGCTGTGCTGATCTCAATGTTCGTCAGCTTCACGCTGGATCCCATGCTCTCCAGCCTGTGGCACGACCCGAGCATTCATCAGCGTGGTACAGAAAAACCGCAACAAGGCAAACCTACGCTCTATGACCGCACCCTGGGCCGGATCACGGCCTGGTTTGATCGCGCCAGCGAAGATTTATCGGCGGTCTACCAACGCTTGCTGCGATGGTCACTGCTGCACAAATTAGCGACGTTGTTGATTGCTGTTGCCATCTTTATCGGCAGTGTGCTGATGCTGCCGCTGCTTGGCTCTGAGTTTGTGCCCAGCGCAGATTTTTCAGAAACGCAGGTTAAATTTGAAACCCCGCAAGGCTCATCGATTGAGGCCACCGAAGCCAAAGCCTTGCAGGTAGAAGCCATCATCCGTGCGATGCCAGAGGTTAGCTACACCCTCACCAGCATCAACAGCGCGGGCGCGGAAGGCAAACATTCCGCGAGCATCTTTATCCGCATGGTCGACCGCCACCAACGCCAGCGCAGCTTGCAAGAGATGTCGCTGGTGCTGCGCGATGCATTACGCAGTGTGCCTGGCATCATCGTCACCCATGTTGGTTTACTCGAAGCCGTCGCCGGGCAAAAGCAAATTGAGTTCTCCATCATGGGCCCCGATTTGGGAGAGCTGGATCGCTTGAACCGGCAACTGCAAGCCCAACTGCAGCAAATCCCCGGTTTGGTTGATGTGGATACCAGCTTGCAACCGCCCAAGCCCGTGGTGAATATTGAAGTCCGTCGTGATGCCGCCGCAGACTTGGGTTTGTCGGTCGCCAGCATTGCAAGCAGCTTGCGCACCTTGGTGGCCGGCGACACGATTGGCAACTGGCGCGCCAGTGATGACCAGACCTACGACGTGAATGTGCGCTTAGCCCCTGAAGCACGCACCCAGCCTGCGGATTTGCAACACCTGCCGTTTGCGCTCACCAGTACGGATGGCAACCCACAAGTCGTGCAACTCAATCAGGTGGCCGATGTCGTGGAAGCCAGCAGCCCCAGCCAAATCAACCGCAGGGCCATGACTCGCGAAGTGCAATTTACGGCCAATGTGGCACTGCGCTCGGTCGGGGAAGTATCTGCAGACATCACCCAGGCCCTGAACGGTTTGGCCATGCCGCCCGGCTACCGCTGGGAGTTCGGTGGCTCGACCAAGAACATGAACGAATCGTTTGCCTATGCCTTGTCTGCCCTGGCTTTGGCCATCATCTTTATTTACATGATTCTTGCCAGCCAGTTCAAAAGCTTTATTCAGCCGCTGGCGTTGATGACTTCGCTGCCACTGACGCTGATTGGTGTGGTAATGGCTTTGATGATGTTCAACTCTGCCGTCAGCATGTTTTCCATCATTGGCATCGTGATGCTCATGGGGTTGGTGACCAAAAACGCGATTTTGCTGGTGGACTTTGCCATCCGCGCACGTGGAGAGCACACCAACGAGCACGGTGAGATAGAGCAAGGCCTTCCGCGTGAGCAAGCGCTGCTGCTGGCCGCCAAAGTCCGCCTGCGCCCTATCTTGATGACCACCTTGGCCATGGTGTTTGGCATGGTGCCGCTGGCCTTTGCCGTTTCTGAAGGGTCAGAACAGCGCGCGCCCATGGGTCAGGCCGTGATTGGCGGGGTCATCACTTCCTCATTGCTCACCTTGGTGGTAGTGCCGGTGGTGTACTGCTATTTGGATGATTTGACGCAATGGGCCAAAAAGCTTTGGAGAGGTCGTGAGACCCATAACGGCGCAAACCTGCCCCCACACTCGTAGAATCGAGAGTTTGTTCCAGACAAGCCATCCCACAGCGGAGGAGACCACAATGAATTTGCCCCTGAACAGCCTGCTTGACCGCAACGACACGACTGAAAACGCCCGCTACAACATGGTGCAGCAGCAAGTGCGCCCTTGGAACGTGGATGGCGACAGCCTGCTGGATGCGCTCTACACCGTGCGCCGTGAAGATTTCACACCGCCTGCCCACTACAGCCTTGCGTTCATGGATGTGGCAGTGCCATTGACTGACGATGTCAACGCCATCGAACAAGGGCTGAGCATGTTCCAGCCCCGCGTTGAAGCACGCATGATCAATGATCTGGAAGTGCAGCCCCATGAACGTGTGCTGGAAATCGGCACAGGCTCTGGTTATAGCGCTGCTCTCTTGTCCAAGCTGGCCAAAGAAGTAGTCACGCTGGAAATCAACGTCGATTTGGCAGAGATGGCCCGCGAAAACCTGACAGATGCAGGTTGCACCAATGTGACCGTGCGCGTGGCAGATGGATCCAAAGACACACTGCCGGAAGGCCCGTTTGATGTGATCTTGCTCAGCGGATCGGTGGAGGTACTGCCCACAGAGCTGTTCTCGCACCTCAAAGACGGTGGCCGCTTGGCCGTCATCGTGGGCCAAAAACCCATGATGTATTACACCGTGGTGACCAAGCAAAACGGCAGCATCACCACCAAATCGCCTTGGGACATCGTGGCACCCCGCCTGCAAGGCTTTGCCACAGCACCCCGCTTTGCGTTCTAAGTTTTAAGCCCCTTGGCATCGCCGGAGAGTCTGTATGTTTTACCAAGTTCGCCCTTCCCTGCTGGATGAATGGTTGGGCCAATTTACCGGCGCTGCGGTCAAGCCTTTGGTGCTGGATGTCCGTGAAAAATGGGAATGTCAGGTGGCCAGCGTCGCACCCAGCGACACGTTTGAGCTGTTGTGCATTCCCATGGGGGAAATCACTTCTCGCCTCAACGAACTCGACCCTGACCGCCCAGTTGCCTGCCTGTGCCACCACGGTGCACGCAGCATGAGCGTTGCGGCCTACCTCGCCCGGGAAGGCTTTGATTCGGTGGCCAACATCACAGGCGGCATAGCCGCATGGGCGCATGAACGCGACCCGAGCGTGCCGCAGTATTGATCTGATTGCTATAAGAAATGGCAGACAAGTGCTGCCGGTGAGATTCTTGGAGAAGGTTTCCATGGCGTTTTCATTCGGGCAGCATTTTATTTTTCTGCAGCGCACAACCATGCGCGATATTGCTGTGGCGGCGGCGATTTCAGCATCAGGCTGGAGCGCAGCACAGGCCCAAAGCTTGGTGCAGTTAACGGAACAAGCCCAGACCTACGATGCCGCTTGGCAAAGTGCACGCGCCCAGCTGGATGCCACCATCAGCAAGGGCGCACAGGCGAAAGCCGGGTTATTGCCGCAAATCGGCATTCAAGCAGGCAGCCAGTACAGCGAAACCCGTGTGCGCGGCAACTTCCCGACTGTGCCGCTGGACGGACGCCAAGATTCAGCCAGTCTGCAGGCCCAGCAACCGCTGTACAACCCTGCCAGCATGGCCACCTATCGCCAGGGACAGCGCAACGTAGATTTGGCCTATGCCCAGGTGGATGCCGCAGCGCAAGATTTGCTGGTGCGCTCGGCCAAAGCTTACTTTCAGGTGCTGGCGGGGCTGGATACGCTCAGCCTTGTCCAAGCCCAAAAACGCGCAGTGGCAGAGCAGCTGGAGTTTGCCAAGCGCAATTTTGAAATCGGCACGGCCACCGTGACCGACTCGCGCGAAGCACAAGCGCGTTTTGACTTGGTGCGCGCCCAAGAGATTGCCGCAGAAAATGATTTGCGCGTCGCCCAAGCTGCGCTGGAACAATTGGTGGGTGCTACAGGCGCATCGCCTTGGCCCTTGGCACAACCTGTTCGCTTGCCGGAACTGGCCCCCAATAACTTGCAAAGCTGGCTGGACACCTCGCAGAGCCAAAGCCCTTTGGTGCGCCAGGCGCAGATCGCCGTAGACGTGTCCAAACTGGAGACCGACAAAGCCTACGCGGGCCACAAACCCACAGTGGATTTGCAAGCCAGCTACGGCACACAGCGCAATCCAGATGGCTCCATGACGCTGCCAGAAAGCAATAACTCCACAGTGGGAACAGTGGGCGTGGTCATGAAGATCCCCCTCTTCGCCGGATTTGCCGTACAAAACCGCGTGAAGGAAACGCTTTCGCTCGAAGAAAAGGCCCGCGCAGACCTGGAAGATGCCAAACGCCAAGTTGCCCAGGCCGTGCGCACGGCTTTCTTTGGTGTGCAATCGGCTTATGGGCAGGTGCAGGCTTTGGAAGCCGCTGTGGCATCCAGCCAAAGCGCTTTAGAAGCCAATGTGCTGGGGTATGAGGTGGGGGTACGTATCAATATGGATGTGCTGAACGCCCAAAGCCAGCTCTACCAATCGCAAAAAGATTTGGCACAAGCCCGCTACAACCTGCTGGTCGGCCACCTTCAACTGCGCCAAGCCGCAGGCAATTTGGCCATGCAAGACGTGTACACGATCAATCAATTGCTCAGTCCATCACCAATGGCTGTAGCCCCTGCACTCTCCAGTTCGCTCAATAAATGAGTGACTTGTGCTGAATATGCAATGGTTTCGGATAGTTTTCAATCTGAAACCATTGCTATACATACAGCATTAGCTATTGAATTCTTTTTTACCAATCAAACAGATCATCTTGGTTTTTTAGCGACTACATTTACAGCATGTAAGCTGCATTCAATACATTATAAGAAAGCTCCACGAAGGAGCTCCTCTACCTAGATCAAACTTGCAAGTTACTTAATCAATTCCAGCATTTGCTTGAATGCCGGGTGCTCACAGCTGCGCAGCCATTCAAAGGCCACCATTTCGGTCGTTACCAGCTCTGCGCCAGCGCCAGCCAGGCGGTCAAATGCTGCATCACGGTTGCGTTCACTGCGCGAGCTGCAGGCGTCGGTAACCACCCACACCTCCATCTCCTCTTCCAGCAATTGCAGTGCCGTCTGCATCAGGCACACATGCGCCTCGCAACCTGCAATGATGATGGAGGGGCGCTCTGGCTCCGGTGCTTCTTGGGGCTTTTGCAAATGTTTGGGCATGCTGCGCGCATTGCCGCCTTGCTGCTTGCGCACTGGTGGGCGCAGCACATCAATCAGGCCCTCTTCCGCTGCACTGAAACTCATTTTGGCGAACGTTCTGTCGCACAGCGCACGCAACTCGGCAGCGTTTTGGCCCAAGCGCGATGGGTTTTGCTCCGTGGCCCAAACTGGCACTTGCATCAAATTAGCCAATTTGGCCAACTTCACAGCATTAGCCAGCACCTGCTGCCCTTCAAAAATGGCAGGCATCAGCTTTTCTTGGTAGTCGATCAGCACCAATTGCGAATCATCGGCATCCAGCAGCATGTAATTTTCCTAGAGTGTTCTCAAAGTGCGCATTGTCGCAGTGATCTGCAGGGCCCGCCAAGCAGCGCTGGGCTTACGCATTTAGCTGCGATAAATCAATGCAAGCCAATCCATCAGTAAAAGTCAGCAATTGGAGATCATTTGTCAGCCAATTTCAGCCCACAACGTCAGGCAGTCGTGATAACCTCCGTGCCCATGACTTGTAAATGGCTACTCGTTCTTGCCCTCGCTTGTGGAAGCGTGCAAGCAGCACCCACTTCCAGCGAACAACCCCTCACTCAGAATCGGCTGGCCGAAATTTTGAAGGAGCGTGGCTTGGGCGCCAACTTGCAGTCCATGGGGCATTCTGTTGCGACCAGCACCTCCACCGTGATCAACACGGCGATGGGCATGATTGGTATCCCCTACCGCTTCGGCGGCACCAGTGCCGAAACAGGTTTTGACTGCAGCGGCTTTGTGCGCGCGATCTACCAAGACACCATGGGCCACCTCTTGCCTCGCAAAGCCGACGAGCAAGCCAAGGTCACTCAAAAAATCGATAAAAAAGAACTCAAACCCGGTGACTTGGTGTTCTTCAACACCATGCGCCGCACGTTCAGCCATGTCGGCATTTACGTGGGCGACGGCCAGTTCATTCACTCGCCCAGCAAGGGCAAGTCGGTGCGTGTCGAAAACATGAATACCAGCTATTGGGCCAAGCGCTTCAATGGCGCTCGCCGTGTGGATGTGGTGGCTGCAGATACCTCCGTTGACATTGCAACGCCTTAAACAGACAACATACCGCTCAAGGCCTGCTCCATGCAGGCCTTTCTTTTTATCGACTTCCACTACCACGCGCTCATGACTGAAAAAGCAACGCCCAAACCCAAACTGGTTCGCTGGATCATTGGCCTGCCAGTGGCTCTTTTTGCTGTGTTGATGCTGGGCAGCCAGCTTTTCTTCAATGCTTCGCCCGACAAGGAGGCCCAGTGGATTGAGCGTGAAACCATTCGCCTGTGCTGGAAAGAACGTGAAAAGGGCCCCAAGGAGAACACCCCCGCCCAGTTCTCTGAAGGCCAGTGCGAACAGCTGGAATTTGCTTTCAAAACCAAATGGGGCGTCAACCCCTGACAGCACGCCAAAGCCTTGCGCCTGAAAGATTGCACAGGGCTGGGCACAATAGCGCCCTTCGCCAGCCGCCTTGGCGCAAATGCCTGTTTGAATGACTACCGCTGCCTCACAAGAACAAAAAACCATCTCTATGAGCCCTTGGCGCATGTCCGTTGCACCCATGTTGGACTGGACGGATCGACATTGCCGGTATCTGCACCGCCTACTGAGCCAGCACACCCTGCTGTACACAGAGATGATCACCACCGGCGCACTGCTGCATGGCGATGTACCGCGCCACCTGCGCTTCAATACGGAAGAACACCCGCTGGCATTGCAGCTGGGAGGCAGTGAACCCGGCGATCTGGCCAAGGCGGCCAAGATTGGGCAGGACTGGGGCTACGACGAAATCAATTTGAACTGCGGCTGCCCGAGCGAGCGCGTGCAACGCGGCGCATTTGGCGCCTGCCTGATGCGCGAGGCTGATTTGGTGGCCGATGGCGTGAAAGCCATGCGCGATGCCGTCAGCATTCCTGTGACCGTCAAGCACCGCATTGGCATCGACAAAATCGAGACCTACGACTTTGTGCGCGACTTTGTCGGCACAGTGGCCGATGCCGGCTGCAATGTATTCATTGTTCATGCCCGCAACGCATGGCTGCAGGGCTTGAGCCCCAAAGAGAACCGCGACATTCCACCGCTGCGCTATGAGGTGGTGGCCCAGCTCAAGCAAGATTTTCCGCACCTGACGATTGCCATCAACGGCGGCATCAAAACTGATGAGGTGGTGCAAGAACAGCTGCAGGTGGTGGATGGTGTCATGGTCGGCCGCGAGGCCTACCACAACCCGTGGTGGATGAGCCGCTGGGACGAGCTGTACTTTGGCACTGCGCCTTCGCAGCACACACACCTAGGCATTGAGCAAGCCATGGTGGCCTATATGGAGCGTGAAGCGCGCGAGCACGACACACACTGGTACGCCATTGCCCGCCACATGCTGGGGCTGCGCCACGGCCTGCCGGGTGCTCGCCGGTGGCGCCAAGTGTGGAGCGATCACCGCCTCAAGCACCTGCCAGCCCGCGAAGTGGCCGCCATTGCCAACACACGGCCTGATGGTTCGGCACCCGAATAGAAGCAGTACAAATTAAAAACATAGCTGTGAGTGCTTATCAAACTTAGATTTCAGAGATAAAACACTCTGAAAACACGGTTTGATAGGCACTGGCAGCTATTTTTATTTGTACAGCAGCACAATTTCAAGAGCAAACTATGCAATACCAAAGGGCATTGGGCATGGTTTTCCATGCCTAGCTATTTTGCTCGAAAAGCATCTTCTGTCGCCATCGCGACGGCTGCCCTCGGTTAATGCGGATCCTTTCATCGGGCACATGCTGCTATATTGCACTGCAACATAATGAGAAATGCCCTGCCATGCTCTACCAGTTATACGAAACCCAGCGCGCTCTGATTGAGCCTTTTGCAGATTTGGCTCAAGCCACGGCCAAGCTCTACACCAACCCGCTACTGCCCATCTCACAAACGCCGCTTTCGCAGCGCATTTCGGCAGGTTTTGATCTGTTTTACCGGTTGGGTAAAGGCTACGAAAAGCCCGTATTTGGTATCACCACCGTTCCGGTCTCGGGTGTCGACATCACCATCATGGAACGCGTGGAGATGGACAAGCCGTTTTGCGAGCTGCGCCGCTTCAAACGCTTTTCGGATGACCCGCATACGCTGAATACGCTGCTGGCACAGCCACCCGTGCTGGTGGTGGCACCGCTGTCTGGCCATTACGCCACACTGCTGCGTGACACGGTACGCAGCCTGCTGGGCGACCACAAGGTGTTTATCACCGACTGGAAAAACGCCCGTCTGGTGCCGATGGAAGACGGTGAATTTCACCTCGATGACTACATCAACTACGTGCAGGACTTCATCCGCTACCTGCAAAAACAATACGGCAACTGCCACGTGATCAGCGTATGCCAGCCTACGGTGCCCGTGCTGGCCGCCGTTTCGCTGATGGCCAGCCGTGGCGAAAAGACCCCGCTGACCATGACCATGATGGGCGGCCCGATTGATGCGCGCTCGTCGCCTACATCGGTCAACAACCTTGCCACCGAGCGCAGCTTTGAGTGGTTTGAAAACAATGTGATCTACCGCGTACCCGACAGCTACCCGGGCGCAGGCCGTCGCGTGTACCCCGGTTTCTTGCAGTACACCGGCTTTGTGGCCATGAACCCCGATCGCCACGCCAACAGCCATTACGACTATTTCAAGGACTTGGTCAAGGGCGATGACGCCAGCGCCGAGCAGCACCGCAAGTTCTACGACGAATACAACGCCGTGCTGGACATGGATGCGGACTATTACCTGGAGACCATCCAGACCGTGTTCCAGGACTTCAAGCTGGTCAACGGCACCTGGGATGTGCGCGCACCCGATGGCCAGATCGAACGCGTCAGGCCGCAAGACATTCAAACCACCGCCCTGTTCACCGTGGAAGGCGAGCTGGACGATATCTCTGGCACAGGCCAAACCCGTGCGGCGCAAGATTTGTGCGTGCAAATCCCTGCAGACCAGCGCAAGCACCTGGAAGTGCAAGGCGCCGGGCATTACGGCATCTTCAGCGGCCGCCGCTGGCGCGAAGTGGTCTATCCGCAGGTGCGCGACTTTATTTTGACGCGCCACACCCCGCCCACTGTCAACAGTGCGCCCTTGGATGACGGGGCTTTGGTCAGCGTAGACAGCGCGCCTGCGCAAGCTGCGGCAGACTCAGCGCCTACCACCACCCCAACGCCAGCCAAGGCAGCGCCCCCTTCTCACAGACAGCGCCGCCGTAGCTAAAACTACCTGCATGCCTGAGTTTCAGACCAAGCCAGCCCTTTTTGGACTGGCTTTTTCCATTGATGCCGCTCTGCCGCAAACGCAATGCACGCGCTGCGGCTACCCGGATTGCGCCAGCTACGCCCAAGCCATTGCGCATGAAGACGCACCCATCAACCAGTGCCCGCCGGGTGGCACCCAGGGCATTGCCCGTTTGGCCGCGCTGACCAACCAGCCAGTTGCACCGCTGAACCACAAATTTGGGATTGAAGGCCCACTGACGCTGGCCCGCATTGACGAGGACTGGTGCATTGGCTGCACGTTGTGTATCAAAGCCTGCCCTACCGATGCCATTTTGGGCGCCAACAAGCAAATGCACACCGTCATCCCGCAGCACTGCACGGGCTGCGAGTTGTGCATTCCAGTCTGCCCCGTGGACTGTATTCAGCTGGATGTGGTCAGCGGCGAAAACACGGGCTGGGATGCATGGTCTGCAGAACTGGCCAACCACGCCAAACAGCGCTATGTAAAGCACCAGGCCCGCCTGCAAAACACCGAGGCAGAACCCGCCAACGCACAGGCCACCGCACCTGCGCCAGCGGTGGTGCCAGACAAAAAAGCCGCTATTGCAGCGGCTTTGGCCAAGGCCCGCGGACTGCGCCAGAGTTAAAGCGCCCAGTTAAAACTAACCGCGCTAGCCCGCAAAGCTTTTGTACACACCGCAGCCCAGGTACACGCCGTCCTGCTTGCACACGTAAGACATTTTGGCCTGCACCTTGCCCAGCACAGGGTTGGTGAAGTCGTACTCAACCCAGCCAGGGCCATGTTCGGCCTGCGCCACGATGGCGTTGAGCAAGGCATTGCCATCTACGCCCTGTACATCTTGCACACGGCTACCGCATTTCTCGGGCTTGCCACCAAACGCCATATAGCGGCCCGCACCATCCAGCACAAACACGTACATGTCGCGGTCATGAAACGGCTGCTTGGCATCGCTCAACGCCTGCCAGTACTGCTCCAGCGGCATACCCATGCGCCGCAGCGCCACAGCACGCTCCACCAAGGCCACCGCTTCAACCGCCGTGCCTTGCTGCAAGCGAAAACGTTCTACGGCTTCGGAGAGGGTGGCAGCGCGCAGCTCCAGCGCCTGCGCTTCTTGCACCACGTTCCGCACCATCAACGCATTCTCTTGGGTGACCTGGTCAATGCCATGCACCGCCAGATTGATTTGCTGCAAACCTGTGCCCTGGCTGTTACCAGACTCCGAAATCGCCTCGACATGCCCAGCCACACTGCGAATACCATCCGCCACCTGCTGCATGCCTGCTCCGGCCTGACGAATCAAACGCGTGCTGCTGGCCACCTGCTGTACCGACGCTTCAATCAGCAGCCGAATCTCTTTGGAAGCCTCAGAGGAACGCTGCGCCAAACTGCGCACCTCAGAGGCCACCACCGCAAAGCCACGGCCTTGCTCACCCGCACGCGCTGCTTCGACCGCGGCGTTGAGCGCCAGAATATTGGTCTGAAAGGCGATGCCATCAATGACCGCAATGATCTCGGACATGCGCCCGGCACCACGCTCAATCGCCTCCACAGAATGCACGGCCTGGTCCATCACGCCACTGCCTTGCTCCACCACTTTGCGCAGCTGTGTGGTGTAGCGGTCAGCAGCCACGGCGGCTTCAGCACTGTTTTGCACCACTGCGGTGACTTGCTCCACGCTCACCACCGTCTGAGCCACATTGGTGGCTTGCAGCTCTGTGCGCTCGGCCAGGGCACGGTTGTCTTGGGTCAGTGTATGCCCCGCCTGGGTCACCAGCGCGGCATTGCTGCGGATTTCCGCCACCATGCTCGACAGCGCCACCACCATGCCATCGAGCAAGCGCGCCATGTCGGCCAACTCGTCAGAGCCTGAGGCGGTGATGCGATGCGTCAAATTGCCTTGAGCCGCCTGCTCCATGGCAGAGAGCAGGCGTGCAATTTCGTGCGACAAATTGCGATAAACGCCATATAGCACATACAAAAAGCAGATTGCCCCGGCCACCGCAATGGTCAGTTGCACATCGGCAGCCACCGCCAACGAAGCTGCACCCCACAGCGCAGCCATCACCAGCAGACCACTGATGGCCACCCACGCCAGCTTCCAGCCCAGTTTGCAGCGCCTGAATAGCCAAAGCATCGGTTTTTGCATGGAGTGGCCCACCTTTTAAAAATGTTTCAAAAGGTTTGTACCGCGCTCTACGGTCAGGACGTCCTAGGCCTTGTACTTAGCGCCCACGTAATCTCCCTGCAAGCAAACCCTGCGTGCATGCATATGCAGCATCAAGACCCCAAACATCGCGCATCAAGCGAGGTGGGGCATGCAATCTCACCGCATAATATTTGCACCATGAATCCCCTGCTTCAACACTTGCAGCCGTATCCATTCGAACGGTTGCGCCAACTTTTTGCGGGTGTCACGCCCCCTTCTTCACTGCTCCACATCAGCCTGGGCATTGGAGAGCCGCGCCATGAGACACCGGAATTCATCAAGACCAGCCTGACCGACAACCTGGAAGGCTTGGCCAACTACCCCGCCACAGCAGGCGACCTGCGCTTGCGCCAAGCCTGCAGCGACTGGGTAAAACGCCGTTACGATATTGCGGTGGATGCAGCCACGCAGATCTTGCCCGTGAACGGCTCGCGCGAAGCATTGTTCTCATTCGCACAAACCGTCATTGACCCGACACAAACGGGCGCCATGGTGCTGTGCCCCAACCCCTTCTACCAAATCTATGAAGGTGCCGCGCTGCTGGCGGGGGCGCAGCCATACTTTGTCTCTAGCGACCCCGCACGCAACTTTGCGGTGGACTGGGACAGCGTGCCTGCTGAGGTATGGGCCAAGACACAACTGATGTTTGTCTGTTCACCCGGCAACCCCACCGGGGCAGTAATGCCTTTGGAGGAGTGGAAGAAGCTGTTTGAGCTGTCTGACCGCTATGGTTTTGTGATTGCCTCTGATGAGTGCTACAGCGAGATTTACTTCCGTGAAGAAGCACCTTTAGGCGGCTTGGAAGCGGCCGCAAAGCTTGGCCGCAGCGATTTCCGCAATCTGGTGGCATTCACCAGCTTGTCCAAGCGCAGCAACGTCCCCGGTCTGCGCAGCGGCTTTGTGGCGGGTGATGCCGCGCTGCTCAAGTCGTTCTTGCTATACCGCACTTACCATGGGGGCGCCATGGGCTTGCCGATCCAGCATGCATCGATTGCGGCCTGGTCGGACGAAAGCCATGTGGTGCATAACCGCGTACTCTATAAAGAGAAATTCGCTGCCGTCATGCCCATTTTGGAAAGCGTGATGGAAGTACGCCTGCCCGATGCAGGTTTTTACCTGTGGCCACGCATTCCCGATGCACTGGGCATGAGCGAGACAGAATTTGCCCGCGAACTCTTTGCGCAAAGCCACGTCACCGTATTACCAGGCAGTTATCTGGCTCGTAATACGCTGGGACACAACCCCGGCGCACAACGTGTACGCTTGGCCCTTGTGGCTGAGACACATGAATGTGTAGAGGCAGCGCTGCGCATCAAAGATTTCATTCAGAAAAACGTCAAGTAAAGACAGATATGACCCAACAACTGCAACAAATCATCGACACCGCCTGGGAAAACCGCGCAGAGATCTCTGCCAAGTCCGCACCCAAAGAAGTGGTTGAGGCTGTGGAACATGCCTTGAACGAACTCAACAACGGCAAGCTGCGCGTAGCCAGCCGTGAAGGCGTAGGCCAGTGGACCGTGCACCAGTGGCTCAAGAAGGCCGTGTTGTTGTCGTTCCGTTTGAACGACAACAAGCTGATGACTTCCGGTGATCTGAACTTCTTCGACAAGGTGCCCACCAAGTACGAAGGCATGAGCGAAGCTGAGATCGCCGCTACGGGCGTGCGTGTGGTGCCGCCTGCCGTGGCACGCCGTGGTTCGTTCATCGCCAAGGGCGCCATCCTGATGCCTTCCTACGTGAACATTGGCGCGTATGTGGATGAAGGCACCATGGTGGACACATGGGCCACCGTCGGTTCTTGCGCTCAAGTGGGCAAGAACGTGCACCTGTCAGGTGGTGTCGGTCTGGGCGGCGTGCTGGAGCCTCTGCAAGCCAACCCCACCATCATTGAAGACAATTGCTTCATCGGTGCGCGTTCGGAAGTTGTCGAAGGTGTGATCGTGGAAGAAAACTCCGTGATCTCCATGGGCGTCTACATCGGCCAGTCCACTCCCATCTTCAATCGTGAAACTGGTGAAACCACGTTTGGCCGTGTGCCTGCTGGCTCGGTGGTGGTTTCGGGCAACCTGCCCAAGAAGACCAAAGATGGCAAAGACTACTCCATGTATGCCGCAATCATCGTCAAGACGGTGGATGCCAAGACCCGCTCAACCACCAGCCTGAACGATCTGCTGCGTGATTGATTCAGGCAATTGATCCGCGTCAACTGCGGAGACAAATGCCAAGCGATCTCTTGCGGGTTTTGCGGCACACTGCCGGCTGCTGCAAAACCCCAAGATTTCCAACGACAAGGTAGACCGCATGAGCATGATGGAACGCATCCTGCGTTTGATGGCTGAGAAAAAAGCCTCCGACGTATACCTGTCTGCCAACTCCCCTGCGCTCATCAAGATTGATGGTAACTGTGTGCCCATCAACAGCCAGTTGCTGCCACCAGATGCACCACGTGCATTGCTGGCAGAAGTAGTCTCTCCACAAGACATGGAGACGCTCAAAGAATCAGGCGAACTCAATATGGCCGTGCCACTGCAAGGGGTCGGCCGTTTTCGCATCAGTGCCATGCGCCAGCGCGGCTCGGTGGCCGTGGTAGTGCGCTTTATCTCCCAGCAGGTACCGAAGCTCAAAGAATTGAGGCTGCCACCCATTCTGGATCAGCTCATTTTGGAAAAGCGCGGCCTGATTTTGGTCGTAGGAGCCACAGGTTCAGGCAAAAGCACCACACTGGCGGCCATGATTGACAGCCGCAATGAGCTGCGCACAGGCCACATCCTCACCATTGAAGACCCGATTGAGTTTCAGTTTCGGAACAAGCGCTCTATCGTCAACCAGCGCGAAGTCGGCTCTGACACGCAATCGCTGCAAATCGCCCTCAAAAATGCGCTGCGCCAAGCCCCGGATGTGATCTTGATTGGTGAAATTCGCGACCGCGAAACCATGTCCGCCGCCATTGCCTACTCGCAATCGGGTCACTTGGTGCTGGCAACACTGCACGGCAACAACAGCTACCACGCGCTCAATCGCATCTTGAGTTTTTACCCCGTTGAGGTGCGCACCACCATGCTGGGGGATCTGTCTTCCTCGCTCAAGGCCGTGGTCACGCAGCGGCTGCTGCGCACGCCTTCGGGCCATCGCGTGCCTGCGGTCGAAGTGCTGCTCAACACCAAGCTGGTGTCGGAGCTGATTGAGAAAGGTGATTTCTCGGGGGTGCGCGACAACATGGAAAAATCCATGGCCGAAGGCTCGCAAACCTTTGAAGAAGATCTGGCCCGGCTCATTAGCGATGGCACAATTGACCGCAATGAAGGCTTGGCCAATGCAGATTCGCCTACCAACTTGATGTGGCGCCTGCAGAATGCCCCCCAGAAAACCACGCACACCAGCACCGAGGCGCCAGCCCCAGCCGCAGACCTGGATATGCCAGCGCTGCCTGAGTTTGGCGATTTGTTGCTTAACACTGGTCTTAAAACATAAAGCGTCCAGTCAACGACTGGGAGCCAAGCGGCACAGCTTGTGCCGCTCTATTTGGATTCTTCTCACATGTCCCGCACCCTGCAACTGGCTGAACAACTGATCAGCCGTCCCTCCGTCACCCCTGAAGATGCTGGCTGCCTGGAATTGCTGGCAGAGCGCTTGAGCAGCTTGGGCTTTCAGTGCGAGCGCATGGACGGTGGCCCTGAGCATTTTCGCGTGCACAACCTCTGGGCGGTGCGCCGTACCGGCTTGCCTCAGGCCAAAACGCTGATCTTTGCTGGCCACACCGATGTGGTGCCTACCGGCCCGGTCGAGCAATGGTCACACCCGCCATTCACGCCCACCTACCGCGACGGCAAGCTGTTCGGGCGCGGTGCCAGCGACATGAAGACTTCTATCGCGGCCTTTATCGTGGCGGTGGAAGAGTTTCTGATGGACAACGCCCACACCCCGCTGGACATCGCGCTGCTGCTCACCAGTGACGAAGAAGGCCCGGCGCATGACGGCACCAAAGTCGTCATTCAAGCGCTGCAGGCGCGCAAAGAGCCCATGGACTGGTGCATTGTGGGCGAGCCCACCGCCGTCAAAAAAACCGGTGACATGATCAAAAATGGCCGCCGTGGCTCCCTCAGCGGTCGTTTGACCGTGGAAGGCATTCAAGGCCACATTGCCTACCCGCAGCTGGCACGCAACCCCATTCACCAAGCCGTGCCCGCGCTGACAGAGCTGGCGGGCATTGAATGGGACAAGGGCAATGCGTTCTTCCCCCCCACCAGCTGGCAGATCAGCAATATGCATGGCGGCACGGGCGCATCCAACGTGATTCCGGGCGAGGTGGTGATTGACTTCAACTTCCGCTACAGCTCGGAGAACACCGCCGAAAGCCTCAAGCAGCGCGTCAAATCGGTGCTGGACAAGCACGCGCTGGAATACGACCTGACCTGGAGCCTCTCTGGCGAGCCCTTCTTGACCACCCCTGGTGATCTGGTGACAGCAGCACAAGATGCCATCCGCACAGAAACGGGTCTGGAAACCGAGCTGTCCACCAGCGGTGGCACCAGCGATGGCCGCTTTATTGCCAAAGCCTGCCCCCAAGTGATCGAGTTGGGCCCCCCCAACGCCACCATCCACAAGATTGATGAGCACATTGTGGTGGCCGACGTGGAGCCGCTCAAAAACATCTACCGCCGCCTGCTGGAGAACCTGCATACGCGGCTGCAGCCAGTGGATGCCACGCAAGGAGCCACCGTATGAGCCACGCCTTCACCCTGCCCCAGGGCAGCACCGTGGGTGCGCTGATTGACAGCGGTGCCCAGTGCCTGACCCAAGCTGGTGTCGGTTTTGGCCATGGCACGGCCAATGCGCAAGAAGAAGCCGCATGGCTGGTGCTGTGGAAGCTGGGCCTGCCGATAGATGCGCCTTTGGGTGACGAAGAAGATTCTGTAGAAAATCAGCCTGTAACGCCCGAACAGCAAGCGCAAGTAGCTACGCTTTTTAAAGAACGCATCGCTACCCGCAAACCTGCGGCGTACCTGACGCAAGAAGCCTGGCTGATGGGCGTGCCGTTTTACATTGATGAACGCTCCATCGTGCCGCGCAGCTTCATTGCCGAGCTGCTGGCCGATGGCAGCATTGACCACTTCCTTTCGGACAAAACCCGCAAAGTATTGGATTTATGCACCGGCAATGGCTCGCTAGCGTGTCTGGCCGCCATGGCCTACCCCGAAGTTGATGTGACCGGCGCCGACATTTCCACCGATGCACTGGCTGTGGCCCGCATCAATGTGGACAAGCACGCGCTGCAAGACCGCGTCACCCTGGTCGAAACCGATGGCCTGTCGCAAGTACCCGGCCCTTGGGATTTAATTTTGTGCAACCCGCCCTATGTGAATGCCGACAGCATGGCCAAGCTGCCCGCCGAGTACTTGGCCGAGCCTGAACTGGCGCTGGCTGGTGGTGCCGACGGCATGGACTTCATCCGCAACCTGTTTGCGGCGGCACCCGATTGCATGACCGATGACGCCGTGCTGGTGCTGGAAATTGGCAACGAACGTGCGTTTTTTGAAGCCGCTTTCCCTGAATTGCTCGTGTACTGGCTTGATACCAGCGTGGGCGAGGATGCGGTTTTACTGGTTACCAAACAGGCTTTGCTCGCGCAAACCCTGCTGCAGTCACAATAAGGGCATTGCCAGCGCGGCTGATTGTCGCGTTTGAGCACCCTCCCAGACACCAGCACCCGCCCCGCGCGGGTGCGCTTTTTTCGCGAACGCTCCGATGATCACCCTCAAAAATGTCACCTTGCGACGCGGCAGCAAAGCCGTGTTGGACAACGTGTCCGCCACCATCAACCCGGGCGAGAACGTAGGCCTTGTCGGCCGCAACGGTGCTGGCAAGTCGTCCTTGTTTGCCCTGCTGAGCGGCAAACTGCATGAAGACGGTGGCGATTTCTACATTCCCACCAGTTGGCGCATGGCCGAAGTGGCCCAGAACATGCCCGAAACAGACCAGAGCGCAACCGACTTTGTGCTGGACGGGGACACCCGTTTGGCCGAGGTACAGCGCCAATTGGTGGAAGCCGAGGCCAGCGACGACGGCATGGCGATTGCCCACGCCTACTCTGACTTACACGACGCAGGTGCGCACGACGCCGAAGCGCGCGCCCAAGCCCTGATTTTGGGCCTGGGCTTTCGCGCCAGCGAGTTGACGCACCCCGTCAACAGCTTCTCCGGCGGCTGGCGCATGCGCTTGCAGCTGGCACGCGCACTGATGTGCCCGTCGGACCTGCTGCTGCTGGACGAGCCCACCAACCACTTGGACTTGGACGCGTTGGTCTGGTTGGAAGCCTGGCTCAAACGCTATGCGGGCACGATGATTGTCATCAGCCATGACCGCGAGTTTCTGGACGCCATCACCAACGTCACGCTGCAAATTCAGAGTGGCCAGCTGAACCGCTACGGCGGCAACTACAGCAAGTTTGAAGAGCTGCGCGCCCAGCAGCTGGAGTTGCAAGCCGCCAGCTTCTCCAAGCAACAAGAGAAGATGGCGCATCTGCAAAAGTTCATTGACCGCTTCAAGGCCAAGGCCAGCAAAGCCAAGCAGGCACAAAGCCGGGTCAAACAGCTGGAGCGCATGGAAAAGATTGGCCCGGTGCTGGCCGAGGCCGATTTCACCTTCGAATTCAAAGAGCCCGCCAATTTGCCCAACCCAATGCTGGCCATCAGCGATGCGTCGTTTGGTTACTTTGACGAAGACGGTGTGCCCACCACCATTCTCTCGAACGTCAACCGTTCCGTGCTGGCCGGTCAGCGCATTGGTATTTTGGGTGCCAACGGTCAGGGTAAATCAACCTTGGTCAAAACCATTGCCCGCACCATGAAGGCCCTGGGTGGCACGGTGACCGAGGGCAAGGGTCTGAACATTGGTTACTTTGCCCAGCAAGAGCTGGATGTGCTGCGCCCCAGTGAAAATCCGCTGGAGCACATGATCCATCTGGCCAAAGAACTGGGCCCCGACGCCAAGCAACCCAGCCGTGAGCAGGATTTGCGCAGCTATCTGGGCACGTTCAATTTCACTGGTGACATGGTCAAACAGGCCGTAGGCACCATGAGCGGTGGCGAAAAAGCCCGCCTGGTGCTGGCCATGATTGTCTGGCAGCGCCCCAACCTGCTGCTGCTGGACGAGCCTACCAACCACCTGGACTTGGCCACCCGCGAAGCGCTGGCGATGGCGCTCAACGACTTCGACGGCACCGTCATGCTGGTTTCGCACGACCGTTCGCTGCTGCGTTCGGTCTGCGAAGACTTCTGGATGGTGGGTCGCGGTGTGGTCGGCCCGTTCGACGGCGATCTGGACGACTACCAGCGCTACCTGCTGGAGGAATCCAAGCGCCTGCGCGAAGAGGCCAAGAACGCCGAGCAAGCCCAGTTTGCTGCCGCCAAAGTGCAAGCAAGCACCGCTGCTGCCGTACCAGCGCCCGCCGTGGCAGCGCCCGTGGTGGTGGCTGCTGCACCGGTGGCACCTGCCCCGCAGGGCGACCAACGCGAGCAACGCAAACTGGCCGCCCAAGCACGCCAACTGCTGACCGAGAAGACCAAACCGTTCAAAAAAGAGCTGGACAAGCTGGATCAGCGCATTGCCACGCTGGGCAGCGAAAAAGCCCAGCTGGAAGCCAAATTGGCAACGCCACTGCCCCCAGCAGACATTGCTGACGCGGGCAAACGCCTGAAAGCAGTCAGCGATGAGTTGGACAGCCTGGAAGAGCGCTGGCTGGAGTTGAGCGAAACCATTGAGGCCATGGCGCAGGAAGCCGGTTTGGCCTGATCGCCCCCACCTAAAAAAGTAGCTACCAGCGCTGGCAGTACTTGCACTTCAGATAGAAAACCATCTGAAAGCAAGATATAGCCAGCGCAAGCAGCTATTTTTTTTATTGAAGTACTGCGAATGGAGCGTTTAACGGTGTGCCGTGGCCAGCAAGCCCCCTGCCGCAATGAAAGCCCCGCCAGTGATGCGGTGAAACCATTGCCCAGCGCCACCGCGTGCCAGCCGCGCCATCATCTTGGCGCCGCACAGTGCATAGGCAAACATGATAGAGCCATCCAGCACCATCCACGTTGCGCCCAAAATCACCATTTGCATGGCAATCGGCGCGCTCGGGTCCATGAACTGCGGAAACAAGGCGCTGAAAAACAGCAAATCCTTGGGATTGCCAATCCCCACCATGAAGCCTTTGCGGTACAGCTTCCAAGCGCTGGCATCCGCTTGTGAAGTGCTTGGCACGCTGATGGGCGCTGCGCCGTCTTGCGGCATGGCCTGCTGCGCAGCAGGCCGCGTGCGCCAGGCCGAAATACCCAAATAGACCAAATATGCGGCACCCGCCCATTTGATGGTCTGGAACCACGCATCCGAAGCCGCGATCACCGCACCCAGACCCAAGGCTGACAGTGTCATCAAGGTCATGGATGCCGTAATGCCCCCAACGATGGTCGCAATCGTCTTGCGTGCACCGTGGCTGACGGCGTGTGAAACACAAAGTAAAGCCGAAGGCCCTGGCGTGGCAATCAACGCCGTCGCCAAAGACACATACAAAAGCCAAAGATTCAAAGACATCCGTGCCCCCTCTAACCCTTAGGACTGCACGGCCATCGCACGGTCAACCAACGAGCCACTCAATTTTAGCCAGCGCCCATGTGCGCCCGTTGTTAAAGGGAAGAACAGGCAGATGTAAAGCACGCATTTTTTTACTTTTGCCTGTCAACGGCGGTTGATTACGCCACGTTGTCTCTCGTACACAAGGAGTAATTCCCATGAATGCAAGCAACACCCTGTCAGCCTGGCCCGAAGACGAACGCGATCGCAAGCGCAGCCCAGCTCGCCTGTAAGCCAGACAGACTGTTCTGAATTGAAAAATATTTTGATCCGCCGTCAACGCACACTTTTACCGCTGCGTTGATAAAGCATAAGGAATCAGACACCATGAATACCATCTCCTCTATCTGGCCCGAAGACGAACGTGACCGCAAGCGCGCCCCTCTGCGTGGCTGAGCCAACGTCGGTCGCTTCTGCGCTTTTAGCTGGCTGTTAGATTGCCAACCCCACCCAACCCGCTGTGCCCAAGCGGGTTTTGTTTTTTCCGTGTTTTGTTTTTATTGATACAAGCGCGAACACTTCATGCAAACGCTTGCACAGGTGCCGTCAACCACGGCTTTGCGCCACACGTTGAATAAGCAAAGGAGTGAACACTATGCAAACCCCCGCTATTTTTACCGTTTGGCCTGAAGATGAACGCGATCGCAAGCGCGCCCCATGCCGCTGCTAAACGCATAGCGTTGCTATCTTCTTTTTGTAGCAAATCCTGAAACACCGCAGCTTTAGCACCGTTTCACCCATAAAAAAGCCCGCTTTCGCGGGCTTTCGCTTTGCATAGCGCTACAAGGCTTAGTGCATGTGCAAACCACCGTTGACAGAAAAATCTGCACCGGTCGAATAGCTGCCATCGTCCGATGCCAGCCACGAAACGATGGAAGCAATCTCCTTGGGCTCACCCAAACGCTTAACCGGAATGGTGCCCACAATTTTGTCCAGTACATCTTGGCGGATGGCTTTCACCATATCGGTGCCGATATAACCAGGACTGACGGTATTCACCGTCACGCCCTTGTGCGCCAATTCTTGCGCCAAAGCCATGGTGAAACCATGCATGCCAGCCTTGGCCGCAGAGTAGTTGGTCTGCCCCGCCTGCCCCTTGGCACCATTGACCGAGCTGATGTTGATGATACGGCCCCAGCCTTTTTCCACCATGTCACCCACCACCTGCTTGGTCACATTGAACATGGAGTTCAGGTTGGTCTCGATCACGGCCTGCCAGTCATCCGGGGTCATCTTCAGGAACATGCGGTCGCGCGTAATGCCTGCGTTGTTGACGAGCACATCAATCGAGCCATGTTCTTGCTTGGCTTGGTTGAAGGCCTCCACGGTGGAGTCCCATTCGCCCACATTTCCCACGGAAGCGTAGAAGGTGAACCCCAGTGCTTTTTGCTCATCCAGCCACTTCTGGAAATCACGGGTTGGGCCGCAGCCGGCAATGACCTTGTAGCCATCACTGTGCAAACGCTGGCAGATTGCGGTACCGATGCCGCCCATACCACCGGTAACGTACACAACTTTCTGGGTCATTTTCTATCTCCTCATTTACTTACGCTAATTCAAACTATGCAAAAAGACTGTAGTGGCAAAGCCCACTGGCGTGCGCTGCGGTTAACCCCTGAGAGGGACATACGCAGCCGCACACTCGTCTTGCTTCTTATTAGCGTTCAACGGCCAGCGCCACGCCCATGCCGCCACCAATGCACAAAGCGGCTACACCCTTTTTGGCATCACGGCGCTGCATTTCATGCAGCAAAGTCACCAGCACACGGCAACCAGACGCACCAATTGGGTGACCAATGGCAATCGCCCCGCCATTGACGTTGACCTTGGCCGCATCAATGCCCAGCACCTTGTTCACTGCACAAGCTTGTGCGGCAAACGCTTCGTTGAGTTCAAACAAATCCACATCACCGACCTGCCAGCCCGCGCGCTCCAGCGTTTTGCGCGTGGCAAACACGGGGCCCATGCCCATGGTTGCCGGATCTAGGCCGGTGGTGGCATAGGCTTTGATCTTGGCCAATGGCTTCAATCCCAGCGCTTGAGCCTTGCTTGCAGACATGACCACCACCGCTGCTGCGCCATCATTGATACCTGAGGCATTACCAGCGGTGACCGAGCCAGCTTTGTCAAACGCAGGCTTCAGACCAGACAGTGCATCCAGATTGGTTTTACGGTTGATGTATTCATCCGCATCAAAAACAACGGCGTCACCCTTGCGCTGGGGAATGACCACTGGAACGATTTCATCCTTGAAATTGCCAACATCCTGGGCTGCCGCTGCTTTTTGCTGGCTACCAATTGCCAGCTCATCTTGCTGCGTGCGCGAGATTTCGTTTTCCTTGGCCACATTTTCTGCAGTGATGCCCATGTGGTAGTGGTTGTAGGCATCCCACAGGCCATCCACAATCATGGTGTCTTGCATCTTCCAGTCGCCCATGCGCTGGCCTTCGCGCGAGCCTTGCAGCACGTGGGGCGACAGGCTCATGTTTTCCTGGCCACCAGCCACCACAATTTCGCTATCACCGGTTGCCACGGCCTGTGCTGCCAACATCACAGCTTTCAAGCCAGAGCCGCATACGGCATTGATCGTCAAGGCTGGTGTTTCTTTGGCTACGCCGGCTTTCATCATCGCTTGGCGCGCGGGGTTTTGCCCGGCGCCGGCAGCCAGCACTTGACCCATGATGACCTCGCCAACTTGATCCAGCGGCACTTTCGCGCGCTGCAGCGCTTCCTTGATGACCGTAGCCCCCAGATCTACGGCGGGCACCTTGGAGAGACCTCCACCAAACTTGCCCACTGCTGTACGTACAGCCGAAACGATGACGATGTCTTCCATATCGAGTCCCTTGTAGTTAATTCTTACTGCGCAGTCGCAGTCATACGCACTGCGAGAAAAGCGAAATTGCTTTCACATTGTGCAAAAACGAGCTATTGATCAGGCCTTTTGCTGCACATAACGCCCCGGAGCATCTTCCAGCGCCTTGTACTTGGTCGCACGACCATAGCGTTTGGGTGCGGGCACCAGCTTGCCCGCATGGCCTTGGAGCCATTCAGACCAGTCTGTCCACCAGCTGCCCGGCAACTCTTGTGCACCACTGAGCCATTCACTGTGCGTAGCAGGCAAAACCCCATCTTCACGAATCCAGTGGCTGCGCTTTTTCTTGGCAGGTGGATTGATGACCCCGGCAATATGCCCTGAGGCCCCCATCACAAATCGTTTCTTGCCGGGCAGTAGCTGCGTGGATGCATACGAGGCAGTGATGGGCACAATATGGTCTTCCCGCGAGCCATAGATATACACAGGGATGTCAATCGCACCCAGGTCCAATCGAGTGCCGGAAACCGACAACTTGCCCGGCTGCACCATATTGTTTTCAAGGTACATATTGCGCAGGTACCACGCGTACCAAGGGCCCGGCAGGTTGGTGGCGTCACTGTTCCAGTACAGCAAATCAAAAGGCGGCGGGGTCTCACCCTTGAGGTAATTGCCCACCACGTAGTTCCACACCAAATCGTTCGGACGCAGAAAACTGAAGGTGGATGCCAGCTCTTGGCCCTTCAACAGTCCTCCCTGCCCCATTTGCGTCTCACGTATCTGGACAAAGGATTCGTCAATAAACACGTCCAGGATGCCGGTGTCAGTGAAGTCCACCAACGTGGTCAACAGCGTTGCACTGGCCACAGGCTGCTCATTGCGTGCGGCCAATACCGCCAAAGCCGCAGCAAGCATGGTGCCGCCCACGCAAAAGCCCAAGGCATTGATTTGCTCCGTACCACCAATCTCCTGCACCACCTTGATTGCACGAATAAGCGCCTCTTCAATGTAGTCATCCCAGGTCAAATGGCCCAAAGACGCATCGGGATTGCGCCAACTCACCACAAACGTACGATGGCCTTGGCTGACGGCATAGCGAATCAGCGAGTTCTCAGGCTGCAAATCCAAAATGTAGTACTTGTTGATGCATGGTGGCACCAACAAGAAAGGACGCTCGTGCACCTTGGCCGTCAAAGGCTTGTACTCAATGAGCTGGAAAATCTCGTTTTCATAAACCACGGCGCCTTCCGTCGTGGCAACGTTCTTGCCCACTTCAAACAGGCTCTCATCGGTCATGGAGACATGGCCTTGCTCCATATCGCGCAGCAAGTTTTGAATGCCCTTGGCCAGACTTTCGCCCTTGGTTTCAATCGCCTTTTGCTGGGCTTCAGGGTTCAGCGCCAGATAGTTACTGGGCGACATGGCTGCCACCCACTGATCTACAGCAAAACGCACGCGCTGGCGTGTTTTTTCGTCTGTCTGAATCGCATCTGCCATGCCCGCTAACGCCTTCGCATTGAGCAAGTAGCTCGAAGCCGTGAGTGCAGCCAGCGGATTGCTCAGCCAAGGGGCACCGCCAAAACGCTTATCCTGCAATGGATCAGGAGCGGTTAGGCCGTTCGCCCACAGCTTGCTGGCTTCTTGCACGTATTCTTGCTGAAGCGCGTGGAGCTTCGCTGCATCAAACTGCACGTTCCCTGGCTGTGCAGTGCTAGAGGACGCCGAGGGAAAGCTAGCCATCGCCTTCGCCCATTGATCAGTAAAAAACTGCTGGGCGCTGGGGTTCCAAGAATCCTCTGAACTCATGCTTGTCATCCTTATGGCCTCGCAAGCTCTTTATCGCTTGCTTCGTTGGTGGACAGATTGTTGCCTAGCCAGATGCTTGTGGCAATGCGGCTGACGCACTGTTTCAAGCAAAAACTGCGCTCATTGACTCGAATCAAGCAGAAATGGCCGACACGCTCACACAAATCAGGCACATTTCAGCCATGTATTTAATCGTCATTGCGTGGTTCTACGTCACTGTCACGATGGCTGTCGCTGAAGCCAGCAGCCCACAAGGCAGCATCTTGGGGGCTCTCATCACTTTTGTGCTCTACGGGCTGCTGCCTATGGGCATTCTTGTCTATATTTTTGGGACACCCGGGCGCAAACGCAAACTCAAAGCACAGAGAGAAGCCCAGCAACGTGCCTATGACGAAGCGCAGGCCGCTGCAAAGTCAACCCTTCCAGATACAAGCGGCCATGCGCCCAGTGCTGCCGAGCACAGCAGCATCACGCCGGTGCGAGAAAAACTGTGACGCATTGGACGCCGTGCACCATGGGTTACTACCGTCGTTACCATAGATCTGCTGGATACCCATCTGCTCCAAGCGCTGGCGCGCCAATAGCGGCAAGTGAGCCAACCATTTACCACTGTTGCTAGCCTCAGTAAAAGCGTCGCCTGCCTGCGGCAAGGCATGGGTGAAGGCTTGGCGTACTTCGTCCCCCACTTCAAAGGCTTCTGGCCCAATACATGGGCCCAGCCACACTTGGGTTTCTGCCGCGAGCTTTGCATCTGCTGGCACATGCATCTTCTGCGCATAGGACTGCCATACGGCTTCCAGCACGCCATAACCATTCACGCCCGCCAGCCCGCGCCAGCCTGCATGGGCTGCAGCAACCACCTGACCTGAGCGGTGCGCCATCAACACCGGCAAGCAATCTGCCACCATGATGGTGCAAGCCACAGCGGCTTGATCGGTCACACAGGCATCAAAAGCCTGGTTCTCTGGGGTATGGGTATCCAGTGCAAGTACATCGCAACCGTGTACTTGCTGCATAAAAACAGCCTGTACAGGCTTGTCTGTCCTGCGATGGAGCTCACTGCGCAGCACCTGGCGGTTCATGGCCACATGCTGTGCATCGTCGCCCACGTGGTCACCCAAGTTCATGGAATTCCACGGCGCTACGCTGCAACCACCAGCACGGGTGGTGAAGAGCGCATGAATGCCCTCAATCGTGGGCCAATTGGGTTGCAGCCAATGCTGCGAAAGAGGCTTGGTATCAGTCACATGTGCAGCATAACCTGCCAAACATGGGGCTGAGTCGTGGCACACTTTGCGCATCCCAACCGCTTTGTCTGTTTTGCCATGCGCTTTGTGTTCACTCCTCCCGCCCAAGTCAGCGTCCCTGTTGTGGGGCAATCTGAAAATTTCCCCGTACATCGCATCTACTGTGTCGGCCGCAATTACGCAGAACATGCCAAAGAGATGGGATTTACAGGCAGAGAAGCTCCGTTCTTCTTCATGAAACCTGCAGATGCCGTTCTGGTGTGCGAAGAAGGCCAATCCGCGGACATGCCCTACCCCAGCCTGACCAGCAATCTGCACCATGAAATTGAATTGGTCGTTGCGATTGGCAAGGGCGGCAAAAACATTCCAGCCGCACAAGCCATGGAGCACATCTGGGGCTACGCAGTCGGATTGGACATGACCCGCCGAGACCTGCAAGGCGAGATGAAAAAGCAAGGCCGCCCATGGTGCATTGGCAAAGCTTTTGAGCACAGCGCACCCATCACCGCCATTACCCCTGCAGCACAAGCCGGAGACATCACCCAAGCAGAAATTTGGCTGCAAGTAAATGGACAAGACCGGCAGCGCAGCCAGATCAACCAACTCATCTGGAATATTGCAGAAACCATTGAGCATCTGTCTCACGCTTGGGAACTGCAACCAGGCGATCTCATCATGACGGGCACGCCCGAAGGTGTAGGCGCGGTGCAAGCTGGCGACGTGCTGCAAGGTGGCATCAGCGGACTGGGTACTTTGCGTGTAGCCATCACTGCTTAAGCGGTGCCCTGCGCATGAGTTCTCGTCCACCCATCAAGTTCTGCAGCCAATGCGGTAGTGCCACACACCAAGCGATCCCAACAGATGGCGATACGCGCCTGCGCGCTATTTGTACAACTTGTGGCACGGTGCACTACCAAAACCCATTGAATGTGGTGGGATGCATTCCCACCACCGACGATGGCCGCATCTTGCTGTGCAAGCGCAATATTGAGCCACGCTGGGGCAAATGGACATTGCCAGCAGGTTTTATGGAGTTGGACGAAACCACCGCGCAAGGGGCAGCGCGCGAGACCGATGAAGAAGCTGGCGCAGACATAGAAATGGGCCGGCTGTTTTCTGTCATCAGTGTCCCCCGTGTGGCACAGGTGCATTTGTTTTACTGTGCACGACTGCGCAGCGAAACCTTGAACCCCGGCCACGAAACCATTGAAGCGCGCTTCTTTCAGCCCCAAGACATTCCTTGGGATGAGCTGGCATTTCGCACCGTCAGCATCACGCTGCAGCGTTTTCTGGAAGACCACGCCTCAGGCGCCATACAGGTGCACGACATCCACCTCACTTGATGCCCATCAAGTTTTGGCCTGGCTTTTGCTTACGAATAGTTACCGCGGCTGAACCTATATTTCACAACCAATCAGCCCGGTCACTAGGGGGCTGGTATGGCAAGAGACAACGAGATCCATATTGACACCTTCATCCCCTTTATGCGGGATGTCGCGCGGTGCGAGCGCTCTCTGCATGAGCTCAATCTCATGTGGCGCTTGATTGAATCTTCGGCCAAGATGAATTGCGCTGAAGAGGCCAGCAGCATGCTGCCCATGATGGCGGCCACGCGTGAGGGGTTTCAGCGCTTGGAAAAAGATCTCGTGCACTCCATGGTGTCAGAGTCTGTAACCAAGGTCATGTCCGAGCTCACGACCTGTGCCAATCACGTCATCGACATCGTGGTGCGCAATCTCTACGAACGCACAGCAGACGTTGGCTTTCTGGCGACGGACCGCACGCTGTGCAACTACGTAGCGGGTATTGCCGACGGTCGCGGCATTCTGGATCGCCTGCACGCGTACCGCAGCAAATACACGGTCTATGACGAAATCATGCTGCTCAACACTGAAGGCACAGTGGTGGCCCAAGTGGATGAAAACTCCCCCGTAGAAGGCAGCCTTGACCCCCTCTTGGCGCAAACACTGGAGCACAGCAGCTACCTTGAAAGTTTTCGGTACAGCGATTTACGGCCCCACAAGCAGCAAGCCCTGCTCTACACCCAGCGCATGCTGCATCCCACATCCAGCCAGCCCTGCGGTGTGCTGTGCCTGTCGTTTGATTTTGAAGGCGAGATGGCTGGTATCTTTGAAGCCAGTAGCGCGGCAGAAGGCCGCAGCGTTGCACTGCTGCTGAATGCGCAAAACCGGGTCATTGCCAGCAGCGATCCCTCATGGATTGCGTTGAACACGAAAGTACCCACCAACCAAGATGGTGCCATCCAGCTCTACACACACTCAGGACGCACCTATTTGGTGAGCACCATCTCCACCAGCGGCTATCAAGGTTATCCGGGACCTGCAGGCTGGAAAGGCCAGGTCATGATGCCGATTGAGCAGGCCTTTGGCACCAAAATAATGCATTGCGTTGACAGCCTGCCCCCCGATGTTGCACAAGGCTTGCTGGCTCATGCAAAAAGTTTTTGCCCCCCGCTGTATGACGTCATTCAGGCCGCAGATGCTATCCGGCGCGTGGTGTGGAACGGTCAAGTTATGACGGCAGGCCAGCGTGCAGACTCCAGCCGACTGAAATCCGTTTTGGAGCAAATTGGTGAAACCGGGGCCCGCACCAACCAAGTGTTTACCCAATCCATTCGTGACCTGTACGACACGGTGCTGAGCGCGGGCCTGCGCGACAGCCAGTCACTCACACAGCTGCTGGTAGACCTGCTTGACCGCAACCTTTACGAGCGGGCCAATGACTGCCGCTGGTGGGCTCTGTCACCCGTGCTGCGCCAACTACTCACCCACAAACATGTGCAAGGCGCACCCAGCACAGAGTTGCTAGAGCAATCCACACGCGTGCTGAAACACATCAACAGCCTGTACACGGTCTATACCCGCTTGATGGTGTATGACCGCGATGGTCGCATCTTGTGCGCCAGCCACCCACAACTGGCCGATGGCAGCAATGTGCTGCAACAGCGCATTGACAGCGAGACACTGCAAGCAGTCATGAAGCTCAATGACAGCCAGTCTTATCACGTCAGCGCTTGGGCAGCGCAACACGCGGGTGCTGAAGGCGCCACTTATGTCTATCACGCCCCCATTCGCACAGACGATGCCAGTGAAGCTACCGTAGGCGGTATTGCCATTGTTTTTAATGCCATCCCTGAACTACAGGCCATGCTCAACAGTGCTTTGGCTGGCAAAGCCAAGACCCGCGCTGTGTACGCCAACCGCCAAGGGTTGGTACTGGCCAGCACAGATCCGCTCTTGCCCCCCGGCAGTAAGCTACAGCTACCTGTAACCCACTTGCTGCAGTTGCCCAACGGCACCAGCGACGCGGTCATTTCGGTCTATCAGGATCAATACTGCATCGTCGGTGCCAGCGTCTCGCGTGGCTACCGTGAATTCAAGATCCGCGATGGCTATCGCGATGATGTCCTGGCCATTTCCACCGTTTCATTTGGGCAGGTAGAAGCCGACAGCCATGCGCTGGCCCAATCTCAGCACGCCATCCAGTCCTCTAGTGACAGCATGCACGGTATTGAAATGGCGACCTTTTACGTGGGCAAGCAATTGTTTGCAATGCGTGCGGAGTCGGTGCTAGAGGCATTGCCGGCATCGGCCATCAACGCGGTCTCTGCCGGCCGCCTGCGCTATTGTCTGGGCACCCTTGCGCGGCACGCCCAAGGCAAGCTGACAGGCTATGTCTGGGTGTTTGATCTGGCAGAACTGCTGACCGGCCAACGCACGCACATGACCGAGCAAAGCCAGGTGATCGTGCTGGAGCATGGTGACCGCAAGTTGGGTGTTCTGGTGGGGGCGTTGCACGGCGTGCACCACTTCGCTAATGAGAGCATCATTCCCTCACCCAGCATGGCTGGAGGGGCACAACTCTTGGTCAATGAATTGATCAAAGCCAACCAAGGTGCGTTGCTGGTGCAATGCATCAACCCACAAGGCTTGGTGCATGCGCTGCAGCACAAACCCAACGAAACCACTGGATTGGCAGACTTGGAGCGAACAGACAAGGAATGATGCACTTGAACAGCAACGCTGGCTGGGCGAATGCGCAACGGGCTGATGCGCCCAGTCAGTCAGCGGTCGAATGGACCAACAGAAGTACTGAGTCTCCTGGACAGCCACGGAGCCAAGCCCAAAATTTTGCCCAAGCTCATCACCACAGCAACCGCTAGAGCGGCTACCCAGCCTGATCCTGCCCCGTGCTATGGAACAGCCGGTAGCGCATGCATGGTGCGTAGCACTTGCCGTGTGATGATTTGGCGTTTGGCCACATCACCCATGCGATTGGGCGTGTCGATATTCATGACAAAGAACACCGGCCCGGTGGGCCACTCAACCCAACCTACCCACCAGCCAATGGTGCCACTCCATCCGGTCTTGGCCCTCAAAATCCATTCTGGACCAGCCTCATTCACCATCAAATCCTTGACGAGTCTTTGGTGCTCCAGCTTGACGGGAAGCTGGTTGCGGTAGAGCTTCTGCAAAAACTCCAACTGCTCAAATGCGGAAATGGCCAAATCGCCTTCCACCCAGAAGGGTGCTTTGCCCGTGGTCAGGGCATTGCCGTAGCCAATTTTTTGCATGAAATCAGCTTCTTTTTTCAGCCCCAACTGCTTGGCAAAGCGCTCATAGACCCAGACCGTGGAATAACGCATGGAGGCGCGCAAATCCTGGTGCTTGTTCCATGCCGCATTGCCGCGGTCCACGCCGTCCCATGCGATCACCTCAAACTCGTCCTTGACCACGCCGGCTTGCAGTGCCAGCAGTGCATGTGGAATTTTGAAGGTGGACGCTGGCGAGTAGCGCTGACCAGCGCGCTGCACGTTGTGCACACCCAGTTGCTCTACCCCGCCGCGTGCATCCAGAACCAGCATGGTTCCCACTGCAGGTGCTTGCTCAAAAAAACCTGCCCATTCCGGCTTTTCCTGCGCCACAGGCGTCGCCCCTGCAAGATGGGTCATTGCAAGCATCGCAACGGCAAAGAGTAATTTGATTTTTTTCATAGCAGGTCGCAATTTTAGAGCCTGCTGCGCGCTCGGCCACCCACGCGCGTGAAGAGCGCTGTTCAAGGTGCAGGTGCTTGTTCTTCTTGATCGGCCTCGGTGGGCGCGTTCAAAGGCTCTTCCCAATCCTCGCCCCAGAGCTCACAAGGGTGCGGCGTCCGATCAGAACCGTTGCCGCAGCGCAAATCATCGGCGGGGCAGTACAGGTCGCAGCCCCAGCACAATCGTTCGGGGTGGGCGGGGGCAATTGGGAATTTTTTGGCCATGGTGGGAATGCGTTGGTTCCTGCCGCGCAGCGACGTGGACAGGCACCGTCAACTTACCCGCAAAGCCCGGCATCCAGCCTTGAGCAGAGTCAAGAGATGACCGATGGTGATGACCACAGTCAACCATCACCCTGGGCATGCGGCACGCAACGTACCAGCGATGCACCCCACACAAGGTCAACGGTGTGTCAAGGTTTGGGAGCTACAGCCACCGGGGTGTAGCGCAGACCGCTAAAACAAGCCGCCAGCACCGCAAACCCCACGGCCAGCCACATGGCACGTTGCTCCGCCAAGCCTTCGGTGCCGGGCCACAGCACAAAAGCACCAGCCAGACACACAGCCCCCAGCCCTTGACCGGTATGGCGTGCCGACCCCAACATGCCGCTGGCCGCCCCACTGCGGTGCAACGGTGCGGTGGTCACAATGGTGTGGTTGTTGGGGGACTGGAACATGGCAAAGCCCGCCCCGCACAGTGCCATGCGCCAGGCAATGTCCCACGCCGCGGCGCCCACCGGCAGCAGCGCCAAGGCACACAAACCCGAGGCAAACAGCGCCATGCCCATCGCCCCCAGCCGCCCTGCTGGTATGCGACCAATTTTGCGCCCAACCATCGGCGCAACCACTGCCAAGGCAAGGGGCCAGGCACTGATCAACAAACCCGCCTGACCAATGCTGACGCCATGCGTTTCGATCAACAAAAAGGGAATGGCCAAAAACGCAATGGTCTGTGCGCTGAAAGCGCTGATGGAGGCGCCCATGGACAAGGCAAACACCGGAATACGCAGCAAATCCAGCGGCAGCATGGGCTGTGCCTCACGCTTTTGCCGCCGCACATATACAAAGCCGACCCCCACACCCAGGGTCAACCACACAGCAGCCCAACCCAAGCCTTGGCCCGCCTGCGAATGGCTGACGCGATCCAGCGCCAAAAAGATGGAACCGAACATGACCACGTTCAAACCCACATCCCACCACGACAACCCACGTGCATCGGATGCATGACCGGGTTTGGGCAGCGCCTGCATGCCCAGCCAGCACACCCACAGCGCCAAAGGCAAGTGCAGGCTGAACAGCCAGCGCCAGCTCAGTTGCGACAGCACCAGGGCCGCCAGCACGGGGCCCATCACCGTGCTCAGTGCCACCACCATGGAATTCAAAGCCATGCCCTGCCCCAACATGCCGCGCGGGTAAATCTGGCGCACCAGCGCCCCGTTCACGCTCAGCACCCCCGCCATGCCCATGCCCTGCAAGGCCCGCGCCACAATCAGCCAAGGCAGCGAAGGGGCCAGCGCCGCCACGATGCTGGCCAAGCCAAACACCAGCATGCCCCACAGGTACACCCGCTTGTAGCCCAGTCGATCGCCCAGCGCGGCCAAAGGCAGCAGCAGCACCAAAGACGCTATCTGGTTGGCATTCACCACCCACAAGGTGTAGGAGGGATCAATCTGCCACTGGCGTGCCATTTGCGGCAAGGCCAGGTTCAGCATGGTGCTATCCAGCACGCAAATCATCAGCCCACAAACGATGACTGCCATGGCCAACTTGCGCGCCCGCCCCTGCATGCCATCAACAGGTTCAGGCATGGGGACAGAAGGGGAAACCGGGATACTCATATTCAATAGCTAGCAGCGCTTACTGGATAAGCGCTAAAGCCCTATTTGGGCATAAAAAACCCCGCAAAGCCTTGCGGGGTGGTCAAGCGCGTGCGCGCTTACAGATGTTGAATCACCACCTGCCCAAAGCCAGAGCAGGAGACCTGGGTGGCGCCATCCATCAGGCGCGCAAAGTCGTAGGTCACCTTCTTGCTCTGGATGGCCTGCTCCATGCCGCTGATGAGCAAGTCGGCGGCTTCTGACCAGCCCATGTGCCGCAGCATCATCTCGCCCGACAGAATCATCGAGCCGGGGTTCACATAGTCTTTGCCCGCATATTTGGGCGCTGTGCCGTGCGTGGCTTCAAACACGGCCACGGCATCTGACATGTTGGCACCGGGCGCAATGCCGATGCCGCCAATCTGCGCCGCCACCGCATCCGAGATGTAGTCGCCATTCAAATTCATCGTGGCAATCACGCTGTACTCAGCCGGGCGCAACAGCACCTGCTGCAAGAACGCATCGGTGATGCTGTCTTTGATGGTGATGTGCTTACCGGTCTTGGGGTTGGGCACTTGCACCCACGGGCCGCCATCGATCAGCTCACCGCCAAACTCCTTGACGGCCAAGTCATAGCCCCAATCACGGAAGCTGCCTTCCGTGAACTTCATGATGTTGCCCTTGTGCACCAAAGTCACCGAAGGCTTGTCATGGTCAATCGCATACTGGATCGCTTTGCGCACCAAGCGCTCGGTCCCTTCCTTGGACACGGGCTTGATGCCCAGGCCCGAGGTTTCTGGAAAACGGATCTTGTCGATACCCAGCTCATCGCGCAAAAAGGCAATCAGCTTTTTGGCCTTGTCGCTGCCGGCTGCAAACTCGATGCCCGCGTAAATGTCTTCCGAGTTTTCACGAAAAACCACCATGTCGGTCTTCTCGGGCTCACGCACTGGTGAAGGCACACCCTTGAAATAGCGCATGGGGCGCAGGCAGACATACAGATCCAGCTCCTGGCGCAGCGCCACGTTCAGCGAACGAATACCACCGCCCACAGGCGTGTTCAGTGGGCCCTTGATGGATACGGCGTACTCGCGCACGGCATTCACGGTCTCGTCAGACAGCCACACGTCCGGGCCGTAGATTTGGGTGGATTTTTGACCGGCATACACTTCCATCCACTGAATCTGGCGCGCGCCGCCATAGGCTTTGGCCACGGCGGCGTCCACCACCTTGCGCATTACCGGCGTAACGTCACGGCCCACGCCATCGCCTTCGATGAAGGGAATGATGGGTTGCAACGGCACGTTCAGCGACATGTCCGCGTTAACGGTGATTTTTTCGCCTTGCGCAGGGATTTGAATGTGGGTGTACTTGCTCATGGAACGCGGTCTCCTGACTCCAGCTCACAACCGATGCCGTAGGTGCACGGCGTAGAGCAACCATTCTAGGGGAGCTTGCCAGTCATCCCGGACACACGCAGGCACCTGCATGACATTGCACAATAGCGCCATGAACTTGCTGCACCACCGATTGACCACCCGCTGGGCGCTGGCTGCCCTGCTGGCCACGGGCTTTGCCGCCCATGCCCAGGCTCCTGCTGGCGAGCCCCAGATGAACCTGCCCCGCATTGAATTGCGAGCAGGCATGTTCCGCATTGATACGCAGGTGGCCGCGCGTTTTCACGAGCGCCAGACCGGCCTGATGCACCGCACCAGCATGCCCCAGCACGAAGGCATGCTGTTTGTGTTTGAAAACCCCGGTGTGCAGTGCTTTTGGATGAAGAACACCCTGCTGCCGCTGACAGCCGCATTCGTTGCTGACGACGGAACCATTGTCAACTTGGCAGACATGCAACCGCTGGATGAAGCCTCGCACTGTTCAGCCAAGCCCGTGCGGTTTGTGCTGGAAATGAACCAGGGCTGGTTTGCGGCCAAAGGCATCAAGGCGGGCACCAAGATCACGGGCACACCGTTCAAAGCGAAGCCTTAGACGGTCACGCGCTTTATCTGCACGGTTGCGCACTACTTTGCGGCCAGGGTCATGCATGCATCGCCTGACCAGCACCTGCTGTGCAGCAAACGCCCGTGCTAGGTAGAAGACGCCACACACGCATTGTGTACGTCGTACATGCAAAAGCTGGGTGGCGAGGCAGTCCGCTAGGCAGTACATGCCTTCCGCGGATGTATTCAACGCAGACTTCGCTTTCCTCCACTCAAGCTATGAATTGCACGCGCTAAATAAGCGCTGGCGATGCACATGCCTCTTTGAAAAAGGAGTTTGCCCCCACTAAAAGCGGCTAGCACAATCCTCGACACGTCGCTGTTTCTCCCAGCCGTATTGGGTGTACTGTCATTCTGCGGCTACACGCCTCGTCTCGACCACTAACCTACGGTTTGCTGGGTAGTGTTAGCCGCTCTAAGGCCGGGTGACATGCAAACCCAAGCAATTTTGCAAAGCAAAGTTCCAGCATTCAAACGCGGCTGCATCGATAGCTTATAAAAAAAGAGAGCTGCTTGCGCAGGCTTTTCAAGGAATTGAGATAGTTTTCCATCTCAATCCCACATAAAACTTACGCTAACAGCTCTCTTTTTTCAACCCACTTTCTCATGCAAGAAAGTGGGTTGAGCTCTACTTCAGGCCAGCGAAGCAATCGCGGCGTTGAAGGTGCTGCTGGGGCGCATCACTGCGTCCAGCTTGGACAGGTCAGGTTGGTAGTAACCGCCAATGTCCACAGCCTTGCCTTGCACGCCGTTCAGCTCGCCCACGATCTTGGCTTCGTTCTCCGCCAAAGACTTGGCCAAAGGTGCGAACTTGGTAGCCAGTGCGGCGTCTTCGGTCTGCGCAGCCAAGGCTTGTGCCCAGTACAGCGACAGGTAGAACTGCGAGCCACGGTTGTCGATCTGGCCAACCTTGCGCGAAGGCGACTTGTTCTCGTCCAGCAGCTTGCCAGTGGCTTGGTCCAATGTCTTGGCCAGCAGCTTGGCTTGCGCGTTGTTGGTCTTGATGCCCATGTCTTCCAGCGACACGGCCAAGGCCAAGAACTCACCCAGCGAATCCCAGCGCAGGAAGTTCTCTTCCACCAGCTGTTGCACGTGTTTGGGGGCGGAGCCACCAGCACCAGTTTCGTACATGCCGCCACCCGCCATCAAGGGCACGATAGACAACATCTTGGCCGAGGTGCCCAGTTCCATGATGGGGAACAGGTCGGTCAGGTAATCGCGCAGAATGTTGCCGGTCACCGAGATGGTGTCCAGACCGCGAGCGACGCGCTCCAGCGTGAAGCGCATGGCACGCACTTGACTCATGATCTGAATGTCCAGACCTTCGGTGTCGTGTTCCTTCAGGTACGTGCGCACCTTCTTGATCAGCTCGGCTTCGTGCGGACGGTAGGCGTCCAGCCAGAAGATGGCAGGCATGCCGGAATTGCGGGCACGTGTGACGGCCAGCTTGACCCAGTCACGGATAGGTGCATCCTTGACTTGGCACATGCGCCAGATGTCACCAGCTTCCACGTTTTGGCTCAGCAGCACTTCGCCCGTGGCGATGTCCACGATATTGGCCACACCGGCTTCGGTAATCTCAAATGTCTTGTCGTGCGAGCCGTACTCTTCGGCTTTTTGCGCCATCAGACCCACGTTGGGCACGGTGCCCATGGTGCGGGGGTCGAAGTTGCCGTGCCACTTGCAGAAGTTGATCATCTCCTGATAAATACGGGCAAAGGTCGACTCGGGCATCACAGCCTTGCAGTCGTAAGGCTTGCCGTCAGCGCCCCACATCTTGCCGCCTTGGCGAATCATGGCGGGCATGGATGCATCCACAATGATGTCGTTGGGCGAATGGAAGTTGGTGATGCCCTTGGCAGAGTCCACCATCGCCAGTTCAGGACGGTTGGCGTGGCACGCATGCAGGTCACGAATGATTTCTTCGCGCTGCGATGCAGGCAGAGTTTCGATTTTTTCGTAGAGCGTGGCCATGCCGTTGTTCACGTTCACGCCCAGCTCGTCGAACAGTTTGCCGTGCTTGGCAAACGCATCCTTGTAATAAATCTTCACGCAGTGACCGAACACGATGGGGTGCGAGACCTTCATCATGGTGGCCTTGACGTGCAGCGAGAACAAGATGCCAGCTTCCTTGCAATCGTCCAGCTCACGCTCATAGAAGTCGCACAGCGCTTTCTTGCTCATGAACATGGAGTCGATGATTTCGCCGTCTTTCAGCGCTACCTTTTCCTTGAGCACGATGGATTTGCCCGACGCTGTCTCCAGCACCATCTTCACGTCACGGGCCTTGTCCAGGGTCATGGACTTTTCACCGTGGTAGAAGTCGCCTTCGTGCATGTGCGAAACGTGCGTTTGCGACCACTGCTTCCACTCACCCATGGAGTGCGGGTGCTTCTTGGCGAAGTTCTTCACGGCAGCCGGTGCGCGGCGGTCCGAGTTGCCTTCACGCAGCACAGGGTTGACCGAGGAGCCAATGCACTTGGAATAGCGCGCCAAAATGGCTTTGTCTTCGGCGGTCTTGGGGTCTTCAGGGTAGTCAGGCAGTGCGTAGCCCTTACCCTGCAGCTCTTTGATGGCCGCCATCAGCTGCGCCACAGACGCAGAAATGTTGGGCAATTTGATGATGTTGGCATCCGGCGTCAGCGTCAGCTTGCCCAGCTCGGCCAAGGTGTTGGGCACGCGCTGCGCTTCAGGCAATACGTCACCGAACTCGCCCAAGATACGGGCAGCCACGGAAATGTCGCTGGTTTCAACATTCACGCCAGCGGTGGAAGCGAAAGCTTGCACGACGGGCAAAAACGCGCTGGTCGCCAGACGGGGAGCTTCATCCGTCAGGGTGTAGATGATGGTGGATTGCTGTGTTGTCATCTCTTGCTTTGGGCTCAATGGATTGCTGGGATGTGGATAGGCAGGCAAGGCCTGTTCCCGACCGGGTGGCCCGCTGCGGTGCTGCTATCTGAACGGTGCGCAGAACACCAGCAGATTTCGCATGCGTGAAGCAGACTCCCATGATGCAAAATTCTAACCGTTGATCTGCGCTTTTTGCCAACTCTTGTACAAGAGTTATTGAAAAACTCTTCTATAAGACTTGGTTGACGCAAGCAGCGTTTAGTGTTTGCTGCCTGCAATCTAACAGTGCTGTAAAAGAAAAGCCCGCGGGCTTTCACCAGCGGGCTTGACGGACCTCACGGTCTGCGATGGCAGCCGAATATCAGGCTGTGTAGTTTTCTTCCGCAAACTTCCAGTTCGCCAGATTGTTCAGGAACACTTCCAGGAACTTGGGGCGCGCGTTGCGGTAGTCAATGTAGTAAGCGTGTTCCCAGACATCCACAGTGATCAGCGGGGTCTTGCCATCCACAATCGGATTGCCAGCAGCGCCGGTGTTCACGATTTCCACGGAACCGTCAGCGTTCTTGACCAGCCATGTCCAGCCCGAGCCAAAGTTGCCCGCTGCAGACTTGGCAAATTCTTCCTTGAACTTGTCAAAGCTGCCGAACTTGGCGTTGATGGCATCGGCCAGCTTGCCAGTAGGTGCGGCACCGCCATTGGGGGTCATGCACTTCCAGAAGAAGCTGTGGTTCCAGTGCTGGGCAGCGTTGTTGTAAATGCCGCCGCTGGCCTTTTTGACGATTTCTTCCAGCGACAGGGCTTCGAACTCCGTACCCTTGATCAGGTTGTTCAGGTTCACCACATAGGTGTTGTGGTGCTTGCCGTGGTGGTATTCAAAAGTTTCTTTGCTGTAGTGGGGAGCCAGCGCGTCAATCGCGTAAGGCAACTGGGGCAAGGTATGTTCCATCTTGAATCCTCGTCGTGGTTTAAATAATTAGAAGTACTGCACCATTGCATCGGGGCGCAACGGCGAGTCTGAGCGTGTATTTTGACTTGGCGCAAACTACACAGCTTGTCAGTCATTGTAGGAAGAACCCAAGAGTATTGCAGCTAAAAGTTACACGTTTTAGCTATTAAAGCGAAAGCACTTGGCTATGGCGCCACCTACAAAAGCTTGGGTTGAGTGACCGTAACGTCCAAAACCCCATCGGCCAAAACGGCTTTCAGCGGCGAACCCACCGGGGCCTGCTGGGCGCTGCTGATGACTTGTCCGGCCTGCGTGGTCAGCACACTGTAGCCGCGCTCCAGCACACGCTGGGGGTTGAGCAGTTCCAAGCGCCCAGCCATGTATTCCACCGCTTGGCGTTCGGCTTTTACTCGGCGTGCAGTTTTTTGAATGAAATCAGCCTCTAGCGCTTTATAGGTGTGCATATTGCGCTGCATTTTCATGAGCAAACCGTGGTGTGCCCGCTGCCCCAGTTGTGCTACATGCAAACGCTGCTGCGCCATTTGCTGGCTGGGCCGCCCCAACCGCGTGGCAGAGGCATCCAGCCGCTGGGCGTTTTTATCCAGATGGCGCAACACCGCAGACTGTATGCGTTCCTCCATCAGCGTCAGGCCATCCAGCCACGCTTGGCGCGGTTGGGCCACCAGCTCTGCCGCCGCCGTGGGCGTGGGCGCGCGCAGGTCGGCACAGAAATCGGCAATGGTGAAATCGGTCTCATGCCCCACACCGCTGATGACCGGCACCGGGCTTTGCACCAAGGTGCGCGCAAGCTGCTCATCATTGAAGGCCCACAGGTCTTCCATGGAACCACCACCGCGCACCAGCAAGATCACATCCACAGGCGGTACACCGGCTTCACCTTGACGCTCTGCCAGTGCGTACAGCTGCTTGAGGGCTTGAACAATGGATGCTGGCGCACCAGCGCCCTGCACCAACGACGGCGCAATCAGCACGGGGATGTGCGGCACGCGACGACGCAAGGCCGTGGCCACATCGTGCAAAGCGGCAGCCCCCAGCGAGGTGACCACGCCAATCCCGCGCGGCATAACGGGCAAAGGGCGCTTGCGGGCCGCGTCAAACAGGCCTTCCGTCTCCAGCTGTGCTTTAACACGCAAAAACTGTTCAAACAACGCGCCTTGTCCGGCGCGCTGCAGGCTGTCCACAATCAATTGCAAATCACCACGTTGCTCGTACACGCCCAGCTTGCCGCGTACCTCCACCAGTTCCCCATCGCGGGGCGTAAAGTCCATGGCCATGGCAGAGCGGCGAAACATGGCACATCGCAGCTGCCCGGCCGTATCTTTGATGCTGAAGTAGCAATGACCGCTGCCTGCACGCGAAAGACCCGTGATCTCACCGCGCACCGTCACGGGGTTGAAACGCGCCTCCAGGCTGTCGGCAATCGCGCGGCACAGCGCGCCGACGTCCCAGACACGCGGTTGAGCAAGGGCGGAAGTGTGATCAAAGAAAGACATGCAGAAAAAGCTCTCAAGCAGGCACAGAAAAAACAACAGCGCCACCCGCAGGCCTGCGCTTAAGCTTTGATGCCAGCCAATTGCGCGCAAATCAAGGCTGGCGCGCAGGTGCTGCGTGATAATGCGTGGCTGCAAGCAAACAACACACAAGCACGGGAGAAATCAAGTTGCTGTCGATCATACAGGCCGCTGGCTGGCCTATCTGGCCTCTTATTGCATGTTCTATCTTCGCACTGGCGCTGATTTTTGAACGTTTTGTCTCCCTCAAAACCGCCCGCGTTGCCCCACCCCAGTTGCTGGATGAAGCGATTGCTGTCTCCAAAGATCGCTTACCAAGCAACGACGTGATCCAGCAACTGGCTCAAAACAGCGCCTTGGGCGAAGTACTGGCCAGCGGTATGCAACAGCTCAATGCTCACCCCCAAAGCAGCGAAGCTGATTTGCGCGCCCGTATGGAATCCACCGGCCGCGCCGTAGCGCACCGTCTGGAAAAGTATTTGGGCGCTCTGGCCACGATTGCGTCAGCCGCACCCTTGCTGGGCCTGCTGGGCACCGTGATTGGCATGATTGAGATTTTTGGCTCGCAGTCCGGCGCAGGCGCCATGGGCACCGGCAACCCCGGTCAGCTGGCACACGGCATTTCCATCGCCTTGTACAACACCGCATTTGGTTTGATCGTGGCCATTCCCGCATTGATTTTCTGGAAGTATTTCCGTGCACGCGTAGATGCTTACCTGTTGCAACTGGAGCTGGCCAGCGAGCAGTTTGTGCGCCACCTCAACCATCTGCGTAGCAAGTAAGCGAAAGCGCACCATGGCCATGAATTTTCGCCCCCGCCGCGCTGAAGAGCCCGAGATCAACCTGATCCCGTTCATCGACGTGCTGCTGGTGGTGCTTATCTTCTTGATGCTGAGCACCACGTACAGCAAGTTCACGGAACTGCAGTTGACGCTGCCCACGGCCGACGCCGAGCAAATGCGCGATCGCCCCAAAGAAGTGGTCATCTCAATTGCTGCCGATGGCCGCTACGCCATCGATAAAAACGCATTGGAAGACCGCTCCGTCGATGCGATTGCCAGCGCTTTGGCTGGCGCCGCACCTGCAGGCGGCGAGAGCATTGTCATCATCAGCGCCGATGCTGCTGCTCCGCACCAGTCAGTGGTTTCGGCCATGGAAGCGGCGCGCCGCGCCGGGCTGACGCAAATCACATTTGCCACACAATCTGCCACCACGGCAGGCAAAAAGTAAGGCCCACGGCATGAGCGCCAGCGCGCACCAGGGCACAGGCTCAGAGCGGCTGCGCTGCATCTGGCGCAGCCGCAATTTTGCCGCTTGTGCCCTATTGCCTGTCGCTGCCTTGTATGGCGCCCTCTCAGGCTTGCAACGCCAGCTGTACCAGTGGGGTCTGAAAAAAGCGCAGCACGCGGGCGTGCCCACCATCGTCATCGGCAATGTGATTGCCGGTGGCGCGGGCAAAACCCCAGTCACGCTGGCCACGGTGGCGCACCTGAAAGCACGCGGTTTGGTGCCCGGCATCATCTCGCGCGGCTATGGCCGCAGTACAAACGACTGCCGAGAGGCCAGCCCCCAATCGCAGCCACAGGATGTGGGTGATGAGCCTTTGCTGATGGCTCGCGCCAGTGGTGTGCCTGTGTTCGTGGCCCGCCAGCGCATCGATGCAGCCCGTGCTTTATTGGCAGCCTACCCGGCGACCAATGTGCTGGTCTGTGACGATGGCCTGCAGCACCATGCTTTGGCACGCGATGCTGAGGTTTGCGTGTTCAACAATGAAGGTATTGGCAACGGCTGGTTGCTGCCCGCAGGCCCCTTGCGCGAGCCTTGGCCGCGCCCAGTGACGGCGGTACTGCACGCAGCGCCACAAGCCCCACAAGGCACACCGGCCAGCATTCCCACTTTTGCGCTGCAGCGCCAGCTGGCGCCTTACGCGGTCACGTCCACAGGTGAGCACATTGCGCTGGCGAACTTGCAGCAGCAACCGGTGCACGCCTTGGCGGCGATTGCGCGGCCTGAAGAGTTTTTTGCCATGCTGCGCGCCCAGTCTTTGAATGTCGTCAGCACCGAAGGATTGCCCGATCACTACGATTTTGGAAGCTGGAAGCGACCGAATGGCGAGCATTTACTTGTAATTTGCACCGAAAAAGACGCCGCCAAACTCTGGCAAACCCTGCCCAAAGCGCTGGCGGTGCCCCTGCACGTGCAAGTGGATCAAGGCTATTTTGATCTGCTGGATGCGCAGCTGTGCCTATCATCCACCCCTTAAAGAACACCCAGTCGACACTGCTATGGATCCCAAACTGCTTGAACTCTTGGTCTGCCCCGTCACCAAAGGCCCTCTGCGCTTTGACAAAGAGCGCCAGGAGCTGATTTCACAAAGTGCCCGCTTGGCCTACCCCGTGCGTGACGGCATGCCGATCTTGCTGGAAAACGAAGCCCGTACGCTGGACGACAGCGAACTGGAGGCCTGAGCGCCGTGGGCTTTATCGTCCTGATCCCGGCGCGCCTGGCATCCAGCCGCCTGCCCAACAAGCCACTGGCAGACATTGGCGGCCTGCCCATGGTGGTGCGCGTGGCACTCCAAGCGCGCAAGAGTGCTGCGCAGCGCGTGGTGGTAGCAGCAGACAGCGCGTCTATTGTTCAAGCCTGCGAGGCCCACAGCATTGAGGCAGTGCTGACCCGCAGCGACCATCCCAGCGGCAGCGATCGCTTGGCAGAAGCCTGTACCCAGCTGGGTCTGGATGGCAGCGACATGGTGGTCAATGTGCAAGGCGACGAGCCACTGATTGACCCGGCCCTGATCGATGCTGTGGCCCAGGTTTTGGCGGAGGCGCCCACCGCCAGCATGGGCACCGCTGCCCACCCGATCGCCAGCCGTGAAGACTACGTGAACCCCAATGTGGTGAAAGTGGTGTGCAACGCCCAAGGCTTGGCACACTACTTCAGCCGCGCACCCATTCCGTTCCACCGCGACCAAGCCAGCGTGCAATGGTGGAACGAAAACAGCGATTTCGCCCCTTTGCGCCACGTCGGTATATACGCATACCGTGCGGGGTTTTTACGCAGTTTTCCCCAGCTCAGCCCCGCGCCGACGGAAGCCGTGGAATCGCTGGAACAGCTGCGCGCACTGTGGCACGGGCACGCGATTGCGGTGCACATCACACACACCGTTCCAGGCGCTGGCGTGGATACACCCGAAGACTTAGAGCGCGTTCGTGCGCTATTCAGTAACAACTAATCCAGCAGATTTCTGAAATTTCTGAAAATTGACGGAAAAATAAGAGCAGTTAGCGCTTGATTTATCTGGTTTTACAAATCCTTAGGCATGTAGAACCAGATTGGATCTGCGCCAACTGCTCTTTTTTTATGCAGCATGGCCAAACGTCTTCTACAAGACATGCGCGTCACTCATGCCGACTGCATATACCTTGCATAGTTAACGATCACGCTCCACGCTGCCTGTCAAGTCAAAAAACGGCGGCTCAGAAACTGCATCTAGGGGAAGATCTGTGCGTTTTGTAAGTCCAAAACAAGGACGTGCGTGCTATCCTTGAACGGATATCGAGCGGATGCCGCCTGCTTTTGCTTCACTCAGAAAAGCCGCCCGCTCCGCCAAGAATTTCTACATTTCGAGGATCTCCATGAAACTGATTTTGTTGGGCGCACCCGGCGCCGGCAAAGGCACGCAAGCCGCCTTCATCTGCCAGAAGTTCGGCATTCCCCAAATTTCCACCGGCGACATGCTGCGTGCAGCCGTCAAGGCAGGCACCCCGTTGGGCCTGCAAGCCAAGGCGGTGATGGATGCCGGCCAACTGGTCAGCGACGATCTGATCATCAATCTGGTCAAAGAACGCATCGCCCAAGCCGACTGCGCCAACGGCTTCTTGTTTGACGGTTTCCCACGCACCATCCCCCAAGCCGATGCCATGAAGGCTGCCGGCGTGAAGCTGGACTACGTGCTGGAAATCGATGTGCCGTTCGACGCCATCATCGAACGCATGAGCGGTCGCCGCTCGCACCCCGCATCAGGCCGTACTTACCACGTCAAGTTCAACGCCCCCAAGGTCGATGGCAAGGACGACATCACGGGTGAAGATTTGGTTCAGCGCGAAGACGACAAGGAAGAAACCGTCAAAAAGCGCCTGGATGTTTACAGCAACCAAACACGCCCTCTGGTCGATTACTACCAAGCTTGGGCCAAAGAAGATGCGGCCAACGCACCCAAGTACCGTGCCATCAGCGGTATGGGCTCGGTAGAAGAAATTACTGCACGTGCTTTTGAAGCGCTGAGCGCCTAATTTTCTGCGCCTTGCGCTATCAAAAAGCTGCCTTTTCAGGCAGCTTTTTTTATGCCTAAAGTGTGTCGCATGGCACCGGTGGCTGTAACAGCGCCAACATCAGGCTGATGCGCGCCTTCACCGGGCTGAGTACCGTCACACCGGGATCCTGCTCGCCATCCGCCAGCACAATCTGGCCTTGCTCGCAGCGCGTCGTGCGCCAAACTGCAACGCCTTGGCTTGCTGCTCTGCCCAAGGCTGGTAGCAGATCTTGATGGATAGAACCATTGCCTGTGCCAGCCACCACCAAGCCTTTGACACCAGCTGCCACCAACGCATCCACCGCTGCCGCTCGAGAGCATGCCATGCTGGTGACGATTTCCACCCACGGCCACTGCGCAGCATCAACACCCCAAACAGAGTACGCAATCGCCGATGCATCGCCAGCTGAAGCACTCACGGCCCAGCGCACCTGCCCCTCCTCTACCCAAGCTGCGGGACCCCAAGGTGCTGACGAGAAAGCATTGACCCGATAGGGATGCACTTTGCGCAACGATTGCGCGCGGTGCACCTCTCCCGCAGCCACCACCCAAACGCCAGGTACGCCATGCACCGTAGCCAGCAAGGCATCACGCAAATTGGCGGGACCATCCGCAGACAACGCGGTTGCGGGGCGCATGGCACATGTCAGCACCACAGGCTTGGATGGTTGCAGTACACACTGCAAGAACCAAGCGGTTTCCTCCAAGGTATCCGTGCCATGGGTAATGACCAAACCGGCTACATCCTCCTCTGCCAGCCACTTGGTGCAAGCCTTGGCCAGTTGCTGCCAAGTGGCAATATCCATATCCTTGCTATCCAGTTGGGCCACTTGATCAACAGTCCACTCCCAACCGCCATGCAAGGCCCCTTGCACAACGGGTTGTATCAATTGAGCAACACCAATTTGCGCTGCTTGGTAACCCACGCTGCCGCCTTGAGCGCTGCCTTGACCAGCAATCGTTCCTCCCGTGCCCAAGATCACAATTTTTCTAGTCATAAATAACTTGCAGCCCCTAAGAAACTGGTTAAAAATACAGGTACTGGATAAACAAACAGTTATCCTCAGCAAGGACAGGCATGGAGCAAACCAACCTCACCCCCAGACAGCAGCAAATTCTGGACCTTATTCAAGACGCCATTTCTAGCACGGGCGCACCGCCAACCCGTGCAGAAATTGCACGCAAGCTGGGTTTCAAATCTGCCAATGCGGCAGAAGAGCACCTGAAAGCACTAGCTCGCAAGGGCGTGCTGGAGCTGGTCAGCGGTACTTCGCGCGGTATCCGACTAGTCAGTGATGCCGTACGCCACATTAATGCAGCGCGCGGGACGCACTTCGATTTGCCTATCGCTGCCATGCAGCCACTCTTGCTTCCCCTCGTCGGGCGAGTTGCTGCAGGTTCACCCATTTTGGCGCAAGAGCACATCGATCAGAGCTTTGCCGTGGAAAGCAGCATGTTTGCTGCAAAACCCGACTACCTCTTGCGCGTGCGCGGCATGTCTATGCGCGATGCAGGCATCCTGGATGGTGACTTGCTGGCAGTGCAATCCACACGCGAAGCACGCAACGGCCAAATCGTTGTTGCGCGCTTGGGCGATGAAGTCACGGTCAAAAGGCTGCGCAAAACGTCATCCGGCATTGAGCTTTTGCCAGAAAACCCGGATTACTCAGTTATTCAGGTTGTGGATGGTGAAAATTTTGCGATTGAAGGCCTTGCTGTTGGCCTGATTCGCAACACATTCCAGCTCTAACACCCTGCTCCACATCATTCTGCTGAATGCGGTGCTATGCACTGCAGGGATGACTTCGCCTTTTTTTGTCTGAATCTACTCATCTAAGGAAATAGCCATGCGATTATTTCACTGCGAACTGCCACTACCCCGCATTGCCCAAGTACACCAAACTGCCTGCAACCAAGCGCGGTTCAGCAGCCAGTCAAATGACTCCGTGGAGCCCAATATTGGTGCGGGCAATGTCCGCTTGATGCACCGAGCCAAAGACTTCGGCAACACGCGTTTTGTACTGTCAGGCAAATTGGCAGATGTTTGTGCCGCTTTGGACGCCATGGCCGCACAGGAGCAACACAGCACTTGGCGTGTGGCAGCACAGTAAGTCTTACACCTCAAAAAGCTAGATATTCATAAATAGCCATTGAGTGATCGAAAAATCCTGACAAACAACATGGTGAACAAGGCCGGTTCAGTCCTCAAAAATTGCTGCACGATGCAAGACATGGATCAGCATGATTCACCCAACCCCATCGGCTCGGCAGGAGGATTTATGAGCGCCACGCCTTACTCCACATCACGCCAACCCGTTCTCCCAAGCAGCGGAGGACTGATGGGTCGCAGTTTCGCTTATCGCACGGCAGAAAAAACCGATGTGCGCTTGACTTGGGAAAGGGCCAAAGCCAATTTACAACGTGCAAAGCCCCAAACTTCCCGTTAATCACAACTCCCAGGACGATCTGTGCAGCAAGAAACTGAAGTAGATCACCAGCAGAACACATCATGTGGCCGATACATATGTCGCAGTTACATACAAGTCACGTGACGCATCATACGAATCAAACACTTGCGCTATAGGACAATAAGTCACCGGGCTGCAGCCCACTGATGCACCACGCATTACACTTTCCCCACTCCTGCAGCCAGCTTTAAGCCAATGAACATTGCCATCCTTGACGACTACCAAGACGCTGTACGCAAACTCCAATGCGCCACGCGGCTCGATGGCTTCAATGCCAAAGTATTTACCAATAGCGTCAAAGGTGTGGGCCAACTGGCCGTGCGGCTGCGTGATACTGAAGTGATTGTCCTCATACGTGAACGCACGCCCATCACACGCCAGTTGATTGAAAAGCTGCCCAAACTCAAACTGATTGCCCAAGTTGGTAAAGCTGGCCCTCATATCGATGTGCAAGCTTGTACAGAGCATGGCGTTGCTATTGCAGAGGGTGTAGGTTCACCCATTGCCCCCGCTGAACTGACATGGGCGCTCATCATGGCGGCTACGCGCAGATTGCCGCAATACATTGCCAACCTTAAGCATGGAGCTTGGCAGCAGTCAGGATTTAGAGCCGCTTCGATGCCACCCAATTTTGCTCTGGGCAGTGCTTTGTACGGTCGTACTTTAGGTATTTGGGGCTATGGACGTATTGGGCAAATTGTGGCGAGCTACGGTAGAGCCTTTGGCATGAATGTCACCATCTGGGGAAGTGCTCCTTCACGCGAAAAAGCCCAGCAAGACGGATATCACGCATCGCCAAGCAAAGAGGATTTTTTCGCAAATAGCGATGTTCTCTCACTGCATCTTCGACTCAATGCCCAAACCATGCACATGGTGCAGTTGGCTGACTTGGCTTTGATGAAGCCTACAGCACTGCTGGTGAACACCTCGCGCGCAGAACTGATCGAACCAGAGGCGCTCATCACCGGGCTGCAGCAAGGTAGGCCTGGATTGGCGGCAGTTGACGTGTTTGAAAGTGAACCGATTTTGCAAGGCCATGCACTGCTGCGCATGGAAAACTGCATCTGCACCCCGCATATCGGTTATGTGGAGCAAGACAGCTATGAGCTTTACTTCAGCGCTGCGTTTGAAAATATTTTGAATTTTGCACAGGGCCGCCCAAGCAACATTCTGAATCCGCAAGCATTGCAGGCCTGAAGCTTGCACAACAACCGCTAAGAATTCTTGATTTTTTGAATATGTGCCAACTCTTGCGCGATGGCTTCATGTACCGACGCATTGACTAATCGTTCCACATCTAGCCGAATGGCTTGGTACATGGCGTGCGTATGCAACTGAACCAGATCAGCCAACGCATAGCGCAAACGTTCTTCCAAAACACTGTCCAGCCGATCCATGATGCTGGTCTGCATAGACTCCGCCAACAGTGCACGATCTGGTTCAGCATCAAGAATTGGCAGTGAAGCTGGAGGAATGATTTCTGCTGCTTGCGCTTGTTCAGAGACTTCTAATTCTGCTGAATCATGGGCTTGCTGTTCAGCCAACTCCTCGCGCGCTTGTGTTAACTGCTCGGACACGACATCCGTCAATGTCGGCACAAAACGCGGTGGCTGGCGCGCATCCATCAACGTCATGGCTTACGCCTCCTTCAAAACCAAATCGAAACGCTCAATGGCGTGGCCTGCATTTTGGTAGCTGCGCCAGCGCACACGTGCTTGGGCTCGGTCTTGCTCATCAAAACTTGAGACCACCTCCACCACTTTGTTGAAAGCTTCAAAATCACGAGGCATCTCTGCACCTAGGTTCAGGAGAACATCTTGGTGCCTGCTGGCTGCAGCGGTCTCCACCAGCAACACAGGCGCCAAGGCAAAAGACTCAGAGTCATCGCCTTGCACTGCATGTGCCAAGAACTCATGCCCGGCAAACTTCCATAAGCGCGCAGACAGCTGGCGCAAGCGTTCAATCGGTGCCACCACCGTCACGCGTGCATCGTGACGCATGGCTTTGCGAATAAAGCGACACGCGTAATCCAGTTTGTCTGGCGCATTGAAGTGAAAAGAGACTTGAGGCATAAGAACTTGACTCATCAAACTTGAGGCGCTTTTACCGGAGCCTTAGTTTGAAGGCCGCTTTGCTTCGCTGCAGGCTTGCTGGGCAGTTTGACCGTCGCAGCTTTCTTGATTTTGACTGCAGGCTGCTGTGCGGTATCCAGCAAATACTGCACCAGCAGCGGCACAGGCCGACCTGTCGAGCCCTTTGCACCACCTTCTCGCCACGCTGTACCTGCAATATCAAGATGCGCCCAGGGTATGCTACCCACGAAACGCTGTAAGAATTTTGCGGCCGTGATGGAACCACCAGCGCGCCCTGCCACATTGCCTAGATCTGCAAAATTGCTCTTCAGCCCTTCGGCATAGTCATCATCCAAAGGCATACGCCAGCACAGATCCAAGCTTTTTTCACCGGCCTGCTCCAGCGCTTGGCCCAATGCGTCTTGATTGGCATACAGGCCTGAGCGAACCCCGCCCAAAGCAATCACACATGCGCCCGTCAGCGTCGCAATATCGACCAAAGCCGCAGGCTTAAAACGCTCAGCGTAGGTCAAAGCATCGCACAAGACCAACCGGCCTTCGGCATCGGTGTTCAAAATTTCAATCGTGAGACCATTCATGCTGGTCACCACATCACCGGGCTTGATGGCAGCACCATCAGGCATGTTTTCGCAGGCCGGAATCAAACCTACCACGTTAATGGAAGGCTTGAGCTCAGCTAAAGCACGGAATACACCCAGCACACTGGCAGCGCCGCACATGTCGAATTTCATCTCGTCCATGGCCGCAGCAGGCTTGAGCGAAATGCCACCGGTGTCAAACGTGATGCCCTTGCCCACCAGTACCACAGGCGCTTGCGACTTGGCAGCGCCGTTGTAGCTGAGTTCAATAAACTGAAGAGGTTCCTGAGAACCCTGTGCCACCGCCAAGAAGGCACCCATACCCAGCTTGGCGACCTCCTTGGGGCCGTGCACTTTGCATTCAATGGAGGCGTGCTTTGCCAGTTCTTTGGCAGCTTTCGAGAGCATGGTCGGCGTGGCATGGTTCGCAGGGCGGTTGCCCCACTCTTTCGCCAATGTTTGTCCGAGCGCGGCAGCCACGGCTTGCGTAAAGCTGCCTGTCGCCGAGCGCTTGTCAGCAACACCCACAGTGACCTTATCAAGCAGCGCAGCTTTGGCCTGGGATTTGGTCAGCGTATAGGCATAGGAAGCATCCGCAACGCATTGCACCGCAGTGCGCACCGCGTCATTCACCTCATCCAGCGTACTCAAACAAAGCACGGCATGTTTCACGCCTTCAGCCTTGATTGCTGCCGCAGCGCTGGTCAAGGCCGAACGCACATCGCGCGCAGTGCCTTTGCCCACACCCAGCAACACAATGCGCCGTGCTTGTATGCCTTGGGACTGGTATACATGCAACTGCTTGCCCGTGGCTTGAGACCAGTCGCCATGACCGACGGCACTGTGTACCAAGGTAGATAAAGGGTCTTGTTGGGGCTGGAATGACTCGGGCACCAACAATAAAAGAAGATCACACTTCACTGCAGCAGCGCTGGACAGGTTCAAAGTCTTCAGTTCAAAGTTCATAATCGGCGTTTTCCTTTGTTGCCAATGTTATTCGATTCATCCATACGCAAGGAGCTGGGCCGCAGCTTCGGTGCCACCCTGGTGGTGCTTATCACCGTGGTTATGACCATGATGCTGATCCGCACCCTGGGTCAAGCTACCAAAGGTTCGGTTAGCCCTTCCGATGTGATGCTCGTAATGGGCTTTACGGTGCTGGGGCAAATGTCCACCATTTTGACGCTCAGCCTTTTCGTCGCCGTAGTTGGCACGCTATCGCGCATGTACCGCGACAGTGAAATGGCGATCTGGTTTGCCAGTGGCCAAGGTTTGGCCAGCCAACTCAAACCCATCTTGCGCTTTGCCTGGCCCATTGTGGCCACGATTGCGGTACTGGGCTTGCTGGTGTGGCCTTGGAGCAACCAGCAAATTCAAGAGCTGCGCAGCCAGTTTGAGCAACGCAGCGATATTGACCGCATTGCACCGGGCGAGTTCCAAGAATCATCGGATGGCACGCGCGTGATCTTTATCGACAAAGACAGCATTTCGGACGAGTCCGCCAGCAATATTTTCTTGGTTGAACAACGCCAAGGCCGCGAATTCGTCACCTCCTCTAAATCTGCGCAATTGCAGAGCATTGAAGGACAGCGCACTGTGGTGCTGACCGAAGGCCAGCGCGTGGAAACAGATCCGTCTACCGGCCAAATCAAGCTGACGCATTTTGACAAATACCGTTTGCTGCTGGAGCCAGCAAGCGCCACGCAAACCAATCTGACTGCACGTGCGCTGTCCACCGCTGATTTGCTCAAAGCGCCCACACCCATCAATCTGGCCGAAGCAGGCTGGCGCGCTGGACTGCCTTTGGCAGCCCTCAACCTGCTGGTGCTGGCCTTGGCTATCACCATAGTTAATCCACGCGCAGGTCAAAGCACTAGTTTGGTGGTTGCGCTGTTGGCCTTTGTGGTTTACTACAATTTAATGAGCATGGGACAAAGCTGGGTAGCCTCAGGGCGCATTTCTTTGCCCATGTATATTTTTGGCATTCATGGCAGTATTTTTGCGATTGCCGCACTGGGCCTGACTATCCGACATAACCGCTGGCACTTGAAAGACCTCTGGCAACGCCGCGAGGTGACCGCATGAAAACACTGCGCAAGCTGATCTACCGCGACACCATCAACGCCATCGGTTTTGTCGTTTTAGGCTTTCTGGCCATGTTCTTCTTCTTCGACTTGCTCGATGAGATGAGCGATGTGGGCCGCCAATACGGTGATGTGACCTACAGCATTGGGCACGCCTTGCTCTCCGTCAGTCTGGGCATACCCAATCACCTTTACGAGTTGCTGCCCATTGCCGTACTGATTGGCAGCATCTTTGTCATGGCACGGTTCGCACAGAGCTCTGAATTCACCATCATGCGCACCAGCGGCCTGGGGCCTTGGCTAGCGCTGCGCACCATGCTCACTTTGGGCGCCTGCTTTGTTGTCCTGACCGTGGCCGTGGGCGATTACATTGCACCCGCTGCTGAACGTGCAGCACTGAACGCCAAAGCCAAGTACATGGGCAAAACTTCAACCGTGGGCTCTACCGGAGCATGGCTCAAGGAAAAAAACAAAGGCAACACCTTGGCCGTCAACGTTGGCGCGGTGCGTGCAGATGGCGCGTTGACCAAGGTTCGTATCTTTGAATTTGATACACAAGGTCGTATGGTCCTGCAGATTCATGCAAGCAGCGGGCAGGTGCAAGAGGCTGCAGATATTTGGGTGCTGGAGAACGCACAGCTGACACGCTTTCAGTACACCGACAATGCAGGTACTGAAGCCGCACATTTGGTCCGCGAAAATACCGCAACTTTGGAATGGCCAACCAGCATCAGCAGTGAAATGCTGGTGGCAGCCGTGCACAAACCGGATCGCATGCCGACCGTGGAGTTGTTTCAGTTCATTCAGCATTTGAAAGCCAACGACCAGTCTGCGCAAAAGTACGAGATTGAGTTTTGGCGCAAGGTTTTCTATCCCTTGAGCTGCTTGGTGATGGTGGTTTTGGCGCTGCCCTTTGCCTACCTGCACTTTCGCTCTGGCGGTATTGCAGGCTATGTGTTTGGCGGTGTCATGGCAGGGATCAGCTTTTTCTTGCTCAACAACGTATTTGGGTATGCGGGCAACCTGCAGAACTGGTCACCCATGCTCACGGCGGCTGCACCGGGTTTGATTTACTCCATCCTGTCACTGGGGGCGTTCTCATGGCTGGTCATTCGCCGATGAAAACAGGTCAGGCAGTGCGCGGCATCATTTTCTTTGCACACGGCTCGCGCGATCCGCTGTGGCGCCAACCAATTGAGGCCGCTGCACAAGTCTTGAAAAGCCAGCACCCTGAGGCACTGTGCGCCTGTGCCTATTTGGAGCTGACAGAGCCTGATCTGCCGACTGCATGTCAAAGCCTGATGGCCCAAGGCTGCAGTCACCTCACAATATTGCCCATGTTTCTGGGCACAGGCCGCCACGCGCGCCACGACCTGCCGCAACTTGTGGCCCAGCTGGCACAAACCTACCCCTTGGTGCAGTTCCAGACAGCACTGCCAGTAGGCGAAGACCCTCGCGTAACTGCGTTGTTAGCCAACATTGCTGCTCAGCACATTGCATAAAACAACACCTCTTTAGATATTTCATTCATAATGATGAAAGCATCCTTGCTGTCATCCTCTTATGAATCTCCATCAATTCCGTTTCGTCCAAGAAGCTTCACGCCGCAATCTGAATTTGACAGAAGCGGCCAAAGCCCTGCACACCTCACAGCCCGGTGTTTCCAAAGCCATCATTGAGCTGGAAGAGGAATTGGGGGTCGACATTTTTGCGCGGCACGGCAAGCGCCTCAAACGCATTACTGAGCCAGGGCAGCATGTGCTCAAGAGCATTGAACTCATCATGCGTGAAGTGGGCAACCTCAAGCGCATTGGCGAGCAGTTCAGCGCCCAAGACAGCGGCACCCTGAGCATTGCCACTACCCATACGCAGGCACGCTATGTGCTGCCGCAGGCCGTGGCCAAGCTGCGCAACAGCTACCCCAAAGTCAACATCAGCCTGCACCAGGCAACGCCGCATGAAGTGGCGCGCATGGTGATCGATGAGGTGGCAGAAATCGGCATGGCCACCGAATCGCTGGCCGACTACCCCGAGCTCGTCACCCTGCCTTGCTATGAATGGCAGCACGTGCTGGTTGTCCCCAGCGGACACCCCTTGTCCACCAAAGAACGGATTGGTCTGGATGACTTGGCCAACGAGCCACTGATCACCTACCACCCTTCATTTACCGGGCGTGGCAAGCTGGATGCTGCGTTTGCCACGCGCAAAATTACCCCACGCATCGTGCTGGAGGCCATTGACTCTGACGTGATCAAGACCTACGTGCGCTTGGGCTTGGGTATTGGCATCGTGGCGGAGATGGCCATGCGCGATGACCATGGGCAGGACCTGGTGTCGCGCCCTGTGGGCCATTTGTTTGGCCAAAGCGTGGCGCGGGTGGCGTTCAAACGCGGTGCTTACTTGCGCAACTTTGTCTACAAGTTTGCCGAAACTTTGAGCGACCGCCTCTCTCGCGATCTGATCTTGCGGGCCATGAGTGGCCATGTGAACGACTACGAGCTGTAACACCTTCAGACCGGGTACCGCAAGGGCACCCTTTTTTTGCCCCTGCGGGCCTGCTTTTGCCATGACTGCTGTCACCCCCACTTTCCCCAGCAAACTGCCCAACGTGGGCACCACCATTTTTTCCGTCATGTCGGCGCTGGCCAATCAGCACCAGGCTGTGAATCTGGGCCAAGGCTTCCCGGACTTTGACTGCGACCCCAAGCTGATCGACGCTGTCACCGCCGCCATGCAGGCTGGCCACAACCAGTACCCACCCATGCCTGGCATGCCACAACTGCGCGAAGCGGTGGCCGCCAAGATCAAGGCGCTGCACGGCAAGCACTACGACGCCAACAGCGAAATCACCATCACCGCTGGGGCCACACAGGCCATTCTGACCATCATCTTGGCCACCGTGCATGCGGGCGATGAAGTCATCGTGCTGGACCCCTGCTATGACAGCTACGCGCCCAATATTGAGCTGGCCGGTGGCCGCTGCGTGCGCGTGCCGCTGACACCCGGCACGTTCCGCCCAGACTTTGCCAAGATTGCAGCGGCCATCACGCCTAAAACCCGCCTGCTGATCATCAACACCCCGCACAACCCCAGCGCCACCATCTGGACCGCCGATGAAATGCGCCAACTGGAGGCCTTACTGGCCCCCACCAAGGTGCTACTGATCAGCGATGAGGTGTATGAACACATGGTGTTTGACGGTGCACAACACGCAAGCGCTGCACGCTTTGCCGACTTGGCCGCCCGCACCTTCATCGTCTCCAGCTTTGGCAAAACCTACCACGTCACCGGCTGGAAAGTGGGCACCGTGGCTGCACCTGCAGCCTTGATGGCCGAGTTTCGCAAGGTGCACCAGTTCAACGTGTTCACGGTGAATACGCCCATGCAAGTGGGCTTGGCCACCTACATGGCTGACCCGGCGCCTTATCTGGATTTGTCTGCCTTCTATCAGCGCAAGCGCGATTTGTTTGTGCAAGGCCTGAGCCAGACGCGCTTCAAGCTCTTGCCCACAGCAGGCACTTATTTTCAGTGCGTGGACATTTCACCTGTCACCGACATGAACGAGTCGGACTTTTGCCAGTGGCTGGTCAAAGAAATCGGGGTGGCCGCCATTCCGCTGTCAGCCTTCTACGGCGATGGGTTCGACCAGAAAGTGGTACGCTTTTGCTTTGCGAAAAAAGACGATACCCTGCAATCCGCCTTGGAGCGCTTGCGCAAACTCTGAGCCGGTATTTGACGACGACTGACATCTAAAAAGGGAGCTGCTTGCGCGCTCCCTTTCTTGTTTTTCACATACTTTCTATTGCAAGTGCTTGTGTGACGCGCGCATTCAGCTATGTAATTAATGTCTTTCTTGCGATGCATCGTGGTATCGCACATCCATTTCAGGGCTAAATGCTGCATGCTTGGGGTGGACTCCTATAATTCGCCCCGATGGCACTCCTGCACGCTCACCGTGCACCACCCCCCAGCACGCCACCATGGGCCATTGCGCGCCCTGCCCGCCTGCTGACCTCAAGCCGCACGCCGACCTCTGCGCAAGATTTCCCAAAAATCAGGTATCAACCTATGAGCAGCATTGCTATTTCCTCCATCTTGGTGGCCCTCAGTATTGTGGCCATCGTCTATCTCACGGCGAAAGTCAAATTCAGCGTCTTCGGCTCACTGTTTGCCGTCTCCATCGTGCTGGCACTGACCACCAACGTGCCCCTTCCCAAAGTGGTAGATCTGCTCAAAAGCAGCTTTGGCGCCACGCTGGGCAATATCTCTTTCATCATTATTTTTGGTGCAGCGATTGCGGTGTGCATGCAAAAAAGTGGCGGTGCGCTGAGCATTGCCAGCAACATCATGCGTCTGGCTGGCAAGAACAACGCCAAGCCCGCCATGGCCTGGACCGGTTTTATCCCCGGCCTGACTATCTTTTGCGACACCGGCTACATCATCTTGAGCGGCATTGCGCGCAGCATGAGCGCCAATTCCAAAACCCCCATGCCCTTGATGGCGGCCCTTTTGGGCACCTCGCTGTATGCCGTGCATTGCTTGGTACCCACGCACCCCGGCGCGCTGGCCGCAGCATCCACACTGAATGCCAACCTCGGCATGTTTGTGCTGGCAGGCATCTTGTTTTCTGTCCCCGGCATTCTGGCGGCTTACTACTGGGCCGGTTTCATGTGCAAGGGCAAAGACTACGCGCCTGCTGAAATCACCGAAGAAGAAGCCACCACCGCCGCCCGCCCACTGCCCGCGTTCTCGCACGCGCTGATGCCCGTGGTGCTGCCTTTGGTGCTGATTTCCATCTCCACCTTGCTGACCACCATGGGCTTCAAGGAAGGCGTAGCTACGTGGTTCCACTTTCTGGGCAACCCCGTGATTGCTTTGCTGGTCGGCATGCTGTGCGGTCTGTGGCTGCTGAGCAAGAACGGCGGTGAAAAAGGTGACTTCACCCGCGTGCTGGAAGAAGCCATCGTCAAAGCAGGCCCCATCTTGATCATTACCGGCGCGGGCGGCATGTTTGGCGCGGTCATCAAAGAAAGTGGCGTGGGCACAGCATTGGGTGAAGCACTGGGTGGCGCATCCGTCGGCCTACTGATTCCATTTGTGATTGCAGCCTTGCTCAAAACGGCGCAAGGCTCCTCTACGGTGGCAGCACTGACGACCGCCGCCATCATTTCGCCCAGCTTGGCCACATTTGGTCTGGACTCCGAAATGGGCCGCCTGTTTGCCGTGCTGGCAATTGGCGCAGGCTCCATCGTGGCCTCGCATGCCAACGACTCGTATTTCTGGGTGGTGACCAAGTTCTCCAACATTGAAATGCAAGAATCGCTGCGAGTGTTCACCTCGTCCACCGTGGTGATGGGCGTGGTCAGCTTTGCCTGCATCTGGCTGGCTGGCGCGTTCATGCTCTAAGCACCCCGCATTGATTGCCAAAAACACTTGCTATGAAAATCGTCATTGCCCCGGATTCCTACAAAGAAAGCCTGTCTGCGCTGGAAGTTGCCACGCAGATTGAGCTGGGCTTCAAGGACATCTTTCCGGATGCTGAATACGTCAAAGTGCCCATGGCCGATGGCGGCGAAGGCACTGTCCAAGCCATGATCGAAGCCACGCAAGGCCGCCGTATTGAAGTGGATGTGACCGACCCGCTGGGTCAGACCATCTCCAGCTTCTACGCACTGACCGGCGATGGCCGCACCGCGATGATTGAAATGGCTGCGGCCAGCGGCTTGGCCTTGGTGCCCACCGCACAACGCAACCCCGAGGTCACCAGCAGCTACGGCACGGGTGAGTTGATTGCCGCTGCGCTCAACGCAGGTGCGCGCCACCTGATTTTGGGCATTGGCGGCAGCGCCACCAATGACGGCGGTGCGGGCATGCTGCAAGCACTGGGCGTGCAACTGCTGGACGCTGCTGGCCACAGCATTGGCCCCGGTGGCGCGCCACTGGCACAGCTGGCAAGCATTGATGTTGCAGGCATGGATGCGCGGCTGCTGGAATGCACCATTGAAGTGGCTTGCGATGTGGACAACCCCCTCACGGGGGAGCGCGGTGCTTCGGCCGTTTTTGGTCCGCAAAAAGGTGCTACGCCCACTATGGTGCAAACACTGGATGCCAACCTCAAGCACTTTGCCCAACTCATCCAGCGCGATCTGGGGGTGGATGTAGACCAGGTCCCCGGCGCTGGTGCTGCAGGTGGCATGGGCGCGGCCATGCTGGCTTTTTTGAAAGGCCAGCTGCGCCCCGGCTGCGAAATCATTGCCAAAGCGGTGGGCTTGGATGCTGCGGTGCAGGATGCCGACTGGGTCATCACCGGCGAAGGCCGTATTGACCAGCAAACCATTTTTGGCAAAACGCCCTTTGGTGTTGCCACGGTGGCCCGCAAGCACGGCAAGCCCGTGATTGGCATTGCGGGCAGCCTGGGCGCCAACGCCCAGGTGGTGCACGAGCATGGCATTGACGCCATCTTCAGCGTGCTCAGCCGCCCCTGCACTATTCAAGATGCCGTGGCAGAAGCTGAGCACAACGTGCGCACTACCGCACGCAACGTGGCTGCGCTGCTGGTCATGGGTCAGCGCAGCGCGAAGGCGTAATCCAGCGCTGTGGCCTTTGGTGCCTGCTTCAGCACGCTCTGTTAGAGCACAGCGATAGCGCGATGCTTTGCACGCCCCTTGCCCAAGTGCTGGGGGCTGCACACAACGAACGCGCAAACAGTGCGGCTTTCAGTCCGTGTGTCTTGCACGTCTTTCAATCAACGGCCTAGCAATAGGCCGTTTTTTTATGACTGTTCTTCATTTCACACGCTGCAATAAACAGAGCTGCCAGCGTTTAATTTGTAAGGTTTTCAGATGCTTTTGTATCCACAAGCCCTGAAATGTCTGCGCATACAGCACGCTTATTGATAGCAGACATCAACGGAAAAATTCAACCGTTCACTGCCCCAAGGGCATCTCGGAGCGCTTGAGCGTGCGTAGCACAAACATGGACTGGCTGTGCTGAATGCCTTTAATTTTGTAGAGTTTTTCACGCAGCAAGCGCTCGTAGTCGCGCGTGTCTTTGACCATCACGCGCAGCAAATAGTCGTAGGTGCCTGAAACCAAATGCGCCTCGACCACTTCCGGAATGGTGGCCAACTGCTCACCAAACTTTTCCAGGGTGTTGTCGCTGTGGCTGTTGAGCGTCACCATGAGCAGCACCGTGTCACCCAACCCCAACGCCTGTGGATTCAAGCGCACGGTGTAGCCCTCAATCACGCCCTCATCTTCCATGCGCTTGATGCGCGTCCAGCAGGGCGACGGGCTCAAACCCACCGCTTGGCCAATCTCTTGCAGGCTGGCGCGTGCATTGCGCTGCAGTTCTGACAGAATTTTTCGATCAATTTTATCCATGCAGCAAATTTTGCTGCATTTCTGTATTTTTCTTCATTTTTTTCTGCAGCATCGCGCATATCAAGAAAATGCAGCATCATTTTCTGTAGCACAACACGCACACTACAAGACATGGAAGCAGCGCCCACCGGCGATGTTCAACGCCATTTCATCGCTACAGCAATTTACCGTTTGCCCGCTGCCATGTGACACCAGCACCCTGTGCGCTACGTAAAAAGGCCGATTTGCACACCCACGCAAATCGGCCTTTTTAGTGGGCATCAGCCATCCTCGTTTTGACATTACAGGGGCAGCATCAGGGCTGATGGACAACCGCCACAACCTTGCTACCGCGCCCACACAAAAGAGGTGACGGGTTTGGTGCAAGTCAGCACATCAGGGCTGCACCAGTGCTTCCTGCCCGCCCAGTACTTTCCACAGCGTGGTGCGATTGGTTTGCTCCGCCAAACGCAGCGTAATCAGCGTTTGCTGTGCGGCATACAGGCTGCGTTGGGCATCCAGCACAGTCAGGTAGTTGTCGACACCCGCTTGAAAGCGCGCTTCTGACAAATCAAACGCTTTTTGCGTGGCCTGCACCATGCCTGTTTGAGCACCCAGGCGCTCGCCCCACTGCGCACGGTCCGCCAACGCGTCGGCCACTTCCTTGAAGGCAGTCTGCACGGCTTTTTCGTACTGCGACACGGCAATGCGTTGGTTGGCATTGGCTACATCAACACCCGCACGCAATCGGCCACCATCAAAAATAGGCAGACGGATTTGCGGCATGAAGTTCCATGTGCCATTGCCACTGCCAAACAAGGCATCCAGATCGCGGCTGCCAGAGCCCACACTGCCCGTCAGCGTGATGCTGGGAAACAAGGCAGCGCGCGCCGCACCAATATTGGCGTTCATGGCGCGCAAATTGTGTTCTGCGGACTGCACATCAGGGCGCTGCAACAAAACGCTGGAGGGCAAGCCCTCTGGCACCGGCAACAGAGCCAAGTTGTGCGTATCCGCCACGGCCAGCGTCTGTGCGGTCGGCAGCAAATGCTCCGCCACTCCACCGCCCACCAGCAACTGCAGCGCATTGCGATCGCGCGCCACCTGGGAGGTAAAGGCGGCCACATCGGCGCGCGCCGTCTCCACCGTGGAAAGGTTTTGCGCCAGCACCAAGCCCGAAGTAGAGCCAATCTCAAACATGCGCAGGGTCAGTGCGTAGGCTTTCTCGCGGCTGGCCAAGGTGTCTTGCGCCAGTTTGAGGCGAGCCATGTCGCCCGCCAAGTTCAGCCACGCCGTGCTGACATCGGCCACCAAGCCAATCTGAACGTTGCGCCGGTTGTCTTCGGACTGCAAAAACGCCTGCAGACCGGCTTCGCTCAAATTGCGGATACGGCCCCAGAAATCAATCTCGTAACTGGTAAAGCCCAGTTGTGCCGTGAATTGCTCGCCAACGCTGGACTGGCCGTTGCTGCTCAGATCCGCACTGCTGCGGCTGCGTGTGCCCTGCCCCTGCGCCGTAATGCTGGGCAGCAAGTCGGCGCGCGTAATGCCATATTGGGCGCGCGCTTTTTCGATGTTGTCCACGGCAATGCGCAGATCACGGTTGTGCGACAGCGCCAAAGCCACCACTTCACGCAGCTGCGCACTCTGAATCCACCCTTGCGCTTGGGCATAGCTCAAAGCGGTCTCATTGGCGACGACAGGTAAGCCTGCTTGCGCAGTGACGGTGTCAGGTACGCTCAATGCGGGTTGCACAAACTGCGGTGCCAAATTGCATGCCGACAGCACCACCATGGCCACAACGGCGGCCACCACAGGCCGCAAAGTCAAAGTCTTCTTCATGCGACAGTTTCCTGCGGGTTGGTGGATGCATCTTCCGTGCGTGAACGGCTCTTGAACCAGCTGCGCACCAGCAAGAAGAACACCGGCACCAGGAACAGGCCCAGCACCGTCGAAGCGACAGTGCCACCCAGCACTGCCGTACCAATCGCATTGCGCCCACCCGCACCAGCACCCGTACCCATCGCCAGTGGCACCACGCCAAAACCAAAGGCCAGTGATGTCATCAAAATGGGGCGCAAACGCATGCGCACCGCTTCTACGGTCGAATCAAACAGGTTTTTGCCTTGCTCTTGCAGTTGCACCGCAAACTCCACAATCAAGATGGCGTTTTTGGAAGCCAGGCCCACCGTGGTCAGCAAACCCACCTGAAAGTACACGTCATTGGTCAGCCCGCGGGTGTAAGTCGCCAGCAGCGCACCCACCACACCCAGCGGCACCGCCAGCATCACCGACAGCGGCACCGTCCAGCTTTCATACAGAGCAGCCAGACACAGGAAGACGAACAGGATCGAGATGGCATACAACAACGGTGCCTGCGCGCCCGACTGGCGCTCTTGCAGCGAAGCACCGGTCCACTCATAGCCAATGCCGTTGGGCATGGTCTTGAGGATGTCTTCCACCACCTGCATGGATACGCCCGAGCTGACTCCCGGTGCCGCATCACCTTCAATTTCATAGGCTGGCGCACCGTTGTAGCGCATCAACTGGGGCGAGCCATACACCCAGTAGGTGCTGGAGAAGGCACTGAAAGGCACCATCTCCCCGTTCTTGTTGCGCACGCTCCATTTGGCAATGTCTTGCGGCAGCATGCGATGCGGTGCATCGCCCTGGATGTAGACGCGCTTGACGCGGCCATTGTTCAAAAAGTCATTCACATAAGTGCCACCCATGGCACTGGAGAGCACGCTGTTGATGTCGCTATACGACAGATTCAAAGCCGCGGCTTTGCGGTCGTCAATATCGAGTCGCAGCTCCGTTGCATCATCCAGATTGGGCGAGCGCACACGGGTCAGCTCTGGGTGCTTGCGCGACTCTGCCAGGAACTGGTTCTTGGCATTCAGCAACGCGGTGTGCCCCAAGCCATTCATGTCTTTGAGCACAAAGTTAAAGCCCGAGTTGGAACCCAAGCCGCGCACCGCCGGCGGCATCATCACAAAGATGCGCGCATCCCGGATGGCCGTCAGGTCTTGGCTGGCACGGTGCGCGATGGAAGCTGCAGACTGAGAACTCAGAGGACGTTCTGCCCAAGGCTTCAAACGCACAAAGCCGCGCGCAGAGCTTTGGTCACCGCTGAGGCCCGACACCTGGTTGAAGCTGATCACATCGGGTTGCTGCTCAAAATAGACGCGCACCTGATCCAGCACATCTTGCAGACGTGCATCGGCGGCACCCGCCGGCAAATTCACACTGACCGTGACAAACCCTTGGTCTTCGTCGGGCAGAAAGGAGGTGGGCAAACGGCTCATCAGCAGCCACACGGCAGCCAGAATCACCAAGAAGATCAGCATCATGCGCTTGGCACGTTGCAGGCTCCAGGCCACGGTACGCTGGTAGCGTGCAGCCGTGGCATCAAAATGGTGGTTGAACCAGCGAAAGAAGCGGTCATTCCAACCCAGCAAACCACGGCGAATGTGCCTTTCCTGCCCATGCTGCGATGGTGGCTTCAAGATGGTGGCGCACAGTGCGGGTGTCAGGGTTAGCGCCACAAACACCGAGAACGCCATGGCCGCCACGATGGTGATGGAAAACTGGCGATAGATCACCCCGGTTGACCCACCAAAGAACGCCATGGGCACAAACACCGCAGACAGCGTGACCCCAATACCAATCAGCGCCGAGGTAATTTCTTTCATCGACTGCTTGGTAGCTTCTTTGGCCGACAAACCCGTCTCGTGCATCACGCGCTCAACGTTCTCGACCACCACAATCGCATCGTCCACCAGCAGGCCAATGGCCAACACCATGGCAAACATGGTCAAGGTATTGATCGAGTAGCCCGCGATCGACAGCACACCCAAGGTGCCAAGCAGCACCACCGGCACCGCAATCGCAGGGATCAGCGTTGCACGGAAGTTCTGCAGGAAGACAAACATCACGATGACGACCAGCAGCATGGCCTCTGCCAGCGCTTTGACCACTTCATGGATGGAGGCGCGTACAAAAGGCGTGGAGTCCGAGCTGACGAAATAGTCGATCTCATTGGGAAAGAACGGCTTGAGTTCGGCCAGCTTGGCATTCACGGCATCCGAGACATCCATGGCGTTGGCGCCATCGGCCAACACAATCCCCAGACCTGCGCCCACCATGCCATTGAGCTTGGCTTTGACGGTCAAGCCATCGGCCCCCAGCTCGACACGTGCCACATCCTTGATGGTGACGACGGAGCCATCGGGTGCAGCCTTGAGCACGATGTCTTCAAACTGCTGCACCGTCTGCAGCTTGGTGCGCGCCGTAATCGTGGCGTTGAGCTGCTGGCCCGGTACCGCTGGCAAAGCCCCTAGCTGACCGGCCGACACCTGTGCGTTCTGGGCATTCAAGGCAGTGACCAGATCCGAGGGCATCAATGCATACTTTTGCATCAGTGCAGGGTCCATCCAAATCCGCATCGCGTAATTGGTGCCGAACACATTGATGTCACCCACTCCGTCCAGACGACCAATCACATCCACCAGATTGGAATTGAGGTAGTCCCCAATATCGACCTGGTTCATCGATGGGTCTGTCGAATAGAAGCTGTAGGTGACCAAAAAGTCCTGCCCGCCCTTGTTCACAAACACGCCGCGGCTCTTAACCGCATCGGGCAGCCGGTTCATGGCAGCCTGCAGTTTGTTCTGCACCTGCACCTGGGCCACGTCAATGTCTGTACCGGGTGCAAACGTCAGCGTGGTGCGCGCACGGCCAGAGGCATCGGCCGTGGAGCTCATATAGAGCATGTTGTCGATGCCCTTGAGCTGCTGCTCAATGACCTGGATGACGGAGTTCTCAACCGTCTCGGCCGAGGCACCGGTGTACTGGGCACCAATCGTCACGCGCGGCGGCGCAATATCGGGGTACTGCTCCAGCGGCAGGGTGAAGATAGACAACGCCCCCGCCAACATGATGACGATGGCAATGACCCACGCAAAAATGGGTCGATTGATAAAAAACTGCGCCATGAACTGCGACCTTCGCTCTTACTTCGTGGGGTTGGCAGCACGCAGTGCAGCGGCGGCAGCTTGGGCATCGACCGGCTTTTCTACCGCGCGCTTGCTGATGTCGACTTCCACCGCATTCACGGCGTCACCCGGCTTGATGCGCTGAAAGCCATCCACCACCACCCGCTCGCCGGCTTGCAGGCCGCTGTCTAGCAACCAGTTCACGCCAATCGCACGGCCCAGCACCAGATTGCGTTTTTCTACGGTGTTGTCCTCTTTGACGACCAGCACACTGGGGCGGCCGGTCAGGTCGCGCGACACCGAGCGCTGGGGCACCAAGATGGCCTCGGGTGCCAAGCCGGTGGGCAATTGCGCCTGCACAAACATGCCGGGCATCAAGATGCCGTCCGGATTGGGCACCACCGCACGCAGCGTGACGGTGCCCATGGTGGTATTGACGATCAACCCCGAAAACTCCAGCTTGCCTTCATGGCCATAGCTGCTGCCATCTTCCAGACGGATGCGCACCGGAATGCGGTCACCCTCTACTTTTTGATAGCGGCCTGCCGCCCAGTCATTGCGCAATTGCAGCAATTCCGCCGTGGACTGGGTGAAATCCACATACATGGGGTCCATCTGCACAATCGACGTCAGCGGTGTGGTCTGGTTGGCTGTGACCAGCGCGCCTGGTGTCACGCTGGAAAGGCTGATGCGACCGGTAATCGGTGCTTCAATCCGGCTGTATTTGAGGTTGATGCGGGCCGTATCCACATTGGCCTTGGCCACCGCCACATCGGCGCGCGCCTGCTTGGCTGCAGCCTGGCTTTCGTCAAATGCCTGCTGGCTGATGGCCGTGATCTTGACCAGCTCCGCATTGCGCCGTGCTGTGGCCTCTTGGGTTTGCTGGCTGGCCTCGGCCTTGGCCAAGGCGGCAATGGCGCTGGCTTCTGCCGCGCGCAAGCTGGACGCATCCAGCTGGTACAGCGGCTGGCCTTGCTTGACCATGCCACCTTCGGTAAACAGCCGCTTTTGCACAATGCCACTGACCTGGGGACGGACTTCAGCACTCAAAAATGCGCTGGTCCGCCCAGGCAGATTGGTATCCAGCGTCTGGCTTTGCTTTTGCACCACCACCACGCCCACTTTGGTGGCGGTGGCCTGCGCGGCGGGTTCATCGGACTTACCACCGCATGCAGCCAGCAAGGCCGCTGCTACGACCCAGGCCGCCCTGCCTGCCGTACGTTGCAAGGGCTGGTGCGCAACTAAAAAACGATCCGGCAAACGGTCAGCGGCACGTAAAAAGGCAGATGCAAACGTCATGAGGGCAGTCAATGATTCGGGGAAACGGTGCCATTCTCAGCCCGCAATGTTGCGCTTGTGTAAAGCAATGGCCGAAAAATAGGGGAAATGCATAGCAACAAACGCAGATAAATGCGCACTTACCTGTGTTTTCAATCCAAATGAATGTTTCTTTCACCCTTGGAATGCACAGATTTGTAACACCGCTTGGGCAGCGACACACCCACCCACGGCACAACTCGTCAGCAATTTGCAGGCCTGCATACAAAAACAGCCCCGCTCAGCGGGGCTGCCGTTACAACAAGGAGCGTTTTAGGCGGTCGAAGTTCCACGCAAGGCACTGCGCAACTGCTCACCCACCTCGGGGCGATCCGCAAATGCATCGGTGGGATTGTTCATCTCCAGAATGTCTTCCATGCGTGCGCGCACATTGCCCAGCGCATGCGGGTGGCTGAAGATGTAGAACTGGTTGTCTGCCATGGCGGCAAACACCTTGCTGGCCATGTCTTGCGCAGTCACCTTGCCAGAGCTGACCGCCTTTTGCGACATGGCCCGGGCAATTTTCTGGCTGGTCGTGATGCCAGCGACATCTACCACATCAGGGCGGTTGCGCTCGCTGTTGGCAATGCCCGTGGGCACAAAATACGGGCACAGCACGCTGCAATGGACTTGGTCTGTCACCAAACGCAGGTCCTGGTAGAGCGTTTCGGTCAGGCTGACCACGGCGTGCTTGCTGACGTTGTACACACCCATATTGGGCGGCGCCAGCAAACCGGCCATGCTGGCGGTGTTGACGATGTGACCCTGCCAACTGGGATCTTGCTGTGCGGCAGCCAACATCATGGGAGTAAACAGGCGCACACCATGGATGACGCCCCACAGGTTCACACCCAGCACCCACTCCCAATCGCGCACCGACTGCTCCCACAGCAGCCCGCCGCCACCCACACCGGCGTTGTTGAACACAAAGTGCGGGGCACCCAAAGTGGCCTGCACTTCCGCTGCCAGCTTTTCCATGGCTTCGGCGTTGCCCACATCCACTTTGCAGGCCATGACTTGTTTGGCACCCAGGCTGCGCGCTTCTTCGGCGGCCTTGGCCAACGCGTCGGCCTGCACATCCACCAACACCAGTTGCATGCCCGCCTTGGCGCCAATGCGTGCACATTCCAGCCCAAACCCTGAACCCGCCCCCGTCAACACAGCGGTCTTGCCCGCCAATCCATTGAGCATGCTTGTCTCCTCTTATTGAATCGGTATGCCCAGCAAAAAGGCAGCGCGTGGCTGCCTTTGCACAGTGGTTAGATCAGTTTGACCAGTTGTTTGCCAAAGTTTTTGCCTTTGAGCAGGCCCAAGAACGCCTCAGGCGCGCTGGCAATCCCTTGGGCAATGCTTTCGCGTGGGCGAAGCTTGCCTTGGGCCACCAGGGTGCCCAACTCGGTCAAAGCCTCGGGCCAGACCTCCATGTGCTCGCTGACGATGAAGCCTTCGATCTTCATGCGGTTGACCAAAATCAGGGCTGGGTTTTGCAAAGGCAGGGGCTGACCGTCGTAGCCGGCGATCATGCCGCACATGGCAATGCGCGAGAACGCATTGGCACGCAGCAGCACCGCATCCAGAATGTGGCCACCCACGTTTTCAAAATAGCCGTCAATACCATTGGGGCAAGCGTCTTTGAGCGCCTTGCTCATCGACTTCACGTCGGGGTGCAGCTTGTAGTCAATGCACTCGTCAAAGCCCAGCTCCTGGGTTGCGTAGGCACATTTCTCAGGCCCACCCGCAATACCTACAACGCGGCAGCCGCGTGCCTTGGCCAAGGCGGCAAAAGCACTGCCCACAGCCCCGGTGGCAGCGCTCACCACCACGGTCTCACCCGCTTTGGGGTTGATGATCTTCACCAAGCCATACCAGGCTGTGACGCCGGGCATGCCCACGGCACCCAGGTAATACGACAGCGGGACGTGCGTGATGTCCACCTTGCGCAGCATGCCGGGCGCATCGCCGTCAACCACGCTGTACTCTTGCCAGCCGCCCATGCCGACCACCTTGTCGCCCACCGCAAACTTCGCATGGCGGCTTTCCACCACCTCACCCACCGTGCCGCCAATCATGGCTTCACCCAAGGGCTGGCTGGCCGCATAGCTTTTGGAATCATTCATGCGACCACGCATGTAGGGGTCCAGGCTCAGGTAATGGTGGCGCACCAGCACTTGACCTTCTTGCAGCGCTGGCGTATCGACCGCGACCAGTTTGAAGTTGCTGGCCGTGGCTTCGCCTTGCGGGCGGTTGTCCAGCAGAATTTGTTGATTGCGTGGCATGGTTTCGTCTCCTTTTCAATAGCTAAAAGCGCTTGATAAATCGGCGTTAGAGGCCAATTTCATTCAAAAACTCATGCCAGCCCTCGCTGGCCTGAGGCTCAATCCGTGGCGATCACCGTTTGTGTGTCACCCGACTTTTGGCCAGGTTTCACGGTGCGCGGCATGTACTTGAAGGTGCCCGTGGCGTGGGTGCATAGACGGCCTTCGCTGTCATACACCTTGCCATCGCAGTACGCCATGGTTTTGGTGCGGTGCAGCACCAGTCCCTTGGCCACCAGCGGGCCCCGTGCAGCTTGCATGAAGCTGGTCTTCATCTCAATGGTGACGCAGCCAAAGTCGTCACTTTCCAGACTGCGCGCCGCCACCGCCATGGTCACATCCATCAGCGTCATGCTGGCGCCACCGTGGGTGACATCGAACGTGTTCAGATGCTCGGGTTGGGCGGTGTAGCGCAGCTCCGACTCGCCGTTCTCCATCTTGTGCAGCGTAAAGCCCAAGTGGTTCACAAAGGGAATGGGATGGTTGCCAAAACTCAGCATAAATTGTCTCCGTAGGCGCTTAATAAGTCGCCGCAAGCATAGCGGCGTGCTGCCCTGGTACGAGACACAAAGATGTCACATTGAGGTGATGGCGACATTCTCATTGCGCGATGGCTTTCAGCCCAGCACCGCGCTGACACCACCATCCACCGCCACCCACTGGCCGGTAATGTGCTTGCCCGCATCGCTGGCCAGCAGGACGGTCAGCCCCTTCAAACCTTCATCGTCACCCAGGCGGCGCAGCGGCGCACGGCGGGTCATGTTGTCCTCGCCCATGGTGTCAATCAGCACCTCGGCCATCTTGGTGCGAAAAAAGCCGGGGCAGATCGCATTCACGTTGATGTTGTGCGGCCCCCACTCGGCTGCCAGTGCGCGCGTGAAGTTCAGCACCGCGCCTTTGGAGGTGTTGTAGGCAATGGTTTTCATCTCCACCGGGTTGCCGCCCAGCCCGGCAATCGACGCCAGATTAATGATGCGCCCACCGTGCTCCAGCATGCCGGCCTTGGCCACCGCCTGGCTGAGCAAAAAGTAGCCGCGAATATTGAGGTTCATCACCTTGTCCCACGCTGCCGTGGGGTGGTCTTCAGCAGGGGCGCCCCAGCTGGCGCCCGCGTTGTTGACCAAGATATCGATCTGGCCCACCAATTGTGTGGTCTCACGCACCAGGCGCTGGATGTCAGCCTCATTGGCGCAGTCGGCCGCAATCCACTGCGCATTGATGCCCTGCGCATTCAGCGTGGCGGCTGCCTGTTCCAAATCTGCCGCCTTGCGCGATGTGATCACCACGCGCGCACCCGCTTCGCCCAGCGCCTGCGCCATTTGCAACCCCAAACCGCGCGACCCTCCAGTCACCAAAGCGGTTTTGCCTTTGAGGTCAAACAGTTGTTGCACGCTGCGGGTCATAGGTCTTGTCTCCTGCGAAAGCTGGGTTAGTGAGAGTGTCTGTCACGAAATAGGTCTCGACTTCATTGTGCGTGGGCGTCGCGCTGGCAGCCTGTCGCCATGGCGAAGCCAAAGCCTAGTGAATGCACCAAGAAAAAATTCACACATCACACCAAAAAACCTGTACATTCATACAGTCACTGTTGTTATATACATACCTATGTTTGCAACCTCTACCTCTCAAGACCTGCCCTGTTTTACCGTTGCCCTGTGCGACTACCCCGACCTGCCCGAACCCGAGCGCCTGCGTGCCGAAGCACGCTACGCCCGCACACTGGCGCGCCAGCTGGGTGGAGAGCCCGAAGTGGCCCAAGCGCTGCGCACCATTGAAAGCCTGGAAGACGCCCCGCCGGAAGACATCACCGAAGAAGTCAAAGCCGTGTACCACCGCTGGATGAAAGCCGCACGCGCCGCCGCTGAAGCAGGCATGCAAGGCCTGGGCGGTGAAGATGGCTGCTACTTTGAAGTGCGGCCGCAGTCGCATTGACCCCAGCGCTATCCAAATAAGGAGCGGTCAGCGCATGAAAATCGATGCATTCAAAGGCATTTGTATTTGAAATGCTTGCTGTGCATGCGCCAGCCGCTCCTTATTTGATAAGCACCTCGGTGTCTTCTACCTATGCAATGCCGCAGCGGGTGTGGGCAGAACCCACCTCGCGGCATTCACGCAACAATGCCCAGCGACAAGTACAGGTCTGCCACCTAGAATCGTTCTAACCATTGAACGAGGACGAGGTTATGACCAGTATTCCCCCGGCTGAAGCAGACGCGCTCGACACCCCCTTGCATGCGCTGCATGAAGAACTCGGCGCCCGCATGGTGCGTTTTGCAGGCTACCGCATGCCTGTGCAGTACCCGCAAGGCCTGGTGGCCGAACACCGCCACACACGCGAACAAGCCAGTCTATTTGATGTCTCGCACATGGGGCAAATCAGCGTCAGCGGTCCTTCTGCTGCCGCCGCTTTAGAGCAAATCCTGCCGATTGATGTCATGGATTTGGGCATGAACCGCCAGCGCTATGCTTTGCTGCTGGCCGAAGACGGGGGCATTTTGGACGACCTGATGGTGGTCAACCGCGCCCAAGACTTTCTGCTCATCGTCAACGCCACCCGCAAACACGAAGATCTGGACTGGATACAGTCGCACATCGGCCATGAATGCACGGTGCAAGCACTGCCAGATATGGCGCTGCTGGCGCTGCAAGGCCCACAAGCGGGTGCTGTGCTGCAGCGCCCTGTGCCCGCCACCAGCATGCTCAATTTCATGCAAGGCACGCCGTTTGATTTCAAGGACGCACGCGGCTACATCACGCGCAGCGGCTACACCGGCGAAGATGGCTTTGAAATTTCTTTGCCCGCCAGCCATGTCGAAGCCTTTGCGCGCTGGGTACTCAAGCAGCCTAACGTGCAGCCCGCAGGCTTGGGCGCACGCAATACCCTGCGTCTTGAAGCTGGCCTGTGCCTGTACGGCACCGATATGGATGCCACCACCACGCCCACCCAAGCGGCACTCAACTGGAGCATTCCCAAAGTGCGCCGCACCGGGGCCCAACGCGCCGGTGGTTTTATCGGGGCCGATGTGGTGTTGCCGCAAATTGAAGGCGGCGCGCCCGTGGAATCCGTGCGCGTTGGCCTGCACGCCATGGAACGCGTGCCGGTACGCGATGGCACGCCGCTGCATCTGCCCGACGGCGCAGCCATTGGCTATGTCACCAGCGGTTCACTGGCACCCAGCCTGGATCGCCCGATTGCCATGGGTTATGTGCCGCCCGCCTGCGCCCACGCAGGGACACGCATTGATGCACTGGTGCGCGGCAAGCCTGTGTCCATGGAAGTGGTGCCGCTGCCTTTTGTGGGCACGCGTTACCGCAAAAACTAATCCGTATTGCCAAGCCAGCGCGAGACCGCCGTTGCAAACCGCTAAAGTGTGAACCATCCAGCGCCTGCCACGCAGGCCCTGATTCAACATTTCAACGCATACCCCTGCGAACCCCGGAGTTCTACCCCATGAGCATCAAATTTTCCAAAGAACACGAATGGATCAATGCCGCCAACCCCGCTGCAGCGATCGTCGGCATCACCGTCCACGCCCAAGATGCGTTGGGCGATGTGGTGTTCGTGGATCTGCCTGCTGTGGGCACCACGTTCCAACAAGGCGATGTAACGGGCGTCGTCGAATCGGTCAAAGCCGCTGCCGATGTCTACATGCCCGTGACCGGTGAGATTGTGGAAGTGAACGAAGCCCTGCGTGCCGATCCCTCGCTGGCCAATTCTGACCCGCTGAACACCGGTTGGTTCTTCAAGGTCAAACTGAGCGATCCCAGCCAGCTCGATAGCTTGATGGATGAAACCGCCTACGGCGACTTCGCGGCAAACAACTAAGCACGCCCACGGCCAGACACGGCGCACCACAACTGTCTGCAACGACAGCCGATTGCGCACCGTGTCTGGGCCGCACCAAGTGGCCTGAGCGCGCATTTCAGGTCCATGGGGCCAACCAGAATCGGTAGCCCTTTCCCGCGCACTGCTCTGAGGGAGGTTGGATGATGAATCAGCGACTGCAAGCACCCTTGTCTCAACTGCATGAGGGCGATGCTTTTGCGCAGCGCCACATCGGCCCCAGTGCGCAGGACGAAGCGCACATGCTGCGCACCATTGGCCAGCCTTCGCGGCAAGCCCTGATGCAAGCGATTATCCCCGCCAACATCGTGCGCCAGACACCCATGGATTTGCAGGCCGCCGCAACCGAGCACGAGGCGCTGCAAGAGCTGAAAACCATTGCCAGCCGCAACCGCATCCTCAAAAGTTTTATTGGCCAAGGCTATTACGGTACCCACACCCCCGGCGTTATCCAGCGCAACATTCTGGAGAACCCCGCCTGGTACACCGCCTACACGCCCTATCAGGCCGAAATCTCGCAAGGCCGGCTGGAGGCCCTGCTGAACTTTCAAACCTTGGTGTGCGATCTCACGGGCATGCCGGTGGCCAACGCCTCCATGCTGGATGAAGCCACCGCCGCCGCAGAAGCCATGGCCTTGGCGCGGCGTGCATCCAGCGCCAGCAGCAACGTATTCTTGGTGCACCCCGACGTTCACCCCCAAACGCTGGAGGTGTTGCGCACGCGTGCTGAGCCACTGGCTTGGGCCGTCACTTGCCCACCTGACCATGCTGCTTTTGCGGCTGCACTGCAGACCCCCCACTTTGGTGCACTGGTGCAGTACCCCACCAGCACCGGCGCCATCCATGACTGGCGCAAAGCGGCCACACATTGCCACGAGCAAAAGGCCTTGCTGATTGCCGCCACTGACTTGCTGGCGCTCACCCTGCTGACACCTCCCGGCGAATGGGGAGCCGATATCGTGGTGGGCAACAGCCAGCGCTTGGGCATGCCCATGGGCGCTGGGGGCCCGCACGCGGCTTTCATGGCCTGCCAGGACGCACACAAACGCTCCTTGCCAGGGCGCTTGGTCGGGGTCAGTATCGATACGCAAGGCGCCCCTTCTTTGCGTTTGGCGCTGCAAACCCGCGAGCAACACATCCGCCGCGAAAAAGCCACTTCCAACATTTGCACGGCGCAGGTACTGCCCGCCGTCATCGCCAGCATGTATGCCGTCTACCACGGCCCACAAGGCTTGTGGGCCATCGCTTCACGCATTGCCCACCTGACTGCAGCGCTGGCACAAGGGCTGGAGACACTGGGTTTGACACTGCAGCACGCCACAGCGTTTGACACGCTGACCGTGCACACCCCCAGCAACGCATTAAACATAGCTACCCGTGCTTTACTGGCGGGCGTTAACCTGCGAAAAGTCTCTGAATCTACACTGGGTATTTCACTGGATGAGACCAGCACCCCTGCCGACGTAGCCTTGCTGCTGCGTTTGTTTGGAGCTGACAGCGCTCCCGTGCTTGAGACATCTGCCGTACCACGCATCCCAAAAGCGTTGCAACGCAGCTCCAGCTATTTGGCACACCCGGTTTTTCACAGCCACCACAGTGAAACAGCCATGCTGCGCTATATCCGCAGCCTCTCTGACAAAGACTTGGCGCTGGACCGCTGCATGATTCCGCTGGGTTCCTGCACCATGAAGCTCAACGCCACCAGCGAGATGCTGCCCATCACCTGGCCAGAGTTTGCGCAGATTCACCCTTTCGCGCCGGCGGATCAGCAGCAGGGCTACGCCCAACTTGACCAGCAGTTGCGCAACTGGTTGTGCACCATCACCGGCTACGCGGGCGTGAGCTTGCAGCCCAACGCGGGATCGCAAGGCGAGTATGCGGGCCTGCTGGCCATTCGCGCCTGGCATGCATCGCGCGGCCAAGCCGAGCGCACCGTGTGCCTGATTCCTTCCAGCGCCCACGGCACCAACCCTGCCAGCGCTCAGATGTGCGGCATGCAGGTAGTGGTGGTAGCTTGCGACGCCCAAGGCAACGTAGACATAACAGACCTGCAGGCCAAATGCGAGGCGCACAGCAGCAAGCTGGCCTGCATCATGATCACCTACCCCAGCACGCACGGCGTGTTTGAAGATTCCGTGCGCCCGCTGTGCGAATTGGTGCACACACATGGTGGCCGTGTGTATGTGGACGGAGCCAACATGAATGCCCTGGTCGGACTGGCCGCACCCGGTGCTTTTGGCGGCGATGTCAGTCACTTGAATCTGCACAAGACTTTCTGCATCCCACACGGCGGTGGGGGCCCTGGCGTTGGCCCGGTTTGTGTAGCGGAGGATTTGGTGCCCTTCCTGCCCGGGCATGCCAGCACTGGCAAAACAGCCGCAGTGGGCGCGGTCTCTGCCGCACCCTATGGCAATGCGGCAGTACTGCCCATCAGCTGGATGTACATCCGCATGATGGGCCCAGAAGGACTGCGCCACGCCACAGAAACCGCCATCCTGAATGCCAACTACATCAGCGCCCGGCTCAAAGACCATTACCCCACGCTCTACGCCGGGCCTGAGGGCTGGGTGGCCCATGAATGCATTCTGGATCTACGACCTCTCAAGGAAACCAGTGGCGTGACGGCAGAAGATGTCGCCAAACGCTTGGTGGATTACGGCTTTCACGCGCCGACCCTGTCCTTTCCAGTGCCCGGCACCTTGATGGTGGAGCCCACGGAAAGTGAGCCGCTGGAAGAGCTGGACCGTTTCATTGACGCCATGCTGGCCATTCGTGCGGAAATACAACAGATTGAAATGGGGACTTGGCCGCGTCATGACAACCCGCTAAAGAACGCGCCCCATACGGCCACAGCACTGCTGCAAGAGCCATGGCCACACCCCTACAGTCGCACTGAAGGCGCAGGCCAGCAACAGCTGGCCACCAAGTACTGGCCACCTGTTGCACGTATCGACAATGTGCATGGCGACCGGCACCTAGTGTGTACTTGCCCCCCGCTGGAGGCTTACCTGAGTTAAGCCCCAGTCCATCTACGTCTATGTTGTTGCCTGATCAGTCAAGCACTTACACTGCGGCTCTCGCTCCAGCCGCGTGCTGCCATTTATGAGTCGTCCAGACCTTTCCTTCCTGATCTCCCGCGAAGACGCTCCATCCCTCCCCCCTCTGCCACCCGAACTGGATTTGGCACCGCTGGATGCTTTGCCGACATTTGATCTGCCGGATGAGTTGCCTGACGACGACCCACTGGCAGCACTCATTGCTGAGCTGCGCAACTACCAGAACGAACTCGAAATCCAGAACAAAGTTCTGGACTACAGCCAGGCCGTTGCGGAGAGTGCTTCTGAGCGTTTTGAAGCGTTGTTCTCCAGTGTGCCGCTGCCTTTGCTGGTGCTGGACGAGCATGACATGGTCATTCAGGCGAATGCCATGGCACACAACGCCTTCCAGGATGAGGGGCACGACAGGTTGCTGGTGTGCTTCATGCCTTTTGTCTGCCCCACAGACACGGAGCGGGTCGCTCAAGCGTTCTTTAATGCCCGCCTGCAGGGGAGCAGCGAAGCCCAAGAAGTCATTTTTACGCTAGGTAGCGGCGAGCAAATCCAGGGTGACTTGCACATTGCGTGCATCCAAATTCCACAGCGCGAAGGGCCAGCGATTGCCCAGTTCATGTGCGCGGTGGTAGACCAAGGTCCTTTGATCGCCGAGCGCCACCAGCTGCAAGAGCGCAACGACCAGTTGTACGCCAGTGAGCGCCGGCTCGAATCGGTCATCAACTCTTCGCTAGACGCCATTATCTGCGTTGACAAAGACCAGCGCATTACGGTGTTCAACCCCACGGCTGCGGCATTATTTGTGTGCCCGACAGCAGACGCTTTGGGCAGCAAGCTGGAGCGGTTTTTACCCGGCGCCGTGCACGCCTTGGATTTTGCACCGCTGACCACCCAAGCCATGCTGGGTGAAATGACCGCACGCACCGCCATGGGCAAGACTTTGCCTGTTGAAGTGGGCATGTCATTCGAGCGGCTCGCCGATGGTGAAGTGACCACCGTTTTCGCCCGCGATCTGACCAGCCGTAAGCGCGCAGAAACGCAGCGCAGCGAACTGGAGCTGCAACTGCGTGAATCGCACAAAATGCAGGCCCTGGGCACCATGGCGGGTGGCATCGCACACGATTTCAACAACATCGTTGGCGCCATTCTGGGCAATGTGGAATTGGCAAAGGCCGATAGCAGCCACAACCCCCAGGCCCTTGAAAGCTTGCTGGAGATTGAAAAAGCAGGCCGGCGCGCGCGCGATCTGGTGCGGCAAATTCTGACTTTCAGCCGCAACGAGCCCCCCAAACGCTATGCCGTGCACGCCCATGAAGTCATGCGTGACACCGAGCGACTGCTGCGCGTGACCCTGCCGCCAGCGATTGAGCTGCAGGTGAGTGCATCGCATGAGTTGCCCTGCATGCTGGCCGACCCGACCCAGGTTGAGCAAGCGCTGTTCAACCTCACGACCAATGCTGTGCACGCGCTGGGCGAGTCACGGGGTCTGATCCGCATGGAAGCCTCACTGAGCATGTCTGAACAGCGTGTCTGCGACCGTTTGGGGCTGAGCTTGGGCGATTACCTCGTCATCACGGTGCAAGACAACGGCCCCGGCATTCACCCTGCAACCCTGCAACGCATATTTGAGCCATTCTTTACGACCAAGCCGGTCGGCCAAGGCACCGGTCTGGGGCTGGCAGTGGTGCATGGGGTCATGCGTACCCATGGCGGCGCTGTGGATGTGCACAGCCAAATTGGCCTGGGCAGCAGCTTTACACTGTATTTCCCTACTACGGTAGATCCCAACATCTTGGCAGAGCGCCCACCAGCGCCCCCTGCCAGCAGCGCCATCAGTGCCGTTCCGCCTGCCAGCGACACACTACAGGTGGAGACTCCCAAACACGTCATGTACGTGGATGATGACCAAGCCTTGGTCTCGTTGGTGCAACGTCTTTTGCGCCGACGTGGCTATCAAGTGACCGGTTTTCTGGATCCGCGCGAAGCCACCGAAGCACTGCGCCAAAACCCCTTTGCCTACGACTTGGTGGTCACCGACTACAACATGCCCGGCTACTGCGGCGTAGATCTGGTGCGCGACTCCAAGACCATCCGACCTGATCTGCCTGTCGCACTGGCGTCTGGCTACATCACGGCTGAAATTGAAGCCCAAGCCATTGCTGCCGGGGCCTTGGCCTTGATTTACAAACCGAATGATGTTGACGAGTTGTGTGAAACCGTTGACCGACTCATTCACCCCCAGCCCTGAGTATTTTGCAGACTGCGCCCCGCCCCCATTGTCTTTATGAAGACGAGCACCTGCTGGTGCTCGACAAACCCGCCGGACTGTTGTCTGTTCCCGGACGTGGGCCTGACAAGCAAGACTGCCTGATCCACCGCGCACTACAGTACTGGCCTGATGCTTTGGTGGTACACCGTTTGGACATGGCGACCTCCGGCCTGCTCATCTTTGCGCGCTCTAAAAACGTGCAACGTCTTTTGGGCGACGCATTCGCGGCAAGAGACGTGCATAAGCGCTACACCGCTGTGGTGCACGGCCATATCGCAGCCAATCCAGACACAGATTGGAGCTTGGTAGATGCGCCCTTGATCTGCGATTGGGAACGCAGACCCTTGCAAATGGTGGACCACGCCATAGGCAAACCCAGCTTGACGCAATACCAGCGCCATCCGCTTCAAAGCGGAATCGCTGACGGCTGCACCCGGTTGTGGCTGCAGCCTGTAACCGGGCGATCACACCAGTTACGGGTACACATGTTGCACATTGGTCACCCCATGGTCGGAGATGCCCTGTACGCACCAGCGCCGGTTATCGCCCTCAGCGGACGCCTGTGCCTGCACGCCACCACCATCTCCTTTCAGCACCCCGTCAATGGCAGCAACTTGCACATCGAAAGCCCTGCACCTTTTTGAGGCATCTCGCACCCATCCTTAAGCAGGTCTACAACGCCGCAGCTACTAAATTGCAGTTTTACTGCAGCTATACCCACGCATTTATCTTGATTTTTCGCAGCCAAACGCGAACTTTCCTGCAGTCCGTAGCGCTCTACATACAAACCCGGTTGCGTCCCCTAGGGGCTAATTTTTAAGCTTGCATCCTTGGCACCAGGCATGCAATTTGCAATCTTTTTTCTGAAAAACTGTCTGGTGTAAAACTAACTAAGAGGACATAGAACCATGCGTGCTTCGTTTCGTTTGAAAACTGTAGTGGCTACTTTGGGTCTGCTGGGTGCAGCCGTAAGCGGCCAAGCCCACGCACAAAACATCAAGTTCGCCATGGTGATACCCACCACGGGCCCTTTGACGCAGTACGGCGATATGGTCAAGGAAGGCGTCTCTACGGCGGTAGAGCAAATCAATGCGGCTGGCGGCATCAACGGCAAAAAGATTGAAGTGACAGCCATCGACGATGCGTGCGAGCCCAAACAAGGCCCTGTGGCGGCCAACCGCGTAGTGAACAGCAAGATTGGCTATGTGATTGGCCCCGTCTGCTCGGGCGCATCGATTGCTGCAGCGCCCATTTACAACAATGAAGGCGTGGTGGTGGTCACACCTTCTGCCACATCGCCTGCGCTGACAGAAGGCAAGAACTTCCACTTCATCTTCCGCACCATTGGCCGTGATGACCAGCAAGGCCCAGCGGCTGCCAAGTTCATCATCGACAAAGCCAAGCCCAGCAAGGTCGCAGTTTTGCATGACAAACAATCCTACGGCCAGGGCATTGCCTCCTCCGTGCGTGACGAGCTGCAAAAAGCCAAAGTCAACGTAGCGCTGTTTGAAGGCATCAATGCAGGCGACAGCGACTACTCTGCCATCATCACCAAGCTCAAGAGCGCTGGTGTCGATTTTGTGTATTACGGCGGCTACCACCCTGAAATGGGCTTGTTGCTGCGCCAAGCCTCTGAGCAAGGCCTCAAAGTACGCATGATGGGCCCTGAGGGCGTGGGCAATCCCGAAGTGAACGCGATTGCGGGCAACTCGGTCGAAGGCATGCTGGTCACGCTGCCTGCTGACTTCGCCTCCAACCCCAAGAACGCGGCCATTGTCAAAGCCTTTGAAAGCAAGAAGCGCAACCCCTCGGGCGCGTTCCAGTTGACGGCTTACGCCGCCACCCAAGCGATTGCTGAAGGCATCAAGGCCGTGGGCGACAACCCACAAAAAGTAGCAGACCACCTGCACAAGGCAACGGTTCAAACCGTAATTGGTCCTGTTTCCTGGAACAAACAAGGTGACTTGAGCGCCTTCGACTTCCAAATCTTCCAATGGCACAAGGACGGCAGCAAATCGATTGCCGCTAAATAACTCGTAGCCAAAGATAGAGCCCACAGCGCTTGCCTCTAAGCCTGTGGGCTTTTCAGTTCACCGCTTGCTTTGCTGCGCCCCCAACTCCCGTTAGCCCTCCGCGCACATGAACGACTTTCTTCCCCAACTGCTGCAGCAGTTATTCAATGGCCTCTCTCTGGGTGCCATTTACGCTTTGATTGCCATTGGCTACACCATGGTCTACGGCATCATCGGCATGATCAATTTTGCCCACGGTGACATCTACATGATCGGCGCTTATGTCGGCTTGGTCACCCTCTCCGCCGTGGGCATCCAGGGCGCAGTTCCCATCTGGATGGTGATCGGCTTGATGCTGATTGTCGCCGTCGTACTGACCGGTATTTATGGCTTTGCGGTCGAGCAAGTGGCCTATAAACCGGTGCGCAACAGCCCTCGCTTGGTGGCGTTGATTTCGGCCATCGGCATGTCCATCTTCTTGCAAAACTGGGTGGCGCTGGGCCAAGGCGCACGCGACATGGCCGTGCCATCGCTGCTGCCAGGCGCATTCCAGTTTGAAATGGGCAATGGCTTTGAAGTCTTCATCCCTTACACCCGCATCTTGATCATCGCCGTGGCAGTGGTGCTGATGGTGCTATTGACTATCTACATCAAGCACTCCCGCATGGGCCGTGCTTCACGTGCGTGCTCGCAAGACATGCACATGGCCAGCCTGCTAGGCATTAATACCAACCGCGTGATCTCGTTCACCTTCATTCTGGGAGCCATGCTGGCGGCGGTCGGTGGCGTACTGATTGCGCTGGCCGTGGGCAAGCTGAATCCGTTCATTGGCTTTATCGCAGGCATCAAAGCCTTTACCGCCGCTGTACTGGGTGGCATTGGCAGCATTCCTGGTGCCATGCTGGGCGGTGTCATTTTGGGGGTGGCCGAAACACTGGCTGCCGCCTACATCTCGTCGGAATACAAAGACATCGTCGCGTTCAGTCTGCTTGTGCTGATTTTGCTTTTCCGCCCCACAGGCTTGCTGGGTAAACCTGAAGTGGAGAAAGTTTGATGCGGCGCCTTCTTTTGAACCTGGGCCCAGCCTTGATGGCTGCGGTCATTACCGCCTTGGTGGTCACCCCGATCTTTGGCTTGCAACTGCAACGCGTTGGCGGGCAGATGAGCCTGGAGCCGGACTGGAGCTACGTACTCTGGGCCGCGCTGATCGTTTTTGTCGTGCAACTGCTCAAACCTGCACTCAAAGACGCCACTAAAGGCTTTAGCCTTCCCAGCCTGCCACGTCTCTCCCCCGGCGTGCGCAATGCTTTGATGTTTGCCACACTGCTGATGGCCGTGTCCTGGCCCTTCTTTGCCGGCCGCAATGCCGTAGACATTGCCACCCTGGCCATGATTTACGTGATGCTGGGGCTAGGCCTGAACATTGTGGTGGGCTTTGCAGGCTTGCTGGACTTAGGTTTTGTCGGCTTTTATGCCGTCGGCGCCTATACCTACGCTTTGCTGTTTCACTGGGCTGGCTGGAGCTTCTGGGAAGCACTGCCGCTGGCAGGTGCCGTCGCCGCCATGTTCGGCTTTGTGCTGGGCTTTCCCGTGCTGCGCCTGCGCGGCGACTACCTGGCCATTGTGACCTTGGGCTTTGGTGAAATCATTCGCCTGCTGCTGATCAATCTGAACAACTGGACCGGCGGCCCGGATGGCATCTCTGGCATCCCCAAGCCCACCGTGATGGGCTATGAAATGACCCGCAACCCCAGCGTTGAAGGTGGCACCACGTTCCACCAGTTGATGGGCTGGGAGTTCAGTTCCATCCACATGGTCATCTTCTTGTATCTGATGGCACTGATGCTGGCCATGGTCACCTTGTGGATTTCCAACCGTTTGATCCGCATGCCGATTGGTCGCGCCTGGGAAGCCTTGCGTGAAGACGAGATTGCCTGCCGTTCCTTGGGCCTGAGCCCCATGCGCATCAAGCTGTCGGCCTTCACCTTAGGCGCCATGTTTGCCGGTTTTGGCGGCGCTTTCTTTGCGGCGCGCCAAGGCATCGTCAACCCTGAATCGTTCACGTTCATTGAATCGGCCCTGATTCTCGCGATCGTGGTGCTGGGTGGCATGGGTTCTCAACTGGGTGTGATCGTGGCCGCGATCTTGATCACCGTACTACCGGAGTTGGCACGCGAATTCTCTGAATACCGCATGCTGATTTTTGGTCTGGTGATGATCTTGATGATGGTGTGGCGCCCCCAAGGGCTGTTCCCCGTCACGCGCCCTCAGGCGCAGGTGCCGCAGAAATCCGGTACGTAATGCCCTCCACCCCATGCACACATTGAAGAAGAAACTCCAACATGCATAGCAGCCATTTGTTGGACGTCAAGGATCTGAGCATGCGCTTTGGCGGATTGCTTGCGGTCGACAGCGTCAACCTTGAATTGAGCGAGAAGCAGATTCTCGCCATCATCGGCCCCAATGGGGCTGGCAAAACCACCGTGTTCAACTGCATCAGCGGTTTTTACACCCCCACCAGCGGCAGCGTGCTTTTACAAAACCAGAGCATTGCAGGCCTGGGCAGCCACACCGTGGCACGCAAAGGCGTGGTGCGGACTTTCCAGAACGTGCGTTTGTTCAAAAAAATGACCGCACTGGAAAATCTGCTGGTGGCACAGCACCAGAAGAACCGTGCGTCCGTGCTCGCGGGTCTGTTCAACACCCCCAGCTTCCGCCGCCAAGAAGCCGAAGCGATGGAGCGCAGCCTGCACTGGCTGGATTACATGGGGCTGCGCGAGTTTGCCAACCGCGAAGCGGGCAACTTGGCCTACGGTCACCAGCGCCGCCTGGAAATTGCCCGTTGCATGATCACCGAGCCGAAGGTGCTGATGCTGGATGAGCCTGCAGCCGGTTTGAACCCCCAGGAAAAACTGGATCTGCAGGCTTTGATTCGCCAGTTGCGTGACCAGTATGGCGTGGCCATCTTGCTGATTGAGCACGACATGGGCTTGGTGATGGGCGTGTCCGAGCGCATCACGGTGATGGAATACGGCAAACCCATTGCCCATGGCACGCCGGAAGAAGTGAGAAACAACGAGCGGGTCATCAAGGCCTACCTGGGAGAGGCCTGATGACTGAATCAACTCCGATGCTGGAACTGCAAAACATCAGCACACATTACGGCTCCATCTGCGCCGTGAACAATGTGTCGCTGCATGTCAAAAAGGGCGAAATCGTCAGCTTGATTGGCTCCAATGGCGCAGGCAAAACCTCGCTCTTGATGACCGTCTGTGGCAATCCCCGCGCCTCCAGCGGCACCATTCACTTTGAGGGCGAAGACGTTACCAGCCTGTCCACGCACCACATCATGCAGCGCGGCATTGCTGTATCGCCAGAAGGCCGACGCATTTTCCCCGATCTCACGGTCGTAGAAAACCTGCAGATGGGTGGCTTCTTCTTGAACAAGCACGAGATTGAAGCAGGCATGGAACACGTGTTTCACCTGTTCCCGCGCCTGAAAGAGCGCGCGCACCAGCGCGCGGGCACCATGTCGGGCGGTGAGCAGCAAATGCTGGCGATTGGCCGTGCGCTGATGTCCAAGCCCCGTCTGCTGCTGATGGATGAACCTACGCTGGGCCTGGCACCGCTGATCATTGCGCAGATTTTTGACATCATCCAGACCATCCGCAGCGAAGGCGTGACGGTGTTCCTGGTCGAGCAAAACGCCAACCGCGCGTTGCAGATTGCAGACCGTGGCTACGTGCTGGAAACCGGCAAGCTGGTGCTGGAAGACACGGGCGCTAACCTGCTCAAGAACGACGCCGTGCGCAAAGCCTACCTGGGCGGTTAAAAAGTCAAAAATAAGAGCTGCTAGTGCTTGCTGCTGCTTGTTTTTCTTATGTTTATGCATTAAAAACAAGCACTGACAGGCGCTGGCAGCTCTTTTTTATTCAACTCAGCGCAAGTTTTGACTGTGTCCATCACGGTTAGGCGTTGCTGATCAATCATGCAATCGCGATTAATCACCAATTGGTGACATAGCTGTGCTGCACAGCATGAGGTGAGCGATGCCCACGTTCTGCAGCACCCAAATCGCCGTCCTCCTGTTGAGACCGTGCAGTTCAGACAGTACGATGGCAGCCATGCAACCTCAACTCTACATTCTCACTGGCGGCTCCCGCGGCATGGGGCTGGCCATGGCCCAGCAGATCTTGGGCCAAGGCCACAGTCTGGTCAGCATTGCACGCAACCGCAATGCAGATCTGGAGGCCACCGCAGCCCAGCACCACGCTACACTGCAGCAATGGCAGCACGATTTGGCAGCCCCCCACGCCGCAGCGGCGCAACTGCAGCAATGGCTGGCCACACAAAACGCTGCAGATTTTGCCCGCGTGGTCTTGATCAACAACGCAGGCGTGATCCCACCGATTGCCCCGTTGTCCCAGACCGACTGGGCCGCCATCGGTCAGGCGCTGCGCGTGGGCTTGGAAGCACCCATGGTGCTGACTGCCGCATTTTTGCAAGCCACGCAAGCGTGGACGATTCCACGGCAAGTGCTCAATATTTCATCCGGCCTGGGCCGCCGTGCCATTGCCTCGCAGGCCAGCTACTGCGCGGCCAAAGCTGGCATGGACAATTTTTCGGCATCGGTCGCGCTGGATGAAGCCAGCCAGCCCAACGGTGCCAAAATCTGCTCGCTCGCACCCGGCGTGATCGACACCGACATGCAATTGCAGCTGCGCAGTGCCAGCGCACAGGCATTCCCCGATGTGGAACGCTTTGCCAACCTCAAGCAAAGTGGCGCCTTGACCTCCGCACACGAAGCAGGTGCACGCGTGCTGGCGTGGCTGGACCGACCAGACTTTGGCCAGCCAGTGCTGGCGGATGTGCGCGACGCTTAGGTCAAACATCAAGGCCGTCAACCGCCACCGATGAAGCCAGCAACCGCTGGCAGCATCCAGAGTAAGCCGCGGCTTCGCCGCAAAGCATCAAGTTGTGGCAAGCCCCTTTACAGAATGAGTGGCGGCAAGCGGCCACCCCTGCCCCCATTTTTTGGGCATTTTGAATTTTTCTGTGCTATTCCAAGGCTAATATCGACAGATCCCAAGCACCTCTTTGCGCCAAGTGGGCCACACAGCGCTGCACCACCTGATCGGTGGCCGCAGCCGGTGATCAACCGGCAGGCAACCCCTGCGGGCTGTGCGCAAACAGGTCTTCACACAGGTACTCCATGCCTGATGGTGCACCACCCCTGCACCAGGAAACGGCCCACAAATTTGCTTCAAGTAGTGGTTGATCTGCATTGCCATGGCAGATGCCGCTGCTATGTTAGATGCCTGTGTTTTTGGAGACCTTCATGTACCGCAAACTGATCACCTGCACCACATTGGCTTTGGCTGCTGGTGCTGCAGCCCCTGTCCTTGCCGAAGCGGCAGACCAATACCCGACCAAGCCCATCCGTTTGGTCATTCCATTTCCACCCGGCGGCGGCACGGACATTTTGTCGCGCGTCATGGCCAACAAGCTGACCGAAGCCACCAAGTGGACCGTGGTGCCAGAAAACAAAGCAGGCGCTGGCGGCACGATTGGCATTTCTGAAGCCGCCAAGGCCCCGGCCACTGGTTACGACATGGTGATGGGCCAAAAAGACAACCTGATCTTGGGCCCGTACCTGTACAAGAACCTGCCTTGGAACCCGCTCAAGGATTTGACGCCCGTGGCGCACGTGGCCTATACGCCCGTCATCATCGCCACCAGCGTGAACTCGCCCTACAAGACGATTGCCGACGTGGTGGCCGCTGCCAAGGCCAGCCCCAACAAAGTGACCTACGGCTCGCCCGGCAACGGCACCAGCATTCACATTGCAGGCCATATGTTTGAAAAAGCCGCTGGCGTGCAGCTGACTCACGTGCCTTACAAGGGCTCCAACCCTGCGCTGATGGACGCCATCGCTGGCAATGTGGATTTGCTGGTGTCGTCCATCCCATCCGCCATTGGCCAGATCAAGGCGGGCAAACTGCGCCCCTTGGCGGTCACCTCGGCCCAGCGCTCCACCTCATTGCCTGACGTGCCGACCATGCAAGAACAAGGCATGAAGGGTTTTGACGTGAGCACCTGGTACGGCCTGTTCATGCCTGCAGGCACGCCTGCCGACATTGCGGCCAAGATGAATGCCGAAGTCAACAAGCTGCTGGCCCTGCCTGAAGTGCAGCAAGCCATTTTGGCCCAGGGCGCCGAGCCCAAAGCCATGAGCATTGCGGAGTTTGACAAGATGTACCGCGCTGACTTCACCAACTCCAAAGCGCTGGTGGAAGCATCGGGCGCCAGCATTCAATAATAAGCATAGCTGCTGACGCTGACTGGATAAGCGCTAGCAGCCAATATGGCTTCAATACAAAAGCCCAGCGCATTGCGCCGCTGGGCTTTTTTTATGGGCTGCATTTTCAATTCATGAGCTTGCTGTCACGTCACCGCTTTCAAGTGGTGTGATCGGTGCAGCTGATGTGATCTGCACCCCATCCGGGCTGGCGTTGTGCACGGGTGAAGCACCTTGCGCCAGTTGCTGCAAGGCCTGTTGCCACGCCGCCTGGGTGCCAATACGTTGCATGGGCGGCAAGGCAGCCACCAAACGGCGCCCATAGGCCTTGGTGCGCAAACGTGTGTCAGCCACCACCAAAATACCCGTGTCGGACTCGCGGCGGATCAGCCGCCCAGCACCTTGTTTGAGTGCCATGGATGCCTCTGGCAGCATGTAATCGGCAAACGGGCTGCGCCCCACCATTTCCAGCTGGCGCGAACGCGCTTCCACCAGTGGGTCATCGGGCGGTGGAAAGGGCAGCTTGTCAATCACCACCAACTGCAGCGCATCGCCCGGAATGTCCACCCCTTCCCAGAACGTGGAAGAAGCCACCAGCACACAGCCACGACCATGGACAGTGCCTGCGCGAAAGCGCTCCATCAGCACATGTTTGGGGCCCTGGCCCTGCACCAGCACATCCATGGGCTCCAGCAAGCCAAAACGCTGCTGCAGTTGCTGGCCAATCGCCTCCAGCGCCTTCAAGGTGGTGGTCAGCACCAAGGTGCGCCCGCCCAGCATGGCCGCGCCGTCACCGGCCAGTTGTGCCACGGCCGCGCTGTGCGCCACCTGTTGCACAGGTGGTGGCAGGTCTTCGGGCACATACAGCACAGCCTGGTGCGCGTAATCAAAGGGGCTGTCCACCTTCAGCACCTGGGCTTCGCGCAGGCCACAGGTTTCGGTGAACCAGCGCAAGTCATCGTCTTCGCCCAGCGTGGCCGAGGTAAACACCCAGGCTTTGGTGCTTGCTGCTTCAGCGCCCGCCGCCCCACGCTCACCCGCGGCTTGTGTCGCCTCGTCTGCAGGGTGCATGTGTGCACGCATCAAATGCGCAATGGTCAGGGGCGATTCCATCAAGCGCAGGTGGTGGCGCGTTACCTCCAGCCAGCGCACAGCGTCATCGGGCACGGGTTGGGCAAAGCTGGCCAGCTGCGACAGCAGCCGCGCACCCCGTTCATACACGGCCACCAAGGCATGGGCAGTTTCTGCCACCTTGCCCACCGCCAGTAGCAAGGCGCGCAAGGATTGCCCCACGGCATGCAAGCCGCTGCGCCAAGCGTTTTCAGACAGCCCTTCGGGCGCCGTGCCCAGCCAGCGCAAGCGGCTGCCCGTTGGGCAGGCGGCACCCACGGCACGCCATGCATTCAGCGTGTGCTCTAACTGGCCCAGCAACTGCATCCAGTCCGCCAGTCCACGCGCATGCAAAGTGACGTCTGCCAGCGTGTCTTTGATGAAGTTTTGCAGCTGGCGCGTGCCCAGCACCCAGCCTGCAAACTGAATGCCGGTTTCGTTGAGCTGGTGGGCCTCATCGATCACCACCACCCCCGCGCTGGGCAACAGTTGCGCCACCCCAGAATCGCGCACTTCCATATCCGCAAAAAACAGGTGGTGGTTGACCACGCACACATCCGCCTGCAGCGCTTGCGCACGCGCCGTGTTGACGTGGCATTGCTCCCAGTGCGCGCAGCTGCTGCCCACGCAGTTGTCTTTGGTGGACGTGACCAAGGCCGTCACGGCGGAATTTTCAGCCAGCCCCGGCAGCTCGGCCATGTCACCCGAGCGGGTGCCCCGTGACCAGTCCTGCACCCGCGCCACCGCGCGCAGCACCTGGGGATCCAGCGGCACCTTACTCTGGTGCACCTGCCCCAGTCGGTGCAGGCACAGATAACTGGAGCGCCCTTTAAGGCGCGCCACACGCAGCGGCAGACCCAAGGCTTGCACCAGCCGGGGCACATCGCGCAGATACAACTGGTCTTGCAAGGCCTTGGTAGCGGTGGACACCAGCACGCGCTGGCCGCTCAAGAGTGCGGGCACCAGGTACGAGAAGGTTTTACCCACACCCGTGCCCGCCTCGACCACCAGCACGCCGTAGTCTTCAATGGTCTGCGCCACGGCCAGCGCCATGGCGGTTTGACCTGCACGAGGGCGAAAGTGCGGTTCTGCACGCGACAGCCAGCCGTCTTGCGCAAAAGCGGCGGCCACTTGGTCGTGCAACGTCATGGGCAGTGCAGTAGATGGAATAAAAAAGGAGCTAACAGCGCTTGAATTGATTGGTCTTCAGATAGATTTATATGAGAAACCATTGAAAACACTGCGCATGCAGCTCCTATTTTTAAGGCTTTGGCACGCTATCGGGAATTGGCAGCGGTGCGCCTTTGCGATTGGCAATGTCGTCGGCCTTGCTGGCGCGGCGCTCCTGCGCGGCCTTCTGCTTTTCTTGCGTCAGCTTTTGGGCTTCGGCACTGCGTTCGGCCTCGGTCAGCTCGCGTTCGGCGGCGGCAGCTTGGTGTTTTTGCTGACGATCTGCCTGGGACTTTGCACGCGCGCTGGCGGCGGTGCCGCGCTCTGCCTGTGCTTTATCTACGTCAACAGGTGATTTGGCCGCACCCGCAGCTTCTGGCTGGCGCGAAGTGGCATTCAACGGTGCAGGTACTCGCTTTTCGTTCTGCTTTTGTTCAATGCTGCGCAAACGTTCAGCGGCTTTTTCCTGACGTTCTTCGCTGTTAATGCGCAGCTCTTGCTCACGCAATACATTGTCTTGCTCGCGCGATTGCGTGCGCACTTCGCGCAGGCAATTTTCCACCGCAAAGCGCTGCCAGCACGCCTTTTCAGCCGTCAGCTGGCGCTGCTCAATGTCAGCGCGCTGCACGGCGATCTCCTGGCGCTCTTTCGCACGCTGCTGTGCACGGCCCTGCAGCTCGGCTTGGTGCGCCTTTTCATCGACAGCTTTGGCAGGCTGCGCAGAAACGGTCAAGGCCAGCGTGCTCAGGGCAAGCACACTCAAAGTACGGGGGAGCAAGCAAGAAAATTTCATAGCACTAGGTTCAGGTCAGCCCGGTATCAACCACCCGACGTTCGAGGGCCAGAAACTCTTGGGACTGCATTTCATTCAAGCGTGACACTGTACGCGGAAACTCGTGGGCCAGCGGCCCCTCGGTGTACAGCTGCTCGGGTGGCACCGCTGCCGACATGACCAGTTTGACACGGCGGTCATACATCACATCAATCAGCCAGGTAAACCGGCGCGCTGGCGATGCCATATTCACAGGCATGTAGGGCACGTTGGACAGCAGCACGGTGTGAAACTGGCTGGCAATCTCCAGATAGTCGTTCTGCGAGCGTGGGCCACCGCACAGTTCACGGAAATCAAACCAGATCACCCCACCCGCACGGCGCAGCGCGGGAATTTCGCGCGATTCAATCTTGAACACGGGCTTTTCATCCGGCACATCGGCCAGTTGATCAAACGCGGTCTGCATGGAGGCATCGGCCTGCGGCCCCAGCGGGCAGTGGTACAGCTGCACCATCTCCAGCGTGCGGCGGCGGTAGTCGGTGCCGTTGTCCACGTTCACCACATCCATGCGGGCATTCAGCAGGTCAATCGCCGGCAAGATGCGGTCACGGTGCAAGCCATCCGGGTACAGGCCGTCCGGCGTGAAGTTGGAGGTGGTGACAAAACCCACGCCGTTATCAAACATGGACACCAGCAAGCGGTGCAAGATCATCGCGTCGGTGATGTCCGCCACGTGAAATTCGTCAAAGCAAATCAGCTTGTAGCGCTTGGAAATCTTCAAGCCCAAAGCGTCCAGCGGGTTTTGTGTACCTTGCAGCAGGTGCAACTCACGGTGCACCTCGCGCATGAATTCGTGAAAATGCAGACGCACTTTGCGCTTGATGGGCACGGCGTTGAAAAAGCAGTCCATCAAAAAACTCTTACCGCGCCCCACCCCGCCGTACATGTACACGCCACGCGGAATTTCAGGTTTCTGGAAAATCTTCTTGATCGCGTTCGATCGTTTGGATTTGTAGGCCGCCCAGTCATCAGCGCAACGCTGCAATGCATCCACCGCACGCAGTTGCGCGGGATCGGCCGTAAAGCCCTTGGCGGCCAGTTCGGCCTCGTACGCTTGTCTCACATTCACCATCTACCTCCAACACGGGTCCACGGCTCAAGCATGCTGCTGTGTTCGGCCCTGTCACGCAGACGGGCCGCAAACACCATCGGTGCATGGCATCGAAGCAGGGAGTACGGAAGGTTTTCCGCCAAGGCTTGTAAGTATCATGTCGAGCCTGCGACAAGCCGACATTCTAGCCCGCTACAACCGTGGATGCCGCTGTGTGGCACGGTATCGCCCAGCAGACATCCGCCACGGCAGCACTCCGCTGTTGCAAGGCAAACATTCAAAAACATAGCACTTCATGCACAGCATTCGCATATCTCTGGGTAGCTTGGCCTTGGTCAGCTTTTGCCTGCAGGCCCATGCAGATCCAGCACCTCAAGCCTGCCCACCAGCAACCGTCGCCGCCGTCGCCCGCTGGGCCAACGTGCAAGGCCCACGGACCGATTGGCAGCAAGCAGGTGGCCTGATCGCCGCTGCCGCCTGCAAAGCCATGCCTGATGCACCCGACACCACCATTGCCGTCATCGCTTTCGACATCCACCAAGAAGGACCATCCCATAGCGACGGCAGCAAGCTGCAAGTGGTGGCCTTGGTGCAAACCAAGCAGGTGATTGCAGCGCACCGCTCTATGGTGCAAGAAGATGCGCTGACCGCCGTGGGCCGCTACCGCATTGACACCGCACGCTACCGGCTCAGCCCTGCAGTGCGGGCCTTTGGCACGATTTTCCACAGCGCAGCACCCGGCCCCAGCTGCCCAGATGCGGCAGCCGACGCCGAACTCACGCTGTGGGTGCGCGAAGGCCAGCAATTGCGCCCGGTGCTGGGTACCAATCTGCGCGGCTGGATCAACACCGAGGGCACACCATGCGCCATGGGCAATGCCACGGCACGCAGTGAAGAAGCCCACATCACCATCGGCGTAGAAAAAACCAGCACTAACGGTTTTACCGACCTGAGCTTGACGGCTCGAATCACGCAGTCTTTACAGCAAGGCACCGATGACCAAGTCACCGGCCAGCGCACCGCACGCAGCGTGCTGCGCTACGACGGCAAGACCTATGGCCATGACATGTTCCGCAACTTCTGGTATCCGGCTGCGCTGCAGCGGTAAGACATGCTGCGGTTTGCGCGCGGCGCAAACCTAGGGCGGTATGCCACACAATCAAAACAACAAAAAAATAGCTGCTAACACCCTATTGACGGGCATTAGCAGCTATTTTGACTATCAACTGTAAAAAACAGCGATTAGAAGTTCAGCGTGCGCTTGTCCACCGCCAAAGCGGCTTCCTTGGTCGATTCCGACAACGAAGGGTGGGCGTGGCAGATGCGGGCGATGTCTTCGGCCGAAGCCTTGAATTCCATGGCCACCACGGCTTCAGAAATCAGCTCGGACACCATCGGGCCGACCATGTGCACGCCCAGAATTTCGTCGGTTTCTGCATCGGCAATGAACTTCACCATACCGGTGGTATCGCCCAGTGCACGTGCACGGCCGTTGGCCAGGAAGGGGAAAGAACCCGCCTTGTACTTCACACCGTCAGCCTTGAGCTGCTGCTCGTTGCGGCCCACCCATGCCACTTCTGGGCTGGTGTAGATCACGGAAGGCAGTGTGGCAAAGTTCACGTGGCCATGCTGGCCCGCGATGCGCTCGGCAACCGCCACAGCTTCTTCTTCGGCCTTGTGCGCCAGCATGGGGCCGCGCACCACGTCACCCACCGCCCACACGCCGGGCAGGTTGGTTTTGCAGTTATCGTCCACCACGATCTGACCACGCTCGTCCAGCGCCAGGCCCACGGCTTCAGCGTTTAGACCGTTGGTGTTGGCCGTGCGGCCAATCGACACGATCAGCTTGTCAGCTTCCAGCGTCTGCGCTTCGCCCTTGGCGTTGGTGTACTCCAGCTTCACGCCAGCACCCGAGGTGTCGACGTTGCCGATCTTCACGCCCAGTTCAATCTTCAGACCCTGCTTGTCGAAAGCCTTCTTGGCTTCTTTGGCGATTTGCTCGTCCACGGCAGGCAGGAACTTGTCCATGCCTTCCAGCACGGTCACTTCCGTGCCCAGACGACGCCAGACGGAACCCATTTCGAGACCAATCACGCCTGCACCAATCAGTGCCAGCTTCTTGGGGGCTGCACCAATGCGCAGTGCGCCGTCGTTAGACAGCACTTTGTCTTCGTCAAATGGCAGACCAGGCAATGCACGGGCGTTAGAACCTGTGGCCAGCACGACCTGCGCGCCTACCAAAGTTTCTTCTGCCTTACCAGCCACCTTGATTTCGTAACCGCCATCCACAGCCTTCACAAACGAAGCCATGCCGTGGAAGAACGTGACCTTGTTCTTCTTGAACAGGTACAAGATGCCATCGTTGTTTTGCTTCACGATGGCGTCCTTGCGGGCGATCATCTTGTTCACATCAATGGCTACATCGCCGGTGCTGATGCCGTGGTCGGCAAAGTGCAGCTTGGCGTGCTCAAAATGCTCGGACGATTGCAGCAGTGCTTTGGAAGGAATGCAACCCACATTGGTGCAAGTACCGCCGGGTGCGGGGGTGCCTGCCGAGGTGGACCATGCGTCGATACAGGCCACGTTTTTGCCCAGTTGGGCGGCGCGGATAGCGGCGATGTAACCGCCGGGGCCGGCACCGATCACGATAACGTCAAATTGCTTGCTCATGTCTCAATAACTCTTGTCTGAAGTGCTTAGAAAAAACCCACCGCTGGGCGTGGCCGAGGGTGGGTTTTCGTCGAGGTTCGAACCCTGAATGGATTACAGGTCGAACAGCAGGCGCGATGGGTCTTCCAGCGCGTCCTTCATGGCTACCAGGCCCAGAACGGCTTCACGGCCGTCAATGATGCGGTGGTCATACGACATGGCGAAGTAGTTCATAGGGCGAACCACCACTTGGCCGTTTTCAACAACTGCACGGTCCTTGGTGGCGTGTACGCCCAAGATGGCCGATTGTGGGGGGTTGATGATGGGGGTAGACATCATCGAACCGAAGGTGCCGCCATTGGAGATGGAGAACGTACCGCCAGTCATGTCGTCCAGACCCAGCTTGCCATCAGCAGCCTTCTTGCCAAATTCTGCGATCTTCTTTTCGATCTCTGCAAAGCTCATTTGGTCAGCGTTGCGCAGAATAGGCACCACCAAGCCACGGGGCGAGCCCACAGCGATACCGATGTCGAAATAACCGTGGTAGACGATGTCGTTGCCGTCCACCGAAGCGTTCAGCACCGGGTATTTCTTCAAGGCATGCACAGCAGCCTTGACGAAGAAGGACATGAAGCCCAGCTTGACGCCGTGCTCCTTGGTGAAGTCGTCCTGGAACTTCTTGCGCAGCGCCATCACAGGGGCCATGTTCACTTCATTGAACGTGGTCAGGATAGCGTTGGTCGATTGCGATTGCAGCAGACGCTCAGCCACGCGTGCACGCAGACGTGTCATGGGTACGCGCTGCTCTGGGCGACCCGACAGGTCTTCCTTCAGTGCAGGTGCAGCCACCTGGGCCAGTGCAGCCTTGGGTGCACCTGTAGGAATAGCAGAGCCAGCCTTGATGGCAGCCAGTGCGTCACCCTTGGTCACGCGGCCATCTTTGCCCGAACCAGCAACGCTGCCTGCAGACAGGTTGTTCTCAGCCAGCAGCTTGGCTGCCGCTGGCATGGCCACGTCGCCCTTGTTAGCGGAGGCGGCAGGCGCAGCAGCGACGGGGGCTGCAGCAACTGGTGCAGCGGCGGCGGCCGGGGCCGCAGCGCCAGCCACGGCGTCCGTGTCGATCTTGGCGATCAATTGCTCTGCAATCACGGTTGCGCCGTCGCCTTGCAGGATTTCAGAGATGACACCAGCCGATGGCGCGGGAACTTCCAGCACCACTTTGTCGGTTTCGATCTCGATCAGGATTTCGTCCACAGCGACGGCTTCGCCGACCTTCTTCTTCCAAGTCAGCATGGTCGCTTCTGCGATGGACTCGGACAGCTGGGGAACTTTGACTTCTACGATTGCCATTTTGAATACTTTCCAAAATTGTGTGCCCCTGCTTCATCTATGCAGGGGCACTAACTTGATTACTTGGTCAGGACAAAACCCTTGAGCTTAGAGAACGCGGCTTCCACCAAGTTCTTTTGTTGCTCAGCGTGCAGGTGGGCGTAACCCACAGCTGGCGATGCAGAGGCTGCGCGACCAGCGTAACCCAGCTTTTGGCCTTCTTGCATGTTTTCGTAAATGTTGTGCTGAATGAAGAACCACGCACCTTGGTTTTGCGGTTCGTCTTGGCACCACACCAAGTCCTTGGCGTTGGGGTACTTCTTGAGTTCAGCCTCAAACGCTTTGTGCGGGAAAGGATAGACCTGCTCAACGCGGATGATGGCCACGTCGTCGGTTTCCTTCTCAGCGCGCTTCTTGACCAGATCGTAGTAAACCTTGCCCGAGCAAGCGATGACGCGCTTGACCTTGTCAGCCTTGGCCACGATGGATTCGTCACGCTCGCCAATCACAGTCTGGAATGCACCCTTGGTGAATTCAGACAGGGGCGAAGTTGCATCTTTGTTACGCAACAGCGACTTGGGCGTCATGATCACCAGAGGCTTGCGCAGGTTACGCACCATCTGACGACGCAGTACGTGGAAGATCTGGCTAGCTGTCGTGGGCTGCACGATCTGCATGTTGGCATCGGCTGCCAATTGCAGGAAACGCTCCAGACGGGCCGAGCTGTGCTCAGGGCCTTGACCTTCGTAGCCGTGAGGCAGCATCAGTGTCAGACCATTGACACGGCCCCACTTCACTTCGCCCGAAGCGATGAACTGGTCGATGACAACCTGTGCGCCGTTGGCAAAGTCGCCGAACTGCGCTTCCCAGATCACCAAGGTGTTGGGATCGTTCGAGGCGTAGCCGTATTCAAAGCCGAGCACTGCCTCTTCAGACAGGATGGAGTCAATAACGACAAACGGAGCCTGATTTTCTGCGACGTTTTGCAGCGGAATGTAGGTGCCTTCGCTCCACTTTTCACGCTTTTGATCGTGCACCACCGAATGGCGGTGGGTAAATGTGCCACGGCCGCAATCTTCACCGGACAGACGCACGGGGTATCCCGAAGCCACCAGCGAAGCGAAAGCCATGTGCTCACCCATGCCCCAGTCCACATTCACGTCACCACGGCCCATGGCAGCGCGGTCGTCGTAGACCTTCTTCACCAAAGAGTGGGGATTCACGGACTCAGGCAGCGTCGTGATCTTCTCGGCCAGACGCTTCCACTCAGCCAGAGGGATGGCGGTATCGCCGGCATCGGTCCACTTCTTGCCCAAGAAGGGGCTCCAGTCGACAGCGTATTGGCTCTTGAAGTTGGTCAGCACCACTTCTTGCGTGTGACGACCTTCATCCATGGCCGCGCGGTACGCCTTGGCCATGTCTTCACCCAGCGTGTCACCCAGACCTTGGGCTGCCAGCTTGTCTGCATACAACTTTCGCGTGCCAGGATGGGCAGCGATCGTCTTGTACATCAGAGGCTGTGTCAGTGCAGGAGTGTCTTGCTCGTTGTGACCCAGTTTGCGGAAGCAAACAATGTCCACCACCACGTCTTGCTGGAACTCCATGCGGTAGTCCAGCGCCAGCTGCATACACAGCGCCACAGCTTCTGGATCGTCACCGTTCACGTGCAGCACAGGCGACTCGACCATCTTGACGATGTCGGTGCAATAAGTGGTCGATCCCTTGTCGCGCGGATCCGACGTGGTGAAGCCAATCTGGTTATTGATGATGATGTGCACCGTGCCACCTGTGGAGTAACCACGGGTTTGCATCAATGCCAGCGTTTCTTGGTTCACACCTTGGCCTGCGAACGCTGCGTCACCGTGCACCAGCACGGGCAGCACTTGCTTGCCTTGGGGGTCGTTGCGGCGATCCATGCGCGAGCGCACAGAGCCTTCGACCACAGGATTCACGATTTCCAGGTGCGAAGGGTTGAACGCCAACGACAAGTGCACGGGGCCACCGGCAGTGGACACGTCCGAGCTGAAACCTTGGTGGTACTTCACGTCACCAGCAGGCAGATCTTCAGGGGCTGTGTGATCGAACTCAGCGAACAAGTCCTTGGGCATCTTGCCCAATGTGTTCACCAGCACGTTCAAGCGCCCACGGTGGGCCATGCCCATCACAACTTCTTGCACACCTTGCTTGCCACTGGCGCTGATCAACTCATCCATCGCTACGATGAACGACTCGCCACCTTCCAGCGAAAAGCGTTTTTGACCCACATACTTGGTATGCAGGTAACGCTCCAAGCCTTCTGCGGCTGTCAAGCGGTCAAGAATGCGCTTCTTTTGGTCTGCATTAAGCACAGGCTTGGAACGGATGGTTTCCAAGCGCTGTTGCCACCAGCGCTTTTGCACTTGGTCCGTGGCATACATGTACTCGACACCAATGGTGCCGCAGTAAGTTTCGCGCAATGCGTTGAGCAACTCGCGCAAGGACATGGTTTCCTTGCCGAAGAATGTGTTGCCAACGTTAAATACGATTTCTTGGTCAGCGTCTGAGAAGCCATAGAACGCGGGATCGAGTTCGGGAATCTCTGGACGTTCTGTGCGCTTGAGGGGATCCAAATCCGCCCAGCGTTGACCCACATTGCGGTATGCGGCAATCAGCTGTTGAACTGCTGTGCGCTTGCGACCCAATTCAGAGTCAGCACCCGATGCCACCACGACCTTGGTACCACCTTGCTTGGCGCGTTCAGCGAAAGCATTGATGACAGGAAGGTGGGGGACGTCTTTGGCGTCAGAGCCATCTACAGCGGGAACGTGCTGCAGGGCGTCGAAATATTCGCGCCAAGAATCTGGAACGCTACCGGGATTGGCCAAGTAGTTTTCATACATTTCTTCGACGTAAGGGGCATTGCCGCCGAAGAGATACGTGTTGCCTTGGTAGGCTTGGTAGACAGTGGGCTGATCGCTCATATTCCGCTGACCTCAGCTTTCCTTTGGAAAGCATTAGCTGGTTGGTAAACCTCCCGCGACACGGCTATACCGATTGGCGGATGCGACTGTGGCTAAGGAAGGGCCTGATGTTGCTATCGGTATTGTGCCATTGAAAGCGACAGCCGGTTATGAAGGTCTTATGTAAGACTCGAGTAATTCGATCATGCACTGCAACAAAAAGTCGCTCTAGAGGGCTGCCACCGTCATATCCCGTGCACCTCCAAGCTTCGCAGCCTGTTGCTGCAACCCGTGAATAAGTCGCGTACATTCCAAGCATTCACTGATCTTGGTGCTTCGCACTTTGGCTTATGCCCTCTCAAAAAACAACCAATAAAACCTTTCTGTTACTGCTTGTAGCAGTCAGCGCTGGTTTTGCCGTGATCTTGTGGCCCTTTATTGGCGCAGTATTTTGGGCACTGGTTTTAGCAATTTTGTTTCACCCTCTGAACAAACGACTGCTGCACCGTTTCCCCAATCGACCCAATCTCACGTCATTTATCACATTGGCTTTTTGTTTGCTGGTTGTGATATTGCCGCTGGTGCTGATTGGTACGTCGGTCGTCAATGAGACAGTCCTCATCTATAACCGCATCTCGTCTGGGCAGTTGGATTTTGGCAACTACTTTCAACAAATCAATTCAGCCATGCCAGGATGGCTGCTGCAATTGCTAGAGCGCATTAATCTCGCATCTGCCCAAGAAATTCAGGAGAAACTTTCTGTAGTCGCTGCAGAAGCTGGCAAGTTGATTGCTGGCAAAGCGATGGAAGTGGGTCAAAACACACTCGGTTTCGTGGTCAGCTTTGGCGTGATGCTGTATTTGCTGTTTTTCTTACTGCGTGATGGCACCTCGCTGGCCAACCGCATTCGCGACGCTATTCCCATGGAAAAAGCACACAAACAAAGCCTACTAGAGAAATTTGCGACGGTGATTCGTGCCACAGTCAAAGGCAACTTAGTAGTAGCCACCGCACAAGGCGCACTCGGCGGCCTGATTTTCTGGATTCTGGACATTCAAGGCCCTGTGCTATGGGGCGTCTTGATGGCTTTCCTGTCGTTACTGCCCGCTGTCGGCGCCAGTTTGATCTGGGGCCCCGTCTCCATTTACTTTCTGGCTACAGGCAATGTGACACAAGGACTCGTTCTTGCCGCATATGGCATTTTGGTCATCGGTTTGGTGGATAACGTGCTTCGCCCCATTTTGGTCGGCAAAGACACCAAGATGCCTGATTACGTCGTACTAATCTCTACGATCGGCGGCATGTCGATTTTCGGGCTCACGGGTTTTGTCATAGGCCCCGCAATTGCAGCATTGTTTATTGCGTGCTGGGATATTTTTAGTCCAGAGCAGCATCTGGAATAGCTTTAGCAGAAATTTTTCATAAAAAAATCCGCCCACCGGCGGATTTTTTTATTTGCCTACATCGCTTAGGCCCATTACCACTCACCAATACCACGCACGATGTGGTCGAAATCTTGAGGAAGACCGCTTACCGCGTGAATTGGAGCCGTTTGCGCTGAAGCTCCATCGATTGGAATCGCGCTTATTGCTTGCGTCGGTTGTACAGAAGCAGGCAATGGCGGCGGTTCTGCATGACCACGACCAAACGTATGACTGGCAAAGAGACTAGACGAAGCGGGCGATATGGACATGGCAGGATTCTCCTTGCGCATACTTTAGAAAAATACCGCGCTAAACCTCGTAGGACAGCTCACTTTTGGTGCGTCACCCAAGACGCACGCTTTTAAAGAATTGCACAAGGCCGCTGAGAACGCATGGGCTTGATTTAAGCTTGCTGCCCTATGCCGCAGACCCTTGCCAGTGCAACACACCACGAACTCATCATTAAGAAAAGTCGATTCATCTGCTGCGTGCAACCCATGCACGACAGAGCGACCGCCCAAACTGTCGTCGATGCACTCTGGAAAGAACACCCTGGTGCCGCCCATGTCTGCTGGGCGCTCCTAGCAGGCGGGCAATCCGCAGCCGTCGACGACGGCGAACCCAGCGGTACCGCAGGTCGACCGATGCTGGAGGTTCTGCGCCACCAAGACCTTGAAGGCGTCTTGGCCACTGTGGTTCGTTACTTTGGAGGCGTCAAATTGGGTGCCGGTGGGCTGGTGCGCGCCTATACAGACAGCGTGGCACAAGCGTTACTGCACGCAGAAAAAATCACACTGCAACGCATGTCCACACTGCAATGCAGCCTTCCCTACGCGATGGAAGGTTGGCTGCGCCGGGAACTCGAACTGGCACAAGCCAGTTTGCTGAACGTACAGCATCAAAGCAATGTACAGATGCAATGGAGCCTGCCGGAATCGCAAGCCCTGACGCTTGTTCAGCGCATCAATGAAGGTGGGCAAGGACGCATTGATTGGTTGAAATTTTGGCCTGACTGAGTAAGCCAATGCTCAATGAGGGCGACCATTGCACTTTTTATCGTGCTTTTGGGATCAGGGCGGCAGTTTTAGAGTCAATCCATTCTGACTGCATGAGCACGACACCATGGACCTCCGCTACACCAACGCCTTACGCAATGCGACCAACGCATGGTCAAACAACCGCCCCACCGATGCTCTCACACTGCAAGACCTTCAAAAACGCGTGCAAACTGAGCAGCGAAGCGCTGTGGCCGAGACGACAACCACGCTCAACGCCACCCAGATGGGCCTTTTGCAGCCTGAGCTGGCACGGTATGGCAACTTGGGCACCAAGCTGAATCTTTTTGCCTAAACTCTGCGCTTGTACGCCGTTGAATTCGCATTACATTGCGCACATGAACAACACCACCGCGCCATCGGCAGAGTCGCTTGAAAAAAATACCTACCCACTGGTTACGGCACTCACAGCTGTACGCAAGTCAAGACAAATGACACAGGCAGAGCTGGCCAGCCAAGCAGGCTTATCGCGCATGACCGTGCAGCGTTTGGAAAGCAACGGTCTGGATCCCCGACTCTCTACACTGCAGGAAATGGGCAGAGTGCTGGGGCAAGAATTTGTTGTTATCCCCGTGCATCTGCATGGCGCTTTCGAACAATGGCTGCTGGAACGCACATCCGCCTAGACAGTGCAGTCCCGCAGTGGACAGTGCATCCTTTGATGGGAATTTGCATATAGCTTTCAGAGCAGATTACTGCGCTAGCATCGGCACCGTCTTTTCCTTGCGCTTATGAGCTCCAACTTACCCTCTTCCAGCCCCGCATCTGCGCGCGCTCTTTTCTGGGCCTTTGCCTGCTTGGCACTACAAGGTTTTGGCGGGGTCATGGCCGTGGTCCAGCGCGAACTGGTTGATCGACGGCGCTGGATGACTCCCGAAGAATTCGCGCAGGACTGGGCCGTTGCCCAAATTCTTCCAGGCCCCAACGTGGTCAATCTTTCGATCATGTTTGGCGAGCGGCATTTTGGATTGCGCGGCGCCTTCGCCGCGACAGCAGGCATGCTGATTGCTCCGACACTGCTGGTGCTGGCGGTTGGCAGTCTGTATCTGCAATGGGCCGATCACCCCGCCGTCAGTGGCGCACTGCGTGGCATGGGCGCTGTTGCAGCAGGTTTGGTACTGGCCACAGGCCTTAAGCTCTCCACCGCCCTGCACAAACACCCGCTACCCCTGTGGCTGGGCTGGCTGCTCGCCGTGGGCGCATTTGCCATGGTGGTCTTTTTGCAGTGGCCCCTGTGGTGGGTGCTTCCCATCATTGGTGGGATTGGTTGTGGGCTGACTTGGATGCGGACAGTCTCATGAATCCCGCCCTGACGCCCCTGACCTTGGATGCTGCTTCATGGCTGCATTTGATTGCGTATTTTTTATCGTTGTCACTGCTGTCTGTAGGCGGCGCCATGGCCACAGCACCGGAAATGTACCGGCACACGGTCGAGCAACAAGGCTGGCTGTCTGCCCACCAGTTTTCGGATTCGATTGCGATTGCCCAAGCCGCACCCGGCCCCAACATCATGTATGTGGCCCTGCTGGGATGGAACATTGGCTTGAATGCCATGGCCCCCTATACCGGATGGTCTGCATGGCTGGCGGCTTTGGCCGCTTGCTTGGCCTGCATGCTGAGCATGTTGCTGCCCAGTTCGTTACTGACTTGGAGCAGTACACGCTGGATGCGCCGCAACCACGCTTTGCGCAGCGTGCGCGCATTTCGCTGGGGCATGATGCCCTTGGTGGTGGGCATGGTGCTGGCAACGGGTTGGATCTTGGCAGCGCGTGACACCGGTGCAACCCATGCCTGGGCACCGTGGCTGCTGACCGCACTGGCAACATTGATCGTCTGGAAAACAAGGCTGCACCTGCTGTGGCTGCTGGCAGCTGGTGCACTGCTGGGCGCGTTGGGCTGGGTTTAAGCAACCGCTCAGCTCAGCTCAGCTCAGCGCAGCCACAACCACCCAATCGATGATGAAGCCAAAGCAGTCATCACCGCGCAAAGCCAATCACGATAAAAGGCTGGCATCGTCAACGTTAGGCAGAGATAGCCAACATGACAGGCAACACTTGTGCAGTCGGTGCACGCACCAAGACATCGGCCAGCATGTCCAGCTCCGTCGCCTGCGGATTCACCATCACAATCTTGGCGCCGCGTTGATGCGCTTGAAAAACCAAGCCCGCTGCCGGATAGACCACCCCTGAAGTACCTACGACCAGCAGTACATCGCAGGCATTCACCGCCGTTTCAGCCTGGGCCAGCGCATCGGCAGGCAAATGCTCGCCAAACCAGACCACACCGGGGCGCAACATATTGTCGCAATGGTGGCATCGGGGTGGCTCTGCAGCCTGCGCCAGGGCATCTGCCATATTGCAATCGGGGCAACAAGCGTCAAGCCACTGGTTGCGCATGACATCACCATGCAGGCAGATCACGCTGTGGCTGCCTGCACGTTGGTGCAAGCCATCCACATTATGCGTCACCAATGCCAGCTTACCGGGGTGTGCTTGCGCAAAAGCGGCCAAAGCGTGGTGCGCAGCATTGGGCTGCACGCCAGCCACCACTTCACGCCGGTAGCTGTACCAGCGCCACACACGTTCTGGGGCCACGCGAAAACCCGCCTCAGAAGCCATCTCCTGCGGATCAAACCGCGCCCAGTAGCCAGCGTGCATGTCGCGAAACGTGGGTACACCCGACTCCGCACTCACCCCCGCCCCACTGAGCACAGCGATGTGCTGCGCCGCGTGCGCCCATTGGCGCGCACGCTCAATATTTTGAAGATTTTCGGCCTCTAGCGCAATCACAGCAAGCACTTATAGCTATGTTTTCTACGATCAGCCTGCTTGACGCTGGCGCACTGCTTCATACAGGCACACACCGCTGGCTACCGACACATTCAAGCTTTCGACCGCACCCTGCATGGGAATGCTGATCAACTCATCACACGTTTTGCGTGTCAGTTGGCGCATGCCATCACCTTCTGCGCCCAGCACCAAGGCCACAGGCCCCTTCAAATCGACTTGGTAGAGGTGCTTGTCTGCATCCCCACTGGTGCCAATAATCCAGATATTGCGCTCCTGCAACTCTTTGAGCGTGCGTGCCAAGTTGGTCACCATGAAGTAAGGCACGGTCTCTGCCGCGCCACTGGCCACTTTGGCCACTGTGGCGTTGATGCCAGAGGAATGGTCCTTGGGAGCAATCACGGCATGCACACCAGCACCGTCTGCCACACGCAGGCAAGCGCCCAGGTTGTGGGGATCAGTGACACCATCCAGCACCAGCAACAACGGGTTCTTGACGCCGGAGTCTTCTAGATCGTCCAGCAACTCATCGAGCGTGCGGGTGTCTGTGACTTCTTCCACGCGCGCGGCCACGCCTTGGTGACCGTGGCTACCCACCAGCTTAGCGATACGCATCGCATCGGCTTCGATCAGGCGTGCACCAGCTTCCTTGGCGCGCTCCAAGAACTGGCGCATGCGCGCGTCACGGCGCGTGGACTCGTAATAAATTTCAATGATGGACTTGGGTGCGGTCTTGAGGCGCACACCGACGGCATGGAAGCCGAAAAGGACTTTGGGGGACGACATAGGAAACGGATTATCCAGCCAAGCGCAACTTGCCGAACAGCGGCGGCAAGATACCTTGTGTTGACTTAGATAAATCATGTGTTCAAAAGCATCACTTCATGCCATGCAGTTATGCGGATATATGGCTGAAAGAAGGCGCTCTAGCCCCTAAACTCGCCGTCTTTCAACGTAAGTGCGCAAGTTTTCCTCATGATCATTCAACCTTTGCTGCGCTGGTCCAAACAAACCAGCATCGTCACGCAAATCATTATTGGACTGGTTTTTGGCATTGCGCTGGCCATTGTCTGGCCCCAAGCTGCGATGAACGTCGAGTTTCTCGGCACGCTGTTTATCTCGGCACTGAAGGCTGTGGCGCCCATCCTGGTCTTCGTCTTGGTGATTGCGGCCATCAGCAACCAGCGCCCCGACCAGACCAGTCACCTCAAGCCCATTTTGTGGCTCTATGCCATTGGCACCTTGAGTGCAGCGATTGTGGGCGTTTTTGCCAGCATGCTGTTTCCCTCTACGCTGATTCTCAAAGATGCAGCCACTGACATGGCAGCACCGGGAGGCATTGGTGAAGTGCTGATGCAGTTGCTCAAAAATGCGGTCGACAACCCGGTCAACGCTTTGCTGAATGCCAACTACATTGGTATTTTGGTGTGGGCCATTGCGATTGGGATTGCCTTGCGCCGTGGCGCTGAAAGCACGCGCCAGACCATGGCTGATTTCTCCAACGGCATTACCTTGATCATTCAAGCCGTGATCCGTGTAGCACCCCTCGGCATTTTTGGGCTAGTGGCGTCGACTGTCGCCTCCACCGGCACCCAAGCGCTTGCAGGCTACGCCCATTTACTGGCCGTGCTGCTGGGCTCCATGCTGATCGTGGCATTGCTCATCAACCCGCTGATTGTGTGGTGCAAGATCCGCCGCAACCCCTACCCGCTGGTGCTCATGTGCCTGCGCGAAAGCGGTGTGACCGCTTTCTTTACCCGCAGCTCTGCGGCCAACATTCCAGTCAATATGGCCATCGCCAAACGCTTGAATCTGGATGAAGACACCTACAGCGTGGCCATTCCTTTGGGTGCCACCATCAACATGGCGGGCGCAGCCATCACTATCAGTGTGCTGTCGCTGGCAGCCGCCCACACGCTGGGCATCGTAGTGGACATCCCCACCGCCATCTTGCTTTGCGTGGTCGCATCGGTGTGCGCATGCGGGGCATCGGGCGTGGCCGGTGGTTCGCTGTTGCTGATTCCACTGGCATGCTCGCTGTTTGGCATCTCCAACGACATTGCCATGCAAGTGGTGGCGATTGGTTTCATCATCGGCGTACTGCAGGACTCTGCAGAAACAGCGTTGAACTCTTCGACCGATGTGATCTTTACCGCGGCTGTGTGCATGGCAGAAGAAGAAAACAAGAGCTAGAACACGCCATACACAACAAAAAGGTTCCCCATCGGGAGCCTTTTTTGTGAGCGCTGTTTTCACGCCCTAGAGCCGGGCGTTTTTATCCGGTGCAGGCTTTCGCCAGTAGGCCCATACTTGACGACGCTTTGCTATTTCTGTGCAAATTTTGCTGACTGCTTGCAATCACAGACAAAGAAAAAGCAGCCTAAAGGCTGCTTGCTGGGCGTCCTTGGCAAACGCTTAGCGGTAGTAGGCTTCCACCGTGCCTTTGATCTTGATGAGCAGAGGACGGCCTTTGCGATCCAGCGTCTTGCCAGCAGGCACCTTCACCCAGCCTTCGCTCACGCAATACTCTTCCACATCATTGCGATCTTTGCCATTGAAGCGGATGCCAATGTCGTGCTCAAACACAGCGGCATTAAAAAATTTGCTGGAAGGGTCGATCGACAGGTGGTCTGGCAATTCAGGGCGTGCGGTAGCTTCAGTCATATTTTTTCCAAATCAGCGGGGCACCAGCCCCAATTCACGAATGCGGCGATTGTCCCGCATTTGGCAATCCCTGGCAGTCAGACCAAACAGCCCGCTTCAATCGTCAGCGTACGCTCGCATTGCGCTGCGATGCTGCGGTCGTGCGTGACCAGCACCAAGGTCGTGCCTTGCTCGCGGTTGAGCTCCAGCATCAAATCCATCACAGCAGCCCCGGTTGCATGGTCCAAGCTACCCGTAGGTTCATCGGCCAACAGCACCGCAGGCCGCACCACAAATGCCCGCGCCAAGGCTACGCGTTGTTGCTCACCACCAGAAAGTAGCTTGGGGTAATGCCCCAGCCGCTGCCCCAAACCCACCCGCTGCAACATCTCTGTGGCCTGCTGGCGCGCACCGCGTGAGCCAGACAATTCCAACGGCAGCATGACGTTTTCCAGGGCCGTGAGATTGGGCAACAGTTGAAAGCTTTGAAAAACAAAACCAATTTTTTGCCCACGCAGCGCAGCGCGTGCATCTTCATCCAAGGCAAACATATCCTGACCCTGCAGGCGCACCGTACCTTGACTGGGCGTATCCAGCCCCGCCAGCATGGACAGCAATGTACTTTTGCCAGAACCAGAAGCCCCGACAATGGCTGCTGTCTGCTGTGGCTGCAGACTGAAGTGAATGTCGCGCAAAATCTCCAAAGTTCCAGTGGAGTCAGACACTGCTTTGGACAAATGATCGACTTCAATCACGGGCAACGGGGAAGCAATCTTAGACATGAAAAACCTTGTAGCAAGCATGCACAGCGCATACACATGGGGAAACCGCCGCCACTTTATCGCGTCTGTGGCCGCGCTCAGCGCTTGGCCGCTGGCGCAAGCCGCCAAAACGCCGCACATTCTGATTGTGGGCGACTCCCTGAGTGCGGAATACGGTCTGGCGCGCGGTACGGGATGGGTCAGTTTGCTGGAACAAAAATTGAAGACTGAGCAATCACCAGCCACAGTCACCAATGCCAGCATCAGTGGGGAGACCACATTTGGTGGACGCACGCGTTTGCCAGCACTGCTCAAGCAGCACCAGCCCAGTGTGGTGGTGATTGAACTGGGTGGCAACGATGCACTGCGAGGTTTGCCGTTGGCGGGTACGCTGGACAATCTGCGCGCCATGACGCAAGCAGCGCAGAATGCCGGAGCAAAAGTATTGCTGCTGGGCATGCAAATGCCGCCCAACTACGGCAAAAAATACGCCCAAGACTTTGAGCAGTTGTTTGCCCAAGTGGCCAATGAGCGCAAAGCCACACTGCTGCCGTTCTTTTTGAAAGGTGTGGCCGATGCCCCCAACCCCACGGCCTTGTTCCAAGCGGATCGCATCCACCCGACTGCCGCAGCTCAGCCGGTCATGCTGGACAACGTTTGGTCTTTGCTGCGCCCATTGCTGAAACCATAAAAAAACCAGCCCAAGGCTGGTTAAGGAATCACTCTGCCGCAGGCGGTGTGGGCTGCGAATCTTGGGGCTCGCCCGCTTCGCCTTCTGGCGCTGGCTCAGGGTTGGTCTTTCGGTCTGCTTTTTCGCGCAACTTGTCTGCTTTTTTGTTTTTCTTCGCCAGTTCGCGTTGCCGTTTTTCGTATCCGTAGTTGGGTGTAGCCAATGTATGCTTTCGTTGAGGAGCTTGCAGTGAATGCGGCCACTCTAACACCCATCCTCAGATGTTGCTGGCAATGCACCTACTGGTGCAATGCAGGCGCGGTAAGCATGCCAGGTAGCGCAGCCTAACCACGGCCCCACCACCATCAGCGGCAGCTGCCAAGGCACCAGCAGGGCGCCAGCAACCAGCAGCACAATCAGCAAAGCCCACAGCAGCAATACCCCCGTTTGGCTAAAGACCACGCTAAAGCTGGTGATAGCGGCTGTCAGAGCATCGGTACCGCGGTCCAGCATCAGCGGCAAGGCCACCACCGTGCTGCCAAACACCACCGCAGCAAAAACCCCGCCTACCAAGGTGTAAGCCAGCAAGAACTGCCAGTTCTCAGGATTGAACACGGCCTGCAAAACGCCCGTGGTGGACGGCATGCCCGTATTAAAAAACACAGCGAACACCACCAGTGATGCCCTGCCCCACAACAGTTCCAGCACGATCAGCACAAATACCAGCATGCCCATGCTGCCCAACTGCTTGTCCCAGCAAGTAAGAGATTGCCCAAGGTCTGGGGCCAGGCCTTGTTCCAACCTGCGGCTGGTGTCGTACAAGCCCATTGCCAAAAATGGACCCACCAGCAAACAACCGCTGGCGATTGACATGGTGTATTGCGGGCTGGCTTTAAACACCCAGCCCAACATCAACGCCATGCCCCAAAAACACAGGCCGTAGAACAGCGCCACGCTCCACGCTTTCTGAATGTCACGCCAGCCAGCGGCCAGCCAAGACAGCGGTGCAGCCATGCGCACGGGGCGCAAATGAATGCGTGTTTCTGGTGGAGAAGAACCTTCGACTGCGGGGAAATCAGGTGTTGCCATCGCCTTACCTCCTGTATGCAGACAGAAGACCACAGGCCTTGGCAGGCGTCAATCAGAGAAACACGAGTACAAAAAAAGAAGCTGCTCGCGCAGCCTATACAAGGCATTCAGATAGTTTCTATCTTGAAAACCAAGTAATACCTAGGCAAGCAGCTTTCATTTTTGATGACACCTTGAACATCCACTCGCTAGCCAGGCTAGCTTGGAGCAAGCGACTCAAGCATTGGCCCACTGCACCACCCACGAGGAGCGGTGCAGCGAGTCATATCCAAAGTGCACTTACAGCGCAAAATATCTGGCGATGAACTTAGTCTTTCCACGCTTGGCCAAATGCCTTGGGCCAAGCCTGTGCCAGATCACGCAGCAGATCTTGCGTATCTTCCAGTCCCACACAAAAACGCACCACCGTGCCTGCCTTCAATGCACCACGGCCACAGGCACGCATGTTTTCGATTTCGTAAGGCACGACCAAGCTGATCGGGCCGCCCCAGCTGTAGCCCAGCTTGAAGTACTGCAGGCTGTCGCAAAAGCGGTCAATGGCATGCTGGTCAAACTGCGCATCAATCACCACGCTGAACAAGCCTGCAGCAGCGCCCTGCCCTTGGTTGGCTGTGCCACACAGCTGCTGCCAATGTGCATGGCCGGGTGATTCTTCAAAGGCCGGGTGCAGCAGTTGCGCCACGGCGCTTTGGCGCTGCAAAGCAACCGCCAGCGTGCGCGCAGACGCATCGTGTGCGTGGTAGCGCAACGCAATGCTGGACAAGGAGCGCAGCACCAACTCTGCATCGTTGGCGCCAATACCAATCCCCAATCGCATGTGCGTGAGCTTGATGCGCATGTGCAGCGCTTGGTCCACCGTCATGATGCTGCCCATCAGCACATCACCGCCGCCACTGGGGTACTTGGTCAGCGCGTGGGCCGACACATCCACACCCAGGCTGCCGCCATCGGCCAGCAAATCAAAAGGCTTGAATGCCAACCCTGCACCCCAGGTGTTGTCCAGCACCGTAGTGACGCCGCGTGCGCGGCAGGCTTGCACCAAAGCGATCAGATTGGGAAATTCCATGCTGACGCTACCCGGCGCCTCCAGCCACACCAGCTTGGTGGCTGGAGTGATTTTGGCTTCTAAATCTGCCACATCCATGGGGTCGTACAACACATGGCGAATGCCCCAGCGCGACAGTTCATAGGCGGCGAAATCTTTGTTCGGACCGTAGGCGTTGTCAGGAATCAGCACCTCATCCCCGGCTGACAGCAAGCCCAGCGCCGCCGTGCTGATGGCACTCAAACCACTGGGCACCAGCAGGCACTGCTGGCCGCCTTCAAGGCTGCACAGGCGCTCTTCCAACTGGTACGTGGTTGGCGTGCCATGCAGACCGTATGTGTAGCCACTTTTGTCCAGCCAGCGGCGCGTGCGCATGTCTTGCACATTGTCAAAAATGACGGTGGATGCTTTATGCACCGCTGGTTGTGGCGCAGTGAATGCTTGCGGGGCTTGGTAGCTGTGGTGCACCAAGTCGGTCGAAATGTGGCGTGCTTGTTCAGTCATTGCGACATGTTAAGCGCCAAGTTGGCTTCGCCGCCCAAAACAAAGGCTGCCCGAAGGCAGCCTTGCTATTTAGAGATGCTCGTATGGAGCATCGGTTGAATTACTTCACCATCAGCATGTTGTTGACCGAAGTCACACCTTCTACGCCCTTGGCCAGTTGTTCTGCGCGGTCTTTGGCAGCTTGGTTAGGGGCCTCACCATTCAGAGTGACAGCACCACCGTTGGTATCCACATTGATCTTCAGTGCGCTCAGTTCCGAGTCAGCCACCAATGCGGCGTTGACCTTGGCGGTCACGCCAGCTTCGCCAATGGCACCCGCAGCACTGTTGGCCGCATCCTTGGTGGCGTCCGCAGCATTGGCTGCGGCGTCTTTGGTGACCTCCATGGCGTTATCCATCTTTTGGCCCGCAGCAGCCGCTGCACGATCGGCTTCCACCTTGGCGTTGTCAGCAGCTTGCTCTGTGCGATCTACAGCGTTATCTAATTTCTGACCCGCTGTTTGACCATCATTAGGTCCACAAGCAGCCAAGCCCAGTGCCAAAGCAGAAACAGCCAACACCTTCAACAGGTTCTTTTGAGAAATAGACATAGTGTGAAAGCTCCTCATCCTTTGTAGAAATAAAAAAGGTCATGACTGCGCATCGTGACCCCGTGACTCAAATGTAAATTCCTTGCCTGTTACAACTGGTCAGAGAGCTCCGAAGCGCTCGTAGGACAAGCTCGCTCATGTAACGGTGTTTAAAAACCGTCCACAATCGCAGACCTATGCAATTGAAACAGTGGTTCCCCTTTCTGGCTTGGCCCAGACTCAGCCCAGCCATGGCGCGCGATGAAATGCTGGCCGGGGTCACCATTGGTCTGATGTTGTTGCCACAAGGCGTAGCCTACGCAGCGCTGGCGGGCATGCCTTTGGTCACCGGCATCTATGCAGCTTTGCTGCCTTCGTTGGTCGCTGTTTTATGGGGGGCTTCGCCTCGATTGGGCGTTGGCCCTACCGCACTCACAAGTTTGCTGATCGGCGCATCACTGGTCGGCATGGCCGAGCCTGGCAGCGCGCAGTGGGTTGCCTTGGCCGCGTGGATGGCCGTCATGGCTGGGGTGGTGCAATGGCTCTTGGGTGCGTTGCGCAGCGGATGGCTGGTGAATTTGGTGACCTCGCCTGTGCTCAACGGTTTCACACAGGCCGCTGGCATTTTGATTTTTCTGTCTCAGCTGCCGGATCTGCTGGGCTTGCGCAGCTCTTGGAACGCCTTGTTTCACGACCCCAGTCTTCACCATTTTGATGGTTTGGCATTGTGCTTTGGGCTTGGAGGCCTGGGCGCCCTGCTCTTGCTCAAAAAGCTGGCGCCCAAGCTGCCAGCAGCCGTGATGGTCGTTGCCTTGTGCGGCTTGATCAGCGCAGCTGTGGGCTTTGCCGAGCGAGACGGCAATATTGTGGGCCACTTGCCTGCAGGCTTTCCCAGCTTGGCAATACCGGCTGCCATCTCCATGGATCAGTTCTCGCGACTGCTACTGCCCGTATTCATGATCAGCCTCGTGAGCTTCTTGGAAGTTGCCTCCAGCGCGCAGGTAGAACACCGTTACGCAGGTACACGCTGGAATGAAAACCAGGAACTGGTGGCGCAAGGCATGGCCAAAGTTGCCGCAGGCTTGAGCGGCAGTTTTGCCATCAGCGCCTCCTTTTCGCGCTCTGCGGTCACCTTGCATTCGGGCGCAAAAACGGGTTGGGCCACGGTTTTTGCGATTGCCATGGTGCTGGTCACGGTGCTGTGGCTCACACCCATGCTGTATCACATCCCACAGGCTGCGCTGGCTGCCGTGGTGGTCTCTGCGGTGATCAATCTGATTCAGCCGCGCAGCTTGCGCGCCTTGTTCCGCATATCGCCCATCGAAGGTGGCATTGCGCTGACCACCTTCCTGCTCACCCTGCTGACTGCACCGCGCTTGTACTGGGGTGTACTCACTGGTGTATTGCTCAGCCTGTGCCACTTCCTCTACCAGCGCCTGCATCCTCGCATTCTTGAAATTGGTGAGCATGCCGATGGCAGCTTGCGTTCACGCGACATCTGGAATCTGCCAACCATTGCCCCCAATGTGCTGGCTCTGCGCATGGATGCCGAATGGGACTTTGCCTCTTCGTCTGCCCTGGAGCGTTACGTCACCCAAGTGCTGCAACAACAGCCCCACATTCAAATTGTGTATTTGGATGCACAACCGATTAACCGCATTGATGTGACTGGCGTGGAGAGCTTTATGCGTCTGCGCCAAAGCCTGAGAAAGCAGGGGATTTGCCTGCATATCGGCGGATTAAAGCTCCCCGTACAAGCTATATTGGAAAAAGCTGGCGCTCTTGTACCAGGGCCTGATTTGCAACTATCGCGCACCAACGCGCAAGCGTTGATAACAATGCGTGTATCTTGCGCAACCAAATAGGCTTAAAGCCCGCATCGCATCTACACAGACTGCTACACTTGAACGCATTAACCGCGCTGAGCCCTCGTTTTGTGACTGGCACCAACCTCTTATCCCCGACAGCTTTTCAGCAACTCCGCTTGGACGGAGCTTTGGCATTGCTTGGAGAGGAAGAAAGTGCGGCCCTGTCCCGCGTACAAGATGACGAGATCGCACGCTTGCAGGCCATCATTGATGGCCTGTGCGACCTGTCTTTGCGTGACCCTTTAACGGGCACCGCCAATCGCCGCCATTTCGACTCTGTTTTAGATCGCGAACTGGATCGCGTTGCACGCTCTGGCGATGTAGCCCTGCTGCTCATGGTTGACCTTGATCATTTCAAACAAGTAAATGATCAATACGGTCACAACGCTGGTGATACCGTGCTTCAGCAGGTTGCCAACGCTCTGACCGGCTGTGTGCGCCCCATGGACACGCTGGCCCGCTATGGCGGCGAAGAGTTTGCTATTGTTCTGCCGGCATGCCAACCCGCTTACGGTCAAAATGTGGCAGACCGTGTGCGCCGTGCTGTAGAAGCACTGCGCATTCGCATCCCCAATGGTCAAGAAATCAGAGTCACCGTCAGCATTGGCGGCGCTTATGCGCTGCAATGGATTCGCAGTACGCGCAAACTTTGGCTAGAACGTGCAGACCAGCAACTGTATCTGGCCAAAGGCGCGGGGCGCAATCGCATTGAAATCGAACAACAACCTGACAGCACCGTGACTGCAGAGGAAAAAAACTTGCTCTTCATCCCCCAGCTCAGCGCCGATACGTCTACGTGGTCGGGTGATTGGATCGAAGTGTTGGCTGCGTCCTCGGATTCGGCAGATGGCGTCAACTGAAGGCATGCATTGAAATGAGCGACGTGCTGTCCCCCCCCTCTTCCTCCAAAGTGGCTACTACCTCCTACGGCCCACGCCCGCGCAACCCATCTAGCGCCCACATCATTGCTGTTACCAGCGGTAAAGGTGGCGTGGGGAAAACTTTCGTCTCCGCCAACTTGGCTGCAGCGCTGACACGCCACGGCTTGCGTGTTCTGGTGCTGGATGCTGATTTGGGACTGGCCAACTTGGACGTGGTGCTCAATCTGTACCCCAAGGTCACGCTGCATGACGTCTTCACGGGCAAAGCATCGCTGCAAGACGCAGTGGTCACCGCACCTGGTGGTTTTCATGTCCTGCTGGCAGGCTCTGGCATGGTCGAGTATTCGCGCCTGACCCCTGAAGTGCGCAACCAGCTCATCCACGTCATTGACACCTTGGCCCCCAACTACGATGTCATGCTGCTGGACACCGGCGCGGGTATCTCTGATGTGGTGCTGTTCTCTGTGTCTTTGGCCCATGAGGTTTTGATCGTGGCCACCCCTGAGCCAACCTCTTTGACCGACGCTTACGCGGCCATCAAGGTGCTGGCCACACAGCAAAAACGCCACAATATGCGCTTGGTCATCAATCAGGCTGCACGTCCAGGCGATGGGCGCGCCATCACTGGACAGCTGCAGCAAGTGCTGAACCGTTTTGTCAATTCTGAGTCAGGCCTGCCTATGCGTCTGATTCACATGGGCGATATTCCGGCCGACAAAGCCGTGCGTGAGGCAGTCATGCGTCGCCAGTTGCTGATCCAATCCTCACCAGGTTGCGCTGCGTCTCTGGCGATTGCTCAACTGGCCAACCGCATCAAGACCATGGTGATGCCGTCACCTTCGACATAAGCCGTTCTTCACCCATAAAAAAGAGCTACCAACTGGTAGCTCTTTTTTTAGCCCAAACTCCCTTCGACGCGCTACTGCATTACGCATTACGCTATGAAGAAGGCAGCTAATGCAACATCACAAGCGGTTGCGCTTCGCATCGACACTCAGCGAACCTGCACCAAATGCAGCCAGCACCAGCAGACCACCAACCACCGCCACATTCTTGTTAAACAGCAGTTGCTGCATCATGGCCTGATCGGCTGGCAGCGACCAGTAGGCATGGAAAAAGAAGCTGGCAACCAAAGTAAAGAAGGCCAGCAACAGCGCGGCAGGACGAGTCATAAAGCCAATCAAGATGAAAACGCCTGCCACCAGCTCAATGAGCAGCCCGACTGCAACAGCCACTTCAGGCACAGGCATGCCCATGGCGGCGGCATAACCCACGGCACCCGAAAAACCGGCAATCTTGCCAAAACCCGCTGGAATAAACAGCCAGGCGATCAAAACGCGACCCACCAGTGCGACTGTCGAGGTCATTGATTGATTCATACGATACTTTCTAAGGGCAACGCCCGTGTTGTGAATGAAAAATTCGCCTTGGCTGAGTGGATGGCTAAGCCGCCAAATCAAACACCAAGAACTCAGCCGCCTGGTCGCTGCTCAACTGCAGCGCATGCTCATTTTCTGCAAGCAAGGCATCGCCACTTGTCAGCTTTTTGCCCGCAACCATGACTTCGCCGTGAATGACAAACACATAAGATTTGCGGCCTAGCGCCATCGCATGCGTCAGCTTTACCACCTGGCCCTCTGCAGGTCGCAGCAAGCTGGCATAGATGCGTGCGTCAGCATTCAAATGCACTGAACCTTGTTCGCTATTTGGCGCTGCCACCAAACGCAGCACATTGGTTTTTTCAGCATCCGTAAAACGTTTTTGCTCGTAACTTGGCTCCAAGCCGGCGCGACTGGGCTGCAGCCAGATTTGCAGAAAATGCGTGTTCTTGCCTTCGGCATGGTTGTGCTCGCTGTGCACCACACCCGTCCCAGCAGTCATGCGCTGCACTTCGCCGGGCTGAATGGTTTGCACATTGCCCATGCTGTCTTCGTGCGACAGCGCACCATCCATGACGTAGCTGACGATTTCCATGTCTTTGTGCGGGTGGGCACCAAAGCCCGTACCTGCTGCAATTTGGTCCTCATTGATCACGCGCAGATTGCCCCAGCCCATGTGCTTGGGGTCGTAGTAACCGGCGAATGAAAAGCTGTGCAAGGACTTGAGCCAGCCATGGTTGGCGAAGCCACGGTCTTGCGATTTGCGAATTTGAATCATGCGAAGCTCCTTGAGTATCCGCAGCAACTGCGCTGCAATAGCTCCACTGTAAAAGTGAACGCCTTGCTAGAGATCAAGCCAGTTTGATGGCATCATTCAAACTCTTTGAATGAACGTATCGCAGCATGCCTAACCCTCGTGACGTTTTAACCCCAGACAGCCTCGCGATGCTGCAAGTCATTGCCGACACTGGCAGTTTTGCAGCTGCCGCCCGTCAATTGCGACTGGTGCCCAGCGCATTGACCTACCGCGTACGGCAAATGGAAGAAGCCTTGGATGTACTGCTGTTTGACCGCAGTGCGCGCCAGGCCCAGCCCACCGAAGCCGGTCAGGCCCTGCTCTCTGAAGGCATACGCCTGCTGCAAGACATGGACGCTGTGGCCCACCGTGTGCGCCGTGTGGCAACGGGGTGGGAACCTGAGCTGACCATCGTGGCCGACGGTGTCATCTCTCAAGCCACCTTGTTTGATCTGGTTGAAGCGTTTTACGCCCTGGGTTCGCCCACCAAAATCAAGCTAGGCATGGGCACACTGACCGGCCCCGTGGAATGCCTGACCACAGGGCGCGCAGACTTGGCACTGGGCGTGGGGACCACCAATACCAGCGTGGCGGGCCTGCAGCTGCATGATCTCGGTGATATCACCTTCGTGTTTGCGGTTGCGCCCTTTCACCCACTGGCTCAGGTAACAACGCCCATTACCGATGAAATGCTGCTGGAGCACCGTTTGGTGGTGGTGGCCGATTCCGCCCAAAAAGAGCGCACGTCCATGGGACTGCTCAATGGTCAAGACATTTTTACCGTAGATACCGTGCAGGCCAAAATTGACGCGCAGGTGCGTGGCTTGGGCTGCGGCTTTTTACCCGAGGCGATGGTGCGACCCTATGCACAAGCAGGTTTGCTGTGCATCCAACCTGTCACCCGTCCCACACGCCAGTTGCGTATGCGCTACGCATGGAAAAAGCCCAGCAACGGCGGTCTGGGCAAAGCCCTGCACTGGTGGTTAACGCAGTTGCAAAGCCCAGTCACCCAGCAAGCGCTGCTAGAAAAGCACCAGCCATCGCTCACCGCAGCGCCACGTTAAATACAAAGCGCACCATGCTCTCTCGCATTTACCGAGGGCGGTTTGCCCCGTCGCCCACCGGCCCTTTACATGCTGGCTCGTTGGTGGCCGCACTGGCCAGTTGGCTGGATGCACGCGCGCACCAAGGCACATGGCTGGTGCGGATTGAGGACATCGACCCACCGCGCTGCCCTGCAAGCGCGGACGCCATCATCTTGCAGCAATTGGCCCAGTGCGGACTCATTCCTGATGAGCCGCCCATCTGGCAGTCTCAACGCCACCACCATTACGCGGCTGCATTGGTGCAGCTGCAAAATGCACAACTTGCCTATGCCTGTGGCTGCACGCGCAAAGGCATCGAAGCAGCTTGGGAGCAACTCGGCATGGCACATGCACGCCATGTAGAGCGCCCCTATCCTGGAACCTGCCGCAACGGCTTGCACGGTAAGACTGCGCGCAGTTGGCGTTTTGCACTGCGAAAATATGTATCGAATTGGCCAGAAACCATTGATTCATCTACGCAGTACGCTCCTTTTTTCATGAACAACGAGCGCTTGGTTTGGCAAGACCGCAGACTCGGTACACAGGAGCAAATGCCGACTGCTGTGGCAGGAGACTTCGTGCTACAACGGGCAGATGGTTTATATTCCTATCAATTAGCCGTTGTGATAGATGATTTCTTGCAAGGCATCAGCCACGTAGTGCGTGGCGAGGATTTAACCGACAACACACCCCGCCAATTGCTGCTGCAGCACGCCTTGCGCGTGCCGCATCCTTCGTACATGCACACACCACTGGTACGCATGTCCGATGGCGAAAAACTCTCCAAGCAACACGGAGCGCCGCCACTGGATGTCAGCCACCCCATGATCGCTTTGAACGCAGCCGCCACTTGCTTGCAACTACCTGTTTTCGATCCAAAAACAGCAACGAGTGATGCGCTAGCTCAATGGGTCAATCTATGGCAAGACACTTACAATACGCCCCGTGACTGAGCACCAAAACAACCCCATGGCTGACACCGACGCAGCCGCTACGCCCCCCTCCACCGAAGGTCAGCCTCCGGCAGATGTGGCATTTCCTAAAACTATCCGCAGCTACGTGCGCCGTACCGGCCGCGTGACCACCGGCCAAGCCAAGGCATTCGAGGATATCGGCCCGCAGTTTCTGCAGCCCTACACCAATGCCCCACTGGACGCACGGACCGCTTTTGGCCGTGAAGGCAAACTGATTCTAGAAATCGGCTTTGGCATGGGCGAGGCCACCGCGCACATTGCCCGTGTGCGGCCCGACGACAACTTCTTGTGCTGTGAAGTGCATGAGCCAGGCGTGGGCGCATTGCTCAAGCGCATTGGCGAGCAAGACATCCACAACATCCGCATCCTGCAACACGATGCGGTAGAAGTGATCGACAACATGCTGCCCGAAGGCAGCATTGATGGCGTGCATATTTTCTTCCCGGACCCTTGGCACAAGAAAAAGCACAACAAACGTCGCTTGATTCAAGGTCCCTTGGTGGCCAAACTGGCCCGCCGTTTGAACGTGGGTGGATATTTCCACTGCGCCACCGACTGGGAACCCTACGCCGTGCAAATGCTGGAAGTACTGACTGCCGAAAACCAGTTGACCAACACCGCCGAAGGCTATGCCGCCAAGCCTGACTACCGACCGCTGACCAAGTTTGAAAACCGGGGTCTGCGTCTGGGCCATGGTGTATGGGACTTGGTATTTACCAAGCGTTAGCTCCTTTCAACGCTCTAGACCCAACCCACCCGAACTTCATGCACATTCTGCAAAACTTGGTTCAGATGACCGGCCAACGCGATCACTTGCGATTGGAGTTTTCCGTTCTATCGACTTTTTTGCAGTTGCCGCGCATTACGAATGTTCGGGCGCTCGAACTTCTCAAGCTTGATGATGAGTACTGGGTGCGCCGTAGAACGTGGCAGCAGGACGGGCAGCTGGTTTCTGCGCCGCAAGACTTTGCCAGCGATCCGCAGCGCTTCGCCTTGCAAGCGTTGCCCCACCTTCACGAGTGCATTGCACGCAAAGAACTGCGTGCCCAGCACTCGCCCAATGCGCACCAGCATGTGCTCTGGCTGCCTGTGTGGATGCATGAACAGGTGCGTGCCTGCATTGAGATCACGCAGTCTGAACGGTTTTCGCCTCACAACATTGATGTCATCACGGGCGTTTTCAACGTCTACCAAAACTACCAAAGCCTGCTCGATTACAGCGAACGCGATGCTTTGACCGGATTGCTCAACCGTAAAACGTTTGACGAGCAATTGCTGCGCTTTGCCGCGGCAGCACGCACCACGGCATCGGAAGAGTCTTCGTGGCTGGCGGTGATTGATATTGACCACTTCAAACAGGTCAATGACCGATTCGGCCACCTTTTTGGTGACGAAGTCCTGATTTTGGTGGCTAACCTGCTGCGCACGGCATTTGGCGCACAACACCGCATTTTTCGCTTCGGTGGTGAAGAATTTGTGGTGCTGATGCCGCCTGCCCGCAAAGAGAAAGCTTTGGCGGCATTGGAAGCATTCCGAAATCTGCTGGCCGCCCATGAATTTCCGCAAGTGGGCTGCGTCACGGTCAGCATCGGTTTTGCCGGGGCCAAGCTGTCGTCACCGGTTGAAATTTTGGGCCAGGCAGACCAAGCGCTGTATTACGCCAAAGAAAATGGCCGCAACCGCGTTTGCCACTATGAATCCCTGCACGAGCAAGGCCTGCTCAACTCCCAGGTCTCACACGACGACGTCGAGCTTTTCTAAGCCCTGCTGCTGGCACTCAGCCCCTGGTTTTCGTCGCGCATTCACTTCATCCATAAAAAAAGCCAGAGTGCTTCAACACTCTGGCTTTTGCATTGCAGCTTCGGCTGCGCGTTAGATGCGCTCTGCCACCCAAGCTTGTACCGAGGCCAGCGCAGCAGGCACAGCTGATGCATCGGTACCGCCCGCCATGGCCATGTCTGGCTTGCCACCGCCCTTGCCGCCCACTTGCTGGGCCACAAAATTCACCAGTTCGCCCGCCTTGACCTTGGCCGTTTCGGCCTTGGTCACGCCTGCAGCCAGTTGCACCTTGTCGCCATCCACAGCGGCCAGCACGATCACCGCAGCGCCCAGCTTGTCTTTGAGCTTGTCCATGGTGTCGCGCAGCGTCTTGGCATCGGCACCTTCCAGCTTGGCAGCCAGCACCTTGATACCGTTGATCTCCACGGCCTGACTCAGCATTTCGTCGCCTTGGTTAGAAGCCAGCTTGCCCTTGAGCGCCGCCACTTCTTTTTCCAAGGCCTTGATTTGCTCCAGCGTGCCGCCGATGCGCGTGGTCAACTCAGCCACAGGGGCTTTGAGCACGGCAGCCGCTTGGTCCACGGTGGACTCCAAGCTTTGCAGATAGGCCAAGGCGTTCTCGCCTGTCACCGCCTCGATACGGCGCACGCCAGCGGCCACACCGCTTTCACCCACCACTTTGAACAAACCAATATCGCCGGTGCGGTGCACATGCGTGCCACCACACAGCTCACGGCTGGTGCCGATATCCAGCACGCGCACGGTTTCACCGTACTTTTCACCGAACAGCATCATGGCGCCGGTGGCCTTGGCCGACTCGATATCCATGACACGGGCGTCGGTCGAGGTGTTGGCCAAAATCTCAGCGTTCACACGGCGCTCAATCTCACGGATCTCCGCCGCCGTCACCGGTGCGTTGTGGGTAAAGTCAAAACGCGTGCGGTCTGCATTGACCAGCGAGCCCTTTTGCTGCACGTGGCTGCCCAGCACTTCGTGCAAGGCTTTGTGCATGATGTGCGTGACCGAGTGGTTGCGCATGGTGGCTGCGCGCAATTGCGTATTGACTTGCGCTTGCACCGCATCGCCCACCTTCAGGCTGCCCGACTCCAGCACACCATGGTGGCCAAACACATCGGCCTTGATCTTCTGGGTGTCTTCCACCACAAAGCGCCCTGCGGCTGCAGCGATCACGCCTTGGTCGCCCACTTGGCCGCCAGACTCTGCATAAAAAGGAGTGGTATCCGTAACCACCACGCCATTTTGGCCGGCATTCAATACGGAAACTGGCGTTCCATCAGCGTAAAGCGCTACGATCTTTGCAGACTCAGCCAGCTTCTCGTAGCCAGTGAAAGTGTTTGCCGTACCGGTGTATTCCAGCGCGCGGTCCATCTTGAACTTGCCTGCAGCACGGGCCTTGTTCTTTTGCTCTTCCATGGCGGCTTTAAAGCCGGCCTCGTCCACGCTCAGACCGCGCTCGCGCGCCACGTCGTTGGACAGGTCCAGCGGGAAGCCATAAGTGTCGTGCAGCTTGAAAGCCACATCGCCGGGCAGCACTTGCACGCCGCCAGACAAGGCGTTGTCCAAGATTTCCATGCCGTTGGCCAGCGTTTCAAAGAAGCGCTCTTCTTCTACGCGCAGCACTTCGGTGATACGCGCTTCTTGCTCGCGAATCTTGGGGTAGGCATCGCCCATGACTTCCACCAAGTCTTTGACCAGTTTGTGGAAGAACGGTGTTTTTTGGCCCAGCTTGTAGCCATGGCGAATGGCGCGGCGCACGATACGGCGCTGCACATAGCCACGACCTTCGTTGGAAGGAATGACGCCGTCGCTCACCAAGAACGCCGTGGCACGAATGTGGTCAGCAATCACCTTTAGCGAAGGCGTTGCCAGATCAGCAATGTGCGTTTCACGGCCTGCCGCCGCAATCAACTTTTGGAACAGGTCGATCTCGTAGTTGCTGTGCACGTGCTGCAAGATCGCGGCCAAGCGCTCCAAGCCCATGCCTGTGTCCACACACGGTGCGGGCAACGGGGTGACCTTGCCGTTTTCGTCCATGTCGAACTGCATGAACACGTTGTTCCAGATTTCGATGAAACGGTCGCCGTCTTCATCGGGGCTGCCGGGGGGGCCGCCGGCAATGTGATCGCCGTGGTCATAGAAGATTTCCGAGCAAGGGCCGCAAGGGCCAGTGTCGGCCATCATCCAGAAGTTGTCGGACTTGTAGCGACCACCCTTGTTGTCGCCAATGCGGATCACGCGCTCTGGGGGCAAACCAATTTCTTTGGTCCAGATGTCATAGGCTTCGTCGTCTTCGGCGTAAACGGTGGCCAGCAAGCGCTCTTTGGGCAGCTTGTAGACCTCGGTCAGCAGCTCCCACGCCCACTTCAGTGATTCGCGCTTGAAGTAATCGCCAAACGACCAATTGCCCAGCATTTCAAAGAATGTGTGGTGGCGCGCGGTGTAGCCCACGTTTTCCAAGTCGTTGTGCTTGCCGCCAGCGCGCAGGCAGGCCTGCACCGATGTAGCGCGCGTGTAAGGGCGCTTGTCTGTCCCCAGAAACACGTCCTTGAACTGGACCATGCCGGAGTTGGTAAACATCAAAGTCGGGTCATTGCCGGGCACCAGCGGGCTGGATTCCACGATGGTGTGGCCCTTGGATGCAAAGAAGTCCAGGAACGACTTACGAATGTCAGCAACGGAAAAAGTGGGAGTGCTCATGGATATGTGTTTTCGTTGTGCGCAAACGTGCGGCACGCAATAGCCTTCGATTATAGGTTTCATGCCTCGCTTGGTAGCCAAGCATCTCTATTCGAGGGATAGTCTCAATGCGGTCTTAGGAAGTTTGGACGTTGAAAGAGGTGGTTTGGCAGTACAGAAAGTGTCAATCAAGCGGCAAGGCACCCAGACTTTGCTGGGTTGAGAATTGGCGCACTTGCCCCGTTATCGGATCTGGAAACGCCAGCGATTGCGCCAGCAGCAGCAAAGGCCGTGAGAAATCACCTTCAGGTGCATCATCCACCACTGGGTACAAACCATCACCCTTTAGCCCCAGCCCTAGCGCCGCCATGTGCACGCGCAACTGGTGGCGTTTGCCGCTGACAGGGCTGAGCTGGTAGCGCCCCCAGCGCAGGTTGTGCTCCAACACATCCATGCGCGTGAAGCTATTGGGCACACCCTCCACCTCTTGCATGCGGATGAAGTTTTCGCTCTCTTGCATGCGGCTGGCATGCTCACGGGGAAAAGTCATGGCCGGATTCCAGGGCGCAATCGCCTCGTAGGTTTTGTGCACGCTGCGTTCCCTGAACAGCGCTTGGTAGGCCCCACGGTCTTCGCGGCGCACAGCAAACAGCACCAAACCTGCGGTATCACGGTCAATACGGTGCACGGGCGACAAATCTGGTAACCCCAACTGGTTCTTCAGGCGAATCAACAAGGTGTTTTGCAGGTAGTTGCCGCCGGGCGTTACTGGCAAAAAGTGCGGTTTGTCCGCCACCACCACGTGCGCGTCTTGAAACAGCACCTGCGCCTCAAACGGCACCTCAGGCTCAACCACCACTTCGCGGTAGTAGTACACACGCAAGCCATGGCGCAAGGGTGTATCGGCTTGAATGCGCAACCCCAGCTCGTCCACCACCTCTGCACGCTCGATGCGCTGCAGCCATCCTTGGCGTGACACTCCCGACAAACGCTCTGCCAAGAAATCCAAACACGTCCCCTGCCCAGCGGTGGGCAACACCACGCAACTGGGCTTGACACCATCACGCGGGGGCAAAACTTGGGGGTCGTGGGTGTTGTGCATGAATACAGAGTGCGCCTAGTCATTCAAAGCCAAATTGGCTTTAATGGCAGATACAGCAAGCGCTGATAGCTCACATTATTGAATATGACTTACAGGCTTCAAACGTACGATCGAGGCAATCGCCTGGGCCGTGGCTTTGGCCGCCCCGCGGTGCGACTGAGCAAACACCAAAGCGGCCTGTCTGGCACGGTCCAGCCCCTGGGTATCACGCGCTAGTGCTGTCGCCAGTTGCACGCCTTGCTCCATGTCCAGCACACGGAAAGCAGCCCCCACCTCACAGGCATTTTGAGAAGCTTCCGCAAAATTGAACGTGTGCGGCCCCAGCACCATGGGGCAGCCGCACGCAGCTGCTTCAATCAGGTTTTGGCCACCCAAAGGCTCAAAACTGCCGCCCAACAAACCAACATGCGAGGCGGCGTAGTACAGGGGCATTTCTCCCACGCTATCGCCCAGCCATACGTCTACATCCATGGGAGGCAAGTTGGCCGCCCATTGACTGCGCCGCGCTACGCGCAAACCGGCGTTTTCCAACAAGGTGTGCACCTCGTCAAAACGCTGCGGGTGGCGGGGCACGATCAGCCACTGGCATTGGCCTGCCACCCCATGAAATTTGCGCCCAGCCCACTGGGCAATCCACTGCGCTTCTTCACCCTCCCGCGAGCTGGCCACCATCACCACGGGGCGCGGGCAGGCTGCGCGCCATGCCGTGCCCTGCGCCAGCAAAGCGGCATCGGGCTGCACATCAAACTTGAGGTTGCCCAGCACTGCGCGTACGGGCGCCCCCAAACTGCGCAAGCGCTGCGCATCTTGCTCAGACTGCGCCCACACCGCGTGCAACGCCGCATAGCACGGCAAGAACAGCGAAGGCCAGCGCTGAGCCCCCGCCTGCGACTTGGCATTGAGCCGCGCATTCGCCAGCACCAAAGGTACGTCCGCCTTGCGACAGCCTGCCACCAGATTGGGCCAGACCTCGGTCTCCATCAGCACGCCCACGGCAGGCTTGAACTGGCGCAGAAAGCGCCCCACGGCTTTGCGGCTGTCCCAGGGCTGCCAGACTTGAAGGTCGCCGGGCTGCAAGAGCTTGCGCCCTTCAGCACGGCCTGTGGCCGTGCCATTCGTCAGCAACAAGCGCATGCCAGGCATGGCCGCGCGCAGCTCAGCAATCAGTAGCGCTGCAGCACGTGTTTCACCCAAAGATACCGCGTGCACCCAGACCCACTGGCCCGCACAGTCCCGCCCCAAATGGCGTGGGCTGTACTGACCAAAGCGCTCAGGGACCGCCTCGCCGTACCCAGGCTCAGCCTGTGCACGCCTGCGTAACTTGCGCTTGAGCAAAGGCTGCGCCGCCCATGCCAACGCCGAATAAGCCGCCAAACTCCAGTTCATGCTTGTTGCACCATGTCAGCTAGCCCATCACGTCTCAGTGCGCAGCACTGCCAACGTGGGCACCGGGTTTGACGCGCTCCAGCAGCGCCAGCATCTGGGCTTCAATGCGCGCCAGTGCTGCTTCGGTATGGCCTTCAAACCGCAACACCAGCACAGGGGTCGTGTTGCTGGCACGAATCAAGCCAAAACCATCCGGCCAATCCACACGCAAACCGTCGATGGTGCAAATTTGTGCCGGTGCAGCAAATACGTCAGGGGCCAACGCCTGCAACTGGGCGGTCAGCGCATGCGGCTCTCCTTCTGCGCAGGCCACATTCAGCTCTGGCGTCGAAAAACTGGTCGGCAATGCATTCAGCAGTTCACTGGGATTGGTTTCTTTGCTCACAATTTCCAGCAAGCGTGCACCTGCATAGGTGCCATCGTCAAAGCCGTACCAACGCTCTTTGAAGAAAATATGGCCACTCATCTCGCCACCCAATGGAGAGTTGAGCTCTTTCATGCGCGCCTTGACCAGGGAGTGCCCCGTTTTGTACATCTCCGCGACACCACCCGCCTCACGGATGGCAGGTGCCAAACGCTGCGTGCATTTCACATCAAACAAGATCGTGCCACCAGGCACGCGCGAAAGCACATCCTTGGCAAACAGCATCATTTGGCGGTCGGGGTAAATGGTCTGCCCATCTTTGGTGACGATACCCAAACGGTCGCCGTCTCCATCAAACGCCAGCCCCAGTTCGGCATCGGTCTCTTGCAAAGCTTGGACTACATCGCGCAAGTTTTCTGGCTTGCTGGGGTCTGGATGGTGGTTGGGAAAATCGCCATCCACTTCAGAAAACAGCTCCAGTACCTCACAGCCCAAAGCGCGAAAAATGCTTGGTGCGGTTGCCCCGGCCACCCCATTGCCACAATCGACCACAATTTTCACAGGGCGTGACAACTGAATGTCACCCACAATGCGTGCGGTGTAAGCCGCAAGCACGTTCGCCACTTGCACACGGCCACCCGCTTGCAGCGCCCAGTTTTCTGCTTCCATGGTCTGTCGCAACGCTTGAATTTCTGCCCCATAAATAGCGCGACCAGACAGCACCATCTTGAAACCGTTGTAATCCTTGGGATTGTGGCTGCCCGTCACCATAATGCCACTGGTGCACAGTGTGCTGGCTGCAAAGTACAGCATGGGGGTCGTGCACATACCCACATCAATCACCTGCACGCCGACATCAATCAAACCTCCCATCAGCGCCTGACTGAGTGCAGGGCCGGAAATACGACCATCGCGCCCCACGGCAACGGTCTGCTCGCCTTCGGCCAAGGCCGCCATGCCAAAAGCACGGCCAATGCCCCGTGCAACCTCTTCAGTCAGCGTGGCAGGCACTACGCCACGAATGTCATACGCCTTAAAGATAGAAGCCACAACCTGCACAACAAATCCCTCAGCGGTCATGCCGCAAAAATGAGGCACGCCATTCGTGCCTGTAGAACATTTTAATGACCCCACTGGCTAAGGCATGCATTCACGTGCAAAGCTTTGCCTGTACTGCACAGCCATACGCAGCAGCCGTGCAAAATGATTGCGCACGGCACCCCGCATATCAGCATTCGCCATCGTCTTCTGAACCATCTCGGACGCAGCAAATAAAAAAGGGCCTAGCAATTTGCCAAGCCCTTGAATATTTCAATAAGTGGTGCGTGATACATGGATCGAACATGTGACCCCTGCCGTGTGAAGGCAGTGCTCTACCGCTGAGCTAATCACGCAAATCAGTGCGAAGCCTGACTCAAAATTTGGTGGGTGATACATGGATCGAACATGTGACCCCTGCCGTGTGAAGGCAGTGCTCTACCTCTGAGCTAATCACCCTTGAGCTATGCATTTAATGGTGCGTGATACATGGATCGAACATGTGACCCCTGCCGTGTGAAGGCAGTGCTCTACCGCTGAGCTAATCACGCAATATCAGTGCGAAGCCTGATTCAAAATTTGGTGGGTGATACATGGATCGAACATGTGACCCCTGCCGTGTGAAGGCAGTGCTCTACCGCTGAGCTAATCACCCTTGCCTGAATTTTGACAAGACTTAGATTATTGCACAGCTTGACTTAGGCTTTCTCAAATACGCCAAATTGTTTTGCCGCCAGAGGCCTTGTCAAGCTCGGCAAGAATGGCTTCATGGGCAGCAAGTTCTTGCTCATTCGCTTTCAACACCGGCAAACGCAGAGATCGCAAATCAATACCCTGAGGTGCATCGCCAGCATGCTGATCGGAGCCGGGCTCATCATCGTCAGGCATGACCAAGGCATTTTGCCCTCGGGTCATATTGATGTAGACGTCTGCCAGTAGCTCCGCGTCTAGCAGCGCCCCGTGCAAGGTTCGTCCGCTGTTATCTACTTCTAGACGCGAACACAAGGCATCCAGAGAGTTACGCTTGCCAGGAAAAAGCTCCTTGGCCATGACCAGCGTATCGGTGACGCCAGCCACACAAGTGCTCAAAGACTGCAAACCCAACAGCGAAAACTCTTTATTCAGAAAGCCCACGTCAAATGGCGCGTTATGAATGACGAGTTCTGCGCCTTTCAGATAGGCCAAAATCCTTTGCACCTCGTCCGCAAATTTGGGTTTGTCACTCAAAAATTCAGTGGTCAACCCGTGTACGCGCAGCGCATCAGGATGACTGTCTCGCCCAGGATTGAAGTACAGGTGCAAGTTGTTGCCAGTCAACTTGCGGTTGACCAACTCCACACAACCCAGCTCAATGACGCGATCGCCACCCTCTGCTGATAAACCCGTTGTTTCTGTATCCAGAACGATGAGACGCGACATAAATCAGTGATTTTCTTTAGCGTGGTTGATCGAGTATTTCGGAATTTCGACGACCAGATCCTTCTGGGCAACGATGGCTTGGCAGCTCAAACGCGACTGAGGCTCCAGACCCCATGCGCGATCCAGCAAATCTTCCTCTTCTTCTTCCGCTGCATTCAAAGAATTAAAGCCCTCGCGGACAATCACATGGCATGTCGTGCACGCACAACTCATATCGCAAGCGTGCTCAATCTTGATGTTGTTGTCCAACAGCGCTTCACAGATCGAAGTGCCAGCAGGCACTTCCAGTTGCTTGCCTTCAGGACAGTATTCTGGATGGGGAAGAATTTTGATAACAGCCATATTTTTATCGATCAAGAAATAGATTGAATGCTTTTGCCAGCCAGCGCCTCACGGATACCGCGATTCATCCGCTCTGCGGCGAATGCTTCCGTGCCTTTGGCCAAGTTTTGCGTTGTAGCTTCGACATAGGCTGCATCGTCTGAACTTACCGCTTGGCGCAGCGCCTCCATCAACGCAGCAATGTCTTCACGCTGCTGTGCCGTCAGCACATCGCCGTCAGCATTCAACGCATTTTGCGTTGCCATCAGCATGCGATCTGCATCTACGCGCGCCTCAACCAGCGCACGTGCCTTCATATCTTCTTGCGCGGTGCTAAAGCCGTCTTGCAGCATTTGCGCCACTTGCTCATCCGACAAGCCATAGGAAGGCTTCACATCCACCTGCGCTTGTACGCCACTGATTTCCTCTTTGGCATTCACAGACAGCAAGCCATCAGCATCAACCGTGAAACTCACCTGGATACGCGCAGCACCCGCCACCATGGGTGGAATACCACGCAGCTCAAAGCGCGCCAAACTCCGGCAGTCTTGCACCAGATCACGCTCACCCTGCACCACATGGATAGCCATGGCCGTTTGACCATCTTTGTAAGTGGTGAAATTTTGCGCACGCGCCGTTGGAATGGTTTCATTGCGCGAAATGATGCGCTCCACCAATCCACCCATGGTTTCAACACCCAAGGACAGAGGAATCACATCCAGCAACAGCAACTCGCCTGCAGAGTTATTGCCAGCCAATTGGTTCGCTTGGATAGAAGCACCCAGCGCCACCACTTCATCAGGGTTCAAATTCGTCAGCGGTGATTGACCAAACAGTTGTGCTACGGCTTCTTGCACCTGTGGCATGCGGGTGGAACCACCCACCATGACAACACCCTTGACATCTTCTACCGCCAAATCTGCGTCTCGCAGTGCACGACGCACCGCTTGCAACGATCGCTTGGTCAACGCAGCGGTGGCTTGAACAAAGTCGCCACGGCTGACGGATTGCTGAATCAGTGCACCACTGGGCAATGTCAACGTAAATTCCGTGCTCTCTGCATCGGTCAAACGCTCTTTGCAAGCCTTGGTCGCCACACGCAAGGCGGCGCGGTCTTCCGCCGTTTGCAGCACCACACCTGTTGCTTGCAGCAGCCAAGCACCCAAGGCCAAATCGTAATCATCGCCCCCCAAAGCTGAATCGCCGCCAGTGGCAATGACTTCAAAAACACCTTGGGTTAGTCGCAGGATAGAAATATCAAAGGTACCGCCACCCAGGTCGTACACGGCATAAATACCTTCACTGCCGTTATCCAGACCATAGGCAATCGCAGCAGCCGTAGGCTCATTGATCAAGCGCAGCAAATTCAGCCCAGCCAATTGGGCAGCATCCTTGGTAGCTTGGCGCTGCGCATCATCAAAATAGGCGGGCACCGTAATCACAACGCCATGGATATCGTCGTTGAAAGTATCTTCTGCACGGTACCGCAGAGTGGCCAAGATTTCTGCACTGACTTCCACAGGGCTTTTGCGGCCCGCACGGGTTTGCAACGCCACCATGGCGTTGTCTGCCACTTGCTCCAACGCATACGGTAGTTGCTGCACTTGAGCACCCAGGTCAACCAGGCTGCGGCCCATAAAACGCTTGACCGAGACAATTGTGTTGGCCGCATCTTCCACCTCATGCGCACGTGCGTCATAGCCAATTTGGCGCTTACCTTCGGGCGCATAACGCACCACGGAAGGCAGCAGAACACGGCCTTGATCATCTGGCAGGCACTCCGCCACACCATTGCGCACAGCGGCAACCAAGGAGTGCGTTGTACCCAGATCGATCCCCAGCGCAATTCGACGTTGGTGAGGATTTGGCGACTGGCCGGGTTCAGAAATTTGCAATAAGGCCATGTTAAATCTGTCTCTGAATGGACGGCACCCCGTCCCTATGCCCTCAGCATTTGCTGCAGGGCGATATAGCAAAAGTCTATTGTTCCAGTTGCTCGCGACGACGCTCAATATCTTGCTCAAAGCGCTCAACAAACATGAGGGATCTCACTGTTTGCACAGCCTCTGCCGCACTCTCAGGGGCTGCCAGCAATTGCTCACATTTTTGAAGCATTGTGCGCTTTACTGACGAAACCTCTAGCGACAAAGACTCAACATCATCTTCGCTTACAGCATCATCCAGCGCTTCACGCCATTCCATTTGCTGCATCAAGAATGCAGTGGGCATGGCAGTGTTGTCTTCTGCTCGCACTGGCGCACCATACAACTCACACAAATAGGCGGCACGCTTGAGCGGTTGCTTGAGTCGTTGATAAGCCTCATTGATGCGCACCGACCATTGCATGGCCACACGCTGCGCCACACCACCTTCACCGGCAAAACGATCGGGGTGGGCCTGCTTTTGCAACGCTTTCCAACGCTCATCCAGCAGCGCACGATCCAATGCAAACTGCCGCGGCAAACCCATTAACTCGAAATCATCAGACTGCAAATTCATGTCAATAAAAAACCGCCAGCACCCAAGCAGTGGCGGTTTTATTTTTTAAGGGCCAAAGCCGTTAGCAATTAGATTCGGAAGCTTTCACCGCAGCCGCAGCGGTCTCGCTCGTTGGGGTTATGAAACTTAAACCCCTCGTTCAGACCTTCGCGAACAAAGTCCAGTTCGGTGCCATCGATGTAAGCCAGACTTTTAGGATCAATCATCACCTTCACGCCATTGCTTTCAAAAACAACGTCGCTAGGGTCTTGTTCATCCACATATTCCAGCTTGTAAGCTAGGCCGGAGCAGCCCGTAGTTTTAACACCCAGGCGCACCCCAACCCCTTTGCCACGCTTGCTCAAATAGCGATTAACGTGGCGTGCAGCTGCATCAGAGAGCGTAACTGACATTTTTATTCAGCAGCAACCGCCTCACCACGCTTGGCTCGGTAGTCGTTGACAGCGGCCTTGATCGCATCTTCAGCCAAGATGGAGCAATGCACTTTCACGGGAGGCAAGGCCAGCTCTTCAGCGATCACGCTGTTTTTCAGCGCAGCCGCTTCATCCAGCGTTTTACCCTTCACCCACTCCGTCACCAAAGACGAAGAGGCAATCGCAGAGCCGCAACCATAAGTCTTAAAGCGCGCATCTTCAATGACACCCGTTTCAGGATTCACTTTGATTTGCAGCTTCATTACGTCACCACAAGCAGGTGCGCCAACCATACCGGTACCAACAGTGTCGTCACCTTTTTCAAAGGAGCCAACGTTGCGTGGATTTTCGTAGTGGTCAATAACCTTGTCGGAGTAAGCCATGGTGTCTACCTCTTCAAATTCAATAATCTGTCGCCAGCGTACTTAGTGCTCAGCCCACTGAATGGTGCTCAGATCAACACCATCCTTGTACATTTCCCACAATGGGCTCAATTCGCGCAACTTAGCCACGTTCTGACGAATCGTAGTAATCGCGTAATCAATTTCTTCTTCTGTCGTGAAACGACCAATCGTCATACGCAATGAGCTGTGTGCCAACTCGTCACTGCGCCCCAAAGCACGCAAGACATAGCTAGGCTCCAAGCTGGCAGAGGTGCAAGCGGAACCCGAGGACACGGCCAAGCCCTTGATGCCCATAATCAACGATTCACCTTCAACATAGTTGAAGCTGATATTGAGGTTGTGCGGGACACGGTGCGCCAAGTCACCATTCACAAACACTTGCTCAATGTCCTTCAGACCATCCAGCAAACGCTGTTGCAAACGCTGAGCGTGTGCGTAGTCCTGCTGCATTTCTTCTTTGGCAATGCGAAATGCCTCGCCCATGCCCACGATCTGGTGAGTAGGCAAAGTACCAGAACGCATACCGCGCTCATGGCCCCCACCGTGCATTTGCGCTTCCAGACGCACACGAGGTTTACGACGCACATACAACGCGCCAATACCCTTGGGACCATAAGACTTGTGCGAAGCCAAACTCATCAAGTCGATAGGCATATTGGCCATGTCCAAAGGCATCTTTCCGGTGGCTTGTGCAGCGTCCACATGGAAAATCACGCCTTTATCACGACATGCAGCGCCAATCGCATTCAAATCTTGAATGACACCCGTCTCGTTATTGACTGCCATTACGCTGGCCAAAATGGTATCGGGACGAATGGCCGCCTTAAATACATCCAAGTCCAGCAAACCGTTTTCCAGCACATCCAGATAGGTCACCTCAAAACCCTGACGCTCCAGCTCACGCATGGTGTCTAGCACCGCTTTGTGCTCAGTCTTGACAGTGATCAGGTGCTTACCCTTACCTTGGTAAAAGTGCGCCGCACCCTTGATGGCCAAGTTATCAGACTCTGTTGCACCGCTGGTCCATACGATTTCACGCGGATCCGCGCCAATCAGCTCAGCCACTTGCGTACGCGCCTTCTCAATCGCCTCTTCCGCTTCCCAGCCCCAAGCATGGCTGCGGGACGCCGCATTACCAAAATGCTCGCGCAACCACGGAATCATGGCGTCCACCACGCGAGGATCGCAAGGTGTAGTCGCACCGTAGTCAAGATAGATAGGGAAATGTGGGGTCATGTCCATGGCTGGCTCTACTGATATCTGTCTGGCAAGCAACAAGCTGCCAATTGAAAACTCACAACTCCTGCCGAGCACGCCCGGCGGGTTTGCTCACGTACTCAAGACTTTGCGAATACGTTACCCAGCGCAAATACTGAGTTGGGTGCATTCACACGAATCGGCTTGACGACGGGAGCGGTAGAGATCGCGCGGCGCACAACAGGTTTATCCTCAATCTGGATACCTTTTGCCAACTGCTCATCCACCAGCTTTTGCAGGGTGACAGAGTCCAAAAACTCCACCATGCGCTGGTTCAATGCAGACCACAACTCGTGGGTCATGCAACGACCAGCTTCGCCCATACAGTTTTCTTTACCGCCACACTGCGTTGCATCGATAGGCTCGTCCACCGAGACAATGATGTCTGCTACGGTAATCTCTGCAGCCTTGCGCGCCAAGGTATAGCCGCCGCCAGGGCCGCGCGTAGATTCCACCAGTTCATGGCGACGCAACTTACCGAACAATTGCTCTAGGTAAGACAGCGAAATTTGTTGACGCTGGCTGATCGCAGCCAACGTGACAGGACCATTGTTTTGGCGCAGCGCCAAATCAATCATGGCGGTGACCGCAAAGCGGCCTTTTGTAGTGAGACGCATCGTGAGCTCCTTCAGACAGGCTGTTAGTTACAGAAATATCAATCGCGGCAAACCGGATTGACTACCGTCTCCGCCCTTACCCCATCACCTCGTCAAGGTGCAGAGCCCTTCTTTTAAGAAGTCTTTTGTTGTTGTTGAATGTTAAAACGAAGTATACCAGAAACCCCATCAATTTTGTCGGATACACTCAATCGACGCGATTAAACCAAGCTATTGATAGTGAAAATCATTTAAGAATCAAGCACCAAACAACTTTTGCTTAAGCACCGCCAACTGATCCCGCAGCCGCGCTGCAGCTTCAAAATCCAGGTTCTTGGCCCGCTCCAGCATTTCTTTTTCCATCTTTTTGATGGCTTTAGCCAGCTCACCCTCCGACATCCCCTCAAACGCATCCTGGCGCACCATAGCTCGACTTTGCTCATCGGATGCACGCACGCTTTTTTCGCTGTAAACGCCATCAATCAGGTCTTTCACCCTCTTGACAATAGCTTGCGGTTTGATTCCATTGGCTTCATTGTGTGCCATCTGCTTGGCTCGGCGTCGCTCCGTCTCATCCATGGCTTTGCGCATAGAGTCGGTAATGCGATCTGCATACAGAATGGCTTTGCCATGCAAATTACGGGCTGCGCGGCCAATGGTCTGAATCAGACTGCGCTCAGCCCGCAAAAAGCCTTCTTTGTCTGCATCCAAGATGGCCACCAGCGCCACCTCGGGAATATCCAACCCTTCGCGCAGCAAATTGATGCCCACCAGCACATCAAACACACCCAAGCGCAAGTCGCGAATGATTTCAACGCGTTCCACGGTATCGATATCCGAGTGCAAATAGCGCACTTTCACGCCGTTTTCAGTCAGATAGTCGGTCAATTGCTCAGCCATGCGTTTGGTCAGGGTGGTGATCAGCACCCGCTCTCCACGCTCCGTACGCAGACGGATTTCTTGCAGCACGTCATCAACCTGGTGGGTAGCGGGCCGCACTTCAATTTCAGGGTCCACCAAGCCTGTGGGGCGCACGACCTGGTCTACCACCTGCCCGGAATGGGTTTTTTCGTAATCGGCCGGCGTGGCAGAGACAAAAATCACCTGTCGCATGCGCTGCTCAAATTCCTCAAACTTGAGTGGCCGGTTGTCCATGGCTGAGGGCAGACGAAAGCCGTACTCCACCAAGGTGGTCTTGCGAGAGCGGTCACCGCTGTACATGGCGTTGAGCTGACCAATCATCTGGTGGCTCTCATCCAAGAACATGACGGAGTCTTTGGGCATGTAATCGGTCAGCGTACTGGGTGCATCGCCAGGCGCAGCGCCTGACAAGTGGCGCGTGTAGTTCTCAATCCCCTTGCAGTGCCCTACTTCGCTCAGCATTTCCAAATCAAAGCGCGTGCGCTGTTCCAAGCGCTGCGCCTCCACCAGCTTGCCCATTCCGACCAACTGCTTGCTGCGCTCAGCCAGTTCCAGTTTGATGGTTTCCACCGCCGCCAGCACCTTGTCGCGCGGCGTCACATAGTGGCTGCGTGGATAGACGGTAAAACGTGGAATGCTTTGCTTGATGCGTCCGGTCAGCGGGTCAAACAACTGCAAGCTGTCGACTTCGTCGTCAAACAGCTCAATCCGAATCGCCAGCTCTGAATGTTCAGCCGGAAACACATCGATCGTGTCACCACGCACGCGGAAAGTGCCGCGCGAAAAATCCTGGTCATTGCGCTGGTACTGCATACGAATCAGCTGTGCAATGACATCGCGCTGATTCATGCGGTCGCCGGTGCGCACGGTCATCACCATGCGATGGTAGCTCTCAGGCTCGCCAATACCGTAGATGGCTGACACCGTCGCCACAATCACCACGTCGCGCCGCTCCATCAAGCTTTTGGTACACGACAGGCGCATCTGTTCGATGTGCTCATTGATCGCACTGTCTTTTTCAATGAACAGATCGCGCTGCGGCACGTAGGCTTCAGGCTGGTAGTAATCGTAGTAGCTGACGAAATATTCCACGGCATTCTTGGGGAAGAATTCGCGAAACTCACTGTACAGCTGCGCTGCCAGTGTTTTGTTCGGTGCAAAAACAATAGCAGGCCGTCCAAGACGGGCAATCACATTCGCCATGGTGAAGGTTTTACCTGAGCCCGTCACGCCTAACAAGGTTTGAAAGGCTTCACCATCTTGCACGCCCTCCACCAGCTTATCGATGGCCGCAGGCTGATCGCCTGCTGGCGGATACGGTTGGAACAACTCAAACGGCGAATCTGGGTAAGTAACAAAGATGCCTTGCGGCACGACAGCGGTGGTTTCTTCTTGCATGGATTTATGTCTTCCGCCCATAGGCATATGCCGGGGTAAAATGGCGCGCTAACCCTCAAGCCTAACGCAGGAGTCAGTTGGGGGCGCGCTGCAATATTTCTACCCTCAAGGACGATTCATGTCTCTGTTTACTGCCGTCGAAATGGCCCCCCGCGACCCTATCTTGGGTTTGAATGATCAATTCGCTGCCGATACCAACCCCAGCAAGGTGAATTTGGGCGTGGGCGTGTACTTCGACGACAACGGCAAGCTGCCCCTGCTGCAATGCGTGCAGGCCGCTGAAAAAGCCATGATGGACAAGCCCACACCCCGGGGTTATCTGCCTATCGACGGGATTGCCGCATACGATAACGGCGTCAAGGCGCTGGTGTTTGGTGCGGATTCCGATGTGGTTACGTCTGGTCGCGTTGCCACCGTGCAAGCGATTGGCGGCACAGGTGGCCTGAAGATTGGCGCTGACTTCTTGAAGAAGCTCAACCCCAACGCCAAGGTAATGATCTCTAACCCCAGTTGGGAAAACCACCGCGCCATCTTCCAAAACGCTGGTTTTGAAGTCGAGAACTACGCGTACTACGACGCAGCCACCCGCTCCATCGACTTTGCCGGCATGCTGGCTGACCTGAACGCAGCCCCCGCTGGCACCGTGGTTGTGCTGCACGCCTGCTGCCACAACCCTACGGGCTACGACATCACTGCCGCGCAGTGGGACCAGGTCATTGAAGTGGTCAAGGCCAAGAATCTGGTCGCTTTCCTGGACATGGCCTATCAGGGCTTTGGCCACGGTATTGCCGAAGACGGCGCTGTGATCGGTAAGTTTGTGGCCGCTGGCCTGAACATTTTTGTATCCACCTCGTTCTCCAAGAGCTTCAGCCTCTACGGCGAACGCGTGGGCGCCCTGTCTGTGGTGGCCAACGACAAGGAAGAAGCTGCACGCGTGCTGTCGCAACTGAAGATTGTCATTCGCACCAACTACTCCAACCCACCCACACACGGTGGTGCAGTGGTGGCTGCCGTGCTGAACAACCCCGAGCTGCGCGCACAGTGGGAAACAGAACTGGGCGAGATGCGCGTGCGCATCAAAGCCATGCGCCAAAAGCTGGTCGACGGCCTGAAGGCTGCAGGCGTGACGCAAGACATGTCCTTCATCACCACGCAGATCGGCATGTTCTCGTACTCCGGCCTGAGCAAAGAGCAAATGATTCGCCTGCGCTCCGAGTTCGGCGTGTACGGCACCGACACCGGCCGCATGTGCGTCGCCGCGCTGAACAGCAAGAACATCGAGCACGTCTGCAAATCGATTGCGGCAGTGATCTAACGTTGCACTGTACTAATTAAAAAACCGCCTTCGGGCGGTTTTTTAATTAGTACACATTATTAAAACCATAGCAAATTTCGCTCATACAGACTGATTTTCTAAGACGAATCTCTTTCAAATGCTTAAAACATAAGCGCCCACCACTATTTATTTAAGAATTGACGCCCAGGCGGCAGACTTTCTGTGCGGCAGGCTCTACAACAGCAGCATGCATACACTCTCTTCTTCATCGCCAGCCTTCCAGCCGTTGCAAGGCTTCCGTATCTTGAGCTTGGCACTGAACTTACCCGGCCCTGCAGCCCTGATGCGCTGCCATGCGATGGGTGCGCAGTGCAGCAAATTAGAGCCCATCGCGCCTGATGGCTCACTAACTGCCGACCCTATGCACGCATACAGCCTAGAAGCTTATGAACAGCTGCACCAAGGGATAGAGCTGCTGCAAGCCAATCTTAAAACCGATGCTGGGCAGCGCTTGCTGCACAAGCAACTTGCGAAAACTGACGTACTGCTCACATCTTTCAGACCTAGCGCTCTAGACAAGCTAGGACTTAGTTGGGAGAGCTTGCAGAGCCAGCACCCTCGCCTGTGCATGGTGCGTATTTTTGGCAGCACCGAAGCACTTGCAGTAGATCATGCAGGCCATGACCTGACCTACCAAGCACAAGCAGGCTTGGTTGATAGCGGCCACCTGCCTGCCAGTTTGTTTGCAGACATGACTGGTGCGGTCATGGCCAGCGAAGCGGTGCTGCAAACCTTGCTGGCACGCGCACACAGCGATGCTGGCCATTGCATGGATATAGGCTTGGCACAAGCAGCCGAATGGCTGGCCCTACCCCGCCAATGGCAAATGACAACCCCAGATGGTGATGTCGGGGGTGCACATGCAGGGTATGGCATGTACCGCTGCAAGAATGGCTGGGTGGCCTTAGCGGCGCTAGAGCCACACTTTGCACAACGCCTATGCAACACGGTTGGTCTGCCAGACACCGATGGCAGCACACAAAGCATGCGTAACCCCTCCGTGCACCTGGCTGTTCAAAATTTTTTGCTACGCCACACATGCGAGGAGTTGGCGGCGATGGCAAAACAAAGCGATATACCCCTACATTTAGCCCCCGCCAAACACAAATAATTACATGAGGCCACCAATGACCGCGCGCAGTGCATCACATGATGCATTCCAACGGATCAGGTTTTCGCAGATTACCGCTACACCGCCTTGTTGGAAAGGTTCAGGATGGTTCAGCACACAACGCACAGCGTTGCCCGCAGTTTGCAGCGATTTGGGATGTACCGCACTCTTCGTGAGTCACAGCCAGTGCATGTCTTAGCATCTAGAACATCCACCACGGTAGTACCCATCGTTCCTTTGGCGTGGAAGGCGCTCGGTATTGATAGTACGTATGCTGTTAAGCATTTGACTAGCCTGATCTCAACGCTCTGCATTGCAGCGCCCCCCTTTCACGCCGTGTCCGCGCTTATAACGCCGCACACCGTTTTTTAACCACCGGAGACGCCTGTATGCCCAGCCGCATTCTCACCAGCAGGCCTTACAGGTGGCGGCGCTGGTTATTCATCAGCGCGGTGGCTGTACAACTCTTGGTCGCCAGCGCCAGCATCGTGCTGATGTCATCCGTGCGCGTCGTGGTCAGTGGCGAAAGTCTGTGGAGCAAAGGTCTGTATGCCGCTTTTGTGAACCTGCACAAATATGCAGAAACTGGGGCAATGCAAGACTATGTAAACTTCCAAGAATCACTATCCATTCCGCTGGGAGTCGGAACCGCGCGCCAAGCCTTAGATCGTGGATCACGCGATAAACAAGTCATGCGCGCAGGGTTGTTGCTGGGAGAAAACCACCCAGCTGATGTGGACAGTTTGCTCCACGTGCTGCCATTGGTTTGGCGCATGGAAGCACTAGAACCCACGATCGCACTGTGGCGCAAAGGAGATGCACACGTTCAGTCCATCCGCGAGTTGGGTGAGCAAATTTTTGCCCGACGCTCATCAGACAAACCGGTAACGGCACAAGAAATCATTGCCTGGCGCCACCAAATTTCAGCTATCAATAACACAGTCATGCCGCTGGCCAAGCAGTTCAGCGCATCGCTGGGTGACAACTCTCGCCGTTTGGGCAATCTTTTGCTTTTAGTAAATTTGTTGACGGCACTGGTGCTGAGTGCGTTGTATTGGTTTTCTGTGCGACGAGCTATTGCCGAAAGCATTCGAGCGACCAGTGAACTGGAAGTCGAACGGCTGCGAAGCAACCTCACCTTGGCAGCTTTGGGCGATGGTGTACTCACGCTCGACACACAACAACGGATTCGGTATGCGAACCCCGCCGTATCGCGTTTGCTGGACATGCCTTTGGGACGGTTGCTGGGGCGTAATGTCGTGGAAGTTCTGCCATTTGCCGCAGAAATGTTGCAACCCATAGCGGGGTACCAGCAACGCGACGAAAGCGTGCATTGGCTCACGCGTGCTGAGCAAGACAGTGTGGCTGTGCGTGTTTCAGTCACGCAGCTGGAGCAAGATGATGTGCACTCAGGCGCGGTACTGGTGCTGCACGATGTCTCTCAAGAACAAAATTACATGCGCATGCTGGCTTGGCAGCAAAGCCACGATTTACTCACAGGCTTGGACAACCGTGCGGCTTTTGAAAAGCACCTGCAGCAGGCCGTTGGCAAGTACCAAGCCAGCCTATTGCACCTAAACCTAGACCACTTCAAGATGATCAACGCCAGCTACGGGCACCCTGCAGGCGATGAAATCTTGCGCCAAGTGTGCCAGCAGCTGCGTTTAGCACTGCGCGAGAGTGACGTTATGGCACGAGTCGGGGGTGATGAATTCGCTGTACTGCTCAATCACTGCTACCCACATGCAGCCATGCAAACCGCTGAACGCTTGCGCAAATCCGTACATGAGTTGAATGTGCAATGGCGCCAGCACAACCTGCACACCGGGGTAAGCATTGGCGTCGTGCACATTGACCCCAGCCACAACAACGACCCACAAAGCCTTCTTGGCATGGCAGACAGCGCCTGCAAACACTCCAAAGACACAGGCCGTAACCGCATCACGGTCTACAACCCATTCAACCGCGTCTTTCAGCGCTACCAGGGGGATATGGACTGGGTGCAACGCTTACGTAGCAGCCTGGAAAATGACAAGTTCACCTTGTATGCACAAACGGTCTACCCACTGACTCCGCAAAACAAAGGCATGAATGGCATCCACTTTGAAGTTTTGCTGCGCTTGATGGATAAACCGGGCCAGCCACTGTCGCCCGCAGAATTCATTCCAATCGCCGAGCGCTACGATCTGATGACCTTGATTGATCGCTGGGTGGTGCGCAACACCCTCAAACTGCTGAAGACACATCTGGCACAGGGGGCCAACATCAGCACGTGCTCCATCAATCTTTCAGGCACCAGCTTGGGCGATAGCGAGCTGCTGGAATTCATACGCCACAACATTCTGAGCCAAGGAGTGGCTGCCGAAAAGCTGTGTTTTGAAATCACCGAAACCAGCGCGATTGCCAGCATGGACAGTGCCACAGCCATGATCCACGAGTTGCGCCGGTTGGGCTGTCGCTTTTCTTTGGATGATTTCGGCTCGGGCATGGCAAGTTTCAAATACCTGCAACAGCTGCCTGTGGACTATCTGAAAATAGATGGTAGTTTTGTGCGCGACATGCTCAAAAACCCCAACAACTACGCCATGGTCGAAGTCATCAACCACATTGGTCATGTGATGGGCAAACAAACCGTGGCGGAGTTCGTGGGTGACCAAGCCACTTTCGAAGCCTTGCGCGCCATGGGCATCGACTATGCGCAGGGCTATTACATTGCCCCACCGGTGTTGCTGGATGCTGCGTTCTTCACGCAAGCATCGCGCCCCCCACCACAGCTGCAGCACGTTCAAAACACCAGCCATTCCGCTGACATTCCGCGCCATTAAAGAAGGCCTCTGCCAACAGGCTGGCTGGGCCTTCGTCAACGGTTTAACGCTGCGGTTTCTTTCCTGTTTGAGGACGGTTTTTGACGCCAGGACGTGGAGGCAAACCTGTGTGCTGCGTCAGCAATCTACCTGGACGCGGCTGGCCACCCGCCTCATTGCCGCGGAAGCGCACGTCGCCCTTGGGTTCACGCGCCGCATTCTCATCCACCGGACGGGGGCGCATGGCCACAGCCTTACCCTCTTTGTTGACGGTATAGCCCAAGCCGGTCGTGGCAGTCTTGGTCTGTGTGCTGTTCTTCTTGCGTGCACTTTGGTAGCTACCGTCCACCAAAGGCTGGAAAGTAGGTATCAAATGCTGCTTGCTATTGCCAATCAAGTCGGCACGCCCCATGGATTTGAGCGCTTCGCGCAACAGCGGCCAGTTGTTGGCATCGTGATAGCGCAAGAAGGCTTTGTGCAGGCGGCGGCGTTTTTCGCCACGCACGATGTCCACGCGCTCATCGTTCTCATCGCGCATTTCACGGCGCACCTTGGTCAGCGTGTTGCGCCCTGAGTGGTACATGGCCGTCGCAGTAGCCATCGGGCTGGGGTAGAAGGTTTGCACCTGATCAGCCCTGAAACCATTCTTCTTGAGCCAAATGGCCAAGTTCATCATGTCTTCATCGCTGGTGCCTGGGTGCGCCGCAATAAAGTACGGAATCAAGAACTGCTTCTTGCCCGCTTCTTCGCTGTACTTTTCAAACAACTGCTTGAACTTGTCGTAGCTGCCAATGCCCGGCTTCATCATCTTGTTGAGCGGGCCAGCTTCGGTATGCTCAGGGGCAATCTTGAGATAGCCGCCCACATGGTGCTGTACCAGTTCCTTCACGTACTCAGGCGATTTGACGGCCAAGTCATAGCGCAGGCCAGAGCCGATCAGAATCTTCTTGATGCCTGGTAACTTGCGCGCACGGCGGTAGATGTTGATCAGCGGAGCGTGATCAGTGTGCAGGTTCGGGCAGATGCCGGGGAACACGCAGCTGGGCTTGCGGCAATGCTTCTCGATCTCGGGGCTGGAGCAGCCGAGACGGTACATATTGGCGGTGGGACCACCCAAATCCGAGATCGTGCCGGTGAAGCCCTTGACCTTGTCGCGAATGTCTTCCACCTCTTGGATGATGGAATCTTCGGAACGGCTTTGGATGATGCGGCCTTCATGCTCAGTGATAGAACAAAAGGTACAGCCGCCAAAGCAACCACGCATGATGTTGACCGAGGTGCGAATCATCTCCCACGCAGGAATCTTGGTAGCCCCTTCGTGGCTGCCCGTTTCATCGGCGTAGCTGGGGTGCGGGCCGCGTGCATACGGCAGGCCAAACACCCAGTCCATCTCAGCGGTGGTCAAGGGAATGGGTGGCGGGTTCAACCAGACATCACGCGCCGTGGTGCCTTCACCGTGGGCTTGCACCATCGCACGGGCGTTGCCGGGGTTGGTTTCAAGGTGCAGTACGCGGTTGGCGTGCGCGTAAAGGATAGGGTCGCTCTTGACCTGCTCGTAGCTGGGCAGACGCAACACTGTTTTGTCGCGCGGAGGCTGCTTGCTCTTGCTGCGCAGCGAGAGATTGGGCACAAACTGGATGGGCTGCACCACCGGCATTGCCGATTCAGCAGATTTTTGGCCTGTAGCGCAATCACCGCCTGCACTGGCAGCTCCTGAATTTGCAGCATCTTCTTTGGAGCAAGTCTGGCCCTGGGCCGCGGCTTGCTCGCTGGTGGTCATGTAGGGGTTGATGTGGGGTTCCACTACACCAGGCTCATCAACGATGGTGGAGTCCACCTCAAACCAGCCCTCTTCCGTCTCACGGCGCACAAAGGCGGTGCCGCGCACGTCGGTGATTTGCTCTACGGGTTCGCGCCGCGAAATGCGGTGCGCGACTTCGACCAAGGCACGCTCGGCATTGCCGTACAGCAGGATGTCGCACTTGCTATCGACCACGATGGACCGGCGTACTTTGTCGCTCCAGTAGTCGTAATGCGCAATGCGGCGCAGCGAACCTTCAATGCCACCCAGCACGATGGGCACATCCTTGAACGCTTCACGGCAGCGCTGGCAATACACAATCGCGGCGCGATCGGGGCGTTTGCCGCCCACATCGCCGGGCGTGTAAGCATCGTCACTGCGGATTTTGCGGTCCGCCGTGTAACGGTTGATCATGGAATCCATGTTGCCCGCTGTCACACCCCAGAACAGATTGGGTTTGCCCAGCGCCTTGAATGCCTCTGCGCTTTGCCAGTCCGGCTGTGCAATGATGCCCACGCGAAAGCCCTGCGACTCCAGCACGCGGCCGATGACCGACATGCCAAAGCTGGGGTGGTCCACATAGGCGTCGCCTGTCACCAAGATGATGTCGCAGCTGTCCCAGCCCAGCTGATCCATTTCTGCCCGGGTCATGGGCAAAAACGGCGCCGTGCCAAAGCGTTTCGCCCAGTAGGGGCGATAGCTGGTCAGCGGCTTGGCATCGCGCTGAAAAAAGGAAACATCAATCGGTGCGTTCATCGGGGGATTCGTGCGGGAAAATCTAACCCGACAGTTTACGTTTGCACTACCAACATTGGGGGCTGTAGGTCTATAGCACTGCGTCTTGGCCGTGCTTGCGTTACAAAGGCATTTCCCTCTCCCGTGAATGAATTCGCCATGAGCATCGTTGTCTTCCACATGCACAACCCCCAGCCCGAGGGCCAAACGCCCGAATGGCTGCCCCAATCCCTCGCCTACAGTGACAGCGAGATGAGCCAGGCACTGGCGCATTGCCAACAACTGCGCACCGATCCACGCAATGCCCATGTGTGCATCTCTTCAGAGCTGCGCGAGATGGTTGGCATCATGGGGGTTTCCGCCGTTGAAAATGGCCGCACTCCGGATGGCGAGGTGTACGACTGGAGCAAAGCGGGTCGCGCGGGCGCTGCGCGCCGCCGGTAATTTGAATAAAAAAGACCTGCAGCCCTTACTACAACTACGCAAGCAGCTACTATTTTTGATCCAGCGCTTTCCAGCCAAAATGCCGCAAGCCGGGCAACGCTGCTTGCGCTGCGGAATACCCTTCTTCCATGGCTTCTTTGGCGCGGTGAAAATCCAGCAAACCCATGTGGGCCAAACGCGGGGCAATCACCAGCTCCGGTGGGTCGCCCGCCATGCGGCTGCGCGTGATACGCATCTGCATGATGTTCACGCTGGTCATCACCACATCCAGCAGTGAAGGCACTTGCATCACATCCTCTTGTTTCAGGCCCGACACAGCAGATTGGCCCGGCATCCAGCTGCGCAAACCCTGCTGCAAACGGCTGATCCACGCGGCGCTTTGGGCTTCTGCCACCTCCGGAGGTTGCCCCGTGGGTGTGGCAGGCACGACCGCCAGCGGCCGCATGTGCCGGTGCACCAAGTCCGCATTCAAATCCACGGCAATCACAATGTCAGCCCCCATGGCGCGGGCCAGTGTCGATGGCACAGGGTTGACCAAGCCGCCATCCACCAGCAGGCGGCCCTCTCGCACCACCGGGGTAAACAAGCCGGGCAACGCGATCGAAGCACGCACCGCCTTGGCAATCGAGCCATGGCGCAGCCACACCTCAGCCCCTGAATGCAGGTCGGTGGCCACCGATGCGAAGGGAATGGCAGAGTCTTCAATGTCAAAGTCTGCAAAGTTGCGGCGCCAGAAATCGATCAGTTTTTCGCCCTTCAGCATGCCGCCCGACAGGTTGAAGTCCATAAAACCGAACACATCGCGCATGCCCAAGCTTTGCACCCACTCGGCAAAACGCTCCAGCTCACCGCCTGCGTAAGCCGCGCCCACCAGCGCACCGATGGACGAGCCGCAGACCACATCGGGCTTGATGCCCGCGTCTTCCAGCGCCTTGAGCACACCAATGTGCGCCCAGCCACGGGCAGAACCACTGCCCAACGCTAAACCAATCTTCGGTGCGCGCGGGGCCAGTGCCATTTAGAGATCCTTGCCTTGAAGTAATGCCAGCAGGCCCGCCTCATCCAGAACGGGCACACCCAGCTCTTGGGCTTTGGTGAGCTTGCTGCCCGCCTCCGCCCCAGCCACCACATAGCTGGTCTTTTTGCTAACCGAGCCACTGACCTTGGCGCCTGCGGCTTCCAGCAGCTCTTTGGCTTCATCACGCCCCATGGTGGGCAACGTGCCCGTCAGCACCACGGTTTTGCCTGCCAGAATTTGCGGAGCTTTTTCAGCGGGAGCGCCTTCCTCCCAGTGCACGCCACAGGCACGCAATTGCTCAACCACCTCGCGGTTGTGTGGCTGTGCAAAAAAGGTGTGAATGCTTTCGGCCACGACAGGGCCCACATCGCGCACTTGCATCAGTTGCTCCACACTCGCATCCATGATGGCATCGAGTAAACCAAAGTGGCGCGCTAGATCCTTGGCCGTGGCTTCACCCACATTGCGGATACCCAAACCAAACAAAAAGCGGTTCAAGGTCGTGTGCTTGGATTGCTCCAACGCATCCAACAGGTTCTGCGCAGATTTCTCCGCCATGCGGTCCAGCGCCGCCAAGCCTGATAAACCCAGTCGGTACAAATCAGGCAAGGTGCGCACCACCCCACCATCGACCAATTGGTCCACCAGCTTGCCACCTAAGCCCTCGATGTCCATGGCGCGGCGCGCGGCAAAATGCAAGATGGCTTCTTTGCGCTGCGCAGGGCAAAACAGCCCTCCCGTGCAGCGGTGGTTGGCTTCGCCTTTTTCACGCACCACGGCCGAGCCGCAAATCGGGCACTTTTTGGGCATCTGAAAGTTGGGCACATAGGCGGGGCGTTCGCCCGGCACTTTGCCCACCACTTCGGGAATGACATCGCCCGCACGCCGCACGATCACCGTGTCGCCCACCCGCACGCGCTTTTTACGTATTTCAAACAGGTTGTGCAAAGTGGCGTTGGTCACCGTCACGCCCCCCACACTCACGGGCGCCAAGCGCGCCACAGGTGTGAGCTTACCCGTACGCCCTACCTGTACATCCATGCCTTCCATGACGGTGGGCATTTCTTGGGCCGGGTACTTGTGCGCCACCGCCCAGCGCGGCTCACGCGTGACAAAACCCAGCTGACGCTGCAAGGCCAAGCTATTGACCTTGTAGACCACGCCATCAATTTCATAGGGCAAAGTGGCACGCTGTGCACCCAACTCGGCATGAAACGCTACCAACTCTGAAGCACCACGCGCAATGCGCACTTGGTCTGCAACCGGAAAACCCCAAGATTTCAATTGATGCAGCATGTCGTAGTGCGTGGCAAAGGAAGGGCCGCCTTGCGCAGCGGCCGTGACCTCACCCACGCCGTACGCAAAAAACGACAACGGCCGCTGCATGGCAATGTGCGAATCCAGCTGGCGCACCGACCCTGCTGCTGCATTGCGGGGGTTGGCAAACAACTTGCCACCAGCCGCCTCTTGCCGCGCGTTCAACTGGGCGAAGTCGGCACGGCGCATATAGACCTCGCCGCGCACTTCCAGTACCGGAGGCACCTCGGCCGCCGCCAGCACCCAGGGAATTTGACGAATGGTGCGAATGTTGTGGGTGACGTCTTCACCCACCTCTCCGTCGCCACGTGTGACGGCATGCACCAAGCGGCCGTTTTCGTAGCGCAGATTCATGGCCAGGCCATCAAACTTCGGCTCGGCCACATATTCCACGGCAGGCGCGCTCTCGTCCAGCTCCAGCTCACGGCGAATGCGCGCGTCAAAAGCTTCCGCACCTGTGGCCTCGGTGTCGGTTTCCGTGCGAATGGAGAGCATGGGCACCACATGGCGCACGGGCTTCAGCCCCTCCAAAATCGCACCAATCACACGCTGCGTAGGTGAATCTGGCGTCAGCAGTGCCGGGTATGCGCCTTCAAGGGCTTGCAGTTGCTGAAAAACCCGGTCGTACTCCCCATCGGGAACGCTCGGCGCATCTTGCACATAGTATTCATGCGCCCATTGCTGCAATTGGCTGCGCAGCGCCTGCACTTTAGCTACTACAGCTTTAGGAGCTGCAGGCGCAGGCTGCTCGGGCGTTGCATCGCCAAAAAGATCCAAATTCACACAGTAACCGTTTTAGTTAAACAAGCGGCGCGCCAGCATTGAGCCAGCAGAAAGCTCACGGCTGTCCAGCTTGTCATAGAGCTTGCCCAGATCGGCAGCGATAGGGTCTAGCACCGTGGGCACCAGCTGGTAGCCGTTTTGGTCGCACAGCATGCCATCCATGCCTTCACACAGCTGCTGCACCACTTCGCGCAAACGCGCAAACGGCTCTTCAGTACGTGGCACCTGGGGCACATCCAGGCTCAGCCAGACTTCATGTACAGCTGTCTGGTCCAAATTGTCTGCCTGTGCGGCTTGTGCGTCGTAGGCCAAGGTGAGCAAGGGGGCATGTCCCGGCGTTGCAGACGGCAATTGCATGCGACCCGGCATGGCGGCCGATACAAAGGCAGCCGCAGCCGCATGCTGCTCGATATAACCGGGGCTCCACGCGGCACGGCGCGGGCGCAGCATGAAGCTCAGTTGGGCATCGTGCTCGCTCGCAAACTGATCCAGTTCACGGGCGCGGCTGACCTCATGCAGCATGTCAGGCAAATCAACGGCGGCGTTCAACGCATCGCCAAAGCCTTGTACCTTGGCCACAAACTCGGAAAACTCGATCTCGTTGAGCGCGCCCAAGCGATTTGCCAGCTGCACACCACCTTGAAAGGCTGAGTAACGCTGGCCTGCGCGCACGGTTTCCCATTCGCCAGACGCCGCGTTCAAGCCTTCAATACGAAACTGCTTGCTGCCTGCACGGCGTGTGGTGGGCTGCACCATCAACGCGGCATCACCCGTCACCACGTGCTCTACGCGGATGGGGGCAATGGCATCAATCAAACCATCCAACGCCAGCTTGCGCTCTGCACTGTGCTGGGCCGAGCGCGCCGCTGACTCTGGGGGAATGCTCGCAACACCTGCATCCGCATCTGCAGCAGGCGATGCATCCAAAGCAGCATCTGCAGCGAATGCATACCCCTCTTCTTGCGGCGTGTGGGCACGATCAAACATGGGATCATCCAGCGGTGCGTGCGCATGCTGGGCTTGGTTGGTCACATCCACACCATCCAGCGCCGGGTCAAAGCGTGAGAGCCCTTCGCCCAATCGCGTTTCCGCGTCGGCACGTTTGGGCGCATTGCGACGGTACAGCCATGTGTTATAGGCCACGATCAGACCCAGCAGGATCACGCCCGCCACGGCCAAACTGATTTGAAGGGTACTCATGGAATTGCTTTGTCCCGTTATCCATACTCAGGCGTGGGCCATGGACAGGGCAGATTCCATATCCACAGCCACGATGCGCGAGACACCTTGCTCTTGCATCGTCACACCAATCAATTGTTGCGCCATTTCCATGGCAATCTTGTTGTGACTGATGAACAGGAACTGGGTTCCCCGGCTCATGCTGGCCACAAGTTTGGCATAGCGCTCGGTATTCGCATCGTCCAAGGGGGCATCCACCTCATCGAGCAAGCAAAACGGTGCAGGATTTAGCTGGAAGATGGCAAACACCAGCGCAATCGCGGTCAAGGCTTTCTCGCCACCCGAGAGCAAATGGATGGTCTGGTTCTTTTTGCCCGGTGGCTGCGCAATCACCTGCACGCCCGAATCCAGAATTTCATCGCCCGTAATCACCAGCTTGGCCTGTCCACCACCAAACAGCTCGGGGAACATGCGCCCGAAGTGCTCATTCACGGTATTGAACGTGCCCGACAGCAGCTCACGCGTTTCGTTGTCAATCTTCTTGATCGCGTTTTCGAGGGTGCTCATGGCCTCGGTCAAGTCTGCCATCTGCGCATCCAGGAAGGTCTTGCGCTCCTTGGCCAGTTGCAGCTCTTCCAGCGCCGCCAAATTGACGGCACCCAGCGCTGCAATTTCACGGTGCAGCCGATCAATCTCGCTTTGCAGGCCGTGCAGCTTGACATTGCCTTCCAGAATGGACTGCGCCACGGCCGCCAGATCAGCGCCCGCCTCGGCCAGTTGCTGCTCGTACTGCGCACTGCCCAGCGAGGCCGCCTGCTCTTTGAGCTGAAATTCTGTGATGCGCGCACGCATGGGCTCCAAAGCTCGCTCAATCTGTACGCGCCGTTCATCGCTGGCGCGCAGCTTGTTAGTCAGGTCTTCGTAGTCGCTGCGGCAAGTGGCTACCGCCTGTTCGCGCTCCATCTTGAGTGCCAAGGCATCTTGCAGACCACCTTGCGCTGCAGCGTCGTTCAAACGCCCCTGCTCTGCCAACGCGCGCTCACGCTCTTCAAGCAAAGCCTTGGTTTGCTGCTCCGCAGTCTCCAGCGTGCGCTGCAGTTCGCCTTGGCGGGCCTGCATGCTGCGCTGGCTGAATGTGGCCTCTTGGGCGCGGCGCTCCAAAGTACGTAACTGTTCGCGGCTTTCGGCCAGCTTGCGCTCGGCCTCGATCACCTTGTCATCCAACTGCGCATGCAACTCCTGGCTGTCAGCCAATTGCATGTCCAATTCTTCAAAGCGTGCCTCTGCCGCCACGGCGCGTTCTTGCAAATCATCCAGCGATGCCTGCACCTCGGCCACATCTGCTTCGATCTGTGCCGTGCGTGCACGCGCTTGCTCTGCCTGTTGGGTCAGGCGCAGCATGTCCACCTGCAGCTCGTGCGCAGACTGCTTGGACTCCGACGCTTCACGGCGCGCCGTCACCAATCGCTGCGAGGCATCGGCATACGCTGCTTCCGCCTTCACCAAGGCCGAGCGGGTTTCTTCACTGATCAGGGCCTGGGCGCGCAATTCTTTTTCAAGATGCTCAATTTCCTGCGCCCGTGCCAGCAAGCCGGATTGCTCCGAATCCTGCGCGTAAAAGCTCACACTGTGCGCCGTCACCGCATGCCCGGTGGGCACGTAAATGGTCTCACCCGCCAAAAGCTGTGCGCGCTGGTTCAGCGCCTCGTCCAGAGTTTGGGCGGTGTAGCAGCCCGCCAACCACTCACAGAGCAGCGCTTTCAGGCCTGCATCGGATACACGCAACAAATCGGCCAGCAGCGGCAAGCCTTTGCTGCTGAGCGCCACACTGGTATCTGGTTTGGAATAAAAAGCCAAGCGCGCAGGCGGTGCATCTTTGGCTGCTGCACCCAGGAAACCACGCACCATGTCCAGCCGACTGACTTCTAGCGCACCCATGCGCTCGCGCAAAGCGGCTTCTAGGGCATTTTCCCAGCCACTTTCAACCGCAATCCGCGTCCACAACCCCTGCAGGCTCTCCAGCCCATGCTGCGCCAGCCAGGGCTGGAGCTTGCCGTCGGTCTTGACTTTTTCCTGCAAGGCTTTGAGCGCGTCCATACGCGCAGACAGCTCTGCTTGCCGGGTGGTTTCGGCGTTGAGCGATTGCTGGCGCGCACGGCGCTCGTCATCCAATTGGGGCACGCTGTCTTGCAACTCGACCAAGGCAGCTTCTGCCATTTCTGCCATTTCCGCGGCGTCTTGGTACTGGGCCGTCACCTGCTGCAGGCGAGCCTCATCTGGCGTAGCCAAGGCATTGCGGTCATTGTGCAAGCGCTCCAAGCGGCCTTCGTGCTGGCGATTTTGTTCGTTGATGCTGCGCTGCTCTGCGGCTAGCACCTGGATTTGCTGCTGCACCTGCACCACTTGCTGGCGCTGGGTGTTGGCTTTGTTCTGCATTGTGCGCAAAGCGTCTTCCAGGTCTGGAAGTCGCAGGCTTTGCTCTTCCAGCTGCGCAGCCAGCATTTCTGCCTGCTCTTCCGCATCCATGCCGTTGGCAGCCAGGTTTTCCAATTCGGCGTGCGCATCATCTTTGCGCTGCGCCCACTGGGTAATTTGCTCGGCCAGCTGCTGCATGCGCTGCTCTACGCGCTGGCGACCTTCAACCACATAGCGGATTTCCGCCTCCAGCTTGCCGACTTCGGCCGTGGCCTCGTACAAACGGCCTTGGGCTTGGTTAACCTTGTCACCCGCTTCGTAGTGCGCTTGCCGGATGGCTTCCAGATCCGCCTCAATGTGGCGAATTTCGGCCACACGGCTTTCCAGATCGTTGACCGCCTGCAGCCCTTCTTGGCGAATCTTGGTCAGATCCCCTTCGGCGTCTTGCTTCTTCAAAAACCACAGCTGGTGTTGTTTGAGCGTGGCACTGCCTTGCAAGGTGTTGTATTGGGCAGCTACCACCGCCTGCTTTTCCAGCTTGTCGAGATTGGCATTCAACTCGCGCAGGATGTCTTCGACCCGCGTCAGGTTCTCACGCGTGTCAGAAAGTCGGTTCTCGGTTTCGCGGCGGCGCTCTTTGTACTTAGAGACACCGGCTGCTTCTTCCAGAAAAAGACGCAACTCTTCCGGCCGCGATTCAATGATGCGGCTGATCGTGCCCTGGCCAATGATGGCATAGGCCCGTGGCCCCAGACCCGTGCCCAAAAACACATCCTGGACATCGCGCCGACGCACAGGTTGGTTGTTGATGAAATATGAGCTGTTGCCATCGCGCGTCAGCACGCGTTTGACGGCAATTTCGGTGAACTGGCCCCATTGGCCGCCCGCGCGATGATCGCTGTTGTCAAACACCAGCTCCACGCTGGAGCGGCTGGCAGGCTTACGGTGCGTGGTGCCGTTAAAGATCACATCCTGCATGCTCTCGCCACGCAACTCGCTGGCCTTGCTTTCACCCAGCACCCATCGCACGGCATCCATGATGTTGGACTTACCGCAGCCATTGGGGCCCACTACACCCACCAGCTGACCAGGCAGCAGAAAATTGGTGGGCTCGGCAAAAGATTTGAAGCCTGAAAGCTTGATGGAGTTAAGGCGCACGGAGGTTAGGACTCAGCAGCAAACGAAGCAGCGGGTGAATTGAAAGGGGATGATAACGCGCCCCGTTACAAGCACCGAGATGGCACCTGCAACGAGTTTGTAACAAAAATGGCTTTGACGCAGAGCTGGTAAGCGTTGAAAGCTCTACATTCAGGAGCTTGTGTAGATCACCACAGTGTGCTGCATTGACCCAGCACACGGTTGTTAACTTTAGCGGGAAAGCACGGCTTAACCCGCTTCACTCAGCGTTTTGCCCTTGGCGCCATAAGCCAGTGTCCAAGCTTCAAAATCCGCCGCAGGTTGGGGGCGGCTAAAGTAAAAACCTTGCCAGTAGCTGCAGCCATTTTTTGCCATAAACACCCGCTGTGCTTCGGTCTCCACACCTTCGGCAATGACCTGCAATCCCAAGCTGTTGCCCAGGGCAATGATGGAGCGCGCAATGGCCGCATCATTGGTGCTGGTCACCACTTCGCGCACAAAGCTCTGATCGATCTTGAGTTTGTCCAGCGGCAAACGCTTGAGGTAGCTGAGCGACGAATAACCAGTGCCAAAGTCATCGAGCGAGAACATCACGCCCATGGTCTTGAGTTGCACCATTTTTTGAATGGTGTCTTCCACATCGGTCAGCAGCATGCCTTCGGTCAACTCCAGCTCCAACAGGTCTGGCTTGGCACCCGTGACCTGCAACGCCTGCTGCACCTGCTCGACAAAATTGGGCTGGTAAAACTGGCGCGGACTCACATTCACCGACATGGTCAACTCTGCCAGCGCCGGGTTGCGTGACCAATGCTCCAGCTGGCGGCAGGCGGCATACAGCACCCATTCGCCCAACGGCAAGATCAAGCCAGACTCTTCCGCCGTGGGCACAAACATACCGGGCGGAATAAACCCTTTGGTCGGGTGCTTCCAGCGCAGCAACGCCTCTGCACCAATGACCTTGTCGCGTTGCACTTGGGGTTGGAAAAACAGGTCAAACTCATGGCGCTCCAAGGCCAAGCGCATGTCTTTTTCCATCTCCACGCGCGCGCTGACCGCTTTTTGCATGCTGGGATCAAAAAACTGCAGGGTGTCGCGCCCTGCGCTTTTGGCTTGGTACAGCGCCAAATCCGCACGTTTGAGCAGTTCCTCAACGGAATCGCCAGGGCCACAGAACATCACCGCGCCCATGCTGACGGTGACGTGAAAGTCTTGGTTGCCCAGATAAAATGGTGTGCGCAAGGCTTCCAAAATAGAGCGCCCCATTTGTTCGGTGTACCGCCCGGCCTCCAGGGGGTCTGAAGGCAAATCCTCCAGCACCACGGCAAACTCATCGCCACCCTGGCGTGCCAGGGTATGCCTGCCTGCAATGCAATTGCTCAGCCGTGTGGCAACCAAGCGCAGCAAGGCGTCGCCATGCTGGTGCCCCAGGGTTTCGTTGAGCGATTTGAAGTTATCAATGTCCAGCAGCAGCAATGCGCCACGGCCTGCCTGGCCGCGCTGGCTGCGTGTCAGCGCCTCGCTCAGGCGGTCCAGCAGCAGGCGGCGGTTGGGCAGCTGCGTCAAGTTGTCGTAAAAGCCCAGCCAGCGAATTTCCGCCTCTGCAGCTTTGCGCTGTGTGATATCGACAAAGCTCAAAAGAATGCGTCCGCCCAAGAATCGGCCAGAAACCTCCATCGTCAGCTCTTGGCCACTCTTGCTGCGCAGCAAATATTCCATGGCGGGCATGTTCATGCCGGTGGGCACCACTTCGCAGCGACCGATATTCAGGCGTTGCAACAGGGTGGCGTGCTGCTGCGCATCCACACACAGGTGGCGCCACAGTGCAGATTCATCTGCCACATCGCATTGCTCCCAGCCTGTCATGACTTCAAACTGGTGGTTAACAAACTCAATATTGCCAACCGGCCCCACCACCACCAGCCCGACCGGCATGTAGCGCAGCATTTCGCTGGAATAGGCTTCACGCGCTTGCAACTGCTCTTGCAGCAAACGGCGCTCTGTGACATCCATCAACAAGACAATATGACGCCCCACAGCACGGCCACCTGCATTGAGCAATGGTGACACCCAAATTTCAGCCCAAATCACGCCACCATCCGCACGCAGCATGCGCTGAGTGCTCACAAAATTAGGCAAACGCCCACTGGTCAACAACCGTTCCAGGCGCTCACACTCTGCGCGGTCATCGGGATGAATGCGTTCATAAATCGTCATGGTGTCCAGCGCTTCCAAGCTGAATCCCACCACATCGGCAAAGCGCGCATTGACGCTCAGATAACGTCCCGTGGCAGGCTCAATCTCTGCCACACCCACTGCTGTCTGGTTGAACAAGGCCTTGAGCCGGTCTGTACGTTCGCTCAGCAAGTTGTGTTTGGCCTCTGCCTGAATTTGCGCACGCAGACGTTGCAAAGAAAGCAACAGCACGACAGCCGCCAGCAACAATGTGGCCCCTAAGGTACTTGTGCCAATAATGGTGGGAAATGAACGCTCCACATCCGACAGGACAGAGCCGTTGGAGGCGAACTCCAGCGACCACATGCGCCCCCAGATCACAATCGCTTTTTTGACCCGCGGTGTCGAGGGCGACAGCGTGTCCCAGCCCTGTGAGGCATAAATAGGTTGACCCGCTTGGCGGGATGGAAAACCATCAGGCAACACCCCCACATCCTCAATCGAGACCAAGGTATGAGGGAGCATGCCGCGTGCCAGAAAATGCACCATCATGCGCTCTAAATTCACGCTGAGGTTCAACACCCCGGTCAGTTGCCCTTGCTCGCCTGCCGCTGCTGCTGTACGCAAAGGCACACTGATCAAAACCCCCGTGGCCTCGTTCTTGGTTTCAGGCATGACCAAGGGCGCACTCATGACTGGCCCTGCCGTGTTTTGCAGGCTTTCGATCAGTGCTTTGACCGAGGGGTGGGTCTCGGCATCAATGCCCCGCAAGGCACGCCGAGCGCTCAAGGGCCACACATCGTCCACGATGTAGTAGTCCGCCTGCGCCAAAGACGGCGCAGGCATTTGACTTTCATCCACACGTTGCTGTGCAGAGGCCTCTCGCAGCAATCGCTCACGGTATGCCGCATAGTCTGTGGCATCCATGCGCCGTATCAGGCTGAGCGCCTCCAGGCCTGGGTAGCGAAAAGCCGGGTCTTGGGTCAGCTTGGATGCCGCAAACACATCATGGGCCGGGACATCCTTCATCTCGAGAATGGCCTTCATGCCATGCACGATGTCGCCATAGGCGTAAAACCGTTGTGCAACCGATGCACTGAACATTTCTGCCTGCTGATCCAGCCGCTCCTGTGCCGTATGCACCTGCCGGTCTTCCAAGGTTTGCCACAGACCTATGCTTAACGCGCAGCCAAAAGCCAGCACAGCGACTGTAGGCCACCATGTTTGCAGCCGCTGTTGAAGTTTGGAACGTGATTTCATTGGCAAGGCAGAAAAAAGAAGGAAAACGGCGAGACCTGCCAGCGATTGCTAACAAAGATTAACCAGCACAGGAGCATAACCCTGCTATAGCCCCTGTTACAACAATCTCGGTCGCTAAATGAGAGAAGTAAACCAAGGTCAAATCGGCCTTAACTGGGCAGGATGCTCCAGCGCCAGCTGTTTCAACATGCGCCACACCGTCTGAATGCGGGCAACGCCTTTGGCCTCTTGGGGCATGGACATCCAAAACGTACGCTCGAACCTGGCTGCCTCTGGCAGCACCCGCTGCAGCAAAGGATCACGGTCGGCCAAGAATGCGGGCAACACGGCCAGACCGGCACCCGCGCGAACAGCTTCGTACTGCGCAGCAATGCTGGTGCTGCGAAAGACAAAATGTGTGGGTTTGTACAGCTGGCCCAGCAATTGCAGCTCTTTGGAAAACAGCAAGTCATCCACATAGTGAATGAACTGGTGGTGGCGCAAGTCTTCACTGGCACGCACCAGCGGTTTGCGCGCCAGATATTGGCGCTCTCCATATAAGTACAGGTGGTAGTCTGCCAGTTTGCTGACCACCACCGTGCCCCGCTTGGGGCGTTCCAACGAAATCACGATATCGGCCTCACGCCGTGACAAGTGCATCAACCGTGGCAAGGCCAGCAAATCCACGGACAACTTCGGATATTGCTGGGCCATCAACGCCAAGGGAGCGGCCAACAACTGCACGCCAAAGCCCTCCGTGACCCCGACGCGCACCAATCCGGCCACGGACGTGGACTCTGAAGCAGTTTGCTGCGCCAGATGCTCAATGCCGCGCACCGCTTTTTCCATGCTCTGCGCGACAGGTAGCAGCTGGCGCCCCGCCTCGCTGAGCTTGTGCCCCGAGGCTTCTCGCACAAACAGGGGGTGGCCCATTTGCTGCTCCAGTGCCTGAATACGGCGTGCCACCGTGGTGTGCTCCACCTCCAGCGCACGCGCCGCCCCCGCCAACGTGCCGGTTTGAGCCAAAGCCGCAAAAAAACGCAAGTGATCCCAGTCCATGCCCACAGTTTGCCTGTGCATTTTTGCAAAGCCAAGGTGCGTAAACGCGTATTGCCCAAGCAGATTTGCACATCTACGATGGCCCAAATGGCTTCTAAAGGCCAGCCACAACCTTCAACTAGGAGACAAATCCAATGAACGCACCCACTTCTTCGAATGTGCTGGCCCCTACCGTCAAGCTGCTGATCAACGGCCAGCTGGTGGAATCAAAGACCACGCAATGGCGCAATGTGGTCAACCCCGCTACGCAAGAAGTCTTGGCTCGTGTGCCTTTTGCTACGCCCGAAGAAATCAATCTGGCCGTCAGCAACGCCAAGGAAGCGTTCCAAACTTGGAAAAAAACCCCGATTGGCACGCGCGCACGCATTTTCCTGAAGCTGCAGCAACTCATTCGCGAAAACATGAAAGAGCTGGCCGCCATCTTGACGGCCGAGCAAGGCAAGACGCTGCCCGATGCCGAAGGCGACGTGTTCCGCGGTCTGGAAGTGGTGGAACACGCGGCCAGCATTGGCAACCTGCAACTGGGCGAGCTGGCCAACAACGTGGCCAATGGTGTGGACACCTATACCCTGAACCAACCGCTGGGCGTGTGCGCGGGCATCACCCCCTTCAACTTCCCGGCGATGATTCCGCTGTGGATGTTCCCCATGGCGATTGCAACCGGCAACACCTTCGTGCTCAAGCCCTCGGAGCAAGACCCCATGGTGACCATGCGCCTGTGCGAGCTGGCACTGGAAGCTGGCGTGCCTCCCGGCGTGCTGAACGTGATCCACGGCGGTGAAGACGCAGTGAATGCCATTTGCGACCACCCCGATATCAAGGCCATCAGCTTTGTCGGTTCCACCAAGGTCGGTACCCACGTCTACAACCGCGCCAGCCTGAACGGCAAGCGTGTGCAGTGCATGATGGGCGCCAAAAACCATGCCATCGTCATGCCTGATGCCAACAAAGATCAGTCTTTGAACGCCTTGGCCGGTGCGGCCTTTGGCGCTGCAGGCCAGCGCTGCATGGCACTGTCGGTGGTGGTACTGGTGGGTGAAGCCCAGAAATGGATTCCCGACCTGGTCGCCAAGGCCAAAACCCTAAAAGTCTCTGGCGGCACCGAAGCAGCCACCGATGTCGGCCCCGTCGTCAGCTGCGCCGCACTGTCACGCGTGGAAAGCCTGATTGAGCGCGGCATTGCCGACGGCGCAGTGCTGGAACTGGATGGCCGTAAGCCCCAAGTGGCAGGCTACGAAAAGGGCAACTTTGTGGGACCGACCATTTTCAGTGGTGTCAAACCCGGCATGAGCGTGTACGACCAAGAGATTTTTGGTCCCGTGCTGTGCATTGTGGCGGCCGACAACATCGACCAAGCCATTGAGTTCATCAACGCCAACCCCAACGGCAACGGCACTGCCATCTTCACCCAGTCGGGCGCTGCTGCGCGCAGATTCCAGGAAGACATCGATGTGGGCCAGGTCGGCATCAACGTGCCAATTCCTGTGCCTGTGCCCTTGTTCTCGTTCACCGGCAGCCGGGCTTCCAAGCTGGGCGATCTGGGCCCTTATGGCAAGCAAGTGGTCATGTTCTACACCCAGACCAAGACCATCACGGCCCGCTGGTTTGATGACAGCACCACCAGCCAAGGCGTGAACACCACCATCAGCCTCAAATAAAGCGCTGCGCACCATCCAGGCTCTGAGATGATCGAACGCATGCGTTTGAACCTCTCATCCTTGGCGGTGCTAACCGCTTTGCTGTTGCCTGGCACCAGCTTTGCCCAAGCAGGTGCGCCGTGTGACACGCAATCACACAGCGTGGAAAGCCGCAATGCCTGCGCCATTCAGCACTTTCAGCAAGCCGACACAGCGCAGAACATTCTGTACGGCGATGTGATGCGGGCGCTGTCGGCGCACGAGCGCCCCGCATTGCGCAAAGACCAGAACGCGTGGACCCGGCAGCGCAACCAAACCTGCAAGGCCCGCCACGCGGCTGATGAACGGAGCGATGCATGGCCACAGCTATTGCATGACTGCCTGAGCGCCGAAACGCAAGCCCGCCGCACCACCCTGCTGCACTGGCTGCACCACGGGCGTGGAGCGGATTAGCCTGAAGGCTAATCACCCCCCAAAACAACAACGATCGACCAGGAGACAACGCCATGGACTTTGAACTCACCGAAGACCAGCGCGCCTTTGCCGACACAGCGCGCCAGTTTGCGCAAACCGCCCTGGCGCCCCACGCCGCGCACTGGGATGCACAAGGCATTTTCCCTCGCGAAGCGATTGCCCAAGCCGGTGAACTGGGCTTTTGTGGCCTGTACGCCCCCGAAAATGCTGGTGGTCTGGCCCTGCCCCGCCTGGATGCCACGCTGGTGTTTGAGGAAATGGCCGCCGTAGACCCCAGCACCACCGCCTTCATCACCATCCACAACATGGCCACCTGGATGCTGGGCACCTGGGCCACCGATGCGGTGCGCGTGGAATGGGGCGAGGCGCTGACCAGCGGCAGCAAGCTGGCAAGTTATGCTCTGACCGAGCCCGGCGCAGGTTCAGACGCCGCTTCGCTCAAAACGCGGGCAGAGTTGGTGGGCCACGAATACGTGATCAACGGTGCCAAAGCTTTCATCAGCGGTGCAGGCAGCACCGATGTGCTGGTGCTCATGGCACGCACGGGCGCGGCGGCATCGGGCTCAGCCGGCATCAGCGCGTTTGCGGTGCCCGCCAATCTGACCGGCATCAGCTACGGCAAAAAAGAAGAAAAAATGGGCTGGAACAGCCAGCCCACGCGGGTCATCAATTTTGACAATGTGCGCATTCCAGCCAACCATTTGCTGGGCCAGGAAGGCGAAGGCTTCAAGATTGCCATGAAGGGGCTGGATGGCGGGCGCATCAACATCGCCACCTGCTCCGTGGGCGCGGCCCAAGGTGCGCTCACGCAGGCACAGCAGTACATGCAAGAGCGCAAACAGTTCGGCAAATCGATTGCCAGCTTTCAGGCCCTGCAGTTCAAGCTGGCCGATATGGCGACCGAGTTGGTGGCTGCGCGCCAAATGGTGCGACTGGCCGCCAGCAAGCTGGATGCGGGTGCGCCCGATGCATCGACCTACTGCGCCATGGCCAAACGCTTTGCCACCGATGCCGGATTCATGGTCTGCAACGAAGCCCTGCAACTGCACGGCGGCTATGGCTATCTGCGAGACTTTCCGCTGGAGCGTCTGGTGCGTGACGCACGCGTGCACCAGATTCTGGAAGGTACGAACGAAATCATGCGCGTCATCATTGCGCGGCGCATGCTGGACGGGGACGCACCCGAGGCGATTCGCTAAATTCCATCGGCACATTTCAATAAACATAGCTGCCTGCGCTAGTCCCACTTACGCAAAAGCCCGATTTGACTCAATTATCTGCACATGCCTGCCAAACCGTTGTCTGACGAAACCCTCTACCTGATCGACGCGGTACGCAGCGCGCTGGAGGGCTGCAGTGATGTGCAGGAAAAACGCATGTTTGGCTGTCACGTCTTCATGGTGAACGGCAAGCTGTGTCTGGGTGTGGAAGGCGATGAAGTACTGGTGCGCCTGCTGCCCGCCACGCACGCCGAAGTGGCAGAAATGCCCGGTGTACGCCCACTTTCCAGCAAGGGTTTGATGGATGGCTACTTCTACATTGGCCCATCCGCTTATGCCACACGGGAACAGTGGCAGCACTGGATCGATGCTGCTTTGGCCTACAACCCGCTCGCCAAGGCTTCGCCCAAAAAAAAGCGCAAAGCCCCGCCTGCAGCAGCCCCACCCACACTAACAGGCCAAGGCTTGGCCAAGTCGAAGGGGCAAACCAGTGCCAGCGGCGCTGTCCGTGCACGTACCAAGCCCCTAGCAGCCGCTCCCGTGCGCAAGCACTCCGTGTTTGATGACGACGACTTGCTGTAGCCCGCACAGCACGCGCAGTCAGCCGCCCATTCACCCAGGAAACGCGCCATGGCACTTCGCATCGTTCCACTTGAGGCCCCTAGCGTCACCGGTGAGGATTGGTGCATTGGCACGGTGCGCCGCGCGAGTGAATTTGCCTGCCACCAGGACCATGGCACTGGAGTCACACCGCATGCACGACGCCAAGCAAACCGCCAAAGCCATCATGCTGTGGACGCAGTTTGCGCAACATAGATTGAAAGCCTTTTAGCCTTCTAACGCAGACACAGCAATTACTTTTAGCTATCAAACCCGCAATTACAACCACCCTAAGGAGACAACACATGACCACCATTGCATTCATCGGTTTGGGCAATATGGGCGGCCCCATGGCCGTCAACCTCAAAAAAGCCGGGCACGACGTGCGCGTGTTTGACCTGTCCAAAGATGCTGTGGCCAAGCTGGTGGCCGAGGGGGCTACCGCAGCTTTCAGCGCGCAAGATGCCGTCCAAGGCGCCAAAGTGGTAGTCACCATGCTGCCCGCCAGCCAACATGTAGAAGCCTTGTTTTTGGGCAAAGACGGAGCACCCGGCTTGCTGACCGCGATTGCCAAGGACACGCTGGTCATCGACAGCTCCACGATTGCGGCCGCCACCAGTCTGAAAGTGGCCAAAGCCGCAGACGCGGCAGGCATTGACTTTATCGACGCGCCCGTCTCCGGCGGCACGGGCGGTGCGATTGCCGGCACCTTGACCTTCATGGTCGGCGCGACCGCGTCGCAGCTGGAACGCGCCAAGCCTTATCTGGAAAAAATGGGCGCCAACATCTTCCACGCAGGTGCTGTCGGCGCAGGCCAGACCGCCAAGATCTGCAACAACATGCTACTGGGCATTCTGATGGTGGGCACCAGCGAGGCGATTGCGCTGGGCGTAGCCAACGGGTTGGACCCCCAAGTGCTGAGCGAAATCATGCGCCGCAGCTCGGGCGGCAACTGGGCGCTGGAAAAGTACAACCCCTTCCCTGGCGTGCATGAGGCTGCGCCGGCCAGCAAAGGCTATGCCGGTGGTTTTGGCACCGACTTGATGCTCAAAGACCTGGGTCTGGCACAAGAAAACGCCATCCACACCCAATCCAGCACCCCGCTGGGCGGCATGGCACGCGCTATTTATGCGGCGCACAGCATTGCGGGGCATGGCAAAGAAGACTTCTCCAGCGTTATCAAGCTGCTGCAGAAGAAGGCATAACACCTAAGAGCGTCCCGCTGCACCGATGGCGCGGGACGCGTTTTTCGCTTTTCACGGGCCCTGCGCAGAGTTAGGCCTACGTCAACGCAATGCAGCATTTGCCTTTAATTGGTACTGCAATCGGTGCGCTTTGGCATACAGTCTCTGATGCGCGCTACAAAAAAGCGGCGATTCACCATCATGCCGCGCACACAGCCCAACAACGAACCGCGGGTTGCCGATCGAAATGCGGCGTGACACCGCAGACAGTGCGCTAGGTACGCCAAGGCGAAGCAGCGACGTATCGAGCACCAAGTGAGCGGTGCGTACCACCACTAAGAAGTATCCGAAAGCTGAGTGCATGCTCTGCCTGCACTCAGCGGCCACCTTGTGGCCAGCAGCGCACGCCCAGAGCCGCCAGAGCAAAGACACTGGCCATCAGCACCACACCCATCCAGCCTGCATAGGCCAGCACCCAGCTGCCCAGTGCAGCGCCCCCTGCCATGCCCACAAACATGCCGGTAAACAGCAGCGCATTTAGGCGGCTGCGCGCCTCGGGGGCAATGCCGTAAACGATGGTCTGGTGCGCCACCAGCGTGGCCTGCACGCCAAAGTCAAACACCACCGCAGCCGCCACAATCAGCACCAGTTGGCCCGTGGCACCCAGCCAAGGGGCCAGCGCCATGCTGGCAAAGGCCACTGCCGCCAGTGCTGCGCCCATCCGCGTGACGATCTCAGGGCCACGGCGGTCAGCCACACGTCCGGCCAAGGGTGCGGCCAAAGCACCTGCAGCGCCTGCCAGCCCCAGCGATCCTGCCACCGCAGCCCCCAGATGGAACTGGTCATGCAACATCACAGCCAGCGTGGACCAGAACGCACTGAACCCCACAGCCAGCAGCCCCTGGGCCAGCGCCGCGCGGCGCAAAGCCCCGTGCTGGCGCCACAAGTCGAGCATGGAGCGCATCAGCGCAGGCCAGCCCAGCTGGGTGGTGGGCGCAAAGTGCGGCAGCCCCCGCCACACGGCCAGTGTCAGCACCGCCATGGCCAGCGCAGCCAGCAGGTACATGCTGCGCCAGCCCCATTGCTGCGCCACCAGCCCGCTCACCACGCGCGACAGCAAAATGCCCAGCAGCAAACCCGTCATCACCGTGCCCACCATGCGCCCGCGCTGGGAAGTCGGGGCCAAGGTGGCCGCTGCGGGCACCACGTCTTGCGCCATCGTGGCGGCCAGCCCAATGCCCAGACTGGCCAGCAGCAAGCTGGGCATGTTCGGCGCCAAGCCACTGGCCAGCAGGGTCAGCACCAGCGCCCCCGCCTTGATCAAGATGATGCGGCGGCGGTCAAAACGGTCACCCAGCGGCGCCAGCAACAAAATGCCCAGCGCGTAGCCCAGTTGCGTCAGCGTGGGCACCCAGCCCACGGTGCTGCCCGGTGCCTGCATGTCGGCACCCAACACGCCCAGCATGGGCTGGCTGTAGTACAGCGAGGCCACACTGACACCCGCAGCCGTGGCCAGCAAGAGCAGCAACGCGGCAGACACTGTGGTGCCCTCCTGCGCTGCCGTTGATTTATACGAAAACTGAATAGATGACATGGTATGCACAATCTCAAACACTATGAATAATGCATAGTTTGCGCAGATGGCCATTGCCTTGGTAGTGGGTTGGCGCGCAGATTTGCTATACGCTAAACGCATGAACACACCCACTCTTGCTGGCAGTGACCGCATTGAATTGATGCACACCCTGGTGCGCATCGTGGAATCCGGCAGCCTGTCTGCTGCCGCGCAGCAGTTGGGCACCACCCAACCCACGGTCAGCCGCCGCCTGCAAACGCTGGAACGCACGCTGGGTCTGCGCCTGCTGCAGCGCTCCACCCACGGCATGAAACTGACCGCCGATGGGGAGCGCTGTTACGGCCATGCCAAATCGCTGGTCAATGAATGGCAGGCGCTGGAGGTCGATTTGCGCGGCACGCAAGACGTCCCACGCGGCACTTTGCGCGTGGTGGTGCCCCACGCTTTCGGCCAAGACCAGCTGATGGTGCCGCTGCTGGACTACCTCGCCCGCTACCCCGAAGTCCAAGTGCAATGGTTGCTGCAAGACCGCCGCCCGGACTTTATTGCCGAAGGTATTGACTGCGCTATCCAGGTGGGGGCGGTGCAAGACCCCGCCGTGATTGCTCTGCGCTTGGCCGAAGTGCCGCGCATTGTGGTGGCCGCGCCGGCACTGGCTGCGCAGCATCCGCCTGCCGAACAAGCCACAGATCTGGCTACCTGGCCTTGGATGGCGTTAAGCACCTTTTATCAGCGCGAGGTGTGCCTGACCCACCAGCAGCACGGCCAGCAGCAACGCTTTGACATTCAGCCGCGCCTATCCACCGACAGCCTGTATGCCCTGCGCAATGCTGCGCTGGCGGGCTTGGGCGTGGGCATTGCCTCTGCATGGATCGTGCAAGACGACCTGCGCGCCGGCCGGTTGCTGCATGTGGTGCCCGACTGGCAGGCGGCGCCCCTGCCGGTCTCTCTGGTCTACCCCCCTGCACGCTTTTATCCTGCGCGACTGCGTGTGTTTTTGGATGCCATGCGTGCTGCCATGCCCGAGCTGACAGGCATGTGCGCCACTTCAGCGCGCTCGGCCTGAACGTGTAGCCCACAAAAGCGCTGCGCTGCCAGCACCAGGGCGATAGCAAAACCAAGTGCTACGAAGGTCTGCGCTTGGCAGCTCTCACCCCACGGCCCACACTGTGTGCCCGCCAAGCCGCTACAGGTATTTGCCACTTTGCGGCTATGGCCTTGGCTCGCTTTCTGTCATTCACGGGGCTAGGGTATGCATCTCTCCACTGCTTGCAAGAGGTTGTGCCATGTCCCACACCATCCGTTTGCACCGCGTGCTTCAGGCGCCGCCTGAACGCATCTACCGCGCCTTCACCACCGCTGCGGCCCTCGTGAAATGGATGCCGCCACACGGTTTTGTGTGTGAGGTGGAGACCATGGATGTTCGCCCTGGCGGGCACTTTCGCATGGCCTTCATCAACTTGGGCACAGGTGAGCGCAGCAGTTTTGGGGGCACCTACCTGGAGCTGACGCCCAACACCCGCATTCGCAACAGCGACCAGTTTGATGATCCCCTCCTGCCCGGCAGCATGATCACCACGGTCGACCTGCGGGCCGTGAGCTGCGGCACCGAAGTGCACATCGAGCAGGAAGGCGTGCCTGAAATGATTCCGGAAGAAGCCTGTTATTTGGGATGGCAACAGTCACTGCAGTTGCTCAGCCTGCTAGTAGAAGCCGACATTCCATCCCAGAGCGCTTAAACACGGCACAGCTTGCTATCGTGTTTAACGGTCACTAAGCTGATTGCCGGCCCACATGACAACGCCTAAAACTGGCCGTTGCTGCGACCCATCCACAACACACAAGACATTTGCTACGTGTCCATCGGTGGTTGGCGCGAATGTTGCAACGAATACTTACATCTGCCGCAGCCACAAGCAGCGGCGTATATGGAAGGAAATTCGTGATGAAGTTCGTAGCCAACATGTCCATCAAAAGCCGCCTGTACTGCGGCACCTTGTTTTGCCTGGCGATGCTGGTCGTCATTGGCGCCGCCGGGTTTTATGCCTTGGAGCAAACGCGCGCCACGGTAGAAGATGTCTTCACCACCCGGGTGCAAACTCTGGCAGACATCAGCGAGCTGCGCACCAACCTGGGGAATGTGCAACTGGCCGAGAAAAACACCATCGTCAATTCCGACAATTCTGAAGTGGTGGTCGATATGCTGGGCCGCTGGCAAACCACTTTGGCCAGTATCAAAGAGCGCACACAAATGCTGCTGATGCTGCAGCCGGAGTCTTCTGACTACGCACAAAAGTTCAACGTGGTGCACACCTCGCTGGAGCGCTATGGCGAAGACCTAGCACCCGTCATGGAACAAGTGCGCAAAGGCTTGGTCAGCCCGGCCGAAGGGGCCGAGCAGGCTGAGCTGGTGCGCAGCGCCATCCATGACGCCGACGCCCTGCTGGGCGCTGCCGTCATGCAGGCCCAATCAGAACTGGAAGTGGGCCGCGCCACCATTGCAGAGCAGGCCATGCAGATGAAAACACTGATGGCTGCTGTGGTGCTGGCCTCCATTTTCGTGATGCTGCCAATCACCATTTTCAGCGTGCGCAACATCATGCGCTCCTTGCAAATGGCGCGCAGCATGGCGCAGCGCGTGGCCGCTGGTGATCTGTCGCAAGACATCGTGCCTCTGAACCGCGATGAAGTGGGTCAGCTGGTGCAATCCATGGCCGAAATGCAAAGCGCGCTGCGCAGTCTGGTGGCCCAGGTGCAGGCCGCTGCGGGGCAGGTTTCAACGGCCAGCGCGGAAATTGCCAGTGGCAATCACCACCTGAGTGAACGCACCGAAGGCACGGCCAGTCACCTGCAAACCACAGCCGGCGCCATGGAAGAGCTGGGCCAAGGCGTACAACACAGCGCCCAGTCCAGCGAAATGGCGCACCAGCAGGCCCAAGCAGCCACTAGCGTGGCACACCGCGGCAAACAAGTGACGGCCAACGTGGTGCAAACCATGCAGCAGATTGCCCAAAGCTCAGAACGCATTGCCCAGATCACCGGCGTGATCGATGGCATTGCCTTTCAAACCAATATCTTGGCGCTGAACGCCGCCGTCGAAGCCGCCCGGGCCGGTGAACAAGGCCGGGGGTTTGCCGTGGTGGCCAACGAGGTGCGCTCCCTCGCCGGGCGCAGCGCCGAGGCAGCCCGCGAAATCAAGGCGCTGATTACCGCATCCACAGAATGTGTAGACAGCGGTACATCGCTGGTGCACCAAGCGGGCAGCACCATGGATGACATTGTGGGCAGCGTGGACCGCGTGGCCCAGGTGATTGCCGAAATCACCGAAGCCACACACGTGCAGCACCGCCAGATTGCGAATGTGATGCGCTCGGTCGACGAACTGGAGCAGATGACCCAGCAAAACGCGGCTTTGGTGGAACAATCAAGCGCGGCGTCATCGTCGCTGCACGATCAGGCCAGCGTGCTGGACAAGGCGGTCAAGCAGTTCACCATGCCATCGCAGTTTGTGGCCGTGGAAGTTTTGCAGGTGACCAATGAACCCACGCTGGCGATTGCCGCGTGACCACGCATCAAAAATTTTGAATAAAAATGGCTGCTAGCGCTTATGCAGCAAGCACTAGCAGCTATGAATATTTAACGAGGCCGTAACTCCAGAACGTCGCCACGCATCAGCACATCAAACTGGCGCAAAAAGTTCTGCCCCAGCAATGCATCTTGCTCGCTACTGCCGGTATAGCCGGTGCCCACGGTCAGATTGCGTGCTTGCAGTGGCCCCACCGTAATGCTTTGCGCACGCACCAAGCGCCCCATGCGCACGCCATTGGCGGTGCGAAACTGCACGGTTTCACCGCCCTCCAAACCCGCGCGCTGGGCCAGTGCATCGGTCACCGAGATGGACGTGGCACCGGTGTCCACCATAAACCGCACAGGCTGACCGTTGATGCTGCCATCCACATAAAAGTGGCCATCTCGGTGGCGCTGCAACTGCAGCCCGCCATCGGAGGTGATGACCGAGGCTTTGGGCTGGAGGTAACGATCCATGGCCACATACATCATGCCCAGCACCACCACCCAAAAGATGGCCATACCAGCCTGCATGCGCCACAGTGACCGCCGCGCGGCGTTGTTCTCAGAATGCACTGACGATGTCCCCTCTTCTTATGGCTGACAAAACTGGATCACAAACGCTTCGTATCAACGACGTAGCCGTAGTCGTGGCTGTGGGCAGCCTCTGTCACCATGCGCAGCCACAATGCGCCACAGGCATTGCCCGTAGTGAAAGAGAATGCTTAAGGCAAGGCTGGTGCGGGTAAACGACGACCCTCGCCCTCGGGCACAGTGCCAAAACGTGCGTCCTGCGCTTCCCACGCTGCGCGGTAGCCGCGAATGCTGGCCATGTCTGCGCCAACAAAGTTCCACCACATAGTGATGGGTTCCGCAAAAGGGGTACCCCCAATCACCAGCAAACGTGTACCCGCAGGCACTTGCACATCCAAAGATGTACGCCCTGGCGCAAGGTAGGCCAACTCATCCGCAGCAAAGCTGGCACCTTCGGCCGTAAAACCACCCGTCAGGGCAAACAGTCCATATTCAAAGTCTGGGCGCATCTGCAGCGTGAAATTGGCATCTTTTTCACTCAGCACTTCCAGCCCCAGCATGGGTGAATGCAAAGCCGTCGGTGCAGTATGTGCGCCGTAGCTGCCGGCCATCAGCGACCATTGGCAGCCCCGCTCTTGCCACTGCGGCACTTGCGCGTAGTGGGCAAAGGCGGGGGGCTGATCGGCCACTGCATCGGGCAAGGCAATCCACAACTGCGCGGCATGCAAACGCGCGCCCGGTGTCACCGAGTCTTCAGTGTGCGAAATGCCATAACCGGCAGTCATCAAATTGACCTGTCCGGGCCGCACCACTTGCTCGGAGCCCAGGCTGTCACGGTGCATGATTTCGCCTTCAATCATCCAGGTGAAGGTCTGCAGTCGCGTATGCGGATGCGCTCCCACATGCATGCCCTGGCCTGCATCAAAAGCAATAGGGCCCAGGTGATCCAAAAAACACCAGGCACCAATCATGCGACGCCCGCGTGTGGGCAGCGCACGCGCTATCTCCATGCCCTCCCCCAAGCTACCTTTTCTTGCGGCAATACGGTCAATGGGGGCCAACGCATGTTCAGACATACAACACTCCTGTGAAAAAAAACAGCAGTCAATCCGCCTCTGGGACTGCCGTGCGCCAATTTAACCCAGCCATGCGCTGCGCCAACGCTGGAATTGCAGCTTCTGACAGGTCATTCGCGCCCATGCTCTGCCGCTGGCCCCACTGCGCAAAATGTTTGGACTGCGAGCGCTCGTACTGGGGGTCATAGTGCAAGCGCATCAATTCATCAAACAAAGCCGGTAAATTGCCTGCTTGCGCCCACACCTGCCACTGCGCAATAGTTTCGCCGCCTTGGATTTCTTTGAGAAAACCCAGGCGTTCGCACAAAGCAGGCACATCGTCACCCAGATAGGCGTAATCGCGCAGCAAATACGCCAAGCGCGCATCAGGCGTGGCTTTGACTTCGATCACGGCAGACTTGCGCATGTGCTGCACCAGCAGCAAAGGCAGTGCCACACGGCCAATTTTGGGGCTTTCGCCCTCAATAAACACAGGCTGGCTTAGATCCAAGGCTTGCAACTGCTGCGCCAGCAAGGTCTCAAAATGCTTTTGACTGGGCTGCTCCACATCCGGCAAAGCCCCCAATAGCGACCCTTTGTGCCGCGCCAAGCCTTCCAGATCGAGCACTTGTGCGCCTTGCTGCTGTAATGCCAGCAACACACGCGTCTTGGCACTGCCCGTGGCACCACAGAGCACACGCAGCTGTAGCTGCGGCACGATGGCCTCGATCTGCGCCACCACATGGTGGCGAAAAGATTTGTAGCCCCCCGCCAGTTGCTGCGCATCCCAGCCCACCAACCTCAACCAAGTGACCATGGACCCGCTGCGCAGACCTCCACGCCAGCAATAGACCAGCGGTTTCCAATTGGCAGGTTTGTCTGCAAAGGTCTGTTGGAGGTGCTTGGCCAAATTGGCGGCCACCATCGCCGCACCCAGCCGTTTGGCCTCAAATGGACTGACCTGCTTGTAGATGGTGCCAATCGTGACGCGCTCTTCATTGCTCAGCACCGGACAATTGATCGCACCCGGAATATGGTCCAACGCAAATTCAGCCGGTGTGCGGGCATCAATGATGGCGCTGTACTGGCCAATGTCAGTGGTGCGAACGGGTTGGCGGTGGGACATCAGAACTCAACAATGCAAATAGAAAGAGCGCAGGCTCGACAGACGCATCCCTTAGCAACCGGGATGCTAAAAAAGCTGGGTCGAGCCTCGACACCCCTCCGCTACAGCAGAGAACCTTCATCACAAGGCTGCGATTGTGCTCGCTCTTTCCAGCCTCTGCAGACCCAGGGTGCAGCATCTGTAACTTAGTCTTTGTCTGACTCCGCCTTCAAGGGTTTGCCCATGTAGTCGTGCGCTTGATCCATGCAAACATCTGCATACATTCACCAGCCATTGCTATCGGATAAAGGCGAGTGAATGAGTCTTGTATGAGACATATAACTAGAATTCCGCTTACAAGCGTCTAGTTCAATAAAAAGGTAACCCCATGGTGCAATTCTCCAGACGCCAGTTCATGAAAGTGACTGGTTCGAGTCTGGCGGCATCCAGCTTGGCAGTGATGGGCTTCTCGCCCACCGCTGCGCTTGCTGAAGTTCGCCAGTTCAAGCTGGCCGCAGCCACCGTTACACGGCAGACATGTACGTACTGCTCGGTCGGTTGTGGTCTTTTGATGTATTCATACAGCGACGGTGTCAAAAACGCCAAGCTGTCCGTCATGCACGTTGAAGGTGATCCAGATCACCCTGTCAACCGCGGCACGCTGTGCCCCAAGGGTGCTTCGCTGCTCGACTTCGTGCACAGCCCCAACCGTCTCCAGTACCCCGAGTACCGCGCTCCTGGCTCCGATGAGTGGAAGCGTATGTCGTGGGACGAAGCGTTGAACCGCATCGCCAAACATCTGAAAGATGACCGCGACGCCAACTTCGTTGAAAAGAATGAAAAGGGCCAAACGGTTAACCGCTGGCTCACCACCGGCATGCTGGCCGCTTCGGCCTCCAGCAATGAAGCCGGTTATGTCACACACAAAGTAGCCCGTTCCTGGGGTCTGCTGGCGCTCGATAACCAAGCACGTGTCTGACACGGCCCGACGGTGGCAGGTCTTGCCCCGACGTTTGGCCGTGGAGCCATGACCAATCACTGGGAAGACATCAAGAATGCTGATGTCATCTTGGTAATGGGTGGTAACGCAGCAGAAGCACATCCTTGTGGCTTCAAATGGGTGACAGAAGCGAAAGAGCACAACGGTGCCCACTTCATGGTGGTTGATCCGCGCTTTAACCGCTCTGCCTCGGTAGCCGATTTCTATGCCCCTATTCGTTCGGGCTCGGACATCGTGTTCCTCGGCGGCATCATTAATTACTTGTTGACCAACGACAAGATCCACCACGAATACGTGAAGAACTACACAGACTTCTCGTACATCGTGCGTGAGGACTTTGCGTTCGACGAAGGCATCTTCTCGGGATACAACCCCGAAACACGTACTTACGACAAGTCGTCGTGGGATTACGAGTTGGGCGAAGATGGTTTTGTGAAGGTCGATCCATCGCTGGAACACCCCCGTTGCGTGTACCAATGGCTCAAGCGCCATTACGCAGGCTATACCCCTGAAAAGGTCGAAAGCATCTGCGGTACACCCAAGGAGAAATTCCTGCATGTGGCCAAACAGTTTGCATCGACCGCTGAAGCGGGCCGTGTCGCCACCATCATGTACGCACTGGGCTGGACACAGCACACCACGGGTGCACAGATGCTGCGTACCGGTGCCATGATTCAGTTGCTGTGCGGCAATATTGGTGTTGCTGGCGGCGGCATGAACGCGCTGCGTGGTCACTCCAACATCCAAGGCCTGACGGACTTGGGCATCTTGTCTGCTTCGTTGCCGGGTTACCTGACGCTACCCAACGAAAGCGAACAAGAGTACGAGAAGTACATCGGTGCACGCACGCCCAAGACGTTGCGTCCGGGTCAGATGAACTTCTGGCAGAACACGCCCAAGTTTCACGTCAGCCTGATGAAGGCATGGTTTGGCCCTGCTGCTACTGCGGAAAACAACTGGGCTTTTGATTACCTGCCCAAGTTGGACAAGCAGTACGACATGCTGCAGATCACCGACATGATGGTGCAAGGCAAGGTCAATGGCTACATTGCCCAAGGCTTTAACCCATTGGCATCTTTGGCCAACTCGAACAATGTTCGCGAAGGCCTGAAGAAGCTGAAGTTCTTGGTGGTCATGGATCCGCTGGTCACTGAAACCTCCGAGTTCTGGAAGAACCACGGCGAGTTCAATGATGTGGACACTGCGTCCATTCAGACGGAAGTCTTCCGCCTGCCCACGACCTGCTTTGCAGAAGAAGACGGCGCGGTGGTGAGCTCTTCGCGTGTCCTGCAATGGCACTGGAAGGCAGCAGATGCACCAGGCGAAGCCAAGACCGACATTGCCATCATGTCAGGCCTGCACCTGCGCATGAAGAAGATGTACGAGACGGACGGCGGCAAGTTCCCTGACCCCATCGTCAATCTGTGGTGGCCTTACGCCCAAGCTGCGCACCCAAGCTCAGAAGAAATCGCCAAGGAATACAACGGCCGCGCGCTGGTGGATCTGACCGACGCTGAAGGCAAGGTCATTCGCAAGGCGGGTGAGCAGTTGTCCGGCTTTGGTGAGCTGCGTGCTGACGGTTCGACCGTGGGTGGCTGCTGGGTCTGGACAGGTTGCTGGACGTCGTCGGGCAATCAAATGGCGCGCCGTGACAACAGCGATCCATCCGGCATCGGCAATACGCTGAACTGGGCATGGGCATGGCCTGCCAACCGTCGCGTGCTGTACAACCGTGCATCGTGCGACCGCCAAGGCAATCCGTTTGACCCCAAGCGCGTGCTGATCAAGTGGAATGGCAAACAGTGGGCGGGTGCAGATGTGCCGGACGTGGCCGTGGGCTTGGACCCAGAAGTCATCAACCCGTTCATCATGAACCCCGAGGGTGTGGCTCGCTTCTTTGCTCGCAAGGGCATGAACGAAGGTCCATTCCCCACGCACTACGAGGCGTTTGATAACCCATTGGGCTACAACCCGATGTACCCAGAAAACAAACTGGCGGTGATCAACCCTGCAGCACGCATCTTGGAATCCACCAAGGGCACAGCGGGCGATCCCAAGGAGTATCCACATGTGGGTACAACTTACCGCCTGACCGAGCACTTCCACTACTGGACCAAGCACGTTCAACTGAACAACATTGTTCAGCCTGAGCAGTTTGTAGAAATTGGTGAAGCGCTGGCCAAGGAGCTGGGTATTGAGACAGGCCAGAAGGTCAAGGTTTCGTCCAAGCGTGGTTTTGTGAAGGCGGCCGCTGTGGTGACCAAGCGCATCAAACCTATGCAGATCGACGGCAAGACCATTCACCACGTTGGTATTCCAATCCACTGGGGCTTTTCGACGACTGGCCGCAAGGGCTACATGGCCAACAACCTGACCGCTTCGGTCGGTGATGGCAACAGCAATACCCCTGAATCCAAGACCTTCCTCGTGAAGGTTGAGAAGGCATAAGGAGAAATAGCTGATGTCCTCAACCATGTCCCTCGATATCAAGCGTCGCTCCGCGACCACCACTCCCTCGCCCAGCGTACGCAGTGCGCACGGCGGCGAAGTGGCCAAGCTGATTGACGTCTCCAAATGCATTGGCTGTAAGGCTTGCCAAACAGCGTGCATGGAATGGAACGACCTGCGCGACGAAGTCGGTACGCTGGCTGCTGGCGTTTATGACAATCCAACCGACCTCACGGCCGATTCCTGGACCGTCATGCGCTTTGCCGAGTACGAAAACGAAGCCACAGGCAATCTGGAATGGCTGATCCGCAAGGACGGCTGTATGCACTGTGAAGACCCCGGCTGCTTGAAGGCCTGCCCCTCGCCTGGTGCGATCGTGCAGTACGCCAACGGCATCGTGGACTTCCAGCAAGACCAGTGTGTGGGTTGCGGTTACTGCATAACCGGCTGCCCGTTCAACATTCCTCGCATCTCCAAGAAGGATCACAAGGCGTACAAGTGCACCTTGTGCTCGGACCGCGTTGCTGTGGGCCGCGAACCTGCCTGCGTCAAAACATGCCCCACTGGCGCCATCATGTTTGGCACCAAGAAAGCCATGCACGACCAAGCAGAACGCCGCATTGGTGACCTGCAAAACCGTGGTTACGCGAATGCAGGTTTGTACGACCCAGCAGCCGTGGGTGGTACACACGTTATGTACGTGCTGCACCACGCTGACAAGCCATCTCTCTACAAGGGCCTGCCGGACGATCCCAAGATCAGCCCCATGGTTTCTCTGTGGAAGGGTGTTGCCAAGCCTTTGGCCATGGCAGCTTTGGGCGCAGCCGCTGTGGGCAGCTTGTTCCACTACATCACCAAGGGCCCGAACGACGTGTCCAAGGACTTGGAAGATGAAATGGACCGCAAGGATGCTGCAGCCGAGAACAAGGAGAACGGCCAATGAAACGCAATCCACGCGACCTCGTGCGCTACAACGCATCGGAGCGCGCCAACCACTGGGTGGTAGGCATTTGCTTCATTTTGCTGGCCTTGTCTGGCCTGGCGTTCTTCCATCCAGCGTTCTTCCCCCTGACGCAACTGTTTGGGGGTGGCCCTTGGACCCGCATCCTGCACCCTTATATTGGTGTGGTGATGGCGGTGTTCTTCATCATCATGGCGTTCCGCTTCTGGCGTTTGAACGTGATTGAGCCTCGCGATATCGAATGGCTCAAGAACGTGAACAAGATGATTGATGGCGACGACCACGACATGCCCGAACAAGGCAAATACAACGGCGGTCAAAAACTGTTGTTCTGGGGTCTGGTCATTGGCATGGCGCTGATTACCGTCACTGGTTTTCTGATGTGGCGCGCATGGTGGAACCTGCCTGTGGACGTTGTCCGCGCCGCGTCTGTCGTGCATGCCATCGCAGCGGTGTGGATGATTGGCCTGATCGTCATGCACGTCTATGCGGCTATTTGGACGCGTGGAACCATCCGTGCAATGTTGTATGGCACAGTGACCCGTGCTTGGGCCAAGCAGCATCACCGCGGCTGGTATCGAAAAATGACCGGCGACAACGATTAAGTCGCTGCTCTGACCACGCAATAAAAGTCATTCAGACGCTTGTTGATTGCCGCCGGTACAGCCCATGCTGGGCGTACCGGCGGTTTCAATTCAGGGAACCCTTTTCATGCAACAACGCATTCTTCAACCCGGCGAAATCGAAACGCTGGACAAGACCTCCTTCCCTCGCATCCTGCTGCCCCAAGTGGCCAGCTTGTTTGCCGAACGTGCCGCGCGGCTGCGCCAGTTGGCCGACGGCAACCCAATTGCCGATTACCTGCAATTTGCCGCCAAGATTGTGGATGCACAGCACGCTGTGGTCTCCAAGGTGGCATTGCAAGACCTGAGCACTGCCGACGTGGAGCGCGCACAGCAACACTCCATGCCCCTGCTGCCTGCGGCCGAACACATTGACCCTGCATGGCACCATGTGCTGGACAGCATGCTGGACACGCTGGCGGGCAACGAAGGCCTGCCAGAGCCATTGCAACCGCTGATTCAGTCGCTGCGCGAATTGAGCCACGAAGAGCGCGATGAAATCGCTCAGCGCCTGCTGGAAAAAGAAGTGGCAGCCCGCCACATTGGCATGGCGCCATTCATCATGGCAGCGCTGCAGGTCACCTGTGCCAAGCGCGCAGCCACGCTGAATGCCGCCGATGTGCCCTACACCGACCCGGCCACCATCTGCCCTGTGTGCGCCAGTGAACCGGTCGCCAGCGTACTGCGCATTGGCGGCAAGGCCAACGGCCACCGCTACATGCACTGCGGCACGTGCTGCACCGAATGGCACATGGTGCGCGTCAAGTGCTCGCACTGCGAATCCACCAAAGGCATCCACTACCAAACCATCGAAGGCAGTAAGGACGTCATCACTGCTGAAACCTGCGATGAATGCGGCACCTACCGCAAGGTGGTAAACCAAGAGAAAGACCCCATGGCCGAGCCACTGGCGGACGACTTGGCCAGCCTGATGCTGGATTTGCTGATGAGCGAAAGCACCCCGTTCAAACGCTCCAGCGCCAACCCGTTGCTGTTTGTGGCCGTGGCAGAAGAGCAAAGCGAAGCGCAAACGCAAGGTCTGGTGGACCCTGCGGCAGAATAAGTGCTTGTGCCCACTTGCCGAAAGGCCGCTGCGGCGGCCTTTATTCATGGTTTCTAAATTGAGAGTGCTGCATTGAACACTTCTGCCCCACGTTTGCCCTCGGTAGACAAACTGCTCCAAGCCCCCGCCTTACAAGGTTTGCAGGCTGAATTTGGCCGCTCCAGCACCACCGACGCCGTGCGGCACGTGCTGGACAGTCTGCGCCAGCATCTGCGCGATGGCAGCTTGCAAGCCGAACAAGTCAGCGATGGCGCTTTGACCCAGGCCGTGCACAACCGCTTGACCGAGCGCTTTGCCCCGCGCCTCAAAACTGTGTTCAACCTCACCGGCACCGTGCTGCACACCAATTTGGGCCGTGCATTGCTGCCGCAGGAAGCGGTAGATGCCGTGGTGCAGGCCTTGACCAACCCGGCCAACCTTGAATACGACCTGACCACCGGGGGCCGGGGTGACCGCGATGATCTGGTAGAGCAACTGATTTGCGAGTTGACCGGGGCAGAGGCTGCCACCATTGTCAACAACAACGCTGCCGCCGTGCTGCTGGCTTTGTCTACCTTAGCGGCAGGCCAAGAAGTGGTGGTATCGCGTGGGGAGTTGGTGGAAATTGGCGGTGCGTTCCGCATTCCTGACATCATGAAACGCGCGGGTTGTCAGCTGGTGGAAGTGGGCACCACCAACCGCACCCACGCCAAAGACTATGCCGATGCCATCACCGAACAAACCGCATTGCTAATGAAGGTGCACACCAGCAATTACGAGGTGATGGGTTTCACCAAGAGTGTGCCCGACGCTGAAGTGACCACCATGGCCCATGACTGTGGCCTGAACATGATGGTGGACTTGGGCAGCGGCACCTTGGTGGATTTGCGCCAATGGGGTTTGCCGCATGAAGTGACGGTGCGTGAAACCGTTGATGCGGGCGCTGACATCGTCACTTTCTCGGGCGACAAACTGCTGGGCGGGCCACAGGCAGGCATCATTGTGGGCCGCAAGGACTTGATCGCCAAGATCAAGAAGAACCCCATGAAGCGCGCTTTGCGTGTGGGCAAGCTGACGCTGGCGGCGCTGGAACCCACGTTGCGCCTGTACCTGCACCCCGAGAAGCTGGCCGAACGCCTAACCACGCTGCGTCTGTTTACCCGCCCCCAGGGTGATATCCAAGCGCAGGCACAAGGATTGGTGCCCGCACTGCAAACAGTGTTGGGCGATACCTGGGTGGTTGAGACGGCCGCTATGAACAGCCAGATTGGCAGCGGTGCTTTGCCCATCGACAATCTGCCCAGCTTTGGCTTGAAGCTTTACCCCCGCAACGGCAAGCATGCCGGGCGCCAGCTAACGCAGTTGGAAGCGCGCCTGCGCGCCCTGCCCCGCGCGGTCATTGGCCGCTTGCATGACGATGCACTGTGGCTGGATTTGCGCTGTTTAGAGGCCAAAGACCAAGCGCAGTTTGAACAGCAACTGCATGCGTTGCAATAAATAAATAAATAAATAAATAAATAAATAGCTACTGACGCTTGCTGCATAAGCGCTAGAGGCCAATTTGACGACAAACCCCTTGCGGGACTAGAAAGTGTTTGCATGATCATCGGCACCGCTGGGCACATTGACCACGGCAAAACCACATTGGTGCGCGCACTGACGGGCGTAGAAACCGATCGCCTCAAAGAAGAAAAAGCCCGTGGCATTTCGATCGAGCTGGGCTATGCCTACGCACCGCTGCCCAATGGCGATGTGCTGGGCATCATCGATGTCCCGGGCCACGAACGTTTTGTACACACCATGGCCGCAGGCGCCGTCGGCATTGACCACGCCTTGCTGGTAGTGGCAGCCGATGACGGCGTGATGCCGCAAACGCTGGAACACCTTGAAATCTTGCAACTACTGGGCGTCAAAAAAGGCACGGTTGCGCTGACCAAAGTAGACCGTGTATTGCCAGAGCGCGTGCTGGATGTGCGTGCAGAAATCGAAGCCATCCTCTCCGTCACCGCGTTGGCAGGCAGCCCCATCTTTGAAACCGCCGCCGCACAAGCTGGAGACACCGGTGTACAAGCCTTGCGCGAGTACCTGCAAGTGCAAGCGCAGCTGATGCCACATCGCCCGCAAGACGGTTTGTTCCGCTTAGCGGTAGACCGCGTATTCACGCTGCCCGGCCAAGGCACCGTAGTGACCGGTACGGTCTTCAACGGCCAAGTGGCGGTTGGCGATGTGCTGCAGCACTCCGGCAGCGGCAAAGAAGTACGCGTGCGCAGCATTCACGCCCAAAACCAGACCACGCAAGTGGGCGTGGCTGGCCAACGCTGCGCATTGAATCTGGCGGGCATTGCCAAAGAAGACATCATTCGCGGCGACTGGATTGCGGATGCCCGCGTGCTGCAAGCCACAGATCGCATCGACATTCGCTTGCACCTGCTGGCAGAAGCTCCGCCCATGCAGCAGTGGACGCCTGTGCACGTACACATCGGCACCCAGCGCTGCACAGCCCACGTGGCCTTGCTGCAAGACAGCGCCATTGAACCGGGCACCGAAGTGCTGGCCCAACTGGTGCTGGACCACCCCGTTTTCACCATCCCCGGTGACCGCTTGATTGTGCGCAACGCCCAGGCCAGCCGCACCATTGCGGGTGGCATGGTGCTGGACCCGTATGCACCCGCACGCAAGCGCCGCAGCGCTGAACGCTTGGCCTATTTGCAGGCGTTGGACACACTCACCACCACCGGTAGTCCTGCGGCCTTGGTGACGCATGCAATGCACGGGGTTAGCCTGTCGCACCTGCAACGTCTGTCGGGCCATGCCATGGAGTCGGCCCAGTTGCCAGACACCCAACGCATTGCCCAGCCCGATGGCGATGCCCTGCTGATCGCCACCTCACGCTGGCAACAGCTGCAGAGGCAAGCCACCGATGCCGTGGCACGCTTTCACGAAAAATACCCGGATGAGCCCGGCATCAACGCCGCACGCCTGCGCCGCATGGCGTGGCCGGGCCTGGTACACAGCCAGCACGACAAGCTGTGGCGTGCATTCATTGATCAACTGCTGCACGACCAGTTGCTGGCCAGCAGTGGCGCATGGCTGCACCTACCGGGTCACACCGTGCAACTCAGTGCTGCAGAGCAAGCGCTGGCCCAGCAACTGCTGCCTTTGCTCCAACAAGGCCGGTTCGATCCGCCTTGGGTACGTGATTTGGCCAACGACACAAGCACTGGCGAGGAAGTCGTGCGCCAACTCCTGCGCAAGCTCTCACGCCAAGGCACACTGACACAAGTCGTCAAAGATTTGTTCTACACCGCAGCCAATATGGATGAGTTGGCAAAAATCGTTGAAACCTTGGCCATAGCCACCCCGAACGGCGAAGTCATCGCCCGCGAATTCCGCGATGCCACAGGCCTGGGCCGCAAACGGGCCATCCAGATCATTGAATGCTTTGACCGCCTTGGCTACACCCGCCGTGTGCGCGACGCCCACGTGCTGCGCCCCGATGCACACTGGCAAAGTCACAGCGCTGCTGCATGAAATTCAGTCCTTCGCGCTAGTCGAAAGCGCTGGCAACAGTACAATCTAAAGCTTCTTCTAAGGAAGGCAATCGTGCCCGGTGGTGCGGCCGGGCTTCAAACCCGGTGAGGGGTGTCAGTCACTCCTGGGTTGGTTCGACTCCAGCTGTCTTCCGCCACATTCAGGGTTCAACGCAACCCATAAAAGCCCCGAAAGGGGCTTTTTCATTGGCGTAACTGCTCATCTATTGGTTTTTAACGGTCAGCTACTGACCACTAATATCAACTTCAATTGGCCTATTGATTGGCCTATAAGGTTGATATGGCAAAAGTAGCAAAAGAACTTTCTGCGTTGGCAGTCTCAAGACTTGCCAAGGATGGCGCTCATGCAGTCGGTGGCGTGGCCGGACTTCAGCTTCAAATCATTGGATCTTCAAAAGTTTGGGTTTTACGGTTTGCTTTATTCGGGCGACGTCGGCGCATGGGCTTAGGGCCCTCTCCTGCAGTCTCTCTAGCATCTGCACGTGACCTCGCTCGCAAAGCCCATCACCTGATCCGCAACGGCCATGATCCGATTGACGAGCGGCAGGCGAAGATTGATGCACAAACGGTGGATTCTTCCACCGGCATGACATTTAAACGTGCTGCTGAGCAATTGATTGCTGCGCATGAATCGGGATGGAGTAATGCGAAGCACCGTTTGCAATGGGTTAGCACCATAGGAACTTACGCCTTACCCGTGATAGGTGGATTGCAGGTTGGCCAGGTCGAGCAGCGTCACATTCTTCAGATCCTTGAACCCATTTGGAAGAGCAAGACCGAAACCGCTTCGCGCTTACGCGGCCGAATTGAGCAAATTCTGAGCTGGTCTAAGGTAAGAGGTTTCAGAGATGGACCTAACCCAGCACGCTGGAGAGATCACCTAGATCTCCTGCTTCCTTCACCTGAGAAAATTTCCAAAGTTAAGCACCATCCTGCCGTTTCTCTACGTGAAGCACATCATGTTTGGTCCCAGATCTGTGAAGTTTCAGGGTTGGGAGATGGTCAGCCTGTCCACGGCCCTGCAGATGCGAGGTGCCGCATGAGCAACGCGCAAATCATTGACATGAGCCAGCTGCCAGCGCCTGCCGTAGTGGTGGTGCCGCAGTTTGAGGTGATCTTGGCCACCCTCAAGCAGGATCTGATTGCAGCCATGCCCGCTGACCTGCGCAGCGATACCGCAGCAACGCTGGCCTTGGAGTCAGAGCCTTTGACCAAGTGGCTGCAGCGTATTGCCTACCAGCTGGTGGTGGAGCGCAGTGACCGCAACGACAGCGCCCACGCCGTCATGCTGGCCTACGCCCAGCACTCCGATCTGGATCAGCTGGCCGCTTTCTATGGGGTGCAGCGCCTGACGATTGTTGAAGCTGACCCCGAGGCCAATCCTCCCATTGAGGCGGTAATGGAAGGGGATGACGACTTCAGGGTGCGCATTCAGATGGCCCCACGTGGCTACAGCGTGGCCGGTCCGGTGGGTGCCTATGTGTTTCATGCCAAAAGCGCAGACGGTCAGGTGCTGGATGCCGCAGTTTCCAGCCCTTCGCCTGGCTGGGTGGTGGTATCGGTGCTTTCCCGTGCTGGCAATGGCGTGGCTGACCAAGCACTGCTGGACAAGGTCAACGCGGCCATCACCGCAGAAGATGTGCGCCCCTTGACGGACTATGTGCAAGTGAAATCTGCGCAGATCGTGCCGTACACGATCGTAGGCAAAGTCTTTACCCTGCCAGGGCCCGATTCATCCAGCGTGATTGAAGAAGGCTTGCGCCGTCTGGATGCCTATGCAGCCTCCATGCACCGCATCGGTCGCAGCCCCACCTTGTCGGGCATCTACGCGGCCTTGCACATTGAAGGCGTGGCCAAGGTGCAGCTGACCACTCCGGCTGCAGACGTTGCAGTGGGTGATGGGCAGGCCAGTTGGTGCACGGCCATTAATGTGACCTACGGGGGCACCGTTGACTAAGTCGCTGCTGCCCCCCAATGCCACGGCGCTGGACTTGGCTGCAGAAGCGGTCTTAAGTCGCCACCTGTCCGAGATCCCCCAGCCGCATCGATCGCTGTGGAACCCCAGCACGTGCCCCATCGAGTTTCTGCCTTGGCTGGCCTGGGCAATGGGGGTAGAGGCCTGGCGCAGTGACTGGCCTGAGCACATCAAACGCGCCATCGTGCGCAATGCCGTGGAGGTGCAGCGCAAGCGCGGCACCATAAAAAGTGTGCGCGACACGGTCGCAGCGTTTGGCGGGGCCATCAGCATTCGTGAATGGTGGCAAACCGCCCCCATGGGCCAACCCCATACCTTCGAGCTGGTTTTCACCATGAGCGGGCAAGACGGCGAACAAGCCAGCGCAGCCTTTGTGCAGGACGTGATGGCCGAGGTCTCCCGCGTCAAACCTGCCCGCTCTCACTTCACCTTCATCCAAGGCATCTCGGCCCAAGCCTCTATCAAGCTGGCGGCAGTGGGCCGCCCCGTCGCCTATGCACGGCTGGACATGTCTGTGCAGTAACTCCCGGCAAACACATGGCAATCATTTTTAAACTTACCAACGCAGGCCGCCAGGCACTGGTCAATGCCGCGCAAGACGGCACCCAAGCGCGGCGCATCGTCAGTGTGGGGATTACGGCAACCGCCTTTAACCCCACGGCCACCATTGCCGCCATCCCTGGCGAAATCAAGCGCATCACCACCATTGCCAGTGATGTAGTGGCATCAGACACCATCCGCGACGATGGCGCGGGCAACTACACCGTGCGCGGGCTGGGCCTGTACCTGGACAACGGCGTGCTGCTGGGCACCTACAGCCAGGCCGCCATCATTCTGGAAAAGTCCCCCGCTTCCATCTTCCTGCTGGCCACGGACTTGCGCGTGCTCGATGGCAGCGTGGACATCAGCACCTTGCAGTTTGGAGAAACCAATTTTCTGAACCCACCGGCAACCACGAGCGCCAGGGTGTTGTGCAGTTGGTCACCAAGGCCATTGCTGAGACGTTGACAGACGCCACGCGGGCACTGACAGCGGCCAGCGTGGCCGGGTTGTTCGCAGCGCGTGCCCTGGTGACGCGCAAAATCAACGTGGGCACCGGCTTGTCTGGTGGTGGTGACTTGAGTGCAGATCGCACCATCGCTCTGGCCAATACCGCAGTGACTGCAGGCAGCTATGGCAGTGCTGCAGCCGCTCCCACATTCACAGTCGATAACCAGGGACGACTGACGGCTGCAGGCACCGTGGCCATTGCTGCGCCTTGGGGTGGTATCACCGGCAAGCCTACAACGCTGGCGGGTTATGGCATCACCGATGGGGCACTGGCAGCCCGCACGCTCACGGCAGGCACGGGCCTGACGGGCGGCGGCAATCTGACCGCAAACCGCAGTTTTGCACTGGCTGACACCGCAGTGACTGCTGGCAGCTATGGCGGTGCAGCAGCCGTTCCCACATTCACGGTCGACAACCAGGGGCGATTGACGGCTGCAGGCACCGTGGCCATCGCTGCGCCTTGGGGTGGCATTACCGGCAAGCCCACAACGCTGGCGGGTTATGGAATTACTGATGCTGCTCTGGCCGCTACCAACATGGTGGCAGGCAACGGCCTGACGGGTGGCGGCACACTGGCGGGATCTCGCACCTTTGCCATGGGAACACCGTCCACGCTGACAGGAGAAACCACCAACGGCGTCACGACGCTAAGTCACACCCATGCCATCGATATGCGTGTGGCAGACCTCAAAGATGGTGATGCACTCACTATGGCGTCAACGCTGGGAGCTTCCGTCAACCTCAATACCTTGACTGGCCGAGCCATTTACATCCAAAGAACCAACGTCAATGCAACGCTGGCGCTAAATTACCCCGTGGACATGGCTGGCACCTTGCTGGTTATCGGTCACGGCAGCCAGATCACCACGCAGACCTATACGCAATACAACAACGGCGATACCTGGACACGCTCGCGCTACGGCAATACCTAGAGTGGCTGGCGAAAAAGTGTGACAGAAGAGCGCACGCTCACAGCAGGCATAGGCCTGACGGGCGGTGGCAATCTGACGGCCAATCGTTCATTTGCCCTGGCCAACACCGCAGTGACTGCAGGCAGCTACGGTAGCGCAACAGCCATCCCTACTTTGACGGTCGATGCGCAGGGTCGCTTAACGGCTGCTGGCACTGTGGCCGTGGCTCTAGCATGGGGTGGCGTCACAGGAAAGCCTACGACCTTGGCTGGCTACGGCATCACAGATGCGGCCTTGGCAGCACGCACCATCACAGCAGGCACAGGCCTGACGGGCGGTGGCAATCTGACGGCCAATCGAACCCTTGCCTTATCCAATACGGGTGTAGAGGCCGCCAGCTACGGCAATGGCACCAACATTCCCCAATTCACCGTCGATGCGCAGGGGCGGATTACGGTGATTACTACGGTGCCAAGCCTTGCACTCGGTGTGAACCAAATTCCGCAGAACGTCATTGGCTCCCGCACATGGGGGGTCAGTTATCGCAACACCACTGGACAACCCATCTTGGTGTGCACCAATGCTGCAGCAACTGGTGGCGCATGGGCCTGGGAGGTTTCCCCCAATAACTCCACTTGGCAGGCTGTTGGTTACACCGGCGCGTCCGGTGACGGCGAAGGTACGACCTTTGTTGTGCCCCCTAACTGGTACTACCGCCTGGCTGGCAGCGCTGAAATCATCGTTTGGAATGAGACACGAGCAGCATGATGAACTTCTACAAGAATGAACAGGGCCAAGTCACGGCGTTTTCTGATGACGACCTTGCAGTGATGGCGCGTGATGGCTCTTTTCCTGATGGACTGACTGCCATCAGCGAGAGCGAAGCCAATGCACTGCGCAGCATTGGCTTCACTACTGCCCAGTCTTTGAAAGATGACGCCACCGCATTGCGCTGGAAGCATGAAACAGGCGGCATCACCCTGCCCTCTGGTGTGCAGGTGGCCACTGCAATTGATGATCAAAACAGCATCACGTCGGTGGTGGCCAATGCCGAGTGGGCCGGGCTGGATGAGGTGGATTTCAAGAGCGCGCAAGGCTGGGTCAAGATCACTTTGGTAGAGCTGCAGGCCATTGCAGCCGCCGTGGCCAGGCATGTGCAAGCGTGTTTCAGTGCCGAGCGCGTCCACCACGAAGCCATTGATGCACTGCAAGCCCAGCACAGCGGAACACCACAGATGCTGCAGGCTGCACTCAATGCTTACGACGTGTCGCAAGGCTGGCCATCCACTGACCAGCGTGCCCCCGTAGCCGACTAACTCACAACTTCTTCATGTAGCACACAGTGCTACAGGCGCGCGCGCTGGCGCATGCCCGAGCAGTTCCGCAACTTTGGCAGCTTCATTGTGGATGGCCTGATCGGGGGCATCACCTCGCGCTTGGGCGCTCTGAAAGACTCGATCGTTGGCGCGGCCAGCTCCGCAGCCACGTGGTTTAAAGAAAAGCTGGGCATTGCCAGCCCGTCCAAGCTATTCACCCAGTTTGGTGGCTGGATCTCTGAAGGTGCCGCCAACGGCATCAACGCAGGCTAGGCCGGTGTGCGTGCTGCCGCGCTGGCCATGGCCGGTGCAGCTGCTGCCCCCGTGGGGGCTGTGGGTGTTGACAGCGGTTCGGCCCCCATTGCTGCAGCGCCCAGCCTGGCCCCGCGCATCAGTGCGCCAGCACCTGCAGCTGGTGGCAACTACACGTTTCACATCACCGCCGCACCAAGCATGGACGCACAGGCCATTGCCCGCGCTGTACGCACCGAAATTGAAAACATCGATCGACAGAAAGCCAGCCGTGGCCGCAGCGCCCTGCACGACCAAAATTAAACGAAAGGGCTGCACATGCAAGGCTCCATGCTCATGGCCTTCGGGCAATTCATCTTCTCGCTGGACACGCTGGCGTTTCAGGAGCTCAAGCGCAGCAACACCTAGCGTCACCCCAGCAACAGCCGCGTGGGCGCCCGCCCTGCCCGCCAGTTTGTGGGTGTGGGCGATGAAACCATCTCACTCAGTGGCTGGCTGGCCCCCGAGCAAATTGGCGACTACGCCAGCCTGGCAGAGCTGCGGGCCATGGGCGACAGCGGGCAGTCTTTTGCTCTGGTGGGCGGCAATGGCGAAGTGTTTGGCCTGTTCGTGATTGAAAGCCTCAACGAAACCGGCACCCTGCACGACCGTCAGGGCAACCCCACCCGCGTCAGCTTTGACTTGCAGCTGGCCCGTGTGGATGACGACGCAGGCGGTGCAGAGGTCAATGTGAACGAACAAGGCCAGTACGTGGCCCCCGGCCAAGAGTGACCCATGGCAGACCAAATTGACCAATACCTGCAAGCGCCAGCTCCGCAGCACCCGGGCCCTACCTACGCCCTGACCGTTGCGGGTAAAGACATTACCCCGTTTGTTGATGCCCGCTTGATTAGTCTCACCCTCACCGAAGGGCGCGAGAACACCGCCGACCAGCTCGACCTGGAGCTGAGCGACCATGACGGCCTGCTGCAGCTGCCCCGCAAAGAAGCCGAAATTGAGCTATCCATTGGCTGGGTGGGCCAGCTGCTGGTGGACAAAGGCAGCTTTGTGGTGGACGAGGTGGAACACACCGGTGCACCCGATAAAGTCACCATCCGCGCCCGCGCTGCAGACATGGGCGGCGAGATCCGCACACGCAAGGAAAAAAGCTGGAGCAACACCACGCTGGCGGCAGTGCTGGCGGAGCTGGCCAAGCGCAGCAAGCTCACCCACAAGGTAGACGAACGCCTGGCCAAGATAGCCATTTCCCACATCACGCAGACCAATGAAAGCGACATGCACTTTCTGACGCGTCTGGCCCGCAAATACGACGCGGTGGCCACCGTCAAAAAAAAGCACCTGCTCTTCATGCCCATCAACGGCACCAAGAACAGCAAGGGCGAAAAGCTGCCCACCATCCACATCACCCGCCGAGACGGCGATCAGCACCGCTGGAGCAGCAGCACCCGCGATGCGTTTGATGGCGTCAAAGCCTATTGGTCAGACAGCGTGAACGGCAAGCGCAAGCTGGTTGTGGCAGGCAAAAAAGAAGGCAACACCAAAACGCTGAAAGAAACCTACGCCAGCGAAAAAGACGCGCTGGATGCCGCCAAGGCCGAACGCCAGCGCATCGAGCGCGGCATGGCCACGTTTGAGCTGGCCCTGGCCATTGGCCGCCCCGAGGTCACTGCGCAAAGCACCATTACCGTGACTGGCTTCAAGCAAGAAATTGACGGCCAGGACTGGCTGGTCAAAGAAGTCACCCACACCTTGAATGAAGGCAGTGGCTGGACGACCAAGGCGCAGATGGAGCGTAATACATCGGCTTCATGAGCAGGTGGGAAATATCATTCGCGCAGCCATCTTAGCTTTTCAATAGATCAACTGATTTATCTCCATCCAGTTTCGACATGTATTCGGGGAAATTTCTTAGCCTCACTTTGAAAGGCAGTGAATAGGCACAATGCTCTCTTTACTCTGAAATCAACCGCACATCTATGCGAAATTTCAACCGGAGTAAGGGTTAGGTGCTATCCAGACCTCTTTTGGCCTGGTAACCTGGCGACCTAATCGATTGAAAGAATTGGTATGAAAAAAATTAGAAGCTTTGACATGTTTTGCGGTGCTGGCGGCAACAGTTTTGGTGCTCGCACTGCTGGTGTTGAAGTGGTTGGTGGTGTGGACCTTTGGGCAGCAGCCACGCAATCCTTTCAATTGAATTTTCCTCATGCAGATGTTTATTGCCAAGACCTGCGCACACTCGACCCTTTCAAAGTCAAAGCAGATGTGGGCGAAATTGACTTACTTCTTTCTTCCCCAGAATGCACCCACCATACATGCGCCCGAGGCAATAAACCTCGATCGGAAGAAAGTAAAGAGACTGCTCTGCAAGTAGTTCGCTATGCCAGCATCATGCGACCGCGTTGGATTGTTCTGGAAAATGTAGTGCACATGCGCCCCTGGGATCGCTACCCAGAATTGAAACAAGAGCTGATGGACCTGGGCTATCAGCTACGTGAGCAAGTCCTTGACTCATCAGACTTTGGGGTTCCTCAAAAGCGCCGCCGCCTTTTCCTCATGGCAGATCTGCAACAAGTCCCAGGGCTGGTAGTCGCATCTCCCTCAATCGAGCGTTCAACGGTCAGTTCCATTCTTGATCCAGAAGGAACTTGGCCGATGACATTTCTTAGGAAACCTAAGCGTGCCAAAGGCACCTTAGAGCGTGCCGAACGTGCCATTGAAAAACTTGGGGAAAACACTCCGTTTCTGATCGTTTACTACGGAAGTGATGGTTCTGGTGGCTGGCAACCTTTGGATGTGCCATTACGCACCATCACTACCGTTGATCGCTTTGCACTTGTGCAGCCAACGCCAGAAGGGCACAAGATGCGCATGCTTCAACCGTCAGAGCTGCGCCGAGCCATGGGCTTTCCTGACAGCTACCGTTTTCCAAAGGTCACGCGAAGAGAGCAAGTGAAGCTTTTAGGCAATGCCGTTTGCTCACCTGTTATGGACGCAATTGTAAAAACGTTGTGCAAAGACAAGCTTAAGCCGCAAAACGCATCACGCCAGGCCGTCTCGCATGAGTCACATAACGATGAGCAACTTCTTCCAGCAGAGCTCTGCGTAGTCTAAAACGAGGAATACCAGAGGCATTCTTTCCTATCGCTAAAGCCATAAAGCACCGGCAAGAAATTAGCAGATGAAAGTCTCTGGGACCTTCGCCTTTATTTTTTTCGATAGAAAAGCAACCAGCGTCCATAACGCTCATATTATTAAATATTAATTTACCCTTCTCATCTCCTACACCCCTACCTTCACCATTAAAAAGATTCATCAATTCAATTGGAACCAAAACTGCCAACAAATACCTAAAGGTGCTAACCTTATCATTTATATGGTCACACTCTGCGCCAAGCTCAACAGCATGCAGCTTAATTAGCGAAGCTTCTTCACTGGTTAGATTTTCTTGGTTGTTTAGGAACTCCCTTTTTAATAAATCATTCTTCTCATATCCAAAGTAATTAATAAATGGCCCGGAGTTAACAAAAGAAGCAGCCAACTCAATAACGACACCTCTTATACTTCCAACCGAATTAAGATCGCCCTCAATTAATTCAATTAGATATCCTGTATGCAGCTGAGATGCAGATATTTTTTTAGGTCTCTTAATATTGCCATTCTCATTTATATTAATCAATATTGCATCTACAGAAACGTCACAATCACCTGACATTAGACTCAAATGATCTTCAACAAGAGGTAGCAGTGCTTGATCCACCGCTGATTGAATGTCTTTTCGGGCATTTAATCCTCCAACAGCTTGGGCTCCGAGAAATGCCGTCAATTTACCCCATTCTTTAAGTTTAGAACTGCCATCATAAGGAGATGTTAAAGAGAATAATTTATTGGTAGTTTTAGCGGAGGCTCGAAAAACTTTTTCTTCCCACGCAGCCGTAAAAAGCAGGGGTTGGAACTTATCTACCTGTTCGAATATTTTTTCTTTCAATCCATTCAAATCAAATTCTTCGGGATTTTCTGATAAGGCAAGAACCTCACCTTTAGAAATAGCACCATACCCAATTGGTGCAATATGCCCCTTCTCTTCAAGACGAGCACACACCTCTTTAAATACTTTATCTGCCTCTTTGGGATACTCAGACCAAAATATTATTACAAATGGCCCAGGAGAAATTATTTTCCTCAAACAATTCGCAATTGCCGCACCATTCATCTTATGATTATGGTTTCCCTCTGACATATGAATGTCGCTGAAAACGATTCGAATTCCCTCTAGCAACCTTACTGGAATATCCTCTAATTCATTGTCATCATAAAAAAATGGGGTAACAGAAAATCCCGCTCGACCCAAACCTCGAACAATTTTAACAAGATGATCTTCTACATCATCCAATGCTACTACTTTAATATTTTGGGGAATCATTTTTTTCTTTGAATGAAAATACTACAGCGGTTCCATCATAAGACTCAGGAATATCTAAAATATCTCTCAACTGATCGACAGTCAAAATTTCTATCGAGCCTCCAACCGTCTCCATAACAGTTTTGCAATAATAAAGACCCAATCCCATTCCACCAGCCTTTGTCGTGGCAAACGGACGACCTGCTTGCTCTGCTGAAAGTTGAAAACCAGGTCCATTATCAACAATTGCAATTATCCCTCCTGTCTCATCATCCCAATAAGAAAGTGCGAGAACTGCAGCAGGATTCTTTAATTTATCCCTCTCCTTTTTATATCTTGACCAATAAATTGCATTATCTACAACATTGCTAATAGCACCGACTATCAATCCACGCGGCAACTTTAGCGTGAATTCATGAGAATGCTTTGGATCTGCAGACCAGTTAGAGAAAACAACCGAGTGTCTTTCATATCTATCTTCATGCAGGCCTGTTCCACGGCGAATCAATTCACTGGCAGAGACGCTCCTTGCTGGATCTCGCTGCAGTAGCGGTTTAAACGTTTCCAGCAACTTCTTGAGGTGGTCCATTTCATTACGTATATCGTCAGGATCGAAATTAGAAATTGTTTTTCTCTGTACTCGATCAATACTATGAACTACTTCATGAAAAACGAGTGCGAGATTTGTACCGGCCATTCCAGACTCGATCATGACATCGCGATAAGTTTTCAACTGCTGTTGTACAGACTCAATAATTGGCTTTACTTCTTTTTCAATTTTGTGTTGTTTAGCCAAAACCTCAAGTTTTGAAAGTGCCTCATCAACCTTAGGCGGATGATTAACTCCATCACCTCGTATAGCGAGATCAATTTTCTCTCGATCTCCCCCGTGTAAAATATGAAACTTTTCGAAAATACTTTGACTTATTCTTTTAAATATTGAAAATTCTTCATTATTATCAAAACCTTCACGGTTAGTTTTTTCTTGCAAGCCAGTACTTTGAGCTTGTGTTAATGAAATTTGAGCAATAACACTCTGGGTTCCCAGTTTTCCAGCTGGTCGATTGATACGTCGGACATTCAAGCCAAGCCAGTCATCATCTGGTTCGCCATAGTTAAATACTCGAATATCATCACGATAAACTCTTACACCAGTTTGGCTATCAAGCCATTTCTTTATCTGCTGAGGTGCACCTGATGCTTTTAGAATTTCATCTCGACGATAAAATGCATAAAAACTTCCGCTGATTGGACCAATACCTTGCAAATCACTTTCTTCTAAAAAAATATTTTCCTTACTTTTTCTTGCGGAGAAAAGTGGAATTTCATCTTTATCAGGCTCAAGCAGTTCAAGCTTTTTATCAATCGAAGATTCACTCCTAGGCTTAAGTCCTTTGAATTTCGGAGGGGTAAAAAAGTACTCCCATTCAAAAACCCCTCTATCATCAATAGTAAAATGGAATTGCCATACTGAACTTTCTATCATGTCATTCAATGATGGAAGATCTTCTATTTCTTTATCTCTTCCAGGAATTAGTAACTTCACATTAAATGAATCGACAGCTCTAAAAGGGTTGCACAATGATTGTACTAGCCGATAAAGGTCACGTATTTCTCTTCTACTCCACTCATTGCGGTGGAGTTGGTAAATCTCGACACGCGTCCCGTGCTTAGAAAAAAGGCTATTCTTTGCGGCGTGCTCCTCTACCAATACAGTTTGCCCAGCTCCTAAATAGCGATTGCTGTTAATAAGTTTATGCCAGTCAATAGAAAAATAACTTTCATTCTCATTTTCTCTCTTGGTCGTTAGCCGAATTTCATTTCCTAGCTTCTGCACAGCTAAACGTCCAACACCTTTTTCCCCTAACGGCAAGCGGCCTAGTGCTGAGCGGCGGGCCTTGGCTTCGCCTCGTTTAGAGTTAGTACCAATTTCCAGCCAAGCATTTTCAATCGTTTCCGCAGACATCCCAGTTCCGTCATCCGTTACGGAAATAAACGGTTGTTCGGAATCTAAACTAAGAACCACCTCAACATGCGTGGCATCGGCGTCATAAGCGTTTTTTACTAGTTCAAAAACAGCTAGGCGGTCATGGCCAATTAACTCATCACCCAATAACTTTAGAACGTGCGACTGCACGCGGAACGCCATTTCTTTTGACATTACTCTCTCCATTCAACTTTCAGGTTTTTCATAACGAATTGACATTCATTAATCCTGTAATAGCAAATTACGGCAGCAAATAAATTTTGCTATCTAAGGTTGACAATTAACACGGAAAACGACGTTACTAGGGTCAAGAATTACTGCTGCAAGCACATTAATCATCTGATATGGCACTACCCAACTTTGGTTGTGAAATAAGCTGATGCTATCTAGCACTGTGCTTCATCTCAACGCTGCAACTACGCTTGCTGCCACTGATCGTGCCGTCTTTGCACACGAACTTGTCACCCTGGCAATGTGAAACACCGCCCTTTTTTCCAGAACATGGATAGTTGCGGGCATGCGCTGTGCTGAGACACATCACGGCAAATAAGCAGGCGCACAGCGCTGTATTGCGCAAAGAAATACTTGGCATCACGATCTCCTCCGTTACTGACTTGCCTCTTTGGGCACTTGGATAAGGCAGTGCCTATCTGCCGCTAGGGTGTGTACTTGACGCCAAGTGCATCAGACAATTTTTGCAGGCCGGGTTTGCGGCCAAAGTAACGGCCATTGGTCATCTTGTCTGACCAAGCATCGTTATCGTCAACTAGGCCGTTAAGACTGCTGGCGCCCAGAACGTCTTGGGCCACTTTTTGAGCTTGGGCACGGGTCACCGTAACGGTTGCTGATGGGTTCTTGGTTAACGTCAGCTTTGCGCCGCTTGGGCCCATTTCGAATAGAACGGGCTGCACCGTCACTTGAACTTGATTTTCTTTGGTGTGAATGAAAGTTCTGTACACACCGTATGTGGCTGCGCGCAGCACTTCGCTTTTGACAGTCTCTGGCAGGTCACCTTTGACGACTCTGGGAGAAAGACGAATATGAAGTGGCTGTTTTTTGATAACGGCGAAGGTGTTGTTATCGGCAGAGAAGTCGGCCATCTCCTCTATCGTTTCTTGGATTGAGCCTTTGAACGGTGCCGTGAATGCCGTTGTACTAACTACCAGGAACGCAAGAACTACTAATTTCTTCACCATCACTCCTCCTAAAGTACCCCTGCCTCTTTGGGCTTTGGGGCATCAAATCGTCGTTACGAGTCTGGCCTTAAAACGTCGGCAGCGGCAGTCAGCAAGGCGCGGCCCTTCACTCCGCTGTCACGCCATGCTTGCAGAAGGACGCGCTCGGCTGGGGCCAAGTTGACTTCGGACACGACCGCGTGCTGACCAGTCACAACGTAAAGCACGTCCACGCCGAGCTTGCTCATCAATGCCAACGCATGCGCATTGGGGCTGGCTTCGTTCTTTTCCCATTTCAGCAATGCACCACGTGACACCTCGCAAGCCTCTGCAAAAGCAAGTTGCTGGAAGTTCAAGCGCAGTCGCTCGCTTTTAATGCGATCACCAAAAAGATCACAAAAGTTATCTGGCATGTATTGACCGCTCACTATTGTGAGCATATGATGCGTTCACGTTGTAACAATCTATGCCCAATAGTACATGACCAAGCCTGTCTCACCTGCTGGCCAAGCGCCACGCCTGTACCTTGATGTTGTGCAGCCCACTACCAGCGGTGACGCAACCCATGTGAGTAACCTGATGGTGGTCTGCGGTGTGAATGGCGACCCCAGCAACCCAGACCAACGCCTGCGCACTCGTGTACCGGTGCTGACCAGACGGATCACTCTGGCTGATTTCGAAATTCAGCGTCGTACACCTGCTGGCGCACCACGGCCCGGCTCGCGTTGGTGGTCTGCTGTACGCAAGCTACAGCTCGCGTTTGCCAACACCATCGGGCGCGCCCTCAAGGTGGGCGACCATTCCAGCAACGATCCCGTTAATGACGTCAAAAGCTGGGCCGTGGAAAGTGCCATTAGCCGCAAGCGTATGCAGTGCGAGCGCAATGGTTTGGCACTGGCTCGGCTTCACGCCTGTCTGGTGCAAAGCACCACCAAGGGCGAAACCAACGCCCTGTCCCATGTCATCCATAGCGTCCCGAAGCATGGAGACCGTGACGGGCTCGTCACCGTCAAGGGTGTCAAGGGGGTTGAAAGCACGTTGTCGTTTCATGGCAGCTCCAGCATCTAATTTTTTAATTCCAATTTGTAACTATCCGGGAAAGATCGTACATGACCACCCAAGCCCAACTTACGCGGCATCACTCGGCCTCGGTCGACCGTCTGGTTCATGAAAAGCCCATTGCCCTTCGCCTTGAAAAGCAGGAGCTGCCTGATGCGCACGCACAGGCCAAAGCGCAGGGCCGAAGCTCCAGCAACTTTGCACGCCTGATTCATTTGATGGGCATGGCCGAGTACCGCCGCCGTGGCCGCATTGAGCTGCCTGCGGCAGACATGGCCAGCAACTAATTAGAGGTGGTGCGCATGGTTGATTCCTTCCCTTTCCCTGTCAGCAATTCTGAGCTGGCCTCTGCCGCGTTGCGTGCCAGCAAGCAGCTGAACCAAGTGGCCGATAACGCCCGCGCCAGTGAAGGGAAAGCCGCGCAAGGCTGTAACCAAGTGGAACAGGCCAAGCCGTGGAAGGGCACCAGCAAAGAATCGATGCGCCTGCCGTGCCCGCATTGCAGGTGGCCCAGCGTGATTCGCACCAGTGAGCAAATGTCGGTGCTGACCCGGCAGTACGTGTACTGCTGCGTGAATGCCGAGTGCGGCCACACCTTTGTGGCAACGCTGGAAATTTCTCGCACGCTGTCCCCTTCTGCCACGCCAGACCCCAGCGTCAGCCTGCCCCTGTCTAGCCACGTGCGCCGCGACTTGGTGCGCGTCACGCTAGACCATGCGGCAAGTGCCGAGCACCAGACACGCAACACAACGCCAGTGACGGGCGATTTGTTTGTGCAGGGAGTGCAACCCCCTGACTGATACCCCCAGCGCCTAGCGCGCCCTCTTCCCTTTCCCCTTTGAATCCCACCGACAGAGCCTGATTTGCAGGCGCTGCGGGACTTTTTACGCCCAAAAACCGAGGTGCAACTTGAACTGCTACCGCATTACCCACATTGATGAGCACCGCACGCGCCGCCGCCTGCGTGTGCTGGCCAGCAACTGCCGCCAAGCCTTGCAGGCTGTGGAGCATGAATTTGGCGATGTATGGTTTGCCTGCGTGGTGCGTGTTGAGGTGCGCCCATGAATGCGCCAATGTCCGCCCAAGAGCTGCATGCGCAGATGCGCCCGCAACCATGTGGGCCTGTTCTTTACGCAGACCGCGCCCAGCAAGTTCCACCGCATGGCTATCTGCAAGAAGGGTGGCCAGCCCTACCCCAACCCACGGTATGACGGGGTGAGCACGCCGCGTGATGCACAGCTATGGCTGCGTGAGTGCTGGAGCCGGTTGCGATCGCACCTTAAAACCAAGGGCATCAACATCTACGGCATTCGTGTGGCAGAACCCCACCACGATGCCACGCCCCATTGGCACATGCTGATTTGGGCGGAAACGGAAGCCGAGGCGCAATACGTTGAGCTGGCCATGCGGGTGTGGTGGCTCAAGGAATACGGCGACGGGCCGGGCGCTTTCGAGAATCGCGTGAACTGCAAACGCATGACAAGCGGCGGTGCCGCTGGCTACGTGGCCAAATACATCGCCAAGAGCGTGGGCCATGCGGCCTTGGCTGACCACCTGGACGTAGTGCAAGGCCAGCTGTGGGATGTGGAGCAAAACGACATGCCTGGCCACCGCCGTGTGGATGCGTGGGCGGCGTGCTGGGGCATTCGGCAGTTTCAGGCCATTGGCATGCCCAGCGTGTGCGTATGGCGTGAGCTGCGCCGTGTGGGCCGTGACCAGATCAACACCTTGCATCAAAGCGGCGACCAGAGCACCAAACGCGCATGGGTGGCCAGCCACCGCGAGGGAAACATACAGGCCAACTGGCGCGTATTCATGGAAGCCATGGGCGGGCACTGCCTGCCCCGTGGCCAGTCACACCTGCGCATGGCACACCGCCCACTGCGCGAGGGCGAATGCAATCAGTACGGCGAAGCGTTGACCGTGGGCCGCGTGGTGGGCCTGCAGAACCGCCGTGGTCAGTGGCTGATTAGCCGCCGCATGGCATGGACGCCTGTAGCGGTGGAAACGGAAACATTCAACCCCGATACATGCACAGATAGCAGCTCCGGCTGTTCCCTCGCCATAGGCGAGGCACGAGCGGCTTTGCCGCGAGCTTGGACTGGTTTCAATAACTGTAGAGCCCGCCTGACCGGCGAGCCACGCCGAGCACTTTTAGGCCGTGGACGCCACGAAGCCGAGGACTGCATACCCGGTTTTCCGGGTCGAACAGACGCCGAATGGCGCTCCATCGGCCCTTCTCCCATCCCATTTTTCTGACCTGACGCACCCAGGAGGACTAGCGATGCCCGCAAAACGCACCGAACCCAGCCGAAGCGCCATCAATCCGGCGCACAACTTTAAGTACACCAACGCCAACGACACGAATCTGGCCAAACGTTTTGCCGACATGCGCCGCGCAGCCGCCAAGGCCGAACGCGACGCCGCTGCAGAACAGTTCCGCCAGGCGCAAGCCACGCTGGAGCTGGACGCATCGCCCCAAGTTGTGCCACTGCGCAGAAAGGCAAACGCCGCATGAAATCCGCACCCCAAAAAAACAGCACGGTGGAAAAGACCTGCAGCAAGTGCCACGAGCAGTGGCCCGCAGACACCGAATTTTTCCACCGTGAGCCACGCAACCGCGATGGGCTACGCGAGGACTGCATTGCCTGCAAAACCAGCTACGACAGCAGCCGTAACGCAGGCAGGTTCAGCAAGCGCAACGGTTCACTGACGCAAGAGCTTCAGTCCGTGTTCATCCAACTCATTAATAAATATGAGCATGCAGCGCATGTCACGCAATGAATTCAATGAAAAACATAAACGAAAGCAATGCAATCCAAGCTCAACAAGCTACCAATAATGAATGCAAGGCACCCACTCTGCCGTACCTGATCAAGTACTTTCAAAAGGAAAAGTCAGCGATCGAGGTCGAGCTACAGCGTATGCCTGCAGACACGTGGTTCAACGTGCGCGCCCGGGAGCTGATGAACCGCGAACAAGAGCTGCACAGCACGCTGAACGTACTGCGTGAGCTGGTTAATACACCCATCCAAATTTCTGAACCCACCCACTGACTAAAGAAAGGACACGCCCATGTACATGATGCTTTTTCGCGTAGTGCTCATGCCCGCCATGCTCATGCTCAGCTTCTTCACCGGCTGGCGCATGGCAACCCGCTTGATCGTGGATGAGTGCCAGCGCTTTGGTGGCTTTGTTTCCGGCAAAAAAGAATTCCGCTGCATCAGCACCATGCAGATGTGGCTGATGCACGAGTGCCCCAACCACCGCATCTACATTGCCGGCCCTATGACAGGCTTGCCGGACAATAACTACCCCACCTTCCACGATGCCGCGGCGCGCTTACGCAAACGGGCTTGGCATGTGGAGAGCCCCGCCGAAAACCCCAGACCGCACGTCGACGCCGACTGCAACTGGACAGCGTACATGCGCATGGGTGTCAGCCAGCTCATGACCTGCCACGCCATCTACCTGCTGCCCGGCTGGCAAAAGTCCAAGGGCGCCAGCCTGGAATACATGGTGGCCAAACAGCTGGGTTTGGCGGTTTACGAGCACGCCAAACAAGACGACGTACTGCAAGAGCAGCTGCAGCAACTGGCAAGTAAGCCATCGCTGCGCCCAGAACAACAACCCATTCCCGCATGAGCACCACCATGGCAAAAACTCAAACCCTTATCTACCGCCGCACCACGCTGCTTGAGAAGCTGGGTATCTCCAAAACAACGCTACGCAACTGGATGCTGAACGAGGGCTTCCCTCCACCCATCCAGTTAGGCCCCCGCGCAGTTGGTTGGAAGGCCAACAACGTGGACGAGTGGCTGGAAAGCCGCCCCACTGTCGCGCTGGCGGAAGCCCTGAATTGAATTCCGATTGGGGCTCCACAAGACATAAAAAACCCCGGTGATCAAAGCTCACCGGGGGTTTTTATTCAGAAGCATCACTATCTTTGGCTGCAAACGAACCAGAGGTGGTAGCGCATAACCAACCTAAGATGGACCATTGAATTGGTTTTTCGGGAGCCTTCACCGTATGAAGACTTTGCAACTCATAGTTTTAGTGATTCTCGTTGGCGCGATTATTCTTGTTGTAAACGGATTATTTTCTGCGTTTGCTTTACTTGAGCTAGCCTGGTCGGCGATCCTCAGTTTTGTAAATCTGTTTTGACGTTGGCCTGTAAAGCTGCTTATCTGCCGAAGCCACGGTTATGGGCCGGTAGCAACCTACTGGCAAGGCCTGCTTGCGACCTAAAGCAGACTGTGGATATCATTTTATATTATTAAGTTGGTATTCAAATGCCTCTGGATTTGTAAGCTATCCAGAAGTCCCTGCGCATCGCTGTAAATTCCAACTTTGGATTAAGCTCATTGCTTTCGAAGTCCTCTATCAAAATGGCTTTTTCTTCAGGTGTCTTTGCGAGCTGAATTAATTCTATACTTTTGATTAGTGACTTGATAGTATTTTGCCTTCTTTCAACCACCTCAGCCCGGTCCAATCTAAGGTGATGGATAGTCTGTCTACCCTCAAGCGTCCCATTCGAATTTATGAATGCGCAATAAAATTTGATAAATGGTTCAGGATTAATCCGGTACGGATCGATAATTTTTTCGAATTTCGGATCATGGTCAGACTTACTTTGATTGCAAAGCTGACAAGAATAACCAAGATTAGCCCACTCAAAAGTTTTATTGATATCTAGTGACTTCGGAAATGAGTGTTCGATGTCACCATGTGAAACTGCTGTGACATCACATTCGCAAAAAGCACACTTCCCGTGCGTCTCTGACTTTACCGCAGCTTTAATATCTGAGTGGTTGTAACGACTTTTTCTCGATTTTATCAACTGCTTGTCGTCGGCAGCGATGGCTTCTTTTAGTTCTTGCAGCCACCGGATCGCATTATCCTTGAGCACCTTTGGCTCGACTATTTTCTCTAACTTAATCATTTAATAATGCGTTCAACAGCACTAGGATAAAAATCTTCAAGTCCGGCAGCCTGAAGCTCATTGCGCAATTTTTTTAGTGTATTTGAATCTATTTTTTCATTGGAAAATGCCTCGGCAATACTTTCTAGTTTAGCCGCAGACCACTCGGGCAATGTGACGGGGACACCTAACACTTCGCGAAGAATGTCATTGGCAGGTCCAGCCCTCTTTAATTGATCAAGCTTATGTGAAACAACGGACCTAGGTTCCAATTGTCGCATAGCGCTACCATCTGATGTATGGTGTCGAAGCGCATACACATGTGATTCCTTAACGGATGAGATGATAAAGGGGCTATGAGTTGCTACAACGAACCGTGCTAGAGGAAATGCCTCGACGATATTGGCAAGAAATGATCGCTGCATTGACGGATGTAAATGATTCTCAGGTTCGTCAATCAAAACCATGTATCGTTTAGAGCTGTGGATCTGTGACTGCAGAAATATCTGCCAAGATAGCTGAATAATAGACATCAATCCACCAGATGCGCCGTCTATAGGGAACTCACCAGAGGATGAAATGATGATTACTTCAGGTGTTCTAATCTCAAGGCGCTGAAAGCCTAATTCTTCTGGAAGAACTTTTTTTAGAACATCTTGAAATTTCTCGTATAGACCTACCAATTCTGGTACCGGTGCTACATGAATATTTCCAATTCCAAACGTAGCGAAACTTATTATTGTTTCTTTGAGAGCGGCAACAGGGTTAATGCGCGTATGAACTCCATTTCGCAAGTAACTTGATTGTTCAGTATAGCTTCTCTCAGTTTCAAAAAAATCTTTATAAGCATCCTCTGGGTTTATACCGGTGATCGATAAGTTCTTAATCTTCTCGTATTTTGGCAGGGAACGGTGAGAACTTATATTTATACCTGGAACACTGACTCTCTTGGTGCGCTTCAAAGCATACTGTATTGAATTATTTGATGGCAAATTGAGAAGCGATGTCTCTTTATTGTCATAGTCGATTTGTCCAATGCATTCGCCATCTGGAGGCGATTTTCTAGAAAAAACTGTCTCTAATTTTGTTGCGAACCACCCTCCCAATGAGAAGCTGGTTTGATTTTTTTCTTTAATAGGGGTAGCTAAAAATTTCTCATCATTTTCATAAGAAAAATGGCATTTTAGAATTTTTAAAATCGTACTTTTGCCTGCACCGTTTGAACCAGTCAATATTGTCAATCGGTCGTGAAAGTCAATTTCAATATCCCTAAATTGACGCCAGCCAGAAAGCGTTATTTTAGAGAAAAGGGCTGTCGTATCCACTGTATAGCTCGCATTCTGAAGTTTCTAGGCAGCATAAAGCAAAGTGACGATGAGTCAATGACTGCTTCTGGCCGAATGCAGTCGTCCGCATCACCTGCGCCCTAAACGAATTGGTCTGTAGGAAGGCCTATAGAATTCACAAATCACGTCGCAAGTCGCATGAAATATAGGCTTGGGGCGGAAGCTGCTTTCCGCCACATTCAGGGTTTTGACAACCCTATTAAGCCCCGAGAGGGGCTTTCTTGTTTTGCTTTTGACGCATTGCGCTCTCTATTTCACAGCTTTGCGGCGCTCCCAAGCAATCGTTGCCAGCACAACAACGCCTGCACTCAACGACAGATGCCCACACCAGCTCACGAGTCCGAACGACCAGCCTTTGGCAGCGACGGCCATCACCAGCGATGCTAGCAAAGCCAACCAGCCGCCTCTGCGCAAAATGCGGCTTTGGGAGGCGGGCAACTCATGGCCCAACAGGTCTTGTTGGTGGCGGTCCATAGACAGCACCAGCAACGTAAAAGCCAGCAGCGACAGCAAACTCACAGCAAGATGGTTCATGGTGCGGCTTTCTGTGTGTCTTCAGTGTTGGGAGTAACCACTGCACGAAATCTGGGCTGGGGCTTGGATTTCGGCTGATGGCGCAAGGTGCGCACGGCCAGCAAGGCATGCAAGGCAGCCAACGCCCACAGCGAAAGCTCCAGGCCAGCAAAGGACCAGTCGTCACTAAGCACGCTATGCCATAACGGTCGGTCTGTGGTCAGCACATTAAGCAGTGGCAGCAATGCCAGCGCCGCACAAGCGGCCCACAGCAACTCCACCCACGCCCGCTTGGCGGGTCGCAGCATGGCCCACAGCAAAGTCACTCCCCAGATGATGAAGAAGCTGTGAATTTCCCACTCGGCGCGCTTATCGAGCGCCAGCGGCAGCAGGCGGTTGGCCCAGAGCATGCCCGCCATGGCAATGCTGAGACCCGCAATGGCCGCAATATTGAGCCGCTCCACCAGCCAGAAACCGAAATATGGTTTTTGTGGGTTCGGCAACTTGCTGCGGCGCTTGACCGTCCACATCACCAAGCCAGTGCCCACCATGGCCGTACCAGCCAAGCTGACCAGAAAATACAGCCAACGCAAAGTCGTGTCCGCAAAGCGCCCCAAGTGCAACGCAAACATCACGCCGCGCGTTTCTGCAGCACCTCCCACGTGATCTTTCACTTCACGCAGCTCGCCCGTCACACCGTTAAAAAGCATGTACTGCGGGCTGTGCGAAACGCGCCCCGCCTCGCTGGGCGTGATCGTTACCTGTGCATGGGCATCACCCGCCAGATTTACGGTGATATTGCCAATATTGTGAGTGCCCCAACGGGCCTGAGCCTGCTGCACCATCCCTGTCAACGGGGCCAGCTCAAGCTTCTCGCCGCTGGGCTTGGGAGCAGGTAAAAAACTGCTCATTTGTGCCTGCAACGCCTGGCGATCACTGGGTGTGTTGATGACCGCACTGTTTCCCCAGGGCATGGTCATCATCATCAACGTGACCAGACCTGTGTAAGTGATCATGGCGTGAAAAGGCAGGCCCAGCACCGACAGCACATTGTGCGCATCCAGCCACGAGCGCTGCCCCTTGCCCCAGCGGAAGGTGAAGAAGTCGACAAAAATCTTCTTGTGCGTAATCACACCACTAACAATCGCCACCAGCATGAACATGGCACAAAAACTGGCCAGCCAGCGTGCCCAGAGTACGGGCATGTAGTGGAACTGAAAGTGGAAACGGTAAAAGAACTCACCGCCATTCGTTTCGCGCCCATCCACTTTGAGACCGGTCGCGGGGTCAAACACCGCACTGCCAAAAACACGCCGGCCATTTTCTGTAGAAGGTGCCCGCCAAAACGTGCTGACCACGTTGTTGCGCTCATCGGGCATGCGCATGCTCCATTGCGGGCTGTCCGGAGCCAGTTGCTGCAACTCGCGGGCCACGCGCGGGGCCACCTCTGCGGCATCGGGCACCACCCGTTGGTGCGCCAGCTCTGGGCGCATCCACTGCGAAATTTCTTCTTTGAAGTAGCTCACCGTGCCGGTGATAAACATGGCATAGAGCACCCAGCCCACCAGCAGCCCGGCCCAGATATGCAGATCAGACATGGTCTGGCGTATGCCACGTGGCCCCGTCTGTTTCGTCTTTTTATTCTCTGAGGCAGTCATGCCGCATTCACTCCATTCCACACTGGCCACGAAGCCAGTGCCAGCGGGATAGCCGCCACCAGCAGCCCTACCCAGGCGCGTGTGGCTGACCTCACAGCAAACACCCAAATCACCGCCCCGACATAGACGATGAAGCTGAGCATCATCCCCGTAAGCACGCCCTGAAACTTATCCATAGGCAGCAGCACGGCGGCAATGCTGGTCAACGCTGCCAGTGCGTAGCCACCGCCAATGGCTGCCACAATGCGCGAAAGCAAAGGCCCGACTTGTCGGGCCTTTGCCAGAGCGGCACGGGGGGTACCGATCATCCGCAGACTCATTTGGCAGCGTGCGGAGCCATGACTGCACCAGCAGCCACAGGTGCCAGGCCAGCGCCATGGACATAAGTCAGCGAAGTGACATAGCTCACGGCATCGTACTTCTCCCCATCGCGCTCGCCCGGTGTGCGGTCGCTGTGTTTGGCTTCCACCACGTACTGGCCTTTCCAAGGTAACTCAAAGCTCACCAGTCCTTGTTCATCGGTCATGGCTTCTTTCATCCAGCCAGACTGGGTGACGATGCCCACCTGCGTCTTGGCCAGTGGCTGGCCTTTGAAAGTCAGCTTTAGTTCACCGTCTTTGCCTGTTGGCGTCAAATCCAATGCCAGCTTCGGCTGTTGCGGCGCAAAGCCAGTAATCAGGCGTGCCGCCGGGTGGTACCAGCTGGCAACATCCTTGCCATCTTTCTTGAATTTGGAGAGGGGATAGCTGCGGTCCTCGGCCACCACCGATGCACCGCCATTGACCACAAACGGCAGCGTATAGCCATCTGCCGTCTTTTTGCCTGTGGCGGTAGTTTCTTCACCCTTGGCATTGATCAGCAGGCCTGTGGGCTTGCCAAATTTATCCAGCAAGCCCGGCGATGCTTCGCGCAGGTTGTCACCAAATTCACCAAAACGCAGCGCCACCGATTGCGTATTGCCCACTTGCTCCAACCACACGTGGTGGGCATGGGCAGAAGCAGCCATCACGGTCAGCACCGCTGCGGTCAAGGTTTTCTTCAACATTCGCACTCTCCTCCATTAAAAAAATAAGGCGGCTGTTGCCTTGCCAGCACCAGCCGCCTCGCACTTTAAAAATCTACCGTTGCAGACAACACCAAGGTGCGCGGTGCGCTCAAGGTCAGGTAGTTGTTGCCGCTCACCATCCAGACGTTCTTGTCCATCAGGTTTTCGATGTTGGCGCGCAGCACCACGGGCTTGCCGCTGACCAGGGTGCGGTAGCGCGCACCCACGTCATAGCGGCTCCAGCCAGCCAATTTCATGGTGTTGGCATTGCTGGCCCATACCGAGCCAGAGCGGATGATGCGGCCGTTCAGTGCCAGACCCGGCACGGCAGGCACATCCCAGTCCACGCCCAGATTGGCGTTGATCTTGGCAACGCCGTAGGCATCATTGCCTTCAAACTGAGTAGCCTTGCTGACCTTGGCACGGTTGAAAGTCACGCCACCGGAGACACGCAGACCACGCTGCACTTCACCGTAAGCGGACAGTTCCAGCCCACGGTTGCGCTGCTCACCATCAAAGCTGAAGATGTTGCTGGTCGGGTCTGTCATGCTGTTGGGACGGCTGATCTCAAACAGGCTGGCCGTGGTCATCATGCGACCCCAGTCCACCTTGACACCGGCTTCATACTGCTTGGATTTGATGGGGGCAAACACTTCGCCCGCGTTCGCAGCAGTCGTGGGTGCGGTCGCACCGCGCGACAGACCCGCAGTGTAGTTACCGTACACAGACACGTTATCAGTGGCCTTGACCACCAAGCCCACCAGCGGTGTGGTCGAGCTCTTCTTGTAAGCACTGGTTTGCGCGCCCGAAGTGGTGTTGAAATTGCGCAAATCCACTGTCTGGCGACGCAGACCCAGCGTCAGCAGCACGCGGTCGTCGGCTAACGCCAGCGTATCGGTCACAGCAATGCCGTAGTTGTGTGCTTCGGATGCCTTTTTGGGTGCAGTGCGTGCGCCTTCCACAGGTGGCAGTGGAGCGGGGTTGTAAATATTGGAGCCCGCCGTGGTCAGCCCTGCCACATAGGCATTGCCGTTTTCTTGGCGCAAATCGCTGGCACTGGCTACAAAGGTGTGCTTGATGCCGCCCGTGGCAAACTTGGCACGCAGGCCCACATCGGCGCTGGTGGTTTCGCTGTAAGAATCATAGAAGCTGCTGCGCACGGTGAAGTCGCCTGCCGCATTCATGCTGGTGGTTGTGGTGGGGAAAATCTGCTCGGCCTTGCCCTTGCGGTAGCCAATACTCGCAAAGGCCGTGATCTGGTCATTCAGATCGACTTCCAGCCGCGAAGCAATCACCTTGTCATCCAGCGTCAGGGTGGTACCGGGGAACCAGTTTCCGCGCGATTTGGGCGCGGCAGGCAGCGCGGTCAAAGCGGGGTTGAAGCCAATTTGAGGACGGAACTCCTCCAGGTTCTCACGTTGTGCATAGGCATCCAGCGACCAGCGCACATCACGCCCACGGTAATCCACGGCAATCGCGCCAATGCCCACCTTTTGGTTGCCGTCTTTGATGCTGGCTTCGCCATCACGCACAGCGCCATTGACGCGTACGCCCCATTCTTTGTTTTCACCAAAGCGGCGTGACACATCAACCGTAGTGCCAAACTGTGAGCGCCCCAGATACTGCACACCCACACGGTTCAAAGGTTCGTCTGCGGCGCGCTTGGTTTGCACATTGATGGCGCCGCCAATGCTGCCGCCAGGTGGCATGCCACCGACCATGGCACCCGGGCCTTTGAGCAACTCAGCGCGCTCCAGAATTTCTGCGGGAATGCGGCTGGCAGACGTCAGGCCATACAGACCGTTAAAGCCGGCATCACCACCGGCAATGCTGAAACCGCGCACTTGAATGTCTTCACTGAAACCTTGTGCCGACGTGCTCAGGCGCACCGACGCGTCATTGACCAGTACCTCGCCCAGCGTGCGTGCCTGCTGGTCTTCCATGGCCTGCGCCGTGTAGGCCACGGTAGAGAACGGGGTGTCCATCACATCCTGGTCGCCCAGCATGCCGATGCGGCTGCCGCGTGCCTGCTTGCCGCCGGCGTAGGCTTCAGGTAGGCCGTAGTTGTTGGCAGTGACTGTCACGGGAGCCATCACGGCATCGCCGCCGCTGGTGACTGCAGCAGCTTCAACCACCAAGGTAGAGCCCTGCACGCGCGCAACCAGATTGGTATTGCGCAGCAGTTGACCGGCGGCGTCTTGCACACTCATGCTGCCGCGCACTGCAGTGCCCGGACGGCCTTGAACCAACCCTGGGGAAGTCATCAGTTGCAGCCCCGCCTGACGGGCGAGCTGGGACAGAGCGCTGTCCAGCGGCTGTGCAGAAATATCAAAATCGGCGGCGGAAGCCGCTCCGGCCAGGGCCGCAATCGCGATGGCGATCAAGTGGCGTTTGCAAGGGAATCCCATAACGTTGTCAGCTTTCCTAATGTATTCGACAAAAGCTAATACGAACGAGTTAGATTTATCCCTCAAGAAAAATATCGATTTTTTGAAAAAAGCTGAAAACAGCCATAGCGGCCTGTTGCTTGGCTGCATGGATGGCACGCATTCCCACGAATCAGAGGTTGCGGGTTGTCGTTCCCCGAAGTCTGCACTTTGCGCCAGGAACCTTGCTCAACGCCACAGAAGGCCCAACCATCCTTGCACTCACTGATCTACACTGATTCACCAAAATGTGAGTCGTATTCTTTTTAGAACACCAGAAAAACAATAGCTGCTAGCGCTTATATAACGACTATTTCGGATACTTTCGTATCCAATAGCATTGCCCTGCAAGGGCCATCTGCTCTTTTATTCATAACATCACCCATCAAAAAAGGCTCTGCAATTTGCAGAGCCTTTTTGTTGTGAACGCGCTATCCGCGCGCAGCGATCAACCCAGCCACTTGCGGGCGTTGCGCCACACTTGCATCCAGGGGCTGAACTCTGACTTGTCGCCCGACGTCCAGCTCATCTGCACGTTGCGGAACACACGTTCAGGGTGCGGCATCATGGCGGTGAAGCGGCCATCAGCTGTGGTCACAGCCGTCAAGCCACCGGCAGAGCCGTTGGGGTTGAACGGGTACTGCTCGGTCGGCTGACCAAAGTTGTCGACATAACGCATCGCGCCAATGACCTGATCCGGGTTGCCACGGAACTTGAAGTTGGCGTAGCCCTCGCCATGCGCCACCGCAATCGGCAGGCGCGAACCGGCCATGCCTTGCAGGAACAGGCTGGGCGACTCCAGCACTTCCACCATGCTCAGGCGCGCCTCAAAACGGTTGCTCTGGTTTTGCGTAAAGCGCGGCCAGTCTTGCGCGCCGGGGATGATGTCGGCCAGCTCGGCAAACATCTGGCAGCCATTGCACACGCCCAGACCGAAAGTGTCTTGGCGGCCAAAGAAGGCCTGGAACTGCTCCGACAGGCGATCGTTGAACGTGATGGAACGCGCCCAGCCAATACCGGCACCCAAGGTGTCGCCATAGCTGAAGCCACCGCAGGCCACCACGCCGGCAAAGTCTGCCAGCTGGGCACGGCCCGACTGCAGGTCGGTCATGTGCACATCCACGGCTTCAAAACCCGCTTCGGTGAAGGCGTAGGCCATTTCCACGTGCGAATTCACGCCCTGCTCGCGCAGTACCGCCACACGGGGCTTGGCAGCCACGTTAACGAAAGGTGCGGCCACGCTTTCTTGCGGGTCAAACGTCAGGTGTACGTGCATGCCGGGGTCATTGGGCACACCCGCTGCGGCGTGCTCGCTGTCGGCGCACACGGGGTTATCGCGCTGCTGGGTAATTTTCCAGCTCACGGCATCCCACACCTGGTGCAGATCGCTCAATGTGGCGCCAAACACCTTCTTGGCATCGCGCCACACTTGCAACTCGCCCTTGCCCACGTCCATCGCCGATGCAGCTGGGCGGGTCTTGCCCACGATGTGGCTGCAGTGGATCAAGCCGTGCTCACGCAGCACCTGCAGGACTTCGCTGCGATCTTCGGTGCGGATTTGCAGCACCACGCCCAGCTCTTCGTTGAACAGTGCGCGCAGGGTTTGCTCTTCGCGGCGGCCGGACACTTGCGCGCCCCAGTTCTTGCCTTCGCCCGAATCCATGCGGCTGTCAGAGATGCCGTCGCCTTCGGTGATCAGCATGTCCACATTCAGCGCCACGCCCACATGACCGGCAAAGGCCATCTCGGCCACGGTGGCCAACAGGCCGCCGTCGCCCTTGTCGTGGTAGGCCAAGATCTTGCCTTGGGCACGCAGTGCGTTCACGGCATCGACCAGCGCGATCAAGTCTTTGGCATCGTCCAGATCCGGCGTTTCATTGCCCGACTGGTTCAACACTTGACCAATGATCGATCCGCCCATGCGCATCTTGCCGCGGCCCAGATCAATCAGTACCAGCGAACTATCTTCCACCTCGGCATCCAGCTGCGGGGTGAGTGTGGTGCGTACATCGTCAATTGATGCAAAGCCGGTGATCAGCAAACTCACTGGCGATGTGACTTTCTTGACCTGACCGTTTTCTGTCCACTGCGTGCGCATGGACAGCGAGTCCTTGCCCACGGGGATTGAAATATTCAGCGCGGGGCACAGCTCCATGCCCACGGCCTTCACCGTGGCGTACAGCGCAGCGTCTTCACCAGGCTCGCCGCAAGCGGCCATCCAGTTGGCAGACATCTTCACCTTGGCCAGCTCAATCGGCGCAGCCAGCATGTTGGTGATGGCTTCAGCCACCGCCATGCGACCCGATGCGGGTGCATTGATGGCCGCCAGCGGTGTGCGCTCGCCCATAGCCATGGCTTCGCCCTTGAAGCCCTTGAAGTCGGCCAGAGTGACGGCCACGTCAGCCACCGGCACTTGCCAGGGGCCAACCATCTGGTCGCGGTGCGTCAAGCCACCCACGGCACGGTCACCAATGGTGATCAAGAAGCGCTTGGAGGCCACGGTGGGGTGGGCCAGCACTTCGATCACGGCTTTTTCCAGCGGCAGGCCGTTCAAATCCATGGCGGGCAGCTCGCGCACCACGGTGGTCACATCCTTGACCATTTTGGGCGGCTTGCCCAGCAGCACGTCCATGGGCATGTTGACCGGGTACTTCTGGTCGCCCGACTCCACGGCCGTGTCTTCCAGCACCAGCTGGCGCTCTTCAGTGGCGGTGCCGATCACGGCAAACGGGCAGCGCTCGCGCTCGCAGAACGCGGTGAACTGCGCCAGCGATTCAGGCGCAATCGCCATCACGTAGCGTTCTTGCGACTCGTTGGACCAGATTTCCTTGGGCGCCAGACCGGACTCTTCCAGATTCACCTTGCGCAGATCAAAGCGTGCGCCACGGCCAGCGTCGTTGGTCAGCTCAGGGAAAGCGTTGGACAGCCCCCCTGCACCCACGTCGTGGATCGCCAAAATAGGGTTGGCTGCGCCTTGCTGCCAGCAGTGGTTGATGACCTCTTGCGCTCGGCGCTCAATCTCGGGGTTGCCACGCTGCACGGAGTCAAAATCCAACTCTGCAGCGTTGGTGCCCGAAGCCATGGAGCTGGCTGCACCGCCGCCCATGCCAATGCGCATGCCGGGGCCACCCAGTTGAATCAGCAGCGTGCCTGCGGGGAACAAAATCTTCTTGGTCTGCTCCGCATCGATCACACCCAGGCCACCGGCCAGCATGATGGGCTTGTGGTAGCCACGGGTGATGTCACCCACTTGCTGCTCGTACTCACGGAAGTAACCCGTCAGGTTGGGGCGACCAAACTCATTGTTGAACGCCGCGCCACCCAGAGGGCCTTCGATCATGATCTGCAGCGGGCTGGCAATGTGCTCAGGTTTACCCACTTCACTGCCCCACAGCTTGGAGACGGTAAAGCCGGTCAGACCCGCCTTGGGCTTGGAGCCACGGCCGGTGGCACCTTCGTCACGAATTTCACCGCCCGCACCGGTCGATGCGCCGGGGAATGGCGAGATGGCGGTGGGGTGGTTGTGCGTTTCCACCTTCATCAGCACATGGCTGGTGGCGGTCTGTTTTTGATAGCTAGGAGCGCTTACCGCACCTTCATCAGAAGCCGATTTCGCATCAAACCGAGCGACAAAGCGCTCAACCTCATGGCCTTCCATGACCGAGGCGTTGTCCGAATACGCCACCACCGTGTGCTGGGGCGAGACGGCTTCGGTGTTGCGGATCATGCCGAACAGCGATTTGTCTTGCGCCACGCCATCGATGGTGAAGTTGGCGTTGAAGATTTTGTGGCGGCAGTGCTCCGAGTTGGCCTGCGCAAACATCATCAGTTCAACGTCGCTGGGGTTGCGACCCAGTCCGTTGAACGCTTTGACGAGGTAGTCAATTTCGTCTTCTGCCAGCGCCAAGCCCCATTGCTTGTTGGCAGCTTCCAGCGCGGCTGCGCCACCCGCCAGCACGTCCACAAACTCCATGGGTTTGGCATCCAGCGTGGTGAACAGCTGCAGCGCTTCGTCGCGGCTGGCCACCACCGATTCGGTCATGCGGTCATGCAGCAGCGCGGCAACCTGGCCGATTTGCTCGGCGTTCAGCTCGGGCGTGCCGCCCAGCAAACCCGACTTGAGCGCCACGCGGAACTCGGTGATGCGCTCCACACGCTGGATCGACAGGCCGCAGTTGCGGGCAATGTCGGTGGCCTTGGAGGCCCAGGGCGAAATGGTGCCCAAACGGGGCGTGACGAGCAGCGCCAAGCCGTCGTTGCCACCTTCGTAGGGGTCGCCATAAGTCAACAAGGCCGCCAAACGCTGCGATTGCTCGGCAGTGGGGGCGGCCTCGGTGGCAACAATATGGATAAACCGGGCGGTGATGCCCGTGATCTTGGGATGGATAGCGACCAGATCGGTCAAGAGTTGCTGGGCGCGGAACGAGCTCAGGGCGTTTCCACCCTCAAACTGAGTCAAATGCAAGGTCACGTGGCGGCCTGTTTATGTGAAGGCTGTGAAAAGCGCCCAAACCCCTTGGGGCAACCGCAAGGGTGTGGACGCTGAATCGAGAGAGGACTTATTTTACCGGGCTGAATAGCCTATATACGGAAAACAATATGAGCAGGGGGAATAGACGCAGGTGTTGCACGCAATCCCCAACACCCTGCTAGCAATGTCAACAAGAATCCCCAGCGCCCTCGCCCAGTTCCAGCCAGTGGAATAATCATGCCCCATGAGCATTACCATCAAAACCCCCGAAGACATCGAGCGCATGCGCGTTGCAGGCCGCTTGGCTTCGGAAGTGCTGGACTACATCACCCCCCACATCAAGCCCGGCATTACCACCGCTGAAATCGACCGCCTGGGTGCCGAATGCATGGCCAGCCAAGGCACCACGTCGGCCACAATTGGCTACCAGCCTCCTGGTTACCCCCCCTACCCGGGCCACCTATGCACCTCGGTCAACCACGTGGTTTGCCACGGCATCCCCAACGACAAGCCCCTGAAAAAGGGCGACATCTTGAATGTGGATGTAACCGTGATCACCGAAGACGGCTGGTACGGTGACAACAGCCGCATGTTCCTGATTGGTGAGGCCACCATTGCTGGCAAGCGCCTGTCCAAGCTGACGTTTGAATCCATGTGGCTGGGCATTCAGCAGGTCAAGCCCGGCGCTACGCTGGGTGACATTGGCCACGCCATCCAGACTTACGCCGAAAAGCACAACCTGTCGGTGGTGCGCGAATACTGCGGCCACGGCATTGGTCAAAAATTCCACGAAGAGCCCCAGGTGCTGCACTACGGCAAACCCGGCACCGGCCCTGTGCTGGAAGAAGGCATGGTTTTTACGATTGAACCCATGCTCAACTTGGGCAAGCGCGATGTAAAAGAGATGGGCCAAGACGGCTGGACCATCGTCACCAAAGACCGCAGCCTGTCGGCCCAGTGGGAGTTGATGCTGGCAGTCACCAAGACAGGTTACGACGTTCTGACGTGGTCAGACGGCTCGCCTACGCCTCCTGAGTTTGTTTCCGGCATTCGCACCTAAGCCCTGAAACAACCACAAAAAAGGCAGTCTGACCACACGGCAGACTGCCTTTTTCTTGGGCACTGTAGTGCACACTGAGGGTTTTCTGCGGCATGCACCGTTGAGGTGCGCATATTTCTTGCTTGCTCTTTGTCCCGTTATGTCAGACAGGTTGATAGCGCCATGAACCACGAACTCGGTACCCTGCGTACTGCTTACCGCCAAGAGAAAGCCGCCATCACCGACGGCCTGCGCACCCCTGCCGCCAGCACCCGGGGCATTCGGGCCGTGCTGCAAAAACTGTCGCAGCTGACAGACCGGCATTTGTCGTCCATCCGCCAAGCCAGCGCCCTGCCCCCTGAGGTGGCACTGGTTGCGGTTGGTGGCTACGGGCGCGAGCAGCTTTTCCCCGCCTCCGATGTCGATGTGCTGCTGCTGTTGCCCGGCACCTCGACCGAAGCGCACGCGGACATCAAGGAAGCGCTGGAGCGATTTATTGGCGCCTGCTGGGATGGTGGGCTGGAAATTGGCTCCAGCGTACGCACCATCAGCGAATGCGTGGCCGAGGCGCGGCAGGACGTGACCGTACAAACATCGCTGCTCGAAGCGCGCTTGATTGATGGCGACGCTGCTCTGTTTGCAGAATTTCGCCAGCAATTTCGCACCAGCCTGAACCCCAAGGCGTTTTTCACTGCCAAAACGCTGGAACTGCAGCAACGCCACATCAAGCACGACGGCACACCGTATTCGCTGGAGCCCAACTGCAAAGAGTCACCCGGCGGCTTGCGCGACTTGCACACCATTTTGTGGGTGGCCCAAGCGGCGGGCCTGGGCAATAGCTGGCGCGAACTGGCCGCCTCTGGCATTGCCACCGAGTTTGAAGCCACGCAGCTGGAGCGCAATGAAGCCACCTTGAGCTTGATCCGCGCCAAGCTGCACGCGCTGTCTGGCCGCCATGAAGACCGCCTGATTTTCGACCTGCAAACGGCCGTGGCCGAATCGTTTGGCATTCAAAGCCACACCCCCGCGGGTGAGACCATTCCCGTGCGCGCCAGCGAAGTGCTGATGCGCCGCTACTACTGGGCCGCCAAGGCCGTGATGCAGCTGCAGCAAATTTTGCTGCTGAACATCCAAGAGCACCTGTACCCGGACAACGCCGCGCTCAAACGCATTGACGACCGCTTTTTTGACAAAGACGGTTTGGTGGAAGTGGCCAGTGACGACCTGTACCAAAAAGACCCGCAGGCCATCTTGGCCACCTTCTTAACCTACCAAAAGTCGCCCGGCCTGCGTGATTTTTCTGCACGCACCTTGCGTGCGCTGTACAGCGCACGCGACCTGATGGACAACACTTTCCGCCAGGACCCGGTCAACCGCGATACCTTCATGCAAATTTTGCAGGAGCCGCACGGTCAGACCCACGCATTCCGCCTGATGAATGCCACCTCAGTGCTGGGGCGCTACCTGTGGTCATTCAGGCGCATCGTCGGGCAGATGCAGCACGACCTGTTTCACGTTTACACGGTCGATCAGCACACGCTGATGGTGCTGCGCAATATGCGCCGCTTCTTCATGGCCGAGCATGCACATGAGTACCCGCTGTGCTCACAGCTGGCCAGTGGCTGGGACAAGCCTTGGCTGCTGTATCTGGCAGCGTTGTTTCATGACATTGGCAAAGGCCGTGGCGGCGACCATTCAGAAATTGGTGCCATCGAAGTCAAGCGCTTTGCGCGCCAGCACGATATGGCCAACGAAGACGCCGAACTGGTGGAATTTCTGGTGCGCGAGCACCTGCAAATGAGCACCGTAGCGCAAAAGCAGGACACCTCAGACCCCAATGTGATCCGCGCCTTTGCCGAGCGCGTAGGCACAGAGCGCCGGTTAACTGCCCTGTACCTGCTGACGGTGGCCGACATCCGCGGCACCAGCCCCAAAGTCTGGAATGCCTGGAAAGGCAAACTGCTGGAAGACCTGTTTCACAACACCATGCACGTCATGGGCGGCCGTGCCCCCGATGCGCAATCGCTGGTGGAGGCACGCAAACGCGATGCCTTGGTGCAACTGGCGCTGTCCGCCCAGCCTTATGAGTCGCAAAAAGCGCTGTGGGACACGCTGAACGTGAGCTACTTCATGCGCCACGACCCCTCTGACATTGCCTGGCACGCCCGCCAACTTTCGCGCCACGTGGGCAGCCCCGTGCCCATAGTGCGCGCGCGCCAGTCGCTGGCTGGCGAAGGGGTGCAGGTGCTGGTGTATGCACCCGATCAGGCCGATTTGTTTGCCCGCATCTGCGGCTACTTTGACAACGCGGGGCTGACCGTGGTGGACGCCCGCATTCACACCGCACGCAATGGCTATGCGCTGGATACCTTCCAGATCGCCTCTGAGCAATTGCACATGCACTACCGCGAGTTGACCACGCTGATTGAAAGCGGCCTGCCCCAAGCCATACAAAGCAAAGCCCCGCTGCCCGAACCCATCAAACGCCGCCTGTCACGCCGCGTACGCAGCTTTCCGATGGTGCCACGCGTCACGCTCACGCCTGACGAAAAAGCACAAAGCTGGTTGCTCAACATCTCGGCCAGTGATCGCGCTGGGCTGCTGTACTCCGTGGCGCGCATTTTGGCAGCACACGGTTTGAGCCTGCAGCTGGCCAAAGTCTCCACTTTGGGTGAGCGCGTGGAAGACAGTTTCTTAGTGCAAGGCGCCAGCCTGAACAACAACGCCAAGCAACTGCAAATTGAAACGCAACTGGTACAAATGCTGGAAGAGTAATTACCACCCACATTCTCGCCAACCGCAATTTGCCGTGTAAGGCGAAGCGTGAAACCGCAGGCAGTACGACTGAGTGTGAAGAGGCAAAAATCACGTACTGTGTGGGGTGTGAACGGCTCTTGGTCGCAACTGGCTACTCAGCGTAATGACACTCCATCCAAAGGTAGGCGCGATTATTTCGGTTTATTTTGGCTGGCAATGCACTGCCTGCCTCCAAGCAACGTCGAAACACGGCCAACTTAATATTCAAAAAGTCATCCATAAAAATAGCGCTCTACGCTGGTTTTATAAGCACTTCAAATAGAAATCTATCTGAAACCCTTTAAATACCAGCGCAATGCGCTATTTTTTATATGTGCGTAGTCTCAATAATGCGGCGGCAACTCATCGCGCAAATTGCCCGGGCCACCGTGCCCACCTTCCGGCACTTGCTGGCGCAATTGCCGCACTTCATTGATCAGCGCATCTATTTTCTGCTGCTGGCGGTAGATGGTCATGTTCAGCTGCTCCAGCAAGTCATCGGTATAACTGGCCTTCACTTCCAGATCCATGACCCGCGCTTCCAGCGTCTCTAGCAAAGCGGCATCACTCATGCTGCAAATGCCTTGGCCAAACGCGCCACGCCATCACGGATCTTGTCCTCGTCTGCCGTCGCAAACGACAGGCGCAGGGTGGACATATCGGGGTTCTGGCTAAAGAATGGCGCACCGGGCACAAACGCCACACCAGCGTCAATCGCCTTTTTGGCCAGCACGCTGGCATCGGCCAGTTGGCCGCCCTTGCCAGTTAAGCGCACCCACAGGAACAAACCGCCCTGAGGCACAGTGAACTCCACCGCATCGCCCAGCGCAGCGCGCAACGCATCCATCATGGCCTGCGCCCGCGAGGCATAGACCTTGCGCATCTTGTCCAGCGTGGCCGGCATGTGACCCGCCAGCAGGTACTGCGCAGCCGTGGCTTGGGCAAACGTACTGGTATGCGCATCGCTGAACTGCTTGCACATCACGGCCTTGGACAGTAGCTCTGCAGGCGCAATCAACCAGCCAATGCGCAAACCCGGGCTGAGTACTTTGGACAGCGATCCGCAATGCGCCAACCAATCGCGGCTACCCAAAACCTCACTCGACAAAGCCAGCAAACTGGCTGGCGGTGGCGCATCAAAGTACAAATCACCGTAAGGGTCGTCTTCCACCACCAGCGTTTTGTACTGCACCGCCAGCTCCAGCACGCGCTTGCGGCGCTCCAAGCTCAGCGTGGCGCCGCTGGGGTTACCAAAGGTGGGAATCAGGTACACCAGCTTGGGCTTGTGCTCGGCCATCAGCTTTTCCAGCTCTTCCACGATCACGCCATTCGCATCGACCGGCGCGCTGATCACTTCTGCGCCATACAGGCGGAAACACTGGATGGTGGCCAAGAAAGTGGGCCCTTCCACAATCACCTTATCGCCTGGGTTGATCATGCACTTGCCCAGCAAGTCCAACGCCTGCTGGCTGCCTGTGGTGACTACCAAATTGTCGGCATAGACATCTTTGGCACCCTTGGTCGCCATGAACGCAGCCAATTGTTCGCGCAATGGTCCAAAGCCCTCAGTGGCACCGTATTGCAACGCCATGCCCGCATTTTCTGCCAAGGCTTTATTGGCGGCCTCTTGAATGCCTGTTACGTCAAACATGGCGCTATCGGGAAAACCGCCTGCAAAACTAATAATTCCTGGCTTACCCAGCAATTTAAATAATTCACGTATTGCGGATGTTTCTACGTTATCCATACGTTTAGCAAATTGCATTAAGAATTTCCTTTCATTTAAAAATTCAATGCCTTATTGAATCCTGCGATATAAATCAACTTTTACCGACAAGTTAATTTTGTTTATTTAGCTAATCTTTCACAAAAATCCGTGAGGAGGATTTATTGTTTTTTATTATTTTATAAAAAACTATCAACAATTTTTTATTTAAAAAAACAATTATTAATTTGTTTAAGTAAATCTATTTATATCCATTTTTAACAACAAAATTATTAATTGGCACACTATGTACAGCATGGCGAGCATTCACTTACTTTGTTTTACAACGTGGAGCTCAACATGCTTTCAACCGCAACTTCATCTGCAAGAGATCTCTTCTCACGCACCGCTCAGATAGTAGCGGTTTCCTCCGCGGTCTTGGTGCTCAGCGCCTGTGGTTCCAGCGGTTCTGTGCATTCCAGTGCTGGCGGCTCTCCTGACGGCGATGGTGGTGGTGGAACCTTGTCTACAACACGCACCCCTTTCACCCCCATTCAAGAAGCTGTCCAAGAAACCGCCGACGGTACACGTGCCATTCCGGCCATCACAACAGATTTGGGTAATGCCGTTGGCGGCATCATCGAGCAAACGCCTTTGGCAAGTGTCTCGGCTCCTACCAAAGGCGTACTGAACAATCTGGGAGAAGGCGTGGACTCCCTGGCCGTTGGACTTGAGACAGGCCTAGGGAAAATTGGCTCCACGCCCGACCCGATTGGCACGACGTTGACCGGAACCAAAGGGCTGATCGTCAACACCGGTGAGGCTGTATCTAGCGCAGGAGACTTGGTGCAGGCACTTGGTAACAACCTAGGCCCTGTCAGCCCTGTACTTCAAGTTTCAGGTGGCTTGGTGGACAAAGTGGGGCAAGTCGTCAGTACCGTGGGATACAAGACCGGCGATATCGTAACAAGCGCCCCGGTATCCGGTTTAACCACAACAGTCAGTGGCGTTGTCACCCCCGTGCTGGGAACCACACTAGGCGCTGTGCAACAGGTAGGCGACACCACAGGCTTGGGCAAACCCATCAACAACCTGGTCACGCTGGTCGGTGGTGTGGTGTCTACAACAGGCAACACGGTGCAAACCACCCAATTGCCCGTCGTTGCTCCAGTCGGCCACTTGGTGGGGCAAGTGGGTAATGCCGTGACTGCGCTCGGTGGTGTGACCACCTCTGGCTCCAGTACCTCTGGAGGCTTGTTAGGGGGTGCTGCGCTGCCAGGCGGCGTGCTATCTGGGGGGCTGCTCTCAGGCGGCCTGCTTAGCGCAGGAAAAACTGGCGGCACAGCATCAGCAGGAGCCGCAGGCGGTGTGGCTGCTGGTGGCCTTTTGTCCGGAGGCATCCTGTCTGGCGGGGTTTTGGTAGGCGGGAATACCAGTACGACGGCTAGCGCTGCTAGCGGCTCAAATACTGCAAGTGCCCCTGGAGGACTGCTTTCGCCAGTCACATCTCTCCTTGGTAACTTGATTCCTAAGCGTTAACAACCTACTGCCGTGATGGGGGAGGGCTCAAGGCCCTCCCCCACGCAATTCACAGGAAGCTTATGCATATAAAAAAATTTGTCCCTCGAACTCTGGTCTGGCTGTGCAGCATCTGCACAGCCACTTTTGTTTCCGGACAAGCACCAACAGGAGGGCCCCTCGTCAATGTTCCTCAACCCCCTCCCCCGCGCCCCAGCGGCGAACTGAATGCAGAGCTAGACACGCCTTCTGCATTGCAGCTGAGCAAACAGTTGCAACCCAAACTGACACCTAGCACCACCTTACAGGTCAATCGCATTGATATCTCCGGGGTCAAGGCGATTGCGTTTGAAGATGTTGCCGCGTTGTTTCAACCGTTATCCGGTCAGCCAGCAAGCATTGAGCAATTAGCAAATGCAGCGGCACAAGCCACGGCGTTGTATCAACGTGCAGGCTTTCCTTTGTCATTCTTTTATTTGCCTGAGCAAAGTTTTGACCAAGGTATTGTGAAAGTGATTGCTGTTGAAGGTCACATCTCACGCGTTGAAGTGGCTGGGGACACGGGGAAATCAGGTGCATTGTTGGCACAAGTGGCCCAGCCCATTTTGGAGAGCCAGCCGCTTAGCAACGAAGTCTTCACCAAACAGACTTTGTTAATGGCACGCATGCTCAGCTTTCAAGTGAGTGCGCAGGCAGCCATGCCGACCACCACCGATGGTGCTACGCCGCTTGTACTGAATGTTAAACGTGACCCCGTTTTATTCAACGTGGGCGCAGACTTGCGTCAAGGCGACCCAAAGGCAGTTGCCAGCCTGACTTTGAACGATCCTTTATGGGCAGGATCTCAGTGGCAACTCTCCAGTTTGCTGGATGATCCTAAGGACGAGAGGTTCATTTCGCTGAATGTGAACCAATGGCTCAATGCGCAAGGCACCACACTGCGGGCCAGCTTTTCAGATTTCAAAGGGCATGACAATTTTCTGGGAAACACCTTGCAAGACATCACCACCCAGCGCAAAGCAGAACTGGTGGTCATGCACCCTTTGCAGCTTTCCAGCACTGGTAGCACCTTAGTTGGAGCTGGCATTTTTGGACTGAATTACCAGAAAGCGTACACCTTCCCGGACTTGGGCATAGAGCTAAAGAATCGTGAAAAAGTACGCGCACTGCAGGCGCATTTGATTTGGCAAAAATCTACGGCACAGTCACACCAAAATCTCAGCGCAAGCTTTACCCAAGGTCTAGACATTGGCGGCGCGGGTTGGCAAAACGTCAACAACGCCAACCTTGTCAATGCAAGCAACCCCGCCAAGTTCGACTTCTCGCGCCTGTCCATGGACTACGCTTTGCGCTGGCGCTTTAGTAATCAAATGGGGCTGGGGTTTGGTTTCGGTGGCCAGTACACCCCCAACAGCCTGCCGATTTCAGAGCGCGTTGCTTTTGGCGGGACCCGCTATGGCCGAGGCTACCGTGCAGGTGAAGCTGCAGGCGACCAAGGGCTGGGTGTCAGCTTAGAAATCAACCGGAACTTCCCGATCAAAGACGTCAAATGGATCAAAAGCTGGGAGCCATACTTGCTGTATGAGCATGCCAAAACCTCGTTCCATGCCGCTGAATTTCAGGGGCAAAAATTACGCTCCAGCAGCTTCGGCATTCGAATTGGCGACAACCGCTACTACGCGCTGGATATTGCAGTGTCCAAACCGCAGGGCGACAAAAGTCCCTACAACCCAGAACAAAAATTGCGCTACAGCCTCAGCCTGACCTATCAGCTAGATCTTTAAGAAGTCTGTACGCACCATCTCTGGATGGAGCGCTGCCTAGCGGCATTCACGTCTAGCACCCATCATTAATGGGCAAGGCTAATGGCTGACGACCCTACCCTTATCTGCGCCAAACAACCCGATTCCTAGAACTTTTCAGGAATCGGGCCATGTCTTGTTGATACCCGCATCGATCTCAAAAGCACTGATGGCGAATTCACCCTCACGCATGGTTGAATAAGCTTGGTAGAAAATGGTGCCACTCGTCATTTTGCTGACCATGAAAAAAACTGAGATCGAGCCATTTTTCGCCACCTTGCGCGAAGCCAACCCCACACCGCAAACCGAACTGGAATACAGCAGCAATTTTGAGCTTCTGGCCGCTGTATTGCTTTCCGCACAAGCGACCGACGTTGGCGTCAACAAAGCAACGCGCAAACTATTCCCTGTTGCCAATACGCCCCAAGCTATTTTGGATTTGGGCTTGGAAGGTCTTGAAAGCTATATCAAAACGATTGGCCTGTACCGCAGCAAAGCCAAGCACCTGATGGAAACTTGCCGCATGCTGGTGGAGCACCATGACAGCATCGTTCCCAATACGCGCGAAGAACTTGAGGCCCTGCCGGGAGTAGGCCGAAAAACAGCCAATGTGGTACTGAATATCGCTTTTGGGCAACCCACCATGGCAGTGGATACACACATCTTTCGCGTCAGCAACCGCACGGGGCTTGCACCAGGCAAAAACCCCTTGGAGGTTGAAAAGAAGTTACTTAAGCGTGTGCCTGCAGAGTTTGCGGTGGACTCCCACCACTGGTTGATTTTGCTAGGCCGCTATGTCTGCCAAGCGCGCAAACCCAAGTGCTGGGAATGCCTGGTCACGCCTTACTGCGACTTTCAGCCCAAGACTGAAGCACCTAAATCAAAGAGGTGATGGCACACCAAGGGATGCACGCCATCGCAACAACGTAAACACATTGAAAGAAAGCGTCAAAGGCTTGCTCTGCACATAAAAAAACAGCCCTGCAATGCAGGGCTGTTTCTGAATACAACTTTGCTATGTCGCCAAAGGCACGCTGCGGGCGTCGCGCTTCGCAGCCAAATGCTGCAGCACGCGAGGTACCACCAGCACCAGCAAAACGATGACCACCAAAGTCAGTGACATGGGGCGCTGCAAGAAGATGGCAAAGCTGCCTTCACCAATCGCCACCGCATTGCGCATTTGCGCTTCTGCCAGAGGGCCCAAGATCATGCCAACCACCACGGGGGCCGTTGGAAAGTCAAAACGGCGCATCAACACACCCAGCAGTCCGATACCGTAGAGCAAGAACAAGTCAAACGTGCTCTGACGCATGCCGTAAGCACCCACGGTTGCAAAGATCAAAATACCTGCATACAGCTGAGGACGTGGGATTTTCAGCAGCTTCACCCAGATGCCCACCATGGGCAAATTCAGCACCAGCAGCATCAAGTTGCCGATGTACAGCGAAGCGATCAGTGCCCACACCAAAGCGCCGGCACTGGTAAACAGCTGTGGGCCTGGGTTGATACCGTAGTTTTGGAAAGCGCCCAACAGCACAGCTGTGGTGTTGCTGGTTGGAATACCCAAGGTCAACAGCGGAATCAAGGCCGCCGTGACCGTGGCGTTGTTCGCGGCTTCAGGGCCTGCCACCCCTTCGATAGCACCTTTGGTCCCGAACTCCGCCTTATCTTCGCCTTTGGCCAGTTTTTTCTCCGTGGCATAGCTCAAAAACGTCGGGATTTCGGTGCCGCCGGCAGGAATACAACCAAACGGTGTACCAATCACAGTACCGCGTATCCAAGCGGGAACGGAACGCTTCCAGTCACGGCGTGACATGTGCACACGTGTGACTTTGTTTTGAGAAGGTACAACCTTGCCTTCGTACAGCGCGGCATACAAGACCTCGGCCACCGCGAACAGGCCCACGGCCACCAGCACGATGTCAACGCCATCCATCAACTCCATCTTGCCGCCGGTGTAACGTGCGGCGCCAGAAATCTGGTCCATGCCCACACAACCCAGCGCCAACCCCATGAACAAGGCGGTCATGCCGCGCAAGCTGCTTTGGCCCAACACCGCACTCACGGTGGTGAAAGCCAGCACCATTAGCATGAAATATTCCGGTGGGCCTAAGCGCACCGCAAAATCTGCCACGGCAGGTGCGAACAAGGTCACGATCACAGTCGCCACCGTACCCGCAACGAACGAACCGATGGCCGCCGTTGCCAGCGCAGCACCCGCGCGGCCATTCTTGGCCATCTTGTTGCCTTCCATGGCGGTCACCATGCTGGCAGTTTCACCCGGCGTGTTCAACAAGATGGAGGTGGTCGAACCACCATACATGGCACCGTAGTAGATGCCCGAGAAGAAGATCATGGAGGCGGTAATTTCCACCTTGGCCGTGATCGGCAGCAGCATGGCAACAGCCACAGCAGGGCCAATGCCGGGCAAAACGCCCACGGCTGTACCCAAAGCGCAGCCGAGCAGCGCCCACAACAAATTAACCGGAGTTACCGCTGTAGCAAACCCCTGCATCAAAGCATCAAAGAGTTCCATCACAGCCACCCTGTTTCCGTCAGCCCTGGCAAATTAATAGCCAGAAATTGTGTGAACGCCCAAAACACAGGCGCAGAGATCAGCAGGCCGATGACTGCATCCTTGGCCAAAGCTTTACCACTCAAGGTATTGGTGTGGCCTTGCGCACGGCGCAAGCCTTGCACGGCCAAGGTAAAGCACAGCGTGCAGCTCACAATGAAGCCAATGTGTTCGATCAATCCTGCATTGAGCAGCAAGCCAGCAGAGACCCAGACAAAGGGACCAATGTCTGCGCGATCGCTACCGCCCGCTTCGCCGGCTTTGCGGTAACCGCCCGTCATGGCTTCCCAAATCAGCCAGAGACCGCAAACCGCCAAAACCACTGCGCACAGCCAAGGTAAAAAGCTGGGGCCTACACCACCATAACCCGCGTTACCCGGAATCATGTTGGCACCTACGGCCATGCCAATTGCCACGCCCACGACGCCCACACCCACGGCGGCTTGCCAGCGCGCAGGCGGAATTGTGCTGGGCACTGCTTCGGGCAGCGGTGCCTCTTGCAAGCTCTCAGTCATGCAGAGCTCCTTTAAGAATAAAAACAGGCTGTAGCGCTTGATAGATAAGCGCTGATAGCTATCAATAAAGCTTCTCACTACACGCTGGGTGTCGCGAGAAGCTTCCACCATCACACCATGCCAGAACGGGTCATGGTGTCGTGCAGGCTGTCGAATTCCTTGTCGACAAAGCTTGCAAAGGCATCACCGGCCAGCCATGCAGGTGTCCAGTCGTTTTTCTTGAGCGCTTCTTGCCATGCCGCGCTCTTGGTGGCTTTTTCCAGCTTGGCCACCAGCTCATCGCGCTGCGCCTTGCTGATGCCGGGTGCGCCATACACACCACGCCAGTTGCCAATTTCCACGTCAATGCCCTGCTCTTTGAGCGTGGGCACATCCAAGCTCGCCAAGCGCTGGCCCGAAGTGACGCCGATGGGCTTCATCTTGCCGGTGGCAATGTATTCGGCGAACTCACTCAAACCACTGCCACCCACGGTGACGTTACCGCCCAAGATGGCAGAGATGGCCTCTCCACCCCCACGGAAAGCCACGTAGTTAATCTTGGCTGGGTCCACACCCACTGCCTTGGCAATCATGGCAGCCGCAATGTGCTCGGTCGATCCGCGCGAGCCACCTCCCCACTTCACGCTGCCTGGGTCTTTCTTGAGCTGTGCTACCACCTCAGCCATGCTCTTGAACGGCGAGTTGGTCGGCAGAACAAACACGTTGTATTCGCTGGTGATACGCGCCAGGGGCGTAACCTGCTTGAGCGTGACCGGAGGCTTGCCAGTAATGATGCCGCCCAGCATGACGGCGCCCATCACCATCAAGGCGTTGGGATCGTTCTTGCTGCCGTTCACAAACTGCGCCAGGCCAATCGCACCGGCAGCGCCACCCTTGTTGTCATAAGTGACCGACGAGGCCACGCCGGCATCTTGCAGGGCTTTGCCCAATGCACGGCCTGTAGTGTCCCAACCGCCGCCGGGGTTGGCCGGCAGCATCATCTTCATGGCAGCAGCTTGCTGTGCCCAGCTGGTGGCAGGCAGCAGACCTGCTGCGGCCATGGCAGCCATGCTCTTCAAAAAAGTATCGCGACGCATTTCTTGTCTCCTGTTTATAGGTGAGGTGTCAGGATGGGCGGCACCAGCCAAGGCTTGTACTGCTTGTATGCATGATGCGCGCAATGCCTGTCAAACGCCTGTCCTGCAACGACGGGGAAAACCCGAAGTACCTTGCCGCCAAGGGACACCTCAACCAGTGCTAACGTGCCGCCCATGCATATTCTTTTGGTGGAAGACGACGCCGCAATGCGTGCCAGTTTGGAGCGTGCCCTGACACGCAGAGGCATGCAGGTCAGCCTGTGCGCAGACGGACTGCATGCAGCAAGTCAGTGGCACAGCTTGCAGCCAGACGCCGTGGTGCTGGACCTTAGCCTTCCTGGGCGCGATGGCCTGCAAGTACTGGAGAGCATGCGCACGCAAAACGTCATGACCCCCGTGCTGATTTTGACAGCGCGCGGCACCGTCGGTGACCGTGTACTGGGCCTCAATGCGGGCGCTGATGACTACTTGGCCAAGCCTTTTGATCTGGACGAACTGGAGGCACGCCTGCGCGCCTTGGTGCGCCGCTCACCCAGCAGCAGCCTGAGCCTGCCGGCCTCGCACGAAACGGTCTTTGGCACGCTGCGGCTCGACCGTTCCAGCGGTGCTATCTACCATTTGGGAGAGTTGCTGGACTTCACGCCGCGTGAGCGGGCGCTGATGCAAGCGCTGCTGGCACGCCCTGGGCAAGCACTGGCCAAAGAGCGGCTGTATGAGCTGGTCTTTCCTGGCGAGATTGACGTGAAGTACGAGGCCATTGAGGTGGTGGTGTACCGCCTGCGCAAGAAATTGGCAGGCACCGGCATCGATTTGGTGACCCTGCGCGGCTTGGGCTATCTGCTCAAGCTGGCACCAACCAGCACGCAGCCATGAAAACGCCCCATACCTCCCGCACATGGTCGCTGCGCAAACAGTTGCTGACCGGCATTTTGCTGCCTGTCACTGCATGTATTGTGCTCAACATCTGGTGGGACTATCGGTCCTCTTTGGAGGTGCTGCACACCGCCTATGACCGCAGCTTGCTGGCATCGGCCAAAACCATCAGCGAGCAATTGACGGTGGATGGCTACGATGACCAGGCCCACATTCAAGCGACGGTGCCCTACTCGGCCTTGGAGGCCTTTGAGGCCGACACGCAGACCCGCATGTACTACCGCGTCTCCAACCTCGACGGTAGCTTGATCTCGGGCTTCAATGATTTACCCACCTGGAGTGGCACCATTCCTGCACAGCCGCCTTTTGCAGCCTTGGTCGACTTTTACGACAGCACTTTTCGCGATCAACCGGTGCGCATGGCTGTGCTGCTGCAACCCGTGGCCAGCTCCACAGGCCGGGGCATGGCCATCATCCAGGTGGCAGAAACCTTGCAACTGCGGCGCAACCCCGCATGGCGCCTGCTGACAGAAACCATCTGGCAGCACAGTGTGCTGCTGCTACTAATTCTGGGCACGGTGTTGGTGGTGGTGCAGCGCGTCACACGCCCTGTGCGCGAGGTGGGCAATGCGATTGGCCAGCGCCAGTCCAATGAACTGCGGCCGGTGTACGTTGAATCGGTTCCGCGCGAATTGCAGCCTTTGATTGACGGCATGAACCGCGTTATGGAACGCTTGCGCTTGCTGCTGATGCACCAAAAACGCTTTGTCCGCGATGCCTCCCACCAGTTGCGCACGCCCTTGGCCGTGCTCAAAGTGCAAGTGCAATCCGCACGCCGAGGCGATCTGCCTGCAGACGAAGCCCTCAAAGAAATTGAAGCCACCGTTGACCGCGCCACCAATCTGGCCAACCAGATGCTGTCCCTGGCCAAAGTCGAGCAATTGCGCCAGCAAGAAGCGCCCTCCACAGCGTGGGACGCAATTGTGCGAGAAGTCTCTTTGGACTTGGCACCCTTGATCGCCGAGAAAACGCTCGACTTTGAGCTGCAAGCCGACCTCCCGGTCTGGGTGCATGCCCATGAATGGATGCTGCGCGAATTGGTGCGCAACCTTCTACACAACGCCATCCGCCATGCGCCCACTGGCAGCGCATTGCTGGTGGCGCTGCGCTTGGTGAACCACAACCAGCAGGCCTGCCTGCAAATCATCGACCAAGGGCCTGGTCTGTCTGAAGAGTTGATTCAACGTTTGTACCAACCTTTCTCTGCGGGTGACAGCCGCAACGGCTCGGGTCTGGGTCTGGCAATTTGCATGGAGATCGTCCAGGCTCTGGGCGGCAGTCTGGAATTGCGCAACCGCGATCAATCGGGCCGTATTGAAGGGCTGCGAGCCATTACCACCCTGCCCCTCGCTGGTACGACTTAAATCTGGCGCATTGGCCCACACACCTTCGCCCAATGCCCTGAAACACTGCATGGTCTAAAGCCGCACTTTGCAGTGCGCTTTGGCTTGTGCCAATTTCTGCACGCATGGTTGCTTGTGTTCTAGCTATGTATTGGGGAGCAGTCTCATGTAAGACATAAATCCTCAGAAAACCCAATAAATACTAACACTGATAGCTATCAAAAAAGGAATCACAATCGCTGGCTGCTGGCGTGACCTACGCGCCACGCACAAGCCAAACATTTGACATAACAGGCGAGGAATTCGGAATGGGTGTTCAAGAACAGGTGAAAGCAGCACGGGTGCTGGTGGTCGGCGGCGGCGTGGCAGGCGTGGAAATCGCCTCAGCCCTCGGCAAGCTGCGTGACCCGCACATCGCCTCGGTCACATTGGTCGACGCGGATTCGGCCCATGTCTGGAAACCCATGCTGCACACCATTGCCGCAGGCACGCGTGATTTGGCCCAGCAGCAAACCACCTACCTCGCCCAGGCCACAGATGCCAACTTTGCCTTTCAGCCCGGGGCCATGTCTGCGCTGGACAAAGAGAACCAGGAAATCATCCTCAACCCCATCATGTCCGCAGATGGGCGCGAAGTCGTGCCGGCGCGCCGTATCGCTTATGACAAGCTGATCATTGCGGTGGGCAGTGGTGCCAATGACTTTGGCACCCCCGGTGTGCTGGAGCACTGCTTCATGATCGATTCGCGCCGCAGGGCCGATGACTTCAACAGCGAAATTCGTCTGCGCATGCTGCGTGGCATGACCGAAGGCGAAACCCTGCAAGTAGCCATTGTGGGGGGCGGTGCAACGGGCGTGGAACTGGCCGCTGAACTGGTGCAGCTGTCTGAAAGTGCCGAGGCCTATGGCGCACTGGGCAAGGCCGCCAAGTTTCAAATCGTCTTGATTGAAGCAGGCACGCGCATTTTGGCCAGCTTCCCAGAAGAAATCTCGATCGCCACCCAAAAGCGACTGGAGGCGCTGGGGGTCAAAGTGCTGGTCAACCGCAGGGTACAGGCCGCCCGCGCAGACAGCTTGGTGCTGGATGGTGAGGAATTGGTAGCTGCTGGCTTGAGCGTGTGGGCTGCCGGCGTAAAAGCCCCAGACTTTTTATCCACGCTAGGCCTACCCACGAACCGTAGCAACCAGTTGATCGTTAACGACGATCTGCAAACCGCAGACGCCAACATCTACGCAGTAGGCGACTGCGCCAGCTACACATTGCCAGGCACACAGCACCCGCTGCCGCCCACGGCCCAAGTCGCACACCAGCAAGCGCGTTATTTGATTGAATTGCTGCCCAAAGTGCTTGCCAGCGCGCAGCCTTACGCAGGCAAAGGCTTTGCCTACCGTGACTTTGGCGCCTTGGTCTCGCTGTCGAACTACGACGCCTATGGCTCGCTGGGCAAGTTCGGCTTGTTCAACGGTGGTGTCATCCGGGGCCGCTTGGCCATGCTCAGCCATATCTGGCTGTACCGCTCGCACCAAGCGCGCTTGTATGGGTTCTGGCGCGGTGGATTGCTGTGGCTGGTGGACTTGATGAATTCGCGCCTGCGTCCCACCATTCGGTTGGACTAAAACAAAAACGGCGTACCACCGGTACGCCGTTTTGCAAGGATCTAGAGCAACTAACACTACCCAGCAAACCGTAGGTTCGTGGTCAAAACGAGGGGTGAAGCCGCGACAGCAGACCCAGCACAGCAAGGCGAAACAAGGACGTGTCGAGGGTTGTTTCAATCGCTCTTAGCAGCCGCCTTAGTCGCCCTTGGTAGCTACGCCTGCAGAGGCAAAACTTGCCATCTCACGCAAGATGGCACACGCGGCGGGCAGCAGCGGCCAAGCAGTGACAGCACCGGAGCCTTCTCCCAGCCGCAAATGCCAGTCCAGCAATGGCTGTGCCCTTAACTCCAGCAGCATCAAGGTATGGCCCCGCTCACCCGAGCGGTGGGCGTAGACACAGCGCTCCAGCACCGCAGGTTGCAAACGACTGGCGAGCAAAACCGCGGCCGTGGTGATGAAGCCGTCCACCACAATCACGCGCCGCTCGGCTGCGGCCTGCAAGATGGCGCCCACCATGGTTGCCACTTCAAAGCCACCCATGGCTGCCAACACTTGCAAGGGCTCGCTGACGGCTGCATGCTGGGCCAGCACCTGCTGCAGCACCGCGATTTTGCGCGCAAGACCCTCTGCATCCAAGCCGGTGCCCATGCCTGTCACATCGACCACAGAAGTGCCACACAGCTTGGCCAGCAGCAGGGATGCGGTTGAGGTGTTGCCAATACCCATTTCGCCCAGCAATAAAGCGTTGCCGGGCAGTTTTTTGACCAACTCCACCCCATTGCGGATAGCCAGCGCGCACTCTTGCTCGGTCATGGCCGGGCCTTGGCTGCAGTCTTGCGTGCCATAGGCCACTTTACGGCGCCACAAGCGCGGCTGACCGGGCTTGGGAAGCTTGTCATGCGGATCTTGCTCACGCACTTCAAAGTCACGCGCCACACCACAGTCCACCACGTTTAGCGCAATGCCGTGCTGGCGCGCCAGCACGCTCACCGCCGCACCGCCTGCCATGAAGTTTTCCACCATCTGCCAGGTCACATCCACGGGGTATGCCGATACACCACGCGCAGCCAAACCATGGTCAGCGGCAAACACCACCACCTGTGGTGCATGGAGCACAGGCGCGTCAGTGCCCAAGATACAGGCAATGCGGTGGGCCAATTGCTCCAGCATGCCCAGTGAACCGACAGGCTTGGTTTTTTTATCCAGCAAGGTCTGCACGTGGACAGCCAAGGTGGCGTCGTGAATAGAAACAACTTCAGGAATTACAAGTGACATGGGCAAACCTCACAGCAAACAAAGATGGCGCTAGAGCGCCTTGCTGCAAGTATGCCGCTTCGTGGAGAAGCACCGTGTGAAGCACGTCATCCTTTCCCTATGAAGAAAACCCGGCCTGACCGGGTTTTCTTTTATTGAAGGCTTCTGCCTGGTGCAGTGCTTATCTGCGCATAGGTTCCACAGGAGGATGCATCATGTGCGGTGTCTGCGGCATTGCGGGAGGTGGTGGTGCGTTGTACTGAGGGGCCGGAGCAGCGGGCACCTGAATCGTTTGTGTGTACTCCCGGATCACACCGCCCCCTTCCACACTGCCGGAAATCTGGGGCTGGCGAACACGTTCTACACAGGCCCGGCGGTCGTCATCGGTTTTAAAAATTTCGCAGCGCTGCAGCGCATTGCGTTCAAACTGATTCGGCTGTGCACCCGAAGTGTTCGCGGGCCCCGTGCCACGGCGACGTTCATTCGCTACGGCGGCGGCTTCATGCTGCTGCGGCGTGGCATACGATTTTTTACCCGCCTTGTGATTGCCATCTTGGTGGGGCATGCGCTTGGGGTGTTGCTTATGGATTTCTGCCGGCATGGCCGACGGATCAGGCATGGCGGGCGCGGCCTGCGTTTGTGCCTGCACCATCAAAGAAGCGCCCATCAGGGCCACGGCACATGCTCCCATGCGCAAAGAAAAGGTCGGTTGCAGCTTCATTGGCGTGTTCTCCTTGAATGACAAAGTCGATGCCTTAAGCATCCTTGCCCACCAAACAACCGCCTATCGGCACAGCCCCCCAACAGCTGCAGTCTCAGGCCTACAGCAAGAGCGCACGCTCACATTTTGATTCAAAACCACTGATCCACACCACGCGCCATGCGTGCAAAAACATCCTCCAGCGACGGTGTTTGCGTGCCCCACAAGGCCTGTACAAAAGCGGCGTTTTCAAACATGCCATGCCAGTACGTACCCCAGATATGGCCTTGGGCGTTTTGCCAGACCAATCCGGGCACCGGCTCATCAGCACGTTGCAGCTGGCCAGCCTCCATGTCCGCACGCAGCTGCGTTTGTCCATGGTGAATTTCATAAACATCCAGCGCTATGCCCTGCAGTGCAGACCATGTACCCCGCAGCGAAGGTAGCTGCACTTTGACACGGCGCACGGTTTTTTGCGGCTCAAACAGTGTCACCAGCGGCAACAAACCCAGCCCTGCATCATTGCCATCGACCCCATGCAAATCAATCAAGGCCTCGCCCAGCATTTGCAAACCTCCGCAGATGCCCAGCACGCGTTTGCCTGCCTGTGCATGGGCGGCCACTGCAGCATCCAGCCCTTGGCTGCGCATCCACGCCAAATCAGAAGCCGTTGCTTTAGAGCCCGGCAAAATCACCCAGTCTGCTTCCACCATGTCTGCCGCACTGCGCGCCCAGACCACACGCACGCCGGGTACGCTGAGCAAGGGCTGAAACTCGTCATGGTTGCTCATGCGTGGATACGCCACGATGGCAATGGTCGTATGAATGCGCCCACGCCCTGTGCTGCGGGCATCAAATACACCATCTTCTTCGGGCAGGCCGTGGTCAAACTGCATTGGAATGGTGGCCACCGTCGGCACCCCGGTCTTGGCCTGCAACATCTGCGGCGCGGGGGCCAGCAAACGGGCATCACCGCGAAATTTGTTGAGCACAAAGCCTTGAATTAGCGCCTGCTCATCTTCTGGCAACAAGGCCCACGTTCCGTATAGGTGCGCAAACGCGCCGCCCCGGTCAATGTCGGCCACCAGCAAGCAATGAGCTTGGCAATGTCTGGCCACACGCATGTTGACCACATCACTACGGTGCAGATTGATCTCTGCGGGTGAGCCTGCGCCTTCAATCACCACCACCTCGTTGTCAGCGCGCAAGCTGTCCAGCGCAGCTGCAATATGCGGCCAGACGTGCTGGCTGCGTTCACGCCACGGCATGGCAGACAGTGCAGTGTTGGCCTGGCCCATCAACACAACCTGGCTGCGCGTGTCGGCCTCGGGCTTGAGCAGCAAAGGATTCATGCGCACCTCCGGCACGCGGCCTGCAGCCAAGGCTTGCAGGTATTGCGCCGTACCGATCTCGCCCCACTGCCCATCTGGTGTGGCCACCACGCGGGCGTTGTTGCTCATGTTCTGCGCCTTGAACGGTGCTACCTTGTAGCCCTGCGCACGGTACCAGGCGCACAGCGCCGTCGTCACCCAGCTTTTGCCAGCGTTGCTGCTGGTGCCAAGCACCATCACACACAAGGCAGCGGCTTGACCGGGCTGTGGCAGCGGCAAATTCACACTCGCGTGCATCGTGTGGCTCATGCCAGAGTCCTCTCTTGAAGTGATGCCCATGCCTGTGCCAGCGCCTGTTGGGATGCGGGCGGCAACACGCCCATACGCACACAGCCGGGCAAGCCAAAGCTGGTGGCATCGCGCAACTTGACGCCTTGGGCGCGCAAAGCGGCCAGGCGTTGAGGCATACATACCTGCACATCAGCAGGCCAGCGGGCGACAAAATAATTGGCCTGGTTGCCGTGCACAACGGCCCAGCCCAAGTCTTCACAAAGCTGCAGTTGCAGCTTTTTCCAGTACCGCAACGTCTCCAGACTCGTGTGCAGCCATTGCTGAACGGCTGGCATGACCCAGGCTTGCAACATTGCCACACCATGGGCACCCACCACCCATGAAGGTGCCAACTGGCGCAGCGCACCCAGCTCTTGCGCACCGACGTGCACAGGCGCAATGGCGTAGGCCGCACGCACCCCGGTCATGCCCAAGGCTTTGTTGGGGGTCCACATCTGCCAGACATTGTCCAAAAACGGCAGTGGCGGCATGGCCGTCAGGCGCAGCGGCGCATAGGCGCAGTCCAGCACACGCCAAGCCCCTGCCGGTGCCGCCGTTGCCCATTGGTTGCCAATGTCTTCCTCCAACCCCAAAGGACTGGATGGTGCACAGGCCCAATGCAAGCCGGGGCCTGCAACATGGCTGGCACGCTCGACCACCGGCAAACCCCACACCTGCGCCGCCTGTGGGTAGTCGCCGTAGTGGTGCGGGGGCAAGCTCACATGCTGCGCACCTTGGCGCACGGCGTGCATGGTGATGCGGTGAATAAATTCGCTGGCACTGCCAGCCACCACAATGCGTGCGGCATCCACCCCATGAAACTGCGCCAGCTGCTGACACAGTTCGTGGTAGCCGGGGTCTGGGTATTGCGCACAATGTGCCGCATGCAAAGCGGCCACGGCCTGCGGACAAGGCCCACAAGCGTTGCGGTTGGTAGAGAAATCATGCGCGGGCACGCCCAGGGCATCTGTGCCTCCATGTACCCAGTCTTTAGACATAAGCCACCACAGTCGCTGCCAGCAGCCACACAGCGCTGAACGCCACGGCCAGCGCCACCGCGCCACCCGCCATGCGCACTGCGCGCACCACGTCTGGCGCAGCAGGTACACGGCCTTGCGCATTCAGCACATACACGCCGGGTTTGCCCAAGCGCACGCCCAAAGCCAGCGCCATGGCACCCATGGGCCAGCCACCGTTGGGTGATGGCGTGACGCGCGCATCGCGTCGCAACGCCTTCCGCGGCAGACCACGTGCCAGTACAGCCAGCAGCAATGCAGTGATACGTGCAGGCATCCAGTTGAGCACATCGTCGGCCCGTGCGGCCCACTTGCCCGCCCACTGCCAGTAGCGGCGTTGTGCGCCCTGCCCGCGCCAGCCGGGGTAGCCCCACATGGCATCGGCCGTGTTGGCCAAGCGATAAACGGCGGCCCCAGGCAAGCCCAGCAACGCAAACCAGAACAGCGGGGCAATGACGGAATCGCTCAAATTCTCGGCCAGTGTCTCCATCGCGCTTTCACGCACCGTGCCGGCATCCAGTTGCGTGGTATCGCGACTCACCAGCCAAGACAGTCGCTCGCGCCCGGCGGGCAGCGATTGCTGCAATGCAGCCTCAACCGCCAGCACCTCCTCTTTGAGCATGCGCCACGACAGCAGTGGTTTGAGCAACACGCCCAGCGCCACCCCCTGCCACCACCATTGCGACAGCGGCAGCAGCCATTGGCACAGCGCATAGATCACAAAAAAGAGAGCTGCCAGCGCGCACCAGGCAGTCATTCCCAATACAAAAGACTTGTAATCGCTTGATTTATCTACGCTGGGCGCTATCCATTTACCCAAAGCACCCAGCAATTTGCCCATCAACACCACGGGGTGCAGCCACACGGGCGGCTCGCCCCACAAGCGGTCCAGCAGCAAGGCCACCAACACCGCCAAGGCGCCGGCCATGATTTGCTGCGCCCAGAAAACCTGCGCCGCGCCGTCTGCGTTCCACAGCTGGAACACCCACGCCAGCGGGCTGAGGGCAACGGCCAGCACCGCCGTCAGGTGAATTTCTGTCATTGCGAATCCGTTGGCTGATCTGAGGCTGGTGCTTGGCCCCAGCGTTCATCAAACAGCATGTCTTGCAACGGCGCACGCAGCGCCCACTTTTCTTGCTGCAGCATGGGTTCGGCGTAGTAAGCCTGCACCGGCCCCACGCACAGCACGGCCAGCGGATAACTGCCTTCGGGCATAGCCAGCAGCTGCGCCAGCGCTTGCGGGTCGTAAATCGACACCCAGCCCAACCCCAGCCCTTCCGCGCGCGCAGCGAGCCACATGTTCTGGATGGCGCAGGCAGCCGAGGCCACGTCCATCTCGGGCATGGTGCGGCGGCCAAACACATGGGCTTCACGGCCCGGCGGCAAGGCGACGATCAACACCTCTGCCGCATCCAGCACGCCTTGCACCTTGAGCTGCATGAAGTCTTCCTGGCGCACACCCAGCGCCTGCGCAGTCAGCAGGCGCTCTTGCTCGATCAGGGCATGAATGCCTTCACGCATGTCGCGCTGGCGCACGCGGATAAAGCGCCACGGCTGCATAAACCCCACGCTGGGCGCGTGGTGCGCTGCGCGCAGCAGGCGCAGCAAGACCTCGTCACTGATCGTGCCCGGCACAAAGTGGCGCATATCGCGCCGCTCATGGATGGCGCGGTACACCGCAGCACGCTCTTCCTCGGTGAAAGGCGTGGCTGCAATGGTTTGGTAGTGGCCCAGGTCGTGTGTGTCGCTCATGCCCTGATTGTCAGTCTTCAATGCCCCGTTGTGCGGGTACGCCCGCCTTAAAGGCGTGTTTGATCAACGTCATTTCGGTCACCGTGTCGGCAATGTCAATGATTTCTTGCGGGCAACGGCGGCCCGTCACGCACACATGCACGTCTTTCGGGCGCGCCTTCAAGGTGTCCAGCACTTCTTGCAGGGGCAGCCAGCCATAAATCAGCGGGTAGGTCACCTCGTCCAGCACCACCAGAAAATACTCGCCCGACAAAATGGCCGCCTTGGCGTGCTCCCAGCCATCACGGGCAATCTGGCCGGACTGCTCCAGGTCTTTGCTCTTCCAGCTGAAACCATCACCCAGACCTTGCACCGGCATGCCTACCTGGTCGGCCAGACGGTGCTCGCCAAAACGGGCCGTTGGCACCTTCATGAACTGGAACACTTTCACGGCCTTGCCACGGCCTGTGGCGCGAAACGCCAGGCCAAACGCCGCCGTGGTCTTGCCTTTGCCGTCACCGGTGTTGACCAAAATCAGCCCGCGGCGCTCGCCCTCGGGCTTTTCATAGGGCTTGGTGGAAGGTGGAGTTTCAATTTGCATGGTGAGTATCGGCCTCAAATTCAAAAAAAGAGCGGGCGTTGTAGCAGCCCGCTCGGCATCAAAAAGACGTTGTTGATGGTCTGCACGCCCCAAGGGGAGCAGGCAGAAAGCCCATCAAGCAGCTTGGTACACGCGGCGCTCGACCACCGCACTGCCTTGCAGGCGGCGCAAAGACTTGGCCATCGCCAGCACACCCAGATCAATCAAGGGTTCCAGCAGCACCACGGTCATGTAGGCAGCACCAAAGCTGCCAATGCTGGCGAGGTTTTCAACGCCGACGCCATGGCCATAAATGGCCCAGAAACCCACCCACAGCACAATGCCGCCCTGGTAGGCGACCGACAGTTTGAATGTCTGTGCATAGCTCAGATCTACATAGGCCATATTTTCTGGAATCACCTTGCGTGCCAGCGCCACGGTGGCAAACAATGGCACCAGCAAGGTGGTGACGTTCATGCCGTACTGGGGCAAATCTTGCTGCGCAAAGAACACGCTTTGCACCAGCAAGCCGACCGCCAAACCAATGGCGGCAGGGGCTGCGCCAAAGATCAGCAGCAGCGTGGTACCCAAAATCAGGTGCACCTCGGAAATTCCCACCGGATGGTGCGGAAACACTTCAAAAAAGACAAACACCAGCACCGAAGCAATGACCGAGCGCAGCAGCAAGGCCAGCACACCGTTGTGCTGCACCATGCCCCACGCCAATTTGGCTGTGTACCCCAGCGCCGCCGTGGCAGTGGCATAGCTCAACAGCATCTTGGTTCCATCCACTAAACCTGGTTCGATATGCATGGCAAATTTCCTTCAAGGTGACAGCTTACGAAGAAGCGGGTTTCAAAAAATACGATGCTTAGCCTGGCAAAGCCATCCACATGCCCTCAATCTGGCGAATGCGAATGCGGCGGTCAAACACCACCTCCAAAGCTGCGTGCGTAGCAGCATCGTCCGTAGCGCCCTGGTGCAGCACAGCGCCCATCTGCATAACCACCATGTGGTCTGACTGCAGCGCAATGCTCAATTCATGTAATACGCTGACCACCGTGTGTCCCTGCGCCACCAAAGCCTTGGCAGTGTCCATCCACTCACTCTGGTGGGGCGGGTCAAGATTGGCCAGCGGTTCATCCATCAGCAAAACTTGGGCCTGCACGGCCAAAGCACGGGCCAGCAGAACGCGCTGGCGCTCACCGCCAGACAGTTCAGCCAAAGGCCGGTGGCGCCAATCCCAAGCCTGTGTGGTGTGCAAGCACGCTTTGACGATGGCATGGTCTTGCGCGCTGGGTGGTGCCAGCCATGCCTGGTGGGGCAGGCGGCCCAGCATGACCACGTCATAGCTGCACAGCTCTTGCGAAACCGCTTCGTTCTGCCCCATCCAAGACAGGGTACGGGCACGCGCTTTGGCGGGCCAATCCCCCAGAGGTTGGCCCAGCAAATCCACCTGCCCCCGCCAGCCTTTGCGTGGATGCAGCCCCGCCAATGCACGTAGCAACGTGGATTTGCCCGCTCCATTGGGGCCCACAATCGCGGTCCATTGCTGGGCAGGCAGCTGCACGCTCACCCCGTGCAATAGCTGGTGGGAACCCATGTGCACGTGCAAACCTTGGGCGTGCAAGGCGGGAACGGTATGTGTTGCTGACCGTACCATGGCTCAGCCCCTTGCCTGCCGCACGGCATGGCCGCGATGCATCAACCACAGCAAGTAGCTACCGCCCAGCAAGGCGGTCAACACCCCGACGGGCAGCTCTTCAGGGGCCATCAACCAGCGCGCCAAAATATCTGCCGTCAGCAGCACCACGCCCCCCATCAAACTGCTCAGCAAGGTGCTGCGCGCATGGCCCACGCTGACAATGCTGCGCACCAAATGCGGCGCCGCCAGCCCCACAAAAGCAATCAAGCCCGTTTGTGCCACCGCCGTACCGGTGGCTAGTGCCATGACCGCAATCAGGCCTGCGCGCATGGGGCCCAAAGGCAGACCCAAGCTGGCTGCGGTCGACTCACCCAAGGTCAAACCATCCAGCACCCGTGCCAGGCTCCAAGCCGCCAAGGCGCACACCGTCCAGGCCGTCACCATCAGCAGGCATGCAGGCCAACCAATAAAGGCGGTACTGCCCAAACTAAAAGCCTTCATCGGCTGAAGGATGTCTGGGTAACGCAACTCCAGCATGTCACGCACAGCCCCCAGCACCACGCCCACCACCACACCTGCCAGCAGCATGCGCAAGCTGTTTTGCACGCCTTGGGCCAACGTCAGCGTCAACAGCACGGCCAGCGCAGCACCGGCAAACGCCATGCCCGTCATGCCCAAGCGTTGCATCCATTCCATGCCAATAGCCGCCGTACCACTGAGCACCATGGCTGCCGCACCGCCCAGCGCAGCGCCCGAGGCACTGCCCAGCAAATACGGATCGGCCAGCGGGTTGCGAAACAGCCCTTGCGCAACAGCGCCTGCCAGACCCAGCAAAGCACCGGCCAGCCATGCGCCCAAAGTTCGTGGAAAGCGGATGTCCCACACAATCTGCTGTGCCACAGGGTCGCTGCGCATGCGCCACACACTCTCCCAGCCCGTGCTGCCCACACAGGCACCCAGCACCACCAGCACAGCGGTTGCTGCCAGCAAGACCACGGCCAGCCAACGGCTACGAACAACCGCTTTCGACACGTTGGACATTTCATGGGGCACGGCGCGGGGCTTTCTCTACCAAGCAACGGGCAATGATGCGGGCGGCCTCATCCATGCGCGGGCCTGGGCGTACGACCGTGGTGGAATCTTCGGCGTTGAATGCGCACACACGTTGGTGCTTGACGGCGTCCAGCGTAGCCCAGCCCGGATAGGCATGCGCCAGTTGCATGCTGTGGTTACCCATCAAAATCACATCGGGGCGGGCGCGCAAAATAAATTCGGGATTCAAACGGGGGAACGGCCCCCTGTCCGCAGGCACCACATTGCCCACGTGCATGCGCGTCAGCAACTCGCCAATAAAGGATGACGGGCCAGCTGCGTAAGGGCCACGGCTGACTTCAAAGTACACCCGCGCTCCGTGTACCGCCGTTGGCACCGACTGCGCGGCCGCCTCCACACCGGCCTGCAAACGCTGCCATTCACGCTCAGCGCCTTGCTCTGGGGGCAGTCCCAGCAACAGACCAATGCTGTGCAGCACGCGGTGCACATCGGCCTGTGTGCGCGGCTCGAGCGTGACCGTGCGCAGGCCTAACGCTTCCAGGCGCTCTACCACCCGCGAGGCGTTGGACAGCAGCACCACATCGGGCTTGAGGGCCACAATCGCCTCGACATGCGGGTCCATCCCACCACCCAGCACCGGCAATGTGGCATGCAGGTTTTTGGGCCAATTCGAGTACCGATCAACCCCCACCAATTTGTCGCACGCCCCCAATGCACACACGGTTTCGGTCAACGAGGGCAGCAAGCTGACGATGCGCTGCGGTGGCTGAGCCATGGCAACCGGGCGGCCACGGTCATCTTTTTGTGCGGTCAACGTGACATCTGCTGCATGCACAGCGCCAGCCACCAGCGCCCACAGCAGGGCAGCCCAAGCACAGCCTTCACGTAACCGCTGGATCATTTCAATTGCAGCGGCAAGCCGGCCGCCATCAAAGTGGCGCGGCTGCATACGCTGGCCACGTCTTGGTTCAAAGTGCCCAGAGCATCCACAAAGGCACGCACTTCTTTCCCCAGGGGAATCACGCCCAAACCAATTTCATTGCCGACCACCACCACAGGGCCCGGGCAACGAGGCAGCACATCTAAAAACAAAGCACGCTGCGCGCTCCAGTCTTGGGTTTGCAGCTGATCCTCTTCAGAATCCCCACCATTTATGGGCATCATCCAGTGGGTCAGCCACAAGGTCAAACAGTCCACCACCACCAAGGTTTGCGGGTTGCTGTGCGTCTGCAAGGCCTGCGCCAGTTGCCGTGGCACCTCTACCGTACGCATGCCCGGCACACGCGTGGCACGGTCGATTTGATGGCGTTCAATGCGCACGCGCATTTCTGCATCCCAGGCTTGACCTGTTGCCAGATACACCGACGCATGGCTGGGTGCTTGGTCCATCCAAACGCGGGCCGCTTGTTCTGCCCGGCGTGTTTTGCCACTTTTCTGGCCACCCAGAATCAATTCCTGCCATGGAAGTTGCGCGCTGTGGTCGAGATTATTCATAGACATTGCACATTATGAAGATCGCGTGTGCTCGCCCCACTGCACAGGCTCAGCGCCCAGCAATGCCGCAACGGCACGCGGGTGCGACGGAAACCATGCATGAAAGTAACTGGCATGCACGCTGCCATACTGGTACACCGCTTCACCCTTATCCACCTGTACTGGCTGGTTGGCACGGCTGGTACGGCCCACCTGCGGGGCATCACAGGCAAAACGCGAGTAATGAAAAGTGTGACCACGCAGTACGCCTGCTTGCACGACACATTGCTGCATGCCCAAACCCGCCAAGCGCGCTTGCATCTGAGCCTTGCCCGGCAAAATGTCCCACATGGGCGCATGCGCACCTTGCGCATTGGTAATGCCGTGGCCCAAGGCCAGCATGCCGCCGCATTCGGCCCACACAGACTTAGCCGCTTGCACATGGGCTTGCAAATCGGCTTGCAGCCCCACATTGGCCGCCAGCTTGTCTGCATGCAGTTCTGGGTAGCCCCCAGGTAGCCACACGGCATCGCAGGCAGGCAACCGCTCACCCGCCACGGGTGAAAAGAACACCAACTCTGCTCCCATGGCTTGCAAGCAATCCAGATTGGCGGGGTAGATAAAGCTGAAGGCAGCATCGCTGGCCACTGCGACGGTGCGTCCTTGCAGCCACGGCTGCGGCGCAGTCACTGGCACATCAGCACCCAGCGAAAAATCAACCGTCCAGCGTTGCCAATCGGCCCAACTCATTTGGCCTAATGGGGTCTGCGCCAACGTATCAGCGGCGGCATTCAAGCGCGCCATGGCATCGGGCAGCTCGTGCGCTGCCACCAAGCCCAGGTGTCGCTCAGGCAGCAATTGCGCATCTCTGGCATCACCAATGCGCTGCATGGCACCCAGCCACAAGGCCGGGTCACGCAAGCTGCGTTGCAACATGTGCGCATGCATGCTGCTGGCCACACGATTAGCCAGCACACCCGCCCAAGGCACATTTGGCTGGTAGTGCTGCATGCCCAAGACCAAGGCACCAAAGCTGCCAGCCATGGCCGAGGCATCGACCACCAACAGCACCGGAACGCCGAGTTGCTCTGCCAGATCGGCTGCGGTAGGGCTGCCATCAAACAGCCCCATAACGCCTTCAATCAAGATCACATCGGCCTCAGCGGCCGCCGTTGCCAAACGGGCACGCACCTCATCCATTCCCACCATCCAGCCGTCCAGGTTATGAACGGTGGCACCACTGGCCAACTGATGCCAATACGGGTCGAGAAAATCAGGCCCGCACTTGAACACTCGCACCGTGCGCCCTTGGCGGCTATGCCAGCGCGCCAAGGCAGCAGTCACTGTGGTTTTCCCCTGACCCGATGCGGGCGCAGCAATCAGCACCGCGACACAGCGGTGCTCAAAGGATGAAGAGATGGATATCTGATTTGGCATGCAAACCTTGAAGAAACAAGCAGCGTTGGTAGGCACCCCAACGCTGCATGCAGGGTACTTTTTTAAAACGGCATCCACTTGATACCCAACCACAACATGCGGCCTGGTGTCGCGTAATCCTTGGCCAAGACATAGTCACGATCGAGCGCATTGTCGATGCGCGCCGTCAACGTGAAATCTTTGCCCAGCTGGCGCGAAGCAGACAGATTCAGCAAGCTATAGCCACTCAGGCTTTTCGTGGCCTCCGTGTCATCGTTGTAACGACGGCTGGCCGTCTGCACTTCTGCCCCAACCGTCCATCCAACCAGCGCGGTCTCCGCCCCCAGCGTAGCAAACCGTTTGGAGCGACGCTTGAGCAAACGCCCCGTATCCACATCGTGCGGATTCTGGAAATCCAGTGAGGTGTACCACTTGACCGCACCCATTCGCCACTGGCCGGCCAAAGTGATGCCTTCCAGTTGTGCTTTATCCATATTCAGGTAGCAGCCCGAAGCCCCGCATGTCCCCAAGCCGGTCTCATAACTGATCAAATGCTTGATTTTGTTGCGATAGACCGTCGCGCTGAATGCAGTGTCTTTGTCTTTCCAGCGCAAACCCAGCTCCATGTTGCGACTTGCTTCAGGCTTGAGGCTAGCATCACCATTTTGCGAAAAACGCTGAAACAAAGTCGGCACACGAAAGCCGGTTCCCATCGAAACTGTGGCTTTCCATTTCTCGGCAAAGTCCCAGCCATAGGCGGCTGTTGCGGTATTTTTACTGCCAAAGTCACTATCGCGGTCATGGCGTAGATTCAATTGCACAGTATGTTGCTGCCAGCTGGCACCATAGCCTACGCCCAAAGCATTTTGATCGCGTGAGCGTTCCTTGCCACCCACCAAGCTGCTGTTTTCCAGCGTGTCTTCACGGCGCTCCGCCAGCAATGAAAATGTACCGACGCGACTGCGCCATTCGTTGTGCAGCAAGTAGTTGCGCAACAGCGTTTCCGTACGGTAAAGCGTCGCTGTACGCGTCTCATAAGATTGCCGAGATTGGCTCACCGCCACGCGGGTCTTCGATGAAGGTGTCCAGCGGTTCTCCCAATTCAGACCGTAGGCATCCAGCGTGCGAATTGCACGGTCATCGCCTTGTGCGCGGCTGTCATAGCCAGCATTGGAATCACTGGTTAAGGCCGTGACGTCTACGCGCTGGCTGGCACTTAACTGCAGACCCACGCGCGCATTGGCAGACTTTCGCACATAGCCGTCCTTATCGACATTGCGCCTTGTTCCGCCTGTTTTAGAGTCAAAACCATCGCTGTCGGCATAGGACAAGGCCAAGGCGTAGTCCCACGCACCTTGCGCACCGCTCAGCCCTGCAGCACTTTTTTTCGTGCCATGCGTACCCGCGCCCAGCGACATATAAGGTCTAAAGCCTTGTTCTCCCCGCTGGGTGAAAATTTGTACCGTCCCCGCCACTGCATCTGAGCCATAGACCGCACCTGCGGCGCCTCTAAGCACTTCTACACGCTCGATAGACTCCAGCGGCAAGGCTTCCCAAGGTGCACCGCCAGAGCCATTTTGGGTATCTAGACGAATACCATCAATATAGACGGCAGTGTGCTGCTTATTGGCACCGCGAAGAAAGATATCGGTGTCCGTGCCTGGCCCCCCGTTGCGGCTGACCTGGATACCGGGCAGCTTGGACAGAACATCTTCCAGCGCCAGTGCGCCACTGCGCTCAATCACGTCACGATCGATCACCGTCATATCAGCCAAGACATCGGACAAGCGCTGCTCTGTACGCGTCGCAGACACCACGACTTCGTCCATGGATGCTGCCATGGCAGAGAACCAAGGCGCCGTGGCCAAAATTACCACCAAGCTCACTGGATGCACTGCACGCGACGACCACGCAACGCCAGCACGTTGCTGTTGAAACAAACTCATTTGGGAAATACAGAAAACTTCACCCGCGCTGACCTCCCCGCCAGCATTAGGCAATACCGCATCCACGCAAGCAGACGCACCAGTGTTGGCCGGTATCCGGGCTGGTTCATCAACACCATCGCCTTCCCAAATGCTTGTTCAAGGCATGCAGTGGCTTATGCAGATGTGTGGGCGTTGTTGCTTAACGCCAAGAACTCACCGTTGCGGGGGCAGCGCAGGCTAGACAGCGCCAAAGGCGGCACCCTCACCCTGCTTCCCGTTGAACTGCAAACTTGTGAACCAAGTTGCGAGCACCAACATTTGAAGGGGAGATTCTACCGGGGCAGACAAGCGCGGCACCAAGTGCGTACGAACAACATATATTGAGGTTTCAAAGCACCTCTATTGACAGCTTGAAACAAGCTCAAGTAGCTATATCTTGTCATCTGCCATAAATTTGCCAGTCACGCCAAAGTGGCAGTCCTACAATTAGAGCAATCCATGACGACACCATCCATTATTGAGCCCATCGCTGAACGCGTAGAACTGCTACTGAGCAAATATGAAGCGCTGCAGCAAGGCAACCTCTTGCTAACCCAAGAGATTGAAGCTTTGCACAAAGAACGAGACTCTCTGCGCTCTCGCTTGAAGGCGGCCCGTGCGCGCGTGGATGAATTGATCGAGCGACTACCGGCAAACCAGGAGGCTCCGTGAGTCAGCTAGAAATTCAAATCCTGCACCAAGACTACCTGCTCACCTGCCCTGATGGTCATGAAGCACAGCTGATGGAGGCCGTCGAACGTGTAGACCAGCAGTTCCAGCAAATGCGCGATAACAGCAAGCTACGCTCTCGTGAGCGCGTGGGCGTCTTGCTGGCTGTCAATTTGGCTTATGAGAATTTGGAGTTGCGCAACCAGTTGCAAGCGCTGCAGCAGCAATTGGCTGCACTGCAAAACACATCTTTGCGTAGCGAGCCTGAGACTGAGCTCGACACGTTGCGTTTGCAGCATTTGGAATCGCAAGCCGCCCATGATTTGGAGGCCGCCAATCGTTTGCTGCAGCGGTTGGATCGGGTGCTAGACACCGAAACGTCAAGCTACGAACTTGAAAAAACCACCACAGAAGAAACAGATGCTTCACCACTGAATGCACAAGTTTTTCAAGTTTCCAGCACTGCTGTCGCTAGCATGGATTTAGGCAATAGTGAGCTTGTGGACTTGACGCAAGCTGCACCGAAAAGTCTGTAAAATCCAAACTGTCTGCAAACCGCCGGGCTTTATATTACCTTGAACCAATGCTCATTGAGCACGGGCTTGATACATTGCCTAGCAAGCGTGATCGTCTCGCGTCAGACGAACCCAACGCTAGGTTGCTCTCGCCCACCTGAACCCCCGGTTCAGGTTGAGGGTCCGGTGGATTTGCAGACACCCTGATGCGCGGCCAGCAAAAATAATTCAACAGACCAAACACCTTGCCAACTACCGGCACCACACTGAGGGCGTATAGATTAGGTCCATCCATAGCGCCCATAAAGACACAGCAACCAACATCAACCCTGCAGCGCGCACTCCCCAGGCCGAACGGAAATGGCTTAATCGCTTACTGAGCCAGCGCCATGCATAAGGCGCGGCAACAAGCCACAGCGCACCACCCAACGCAAAAGCCACCATGCTGATGGCTCCAGCCAATGCAGCGCCGCTTAAAGCTGCAACCAAAACTGCTGAATAGAGCAAACCGCAGGGCAGCAAGGTCCACGCCATGCCTGCAAAAAAGACCCCACCCTTCATCGACAGTACAGGCTGCACCTTGGCCCACATCGTGCGTCCAGCCCGTTCCAACCAAGCAGGCTGCTGACCCTGAAACAGCATCAGCAAGCCCCAAGCCAAAATTGCCAAATGCATCAGTACCCATAAAGGGTGCAAAGCAGACGTGCGATCAGAAAACCAAGCGACTTGCTCCATCGCCAGCGCAGCCACTGCACCCAAGAGGCCATAGCCTGCCAAACGCCCTACATGAAACTGAAGCGCACTCCAATTCACCCAAGAAGAATGACTGTGCTCTATGGTGGCGCGCATTTTCACCACTTTGCCATGGCCCTGTATCACCGCATGGCAGGGTGCTGCACACATGGCAAGACAATGAGGCCCACCCACGAGCCCCATGAAAAATGCCGTCCAGACCAAAGAAAATGCCATAAGGATCAGATGATCCGTGAGAATCTGGCTCTGTTGCGATCCGCTTGCAAGTAACGGTCAAACACCAAGGCTACACCGCGTACAAAAAACCACCCCTTGGCCGTGACCTTGATGCAATCGTCCAAGATCTCAACCAACCCCTCATCTTGCTGCGAAGTCAAAGCCTCAATTTCAGCGGCAAAGTATTTCTTGAAGTCAATCAACCAAGCGCTATTGATTGATTCATAAAGCACTTCGCCTTGGCACATGATGGTCATGATTACCGCACGACGAATGGTGTCATCGCGTGTCAAAGCCAAACCGCGCACCACCGGCAAACGCCCTTGATCAAGCAGGTCGTAATACTCTTCCAAAGTTTTGGCGTTCTGGCTGTAAGTAGCGCCAACGCGGCCAATGGCTGACACACCCAAAGCGATCAAATCACAATCTGGCTGCGTGCTATAGCCTTGGAAGTTACGATGCAAGCGCCCTTGGCGCTTGGCAATGGCCAACGCATCTTCAGGCAGTGCAAAGTGATCCATACCCACATACACGTAGCCGGCCTCTATAAAACTGGCTATCGATGAAGCCAGCATGGCCACTTTGTCTGGTGCAGGCGGCAAATCCTCTTGCAGAATTCGACGTTGCGGCTTGAAGCGCTCGGGCAAGTGTGCATAGGCATACAGGGCAATACGGTCCGGGCGCAATGCGGCCACTTGCTTGAGTGTGCGCGCAAACGACTCCGCATTTTGCTTGGGCAAGCCATAAATCAAGTCTACGTTGATGGACTCAAAGCCCAACTCACGGGATGCCGCCACCAAATCAAACACCTGCTCAGCGGGCTGCTCGCGGTGCACTGCTTTTTGCACCTCAGGATCGAAGTCCTGCACGCCAAAACTCAGGCGGTTAAATCCGATCTCTTTGAGTACCGCCAGGCGCTCACGTGTGACCGTACGTGGATCAACCTCAATCGAATACTCACCAGCTGGATCAAAGTCAAAGCGCTGACGCAGCATGAGCCACATTTCACGCAGCTCTTCATCTGTCAAAAATGTTGGGGTGCCTCCCCCCACATGGAACTGGCTGACCACTTGGCCACGACCGCAATGCTGCACATGCAAATCCACCTCACGCTCCAAATAGCGCATGTAGGTGACTGCACGTTCATGGTGTTTGGTAATGATTTTGTTGCACGCGCAGTAGTAGCACAGCGATTCGCAAAAAGGAATGTGCACATAGAGTGACATCGGCTGCTTGGCCGCAGCCGTGACTTTGCGCTGCTTTAACGCCAAGATATAGTCGTCATCTCCAAATGCCTCCACAAATCTGTCTGCGGTGGGGTAAGAGGTATAGCGTGGACCGGGCACGTCATAACGGCGCAAAAGTTCGGGGGTGACTACAGTCATGGCTCTTTTTTCCTTGATGCCCTGACTTTGCAACAATAAGCCACGTTTATCCTTGACCTGAATCAAGGGGGTGAGGTAAAACCAGTGCCACAATTTGATTCATATCATTCATGACGGCGCCCCTCTCTTAGATAGTTCCGTTTCTATTTTTTAATACATCTAACCCACGTCTTACTCATAGACACATGGGTTTTTGAGTACATGACTCCTCCATCTATCAAAGTTACCTGCTCGAACTGTAATCTGCGTGAACTCTGCATGCCCGTGGGCCTGAGTGAGCAGCAGCTGCAGCGCATTGATGACATTGTGGCCACCCGCCGCAAAGTCAAACGCGGAGCAACGCTGTTTCGCAACGGAGAGCCATTCACCTCGCTGTACGCCATTCGCACAGGTTTCTTCAAGACGTGTGTGGCGACAGAAGACGGCCGAGACCAGGTCACAGGCTTTCAAATGGCTGGCGAAATCATTGGATTGGATGGCATCGTGAATGACCACCACACCTGTGATGCCGTCGCGCTGGAAGATGCCGAAGTGTGCGTAATGCCCTTTGATGGACTGGAAGAAATTTCACGCGAAGTGACCGCTTTGCAGACCCACGTACACAAAGTCATGAGCCGTGAAATTGTGCGAGAGCACAGTGTGATGTTGCTCTTGGGCAGCATGCGTGCTGAAGAGCGTTTGGCGGCATTTATTTTGAATCTGGTACAGCGCCTGCATGCCCGAGGTTTTTCTTCGTCAGAGCTGGTGCTGCGCATGACACGTGAAGAAATTGGCAGCTACCTGGGGCTGAAGCTCGAAACAGTCAGCCGTACTTTCTCCAAATTTGTGGAAGAAGGCATGGTTGAAGTCAAACAGCGCCATGTGCGCATTCTGGACACGGCTGCGCTGCAGCGCTTGGTCAACAGCCAGCAAGAAGCGAACAAGTAAGTCACGCTTCCAGGCACTACTACAGCGCCCATAAAAAAACCTCCCGCAGCTTGTGTTGGGGAGGTTTTTTTATGCCCGAATACGGATTGGTTAGCAGCCGCAATATTCACCGGTTTGGAAATGGGCCGAACAATGAATGCTGCTTGCCTCAAGACATGGAGGGCTGCGCATTGACCTCTAGTGCAGACCTGGACAAGAGTATTGTCAAATAACCTGCCACCAAAAATACCGCCCAAAAAATAAAGAAAGCACAGGTATAAACCGTCATGCGCGACAGCTCTGTGCTTTGGCCTAACCACTGCATGTGTTGCGGATCAAACACAGCAAAAACCAGCATCTCCATCACGCCAGCCGCCAAAAAAGCAGGCCACGCAATCCACATCCAGCGCATTGCCAACATATGCATCCTTTCTAGTTAGATCAGATGCTTTGATTGTGCGCACGCAGCGCTTGGCAGCAATGTGGGACAAATACCAAATAAAAAAGATAGCTGCATTCGCTTAAAGAATAATAGTTTCAGATATTTATATATCCAAAACTCCGAATCTATAAGCGCAAGTAGCTATCTTTATAGATGGTTCATTATTTAGGCGCCAAATTGGGCAGGTCTACATCAGGCGTGGCCGCGTGGTTGCGCATCGCATTGGCTGGCGCAAGACTCTTGTCCGGGTTGCGCAGTTGCTCATTGATGTTCACGCCTTTTTGGTAATAGTCTGCATCGACAATCGGGTCCGCTCCATTCACAGCAATCACCGCGGTCAAGATGCCCGCCACCACCACAATGGCTGGGCCAGACAGTACCAGCCACATGTGGCCATATTTCCACCAAGGGCCGGATCGTGTTTCAAGTTTTTTTGCGTTTTGAGACATGCCAAACTTTCCTTCAACTTTAAACAGCGTGCGCAGAGTTTTATGCCCTGCGCACTGTAAACAGCACCTGCTTAGCGCGGCACCAAAAAGACAGACTTTTCAACCACATGGCCTTTGCCACTTTGCGCTGAGATTTCAAACGCAATCGGATGCGAACCTGAATCTGCAGCACCATATGGAATTTGCACCCGCGCTGCCACACCACGCGTTTGTGCAGGATCTACCGCGACCTCCTGCCCCTCTACCAGTGCAATGTCAGGCAACCCCTGGACAGTGACCGTGTAGATTTGCGCCTCTTCGGTCGCATTCATCACTTGCAAACGGTACACGTTCTCCAGTTTGCCGCCAGCCACAATGCGCGCCAGCGATGCACGGTCTCGAATCACATCCACTTTCAAGGGTTCGCGCACGGCCATGCTGAACACCATGGCCGCCGACAAACCGAATAAAACGGCGGCGTAAATCAACACCCGAGGGCGTGCAATACGCCGCAGAATCTGCGCACTGGCCCAGCCTTTAGTGACTGCATTTTGTGTTGTAAAGCGAATCAGGCCACGCGGATAGTGCATGTTGTCCATGACGTTGTTGCATGCATCAATACACAAGCCGCAGCCAATGCATTCGTACTGCAATCCATCCCGAATATCGATGCCCACGGGACAAACCTGAACGCACAGTTTGCAGTCGATGCAATCACCCAAGCCTTGCGCTTTGTAATCTGCATCTTTCTTGCGAGGCCCGCGATTTTCACCACGCAGTGCGTCATAGCTGACGACCAGCGTATCTTTGTCGAACATGGCGCTTTGAAAGCGCGCATACGGGCACATGTACTTGCAGACTTGCTCGCGCATGTAGCCTGCATTGCCATAGGTAGCAAAACCGTAAAACAGCACCCAGAAAATTTGCCAACCGCCCTCTAGGACCAATAGTTCACCACCCAACTCGCGGATAGGAACAAAGTAGCCGACAAAGGTAAAACCCGTCCACAAAGCAATCGCAATCCACAAGAATTGCTTGAGTGACTTTCGCCAAATTTTCTCTAATGTCCAGCCAGACTGGTCCAGCCGGATACGCGCACTGCGGTCGCCTTCAACCTTGTGCTCAATCCACATGAAAATTTCGCTGTACACCGTCTGTGGACACGCAAAGCCGCACCACAGTCGCCCGGCGACCGCAGTAAACAGGAACAGCGCCAAAGCGCTAATGATGAGCAAGGTTGCAAGATAGATAAAGTCTTGCGGATACAGCACATAACCAAACAAGTAAAAGCGACGCGTGCCCAGGTCAAACAAGACCATCTGGCGCTGCCCCCACTCCAGCCACGGCAAACCGTAAAAAAACAACTGCGTCAGCCACACCATCGTCCAGCGCAAATTCATAAATTTGCCACTGATGGAGCGCGGATACACTTTTTTATGCGCTTCAAAAAACGATACTGTCTTTTCCTGGCTTTCCGCTTTGATAGGAATGATTTTTTGCGGTTTTTTCTGCTCGGAACTCATGGGTCACACTCCCTAAATCGCACCAAAGAAAAAGGCGGCACACAGTGCCGCCTTCCACATCATTACGATGATTAGTTGGATGTTCCGGGCTTGTTGGACAAGCCCCAAACATACGCAGTCAGAACGTCAATCTGTGCAGGAGTCAATTTCTTGTCTTGCGCAGGCATTTCGTTCATCTTGCCATTGGTGATGATGTCAACAATGGCTTTTTCACCCCAGCCATGCAGCCAGATGTCATCGGTCAGGTTAGGCGCACCCATCAAGGTGTTGCCCTTGCCATCCATACCGTGGCAGGCCGCACAAGCCGTGAATTTCGACTTGCCCAGCGATGCTTTCAACGAATCGTGAGGGCTACCTGACAGACTCAGAACATAGTGCGCCAAATTACGCACATCTTCTGGAGTACCCACCACTTCAGCCTGTGGAGGCATCATGGCCATACGGCCTTGGGTGATGGTCTGCTTGATGTTTTCTGGTGCACCGCCGTGCAGCCAATCTGCATCGGTCAGGTTAGGAAAGCTCTTGCCACCGCGTGCGTCAGAGCCGTGGCACTGCGCGCAGTTGTTCATGAACAAACGCTCGCCAATCGCCATGGCCTGGCTGTCCTTGGCAACATCTTGTGTGCTCATGGCTGTGAAGCGTGCATACATGGGTTCCAACTCGGCCTTGGCTTTTTCAACCTCAGCTTCGTAGGCACCCACTTGGCTCCACTGCATCTTGCCTGCATAAGCACCCAAACCGGGGTATGCCAGCAGATACAACAAGCTAAACACGATGGTGATCACAAACATCCAGATCCACCAACGTGGCATCGGGTTGTTCAGTTCGCGCAGGTCTTCGTCCCACACGTGGCCAGTGGTGTTGTCGCCATCAGAAACTACCTTCTTACGGGCAGTAATGATGAGCAGCACCAAGCAGGCAACAATGCCCACAATGGTGATGCCAGCGACGTAGACCGACCAGAAGTTATTTACGAAATCGCTCATGGGATGTTCTCGTTCTGGTGGAGAGATCAGTCTTGTAGGAACGGCAGCTGAGCTGCTTCATCGAAACGTGCCTGATTGCGGCGGGCATACGCCCACCACCAGATACCGATGAAAAGTGCCATCGAGACCAACGTTGCAGCAATGCGCATAGTGGTGATGTCCATAGACTGATCCTTTTTACTTAAGCGCGGTACCCAGACCTTGCAGGTAAGCAATCACTGCCTCCATTTCGGTCTTGCCCTTGACTTGGTCAGCGGCACCAGCGATTTGATCGTCGGTATAAGGCACACCAACCATTCGCAGCGCGGTCATACGCTGAGCGACAACGGTGTGATCCACTGCACTCTTTTCCAGCCATGGGTACTCAGGCATGTTCGACTCAGGCACCACATCACGCGGATTGTTCAAGTGAATGCGATGCCATTCATCGCTGTACTTGCCACCCACACGGTGCAGGTCAGGACCGGTTCGCTTAGAGCCCCACTGGAAGGGGTGGTCATAGACGAATTCACCAGCCACGGAGTAGTGGCCATAGCGCATCGTCTCCGCACGGAATGGACGAATCATCTGCGAGTGGCAGTTGTAGCAACCCTCACGGATATAGACATCTCGGCCCATCAATTGCAGAGGTGGGTAAGGCTCCACGCCTTGCACCGCTTCTGTCGTCGATTTTTGGAAGAACAGAGGAACAATTTCCACCAGGCCACCCACAGCCACCACCAGCAAGATCAGAACGATCATCAAGAAATTGCTGGTTTCTACTTTCTCGTGGGTAAAGCCTTTGGAGACCTTATCGTTATTTGCAGACATTTTTGGCTCCTCGTACTTAGGCGTGAGCAGGGTTAACGGCAGGCACTGCCACCTTCACAGAACGACCCGAAGCCACTGTCTTCATAACGTTCCAAGCCATGATCAACATACCGATCAGGTACAGCAGACCACCGATCATGCGGATCACGTAGAAGGGGTAGGAAGCCTTCACGCTTTCTACAAAGGTGTATGTCAAAGTACCGTCGGCATTGACTGCACGCCACATCAGGCCTTGCATCACACCAGAGATCCACATCGCAGCGATGTACAGCACGATACCGATGGTCGCCATCCAGAAGTGCAGCTCAATGGCGGACTTGGAGTGCATTTCGGTTTTGCCAAACAAACGAGGAATCAGGTAATACAACGAACCCATCGTGATCAGCCCCACCCAGCCCAGAGCACCAGAGTGCACGTGACCGATCGTCCAGTCTGTGTAGTGCGACAAAGCGTTCACGGTCTTGATCGCCATCATGGGACCTTCGAACGTGGACATGCCATAGAACGACAGCGAGACGATCAAGAAGCGCAAGATGGGATCTTCACGCAGCTTGTGCCAAGCGCCAGACAGCGTCATCACGCCGTTGATCATGCCGCCCCAGGACGGAGCCAACAGAATCAGCGAGAAGACCATGCCGACAGACTGTGTCCAGTCAGGCAATGCGGTGTAGTGCAGGTGGTGAGGACCCGCCCACATGTAAGTAAAGATCAACGCCCAGAAGTGCACGATCGACAGGCGATACGAGTACACAGGGCGACCTGCTTGCTTAGGCACGAAGTAATACATCATGCCCAGGAAGCCTGCGGTCAGGAAAAAGCCCACGGCATTGTGCCCATACCACCACTGCACCATCGCGTCTTGCACACCGGCGTAAGCCGAATAGCTCTTCATGAAGCCTGCAGGAATGGCCGCGCTATTCACCACGTGCAGCAAAGCCACCGCGATGATGAAGGCACCAAAGAACCAGTTGGCCACGTAGATGTGCTTGACCTTGCGTGTGCCAATTGTTCCGAAGAACACAATGGCATAAGACACCCACACCAAAGTGATCAAGATGTCGATAGGCCACTCCAGCTCTGCATATTCCTTACCCGAGGTAAACCCCAGGGGCAAAGAAATAGCCGCTGCCAAAATGACCAATTGCCAGCCCCAGAAGGTGAAGGCAGCCAGCTTGGGCAAAAACAACGTGGTTTGGCAGGTACGCTGCACCACGTAGTAGCTCGTTGCGAACAAGGCGCATCCGCCGAACGCAAAAATTACCGCATTTGTATGCAATGGGCGCAAGCGTCCAAAGCTAAGCCAAGAAATACCGAAGTTGAGTTCAGGCCAAGCCAGTTGAGCAGCGATAAAAACGCCGACCAACATGCCTACGACCCCCCAGACCACGGCCATGATTGAAAACTGCCTAACTACGGTATCGCTGTAGTGGGCAGAACTGGTTTTTAGAGAATCCATCGGGCACCTCTTAATATGCAGTCGAAAGTGTTCACTGTTATGGTTTTTACGTTGTTGACAAACATCAATCGTCTCGAAGAATGCGCTCCGCCTCTTGTTCGACGCTTTCAAACTGTCCTCGGTAAATCGCCCACCACAAGCCTGCAGCGATGATCAAAACCAGAACCACAGACATCGGAATTAAGAGATAAAGAATTTCCACGAGGAACTTTCAATCAGGTGACCACAGCGGTCACGGCAAGCCCTGGCACAGGCTGGCCTTGGACGCATCAACACGCAAGGGTTTAGCGAGCCGTGCGGCGTTCAGCACCACCAACAGAGAACTCAAGGCCATCCCCAGTCCTGCCAGCCATGCAGGCATCCAACCAGCCATCGCCAAAGGAATGCAAACTGCGTTGTAGAGGGCCGACCAAAAGAGGTTTTGACGTACCACACGCAAGGTTTTGCGTGCCAGCAACACGGTGTGCAAGACCATCTCCAAGTTATCGCTCAGCACTACAAAATCTGATCGTGCTTGCGCCAAAGGCACTGCCCTGCCAAAAGCGAAGGAGACATCAGCCCCCGCCAGCACAGGTCCATCGTTCAAGCCATCACCCACCATGCCGACCCGCTTTCCAGTTGCTTGCATGGTTCTGATGCACTCCAACTTTGACTGGGGAGAGCACTCGGCTTTATAGCCTTCGATGCCTAACTCCCCAGCAACTCGCGCTACGGCGTGCCAGCCATCACCAGACAGCAGTTGCACCTCTACACCATGCTGATTTAAAGCCTTCAGCACTTGGGCCGCCTCGTCTCTGACACCTTCATTGAGTTCAAAGAATGCAAGACTCTGCATCTCTTGCGAAGATGTTTCCATAGCAAGATACACAGCCTGCACAAAGGTTTGTGGCACTTGAGGCCCTGCAAATGCTTTTGAGCCTAAACGCACCCAGATCGGAGCATCTCCCCCACTCATCGCTTGAACTTGCGCCCTCAAACCCTGACCGCTCAGCTCCTCCACTGACAGCACTTGCCACTTTGAAGCCCACGCCGCGCCAAACCCTGCAACGGCCTTGGACACTGGGTGTCTTGAGTGTTGCGCCACAGCAGCCGCCAAGCCCTGCAGCGAGAGGACTTCTGCATCATTGACTGCAGACATGCCCGAGACCTGTATCCCGTCTCGGGTCAATGTCCCTGTCTTGTCGAAGACCAAGCTATCGATTGACGCCAGTGCTTCAAGCCCCTGTAAATTGCGCACCAGCACACCATGGCGTGCCAGAGTGCCAGCCGCCGTGAGCATGGCCACAGGCGTTGCCAATGACAGGGCACAGGGGCACGTCACAATCAAGACCGCCGCCGCGATCATGAGTGCTCGGCCAGGGTCTGTGGGCCACCAGTACACGGCCGATGCCACTGCCAGCAGCAACACCACCACCAAGAATGGTCCGGCCACCTTGTCTGCCAGCTGTGCCAAGCGTGGCTTTTGCGTCGATGCGCTTTCCATCAAGTCGACAATTCGGGCAAATTTGGTTTGAGTGCCCACATGTTCGACCTGAACTTCAACAGCTGCTGTCAGATTAAAGCTGCCCGCAATCACACGGTCACCCTCACCCCGCGTGACTGGCCGCGACTCTCCCGTCAGCAGCGCTTCATCTGCTTGCGTGCGACCTTTCAGAACCACGCCATCTACAGGAAATGCCTCTCCCGGCAAAATGCGCAGCACATCGCCTGCAGCAATGCGGCGCAAGGCTACACGTTCAAATTGCCCATTTGCGTCCAATTTCTCAATGCTGTCTGGCAAGCGGTTCAACACCGCATCCAACGCACCAGCCGTGCGATCGCGCAGACGAATTTCCAGCCAACGCCCAGTGAGCAAAAAGCATACAAACATGGTCAAAGAGTCATAGAAAACCTCTTCACCAAAAACGCCTTCTGGAGCGAAAGTGCCAATCGTGCTGACAACAAAAGTAATGCCCATGCCCAGCGCCACAGGCAGATCCATGCTTACACGGCGATTTTTGAGATCACGCCATGCACCATGAAAGAATGGGCCGCAGGCAAAAATCAGCATGGGTATGCAGATGACCCATGAGGCCCAACGCAAAAGCCGCTCAAATTCCATGAGCAAGTCACCGGGCTGCGCGTTATAGGACGGCCATGCATACATCATGACCTGCATCATGCAAAACGTTGCAAGCAGCCAGCGCCATAAAGCGTTGCGGTGTTGGGCTTGCCGCATCTCACGCGCCAAAGCATCGCGTGCTGGTAAGGCTCGATAGCCCACCTTCTGTACGGCTGCCATCCAGATTGAAGGCAATACTTGTGCAGGAAGCCAAACCACGCGTGCGCGCTTGGCAGCCGCACTCGCCTCAACTTGCAGAATGCCTGGCACAGCGCGCAAAGCATCTTCAATGACCAATGCGCAGTTTGCGCAGTACATACCCTCCAGAGCCACCTGCGAGTCCCAAGCCTCAACATCTTCCGCTTGGATAGAGGGCGATGGCTGCCCATACGGCTTACCAAAACTCAACCACTCAGCGGGCTCATCAAGCAAGTGCAGTTCATTGCTGGCAGAACGCTGGATAGCACCGGTTGAAGTACCCTCTTCGAAGAGAGACGACGGAGGAAGTTCTGGAGACATGCCCGCAAGGGTATCCACAAGAGCCACGAAGACATTGACTTACATCAAGACTGACCCAGCCCCACAACTTATGCTTAAAGCGTCTGCATCAAAACTTGGAGATGAAAATGTACGAACGCATTCTGGTTGCTACCGATGGATCACCTCTATCTGACAAGGCCGTGAGTCACGCCATTGATTTGGCAAAACTCAGCGGAGCCTCTGTGGTCGCCTTAAAAGTCATTCCTCGCTACCCCCGTAGCTACTTGGAAGGCGGCGCTACGGTTGACATGTCTGAGATCAAACGTATTGAAGCGCAATGGGCTGAGCAGGCCCAAACCGTTTTAAACAAAATCAAAGCAGACGGCAAAGTTATGGGTGTGAGCGTCAAAACCAGCATTGCCAAATCCGATCTGATTGCTGAATCCATCATTGCCGCGGCAGACAAACAAAACGCAGATTTGATCGTTATGGCGTCGCATGGCCGCAAAGGCATCAAACGCCTTCTACTGGGTAGCGAGACACAGCATGTCTTAACGCACTCTCAAGTGCCTGTGCTGGTACTGCGCTAAAAAAAAGGATCCTATGGATCCTTTTTAAATTTCAGCATTCAAAAAATTCGGCGGCCTCTTATCCAAGAAGGCCATCACCCCTTCTCGATGCTCTGCCGATGTAGCGTAGGCATAAGGTGCAATGACCGCCCCATCACTGGCCAAGCTGCGCATGGCTTGCTTGTTCAGTCGCGCGGCTTGTGGTGCCAAGCTGGCGATACGTTGCACGGAATGCGCCACCTGCTCTTGCAACAAATTGGACGGCAAAGGCTGTGCACACCATCCCGTTGCTGCCATCTCCTTTGCACTGAAAACTGCGGCTTCCAGCAGCATGCGTTTTGCGACATGCCCCCCTACAGAGGATGCGACCAAACGCATTTCTTTAGGCGCCATGGGAAACCCCAGCTTTGCAATAGGTGCGCCAAACTTGGCAGTCTCCGCAACAAATCGAATATCGCAACAACTGGCTATTTCTACCCCAGCCCCCATGCATGCTCCATTGATGTTGGCAATTATTGGAGCATCACAAGACAACATCGCGTTCAAACCGCCCCACACATCCTCTTCGTGAAATGTGGCCAAAGCGCCGGAATCAAAACGAAATGCCGGGTATTCGGAAATATCGCCACCCGCGCAAAATGCGCTGCCTTCACCTTGAACCACTACACATCGCACAGCTTGATTGCTTTGAAGCTGCTCGAATGCCGTCCGCAATTGGCGCCACATACTGCGCGTCATTGCATTTAATTTGCCTCTATGGACGATCTCGATCATCCATATACCTGCAGACGCTGCGTCAATCTCTCCCCATGGCCGGACGATGATTTGTGCAGTCACATCAACCTTCTTCAGAGTTTTTCAAGAAAATATTTTTCAAACCCATGCTTTTCACACGCTGGGCCCATTGCATCGTCTCTTGCTTAACCATGGCATCGAAGGCGTCTCCATAAAGATCACCCCATTGAATGCCCATGGACTCAAGATTGGAGACCATGACAGGATCACGTCCCATGCGTTGAAATACATCCACCATGGCCAAAGACGTTGCATCTGGCAATTGGCGTGGAGCAAATAAACCATACCAAGTCACGCTATCCAACGCGTGCACACCCATCTCTTGCGCGCATGGAACGTTAGGCAACACATTCACCCGCTGCAGCCCCGTAACCATCAAAGGCTTCAAACGTCCGCTGCGAATGTGCGGCAAGCAAGAAACCAAACCATCAATCATCATGTCCACCGAGCCCGTTTGCAAATCTTGCAGTGCAGGACCAGCGCCCCGAAAATGCACAAAATCAAATTGCAAAGCTTCTTGATGCTTCAAAATTTCTGAAGAAATGTGGCTTGATGACCCCACCCCAGCAGTCGCCATGCGATAGCGCGCAGGCTTTCGGCTCAAGTCAGACAGCCATTCCATCACCGTACGTGAACGCATACGCAGGGGATTCACAACAATCACTTGTGGAACGGTGGCAACCATTGCCAATGCCCGTAAATCTTCAATCAGATCAAAATCATCATTGACTGCCAACGCACGCGCTACCGATAAATAGCTCCCTCCAATCAACAGGCTTTTCCCATTTGCGGCAGCTTTTGCCGCAAAGTTCGCACCTTGCACGCCTCCAGAGCCGCCTTGATACATCAAACGTAGTGGCTGCCGCGTACTACGTTCAAATGATTGCGCCAATTGCTTTGCCAAAATAGCACTCGCCCCTCCCGCCGGAAAAGGGACGATCAAACTCACTGGCTCCGTTGGCCATACGCTGGCAGTGCGCCGAGGGCTATCAACCCCTTGCGCCCACGCAATTGGAGCGACATTCATTGACGCCAACCATTGCAGATACGCACGCCTATCTAGCACACAAGGCTCACTTTCTTTGCATTTTTTAGTGCACTTGACGACGTTGTGCCCAGAGCCACATTGCGACACCACCCACAATCATAGGAATGCACAACCATTGACCCATGCTCATGCCCAACGAAAGAATGCCCAAGTAAGCATCAGGCTCACGGAAATATTCCGCAATAAATCGAAAACTACCGTAGCCGACCAAGAACACCGCCGCTACTTGGCCAGGCTTGCGTTCCTTTTGTGCATAGATCCAGAGCAGCAAAAACAACAGACAACCCTCTAACAAAAACTGATAAATCTGCGAGGGATGGCGCGGCATCATCGAACCACTTTGTGGAAAAACCATACCCCATGGCAGCTCAGTGCTGGCAAAGCGCCCCCACAGCTCGCCATTAATAAAATTACCAATACGGCCTGCAGCCAAGCCTGTTGGTACGCAGGGCGCTACGAAATCTACAACTTGCAGCCATGAACGCTTGCGCGAATAAGCAAACCACACCATCGCTCCGATGACGCCCAGCAAGCCGCCATGAAAACTCATGCCACCCTCCCAAACTGCAAACACCTCTAATGGATGGCTGAGGTAATAAGCGGGCTTATAAAACAGGCAATAACCTAGACGACCGCCGACAATGACACCGACAACGCCCTGGAAGAGTAAATCCTCCACATCTCTGCGCGTCCACGTCACCCCGGCTTGCAAGCGATTAAAAGGTGGATGCTTCAATCTGCATATACCCAGCCACATAAACAACCCGAAAGCGGCCAAGTACGTTAAGCCATACCAATGAATGGCAACAGGGCCCAATTGCAGGGCTACAGGATCAATTTGTGGATACATCAACATGCAGTGCATTGTGCCGCAGGCCAGTGACCAACACGCAGCACAGACGCGGCATAAAAACAGCAATCGCGAATGATTCTGCGTTTCGCATGCATGCAATGCATAAACTCAGGGCTTTACACAGACATGCCTTGGTGTGTAAATCGCTTGCGACCATACTTCGCTATCAATCACTTTTCAAACAAGAAAAACTATGCAAGGTCAACCAGAAGTCATCACCTGTTTGAATGAATTGTTGCGCGGCGAATTGGCCGCACGCGATCAGTACTTCATCCATTCTCGCCAGTACGAAGACCAAGGTTTTATGCGCCTGTACCAGCGCATCAGCCATGAGATGGAAGAAGAGAGTGCACATGCAGACGTGATTTTGCGTCGCATCCTTTTTTTAGGCGGCAAACCAGACATGCGCCCTCATACGTTTGAGGCAGGCAGCACTGTAGAGGAAATGCTTCGCAAAGACTTGGCGGTGGAATATCAAGTGCGTGGCAATCTGCGCGCTGCGATGGTGCTGTGTGAAAAGCACCAAGATTTTCAAACACGTGATCTGCTGCTGGCACAACTCAAAGACACGGAAGAAGATCACACCTATTGGCTGGAAAAACAGCTAGGGTTGATTGGCATGATGGGCTTACCCAACTACCTGCAATCACAAATCGGAACTGTGGCCTGAGCATTTACTATTCATAGAGAATGCCCCACAACGGGCGCTCTCTATGGATTTAGAGTGGCCTACTGGGACGCAAGAATTTACTCCGGGCAGCCACTGCCGCCCTTAAAGGAGGAACATCCTCTACTACCTGACAAATAAAAAGCCTCAACATTTCTGTTGAGGCTTTTATTTGGGGCGATCAATGGGGCTCGAACCCACGACAACCGGAATCACAATCCGGGGCTCTACCAACTGAGCTATGACCGCCGTATTTTTATTTAAAGCATTTAGATGCTGTAAATATTAAATACTGGGGTGGCTGATGGGGCTCGAACCCACGACAACAGGAATCACAATCCTGGACTCTACCAACTGAGCTACAGCCACCGTAAGAGAACTCTATTGTAGCTGGTTTATTTACCCCTCAAAGGAGCCAGCTACATATTTTTGGCATCAAGGCCGTGAAACTTTGAATTGCACTTCGAATTTCTTTTTCAACAATTCGTAGTAAGCCGCGCCTTCCGCAGTGCTCATCAACTGTACATATTGCAATCCAGCTTGGCGGGCCAAATCAGCATTTCTTTCCGTAGCTGGAATGATTTTGTTAACTTTCACAATCGCGTAGCCTGCATCACCCACACTCACACCCACCCACGCAGGCAAAACATCGGTTTTTGCTTGCAAGGCAGCATCTAGCACTTGGCGAGGCATCCCCGCAGGGTTGTCACGAGCGACAACCGCCGCGGGCAGCAAACCCTGCGTCTTCGCTGCATCAGCTTTCCATTCGCGGAGTTTAGCTTCACCAGCTTCGCGAGCCAAAACCGCTGATTGCTGCTCAACGTACAACGCCTTCACGCGTGCTGCAACCTCTTCAAATGTCAGCTGTTTGGACGGTTGATATTCGATCACACGTCCCGCCACCATTTGGTTGGAGCCTAAATCAATTGCGTCGGTATTGCGTTTATTGTCAAGGCTGTCCGCAGAGAACAACGCTTCCAAGAAAGCTTGGCTGGCCAAAGGTCCTGTTGCACCAGCATGTGGCTCGCGCGTGACACCTTCGGCTGTATGGAGTTTCAAGCCCAACTTCTCGACTGCCGGCTGCAAGCTTTCAGCTTGTTCGTAGACAGTATTTGCAAACAGCTCAGCCACTTCTGCAAATTTACGTTGTGCCTGTTGATCTTTCAGGTCAGCAACAATCTTTTCACGCACCGAAGCAAAACTTGGGACCGGAGGCTGCTTCACATCTGTGAGCTCAATGATGTGAAAGCCGAACTCCGACTCCACCACATCACTGATGGCACCTTTTTGCATGGCAAAAGCTGCTTGCTCAAACTCGGGAACCATTGCACCTCGCGCAAAGAAACCAAGATCTCCACCCGCTGCGGCCGACCCTGTGTCCTGAGATTCCGCCTTTGCGACTTCAGCAAAGCTAGCAGGATTGGCCTTTACCTTTTCGTAGATAGATTGGGCCTTGGTTTTTGCTGCTTCACGCTCCACAGCAGGCATGCTTTTTGGTGCGTTCACAAGAATGTGGCTCGCACGGCGCTCTTCTTGCCCTCCCGACAACCGGGCTGCATTTTCTTTGTAATAAGTCTGCAGGTCAGCTTCGTTGAGCTCAATACCGTCGCGCACTGTTTTCAAGTCTAAAAGAACGTACTCCACCTTGGCCTGCTCCGATTGCTGGAACTGGGCGGTATGTGCTGCGTAATAAGCTTTCAGATCGTCATCTTTGGCTTGCACTTGGCCCATGAAATCCTTGGCGAAGAATTGCGCCACTTGGATTTCACGTCGCTGCAAGAACGCGTCCATTGCAGCATTGACGACCGTGGGGGTTGCCAATGCTGTATTCATGACATTGCCAACCACTTGACCGACTGACATATCTCGGCGCAGTGAGGCCTCGTAACCCTCAGGAGTCATACCTTGTGCCGCCAACAAAGCGCGATAGCCTTCTGCATCTAAGCTGCCATCAGGTTTGCGCAAGCTAGCAATCGCAGCAATACCTTGCAACGTGCGCGCCAACGCTGCGTCACTGGTTATCAAGTGCATTTTTTGTGCCGCCACTTGAAACACACGGTCACGAACCATGCGTTCTAGACTCGCATAGCGTGCCTCGGGCGAATCCAACAGCTTGGAATCCATTCCAGGATTTTCCGCACGCAATCGATCACTCTCATAGCGGTGCGCATTGTCCCAATCATTTTGGGTAATATCCTGCCCATCGACACGCGCCACCGTCGGGCTTGACCCCGAGAAATAGCTCTGATCAATGCCGACAAAAATGAACGAGGGAATGATCAGCAAGAACAGCAAGATCATGACGAACTTGGAGTGCTTGCGGATTGATTCGAGCATAGTCAATCTTTCTGATGGTGCATAAAAAAGGCGAACCTCTGTTCGCCTTTCAATGAAATTGCGCGGCCACAAACACAAGTGCAGTATGCGGGCCGAATAAGGAAACTGGAAGATTCTACCTGCTCACGCCTGCCACACATTCGCTGCCTTGACCCGATCGCATGTACAAAAGCCAGACGTAGCGGGAATAGGCAACAAAAAAGCACCATGGCCGAGGCGCAAGGTGCTTGGTGTGATTGAAGTGGTGGGTCCTGACGGTCTCGAACCGCCGACCTACTCCGTGTAAAGGAGCCGCTCTACCAACTGAGCTAAGGACCCACAGCAATCTAAAAAAAGCAGACATCTTCTTAAGATGTCGCACAGCGATGGTGGGTCCTGACGGTCTCGAACCGCCGACCTACTCCGTGTAAAGGAGCCGCTCTACCAACTGAGCTAAGGACCCGCTGTGGATCTAAAAATAAAAAAGCATGTAGATTGCTCTAAATGCTTTTGCAGTATTTGAGTGGTGGGTCCTGACGGTCTCGAACCGCCGACCTACTCCGTGTAAAGGAGCCGCTCTACCAACTGAGCTAAGGACCCCACTGCTAAAACTTTGATTAGTTCAAAGCGTCCTTCAATGCCTTACCTGGACGGAACTTAGGCACCTTAGCTGCTTTGATTTTGATCGCATCACCAGTACGGGGGTTGCGACCAGTGCGTGCAGCACGCTTGCCAACTGCAAAGGTACCAAAACCTACCAAAGAAACTGTACCGCCCTTTTTCAGGGTTTTCTTCACTGCATCAATTGTCGATTCCAGAGCGCGAGCTGCAGCAGCTTTGGAGATATCGGCGTTATTAGCAATGTGCTCAATCAGTTCAGTCTTATTCACAAGATGCCTCTCGAGAAATGGTTGTTGGAGCGCCTTTGTGACAGAGTTCGGTGAAAAACTTAACACCGCGAGGTGCTTGTCAGCGTTAGGCGAGATTCTATTCAGGTTTTCCAAGCATTTTTGCGAAAAAACGATTTTTTTACCGCTTTTGCGCGAAGTGACTTTCCGCATTGACAAACGCATGCGCCACTTTTTGCCTTGAAGCTGCTCTTTGTACACCGACCGACAGATGCAGGCAATAAAAAAGCGCCGAAGGACTTTTTCCTCGGCGCTTTGAATGCGGTTAGCTCACGCTAGTGCTTGACGCGACGGCGAATCTCAGGAATAGCTTTTTGCAAGTAATAGACCATGGACCAAACCGTAAGCACGGCGGCCACCCAGATCAAGACTTGCCCCCACAAGCGAGTATCCACCACACCGAACAGCACCCCATCAAACAGCATGAAGGGGATGGCCACCATCTGCACCGTTGTCTTGAGTTTGCCCAGCATGTGCACAGCCACACTCTTGCTGGCACCAATTTGCGCCATCCATTCGCGCAAAGCAGAGATTGCAATCTCTCGCCCGATGATGATCAGCGCCACAAACACATCCGCACGCTGCAAGTGCACCAAGACCAGCAGTGAGGCGCACACCAAGAATTTATCTGCGACCGGATCTAAAAAAGCCCCGAACGAAGATGTCTGATTCAACCGACGCGCCAAGAAACCGTCCAGCCAGTCTGTTGCCGCAAAGACAATAAACATTAACGCCGCGATCAAATTGCGGGCTTCAGGGGCAAACGGTGCGTAGAACACCCCGACGATCAACGGGATCGCGACAATGCGCGTCCAAGTCATCAAGGTGGGAATGGTGAAAAACATGGGGGCGATTGTGTCATGGCTGACGCGCTTTGGTAGCAAGCCGGCCCTTGGTGAAACTGCGTAGGTAGTTAAATATCAATGCAATGCGCGATAAATATCATCTGCCAGACTGGCAGAAATACCATCGACCGTCATCAGATCTTCCACGCTCGCATTCGCCACTCCGCGCGCACCGCCAAAACGCTGCAGCAAACGAGCACGCCTCTTAGGGCCCACGCCAGGAATGTCTTCCAAACTGCTTTGCCCCATACGCACTTTGGCGCGCTGTGCACGCATACCGGTAATGGCAAAGCGGTGCGCCTCATCCCGAATTTGTGCAATCAACATCAAGGCCGCCGAGTCATGCCCCAAATAGACTTTGGGCCGTCCATCGGCAAACACCAGCTCCTCCAAGCCCACCTTGCGACCCTCGCCTTTTTCAACACCAACAATGCGCGACAGATCCAGCCCCAGCTGCACAAACACTTCACGCGCCATACTGACTTGGCCCTTGCCACCATCCACCAGTACCAAATCAGGCAAACGGGGTGCGCCGCGCTCGGGTTCTGCGCCACCTGCGGCCTGTAACGCATCGGCTACAGGCTGGTAGCGTCGCGTCAGCACCTGGCGCATGGCGGCATAGTCATCCCCGGGCGTGATGCCTGTGATGTTGAAACGGCGGTATTCGCTGTTCTGCATTTTGTGGTGGTGAAACACCACGCAAGAGGCCTGCGTACTCTCGCCTGCCGTGTGCGAAATATCAAAGCACTCCATCACCAGCTCGTCCAGTCGCTCTTGCGGCAAATCCAGCGCTTCCGCCAGCGCACGCGTGCGAGCCTGCTGCGAGCCCTCCTCTGCCAGCAACCGCGCCAATTGAATGGCTGCGTTTTGCTCGGCCATTTCCAGCCAGATGCGGCGCTGCTCGCGCGGCTGCTGCACTGCGGTAATTTTGTAGCCTGCCTGGACTGACAGCGCCTGTATCAGCGGCACATCCACCGCTTCACTCATGACCAGCACTGGCGGAATCGGCACATCAATATAGTGCTGCGCCAAGAAGGCCTCCAGCACACGCACCTCGACCGATTGCTGCTGCACCTCGTCTTCAAACTGGTACACGCCCATGGCGTCATCCAGCTGCGATGGGAAGTACGCCCTGTCACCCAAGTGCCGACCACCGCGCACCATGGCCAGGTTGACACAGGCGCGCCCACCCTGCACTTTGACGGCCAGAATATCGACGTCTTTGTCGCTCGTGGTTTCGATGGCTTGCTGGTGCAACACCGTGGACAGCGCAGACATTTGATTGCGGATTTCTGCTGCTTTTTCGTACTCCAGCTTTTCGGCATGCTCCATCATGCGCGCTTCCATTTGCTGCAGCAGTTCTTGCGTTTCACCACGCAGCATGGCCTCCGCGTTGCGCACATCAGTGGCGTAGTCCTGCGGGCTGATGTGGTTCACGCAAGGGCCTGAGCAGCGCTTGATTTGAAACAGCAGGCAAGGGCGCGAGCGATTGGTAAACACCGTGTCTTCACAGGTGCGCAACCTGAATACTTTTTGCAGTAACTGAATGCTTTCCTTGACCGCCCACGCGCTGGGGTAAGGGCCAAAGTAGCGATGTTTTTTATCGGTGCTGCCCCGGTAATACGCAATGCGCGGAAAGCACTGTCCCGCTGGACTGCCGACATCACCATCGCGCGCCGACACCCCCGTCAACTTCAAATAGGGATAGCTTTTGTCATCCCTGAACAGAATGTTGTATTTGGGGTGCTGGGTTTTGATCAGGTTGTTTTCGAGCAGCAACGCCTCTGCCTCGGAACGCACCACCGTGGTCTCCAGCTTGGCAATTTTGCCGACCATGTGCCCAATGCGCGTGCCACCATGGTCTTTTTGAAAGTAGCTGCTGACACGGCGCTTGAGGTTGCGCGCCTTACCCACATACAGCAACTGGTCGGCCGCATCGAAATAGCGGTAGACGCCCGGCAAAGACGGCAACGCCGCCACTTGAACCAATATTTCTGGAGAGTGCGCAACAAGAGACATGCGCGCATTGTCGCGTCTTGCGCAAAGCCTGGAGCACAGCGCATTCAATCTTTTAAAATAGATAGCTACTAACGATTACTGCATATACGCTAACGGGCAATTTCATGCTTAACCACCAATATCTACAGCTAATACGCGCAGCGCCAAGCGTTGTACAGCCTGCGCTACCATCGCCCGCCTGACGCCCCCCTCGAATCCGCACCGAACACGCATGTCTGCAGCAACACCCCCTCACACTCCAAGCTTGCATTGGGATATTTTTTGCCAAGTCATCGATAACTTTGGCGATATTGGCGTGTGCTGGCGTCTGGCGGCTGAACTGGGCGCACGCGGGGCCCACGTCACACTGCACATCGACGATGCATCTGCTTTGGCGTGGATGGCGCCGCATGGCGCCGCCAATGTGCGCGTTACAAGCTATGACGCAAACTGCGACACGCAAGCAGATGTGGTGGTTGAAGCGTTTGGCTGCGAAGCGCCTGCCGCTTATTTGCAAAGTTTGGCGCAGCGCCATGTGCAATCCCAAACAGAAGGCCGTCCAACACCTGTACTAGTGAATTTGGAATACCTCTCGGCCGAAGACTACGTCGAGCGCTGTCACCGCCTGCCCTCACTCATCATGTCCGGCCCAGCCACAGGGCTGACACGCTGGTTCTTCTACCCCGGCTTTACACCACGCACCGGCGGTTTGATCCACGAGCACACGCTGCCAAACCACCAAGCCACCTTTGACCGCAGCGCATGGCGAGCGCAGCAAGGTGTACAGGATGGCGAATGTGCCATCTCATTGTTTTGCTATGAGCCCGCTGCACTGCCAGAGCTACTGCAGCAGCTCAACAACCCATCCGATGGATGGCAGCCACGCCTGCTGGTGACACCCGGGCGCGCTACGGTGGCCGTACAAGCGCTGGACAGCGCACCGTTAATCAACCCCCTCTATTTGCCTGTGCGCACGCAGTTGGCATTTGATGAAATGCTGTGGGCCTGCGATCTGAATTTGGTGCGCGGTGAAGATTCTTTGGTGCGCGCGTTGTGGGCAGGCCAGCCTTTTGTCTGGCACATCTACCCGCAAGACGATGGTGCCCACCATGCCAAACTGGACGCGTTTTTGGATTGGTTGCAAGCACCAGACAGTTTGCGCCGCTTTCACCATGCGTGGAACGGCATGACAGACGCCGCCACACTGCCCACAATCACCCCTGAATTACTGCAGGAATGGCGGGTCTGCGCCCTGCAAGCACGAGAAAATTTGCGCCTGCAAAGCGATCTGATCACACAGCTACAACAGTTTGTGGCGGAAAAAAGCTAAAATCTCACTTTTGCCCTCCTGATCGGCTGCCCACATCCGTGTGCAGCTTTGGCATTTTGGACGGCTCCCGCCGCGGAACATGCGGCAGGCTTTTACGCTTTCAAAAGCGACATGCTTGCCTGCTGTGTTGAGCGGCTTCAACCCAACCAGCTAAGCAAGCTATGAAAATCGCACAAGAAATCCGCGCCGGCAACGTGATCATGCACGGCAAAGACCCCATGATCGTTCTGAAGACTGAATACGCTCGTGGCGGCCGCGGTGCAGCCACTGTGCGCATGAAGCTCAAGTCCCTGATCGGTAACTTCGGCACAGAAAACGTGTTCAAGGCCGACGACAAGATCGACAACGTGATCTTGGAAAAGAAGGACTGCACTTACTCCTACTTCGCTGACCCGATGTATGTGTGGATGGACTCTGAGTTCAACCAGTACGAAGTGGAAGCCGCCAACATGGGCGACGCCATCAACTACCTGGAAGACGGCATGGAAGCTGAAGTCGTGTTCTATGACGGCAAGGCCATCTCCTGCGAACTGCCTACCACTGTGGTGCGTGAAATCACCTGGACTGAACCAGCCGTCAAGGGCGACACATCCGGCAAGGTGCTCAAGCCCGCCAAGATCGCTACAGGCTTTGAAGTGGCTGTACCTTTGTTCGTGGCCCAAGAAGACAAGATCGAAATCGACACACGCACTGGCGAATACCGCAAGCGCGTGTAATGTCTGAGCAGCCCCCGCTGTTCACCACATGACACAGGTCTATGGCAGGAATGGTGATTTCTTGCATTGCATGGAATCACCCCACCCCCTTTTAAGACCAACGGCTCATTGGGCGAAAACCCAGTGGGCTTGCGATGACTCTCTGATAGAGATTCGCCGCAAGCTTCACCCGCACCCCGCGATAGCGTGACGCGTTCTAGCGTGCTACTCACAGTGCGCACATCGCAGCGACCACCGTTACGCCCAAACAAGGCAACGCGATGCCCTTGCCTTACGCGGCCCTCGCTCTTCTCAGCGATATGGACAACCCTAAGCAAGTGCGCAGTACCCGCAATCCTCGCTTGTTGCGACGCTCGCCATCTACCTTGCGCGTAGCGCTTCTAGAGCCCGCACAGCACGCCAGTTAAAGAACGACTGCCACTCTGCGCCAGCAGCCGTCCCTCTCACGTTGCCTTCAAGGCTGCGCCAAGGCCTTGATTGCCGGTGCATAGCCCTGATCTGCCGCACGTTGCAGCCAGCCACGTCCTTCTTTAAGGTTCTTTTTCACCCCTAAACCATCTTGGTACAAAGTACCCAGTGCGTGCTGCGCTGGCGCATCTTGCTGCTCAGCGGCCAGTCGGTACCACTTCACGGCCTCGGGCATGTTTTTGGCCACCCCTTCACCGTATTCATACAAGGTCGCCAAGTTGTACTGTGCCTTGGAATAGCCTTGGTTGGCCGACAAGCTGAACCACTTGAAAGCTTCCGCGTAATTGGGCCGCTCAAACCCCTTACCCAGATATTGGAAGACGCCAACGTTGTACTGGGCCAGCTTATTGCCCTTCAACGCCGAGTTCAGGTTCTGCATGTACTCTTGGGAGTGCACCCGGGCTGCAGAGCGGGCGGAAGATGCCGAAAGCTCCGCCAAACGTTGCGCGGCGCCTTCATGCTTGTACTTGGTGGCCTCGGTGTAATAGGCAATCGCTTCATTTTCGTTGCGGTATTCACCTTGCCCTTGCTCAAACAGGCGGCCCAACTCATAAAACGCGGCACCGGATCCTCGAATGGCGACATCGTGCAGTAGCAACACGGCACGCGGGTAATCAGGTTCCACCCCCTGCCCTTCAAAGTAAATCTTGCCGAGAAGTATTTTGGCGTTTTGCGCACCTTGATTCACCAGCGGAGCCAGCCATTTCGCCGCTTCAGCGTGGTTTTGCTCCACGCCCTCACCCAAGTAATACATCTCCCCCGCCGTGAACTGTGCGCGCGCATCATTTTGCTGCGCCGCTGCCATATTCCAGCGAAATGATTGCGCCAGATCTTGAGGCACGAGCTCGCCTTGGCGGTACAAGCCACTCAGGCTGTTCTGCGCTGTCAGTGATCCTTGCTGCGCCGCACGCTCGAGCCAGGCCACGCCAGCTGCAACATCTTGCGCAATCACGCCGCCATGGAGATACAAACTGGCCAGCAGATGTTGGGCATCCTCGTTATTCGCCTTAGCCGACTGCTCCAGCTGCCTCATGCCTTCTTGGATATCTTTTTCTACACCGCCGGCGCCCAGCAGATAGGCGCGAGCCAGCAGGTACTGCGACGCGCTGTGGCTCTGGTCAGCCGCCAAACGGAGCCAGCGCAAGCCTTCCTGCGGATGCTTGTCAGCGCCTTTGCCATAAAGGTAGGCCTCGCCCAGTTCGTGCTGGGCTGTGGCTTGCCCAGCCTGCGCGGCACTGACCGTCTCGCTGGGTTGCGCCTGTGCACCACCTGCGACCACCAACCACACACCCGCCGCGCCGACACGCATTAGCCAATTTCGCATTACCTCTCCCTGTATGTTTTTCTGCAAAACAATTATAAGGATTCAATCCTTTACGCAGCCTGCATAGACCGCTATCAAAAGCAGAGAAACAGCGCGACAGGCATTCATAAAAAGAGAGCGCACGGTGATTTCTTAGTCTTAAGTTCAAAGACAAAACACTTTGAATCTATTGAATTCAAAGCACTAGCTGCTCTTTTTTTATTTATCATAGCGCTCCGCTTTTCTGGCACGTTTTCTGCAGTTAACCCTAGCAACTGGTGCGGTTGCACCAATTTAGAAATAGGTAAACCCCAATATCTGTTTCGGTTGCAACTTTTTAGAATCGCGCCACTTTGCAATAAGCACAGATTCTTCTTCAGGGAGCTAGGCGGTTATGGTGACAACAACGATTGGCATCAAAGTGGATGAGTTGATGCGTAACAGGCTGAAAGCGGCAGCCCAGCAATTGGGCTGTACACCGCATTGGTTGCACAAGCAGGCGCTGCACAGTTACCTAGAAGCGATTGAGCAAGGTAAACCACTGCCTGAGCTGCAATATCTGGGTAACCCCAGCAACGGCGAAACGGTAGAACCCGAGCAACTGCTTGAGAACGGGCAAGCGTATGCACCGTTTTATGCCTTGGCCCAAGACGTGCAGTCTCAAAGCGTGCTGCGCGCCGCCATCACTGCGGCCTACCGCCGCCCTGAGACCGAGTGCCTGCCCTTGTTGATGGCGCCCGCCACCAGCACCAACCCAGCAGGCGTGCACACACTGGCCGCACGTTTGGTGCAAGCCCTGCGCGAAAAGCGCCACAAGAAAACATCGGGCGTCGAGGCTTTGGTGCAAGAGTATTCACTCTCCAGCCAAGAAGGCGTGGCTTTGATGTGCCTGGCCGAGGCCTTGCTGCGCATTCCTGACCGGGCCACGCGCGACGCGCTGATTCGCGACAAGGTCAGCAAAGGCGACTGGAAATCACACACCGACTCGCCTTCACTCTTCGTGAATGCCGCCACCTGGGGCTTGATGATTACTGGCAAGCTGGTCAGCGTGCACAGCGAGCAAAAGCTGGGCTCTGCACTCACCCGCCTGATTGCTAAAGGCGGAGAGCCGCTGATTCGCCAAGGCGTGAACACGGCCATGCGCATGATGGGCGAGCAGTTTGTCACCGGCCAAACGATTGCCGCCGCGCTGGCCAACAGCCGCAAGCTGGAAGAAAAAGGTTTTCGCTACTCCTACGACATGCTGGGCGAGGCTGCGACCACCGAAGCAGATGCCGTGCGCTACCTGCAGTCGTATGAGCAAGCCATCCATGCCATCGGCCAAGCCTCGCAAGGCCGTGGCATTTACGAAGGCCCAGGCATCTCCATCAAACTGTCGGCGCTACACCCCCGCTACAGCCGCGCCCAGCGCGAGCGCGTGATGCAAGAGCTGTTTCCGCGCCTGCTCAAGCTGGCCGAGCTGGCCCGCCACTACGACATTGGCCTGAACATTGATGCCGAAGAAGCTGATCGCCTGGAAATCTCGCTCGATCTGCTGGAGCAACTGTGCTTTGCACCTTCACTGACCGGTTGGAACGGGATTGGCTTTGTGGTGCAGGCCTACCAGCGCCGCGCGTTTGCCGTGCTGGACTGGGTGATTGATCTGGCTCGTCGCAGCAAGCACCGCCTGATGGTGCGTCTGGTCAAAGGCGCGTACTGGGACAGCGAAATCAAGCGCACGCAAGTGGATGGGTTGGAAGACTACCCCGTGTTCACGCGCAAGCTGCACACCGATGTGTCCTACTTGGCTTGCGCCCGCAAGCTGCTGGCGGCACCCGAGGCCATCTTCCCGCAATTTGCCACGCACAACGCACACACACTGGCCAGCATTTACCACATGGCTGGCAACAACTACTACCGCGGCCAGTACGAGTTTCAATGCCTGCACGGCATGGGCGAAGGCCTGTACGAAGAAGTAGTGGGAGATACCACCAACGGCAAGCTGGCGCGCCCCTGCCGCATTTATGCGCCGGTTGGCACGCACGAGACCTTGCTGGCCTATCTGGTGCGCCGCTTGCTGGAGAACGGTGCCAACAGCTCTTTTGTGCATCAAATTGGTGATGAAACCGTGGCGATCGAGCAGCTGGTGGCAGACCCCGTGGCTGCAGCCCAGGCGCTCAATCCACTGGGCCGCCCCCATGACCGCATTCCCGCACCAGTTGATTTGTATGCAGCACAAGCTCGCAGCAACTCTGCAGGCGTGGACTTGAGCAATGAGCAGCGCTTGGCCTCTTTGTCAGCCGCGCTGCTGAGCAGCGTGACGCCCCTCAGCGCCCAGCCCGCCAACGCCACGCACCTGACCGCACAGGCCATTCACAACCCAGCCCATGCCAGCGATGTGCTGGGCGAAGTGCGCATGGCAGGCAATGCCGAAGTGGCGCAGGCCATGGCGCAGGCCCAGCACGCAGCGCCCATCTGGCAAGCCACGCCGGTCAACGCCCGTGCGCAAGCCTTGCAACGCGCTGCAGACGCCATGCAGGCACAACTGCAACCGTTGATGGGTTTGCTCTGCCGTGAGGCCGGCAAGACCTTGCCCAATGCGATTTCTGAAGTGCGTGAGGCCATCGACTTTCTGCGCTACTACGCGCAGCAAGCCGAGCAGCACCTGAACAATGACAGCCACCGCCCCTTGGGTGTGGTGGTGTGCATCAGCCCTTGGAATTTTCCGCTGGCCATCTTTACCGGCCAAGTGGCGGCCGCACTGGCGGCTGGCAATGTAGTGATCGCCAAACCTGCAGAGCAGACCAACTTGATCGCCGCGCAAGCCGTGTCCATGCTGCACCAAGCAGGCATTCCAGAGCATGCGCTGCAATTGCTGCCGGGCGATGGCGAGACCGTGGGTGAGGCCTTGGTGGCCAACCCCGCAACAGACGCCGTGGTGTTTACCGGATCGCACCCTGTGGCCCAGCACATTCACCGCACGCTGTCGCAACGTTTGGGTAGCGGCGGCAAGCCCGTGCCGCTGATTGCAGAGACCGGCGGTATCAACGCCATGGTCGTTGATTCGTCGGCCCTGTCCGAGCAGGTGGTGGGCGATGTGCTGATGTCGGCCTATGACTCTGCAGGTCAGCGCTGCTCAGCCCTGCGCCTGCTGTGCCTGCAAGAAGACAGCGCCGACCACGTGCTGCACATGCTGCGCGGTGCCATGCAAGAGCTGCGCGTGGGTAACCCTGACCAGTTGGCGACCGATGTAGGCCCTGTGATTGATGCGCAAGCCAAAGCAGATATCGAAGCCTACATTGACAGCATGCGCAGCCTGGGCCACGAAGTCACACGCCTGGAGCTGCCCGCCGAGTGCCGCCATGGCCACTTTGTGGCTCCTACGCTGATTGAAGTGAACCGTGTACAAGATTTGAGCCGTGAAGTGTTTGGCCCCGTGCTGCACGTGCTGCGCTATGCCCGCAAAGATCTGGATGCGCTGCTGGAGCAAATCAACCGCCTGGGCTTTGGTTTGACATTTGGGGTGCATACGCGCCTGGATGAAACTGTGGCCCACGTCTCGGAGCGCATTCACGCAGGCAATATTTATGTGAACCGCAATGTGGTCGGAGCCGTCGTGGGCGTGCAACCGTTTGGCGGCGAAGGTCTGTCTGGCACCGGCCCCAAAGCCGGTGGCCCGCTGTATCTGTTCCGCCTGCTGGCACAAGCGCCAGTGCTGGAGTACATCCCTGTGCTGACCGCACGCGGCACGCATGCCTTGAAAATTGCTGCCGGCGAGCAAGTTGTATTGGATGGCCCTACAGGTGAGATTGACCAATATGGCCTGCAACCACGTGGCTTGATTTGGGGCATTCCGCAAACTATGGAAGGCCTGCAAGCACAATGGCTGGCCTGCAGCGCCACAGGCAACACTTTGCTGCTACAAGACAGCGAGCATGTGCGCACTTTGGTGGCCCAGTGGCAACAGCAGACGCCAGCAGCGCACAATGCCCGCTTGCAATGGGCAACCGAGGCAGACATGGCGCAGCTGCCGTTGCAGGCCGCACTGGCCGAAAGCGATACCGATGCCCTGCTGCCCTTGCAACAACAGCTCAGCGCACGCCCTGGCCCGCTGCTTCTGGTACAAGGCCTGACCACCGAAGACATCCGCAGCGGTGAACGCTACCGCCACGAGCGCTTATTGCGTGAGGTCAGCATCAGCACCAATACCACAGCTGCAGGCGGCAACGCCAGCTTGATGATGGTGGGTTAGTCCCATTCCTTTCGCAAACGCAGCTTTCTACAGTCACTTTTTCCCTCTGACCTCTCATTACCAACCCAAGGAGCACTGCAGCATGAAAACCTCTCCATCTTTCAAGACTTTGACCAGCACCGTGGCACTGGCCTGCGCCTTTGGCGGCCTGATGAGTGCCGCCCAAGCAGAAACCACCGTGCGTCTGGGCTTTGCGGCCCCGCTGACCGGCCCACAGGCCCACTATGGTGAAGACATGCGCAACGGTTTGACACTAGCGCTGGAAGAAGCCAATGCCAAGGGCATCAAGCTGGATGGAGATACGGCCAAATTCGTCCTGGTATCCAAGGACGACCAAGCAGATCCACGCACTGCCGTGCAAGTCGCACAGCAGATTGCCGACGCCAAGGTGCATGGCATGCTGGGCCACTTCAACTCGGGCACCACCATTCCCGCATCGCGCGTGTACAACGATGCTGGCATCCCCCAGATCGCCATGGCCACCTCGCCTGAGTACACCTTGCAAGGCTATGACAACACCTTCCGCATGATGACCAGCGACACACAGCAAGGCGCTGCCGTGGGTGTGTTCATCGTCAAGGATTTGAAGGCCAAGAAGGTTGCCATCATTGATGACCGCACCGCTTACGGCCAAGGCTTGGCTGACCAAGTGATTGCTGCCGTTAAGCGCGCAGGCGGCACCGTTGTTGCCCGCGAATACACCACCGACAAGGCCAGCGACTTCACCGCTATTCTGACCAGCATCAAGGCCAAGGGCGCAGAAGCCATCTTCTTTGGCGGTTTGGATGCGCAGTCAGGCCCCATGCGCCGCCAGATGGCCACACTGGGCATTACCCAGCCCTTGGTCTCAGGTGAAATGACCCGCAGCGACACCTTCCTGAAACTGGCAGGCGAAGCCGCCAACGGCACTTATGCTTCGCTGGCAGGTGTACCGCTGAAAAGCATGGCCCAAGGAGAAAAATTTGCAGCTGCCTACAAGGCCCGCTTCAAGGTAGAGCCCGGCGTGTACGCGCCTTACGCTTATGACGGCGCTTGGAACATGATCACCGCCATGCAGACAGCAGGTTCGGCCAAGGGCGACAAGTACCTGCCCAAGCTGGCAGGTCTGAAGCGCAGCGGTGCCACCAGCGCCAACATTGCCTATGACAAAAATGGCGATCTGAACGAAGTGGCTGTGACCATCTACACCGTCAAGGGTGGCAAATGGGAAGAAGTCAAAACCATCGTTGATTCGGCCAAATAATGTGCCCCTGCCACAGCCTGTCTCAACGGGCTGTGGCAGCTGCTTAGGCAGCCGTGGTGCGTGACTGCACCACAACATCTCGGACTTGCTTGCCTCAACAGGTCCATTTTTCTCCGACTGCCCACGCCACACGGCGCGCCCGTCATGGATATCTTCCTGCAACAAATCATCAATGGCCTGACTGCTGGCAGCGTGTATGCGCTGGTGGCTCTGGGCTACACCATGGTCTACGGCATCATCGGCCTGATCAACTTCGCCCACGGCGATGTGGTCATGGTCGGCGCTATGACCGCCACCAGCGTCGTTCTGGCTCTGGTCGGCCACTATGGTGACGTTTCCGCTTTTGTCGCCATTGGTGCGGCACTGCTGGTGTCTATTCCAGTCTGCATGGCCTTGGGCTGGACGGCGGAACGCATCGCTTATCGCCCCCTGCGCCGCGCCCCGCGACTGGCAGCACTGATTACGGCGATTGGCGTGTCCATCATCATCCAGAATCTGGCCATGATGTTCTGGGGCCGCAATTACCAGAACTTTCCGCACATCATTGAACCCACCGTCTTTCAACTGGGTGATGCCCGTTTGAGCATGCTGCAGATTGCCATCATGCTGGGCTCCGCACTGATCATGGTGGCCTTGCTGCTGCTGGTGCACAAAACTCGACTGGGCATGGCCATGCGCGCCACTGCGCAAAACCGTGAAGTCGCCGGCTTGATGGGGGTGAACATCAACACCGTCATTTCTGCCGCTTTTCTGATTGGCTCGGCGTTGGCCGCAGTCGCTGGTGTGATGATTACCAGCTACTACGGCGTGGCGCAGTACACCATGGGCTTCATGCTCGGTCTGAAAGCCTTTACTGCGGCCGTACTGGGCGGTATTGGCAACATGGGTGGCGCAGTGCTGGGCGGGCTGCTGCTGGGCCTGATTGAAGCGCTGGGCTCGGGCTACGTGGGCAGCCTGACGAATGGTGTTTTCGGTAGCCACTACCAAGACGTCTTCAGCTTTATCGTGCTCGTCGTGGTGCTGATCTTCCGCCCCTCTGGCCTGTTGGGCGAGCGCTCGGGAGACCGCGCATGAGCCACACACTCTCTAATGTTAAAAACCGCACGCCTGTCAAAGTCTGGCTGGGTGCCTTCGCCATCGGCGCTGTGCTGCTGATGCTGCCGTTCTTGCTCGGAGCCACCGCTGGTCAAGGCTGGATTCGCATCCTGAACTTTGCGCTGTTGTATGTGATGCTTGCGCTGGGCCTGAACATTGTCGTGGGCTTTGCGGGCCTGCTGGACTTGGGCTACATCGCTTTTTACGCTGTGGGTGCCTATGCATGGGCGCTGCTGGCGTCCCCGCACTTTGATTTGCACCTGCCGTTTTGGATTGTGCTGCCGATTGGCGTGGCGCTGGCGGCCATGGCGGGCGTTGCACTGGGCTTTCCGGTGCTCAAGCTGCGTGGCGATTACCTGGCCATCGTCACCCTGGGCTTTGGTGAAATCATCCGCATCTTCATGAACAACCTGGATGCGCCAGTGAACATCACCAACGGCCCCCAGGGTATTAACCGCATCGACACCTTCAAGGTGGGCGAATGGGCGCTGGGCAGGCCGGAAACCATCTTGGGCTTCCGTATCACCGGGCCCGAGAAGTACTACTACCTGCTGATGGCACTGGTGATTCTCATCATTTTCATCTGCATCCGGCTGCAAAACTCGCGCGTAGGCCGCGCTTGGGAAGCTGTGCGTGAAGACGAGATCGCTGCCAAGGCCATGGGCATCAACACCCGCAGCATCAAGCTGATGGCGTTTGGCATGGGCGCCAGTTTTGGTGGTGTCGCAGGTTGCCTGTTCGCCTCCATGCAAGGTTTTGTCAGTCCCGAGAGCTTCGGTTTGAGCGAATCCATTGCCATTTTGTGCATGGTGGTGCTGGGCGGCATGGGCCATGTTCCCGGTGTGGTGGCAGGCGCGCTGCTGCTGTCCATCTTTCCCGAAATTTTGCGCAACATCGTCGTGCCGGTGCAGCAGACCCTGTTTGGGGATGTGATCGTCGATCCTGATGCCATCCGCATGCTGCTGTTTGGGGTGGCTTTGGTGGCGGTGATGATTTTCCGCCCAGAAGGCCTGTGGCCTTCCGCCGTGCGCAAGCGCGAATTGAACAGTGGCAAGGAGAAACAAGCATGAGCGTGTTGCCACACACACCAACAGCCACCGCCTTGGGCGAACCCTTGCTGATCGCCAAAGGCTTAAGCAAGCGCTTTGGTGGTCTGCAAGCCCTGAACGATGTCAGCTTTGACATTCGCAAAGGCGAAATCTTTGGCTTGATTGGCCCCAATGGCGCGGGTAAAACCACATTGTTCAATGTGATGACTGCCTTGTACATCCCTGAATCCGGCTCTTGTCAGTTTCAAGGGGTGGAGCTGACGCGCCTTAAACCGCATGAAATCGCTACGCAAGGCTTGGCGCGCACTTTCCAAAATATTCGTCTGTTTTCTGCGCTGACAGCGCTGGAGAACGTGATGATTGGCCAGCATTTGCGCACCAAGTCTGGTCTGTGGGGCGCCATTGTGCGCAACAAAGCCACCCGCGACGAAGAGGCCCGTACCGAAGCACGTGCTTTGGAACTGCTGGAATACGTGGGTATTGCGCATGTGGCGAATGAAGTGGCTTCTTCACTGTCATATGGCGATCAACGCCGCCTGGAAATTGCGCGCGCTTTGGCCACCAGCCCTGCCCTGCTGGCGCTGGATGAGCCGGCTGCGGGAATGAACCCGTCAGAAACCGTGGTACTGCGAGCGCTGATCGAAAAGATTCGTGACGACGGCACCACCGTGCTGCTGATTGAGCACGACATGAAACTGGTGATGAACATGTGTGACCGCGTGCTGGTGCTGGAATACGGCCAAGTGCTGTCGTACGGCTTGCCACATGACGTGCAGCATGACCCGCGTGTGATTGAAGCTTATTTAGGCAAAGGTGCCGCGCAAGACCCCTTGCTGCACCCTGAACTTGAAACCGAGAACAAGGACGAGTCTCGCCATGACTGACGCGAACGCTTCCACCCCCATGCTGGATGTGCGTGGGATTGATGTGGCTTACGGCGGTATCCGCGCCGTGCGTCAGTTGAACTTGCACGTCAATCCCGGTGAACTGGTGGCGCTGATCGGCGCCAACGGTGCGGGCAAAAGCACCACGCTGCGTGCCATTTGCGGCTTGGTGCCGCTGGCAGCGGGCAGCATTCACTACAAAGGCCAAAGTTTGGCGGGCCAAGCTGTGCATGCCATGGTGCGCCAAGGTCTTGTGATGGTGCCGGAAGGGCGCGGCATTTTTCCACAGCTGACCATTGAAGAAAACCTGCAGATGGGTGCTTACAGCCGTGATGACAAAGCGGCGATTGCGCAAGAAGTGGAACAGGTGTACCAGCGTTTTCCGCGCTTGGCCGAACGCCGTAAACAAACCGCAGGCACCTTGTCCGGTGGTGAACAGCAAATGGTGGCCATGGGCCGAGCCATTTTGTCCAAACCCCAATTACTGCTGCTGGATGAACCCACCATGGGTTTGGCCCCCATCATGGTCGACAAGATCTTTGAGGTGATTGAAGACATCTCCAAGCAAGGCGTCACCATTTTGCTGATTGAGCAAAACGCACGTCTGGCGCTGGAAGTGAGCCAACGCGGCTACGTACTGGAGTCTGGCGAACTCACCCTGCAAGGCCCAGGCCACGAACTGCTGCACGACCCCAAAGTGCGTGCGGCGTATTTGGGCGAATAAGTCTGTCAGCAGCATGCAAAAAAGGCTTCCTTGCGGAAGCCTTTTTTGTGAGGCCACGTTCATCAAAGAGCGGCGCTGAAAGCAGAGTCACAAATTCTTTATGAATGCGACAAACCGCAGAAATTAGCATTAGAACCGCAATACGTCGTTGCTTCAATACATGCAGTTGCTTCGCCTTGCCATAACCGGCTGATCAAGGTTCTTTTTAACAGCTCTAAAGGTCATGCTGCGGTGAAGACCTGACCAGTGCACTTCGAAGTCAGCAACTACCAGTGCGGTCGCGCTGGCAAAAACGAGACAAGCTCCATCCGATCACGCCCCTTGCGTTTGGATGCGTAGAGTGCTTCATCAGCCCGTTTAAGCCAATGTGACAACTCTGTACCGGGCTGATCAAACAATGCCGCACCAATGCTCAAGGACACTGGCTCGGGCGTCGCGAACATCGCGTGCGCTTGCCGCGCAAATTCCTCGCGCAGGCGTTGTCCCAGCGCCTGCGCCGTCGATTCAGAGGCGCAGCAAAGCAAGATTACAAACTCATCCCCGCCCAATCGTGCAGCCAGCGCGTCGTGGGGCAAGATTCCGCGGATGAGGTCGCTCAAATTCACCAGCAAGCGGTCGCCGGCATCATGCCCGTGCAGGTCGTTGACCTGCTTGAAGTGGTCGATGTCAATCAGCAGCAGCGCTCCCGGACTAGCGGTTGAGACCTGTGCTAGCAGTTCCGGTGCGCGCAAATAGAGCGCCCGACGGTTGTTCAAAGCGGTCAGGGGGTCGCGGGCGGCGATCTGCGCTATGCGCTCCTCACGGCGATGGCGCTCGGTGCCAGTCATGGACATTGCAAGCAACATAATCGCCATCGCGCCTTCCACCAACGAGATCAGAATCACCGCGCCACGGAAACTGGCAAGGTTGATGAAGGCATCTGGCACCAAGGTCGAAGCGGCTTTGGCAAGGTAAAACAGGCCGTGCGCCAGCAGGACGAAGCGCAGTTGTGCCCCACCCACACTCAACGTCAAGGCACTGCCCTGAGGACGCAGCAGCAGGCCGGCGCGCAAGGTAATGACGGCGATCAGCAGCGACTGAACACCCAGCATCGCCTTCGACCACCAGGGGCCACCGGGCAGCACTAGCATTGCCAACCAGACGACGGCCAACAGCCACCAAGCGCGCAACAGTCGGGTGCGCGTAAATGCGGCGACACCGACCAAGAACATCCAGTGGGCAGCGACCAGCATGCCATTCGGAAACCAGATGCCGAAAAGCACATAGCCACGGGAACGCAGAAGGGCCAGTACGCAGCCAACGGCGATGATGGCAAACCCAGTGCTCCAGAGCAGCAGCGCACGTTCACGCACGCTGCGCCATTCGGCGGCCAGGTACAGCGCCGAAGCTGCGGCCATGGCAGAGGTGAGGACGAGCAGAGTGAAAGGATCGAGAGCCATGGAAGATGGATGTATCAGCGCGGGGGGGCCGACACGACAGCCACCCGATCAGGAGCTATGCACGGAAGCCAATCAGCGGCTTAGTGGCAAGAATCGACGCCGTCGCATTGAAATTGGAACGAGGCCACGCGCGAGGCGAATTGTCGCAGGATGCAGATTTCCCGGTATCCCCTGTGGACCTGGTTGCTGGGCGCAAGCAAGGGGCCGCGCCAGGTACAAGTGCCGGTCATTTCAGCCAGCCATCGTTGGGCGATTGAGAACATGCGTAAAGCAGCTGACCGTACTTTTAGTACGGCCAGAGAAAACAACAACGCACCGAAGAGCTCTCGTCATTGCCCCATCGCGCGAATCTGGCTGCGCCACCTCGCCGCACTGGTGGGATGCATAGAAAAACTGTCCCTGTGGATCACTCGCTGAGCGCTATACGTCGTCTGCGGCCACTGCCAAATAACCGTACGCCGTTCAGCGCGTGCGTTAAGGGCTGGTTTAGGGAGCCTCTTTTGACAAGCAAAAAATCCGCTTTCCCTGCAGAGCAGTCCCCGCCGCACACACTCACAAGTTCACTTTGGCTAGTGGATTCAATTGGTTGTTGTGACACATATATTGAACATCGCAGTAGCGTGAGTGCGAATGCAGTCAGAATGCTTAGACGACAGCCAGCTTTTTCATTGCATCGCCATCGCCACAGCTAGCCCAGATGAACGACAACAGTTTCGCGCACGGGCTACACATAAAAAAGCTTTCTACGGCAAGATTTTTTATAGCTAGCAACGCTTACTAATCAATGCGTTTGAATATAAAACCACCTGAAACGCCGATTTCGCAAGCGCTAAAAGCTCACTTTTATGAAATGCTCATGCAATCCCACGTCCACTGCGCTGGGCTGGTTCGTCTGGGCATTTTCGCTACAAAGCTTCAGACAGGAATCCCCACCAGATCGTGCCCCTGCACACCCAGAATGCGTACCGAGATCAGGTCACCGGTCTTATAGGTCTTGCTGGCCTTTTCTGGCGGCTGGATGTGCACCACACCGTCGATCTCAGGCGCATCGGCATAGGTGCGGCCCACGCCACCCTTTTTGCCCAAACCGATGGATTTGTCGACCAGCACCTTCATCACTTGGCCCACTCGGCGCTGCAAGCGCTGGGTTGAGACTTCTTCAGCCACTTCCATGAAGCGGGCACGGCGGGCTTCACGCACTTCCAGCGGCAGCATGCCGGGCAGATCATTGGCGGTGGCACCTTCCACAGGGCTGTAGGCAAAACAGCCGGCACGGTCAATGTCGGCTTCTCGGATGAAATCGAGCAAGTGCTCAAACTCTTCTGCGGTCTCACCTGGGAAACCTGCAATGAAGGTGGAGCGAATCACCAACTCAGGACAAATGGCGCGCCACTCACGGATGCGGTCCAGATTCTTTTCTCCCGAGGCTGGGCGCTTCATGCGCTTCAAAACGTCAGGGTGGCTGTGCTGCAGCGGCACATCAAGGTAAGGCAGAATTTTGCCTTCTGCCATCAAGGGCAGCACGGCATCCACAGTCGGGTATGGGTAGACATAGTGCATGCGCACCCATGCACCGTGTTGCTGGGCCAGCTTGCCCAACTCATCCGCCAGCTCCAGCATACGAGTCTTGACGGGTTTTCCGTCCCAAAAACCCGTGCGGTACTTCACATCCACGCCATAGGCAGATGTGTCCTGGCTGATCACCAGCAGTTCTTTTACGCCACCTTCAAACAGCGCTTTGGCTTCCTTGAGCACATCACCAATCGGGCGCGACACCAGATCACCACGCATGGATGGGATGATGCAGAAAGTACAGCGGTGGTTGCAGCCTTCTGAAATCTTCAGGTACGCGTAGTGCTTGGGTGTGAGCTTGATGCCTGCGTCGCCGAAGCTGCCTGGCACCAGATCCACAAATGGATCGTGTGGCTTGGGCAAGTGGGTGTGCACCGCATCCATCACCTCTTGCGTGGCATGTGGGCCGGTCACCGCCAACACGCTGGGGTGAATCTCCGCCACCATGGTGGCGCCGCCCTCTTTGCCCGCCTTGGCACCCAGACAGCCTGTGACGATCACTTTGCCATTGGCGGCCAATGCTTCGCCAATCGTGTCCAGGCTTTCTTTGACGGCATCGTCAATGAAACCGCAGGTGTTCACGATCACCAGATCCGCGCCTTCAAAGGTTTTGGAAGTCTGGTAGCCCTCAGCGCTCAGTTGAGTCAGGATGAGTTCAGAGTCGGTCAAGGCCTTGGGACAGCCCAAACTGACGAAGCCCACTTTAGGGGCGCTGTTTTCGGTGATCATTGTGTGAATACGTGTGGGGGATTGCGCCAGTTGCGCACTGCCTGCGCAGGGAAATCGGAGTCCCCGCTGGCGAAATCAAGGCGTGATTTTAGCGAGTGGCGGCTTTTTGTGCCGAATGCCAAGCCCATAGCCCAGCACAGGCATAAAAAAACGGGCCGCTGGCCCGCTCTGTGGATGTGGCAACGCTTAGCGTTTGAGGCCAAACATCCCCATCATCTGCTCTGTTTGCTTTTGCATCTGCTCCTGCATCTTTTGCATTTGTTCGGTGTAGCTGGCAGACGCCATGGGGTTGGGCATTTGCAGCATTTTGGCCCACGCATCCACACCGCCGCTTTGCTCGGCCATCTTGCTTTGAAAGTCGGTAAACATCTGCACGTTTTTTTCAATAAAACTGCCCATGTGCCCCTGCATCGTGTGGCCATAGAAGCGAATGATGTTGGCCAACATGGGTTCTGTGAACATAGGCGCTCCGCCGGCTTCTTCCTCCAAAATGATTTGCAAAAAGATAGCGCGTGTTAGATCGTCCCCGGTCTTGGCATCTTTGACCACGATGTTCTCGCGCTCCATCACCAGCTGTTTGACTTCTGCCAGCGTGATGTAGGTGGATGTCGCCGTGTCGTACAAGCGGCGGTTGGGATATTTCTTGATGACGCGCTGGTTGTGAGAGGCAAAGGTCGAAGTATTTTCTTGTGCGGTCATCGGCAAATTCTCATGGCAGGGACTGGGAGGAGGCAGGTCAGTGCTTGAAGCCATTGTAGGAAAGGCTTTTCTTGTCGCAGTGCAGCACTAACCCTAGCCAAGCCCATGATGTGTCTTATAAAAATATGAGCTTGAAGCGCTTTAATAACAGGCATTTCAGCATGTTTTATGCTTTATCACAAGCATTTACCAGCGTCTTTAGCTGCAACAACGCAGGCGCATTGCGCTGGGTATCAGCCATTCGCCGCAAAAGCGGGTATTACTGGACAAGAAAACAATCACCTCTTCCCTCACGTGCATCGATTGCAGCCAAAGCTGTCACCACTACCGCACGCAGTGAACGTATTCCACCGCAACCATCTGGCCAGCCTGCGCTGAAGAAGAGAGCGTTGGGAGGTTAACAGGCCATCCACCAACAGGCGCGGCCATCGCGGACTTAAAGCTTGTCTTTCGGAGAGGCTGCGACTAAGCAGGGGAAACAGCATGCTCCGGCATGCAAAGCCAGTCTGATGTTCTTTGTTCCAATGATGCGTGTAGCGCATGAGGCTACTCATAGACGCATCAAACGCTTTTCATTTAATTAAAAATATAGCTACTGATCCTTTCCAAACATTCGTTAAATGCCATTTCCATTCAGACTTCACCCTCTGCATCAGCGGGAGCAGTTTCAATAGTTTCTTTCAGAGAGAAACAACAAAATTTGTAGATACAACCAGAAACAACCTGTCAGCAAAATTCCAAGGAAAGACGGACGGCTGTGACAGTCGGTCTCCTACAGACTGCACAACAGTGGCGACGGACACTGATCAACAGGCAAACACACCCGTTTGTCGGTCACCATCCTGAAGGAGTAACTTATGGCCCAGCAACAGCAAAACCATGTGAACCAGCAGCAAGACCAAGACAAGGCTGCCAAGGAAAAGCAGCAACAGCAGCAATCTCCCAAACAGCAGCAACCCGGGCAGCCAAAGCAACAGCCCAGTCAACAACGTTAGAAACGTTAAAGGATGGAAGGAGGTCCATATGAAACCGCTTTCCAATAACAGTCAGGCGCCTTTGGATCAAAAGCAGCCATGGCCTTTACAGCTCGGCCAGCCACTGACAGAGCCCAAATACAGCCAACAGCAGAGCAAATGCAATAAGCGGCAAATCGGCTCCGAGCCCAAGCCCTCTGTGCATGAGCAGATGCACTAACCCGCCATAAACAAGACCCGCACATGCGGGTCTTGTTTATGGTATTTCAGCTTCAACAAGGTCTGTATCACTATTACTGGCTTGCGCAAAAAACACGGACACTTCCAGTCCATGCGGCAACCCTGCTGGCGGTGACGTGAAGCTCAATTGCGCGCCATGCTTATCAACGATGGTTTTCACGATAGACATTCCCAGCCCATAGCCAATGTGCTGACTGTCCATACGCGCATGGCGCTGTTGAATCTTGACGATGTGTTCCGCGCTCAGCCCTGCGCCGCTATCGCGCACCACCAAGGCAGCTTGCGGTGCAGGCAGCACTAGCAGCACCACGGCACCTTCGCTGTGGCGCAATGCGTTGTCAATCAAGTTGCGCAGCACGATGGCCAAGCCATCAATATCACCCCACACCCAGACTGCCGCATATGCATCGGGTGTGATGCAGTCCAAGCGTTTTTGCGCATGCGCCTGTTGCCAAAAGCCCTGTGCCACTTCCTGCGCCAGTTGCACCAAATTCACCTGCGCAAAATGCGCATGGTCCGCACCTTCGGCGCGCGAGAGCTGCAGTAAACGCTCCGTACGATGGCTTAAAGACTCCAGCGATTGCAGTGCCATGCGAACTTCAGGCAATGGCACATGGGCGCTGTGTGCCAAGGCTTGGTCTACAGCCGTTTGCAGCCGCAGCCGCACCTCGGCCAAAGGTGTGCGCAGCTCGTGGGCCGCATTCGCTGCCAATGAGCGCTCGGCATTCAGTGCTTCACCCAAGCGCACCAGCAGTTGATTGACGCCATCGCCCACGGCGCGCAATTCCAAAGGCATGCCCTTCAGTGTCAAAGGCTGCAAATTACTACCGCTGCGCGAGGTGATCTGTTGCTGCAATTGCTGCACTGCACCCAGTTCTTTGCGCGCGACCAAGGATACGAGCCATAGCATGACAGGCAGCATCACCAGCAGCACGACCACCAGCCCCAGAACAATGCGCTGGCTGGTTTCTCGGCGTTCACTCAACGGGTCGGCAAGCTGCAGCCACACATGGTACTGCGCGTCATAGAGACTGAAGACACGGTAATCATCGGTGTCATAAAAGCCTTGCTGCAAAGGCATGGCAAACGGAGATGCAGGCGTGGCCTGGGTACGCAGGAGCACCTGCCCATCGGCATTGCGCAGCTGTAAAAGCAATGGATCTGCATGGCTGGAGCCCGGCAACTCACCCATCACTTGGGGGCCGGACTCAGAAATACTGGAAGCCTGCGCATTCAATGCCGCATTGATAGTGGCTTGCTGGGGGTGCGTCAGCTGTATTTCAAGCAGTGCGGGGTACAGCTGGCGGTGCGCACTTTCTATCAGCTCCACATCAAAATTTTCTTGAATGCGGTTGTCCACATACCAAGCCACCAGTCCGGTGCTGAGCAGCCAGACGATCAAGACGGCCGAGGTCAATGCGCGGCTCAGGCGCTGAACCAGACTCTGAGGTTTTCTAAGCATGAGCGTCATTGCGCCAGCAAGCGGTAGCCCGTACCGCGTACGGTTTCAATCAAACTGCTGCCCAGCTTGCGGCGCAAACGGCTGATGAAAACTTCCAGCGTATTACTGTCACTACTGGCATCCCACTGGTACAGCGCCTCCTGCAAGCGTTCGCGCGTAAAAATTTGCCCTGGCCGACTGGCCAGCACACGCAGCAAGGCCCACTCCTTGGGCGTCAAGATCACCGGTGCGATGCCTTTGCGCACCGACTCACGCGCCAAGTCAATCATCACCTCGGCGCATTGCAGCACCGAACTGCTTTGCGTCCCTCTGCGCCGCTCAATGGCGCGCAGTCTGGCCAGTAGTTCTTCGGGGTCATAAGGCTTGACCAGATAGTCATCCGCCCCCGCATCCAAACCCCGAATACGGTCACTGACCTGATCGCGCGCGGTCACCACAATCACGGTGGGCCGCGTATTTTCAGCGTCTGCACCGGCATGGAGCAAAGGCAGCAACTGCAGTCCTTCCCCATCGGGCAAGTTCAAATCCAGCAGCACCGCGGCGTAGTGCATGGTGGCCATAAAGGCGCGGGCTTGCTGCAAACTTTCTGCCCAGTCAACGCTGAACTGCTTGATCTTCAAGTAGTCCACCACCGCCTGTCCCAGGGATTGATCATCTTCAACCAAAAGGATTCGCAATTTTTGCCTCCATCGCATGAAGTTGCCAGTGTAGAAGTGTGGTCCATCTAGACCCAAGCTGAACGCTAGCTGAACAGCAACTTCAGGGGATATTCAGACACGTTTTCTACAGTGCAGCGCATGACTGAACTGCACGCTTCACCTCCGCTTGGTACCCCCACCACGCACCCACGCTTTCATTGGCCTCAGCTTTCTGCCCCCACCATCTCGCCGCGCTGGATGGCGCTGCTTTTGGCTGTGTGGTGCAGCTTGGCGCTTAACCAAGCTTGGTGGCGAAAGCTGGCCGAACTGTCCAGCGAACAAAGTCTCAGCCTGTGGCAAATGGCGTTGACGGCCGTGGTTCTCACCACAGCGACTTACCTGTGGTTCATGCTGCTGTCATGGCCAAAGTTGCGACGCATCGGTTGGAGCACCACCTTGGTCGTTACTGCATCGGTGCAGTATTTCATGCTGCATTACGGCATCGTGATGGACAGCAGCATGGTGCGCAATACGCTGCAAACCAACACCAGCGAAGGTTGGGCGCTGATCACCAGTGGTTTGATGCTCCACGTGCTGTTGTATGCAGGCCTGCCGATTGCGGCGTTGTATGGATGGATTCGACTCCAACCTACGGCATGGCGACGTGATCTGTGGCGTTCAGCGGTGCTGGTAATTGCCAGTACCGCAGTGCTGGTGGGTGGCAGCTTATTGCTGTACAAGCCAATGGCGCCGCTGGTGCGCAACCACACGGAAATTCGTTATCTGATCAATCCCTTGGCCAGCATTGTCTCTTTCAGTCACGTCACGCTCAAGCCCTTGTTCAAACGCCCCCTGGCTTTTCAAGCCATCAGCCAAGACGCAAGGCTGGGAGGCAGCTATGGGCCAAAAAGCATGCACACCGCCTTCACCAATGCGCAGCCCTCTTCCGCCAACAAACCACCGTTGCTGGTTTTGATTGTGGGAGAGACCACGCGCGCTGACCACTTTGGCTTGAACGGTTACCCGCGCAATACCACCCCAGAGATGGAGGCCCGCCACGTCATTAGCTGGCGGAATGTGCAGTCCTGCGGCACCAATACCCTGGCATCGGTGCCTTGCATGTTTTCGCATTTGGGCAAAAGTGGCTTTGAGTCCCGCAAATTCGAATACGAGAATTTGCTGGATGTCGTGCAGGCTGCGGGACTGAACGTGGATTGGCTTGATAACCAGTCAGGTTGCAAAGATGTCTGCAACCGCGTCTCGCATGCACAAGCAGACCAGGTAGCCAACAAAACAGTGGTCGAACGCTGGTGCAAAGACGGTGAATGCCTGGACCAGTTGATGGTGGAGCTTTTGAACGATCGCCTGCAGACCGCCAACAGCCACGGCAACACCAACGGCACTGTTTTGGTTTTGCACCAAATGGGCAGCCACGGCCCGGCCTATTACCGCCGCTCCTCACCGCCCAGCAAGCACTTTCAACCGGAATGCACCACCCACGTCACCTCTGACTGCAGCCGCAGCCAGTTGGTGAATGTGTATGACAACAGCATGGTAGAGACCGATCACTTTGTGGCACGCACGATTGATTGGCTGAAGACTCAGCAAGACCACTATGACACCGGCCTGATTTACCTCTCCGACCACGGCGAGTCACTGGGTGAAAACGGTCTGTACTTGCATGGCTTGCCCTACGTGATTGCGCCGCAAGCACAAAAACATGTGCCTTGGGTTTTGTGGCCCGGCTCCTTGCTCAACCGCACCCAAGTGGATGCATCTTGCGTACGCAAGCATCTGGACCAAGCCCTCACGCACGACAACTTCTATCACACGGTGCTGGGTCTTTTAGACATTCAAAGCAGCAGTTATCAACGCTCGCTGGATGCACTGCAAAACTGCAGGACCTCCATCTCCAGCCAGCAGCAGACCAGTTAAAGCATTTTTTGACATACCTTCAGCAAGATCGATCAACGTGCCCCATATCTATTCGCACCCAATCATCCTCAGAGAGAAAGCCCACCCGCTTTGACCGCAGACGCCAACCCTCAAAAACAACGCACAGGCTTGCATCGCATCTGGCATGCCTCTTTGTATTCGCTGCAAGGCCTTCAGGCGGCGTGGCACGAAAAAGCTTTCCGCCAAGAGGCTGTCTTGGCGGCTGTACTGCTGCCCACAGCCTGCTGGCTGGGCCAAACTTGGCTAGAAACCTGGGTGCTGATGGCCACCGTGTGCCTGGTCTTGATCGCGGAGTTACTCAACTCTGCAATTGAAGCCACGGTAGACCGCGTTGGTTTTGGGTGGCACGCATTGTCAAAAAAAGCCAAAGACTTGGGCAGTGCCGCCGTATTTATTGCCCTGCTGCTGTGTGCTGGCACCTGGATGGCAGCGCTGTACCGTTACTTGGTTTGATCGATGGCCAGAGGCACCGCATTCACCACCGCAAAGCGGTGGATGCGGTGCCTCTGAAGCGCCTATCCAGCGATTTTTGCCAGTATCTGGCCTGCTTGCAGCACAGCGCCCGCCTGCACTTGGATTTGGATACGCCCCGCTGTCAATGCAAGTATGGGCGTCTCCATCTTCATGGACTCGATCAACGCCAGCACTTCACCCTCTTGCACGGTGGCACCGTCTTGAACTTTCCAAGCAATCAAACTGCCAGCCATAGGTGCAGCAACATCCCCACTTTGTGCGGTGGGTGCTGCAGATGCAGGAGCGCTCTCGGCACCCGCCACGCGACCCAAGCCTTGCAGCAAGGTGGCTGGCAAGCCCAGCACCACGCGTTTGCCATCCATTTCAATGCAAGTGCGATGCAGCGGTGCATCAGGCAGGGCATTGGGCCGTGGTGCAGCAGCCCAAGACTGCTGCATTTCGGTTTCAATCCAGCGCGTATGCACGGCAAAGCCATGTTCAGCGGTAAATGCCGCATCACGCACCACCGCTCGGTGAAACGGCAAAACCGATGCCACCCCTTCAATCTCAAACTCCTGCAAGGCCCGATGGGCACGCACCAGTGCCTGCTCACGCGTGGCACCCGTGACGATGAGTTTGGCCATCATGGAGTCAAAGCTGCCCGGCACAGTGCTGCCTGACACCACGCCACTGTCCACACGCACGCCGGGGCCGCTGGGTGCCACAAACCGGTGGATATGCCCCGGCGTTGGCAAGTAACCGCGCCCGGGGTCTTCGGCGTTGATGCGGAACTCAATGCTGTGCCCACGTGGGGCCGGGGTTTCAGTGAACGAAAGAGGCAGGCCATCGGCAATGCGCAGTTGCTCCAGCACCAAGTCCACGCCCGTGGTTTCTTCGGTCACTGGATGCTCGACCTGCAAGCGCGTATTGACTTCCAGGAAAGAGATTTGCCCAGCACGGCTGAGCAAAAACTCCACCGTGCCCGCACTCACATAACCAGCCGCTGCGCAAATGTCGCGTGCAGACTGGTGAATGCTGGCGCGCTGTGCATCACTCAAGAAAGGTGCGGGGGCTTCTTCCACCAGCTTCTGGTTGCGCCGCTGCAGGGAGCAATCGCGCGTGCCCACCACGACGACGTGGCCGTGCTGGTCGGCCAGAATTTGCGCCTCAATGTGGCGGGGGCGATCCAGAAATTGCTCCAGAAAGCATTCCCCACGGCCAAACGCGGCTGTGGCCTCACGCACGGCAGATTCATACAGCTCTGCCACTTCCTCCATCTGCCACGCCACTTTCAGGCCACGGCCGCCACCGCCAAAAGCGGCTTTGATGGCCACAGGCAAACCGTGCGCCTGGGCAAAACTCACCACCTCCTGCGCGCTTTGCACAGGCTCTGCCGTGCCCGCCACCAAGGGCGCCCCCACCTGCAAGGCAATTTTGCGTGCGGCCACCTTGTCGCCCAGGGCTTCAATCGTTTCTGGGCGGGGGCCAATCCACACCAAGCCAGCGTCTATAACCGCCCGCGCAAACTCCGCGCGCTCTGACAGAAAGCCGTAGCCGGGGTGTACGGCATCGGCACCGCTTTGCTGGGCAATTGCCAGCAGTTTGGCAATGTCCAAATAGGTCTCTGCAGAGCGCACACCGTGCAAGGCCCACGCTTCATCGGCAGTGCGTACGTGCAGCGCGTCCGCATCAGGGTCGGCATAGACCGCCACGGAGGCCACGCCATAGTCTTTGCAGGCACGGGCAATGCGCACGGCAATTTCGCCGCGGTTGGCAATCAAAACTTTGCGAATCATCGTCTTCCTTTCGCGCACCCAGTGTCTGGGTCAGCGCTCAATATCAATGCTGGTCAAAAAACGGCGCCACAACGTTGAACCGAATACGGCAACCCACAGGAATTTGCGCAGCCAAGCCCAAGTGGTAGCTGGCCACCGCCGCAATGACGGGATAACCGCCGGTGAGTGGGTGATCTGCCAAAAACAGCACTGGCTGACCGTTGATGGGCACCTGGATGGCGCCCGCCACGGTGCCTTCACTGGGCAATTCATCGTGCCGAATGCGCTCCAGAGGCTGAGCACCGGTGATACGAATGCCGACGCGGTTGCTTTGCGGTGTCACCAGCCATTCCTGCTGCGCAAAGGTCTGCAGTGCAGACTGCGTGAACCAGTCCGTACGCGGGCCCAGCACCACATCCAGCACTACCACCTCGCCCACCTTGGGCAAAGCCACGGCGGGTAAGGCCTCCAGCTCCACCGGTCGCAAATCTGCAGCAGCCAGCGCATTGCCCACTGCCACACGCTGCCCACTTTGCACGGGTGCAGGGCCAATCAAGGCCAAGGTATCAGTGGCACAACTGCCCAAGACTGGCTCAACCTGCCAGCCACCGCGCACGGCGAGGTAACTGCGTACACCGGCAGTGGGGGCGTGCAACTGAAGCACGTCGCCATCGTTCAAAGCAATGGGCGCATGACCTTCTACAGGCCATGTGCCACCTTGGGCACTGTGCACAGTCAGCACAGCTTGCGCGCCAGCGATGGCAACGGTGGTAGCGCCATGGCTGCGTAACCGCATCTGACCCAGCACGTTCTCCAGCACGGGCGTGGCTACCGGGTTGCCTACCAGCCGGTTGGCTTGGTACATAGCCACGACATCCAGCGCACCTGACGCGGAGATGCCCAGCCCTGACATGCCATGGCGCCCATCATCCTGCACCAGCGTTTGCAAGCCGGCAGAAACAAATTCAATAGCTGTCAGCGCTTGCTGTGATTGGGCTGGAGGCTGTTTTGACTCAATATTGATATGCGCTGGCAAATGCACACGCGCCGCCTTGCGTGCCACATCCACAAACTGCACGCGAAAGCCTGGCTGCACGTAGGCGGGCTCAGACCGCTGCAAATCCCACATTGGCACATCCGTCACGCCAATCAATTGCCAGCCCCCGGGGCTGGCGCTGGGATAGACGGCACTGAAATTACCGCCCAAGGCCACGGAGCCTGCAGGCACCTTGGTACGCGGTGACTGCCGTCGAGGTATCTGAAAGTTAGCCCCACCAGACAGGTAGACAAAACCCGGAGCAAAACCCGCGAAAGCGGCGTCATAGGGTTGCGCGGTATGCCGCTCAATCACCTCCGCCACCGAGATGCCCAGCAGCTCGGCCACATCCGGCAAATCGTCGCCGGTATAGCGCACTGGAATGTCCACCATGCGCCCCAGCACCACTTCTGCGCTTTGCTGCACCTGTGCGGCCTGCGCCCCAATCGTTCGCAAGCGTTCGATCAGGCTGTCAGGGCTGATCACGTGCGGCGCAAAGTGCACCAGCAAGGTTCGGGCTGCGGGCACCAGCTCCTGCACACCTGGCACACGCTGCGCCACCACGTGCCGGTACAGGGCCATGGTCTGCGCCAAGTCATCCAGTTCAACCAGCAAAGCTTTGTCACTGGCAGGCAAAAATCGCATGCTGCCGCCCTTCACGCCATCGACACAAAAGGCTGCAAGCGCACACCGGCCTGCAGCAACCGCTCACGCATGCAGCGCGCCATGTCCACCGCACCGGGGCTGTCGCCATGCACGCAGATCGAGTCCGCCTGCAGACGAATGCGCTTGCCGGTGATGGTTTCGATCTCACCGGTTTCCACCAACTGCAGCATGCGCTTCGCAATCTGCTGCGGGTCATGCAAAACGGCGCCTGGCAGGCGGCGCGACACCAGCGAACCATCTTCGTTATAGGCACGGTCGGCAAAAGCCTCTGCCACCACACGCAAGCCACGCTCTTTGGCCCAGTCAATCAGCGGCGCACCGGCCAGTGCCATCAGCGTCAACTGCGGATCGACAGCCTGAATGGCCTCGATCACATCACCGGCCTGGCGGGCATCCTGCGCAATGGTGTTGTACAGCGCACCGTGGGGCTTGACGTAGCGCACACGCGTACCTGCCGCAGTGGCCAGCCCCTGTAAGGCGCCGATCTGGTAGATCACATCGCCTACCAGCTCAGCACTGCTGGGGTCCATATTGCGGCGGCCAAAGCCCGCCAAATCGGGATAGGCCACGTGCGCACCCACGGCCACACCACGCGCAGCGGCTTGCTTGAGCGTTTGCAAGATACCGGCAGGGTCTCCAGCATGAAAGCCGCAAGCCACATTGGCACTGCTCACGATATCGAGCATGGCGGCATCGTCACCCATGCGCCATGCGCCATAGCTTTCACCCAGATCACTGTTGATGTCCATCTTGTATCCTCTTTCTTCAAACACCACGTCTTGATTGTTGAACAATCAAAGCAAATTCCTTACCAACATTCCCACCATGCAGTCTCGGCACTTTTCTACCAGCACCACTCCGACCAGCTTGGCCGACACGATCGCCAACACCATTCGCCAGCAACTCATCCACGGAGAGCTGCGTGCCGGGCAGCACCTTTCCGAAGCGGCACTGAGCCAGCAGCTGGACATTTCGCGCAATACCTTGCGTGAAGTGTTCCGCATCCTCATCAAAGAGGGGCTACTGCGCCACGAACCCAACCGCGGCGTCTCCGTCGTGGTGCCTTCCATCGCAGACATCATTGACATCTACCGTGTACGCCGCCTGATCGAGTGCCCCGCACTGGAAAAGGCCTGGCCCCTGCACCCCGCTCACAAACGCATGCGCGAAGCGGTCGAAAACGCCCTGCAAGCCCGCGATGCCAAAGACTGGCGCCGCGTGGGCTCTGCCAACATGGCGTTTCATGCCGCCATCGTGGCCTTGAGCGACAGCGACCGCCTGTCCGCCATGTTTGAAGACCTGGCCGCAGAACTGCGCCTGGCCTTCGGCATGCTGGATGACGCCGAATACCTGCACGCCCCCTATGTCGACCTCAACGCCCGCCTGCTGCAAATGTTCATCGAAGGCCAGACCGCTGCCGCAGCACGCGAACTGGAGACCTACCTTGTTCAATCCGAACGCATGGTTTTGGCTGTGTACGCCAGACACATCCCTTGAACCATTACGAAGCACAAATTGCACCAAACTTGGGCAAATATAGAACAACGCACCAAGTTTGGTTGAACAATCTATATCCACTCAACCAACAATACGAAGCTACACCACCTACAAATACTCTGTATTGTTGAAATCCCTGATGGTCATCTTTCAAAGACAGTGGTACTTTTGGCACGCGATTTGCCTATACCACTGAGACAAGGGGCTGCAGCGTCCTTCCGATATCTGCCCAGCCACCTTCATTGCCACCCTTTGCAGGAGCCATCCATGAAGCGTCGAATTTTTTGTGCCACCGCCACTCTCGTGGCCAGCATCGGTTTTAGCGGTACTGCCGCTGCACAGACCAAGTGGGATTTCGCCACGGCCTATGCCGCCCACAATTTCCACTCCAAGAACAACGAACAGTTTGTGAAGGACGTGGATGCAGCCACCCAAGGCAAACTCAAGATCACGCCGCACTTTGGCGCGTCGCTGTTCAAGATGCCGGAAATCAAGCGCGCCGTACAAACTGGCAATGCGCAGATGGGTGAGTTCTTTCTGGTGAGCTTCCAGAACGAATCACAAATCTTTGGCGCAGATGGCTTGCCCTTCCTGGCCAGTAATTACGACGAAGCTTTCAAGCTCTACCAAGCGCAAAAACCTTTGCTGCAAAAGCTGCTGGACAAGCAGGGCCAAGTCTTGCTGTATTCCGTCGCATGGCCCCCACAAGGCATCTACACCAAGAAGCCCATCAACTCTGCGGCTGACCTCAAGGGCATGAAATGGCGCGTTTACTCGCCCACTACCGCCCGCATTGGCGAGTTGGTTGGCGCGCAACCCGCCACCATCCAAGAAGCAGAGCTGTCCCAGGCCTTGGCCACTGGCGTGATTGAAGGCTTGATCACCTCCAGCGCCACCGGTGCAGACAACAAACTGTTTGAAAACCTGAAGTACTACTACAACGTGCAAGCCTGGATTCCCAAGAATGCCGTCGTAGTGAGCAAGAAAGCTTTCAACGCACTGGGCAAACCAGAGCAAGAAGCGGTGCTGAAGGCCGCCAGCGCGGCCGAAGAGCGTGGTTGGAAAGAATCGCGCGAAGTGGATGCCCGCTCGATTGCCACCCTCAAAGCAGGCGGTGTCAGCGTCGAAGAGCCCTCTGCGCAACTGAAGGCCGATCTGGCCAAGGTGGGGGAAACCGTCATCAAGGAATGGCTGGACAAGGCCGGACCTGACGGCAAAACCATTGTGGATGCCTTCAAAGCATCCAAGTAATCAGGACCAGAGGTGTTTTCCTGCCCTTGCTACAGCGCCTTGCCGTTCAAGGGCATTTTTGTTTTCCCATGCATTTCCGTGAACGCCTGCACTGGCAACACGAAGGACATTTGCGATGCGCAGATTGCTTGATGGTCTCTATGTCGCCAGCGCTTGGCTGGCGGGCATTTCGATGATCGGAGTGCTGTTGATGGTGTTGCTCACCATTGTCAGCCGTTTCCTTGGGTTCGCAGCCCCCGGCACCGATGCCTATGCCGGATATGCCATGGCAGGCGCCGGCTTCATGGCGTTGGCCAGCACGCTCAAAGCCGGTGAACACATTCGCGTCACGCTGGTATTGGGCATGCTCAAAGGCAAAGCCCACAAAGCGCTGGAAGTGACGGCATTGACGATTGCCACTTTGCTGTCTGGTTTTCTGGCCTTTTACGCTAGCCGTCTGGTTTGGCAGTCCTGGGAAATTGATGACATTTCAGTCGGCATCGATGCCACACCGTTGTGGATTCCCCAAATTTTCATGGCACTGGGGACGCTGATTTTCTTCATTGCCTTCTGCGATGAATTGGTTATGGAACTGCTGGGCAAGCGCAAGCCTCGCGCAACGGAGGATGCACACCATGAATGAAATTTTCGCCAGTGTGGCACTGATTGTGGTGCTGCTCATTTTGCTGGGTGGCGGTGTATGGGTCGGTCTGACTCTGGCCGGTGTGGCGTGGTTTGGCATGGAGTTTTTCACGGCACGTGCTGCCGGTGACGCCATGGCCATGACCATTTGGGGTTCTGCCAGCAGCTGGACCCTGACGGCCCTGCCGTTGTTTGTGTGGATGGGTGAAATTCTCTACCGCACCAATTTGTCTGAAAGCATGTTCCGTGGCCTAGCACCTTGGGTGAATGCGCTGCCAGGTCGGCTGCTGCACACCAACGTGATTGGTTGCACCATTTTTGCGTCGGTGTCCGGCTCTTCTGCTGCGACCTGCGCCACGGTGGGCAAGATGAACATCCCCGAACTGCAAAAACGCGGCTATACCCAAGCACAAATCATTGGTTCACTCGGTGGCCCTGCTACGCTGGGCTTGCTGATTCCACCGTCCATCATTTTGATTGTGTATGGCGTATCGGCAGAACTGTCGATCTCCAAACTGTTCATGGCCGGGGTACTGCCGGGCTTGATGCTGGCAGTCCTGTTCAGCGGCTGGATCATGGTGTGGGCACTCCTTAACCCTGACAAAGTCCCTAAAGCCGATGCCACCCTCACATTCAAACAAAAAGTGTATGAAGCACGGCACTTGATTCCTGTGGTGCTGCTGATTGCCAGCGTGGTCGCCAGCATTTACAGCGGAATTGCCACCGCCACAGAAGCTGCGGCAATTGGCGTATTCGGCGCCTTGGTGCTGTCTGCCTCTCAAAAAGCATTGACTTGGGAAAGCTTCAAGGCATCACTGTTTGGCGCCACCCGTCTGTACTGCATGATTGCGCTGATCTTGGCGGGCGCTGCATTCATGACGCTCTCCATGGGCTACATCGGTTTGCCACGCCAGCTGGCGGAGTATGTGGGCAGTTTGAACCTCTCTCCTGCCATGCTCATTTTTGTACTGGGTATCTTTTACATCTTGATCGGCTGCTTCTTGGATGGAATTTCCACCATCGTGCTGACCATGAGCGTAGTGCTGCCCATTATTCAGGCCGCAGGCATTGACCCGCTGTGGTTTGGCATCTTCCTCGTCATCACCGTAGAAACTGCTCAGATCACGCCGCCTGTAGGCTTCAATCTGTTTGTTCTGCAAAGCATGACGGGCAAGCAAATCACCTACATTGCCAAAGTTTGCGCCCCCTATTTTTGCTTGATGGTGCTGGCATTGGTCATCCTCTGGTTCTTCCCCGAAATTGTGACGGCGCTGCCCAACAAGATGTAACCCTCTCACTTCAAAAAGCCGCGACAGAGTTTGCGCTCTGCCGCGGCTTTTTTATTTACAGCTGACTCACTACACGTGTCAATCAACGCATGTGATGAAGGTGTCAAACAGGGCATCCACGCATGCCATTAAATGCAAACGGTTTGGCTTTTCCACCGTTGTTACTTGGCTTACCAACCATTCACCCCACAAATTCAACTATCGAAATTAAGAGCACAGTAGCCAGTATTGATAAGCATTTCTACGCAATATTGACTTGCATCATTTTGTTGCCAAATGTATCTCCGCGCACGGCGTGAATCGCATAAAAAAGCAGCCTTCCCTATCTTTGACAGGCTGATCTTTCACCATGCGACGCATCCTCCAAAGCGATTTGGTCTTAAACGAGCCCTTGCCGTGGCCGTTGTATGACGAGGATGGCAACCTGTTGCTGCGTGAAGGCTATGTACTCAGCATTCCACGCCATATCAATACACTGCTGGAACGCGGTGCATATGCACCGCTGCCACCCATTGAGGCTGTGGAGCAGCCCACACTGCTTCTACCCGAATGCAACGCCATTTTGTCTACTGCAGACCCTGTGTTCGTGCGTGCGGAACGGTTGGCAATGAGCTTGAAGCGGCTGCATGCGCACTTACAAGCCGCCACGCTGAGGACAGAACTGCATCCCGTCGTCTTAGGTTTGGCGCACGGTATTTTGGATGCATGCCAAGAAGACGCAGACGCAATGCTGGCTGCGCTGCACTTGGATCGCCAGCATCCCTACCTTGTGATCCAGCAACTACTGGGTGCAACGCTGGTAGAAATTGCCGCAGGTGAATTGGGATTAGATACATCAGAGCGTTTGTCGTTGGCCTGCGCGGCCTTGACCCGCGATTTATCGCTGCTGTCCATGCAAGCACAGCTAGACCAGCAAGCCAGTGCACTGACCCCCCAGCAGGCCGCATGGGTACACAGCCACCCTGAACGCTCAGCCAGCTTGCTGGCTGAAATGGGCGTAAAAGACAGTGTGTGGCTGGAGTTGGTGCGCCAGCACCATGAGCGTTACGACGGTTCTGGTTACCCGCAAGGATTAAGAGGGGACGCCATCCTGCCAGGTGCACGCCTGCTGGCGATTGCAGACTCTTACGCTGCAATGGTCACACCCCGTCCCAACCGGGCTGGTCAGTTTCCTCGTGATGCGCTCAAAGCACTGTTCCTTGACAGAGTGCGGCTGTACGACGATCCGCTGCTACAGCTTTCGATCAAGACCCTGACCATGAATCCCCCCGGCACTCTGGTGCGCTTGGCCAATGGGGAGTTCGCAGTGGTTCGCTCGCGCAAAAAACACAATGAATCGATTGATCTTTGGAGCCTGTACGACAGCAACGGCATGCCTATCCTGCGCCCACAGTACCGCGACTCCACAGATCCCGCCCACGACATCACAGGCTCACTGCGGGTGGAAGACTGCCGCTCGGCCGCACTGGTCCTCAAGCGTCTATGGACACAACCCTGAGAAAGCCTATTCATGAAGCACAACTTGCCCGTGACTTCACGGCACACCGAAATCCCATGCGACTTGACCCTGGTTTCCAAAACCGATCTCAAAGGCGTGATCACCTACGCCAATGAAGATTTTGTGCGCATCAGCGGTTATGCACTGCATGAACTGTTAGGACGTAGCCACAACATCGTGCGCCACCCCGACATGCCGCCGCTGGCTTTTGAAGACATGTGGCGCACATTGAAGAGTGGCAAGCCTTGGCGTGGAATTGTCAAAAATCGCTGCAAAGACGGGGGCTACTACTGGGTAGATGCCTGCGTTGTACCAATCAAACAGCATGATCAAGTGATTGGCTACATGTCAGTGCGCAAGCACGCATCAGAGGATGCCATTGCAGCGGCTCAAACGCTGTACCAAAACATGGCAATGGGCCACACCAAAACACCGCGGCGTCTGCCCAGCTGGTTAGGCATACGCACGGGCGTGTGCGCTGGCAGTCTTTTCGTAGCGCTGTTGATGCTCGCAGGAGGTATTTTGGGCATTGGTGGACTGAAGATGTCTGATAACGCCCTCACCCATCTTTACCAAGCGCAATTGCTGCCGGTTTCAGCCATTACCGAGGTAGAGGCCCTGCTCAGCAACAACCGCAACACACTGCTGGAGATGAGCTGGGCAACACAGCAGAAAGAACAAGGTGCAGCGCAGTTAGAACTCAATCGGCAGGTCACCCAACTGCGTACTAACCACGATGAGATCCATGCACTACTCAATCATCTGCAGAGCGCCAGTGCACAAGTGGAACCACAGAAAACTGCGCTGGTGACCGCATTGAGCCACTACAGCAAAAAGCTTCTGGGATTGATAGAACAAGTGACCTCACACCAGTCGCTTGCACAACCTGCCCTTCAAGCAGAGCTACGGGCACTGGCACTGAATCAGGCCGCCACTGCCGCAGCTACCACTCTACGTGCCTCGCTCACAGAGATGGCACGCATGGAGTACGACCAAGCCTTGGAGCGCAATGACCGCATTCGCAATTTGGCGATGATTGGGATTGCGTTTGGATTGATCGTGGTCGTGCTCGTCGGTCAGCTGTTCATCCGCGGGATTGTCAATCCGCTGAATGCATCCATCCACCGCTTGAACCGCATTGCCCAAGGTGATCTTCAAGGAGAGATTGACCTGTCTGGCACTGGAGAAAGCGGGCAACTCAACCATGCGGCAGCAATCATGCAGCTGCATTTAAAAGTAATGATGGATGAAATCGCACTTGCCGCCCGACGCATTGATCGCCATTGCGCCACGCTAAATACGGCGCTGTATGAAGTGACAGAACATTCAGAGGAGCAGCATGAGCGCGTGTACTCGGCCATACGATCACTGGACACAGCCATCACTGAAACCAGCAAACTCAGCGAGCGTGCTGAGCGGTTGATGCGGCTATCCGAACAGTCCAGCACCCCTCACTTAGAACTGGCGCAAGAAACGCGTGAGCTGGCAACAGTCACGCGACTCACAGCTTTTGGCGCCGATGAAGTCGCTCAAGCTATGCATCAAGTGGCTGAATTGATCGTGGAAAATCGTGGCGAAGCGCAACGCGCCTGGCGAGCATCAGAAGAACTCAAACGCACAGCAGTTGAACTCAATCAGCTGGTTGCTTATTTCGAGCCCGCTCAAAGAGAAACCGAAGGCGCTTGAAAAAATATGGCGCACGCTGTTGATCAGGACTGCCCTCGCACTGCACTAGGTGAGCAGTGCATTTTGAAGTAAGCGCGTTGCTTTGTACTGGACAAAATTTGAATGCAACATTGTTCGTACACCAGGAAAGAAAGCGTGTCCGCGTCTCAAGCAAGGCTAGGAAAACAGGGTGTTGAGTGCTCTGTGGAAACAGGAACAAACCAGAGGCAAGGTATTGATGCCCCACCTGAAGCGGCTAAAGGCAAGAATCTAGTGGCGTAATCTGTGGGCCACGCCACAAATTAGAAGGCTGGCGAATCTTGACCAAGCCACCTTAACAAACAAAAATGCCCGCTTGTTAGCGGGCATTTTTTACAAGCATAAATGCTTGATATTGTTTGGTAGGCGCGATTGGATTCGAACCAACGACCCCCACCATGTCAAGGTGGTGCTCTAACCAACTGAGCTACGCGCCTGAATAAATCAGAAGCATCGATTGTAGCACGCCTTTTAAGTTGCTTTCAAATTTCTCTAATTAACGCCTGCGGGCAGCACGCACCCCAGGCACATTGGCCACGATACCCAGCACCTTATTCAAACGCCCTGAATCAGAGACTTCCACTGTGAAGGTCATCCAAGCAGTCCCTTTCACAGACTGGGTTTGCACGCCAATTACATTGGTTTTTTCCTTGGCAAAAACATCCGAAATATCGCGCAGCAAGCCTTGTCGATCCGATGCTTCCACAGCAACGTCGACCGGATAGACCGCCGTCAATTTCTCAGCTTTGGGTAAACCCCAGGCAACATCAATGACACGCTCTTCGCTGCGCGCGGCCATTTCTCGGAAATTGCTGCAGTCAGCACGGTGCACGCTCACGCCCTTGCCACGTGTGACAAAGCCACCAATGTCATCAGGAGGCGCTGGCTTGCAGCACTTGGCCAATTGCGTCATGAGCGAGTCGATGCCCACCACCAATACGCCACCTTTGCTGGCGGCATTGTTGGCGCGGGGTTTGCGCACCATGGCCTGGATATCATCTTGCGCCTCTGCCGTCTCAGCAGGTCGCAATAATGTTTCGATGTTCCGCAGGGAATATTCATCCTTACCGACCACCTCAAACAGCGCCTCAGCCGATTTGAACCCCAGTTGCACAGCCAGATCATCTAGCTTGATTGCCGTTTTGCCTTCGCGCTGTAGGAGCTTTTCAACCGCTTCACGGCCCCGCATGACCGTTTCGTTCATGGCTTGCGCATTGAACCAGGCACGCACCTTGGCTTTCGCGCGATTGCTGACCAAATAGCCCAAATCCGAATTGAGCCAATCCCGCGAGGGGCGGCCTTCTTTGACTGTCGTAATTTCGACCGTCTGCCCACTTTGCAAAGGCGTGTTGAGCGTCACCATATTGCCGTCGACGCGCGCACCTCTGCAGCGGTGTCCCAGATTGGTGTGCACGGAATAAGCGAAATCCACGGGCGTTGCACCCTGGGGTAACTCAATGACAGCGGCGTCGGGCGTCAATACATAAATACGGTCATCGAAAAGCCCACGGTGCGATGGGTTCTCTGACAGGTCTTTACCCCACGCCAACAACTGGCGCAACACCGCAATTTTGGCGTCGTAATCGCCAGTCGCACTGACACCGGCATAACCTTTGACACCTGCCTCCTTGTACGCCCAATGTGCAGCCACGCCATTTTCAGCATGGTCATGCATAGCCTGCGTACGAATCTGAATCTCAATGGCGCGACCTTGCTCATCACGCACCACGGTATGCAAGGATTGGTAACCGTTCGGTTTGGGCTTGGCGATGTAGTCGTCAAACTCTGACTCAATCGGTTTGAAATTCTCGTGCACCCAAGACAGTGCCGTATAGCAGTCCTTGACGTTAGGCACGACGACACGCAAAGCGCGAATATCGAACAACTGGTCAAAATTGAGCGATTTGCCGCGCATCTTTTTCACGATGCTGTAGATGTGCTTGGGCCGCCCGGATACCGTAGCGCTGATGCTGTAGGCGCGCAAGCCAGATTCCAAGCGCGACCGCAGTTGCTCCATATAGACTTCGCGTTCGGCGCGCTTTTCGTCCAGCAGCTTGGCAATATTGCGATACGTCTCAGGCTCTAGAAAGCGGAAAGACAGATCTTCCAGCTCCCACTTGATCTGCCAAATCCCCAAACGATTGGCCAGCGGTGCAAAAACGTGCAAAGCCTCGTACGCCAAGCTGGGCGACACTGACCGCTTGCTGGCGGCATACCAGCGCAAAGTTTGCAAGCGCGAGGCCAAGCGCAGCAGCACCACACGTACATCACGTGAAAAACCCAGTAGCATCTTGCGCACGGTTTCTGTCTGCGTGGCGGGGTCATCCACCCGCTGCACGCTACTTTCACCGGCCCGCGCTTGCTGCTGCACTTGCATTAGCTTGGTGGTCTCCACCGCCAATTCCGCAAAATTGGGGCCAAATGCTTTGGTGAGCACTTCCAGCGGCTTATTGAGGTGCATGCTGGCATACACCAGATAGCAAGCGGCTTGCATGGCCTCAGAGCCACCAATGCCCTGCAAGATGGCCGCCGTGGCATCTGCATGGGCCAGGGTGTTTTCACCAGACGACAGCTCTTCACCTGACAGCAAAGGCTCTGCAAAAGCGCGCGCGCGCCGCAGTGCGTCGACCTGATCAGGAATATTGCCTGCAGTAGCCGCCAAAAGGTGGGGCATGTCTGCTGTCGCGGCTGTTTTCAGGCCTGTAGGCACGGCACTGTCTTCCCCTGTTGTGGGCGGTAAGGAGGCTACGCTACGCATCATTGCCTCCAAGCCAAGGGCCGCCATGCACACATAGCGTCGGCGGCAAGGCCTTGTGTTCTTTTTTCATTCATCACCCAACAAGAAATTCCGTGCGATGGCCACTTGGTCATCCGGCACAAAGGTGGGGGCGTGCCCCACCTTTTCAAGCTCTACCCATTGCGCATAAGGACCACGCTCCTGCATTTGGCGTGCAGTGTCCTGAGTGAGCAAATCAGAGAGCGCACCTCGTACAAGCAAGGTTTGTGCGCGAATAGCGTCATACAGCGACCACAGCACTTGTTGCCCACGCTCTGACTGCTCTTGCGTCATACCCTGCATGGGTTGAGCAATGGTCGGGTCATAGTGCAATCGGAACCCACCGCCCTCGACAGGCCTCAGCATCGGACGGCTCAAGTCCAGCCATGCTTGCGCCGTATGAGGGCCAAACCCTGTCGACAGTAGCTGCAATGCGTCAGCCGCTTGCTGCTCCGTATCAAAGTGCGCGGGTTTTCCTACATAAGAAGCAATGCGCTGCAAAGCGGACCACTGCAGCACCGGCCCCACATCATTCAACAGCAGCTTGCGCACGGGTACGGGCAGTGGCAAGGCCGGATTACCCGCCACCGCCATGCCAATCAGTCCCCCCATGCTGGTCCCTACCCAGTCCAGCACTTGAATCGGTGCTACGGCATGGACGTGCTCCAGCAAAACCAGCATATCGAGGGTGTACTGGGGAATGCCGTAATCCTTCGCTTGCGCCAGCCAGTCGCTATAACCCCGCCCGACCACATCTGGGCAAATCACGCGCGCGTGCAGGCTCAAGCTACGTGCCAGCACATCAAAATCTCGCCCCTGCCGCGTGAGGCCGTGTACGCACACGATGACGTGCGGGTGCCATGGATTGCCCGTCTGGTTCCATTCCCAGTACGCCATGCGGTGCTCGGTGCCACCGTGCGCTGATGCGCCCGGGCAAGTTACGTAGTTCAGCGTAGGTTCAACCATGGGTGCGTAAGCTTGGGCTTACCGATTGATAATGGATTCAGCCATCCTAATTCATATTTCCACGGAGACATCGAGATGCTCAAGGGCAAAACAGCTTTAGTCACGGGTTCCACCAGCGGTATTGGTCTGGGTATTGCACAAGCGTTGGCAGCACAAGGTGCCAATATTTTACTCAACGGTTTTGGCGAGGTGGATGCCGCCAAAGTCCAAGTCGCCGCGGCAGGCCAGACCCACGGCGTTTTGGTGGACTACCACGGCGCAGACATGAGCAAGCCTGCCGATATTGCCGCCATGATGGCTTTTGCCGCAGAGCGTTTTGGCCGCGTCGACATCTTGGTAAACAACGCAGGCATTCAGCACGTAGCCACCGTGCAAGATTTTCCGGTTGAAAAATGGGATGCCATCTTGGCCATCAACCTCTCCAGCGCTTTTCACACCACGCGCCTAGCATTGCCCGCCATGCAAAAAGCCAATTGGGGTCGGATCATCAATGTCGCCTCTGTGCACGGGCTGGTGGGATCGGCACAGAAGTCGGCTTACGTCGCGGCCAAACATGGCATTGTGGGTTTCACCAAAGTCACAGCGCTAGAAAACGCAACCACTGGCGTGACTTGCAATGCCATTTGCCCCGGCTGGGTACTCACTCCACTGGTGCAAAAGCAGGTGGATGCCAAAGCCGAGACCCAAGGCATCAGCATCGAAGACGCCACCAAACAACTACTGGGTGAAAAAGAGCCTTCTATGCAATTCACCACCCCCGAAGAATTGGGCGCATTGGCAGTGTTCTTTTGCTCCGAGGCAGCCAACAACGTGCGCGGCGTTGCCTGGAACATGGATGGCGGTTGGGCCGCTCAATAAAAAGCAGGTGCTACACAAAAAAAGCCTCCGATTTACTCAGAGGCTTTTTTGTGCACTAAGTCAATACCAGCAAGCGCTAATAGCTCTGATTATTGCAACTGCACAGAACCCGACACATTCACGGTCACCTGGGTTTTACCCGCTTCGACCGGTACAGATTCGGCCATGTCCATCTTGACAGCGGCCATCGCCATGCCGGCACGCTGCACGCGGGGCATCACATAGCCGTCTTGGCTGTTGACGCTCACCTCACGCAGGCTGTAGCTGGCAAAGCCAAATTGCTTGGACAACTGCGCTGCACGGGCCTTGAAGTTTTCGACCGCCAGTGCCTGCGCCTGATCTTGCACCTTCACGCTGCCTTCTTTGGACAGGCCAAAGCCCATGCTTGAGACCGTCAAATCGGGCACCTGTGCAGCCGCTTGGCTGATGCGCGCGAAGTCTTTGCCTTCCAGCACCACCTCTGCCCGCCCCTGCCAGCCTTTGATCTTGCCATCGTTGCCATGGCGTGGGTATACCCCAAAACTGCCGCTGTGCACCTGCATGTCTTGCCCTTGCGCTTGGGGCTTGAGGCTGCGCAAGGCCGCATCAACACTCTGCTGCAACTGCTTTTGCACGGCAGCGGCATTGCTGCCTTCGCGGTTGACGCTCAGATTCATCTGCAACCAATCTTGGTCGACTTCAATTTGCCCAGAAGCCGCCAACTGCACCACGTTGCGTAATGGCTCTTGCACTTGTGCATGGGCCACGCCCAAGCTACCCACCGCTCCTGCAGCCAATAGCAGCGCGCCGATGGAATGGGGTAAAAAACGTGTGCCTTTTTTGCAGAACTGCATATTCAATTTCCTTTCTTTGAAATACATGCCCAGTTGCATGCAAGCAAAGGACAAAGCATGACAGACAAAGACTACAGCAGACGAAAGGCGTTTTCCACATTCAGGCAAGACATGTAACACTGTGTCAAACATTGGCAAAAATGGGAATTTTTCGCGCCAAGCTGGTCAGAATTGGCTCTGTTACAAATTGGACTAGGGGGTGAATCCATGGCTACAACCAACAATCGAACCGACAAGATTCTCGTCGTTGATGATGACGCACGTATCCGTGACCTGCTTCGCCGCTATCTGACGCAAGAAGGCTTTGAAGTCATGATTGCCGAAGACGGCAAAGCACTGAACCGCATCCTGCTGCGCGAGACGGTCGACCTGATCGTGCTCGACCTGATGATGCCCGGCGAAGATGGCCTGTCCATCTGCCGCCGTCTGCGCTCGGCCAATGACCGCACGCCCATCATCATGCTGACCGCCAAAGGCGAAGACGTGGACCGCATCGTGGGCCTGGAAGTGGGCGCCGACGACTATCTGGGCAAACCTTTCAATCCGAGAGAGCTTTTGGCCCGCATTCATGCAGTGCTGCGCCGCCGCCCTCCGGTGGAAGCGCCAGGCGCACCTTCTGGGGACAACGAAACGGTCACTTTTGGCCCGTTCACGTTTGACCTGGGCACCCGCGTGCTGCAAAAGAGCGGGGAAGAGCTGCCACTGACCACAGGCGAATTTGCCATGCTCAAGGCCTTGGTACGCCATCCGCGCCAGCCGCTGTCGCGTGAGAAGCTGGCCTTGCTGGCACGTGGCCGCGAGTTTGAGCCGTTTGACCGCAGCTTGGACGTGCAAGTTTCACGTCTGCGCAAACTGATTGAAGAGGATGCCGCTGCACCTCGCTATATTCAAACAGTGTGGGGCGTTGGCTATGTCTTCGTTCCCGATGGCAATAGCTAAATCTTTTTCTCTCGCTCTAGGCAAAGGCGCATGATGCGCCCTTCTTTCATGTCACGCCCTTCCATGCATGCTGGCGGCCACCATGCCGCCGGCGCCTCCGACGATACAGGCACACGCTCACGCGTGGGCCTGAACCTTTTCTGGCGCACTTTCTTTCTGCTGGCTTTGCTTTTGCTTGGCAGCATCTTGGCGTGGCTGCAGACACTGCGCGCGCTGGAGTTTGAGCCGCGCACATTGCAAACTGCGCAGCAAATCGCCTCTTTGGTCAACCTCAGCAGAGCAGCCTTGCAGCACTCGGATGCCATTGCCCGGGTCTCGCTGCTCAAAACCATGGCAGACCAGGAGGGTGTGCGCATTCAACCGCGTGAACCTGGTGACAAGTTCGAGATATTGCCACCCAGCCAGCTAAACATGCGGCTGGAAGAATTGCTGACCTCGCGCCTGGGGCCTGACACGATTTTAGCGAGCAGCGTGAATGGAGAAGCTGGCCTGTGGGTGAGCTTTACCATTGACGATGACCCCAACTGGTTACTGCTGGATCAGTCCCGCTTTGTCTCGGCCGCTGGCCGCACTTGGCTGATCTGGCTGAGCACCGCAGGCTTGCTGTCTTTGGCGGGTGCCGCCGTAATTGCCCGTTTGATCAACCGCCCACTCAAGCAACTGAGCTACGCCGCCAACCGGGTACGCGATGGCGATTTTGCGGCCAGCCAGCTCGACGAGGAAGCGGTAACCAGCGAAATTCGCGAGGTGAACATCGGCTTTAACCGCATGGCGCAAAAACTGGCCAAGCTGGAACAAGAACGTGCCGTGATGCTGGCCGGTATCTCGCACGACTTGCGCACACCGCTGGCGCGGTTGCGGCTGGAAACCGAAATGAGCGTGCAAGACGACATTGCCCGTGAGCACATGGTGGCCGACATTGTTCAGCTGGATGCGACGATCGATAAATTCTTGGACTACGCACGCCCCGACCATGTCACGCTGACCGTTGTCAACCTGAATGCGGTTGTGGCCTCGTGCGTTTACGCGGTGCAAAACCACCGCGAACTGCAAATTTCCATGTCCATCCCCGACGATATCTATGTGATGGCCGATGAGGTGGAACTGGCCCGTGTGATCTCCAACCTGCTGGAAAACGCACGCCGCTATGGCAAGACGGTAGATACCGACACGGCATTTGTCGACATCAGCATCAAGACCCGTGAAAACTGGGTACTGATGCGCCTGCGCGATCACGGCCCTGGTGTGCCGCCCGAACAATTGCCCAACTTGACGCAGCCGTTCTTTCGCGGCAACTCTGCGCGCACTGCCGCAGCAGGTGCGGGCTTGGGGCTGTCGATTGTTGATAAAACCGTGCAGCGCATGGGTGGCATTTTTTCCATCACCAATGCGAATGCGGGAGGCTTGGCTTCCAACATCCAGTTGCAGCGCGTCACCGATGTGCCCGATGGCCAAGACCCGCAGCACCGCTTGCAGCGCCCGCAGGTCAAACGCCAGCTGCCGCCCGACGTGGCTTAACGCCTAGCCCTATCGACAAAGCCCTGACTGCTTGCGCATCAGGGCTTTGTTATTTATGCATAAAAAGTGCTGTTAACGCATACACAGCAAAAGTGAGCAGCTCTACTTTAATGTGATTTACTTTTTGTAGATCAAGGCTGCTGCATTCGCTTCCATGGCCTGCAACTCACCCACAGGTCCCATTTTTTCAGCGGTCTTGGCTTTGACGTTCACTTGGTCTTCTGCCACCCCCAGCGCTTGCGCAATGCGCTTTTGCATCAAGGGAATGTGTGGCGCCAGTTTGGGTTGCTGCGCAATCACAGTGCTGTCGATGTTGCCAATCTCCCAGCCCTTTTCACGAACGCGGCGCATGGCTTCTTGCAGCAAGACAAAAGAGTCTGCTCCCTTGAATTCCACGGCCGTGTCTGGAAAATGGCGGCCAATATCACCCAGCCCCGCAGCGCCCAAGATGGCGTCTGTAATCGCGTGCAGCAGCACATCGGCATCGGAATGCCCCAGCAAGCCCTTGTCGTGAGGGATCTCAACGCCACCAATGATCAGCTTGCGGCCTTCGACCAAAGCATGGGTATCCCAGCCTTCACCAATACGAAAATTCATAGCTATTCACGCAATACCCTTGCGGGTTAGCGCTGTTTTTTGATTAAAAGAAAGGATTGCCTGTGGGCTGCACGTTGTCACGCTTGCCTTTGAAACGTTCCAGCGTGCCGCTGCCACCGCGCTGCGTCAACACCGCTTCGGCCAGGGCAAAGTCATCGGGATAGGTGACTTTGAAATTGTGGGCACCACCGGGTATCAGCTTGGGTCGGTGACCCATGGCCTCCATGGCACTGGCTTCATCGGTGGCGGCGGCACCCATGCGCGTCAGTGCGTCCAGCAGCACGCCCAAGCGGAACATCTGAGGCGTTTGCGCCAGCCATTTGTCGCTGCGATCCACGGTGGACGCCACACGCACCCCAGTGGCACCCGTGATGGCGGTCTTCAAGGTATCTGGCAGCTTGTGCGCCAGCAGCCCTCCCACGCTGTCGTGCTCGCACTCGGCAATCAGCGCGTCGATTTGTGCCGACGTCACCAGACAGCGGGCGGCATCGTGTACCAGCACCCAGTCGTGCTGCTGCGCACCGCGCGCCAGCAAGGCCTTCAAGCCGCCAATCACCGTTTCTGCACGGGTGGCCCCACCGCAACCCACATGGAACCACTGCGGGCTGGTGTAGCTGTCCAAAAACGCATCGCCCGGCGCCAGGGCCACCAGAGTACTGGTCAGCCGCTGCGCGCCGGCAAAGGCTCCTAGCGTATGCAGCACCAGCGGTTGCCCCGCCACCAAGTGGTACTGTTTGGGCAAGTCTGGCGCAGGCGCTCCGGGTGGGATGGCACGCGCACCCACACCGGCACACGGGATCAGTCCCCAGAAACGACCCTGCGGTGACCCGGGCGCATTCGCGCCAGCAAGCAAATCTGTCATGCGCAACATTCTAGAATCGTCTGCTTCGCACACGCGGCTGTCTGCCGCAATTCCGCGCTTTTTGCAGGCTCTGTGTCTGCCGCATCAGGATCTCTGGCCCCATGGATTTGCCCAAACTCTTGCCCGGTAAACGTTTTTCCTTGCCAACGCCCGTCGGCAGTGCAGATGCACTGCTGCTGGCCAAACTGGCTCAGCGAGAGCATGCGGCAGGGCGCATTACCGCCATCGTCACGGCCGATGCCAGCGATGCGCAGCGCCTGATTGAGGAAATGGCGTTCTTTGCGCCCCATTTGCGCTGCGCCCTGTTTCCGGACTGGGAAACACTGCCTTATGACACGTTCTCGCCGCACCAAGACTTGATCAGCGAGCGCCTGGCCACGCTGTGGCGCATTCGAGAACGTGACCACCGCCACGGAGCCGATGTGGTGCTGGTACCTGCCACCACGGCGTTGTACCGGCTGGCACCGCCCTCTTTTCTGGCGGGCTATACCTTTGAATTCAAGCAAGGCCAGAAACTGGATGAGGCCAAGCTCAAAGCCCAGCTCACGCTGGCGGGCTACCAGCACGTCTCCCAAGTGGTCAGCCACGGTGAATACGCCGTGCGCGGCGGGCTGATTGACCTGTTTCCCATGGGCTCCGAGGTGCCCTACCGTGTCGATTTGTTTGATGACGAGATCGACTCCATCCGTGTGTTTGACCCCGATAGCCAGCGCAGTCTGGATACCGTGCAGGAAGTGCGCCTGCTGCCGGGCCGCGAATTCCCCATGGACGAGGAGGCGCGCACCAAGTTTCGTTCACGCTGGCGCGAACTGCTGGAAGGTGATCCCACCCGCAGCCGCATCTACAAAGACATGGGTGCAGGCGTGGCGACGGCGGGTATTGAGTACTACCTGCCGCTGTTCTTTGACGAAACCGCCACCGTGTTCGACTACCTGGGCGATGCGGCCACGCTGGTGCTGCACGGCGATCTGGAACCTGCCTTTCAGCGCTTTTGGCAAGACACCAAAGACCGCTACCGCTTGGTACAGGGCGACCCTGAGCGCCCGGTGCTGTCGCCCGAGACTTTGTTCCTGAGTGCCGATCAGTTCTACGCCGCAGCCAAGCCCTGCCCGCAACTGGCGCTGCGCCCGGGTGTCGAGGATGTGCAAGACAGCGCCATCTTTCAAAAGCTGCCCGACCTGTCGGTCGTACGCGGTGCGGTAGACCCGCTGCAGCGCCTGCAGCAGCACGTACAGATGGCCAAGCGCCGCGTGCTGGTGCTGGCCGAAAGCGATGGCCGCCGCGAAAGCCTGCTGGACTTCTTGCGCTCTTCACAGCTGAGCCCGCCCGCGTTCGACTCGCTGTTTGAGTTCCAGAGTACGGCCCACGAACCGATTGGTATTGCCACTTCCACGCTCATGCGCGGCTTTGCATGGATAGAGGCGGGCATCGACTTTGTCACCGAGACCGAGCTGTTTGCCAACACCGGCACCACACGCCGACGCAAGAAGCAAGAGCAAGTCAGTGATGTGGAAGCGCTCATCAAAGACCTGTCGGAGTTGAAGGTGGGCGACCCCGTGGTGCACAGCCAGCACGGCATTGGACGTTACCACGGCCTGATCAACATGGACGTGGGCCAAAAAAACGAGGATGGCAGCCCTGCCATGCAAGAGTTCTTGCATCTGGAATACGCCAAAGACGCTGTGCTGTATGTGCCCGTCAGCCAGTTGCACCACATCAGCCGCTACACCGGTGTCACGCCAGAATCGGCTCCGCTGCACAGTCTGGGCAGTGCACAGTGGGAAAAGGCCAAGCGCAAGGCCGCCGAGCAGGTGCGCGATGCCGCCGCCGAGTTGCTCAACATCTACGCCCGCCGCGCCGCACGCCAAGGGCATGCTTTCCGCCTGAGTGCGCAAGATTACGAACAGTTTGCGCAAGACTTCGGCTTTGAAGAAACCGCCGACCAGAACGCCGCCATCCAGGCCGTGATTCACGACATGGTTAGCCCCCAGCCCATGGACCGTCTGGTCTGCGGTGATGTGGGCTTTGGCAAGACCGAAGTGGCTTTGCGCGCCGCCTTTGTGGCCGCCATGGGTGGCAAGCAAGTAGCCTTTTTGGCGCCCACCACCCTGCTGGCCGAGCAGCACTACCAGACACTGGTGGATCGCTTCTCCAAATGGCCGATCAAGATTGCAGAAGTGTCCCGCTTTCGCACGACCAAAGAGGTCAACGCTGCCCTGCAAGGGCTGGATGAAGGCTCGGTCGACATCGTGGTCGGCACGCACAAGCTGTTGTCGGCATCCACCAAGTTCAAGGACTTGGGCCTGCTGATCATTGATGAAGAGCACCGCTTTGGTGTGCGCCACAAAGAGGCCATGAAGGCCATGCGTGCCGAGGTGGATGTGCTGACGCTCACGGCCACGCCCATTCCGCGCACCATGGGCATGGCGCTGGAAGGTTTGCGGGATTTATCGGTGATTGCGACCGCCCCACAACGGCGTCTTGCTATTAAAACCTTTGTGCGCAGTGAAAGCCAAGGCGTGATCCGCGAAGCCGTGCTGCGTGAATTGAAGCGTGGTGGCCAAATCTACTTTCTGCACAACGAGGTGGAAACGATTGAAAACCGCCGCCAGGCGCTCGAAGAAATCTTGCCCGAAGCCCGCATTGCTGTGGCCCACGGCCAGATGCCCGAGCGTGAGTTGGAAAAAGTCATGCGCGACTTTGTGGCGCAGCGTTACAACATCTTGCTGTGCTCCACCATCATCGAGACGGGTATTGACGTGCCCACGGCCAACACTATTGTCATCAGTCGCGCCGACAAGTTCGGTCTGGCGCAGTTGCACCAGTTGCGTGGCCGCGTGGGCCGCAGCCACCACCAAGCCTATGCCTACCTGATGGTGCCGGACCTAGAAGGCTTGACCAAACAGGCGCAGCAACGGCTGGACGCCATTCAGCAGATGGAAGAGTTGGGCAGTGGCTTTTACCTAGCCATGCACGACCTGGAAATTCGCGGTGCGGGCGAGGTGCTGGGTGAGAACCAGAGCGGCAACATGATGGAAATTGGCTTTCAGCTCTACAACGAGATGCTGGCCGAAGCCGTGCGCAGCCTCAAAAATGGCAAAGAGCCCGATCTGCTCTCGCCCATGGCTGCCACCACCGAGATCAACTTGCATGCCCCCGCACTGCTGCCCAACGACTACTGCGGCGATGTACACCTGCGCCTGTCGTTCTACAAAAAACTGGCCACCGCAAAAACCAGCGACCAGATCGACAACCTGCTGGAAGAAATTGTGGACCGCTTTGGCAAACTGCCGCCGCAGGCACAAACGCTGATCGACACGCACCGCCTGCGCGTGCTGTCAGAGCCGTATGGCGTGGTCAAGGTCGATGCTGCGCCCGGCATCATCAACATCACCTTCAAGCCCAACCCTCCAGTGGAGCCGATGCAGATCATCAGCCTGATCCAGAAGAACAAGCACATCAAGCTGGCGGGCAACGACAAGCTGCGCATCGAGCGTGAGCTGCCCGACCCCAAGGCCCGTGCGCAAATGGTGCGGGATGTGCTGCGCAGTCTGGGACAGCCCAACAAGGCCTAAAGCCAGCCCTACCGCCCAAAGTTAGCGCCCAAAGCGCAAAGCCCAGACACACGCCCGTGTGTCTGGGCTTTTTTGTGCCTGCGGCCAAGCACTACTTGATGCCTGCACGCATAAAACTTTGCACAAACTGGCGTTGAAACAAGATGAAGGCCACCAGCAGCGGGGCCGCTGTCATCAACGTGGCTGCGGTGATGGTGGACCAATCCACACCCTGCTCCACGCTGGAGAACACCTGCAGCCCCACCGTCAGCGGGCGCGATTCCACGCTGTTGGTGATGATGAGCGGCCACAAAAAGTTGTTCCAGTGAAAGCTGACCGACACCAGCGCAAATGCGGTGTACACCGGCCTGGCCAGTGGCACATACACGCGCCACAGAATCTGCAGGGTGCTGGCGCCTTCCACACGCGCGGCCTCATCGAGCTCTTTGGGAATGCCCATGAAAGTCTGGCGCAGCAAGAAGATGGCAAAGGCCGAGGCAAAGTACGGCAGGCCAATGGCCAGCAGCGTATCCACCAGGCCCAGCTGCGCCATAGTTTTGTAGTTCTCGACCAGCAGGATATCCGGCATGATCATCAACTGCACCAGCACCAGCGCAAAAGCCACGTTCTTGCCGCGAAACGTGTAGCGCGCAAAGGCAAAAGCCGCCAAGGTGGACAGCACCAGCTGCGCCGCCAAGATCAGCAACACCAGCAAGCTGGTGTTCAAAAAATAGCGGGCAAACGGCGCAGCGTCCCAGGCATTGCGAAAGTTTTGCAGCGTCCACGGCGCGGTCAAATCAAAGCGTGTGGCGTAGGCGCTGGGGTGAAAAGCCGTCCATACCGCGTAGGCCAGCGGCAGTATCCACAGCAGCGCCAGCAGCCATGCGGCCAGCGTATCCAGCCATGTGTGGCGGTAAATGGTGGCGGGGGCATCACGGTGCATAAGGCGTGGCAGTCACAGTCAATACAAGAAAAGCGGCCGCTGCCCGTGCGGCAGCACCGCCAAGCACGGCAAGGCCTAGGCGATGAAAGGTGGATTGCCGTTTCATTGGTAGTGCACCTTTTTGTCCAGTACAAAAAACTGAAACAGCGCCACGCTGGCCAGCACCACCACCAGCACCACGGTGATGGCAGCGGCGTACGCCGTATCCCAGAACTTGAAACCCACCTCATACAGGTGGTAGAGCAGCAAGGTGGTGGCGTTGTCTGGCCCGCCGCGCGTCAAGATGAACACGTGGTCTACCAATCGGAAGGCGTTGATGACCGCGTTGATCAACACAAACAGCGTGGTGGGCATGAGCAGCGGCCACTGCACGCGGCGAAAGAAGTACCAGCGCGAAGCACCTTCGATGGCCGCCGCTTCTTTGAGGCTGGGGTTGAGCGTCTGCAGCGCCGCCAGATAGAAGATCATGAAAAACCCAGCCTCTTTCCACACGGCCACCATGGTGATGGCCCCCAGCGCGGTGGATGGGCTGCCCAGCCAGTTGTGCGAAGGCAGGCCGAGCGCGCTGGTGAATTGCTCCAGCAGCCCGTATTGCGGGGTGTAGAAAAACAGCCAGATATTGGCCACGGCAATCATGGGCAGCACCGTGGGCGTGAAATACGCCATACGCAGCCAGGTACGACCGGCCATGCGCTCATTCACCCACAGCGCCATCCACAGCGCCAGACCGATGGAGGCCGGAATGGTGACCAGCGCAAACCACAGATTGTTGCGCACGGCTTGCCAAAACACAGGGTCGTCCACCATGACGGCGTAGTTCTCCGCCCCCACCCACACCGCCGGGCGCGTGCCGCGCGGGGTGGAAAAGAAGCTGTCGATCAAGGTGGCCAGCGCCGGCCAGTGGGTAAATGCCACCAGCAGCACCAGCGCAGGCAACAGCAGCAACCAAGCGTGCAGGCTACGGGTGCCGACACCGCTGGCAGGTACAGAAGAAGACATGACCATCCAACGTAATTTTTAATCTCAGAAGCCGTGGCACAGGGCTTGCGCCACGGTGGGTGGCCCGCACCACGTATCGAACGCGCATTGCGTGCGGAACATGGCATCGCGGCACGCCGCCGTGATCAGCAGCCCACCACACAACAAACCGCAGCCACTGGGTATTCAGGGCCAACCCGGCTCATTAAAAACAGAGCAGCAAGCGCTTATCAGCACTTGCATTCCATGTGCTTTACCTTTGAATACCCCATTCCATCAACGCAACCAGCTATTGTTTTCAACAGCTTTGCGCCAGCCACTGTCCCACTTTGGACTGACTGGGGGACTACATCAGAACAGCCCCCAGCCCAGCAGGTCAGGCAGCGGCACGGCACATTTACTGGTAGCTGCGCAGAATGCGGTCGGCTTCTTTCTGCGCATCTTTCATGGCTTGTGCAGACGTCTTGGTGCCATTCAGCGCAGCCTGCACCGCATCGTTCAGCACCTTGGTCACGCGCTGGTTTTCGTGGGTGGAGAACTCAGCCACCGACACGGGCAACTGGTCGCGTGCCACCAAGGCCTGTGGAAAGTCTTGGCCGTATTTCTGCAATGTGGGCGTGTTGTATGCGGCAGGCGACACGGCCACGTAGCCGCTGTCCATGCTCCACTGCGCGGCGCGCTCGGGCTGGGTCACCCACTTGGCAAATTCAAAAGCGGCTTGCTGCTGCTCTTTCGGTGCCTTCTTGAAGATGTAGAAGTTGCCACCGCCCGTGGGCGAACCCTTGCGCACATTGCCAGCAATCTGGCCGACACCAAAGTCAAACTTGGCGTTGGCTTTCAGATTGGTCAGATTGCCCGTGGTGGTGACGATGATGGCGGCCTTCTTTTCCATGAAGTCTTTGGGGGTGGTGCCCCACTCCACCACGCCCTTGGGGTGCACGCCCTGCTTGGTCAGGTTGACCCAGTAGTCCAGCGCTTGTACCACTTTGGGGTTGTCAAAGCTGACCTTGGTGCCTGCCTCGTTCGCCAGCAGCACATCGTTGGGGGTGGTCAGGGTTTGCAGCATCCAGTAGGCAAAGCCCGTGGAGGGAATCTGGATGCCGTATTGCGTGACGTTGCCGTTGGCGTCTTTCTTGGTCAGCTTCTGGGCGGCATCACTCAGCTCTTTCCAGTTTTGCGGGGCCTGGTTCGGGTCCAAGCCAGCTTCCTTGAACGCTTCCTTGTTGTAGTACATCACCACGGTAGAGCGCTGGAATGGCACGCCCCAAGTCTTGCCGTTGGTCTGGCTGTTGGCCATGAAGGCGGGGTAAAAGCCCTTGAGCCAAGCCTTGTCGGCATCGGTCTTCACAAAGTCATCAATCGGGGCAATGGCATCTTCGTCGATCAGCGTAAACATGTCCGTGGACAGCAGCACGGAGGTGGCGGGTGCCTTGCCCGACTTGTTGGCGGTCAGCGCCTTGACGATGGTCTCTTGGTAGGTACCCGCGTAGATCGGGATGACCTTGTACTGCGGGTGGGCCTTGTTGAAATCCGCAGCATAGCCGTCAATGACCTTGGTGATGGGGCCGCCCACAGACACGGGGTAATAAAACGGCACTTCCAGCGGGTTGGCCGTCTGGGCCTGGGCCGTCAGCCCCAGCATGGCGGCGCTGGTGGCCAGCATGGCCTTCAAAAAGGTGTGGCGTTGCATGAAAGCTCCTTGTGCGCGACAGCGCAGTACGAAATGAAAACAACCAAAGCGGAAAAGAAAACGAGTCAAGCACTTGGCGCAGCAATGCGCGAAGCACTCAAGCCATGCGACGCCCTTGGGCATCAAAGAAATGCATGTCCTGCGGCTGCCAGGCCAAAGTGGCGGCAGCGCCCGGCACGGCTTGCTGGTGCCCCGGGGCACGCACGGTGATGTGCTCGCTGCCCACGTTGCAGCGCAGCACCACATCCGCACCCAGATATTCCTGCCCTGCCACGCTGGCGGGCACACCATGTGCTCCTGCATCAGCCCATTGCACAGCCTCTGGGCGCAGCCCCAGCCAGGCGGCATTCGCAGGTGCAGGCAGCGGCACATCGCTGCCTGCAATCACACCGTTTTGCAGGCGCACCAAGTTCATCGCCGGTGTGCCGATGAACCGTGCCGCAAATGTGGTGGCGGGCTGGGCATACATGTCACGCGGTGCGGCACATTGCTCCACCCCGCCCTGGTGCAACAGCACCACCTGGTCGGCCATGCTCATGGCCTCGGCCTGATCGTGCGTGACATACACCACGGTCAGGCCCAGGCGCTGCTGCAGCTCACGCAGTTCTGCCCGCATCTCTTGGCGCAACTGCGCATCCAGGTTGGACAAAGGCTCGTCCATCAAGCACACATGGGCCTGCGCCACCAAGGCACGGCCCAGTGCCACGCGCTGCTGCTGCCCGCCCGAAAGCTGGCCCGGCTTGCGGTCCAACAGGTGCGACAGCCCCAGCAGGTTTGCGGCGTCTTTCAACCGTTGCTCGGCCTCAGCCTTGGGCACTTTGCGTACCGACAGGCCAAAGCCAATGTTCTCTGCCACCGACAGGTGCGGGAACAGCGCATAGTTCTGAAACACCATGGCAATACCGCGCTCGGCAGGTGGCAGGTGGGTGACATCTTTGCCGCCAATGCACACGCGCCCCGACGTGGCTTGCTCCAGGCCCGCAATGATGCGCAAGGTGGTGGATTTACCGCAGCCCGAAGGCCCCAGCAAGACGCAAAACGCGCCCGAGGGAATGGAAAGATCAATCGCCTTCAGCGCCGTGGTAGAGCCCCACGACTTGGCGATGCCCTCTAGATGAATCGTCGACATGGCGGGCACTTTAGGCAGGCCATATGGCAGTGTTATGAAGGTTTCACGTCAGTTTTGTGACTTCATCACGCCATCGTGCCCGCCCTCGCTTCGGCCTCTTGATCCAGCGCAAACGGCGTGCGCTGCGCGGCATGCAACCAACCACAAAGGCACACGCACAATGGCGGCATGCTGGATGCCTCACTCGCTCTCATCGCCCTTGCCACGGCCTTGCTCATGCGCCCTTGGCGGCTGCTGCGCAACCGCCAGGCTTTGGTCACCCAAAACCACGGTGACAGCTCGGCGCTGTGGACGCCGCTATTAGCCACATTGGTCATCTTGCCGTGGCTGTGGGCACTGCCCACGCTGCACCATATGCCGCTGCAGTTGCAATGGTCCGGCGCCTGCTTGGTGATGATGTGCCTGGGCTGGCCGCTGGCCGTACCCGCGCTGTGCCTGGTGGGTGGGTTGGCGTATGCGCTGTCTCCGGGCTTGGAAGCCGTGGAGGCCCTGCGCCTGACCGTGTGGCACGGCATTGTGCCTGCCACGTTTGCCATGCTGTGGGGCGTGCTGCTGCGCCGCTGGCTGGGCACCAAGGTGTTTGTCTACATCTTTGGCCGCGGTTTTGTGGGCGCGGTCATCAGCCTATTTCTGGCAGGCATGCTGTCTGCCGCGCTGGGCCATGAACTGCCCGGGGTGAATGAAGACCTGTCCACCATCGCCCGCTGGCTCATGGCCTGGGGCGATGCCGTGGTCACCGGCATGATGTGCGCGGTGTTCGTCGCCTACAAACCGCTGTGGCTGGCCACGTGGTCTGACGATCTGTACCTGTACGGCAAAAAAGGCTGAAACACGGTTTTATCCATGCAATCACCAGCTAGGCGGTCGACAGCCCCATCCGCGTATGCACAGGCCAGAGCCAATTGCGTTCTTCTTGGTGATCTACCAGTACCTGAATGCGCGGTGGCTCGCTGATAACGCCGCCAAAAATGGTGGAAAACGCCACATCGGCCGCATCTCTGCCGGTGGCAAGGCGCATCATGCCCATGGGAATGGCCGTGCCGGATGGGTCAAACAAGTACCAGCGGTGCCCCAGATACACCTCGGCATAGGCATGAAAGTCTGGCGGGCCCAGCGCAGGGTCTGCGCCGTAATCGGTTCCAGTCACAAAACGCGCGGGCAAATTGCAGGCGCGGCACAGCGCAATCATCAAGTGCGTAAAGTCACGGCATACGCCCACGCGCTCCACCAAGGTGTCTACGGCCGAGGTGGTGCCGTCTGAACTGTTGGAACGAAACGTCACATGCTGCTGCACCCATGCGCAAATGGCCTGCGCCCGCACATAGCCCATGGGCAGATGGCCAAACTGCTTGACCGCAAAGTGCGACAGCCTGTCGGATTGGCAATAGCGGCTGGGGTAGATATAGCCCAGCACATCCAGGGGCAGCTCGTGCACCGGGATTTCGGGAATCTGCGCGGGCTCGGCCATGTGGTGGTCAATCTCCACGGTCGCGACATATTGCAGCTTCAAGGGACCTGGTTGCGCCCGCAGGCGCAGGCAGCGCTGCCCCGCACTGGTGCCAAGCTGAATGTCCCATTGCGCCGTATCAGGGCTGACCAAAAGATGCTCATGGGGGACCTGTTGGTGCTGGGTGCAGGCAGCGTGGATGTAAAAGAAAAAATCGGCACCGGGCGATTGCACGGTGTAATCCAGATTGATTTGCAGTTGAAGTCTGATCATGGTGAATCGGGCTGCGTCAGGTGCCCACCTTTGCTGCTCATTGCCGCACACACTGCACTGCACAGAGACTCAAAAGTATGGCTGCAAGCGCTGCACAAATCTGTCAGTGGATGGCCCCTTCGCAAGCGGCTGCGGGCGGCATTGCTCGATCCGCTGGATCGCTGACCCGCTACATGCAAATCCGCAAGAGCGCATCGCCCTGGGCATTGAAATTGCATACACCTTGTGTACTGCGGCACCTCAGCCCGTTGGCTGGCGCAGCTCACCCCAGGGGAATGCTCTATGTCGGTTCATAAGTTGGTATCGCCCATCGCCGGTGCCTTGATTGCACTGGGTCTGTGCAGCAGCGCTGCCGCCCAGAACGCTTACCCCAACAAACCCGTCAAAGTGATGGTGGCGCTGCCCGCTGGCGGCAGCGCCGACATGATTGCCCGCGTCATCAGCCAAAAGCTGGGCGAGCAACTGGGCCAGTCGTTTGTGGTGGACAACAAGGCCGGTGCCTCTGGCCAGATTGGCATGCCCCAAGTGGCACGTTCTGCCCCCGATGGCTACATGCTCACGGTCTCGCCCGCCTCGTTTTTGACCACCAACAAAAGCATTTTCAAAACCCTGCCGTATGACCCGCAGGCAGACTTTCAGCCCATCTCCAAGCTGGTCAACCAGCCCATGGTGCTGGTGGTGAAAGACAAAACCAAGTTCCCCAGTGTGGCAGCGGTGGTCAGCCAGGCCAAGGCAGAGCCCGGCAAGCTGACCTATGCATCCTCGGGCGACGGCAGCCCCCAGCACCTGGGCGCGCTGATGTTTGAAACCCGTACCCATGCGCAGATGCTGCACGTGCCCTACAAAGGCGGCGCGCCCGCCATCAACGACACACTGGCGGGCAATGTCGACATGCTGTTTGCTGTGCTGCCAGAGGCATTGCCGCACATCCAGTCCGGCAAGCTGCACGCGTTGGGGTTGATGAGCCCCCAACGCTCCGCCCTGCTGCCCCAAACGCCCACCATGGTGGAAAGCGGCTTTGCCGACCTGAACCTGTCCGCCTGGGTGGGCTTGCTGGCACCCGCCAAGACCCCGCCAGAGATCGTAGAAAAACTCAACCAGGCAGTGCGCGCCGTGCTGCAAAGCGAAGTCAAAGACAAGCTGGCCAGCAACGGCATGGAACCGGCACCCTCCACCCCCAACGAACTCAAGGCCGACATTGCCAACGACCTCAAGTTGCACGCCGAATTGGTGAAAGCCGCAGGCCTGCAACCGCAATAGGATGCACTCACACCACCCCGCAAATCTCCGATTTGCGCCTGAGACGAGGCATGAAGCCGCAGGCAGTACCCCAGTACGACCGGGCGAAATAACGACGTATCAGGGGGGGTTAGCGCCTCTAAGCGCAGCCAAACCGCGATAATGCAGCCCAGCCCCGCCGTTTGCAGTGACGGGGCTGATCTGCAACCTCCAGCCTTTTTGAGTCCATGCCCGCTACCGAAATCGCCCCCGGCCTGACCATTCAGAACATCACCGTGCCGCAAAAGCTCAGCGACTACCAGCTGATTGCGTTTGACATGGACTCCACGCTGATCACCATCGAGTGCATCGATGAAATTGCCGACGCCACCGGCAAGAAAGCCGAGGTGGCCGCCATCACCGAAGCCACCATGCGCGGCGAGATCACCGACTTCAAAGACAGCCTGCGCCAGCGCGTCGATAAATTGGTGGGCGTGACCGAAGCAGATATGCAGCGCGTGATTGCCGAGCGGCTGAAGCTTTCGCCCGGCGCTGAAACCCTGGTCAAAGCGGCCAAGGCTGCAGGCCTGAAGGTGCTGCTGGTCTCGGGCGGCTTTACGTTCTTTGCCGAACATGTGCGCCAGTTGCTGGGCATTGACTATGTGCGCGCCAACGTGCTGGAAGTGAAAGACGGCGCGTTGACTGGCGGCTTGGTCGAACAAGCATGGGGCGACATTTGCGACGGTGCCGAAAAACGCCGCACGCTGCTGGAAGTAGCCAGCCTGCTGGGCATTAGCCCCGCGCAATGCATTGCCGTGGGCGACGGCAGCAACGACATTCCCATGATGCAGGCAGCCGGCCTGTCCGTAGCCTTCCACGCCAAGCCCCGCGTGCGCGGTGAAGCCAATGTGTGCATCAACGAAGGCGGCCTGGATCGTTTGCTGGACATCTTGAAGTAACCACGCCCCACTCAAAGAAAAGAGCGGTTAACGCTGGCATAACAGGAATTTCAGATGGTTTTGTATCTGAAAGGCCCGTAATACCTGCGCTAATCGCTCTTTTTTTATTGCTTGCGCATCGTGCTGAAAGCTTGAAAGCTGGCTGAGGTTGACTCCGTGGACTCCTCCCCCACTGCGCCAAAGCGCCATTCACCATGCCCATCAGCTGGTCGTATGCCTACTGCAGCAGCATCGGACCTTACTCAATGCGTGGCTCAAAGTAAGCAGTAAAACTTGAGTGGCTGAGCGATTTGATGATCTATGGGTCATGAATGCGGCATGCATAACCTTCAAGACGCCTTGCGGTGTTGGTGGCGCACCCCGCAAAACCTGCCCGGCCCAATGCATTTGCATGGCGTGGCAGCACTTCGCAAGGTCATTTCGTCTGCACACGCCTGCGCATTCCTTAGAATGATCGCCTCACACCTATAACGCAATATACCAACGTGTGTGATCGGCATGGCAAGCCAGCCCACCGCCTGAGAAACAGGCAGCCCCGGCTTGCAATATCCACTCTCAGCCCCATGTAGTTAACAGCAGCGCCACTGTGTGCTGTGGTCAGCCTCTGACCGTGTTGATTGCCTCCCTTTTTTCAGGACCCTCAGTGAAGACATCTTTTCGCACCACCGCTTCCGTGATCGCCGTAACCATTGCCGCCCTGGCTGCGCCTACACTGGCCCACGCCAAGCGCATGGGTGGTGGCAAGTCGGTGCGTCCTGCGGCCATTAACAAGGCCCCTGCCAAACCCGCCACACCGGCTGCACCTACGGCCGCCGCGCCTGCCGCACCCGCTGCTGCTGCAGCCCCAGCCGCTACCGCGCGCCCCGCAGGCTCCGGCATGATGGGTACCATGGCCGCAACCGCTGCCGGTGCCGTGGTAGGTACCGTGGCTGGCAGCGCCATTGCAGGCGCATTCACTGGCGACGGCGCCTCCAAGGACGCAGAAGCCAAGGCCAAGGCTGAAGCCGATGCCAAGGCTGCCGAAGCCGAAGCCACCGAACTGCAGCAAAAGCTGGACGCCGCCAAGGCCAAGGCTGAAGCCGCCCGCGCTGCCATCAAGTAAGTGCAGCGCTGAACGCGCAACACATCACAACGCCCTGCCGGTTCACGCCGCAGGGCGTTTTGCTTTACCTACCCCTCAATGTATCGATCTTGACCTTGTCGGTTCCAGTCTAAGGTGTGCAGCGCCATGGATCGTCTGATGCGTCACCCTGCAGGCTGCGAAGTAGCTTGAACCTACCTGAGGGTCTTACCGGCGCTGGCGCAGTGGCCGTAGCAAGTCAGACAAGCCGTTGTGGTCCAGCTCATGCATCAAGGCCAGCAATTGGCCGATGTGCCCCGGCGGAAAGCCCTCACGGGCAAACCACGCCAAGTAGTTACCAGGCAAATCACAGATCAATTGGTCTTTGTGCTTGCCAAAAGGCATGCGGGTGGTGACCAGTTTTTCTAGGTCCTCAGCTTGCACGGCAGACCTGAATGTCTAAATTTTGCATAAAAACCACTTTCTTTATAACCAAATCTTCATTTTTTACACACAACGCCCAACCTCAAGGCTACACTCGCTCCACACCTTGATACAGACCATTGCGCTGACAAGGCTTGATGCAAGCAACCATTTTTTCTGTCACAGGAACTGAATCCACCATGTTGAAGAAGACTCTGACTGCCGTGGCCATTGCCACTTTGGCTATTTCCGCCCACGCTGCCGACGTGCTGAAGGTTGCCGCCACTGCGGTGCCCCACGCTGAAATCCTGAACTTCATCAAGCCCCAGCTCAAGGCTGATGGCATTGAACTGCAAGTGCGCGAATTCAGCGACTACGTGCAGCCCAACGCTGCGGTAGAAGACAAGCAGCTGGACGCCAACTTCTTCCAGCACCAGCCCTATCTGGACAGCTACAACAAAGACCGCAAGACCAGCCTGGTACAAGTGCCCAACGGCAAAGTGCACGTGGAGCCTTTCGGCGCCTACTCCAAAAAAATCAAGAACATTGCTGATCTGAAGAGTGGCGCAACGGTTGCTATTCCCAATGATCCCTCCAACGGTGGCCGCGCGCTGCTGCTGCTGGCCAAGCAAGGTCTGATTGAACTCAAAGATCCCAAGAGCCTGACCGCAACGGCTTTGGACGTGGTGAAGAACCCCAAGAAGCTGAAGTTCAAGGAACTGGAAGCTCCTTTGCTGCCCCGCGCACTGGATGACGTGGATCTGGCACTGATCAACACCAACTACGCGATTGAAGCCAAGCTCAACCCCACCAAGGATGCGCTGTTTATCGAAAACGCAGATTCGCCCTACACCAACATCATCGCAGCCCGCAAGGACCGCGCTGATGGCGCCGACATTGCCAAGCTGATCAAGGCCCTGCACTCCGCAGAGACCAAAAAGTTCATCATCGAAAAGTACAAGGGTGCAGTAGTTCCTGCCTTCTAAATAGACAGGTCGTACACCGCACTCACAAAGCGCTGCTCAGGCAGCGCTTTTTTGTTTGTAACAGCATGGTTTGTCAGGATTGGCAAGCGCAAGCCTGAGCAAAATACTGGTTACTCATCAGAGCGCTGATTGCGCTGCTGGCATGATGCAGGCCGTTGCAACAGCAACATGCCCGCTGTTTACCCTTTCCACACCGGATCTTCTTTATGAGCGATAACGCATCCCTGTCCATGGACAAAGCAGTCACCGCAGGTCTGAGCGAAGTGACCTTGGCCCGCACCTTGGAGCTTTTTGAAGCCCAGCGGGCCTCTGGCAGCGAACGCATTTTGAATTTTCGGGGTGACCTGGCCGAGCGCTACAACTACGACAAGATCAAGCCTCTGATGACCCGTGCCCAATCAAGTGGCAATGTGGTGTACATCGAAGCGGTGAGCCACAAAACCGGCGAAACCGGCAACTACCAAATTTTGGCCAACCAGTGGAAGCTGCTGGAAGTGTTGGCTCGCCTGGACTAAAGCCCCAGTGTTGTTTGCAAAAAAGCCCGTGGCGTTTGCCACGGGCTTTTTTGTTGGTTAAAACTTGGGGTTCAATCCTTAAGAGGTGCTGGGCAGTCCTTGCCACACCCACCACGCCAGCACCAGCATCATCAGGCCGGTCACACCATCCAGCACCCGCCATGCCATGGGCTTGGCAAACACAGCACGCATGCGTTGCGCAGCAAAGCTCAGCATTCCAAACCAGACCAGGCTGGCACAGGCTGCACCCAGCACAAAGATCCATTTCAAATTCCCCTCTTGCCGCGCGCCGATAGAGCCGACCAACACCACCGTGTCCAGATACACATGCGGGTTGAGCAAGGTAATCACCGCCAGCGTGGTCAGTACACCCAGCAAGCCGCGCGGTGCAACCTGTGTGCTGTCCATCACCGCACTGTCGTCGGTTGCCATCACCATGCGCCACAGCGCAAACGCGCCATAGCCCAGCAAAAAAAGCACGCCCCCCCAGCCCAACCACAGTGCCAGATTGGGCTGACTGCTGAGCAGCTGTGCCATGCCCGCTACGCCGAGGCCAATCAAGATAGCATCCGACGTGACGCACCACGCCACACACGCTCGCACATGCTGGCCACACACGGCTTGGCGCAAAACGTACAGGTTTTGCGCTCCGATCGAGATGATGAGCGACAGGCAGACGGTAAAACCGGCCAGCCACGAAGTTGTAATGTTTTCGGTCCACATGCCCTGAATTCTCAAAGCACTCGCAACATAAGTAAAATTAAACATTCTCAAATGAATTAAGTTTTACTACATGCTTGACTACGCTGGACTGGAAGCATTGGCCGCGGTGCTGCGCGAAGGCAGTTTTGACCGTGCTGCGCGCAAGCTGCACGTCACCCCTTCGGCCATTTCTCAGCGCATCAAATTGCTGGAAGAGCGTGTGGGGCAAGTGCTGGTAATGCGGGGCTCGCCCTGCACCGGCACCGAGGCAGGGCGGCGTCTGTGTTTACATGTCGAGCAAGTGGCTCTGCTGGAAAACGAGCTGCGCCGCAACAACCCCGAGCTGGTGCCTGAAGGGCAAGTGCAACGCCCCACCCTCAAGCTGGCGGTGAATGCCGATTCGCTCAACAGCTGGTTTGTCGATGCCATGGCCGCCTTCACTCAGGGCGGCAATGAGTTGCTGGACATCAGCATTGATGACCAAGACCACACCGCCAAACGCATCAAGGAAGGCGATGTAATGGCCGCCGTGACGGCTTCGTCCAGCCACATCACCGGCTGCAACATCTGGCCCTTGGCCAATATGCATTACGTGGCCGCAGCCAGCCCCGAATTTATGGCACGTTACTTTGGTGACGCCGGCATCACCCCACAAAGCCTGTCGCAAGCCCCCTTGCTGACCTATGACCGCAAAGATGCCATGCAAGACAAATGGCTGCTGCAACACGGCGTGACCGCACGCCACGCACCGCCGCGCCACTGGGTGCCGTCAGCCCACGCCTTCGTGCGCGCGGGACTGGCTGGCATGGCCTGGGGCATGCACCCCACGGTCTTGATCCAAGAACATTTGCAAGACGGCAGCTTGGTGGAACTGCTGCCAGACAGCGGTATTTCTGTGCCGCTGTACTGGGCCCATGCGCGCAATGCGCAAGCAGGGCTGGAGCGTCTGACCCAATGCGTGATCAGCGCTGCCCAAGACTGGCTCGACCCCATCGATCCCAAAGCTTGAACTCGCAAAAAGTCCAGCGCCGCGCGCCTGCGCCTTCTGGCACTCAATGCCCCATTTTTCGGCCCGTCTCCAGCACATTGAAGTTCAGCAAGTCGGTCGCCAGCACGGTTTCCCACATAAAGCAGGCGAGCGCGGCAATGAAAGACACCACACCTGCCAAGAAAGAAAACACAGCAATCTGGTAGCCACGCGTGCTCCATGCTTCGCCCACAAACAAAAACACAATCGTCAGGCCAATCAGAAAGCCGCACAGCGTCAGCAGGCCAATTGACCAATTGGCAATACGCCCGCGCGTACGCAAGTAGTTCAGTTCACGCAGGCCGCGGTCAATAAAGTCCTCATCGCTGCTAGCACGCACGCGCTCTTCCATCACCCGCGCACGGTCGATGATGCGCGCCAAGCGCCCAGCGACGGCGCTGATCATGCCGGCCACCGCCGTTAAAAAGAAGACCGGTGCTACGGCCAGTTGCACGCTGTGCGTCACGTTGGAAGGATCGATCATGTGTTGTTTTTTCTATTCAAAACTGCATCTCTCTACCGCTGATCGGTAGTGCCTCGCATGGTATGCAAAAACCCGGCCTGCGCAGCCTTGCCGCAACTTGTTTTAACGCAAATGGCACAACCTGTGCCTTTGACGTGCCGCAAACGCGTACCTGCAGCCTCCCACGATAGTGAACACATTCCTATCAACCCATGACTGACTGCGAAGGATGCTGACCATGAAGGTGTTCACCGATTTGATCTCGACCGACTACGGCCTGATGAGCCTGATCGTTATTCTGGCAATCATTGCCATATGGATTTACTTCACAGTGCTCTTCATGGGAAAAATCGGCAAGAGCAGTGCGGAACACGCTAAGAAAACAGGAGAAGCCGCCGTCAAACCCTAAATGCCTTCGGTGTTGCAATGTTGTCTTTCAGGCCTGCTACTGCAGGCCTTTTTTTATTGGAGTGTCCGCCTGCAGTGGTTGCAATCTTCAGCATTGATAGCTTGCAGCGTTGATTGCATCGAATGTTTCATATCTAAAACCTTGAGAAATCAATCAAGACATGTGCAACAAGCTACGTTTTTTAAAGCATTGGCAGATCCACATGCGCGCACGCCTCACCACACAGGCACAATTGCAGCATGTCCTTGCCTGCCAAGCCTGAAGTACCCACCCCGCCCGCACCCACCATCGTGCAGCGTTGGTACACACGCTGGCTGCTGCGTGCTTTGACTTTCATCGCGCTGGGTTTGGGCATATTAGGCGTCTTCATCCCCGGCTTGCCGACTACCGTCTTCATTTTGATTGCAGGCTGGGCGGCCATGCGCAGCTCACCACGCATGCATGCATGGCTCTGGAACCACCCTTTGTTTGGCCCCATGCTGCAAAACTGGCAAGCCGGTGGTTTTGTCAGCCGCCGCACCAAACGCAGCGCTGCAGCCATGATGGCAGTGTGTGCCGTCATCCTGTGGATCACTCCCACACCCCTGTGGGCACGCGTACTGGCTTGCACCTGCATGGCAGTCGTTTTGGTCTGGTTATGGCAGCGCCCTGAGCCTGCATAAGCCTGCATTGCTTCACTTTTTCGAAGCAACTTCCAAATCGGCAAAAAATCCATGTATATAATCTAGGTCTTGTTCCCTGATAGCTCAGTTGGTAGAGCGACGGACTGTTAATCCGCAGGTCCCTGGTTCGAGCCCAGGTCGGGGAGCCACAAATTGACGCCTTGCAATTCATCAAGGCAACACCAAAGTATTCCCTGATAGCTCAGTTGGTAGAGCGACGGACTGTTAATCCGCAGGTCCCTGGTTCGAGCCCAGGTCGGGGAGCCACAAATTGACGCCTTGCAATTCATCAAGGCAACACCAAAGTATTCCCTGATAGCTCAGTTGGTAGAGCGACGGACTGTTAATCCGCAGGTCCCTGGTTCGAGCCCAGGTCGGGGAGCCACATAAAAAAGCCAAGCATTCCAAAATGCTTGGCTTTTTTCTTTTCCGTCTTTGCCTCCATTGCGGCTGGCAACACAAAGCAACATCAAAAAGCTGCTTCTCCCGGCTTTGCGCAGCAAAAAATCACAAGTAACTTTGAAAAACCTGTGAAGCCAACTTCAAGCAGCCCGCACAATCCCCACCGACGCAGGCGCAGCACCCAAGACAGGCGGAGATGTTGATTCCAGACGGTTAGGTGCAGCAAATTTGTTCGTGATTTCTTGCAAGGGATCAACCACCACAGACCCACTCTTGCGCGCTTCCCAGTGGGCAATCTCTTCTTCCAGACGGCGCGCGCGTTCGGCATACATTTGTGCAGACGCTTGGTAGTGCTCTGCAGCCACCGTATGCTCCAGCACGGCCATGCGCGCTTCTTGCAGGTAGGCTCTGGCACGGCGGATATAACGGGGCTCAGCGCCAAAAAAACTCAGTGAAAACATGGTTCGACCTCCTTCGTCCGCATCTGCCGAAGCCACATCTGATAATGGCTTCAAAGATACTGGTGCAACCATAGTCTGCGGTCATCACGCCCCATGTCTCCATAGGGCACCGGTGGCTGTAGGAGCACCACGGGCATGCATCTCATATGGATGATGGCGCCTGCAAGCAGACCAACACACTGAGTTTTGATAACAAAAATGCAAGAGCCAACTTTAATCTGGCTAGAAGCTGAGGACGAGTTTCCACCCGTGACCCAAGCCTGGGGGCCAGACAGCCCTTTGCCAGGCTTGCTGGCTGCAGGCGGCACTTTGGATGCAGCACGCCTGCACGCGGCATACCGCCAAGGCATTTTTCCGTGGTTCAGCCCCGGCCAGCCCAATCTATGGTGGTCGCCCGATCCGCGCATGGTGCTCAAGACTGCGGATTTTCGTCTGCACCCGTCCTTGCGCAAGACGCTGCGCAAGTTCATTCGCATGCCCGGCTACGAAGTGCGCATTGACACGCAGTTTCGTCAAGTGATGGAGCATTGCGCCCAAACCCCGCGCCATGGACAAGACGGCACATGGATTGTGCCAAGCATCATCGACGCTTACTGCGCGCTGCACCAGCAAGGCTTGGCACACAGCGTGGAAACATGGGTGAACGACAAACTGGTTGGCGGCCTGTACTGCGTGGCCTTGGGTCAAGCTGTGTATGGTGAATCCATGTTTGCCCATACCTCTGATGCCTCCAAGGTGGCTCTGGCGGCTTTGGTGGCACTGTGCCGCCACCATGGCGCCAGCCAAATCGATTGTCAGCAAGCCACTGCGCACTTGGCATCATTGGGGGCACAAGAGCAAACCCGCGCTGCGTTCTTGGAAGAAGCCGCCATTCAGCAGCAGCTCCCGGCGATGGATTGGACGTTTCGCCCCGTATACTGGGATTCGCTTTGCTGAGGGCTTTCACTGCATGACACAGCTCAATGACCTGCCGCACTACAACTTGCAGTTCTATGCCACTGCGCCCTACCCATGCAGTTACCTACCTGACCAGCAAGCACGCTCACAAGTCGCCGCACCCAGCCATCTGATTCAGAGCGAGGTGTACTCTGCCCTAGTCACCCAGGGTTTTCGCCGCAGCGGCTTGTTCACATACCGGCCTTATTGCAGCCAGTGCAAGGCTTGTCAGCCCTTGCGGGTGCTGGTCAACGAATACCAGCCCACACGCAGCCAGCGCCGAGCCGCCAAGCAGCATGCCCAATTGGATGTGAATGTGCAGCGTCTGCACTTTTCACAAGAGCACTACGACCTGTACCAGCGCTACCAGCATGCGCGCCACAGCGGTGGTGGTATGGACCAAGACAACGTCGAGCAGTACACCCAGTTTTTGCTGCAAAGCCGCGTAGAGACACGCTTGGTGGAGTTTCGTGACCCTGATGCCGACAACGCCTTGCGCATGGTCTCCATCATCGATTGCCTGGAAGATGGCCTGTCAGCGGTCTACACCTTTTACGACCCCGAACCGCAAGCCAGCTACGGCACATTCAATGTGCTGTGGCAAATTGCTTTTGCACGCAGCATGGGTCTGCCGTATGTGTACCTGGGCTACTGGATCGAGCAATCTTCCAAAATGCGCTACAAGGCGCAATTTCACCCGTATGAGGTTTTGCGCGACAGCCTGTGGCATCGCGTCGACAAAAGCTGAGAAAAGCCGAGCCTTGTGCTGCAATGCGGCAGCCAACGCCAAAGATGTGCGCGACAGCAGCGCATGGCAGATAGAATCCGCCCATCTTTGCCCCTGGATACCCCATGAAGAAAAACGATCAAGACGCGCCCACCAAACCCAGTGTTCAAGTGCTGGAGCGCATGTTTGTCCTGATCGACGTCTTGGCCTCGCGTGAAGAGGCCGTGTCACTGAAAGAAATCAGCGAAAAAACCGGCCTGCACCCTTCTACCGCACACCGCATCCTGAACGATCTGGCCGTAGGCCGTTTTGTGGACCGCCCAGAATCGGGCAGCTACCGTTTAGGCATGCGTTTGCTGGAGCTGGGCAATCTGGTCAAGGCCCGCTTGAGCGTGCGTGAAACCGCCCTGCCCGGCATGCGATTGCTGCACAAACAAATCCAGCAGCCCGTGAATTTGAGCGTGCGCCAAGGCGATGAAATCGTGTACGTAGAGCGTGCCTACAGCGAACGCTCAGGCATGCAGGTGGTGCGCGCCATTGGTGGCCATGCGCCGCTGCACCTGACCTCCAACGGCAAACTGTTCTTAGCTGCGGATGAACCTCAGCGCGTGCGCGCCTACGCCATGCGCACAGGGCTGGCCGGCAACACCCACAATAGCCTGACACAGCTGCCGCTACTGGAGCGCGAACTGAACAAGGCACGCGAAACCGGCGTGGCGTACGACAACGAAGAGCTGGAGCTGGGGGTGCGCTGCATGGCTGCAGGTATTTATGACGACCAGGCCAAGCTGATTGCGGCCTTGTCCATCTCGGCCCCGGCCGACCGTTTGGACGAAGGCTGGTTGCCCAAGCTGCAAAGCACCGCGTTTGAAATTTCACAGGCCTTGGGCTTTCGCGGCAGCGCCTACCACCAGCGCTGAGTGCCGCTTACACCGCATTGGATGCGGCCTTGTTCTGCACTCATGCAACACAACGCACGCTAGTGGCTTTACACCTCGTTTTGAATCCAACCCTGCGTTTAGCTAGGCTGTATTCATCGCCCAAAACCCATCACAGCCCACCTTGCGTGGGCTGTGTACGTTAGGCCGTGACCAAAGACAACTGCCGAAAATCTGCAAACGCCAGCGCTTGCGGAAAATCACGCACGCGGTCCGTGCCAAAGCCGGAGGTGAACCACGCAAAGCGCACCCCTGCCGCATGGGCACAACCGGCATCGGCATGGGTATCACCAAAGAACATGGCGTCTTGCGGCTGCACATCCATCTGCGCCAAGGTGTGCAGCAAGGGTTCGGGCGCAGGCTTGGCAATGCCGCAACTGTCACGGCCTGTGACCACGCTGAACAGCTCCAGAATGCCCGCGGCCTGCAGCCCTTTGATGGCCAGCGCGTACTGCTTGTTGGTGCACACGCCCAGCGCAATCCCTTGTGCCTGAGCGGCAAGCAAGCAATCCAGCACGCCGGCATACAGCGGCGCCGCATCGGCTGGCTGCGCGGCGTAAAAGCGCTCAAACAACACCCCCGCCTGCGCATGGCCGCCTTCAGGCAGAGGTACGCCCCGCTCTTTCAGTACATCCACCATCAAATCAGCGGCGGTGCCAAACATATTGGGCATGCGATAGCCCGGTGGCAGCGGCGCATAGCCAAGGTGCTCCAGCGTGTGGCTGGCCGCTTGCATGATGACGTGCTCGGTATTGAGCAGCGTGCCATCCATATCAAACACCATGGCGTGTACGCCCTGCCAATCGATTGCCTGCATTTCGTTGTTCATCAAAGCCATGGCAGCAATTGTCGATGCAAGCGGCGTCCTGTGCCTTGCTGTCATACAAAGTTAACGCAGCAGTATCAAAAACAGGAGCTGTTAGCGCTTTTAAAATAGGCATTCTGGAGAGTTTTATATGTAAGAACGCCGATTAATCTGCGCTAACCGCTATGCTTTTAAATCCTCAATCCACAAAAAACTGCAGCAAAACTGCAGATTGACGCAGATAGAACGACGGATAGCGCCTTACCGCAGCAGCACCGTGCGATAACGCAAAAACGCCAGAAACCCGCCACTGCTGTGGCGCCCCATCAGCACTGCGGACAGCAGCTTATCTACACAGACGGGGGTTTCGACAAAGCACCCAACCCCAGCCAGCGCCAAAGTGACGCAAACGCTGCACGGCGCCACAAAAAAACGTGCCAACCAGCCTACACGTGCCGCTTCACATGGGTGCCCGGCTCGGGCGGCAAGCTGGCATCGGCCTGTGCATGCAAGGCGGCAATCAAATTGCAGGGTGCCTGGTGGCCGTCGCACAACAGCTTGAGCGATTGCAGCTCTTTTTCCAGTGCACGCAACTCTTGCAGGCGCTGTCGCACATGCTGCAAATGCGCGTGGATGGTGGCAGTAGCGGCGTTGCAATCTTCAGGGTTTTGCCAGTCCAGCACCAGCAAGCTACGCACTTCATCCAGCGACATGTCCATGGCGCGGCACATGCGGATGAAGCGCAGGCGGTGCAAGTCACCATCGTTGTACAAACGGTAGTCGTTGCCCTCCCGCATGGCAGGGGCCAACAGACCTTCTTTTTCGTAATAACGGATGTTGGCCGCCGATACGCCCGTGCGTTTGGCTGCTTCCCCGATGCGCAATCCCGCCATGGCTTGACCTTCAAGTAACTTTCAACTTTCTAATCATGGCATGAACACTAAACACATGCACTCCAGCTGCTGCGCACCTGCCGCAAAGCACGACCATGACCACAGTGACCACGCTGAAGGGGACAGCCATGACCACGGGCACGACCACGGCGTACTGCCTGGTTGGCCGCGCATCAGCGCGGCACTGGTCATGGCGCTGCTGGCTGAAATTGCCCACTGGTTCACCCCCCAGTACGCAGCCTTGGAATATGCAGGCATGGCTCTGGCTGTGGTGGCCATTGGCTTGGCCGGCCTGGGCGTGTACAAAGCCGGCGTGCAAAGCCTGTTGCAGCTGCGCCTAGGCATTCATGCCTTGATGGCAGTGGCGGTTACCGGCGCCTTCTTGATTGGCCAGTGGCCTGAAGCAGCCATGGTCATGGCACTTTACGCTGCAGCCGAGCGCATTGAAGACCAGGCCATGGACCGCGCCCGTCTGGCCATTCGCAATCTGCTGTCTTTGGCACCAGACACGGCCGAAGTGCTGCAGCCCGATGGCCGCAGCGTGAGCACGCCCACAGCCGATGTACCCACGGGCGCCACCGTGCGGGTACCCCCGGGCGCACGCATTCCCCTGGACGGTGCCATCACCGCGGGCCGCAGCAGTGTGAACCAAGCCCCCATCACCGGCGAAAGCGTGCCAGTGGACAAGGCCCCAGGCGATACCGTCTGGGCGGGCAGCATCAACCAGCAGGCGGAGCTGCAGGTGCAAGTGACGGCGGCCACGGCCGACTCCATGCTGGCACGCATTGTCAAAGCGGTGGAGCAGGCACAAGCCAGCAAAGCGCCTACCCAGCGTTTTGTGGATCGCTTTGCCGTCATCTACACCCCCATCGTCATGGGGTTGGCGATCTTGCTGGCCGTGCTGGCACCGCTGTTCTTTGGCTGGACATGGATGGATGCGCTGTACCAGGCGCTGGCCCTGCTGGTGATTGCCTGCCCTTGCGCACTGGTGCTGTCCACCCCTGTGACCGTGGTCAGCGCTTTGACCGCTGCAGCGCGCCAGGGCGTTTTGCTCAAAGGTGGCAGTGCACTGGAAGCCGCGCGCAAGCTACGCACCATTGCGCTGGACAAAACCGGCACCCTCACCACCGGCAAACCTGCCTTGGTGGACTGGAGTGTGCTGAACGCTGCACTTTCGCGTGCGGATGCGGCCTTGCTGGCCTGGCATATTGCATCGCGCTCTGACCACCCGGTCTCGCATGCGATTGCGCAAGGTTTGCAGACCGATGCCGCTGCGGCATCCACAGCGCAAGACCTGCAGGCGCTGCCGGGGCGTGGCGTGCAAGCGCACATCGACGGGCACACCTATTTCCTCGTCAACCTGCGCTGGGCACAAGAACAGCAGCTGGACACCCCTGACTTGCAAGCTGCCGTGCACGCGCACAGCAGCCTAGGCCGCAGCGTGAGCCTGCTGACCACCGCGCAGCAGGTACTGGCCGTGTTTGCCGTGGCAGACACTTTGCGCCCCCACGCCAAAGAAGCCGTGCAGCAACTGCAGGCACTGGGTATTACGCCCATCATGCTCAGCGGCGACAACCCCGACGCCGTGCGCGCCATGGCCGCACAAGTGGGCATCACCCAAGCAGAAGGCGGCTTGCTGCCTGAAGACAAGCTGCAGCGCCTGCGCCAGCTGCAGCAAGACGGCCCTGTCGGTATGGTGGGCGATGGCATCAACGATGCCCCCGCCCTGGCCCAGGCCGATATGGGCTTTGCCATGGGCGGCGCGCACAGCACAGGCATGGCCATGGAGACCGCTGATGTCGTCCTGATGCACGATGACTTGCGCCGCCTGCCAGATACCGTGCAACTGTCCCAACGCGCGCACCGCGTGCTGTGGCAAAACATTGCGCTGTCGCTGAGCATCAAGCTGGCGTTCTTTATCTTGGCCGTTGCAGGGGCAGCCAGCATGTGGCTGGCAGTGCTGGCGGATATGGGTGTCAGCCTGCTGGTGGTGGCCAACGGTTTGCGCCTGCGCCGCATCAAGAGCAAAAATTCAGCTTTTTGAAAAAGATCGCTGCATAATCTGTGCGCCTAAAAACATAACACGCACAGATTCCTGCACACCATGAAGCACACCCAGACACCGCCTGCGGCTCCCGTAGCCCCCACGCCGCACACCACACTGGAAGACGCGGCAGCCATCTTCACGGGCGTGCTCATGATCTCGGTGGGCGTGGCCCTGTTCAAGCAGGCCGGGCTGGTGACCGGCGGCATGGCGGGCTTGGCCTTTGCACTGCACTACGCCACCGGCGTGGGCTTTGGGGTGTGGTTCTTTGTGCTGAACCTGCCGTTTTACTGGCTGGCCATCCAAAAAATGGGCTGGGCTTTCACCATCAAAACCTTCAGCGCGGTGGGCCTGCTGGCCGTGGTGTCTGAGCTTCAACCGCACTTTTTGCAACTGCAGAGCGTGCAGGCACCCTACGCCGCCGTGGTGGGCGGCATCTTGATGGGTGTGGGCATGCTGGTGCTGTTCCGCCACCGCTGCAGCATTGGTGGCTTGGGCATTGCTGCACTCTACTTACAGCAACGCTACGGCTGGCGCGCAGGTTACGTGCAGATGGTGCTGGACTGCACCATCTTGCTCAGCGCCTTTTTCATTGTCGATCTGGAACAGGCGCTGTGGTCCATTCTGGCGGCACTGACTTTGAACCAGGTGCTATCCATGAACCACCGCCCTGGACGCTACGGCAGCTGACAACTACTGTGGGTCCCTGCGCCATACGGCGTGCTTGGTGGTGATGAGCCGTGCACCACGGGCAAGCTTGATCCACATACAAGGTGTCTTGCGCTGACCGGGAACTTCCCGCAGCAAACAGGCATCATTCCCCCATGCGTCGTTGTCTGTCTTTGTTCCTGGTGTTGCTGCTGGCCTTGCGCGGCCTGCTGGGCGACGCCATGGCCATGCAGATGGTGCCCGCCGCGCCTTCTACGCTCAGCGCGAGCCACACAACCGGTCATTCCGAACACGCTGCATTGGCTGTGTCTTTGCGCAGCAACCATGGCATGACAGACGCCACCCACGACAGCAGCGCCACGCATTGCGCCACAGCCCCCAGCGCAGACCACTGCAGCCACAGCGACAGCAGCACACATTGCAGCACCTGCGCCATGTGCCACGCTGCGTGGTGCCTGCACAGCATGGCGGCCGCGCCTCCAGCATTGCCCACCGGCATGCTATCCAGCCAGCGTGCGGCAGCATTTGCCAGCGCTGCGCTGCGCAGCCTGATCAAACCACCCATCGTTTGAGCGTTGACGCCCAAAGTGCGTCCTTCACAACTCCGTGACACCTTGGTAAGCCAAGGCGGTCAACTCGCTGTTCTACGCTTTAAACACCATGAAGACTTTGACAAAATTTATAGCTGTCTGCGCTGTATTGGCGGGCGCCAATGCCGTTTTAGCCCACACACCTGAATCACACACCAGTACTGACCACAGCATGCACAGCGCAGCGCCCGCGCAAAAAGACTGGGGCATTGCGGGCAACGCACAGGCGGTCACCCACACCATTGACCTGCGCATGACGGATGACATGCGCTTTGCGCCCAACCAGTTCACTGTCAAGCTGGGCGAAACCGTGCGCATCCGCGTGGTTAACGCGGGCCAGATCATGCATGAGATCGTGCTGGGCACCGCCAACACCTTGGACGCACACGCCAGCGCCATGCTGCAGCAACCCGGCATGGCGCACAGCGAAGCCTTTATGGCCCACGTGCCGCCGCAGCAAAACGGCGAGTTGATCTGGACCTTTAACCGGCCCGGTACGTTTGACTTTGCCTGCCTGATTGCAGGCCACTACCAAGCGGGCATGCGCGGCACATTCACCGTCACGCCGTGAAAGCCGTCGTATATCCCGCCGCTGCACTGCGACAGCTACCACCCAACCCCAGTGCACATCCTATGGACCGCATGCTGCTCAAAATGGCACTGCTGCAGCCCCATGCACAAGCCCCTGCCAAGACCGAAAGAACATTCACTATGCCCACCACCCTTTCTCGCCGCGCTGCCCTGCTGCGCCTGACCGTTACCGCTGCCGCCATCAGCACCCCCGCCGCATGGGCGGCAGCACCTGCGCGCATTCCCATGGAAGTCTGGAAAGACCCCAGCTGCGGTTGCTGCAAGGACTGGATTGTGTACATGGAAGCCAATGGCTTTGCCCTCAAAGTGCACGAAAGCGGCAACAGCGCCGTGCGTGCCAAGCTGGGCTTGCCGGTGGAGCTGGGCTCATGCCACACGGCCTTGGTCGGCGGCTATCTGGTGGAAGGCCATGTGCCCGCTGCCGATGTGCACAAGCTGCTGCAGCAAAAGCCCAAGGCACTGGGCATTACTGCACCCGGCATGCCAATTGGTAGCCCCGGCATGGATGGTGCCATCTACAACGGCCGCAAAGACGCGTATGACGTCCTGCTGGTGACCAAGAACACCCTGCGCAGCGGTGTGAGCACCTCGGTGTTTACCAGCTACCGCTAATGCCCTGCATGCAAGAGCCTGCTTGCAGCGCTTGCATGCCCATACCTTCAGCAAGAAACGATCTGCATGCACTGCATGCAGGGTTGTGTTGCAATGAGAGGCGGGCTTGGTTAGTGCGCTATCCAGGCCGTCAGCGCGGGCGAGTATGTTGACGCCTGAGATTCACTTCACGCATAGCTACATTCAAAAAGTAGAGCTATCAACGCTTACCAGTGCTGCGCAAAGTGCCATTTTGATGCCCATCCTTTAAAAACGCAGCAGCATCAAGGCTGATCACTGCTGAACAGGCTTGGGGCCAGCCCTAAAAAAGGGCTGCCCTAAGGCAGCCCAAGTACGCTCACCCCTACGTTCAGACCATGCGTTATTGCAAAAAGGCGGGCTTGGCATAGCCCGCAAACTTGGTGTCCACCACTTTCTTGAAGTCTGCCGAGCGGAAAGCTTCTTCCAAGTCTTTGGCCCACTTGCTCCCCTGATCCTTCGTCTTGACAGCCACTACGTTCAAGTAATGGTCTGGCGTTTTTTCCAGCAGCACCGCATCGCTCAGCTTCAGGCCTGACGAGATGGCAAAGTTGCCGTTGATGATGGCGAACTGCGCGTCATCCAGCGAGCGCGGCAGGTGGGCAGCATCCAGTGGCAGCAATTTGATCTTTTTCGGGTTCTCGGCCAGATCCAGCTCAGAGACACGCAACGGGTTCACACCTTCCTTGAGTTTGACCAGACCCGCTTGCTGCAGCAGCAACAAACCCCGAGCCAAGTTGCTGGCATCGTTGGGCAGCGCCACACGGTCGCCTTCCTTGAGATCAGCCAGGCTCTTGCGTTGTTTGGAGTACACGCCCATGGGTGCAATCGGGCCTTGTACCAGCGCCTTCAAATCCAGCTTGCGATCACCCTTGAAGTGGTTGAAATACACCTCGTGCTGGAAAAAGTTAGCGTCCAGCGAGCCATCGGCCAGTGCCAGATTGGGCTGCACGTAGTCATTGAACTCCACCAGCTTGACCTTATAGCCCTTAGCTTTGAGCAAGGGCACGATGCCCGCTTGCAGCTGGTCAATGTTGGAACCCGCCGTACCGCCAATCACAATCTGTGGCTTGCTGGCATCCTGGGCCATGGCCGGAGCGCTGAAGATGGTTGCCACTGCCAGTGCTGCGGTGGCCAGGATGGTGCGACGTGTCGTGCGTTGAAACATGTGTTGATCTCCTTGGATGCCCAATAAAGTAGTTTTTCCGCGCCGCTTTCTCCGGTGAGCTGCGCTGTTCGGAAGCCAGTATCCAAACAGCTGCTTTAAATTCAAACAAATAAAAAACTCTCTGCTTATTCAAATTTCACCATAAGAGCAGCAATCACCGTAGCTCTATTGCGCACAAGCGCATCAAAGACAAAGCTAGCTTGGGTTCAGCCTGAAATCGATGCATCAAGCAGATGCTTGCTGCCGTTCGCCAGTTGGAGAAAAACCACGATATGCACAAGCGTGCCATGTTCAATGGCGGCGTGGGCCAGCAAGGCTGGGGTGCAGTTTGTAAATGATGCAACCGGACTTTCATCCCTCTCAAGGGACCGCTACGTCAGGGTGTTGTCTTTGCAGTTGCAAAGAAGAGCACTGGGACCGACACCTTTGGTCACCACCCCCATCCATTTCGGCGACATGGCGCAATTGCACAAACATGGTGCAGCTATTTAAAAAACGCCCTATTTAGGTGCAATGCAGTGATATTCATGGCAAATCCTGCCTATCTTTTAAGCAAGCTCGCCGGTACAGTGCCCAATCAATGTGGCATATGCATCACACGTGCCCCCTGCGAACACTTGTACGATGGCGCCAAAGAGTGATGAGCATGACTTTATGCATAGTGCGCATGACACAGTAGCGCACCCGTCCACACAACGAATACATAACTTCAGGAGGGTTTCTTCATGACTACCACCACCATCCCGCAGCGCATTGGCGTACCACGGGAAATTTTTCCGCTCGAAAAGCGCGTCGCCACCGTGCCTGAAGCAGTCGAAAAACTGATCAAGCTGGGCTTTCAAGTTGCCATTGAAACCGGTGCTGGCGATGCCGCCAACTTTAGCGACGCCGCCTATCGTGCTGTGGGCGCTGAAGTGGTCGACAGCGCTGCGGCCTTGTGGGCCACTTCAGACATTGTCTTCAAGGTGCGAGCACCCAACGCTGAAGAAGTCGCTCTGATGCGCCCCGGCACCACGCTGATTGGTTTTATCTGGCCTGCGCAAAATCCAGCGTTGATGCAGCAACTGGCTGCCAAGCACACCACGGTGCTGGCCATTGACAGCCTGCCACGCACCTTGAGCCGTGCGCAAAAGATGGATGCGCTGACCTCCACCGCAGGGGTCTCGGGCTACCGCGCAGTGATTGAAGCCGCCAACGCGTTTGGCCGTTATTTCAACGGCCAGATCACTGCCGCAGGCAAAGTGCCTCCAGCCAAGGTGTTCATTGCCGGCGCTGGCGTGGCCGGTTTGGCTGCGATTGGCACGGCGGCCAATTTGGGCGCCATCGTGCGCGCCAACGACACCCGCGCCGAAGTGGCCGACCAAGTCAAATCGCTGGGCGGTGAATTCGTCAAGGTGGACTACGAAGAAGATGGTGCCGGGGGTGGTGGCTACGCCAAGGTCATGAGCGAAGGCTTTCAGGCCGCGCAGCGTGCCATGTACGCGCAGCAGGCCAAGGACGCCGACATCATCATCACCACGGCACTGATCCCCGGCAAGCCTGCACCCAAGCTGATCACCGCGGAAATGGTGCAAAGCATGAAGCCCGGCAGCGTAATTGTGGACATGGCGGCCGAGCAAGGCGGCAACTGCGAGTTGACGGTGGCCGACCAAGCCGTGGTGTGCCATGGCGTCACCATCATTGGCTATACCGATTTGCCCTCGCGCTTGGCCAAGCAGTCATCCACGCTGTACGCCAACAACCTGCTGCGACTGACCGAAGAGCTGTGCAAAGCCAAAGACGGTGTGGCCGTGGTGAACATGGAAGACGACGCCATCCGTGGCCTGACGGTGATCAAAGACGGTGAAGTGACGTGGCCCGCCCCACCCTTGAAGGCAGCACCCGCTGCCGCGCCCAAGACAGCAGCAGCACCGGCCAGCGAGAAAAAATCGGCCCACGGACACGGCAGCAGCGGCCCACTGCCAGCCAAGACGCTGGCGATCATCTTTGCGATTGCCGCCGTGGCCTTCTGGTTCATCGGCGCGTATGCGCCCCAAGCGTTCCTGGGCCACTTCACCGTGTTCGTGCTGGCCTGCTTTATTGGCTACATGGTGGTCTGGAACGTGACACCTGCGCTGCACACGCCGCTGATGAGCGTGACCAACGCCATCTCGTCCATCATCGCCATTGGCGCGCTGGTGCAGATTGCCTCCCCCGCCGCAGGCAGTGCGGGCCGACCAGACAGCCTGATTACGTGGCTGGCCTTTGCTGCGCTGGTGCTCACAGCGATCAATATGTTTGGTGGCTTTGCCGTCACACGACGCATGCTGGCCATGTTCCGCAAGTAAGAAGAACAACAAGAGGAAAACACAACAATGTCTCACAACCTCGCAACGGTCGCCTACCTCGGTGCGGCCATTCTGTTTATCTTGAGCCTGGGAGGCCTGTCCAACCCAGAAACCTCACGCCGTGGCAACCTGTTTGGCATGCTGGGCATGGCACTGGCCATTCTGGCCACCGTCTTTGGCCCCAGCGTCACCAGCAACGGCATTGCCTGGATCGTGACCGCACTCGTCATTGGCGGTGGCATCGGTCTGTATGCCGCCAAGATCGTGAAGATGACGCAAATGCCTGAGCTGGTGGCACTCATGCACAGCTTGGTCGGTCTGGCCGCCTGTCTGGTGGGCTTTGCCAGCTATGTCGACACATCCATACAACTGGAAGGCGCAGAAAAAGCCATCCACTCAATGGAAATCTACATTGGCATCTTGATTGGCGCAATCACCTTCTCGGGTTCGTTGGTGGCTTTTGGCAAGCTCAACGGCAAGATCGGTGGCAAGCCTTTGCTGCTACCTGCACGCCACTGGATGAACTTGCTGGCCCTGCTGGTCGTCATCTACTTTGGCCGTGAATTCATGCATGCACCCACCGTACAAGCTGGCATGCCTGCGCTGATGGTCATGACCGTGATCGCCCTGCTGTTTGGCGTACACATGGTGATGGCGATTGGCGGTGCAGACATGCCTGTGGTGGTATCCATGCTCAACAGCTACTCCGGCTGGGCGGCTGCAGCCACCGGCTTCATGCTGGGCAATGACTTGCTGATCGTCACCGGCGCGCTGGTAGGCTCTTCCGGCGCCATCCTGAGCTACATCATGTGCCAGGCCATGAACCGCAACTTCATCAGCGTGATTGCGGGTGGTTTTGGCTCAGGAGCCCCGAAGAAAAAATCCACTGATGGCGCCGCCACTGAGCCGCAAGGCGAAGTTGTGCCCGTTAGCAGCGCAGAAACTGCCGATCTGCTGCGTGACGCCAAGCACGTCATCATCGTGCCCGGCTACGGCATGGCAGTGGCCCAAGCCCAGCACACGGTGTTTGAAATCACCAAAGCGCTGCGTGAAAAAGGCGTGCAAGTGGAGTTTGCCATTCACCCCGTGGCAGGACGCATGCCCGGCCACATGAACGTGCTGCTGGCTGAAGCCAAGGTGCCCTACGACATCGTGATGGAGATGGACGAAATCAATGACGACTTCCCCCAAGCCGACATCGCCATGGTGATTGGTGCCAACGACATCGTGAACCCCAGCGCGCTGGACGACCCTGACAGCCCCATCGCCGGCATGCCAGTGCTGGAAGTGTGGAAGGCCAAGCACTCCATCGTGATGAAGCGCTCCATGGCGTCTGGCTACGCGGGTGTAGACAACCCACTGTTCTACAAAGACAACAACCGCATGCTGTTTGGTGATGCCAAGAAGATGCTGGACGAGGTGCTGACCGCGCTTAGGGCTTAAGGGCGGAATAACCGGTTGAAGAAAAGCGCCTGTCACAGGCGCTTTTTTCATGAGGAGTCACAGCGTTAGTTTGGATAGAAGTTCAGCGGAGCAGCCTCGGCTTGCGTGCACGAAACTTCTGCCCAAAGAACAGCGCACAACGCCGGTAGCCCAGCACCACACCGGTCAACGTCAACGCAAAAGCACCCATGCTCAGCAAGACCAAGGCGACATCGCGCGGCCAAGCATGGCTCAACATCCACGAAAGATCCCAGCTGTGCAAGAAGTTGAACAACCAGCGGCTGGTGCGCTGCGTGCGGTCCAGACTCAGCACCACGTCTCCAGATTTAGGGCTGATGTAGACGATGGTGTTGCCGGGGTCTTCAAACTGCACCCGAAGCACCGGTAAATCACGCTCAGCGTTTCCATACATGGATGCTTCACCCCGGCGGTAGTAATAGGCGTCGTAGGTATGTAGCCAGTCCACCGAACGCGGCTTAAACGCCAGCAACCGCTGTGCAGCTTGCACCAGCGATGCAGGCTCCAAGCGCTGCTGCACCCGGTAAGTTCCATCAACATCAGACACCACGCGCGTATCGCCCACGCCATTGACCGCCAGCAGATAGGCTTGGCCGTTTAGCACCTTCCACTCCAGTTCACGCGCATCAAATCCCTCGGCACGCAGCAACTCCAATGCTTGGTGCGCAGAGAGGTTCGGCAGCTTGCTGCCATGGTCGCCCTGTGCATACGCTACCAAGTCTGGTCTTGCACCACTGGCGTTAAAAATACCAAAAGGATTCATCGACATAAGGCCGCTGAAAATCCAGAGCAGCAGCACCGACCCAAAGACCAAACCCGTGATGTGGTGCCAGCGCATCTGAAACTCACGGTAAGGCGTTTTGGAGCCAGTCTTGTAACGCCCCGCAAACCGCCACCGCCAGATACCCACGAAAGCACCGGCCACCGCAGAGAAGGTGCCCAAGGCCGAAAGTCCAATCACAAGCCAGCTCCACACCGGGTCTTTGGAGCCATCACGGAACATGTACACCCAGTGCAACCAGGCGCCCACATAATTCCAATAGCGCTGGTAGCGCGGCACATGCATGACGACTTCACCCGTGCGGGATGAGACATACACCAGACTGGCTGCTGAATCATCCATTTGCAATTGAAAAAATGGCCGATGCGCATTCAACGACCGAGAGCGCGTCCAGCGGTCGTCTTCAACACGCTGGGTGCCCACACTGTTTGCGCCCGGCAAAAAAGCCTGGGCACTCTGTAGCGCGATGGCGTTATCCACGGGTTGCGCAACGGCGCCAGTGATGGCATCCACCACCCTGAGCGTGCCATCGGCCTCTTTGAATCGATAAATGGGGTGCCCTGCAATGGTGGTGAGCGTCATGTGCGACACCCCTTCTGGCGCTGGGCTGTGGTGCAGTGCCGCCTCTATCGGCAGACAGCACTGCACATTCGACAGCGCTGGCAGTGCAGCCAGCCGTTGCATGGGCAGCATTTTGGGATAGCCAACAAACAGCATCACCACTCCGCTGAAGACCCATAAGGCCATCAGCACGCATGCAGCAACCCCTGTCCAGCGATGGACCAGAAACACCCCGCGTTTGACATGTGCAGCAGTCCACATTGCCAACACGCTCAGAAACGGTGGTTCAAGCTAATTTCAAAACGGCGGCCTTCACCCGCCAACCATTGGGTGGTGGTGTAGTACGCCGTTGAGAAATAGTGTTTGTCAAAAACATTGAAGCCACGCAGGGTCAGCGTGGTGTGGGCCGCTGCGTTCCACTGCAAAGCAAGATCCGCCGTCGTGTAGGCTGGCAATTGCAGGGTGTTGGCGTTATCGGCATAGCGTTTGCCCACATAGCGCAGCCCACCAGACAGCGTCCAGTCAGGCATCAACTTCCAGCCCACCCAGACGTTAGCAACCCGTTCAGGCACATCGGTTGGCACATTGCCATTACGCGAGACCGCAGCCCCACCCACGGATTCGTTGAAATCGTCGTAACGGGCTTTGAGCAGTGCGACATTGGCGTCCAGGTGCACGGTCTTGGTGGCTTGCAGCGACAGCGTGCCCTCCACCCCCTTCGAGGAACGTTCACCCACTTGGATGCGCAGTGACGGGTTGTTGGGGTCACGTGTCAGCAGATTGTTTTTGGTGATGGCGTACGCGGCCAATGTCCAGTCGCCTTTGCCTGCCCAGAACGACTGTTTGATACCCACTTCCAGTTGCTTGCCAGTCGATACGTTAGGCAAAGCATTTGCCGCAGAAAGCATCAGCAAGCCACTGACGGGATCTGCCGCCTTGGAGGCTTGGGCATACAAAGACACATTCGGGCTCAGCTGGTAAACCGTGCCCAGTCGCCAGCCCGTGTTAGCGTAGCTGCGCTTGAAAGCCTGCGTGCCTGCCACCAGGTCTTGGCGGGCAATCTCTGCATGGTCAAAGCGCGTACCCGCCACAACGGACCAGCGCGGCAACAACTCCAGTCGGTTTTCTGCAAACAGCGCGTACTGCTCGGCCTTGTTGCGGTAGCGCGGAATGAAAGGAACAGCGCTGCTGTAGTAACCAGGGTTTGGGTGGTACGGGTTCACCGAGCCAGAGCTGCCGGTGTAGGTATTGTTGCTGTGCTGGAACGAAGCACGGTTGACATCAAAACCCACCGAAAACTGGTTTGGGCGGCCCAGCAGACTGCCGGTGAAGGCGACATCGGTGGTATTGCCCGTCTGTATTTGGTCATGACCAATTTCGGTATTGCCCGAGCGGTCAATCATGCCTGTGGTGGGCTCGTAGGCATACGTTTCCGCGTTGCGCCAGTAACGATCGCTGCGGATGTGATACAGCTTGCTGCGCACCACCACATGGCTGCTGGGTGCCCACTGCGCGGCCAGTTCTGTCCAGCGATCTTTGTACTGAATCTGGCTGTCCGCCACGTTGTAGTTGCGCTCACGAATCGTGGGGTCCTGCACCCCCTGGATCAGCGGTGTGCCAAAGTAGCGCATGGGCTTTTGCTGCCCTTGCGCGTGCGAGAGTTGCAGGCTGAAATCGCGCGTCGCATCCCAGCGCAAAGCGCCTGAGACCGTGCGACTGCTGGAGTCTCCCCGGTCGACCCAGCCATCGGATTGAATACCACTGGCATCCAGCCGGTACGACCACTGCTCACTGATCGCACCACCACTGCCGAAGGCCAACGCCCGCTTACCATCGGTCCCAATGGTGGCTTCGACCTCGTTAGTGATAGGCCCACGGGTAGGCTTTTTGGGAATCACATTGACCACGCCACCAATCGCGCCATCGCCGTAAACCACGGAAGCCGGGCCGCGCAGCACCTCGATACGGTCAATCGACCACGTATCGAAAGGAAAGCTGACACCCACCCCTCCGTACTGCCGGGTGCCGTCATACAAGCGCATCACCGACGTGGTATCGGTAAAGCCACGTGCTGACAAAGAACTGCCGCTGTTACCTGGATGCCCCAAGCTGGTGATGCCTGTGGAACGCGTGATGGCGTCAATCAGCGACCTATCTCCCTTGGCTTTCAGTTGCTCGCGTGTGATCACTTCCACACTGGCTGGCGTGTCGCGCACGCTCAGATCTAAGCGACTCCCCGTACTGATGGGTCGCTCCAAGGCGGTGTCACCTGCTGCGCGCACGGTCACCGTGTCCAGCGCAGCCGCGGTTTGCGCATTCAGTGAAGCGGGTACGAACGACAGAGGCAACAGCCAAGGCAAACGGGCGACCACCTGAATCAGGCGAGCGCGTGGAAAAGAAAAAGCGGATGAAACTGCGTCAGCGCTGCCTGCGGGCAACGCTGCAAAAAATAAACGGGTCATGAAAGATCTGCGTGCAAGTGAAATCGACCGGGCGCTATCAAGCCCGGTGGCGACAACGCGCAGCGGGCAGGCGATGCCTGCTGCGCCAACTTACACGCGCGAGGGTGGCCCTCTGGGGGGGTGAGAGGCACTGAGCCGTGCGGCAATGCGCGCCGAGATAACCGGGCGCAATGCCAAACCCAGAGGCTGGGGTGGCTCAAAATAAGGCTGCGAATAGACAGGCGGTGCCGTGATCACCAGACACAAAGGGCAATCGAGAGACGGATGGAGGTTGGAGACGGCTTGACCGTCCTCATCCAGCACTATGAGCAGCATGCCGCCGCTGGCGGTACAGACCACCTCCATCGCACGTGGTTGCACGATGGGTGAAGCGACGGCCATACCCACGGTCAGCATGAACCACACCAAAATCAGGCGCGTCAGTGACAAAGAGTTGCGTAGCCGTTGCATGGGCGCTGATTATGTCGTGACTGCGTGCAAATCGTACAGAAATGTGTGAAATAAGCCCAATACGCTGGGTCGTGCTCGCTGTACCAGCACATGTAACGTGCACAGGCATATTCATGAAACAACCGCTTGGCAGCAACGCAGGTGCATTACCTCTCTATTCAGCCACAGGACGTAAATACGCTTGCTCACATACAACGCGTTTGACCCAAAGCACCGCCACACCTAGTGCCACAACCGAATCTGATTGCTAGCCCACACCCAAAAGACACGCCCACAAAAAAGGCTGCCAACGGGCAGCCTTTTTTGGACCTAGTGACAAGTCGCAGGGTTCAAATTACTGCAGGAACGCAGGCTTCATGTAGCCAACGAACTTGGTGTCCACCACCTGCTTGAAAGCGGGCGAGCGGTAGGCTTCAGCCAGGTCCTTGGCCCACTGCGTGGTTTCATTGCCCGTTTTCACGGCCACCACGTTCAGGTACAGATCCGGTGTTTTTTCCAGCACCACAGCTTCGGTCAGCTTCAAGCCAGAAGACATGGCGAAGTTACCGTTGACCACCACAAAATCAGCATCTTCCAAAGCACGCGGCAGATGGGCGGCGTCCAGCGGCAAGAATTTGAGTTTTTGCTTGTTTTCAGCCAGATCCAGCTCCGACAAGCGTGCAGGACTCACACCTTCCTTGACTTTGATAAGGCCAGCCTGTTGCAACAGCAGCAGTGCACGCGCCAAGTTGCTGGGGTCGTTGGGCAGTGCCACGCGGGCGCCCGCCTTCACATCGCTCAGGCTTTTGAACTTCTTGGAGTACACGCCCATGGGCGCCACGGGGCCTTGCACAATGGCAGTCAACGCCAGCTTGCGGTCTTTGGTGAACTGGTCAAAGTAAGCGCGGTGCTGGAAGAAGTTGGCATCCAGCGAACCATCGCTCAGCGCCAAGTTGGGCTGCACGTAGTCGTTGAACTCGATGAGCTTGACGGTGTAACCCTTGGCCTTGAGCTGGGGCACGATGCCTTCTTGCAGCAGGTCATAGTTCGACCCTGCCGTGGCACCGATCAACAGGTTTTTCTTGCCCGCATCTTGCGCCATAGTGGGTGCAGCAAACGCGCCCGCTAGTGCCAGTACGGCAGCGGTCAATACGGTACGGCGGCCAGCGCCAGCTTTCAAAGAAAAGCGATCAGACATGGGAAGCTCCAAAAAATAGCGTGAACGGTCATGCGTGAGAATGCGCAATGCACAGAAGACACGTGACCGTCGGTTGGCCACTAGTATCCGGCCTCACAGGGCAAACCCTAAAGATTAAATGGCCATCTGTTTATTCCACCCCCACATAAGCACCACTAACAAAGAGACCCGCCATGCCCACCACATTGCTACAGCACAGCGGCCATATCGCTCAGGTTCAAGGGATTCGCGTGGGGCATTTCACCGATGCGCGCCGCCCTACCGGCTGCAGTGTGGTGCTGTGCCCAGCGGGCGCTGTGGCTGGGGTGGACGTGCGCGGCGCGGCCCCTGGCACGCGTGAGACCGATTTGCTGCACCCCAGCAATCTGGTGCAAGAGGTGCACGCCATCATGCTGGCAGGCGGCAGCGCCTGGGGCTTGGACAGCGCCACCGGCGCAGTGCGCTGGCTGGAAGAGCAAGGTGCAGGCCTGCACATTGGTGTGGGTCGCATTCCCTTGGTGCCTGCGGCCGTGCTATTTGATGTGATGTTGGGTGACATGGCCATCCGCCCGGATGCCGCCGCAGGCTACGCAGCCTGCCAAGCAGCCTCCACAAACCGCCCGGCCGAAGGCAGCGTGGGGGCGGGAGCCGGGGCGGTAGTTGGCAAAATCTTTGGCTGGCAGCACGCCATGAAGGGCGGCATTGGCACGGCCAGCGTGACCGTGCACGGTGTGACCGTGGGCGCGCTCATTGCATGCAATGCGCTGGGCGATGTCTTCAGCCCCTACACGGGCCAGCTGCTGGCGGGCGCACGCACCACCGATGGTAAATCATTGCTGAACGCCCGCGATGCACTGCTGCGTGGTGACGAACCAAAGCCCATCTTGGCAGGCAGCAACACCACCATTGGCGTGGTCGCCACCGATGCCGTTTTGACCAAGCCCCAGGCCCACCGCCTGGCCGTGACCGCACACGATGGGCTGGCGCGCAGTATCAACCCCGTGCACACCATGAGCGATGGCGACACACTGTTTGCGCTGGGCACAGGCCAGTCTGGCCACACTTTAGGAATGATGACGCTGTCAACCATGGCGGCTGAAGCGGTGGCGATTGCCACCGCCCGCGCCATACTGCTGGCGCAATCCATGCCTGTTCCTGGGCAAGCGATGCTGCCCAGTTGGCAAGACCTGCAGAGCACCAATGCGGCAGATGAAAGCCATGGATGAACGCGCGATAGGCGATGCGATGTGGCGTACCCCATATCCACATCACAAGCTCAAAGCCAAACTTCGTTTGATAAAAAAAGAGCGCTAAACGATTGCTGAATCAGTGTTTTTCATATAAACCATATGGAAAACACCGCACAGCAAGCGCTAGGCGCTCTCTTTTTTAAAATTACTCAGGGCCTAATCTTTCACAGATTGGCGCCGCAGGCGAAGCACAAAACCGCGGACCGCATTCAAATCACGAGCCAGCTGTGCCGCAAACCTTCAGCGTGGCATGAGCAGTTGCTGGCGGTCCGCTATCGCCCCATTAATCCACTGTAGCGCCAGAAGCCTTCACCACCGGCGCCCATGTACTCACTTCCTGGCGGATGAAGTTGCTGAAATCCTTGGGACTGTTCTTCTCTGCCACGGCACCCAGCTTCTCGTACGCCAGCTTCACTTCAGGTTTGTCAAACGCCTGGTTCATCACCAGGTTCAGCTTATCGACAATCTCTTTGGGCGTGCCCTTGGGCGCAATCAGACCGAACCACGACGTCACGTCAAACGGTGCCACACCGCTTTCTTCCAGCGTGGGCACATTCGGTGCCGAAGGTGAACGTGTCTTGGTGGTCACCGCCAATGCTTTGAGCTTGCCCGACTGCACGTGCGGCCAAGAGGCCGGCATGTTGTCAAACATGAACTGCACCTGCCCCCCAATCAAATCCGTCACCGCTGGCGCGCTGCCCTTGTAAGGCACGTGCTGGGTTTTCAGACCCGTGCGTACTTTGAACATCTCGCCCGCCATGTGGATCGACGTGCCACTGCCCGAAGAGGCATACGCAATCTTGTCGTCATTGGCACGCGCCCATTCAATGAATTCTTTGACGTTGTTCGCGGGCACGCTGGGGTGCACCACCAAAATATTAGGCACCTTGGCGCCCAGTGCCACCGCTTCAAAGTCACGGTTCAAATCGAACTTGATCTTGGGGTACAGCGTCTGATTGATGGTGCTGGTGACCGCCACAAACAGCAGGGTGTAGCCATCGGGATCGGCAGCCTTGACCACCTCAGTCGCAATATTGCTGCCACCGCCGGGACGGTTTTCAATGATGAAACTTTGCCCCAGTGCCTGTGACAGCTCCTTGGCCATGATGCGAGCCACCACATCGGTCGTGCCGCCCGCCGAAAAGCCCACCACGATACGCACGGGCTTGGTGGGGTAGTTGGTTTGTGCAAACGCCGTCAGCGCACCTGCTGCCAACAAACCAACGCCCACTTGCATGACACGGCGACGCTGAAAGAAACCAGAAAAAGACATTGAGAACGCTCCAAGCACATAGCTTTTTTGTTGTTTTGACTTGCATCAAAAAAGTCAATATACAAACCAGACAGCGACTATTGCTTTGGGGTTTACCCAGTCCACGCCATTGGCGAAGCCTATGCACAGCTTCAGCACCCATGAAAAAAGGCTCCCGAAGGAGCCTTTTCAATATGGCAAAGCCTGCAGAAGTGATTACTTCAAAGCCTTGTAGCGGAAGCGCTTGGGCGCAGCGCCCTCTTCACCCAGACGGCGCTTCTTGTCGGCTTCGTACTCTTGGTAGTTACCGTCAAAGAACACCCACTGCGAGTCACCTTCAGCGGCCAAGATGTGCGTAGCGATACGGTCCAAGAACCAGCGATCGTGCGAGATGACCATCACGGTACCCGCGTATTCCAGCAGCGCATCTTCCAACGCACGCAAGGTTTCCACGTCCAAGTCGTTCGATGGTTCGTCCAGCATCAGTACGTTGCCACCCTGAATCAGGGTTTTAGCCAAGTGCAGACGACCGCGCTCACCACCGGAGAGGTTGCCGACCTTCTTTTGCTGATCCTGGCCGTTGAAGTTGAATCGCCCAGCGTAAGCACGCGAGGCCATCGTGAACTTGCCCACAGTGATCATGTCCAGACCGCCGGAGATGTCTTCCCACACGGTCTTTTCGTCGGCCAGCGCATCGCGGTGCTGGTCGACAAAGGCCATCTTCACGGTTTGGCCAATATCGACCGTGCCGGAATCGGGTTGTTCCTTGCCGGCAATCAGCTTGAACAAGGTCGACTTACCAGCACCGTTGGGGCCGATGATGCCGACGATCGCACCCGCTGGCACGTTCATGGACAGGTTATCGATCAGCAAACGATCGCCAAACGCCTTGGAGACGTTGTTGAACTCAATGACCTTGGCACCCAAGCGCTCTGCCACAGGAATGAAGATTTCCTGTGTTTCATTGCGCTGTTGGTATTCGTAATCGCTCAGCTCCTCGAAGCGTGCAATACGCGCCTTGGACTTGGCCTGGCGACCCTTGGCGTTCTGGCGCACCCATTCCAATTCCTTCTTCAAGGCTTTGGCGCGGGCTTCTTCGCCCTTTTGTTCGGCTTCCAGACGGTTGCCCTTTTGGGTCAGCCAGTCGGAGTAGTTGCCCTTGTAAGGAATACCGCGTCCGCGGTCCAGCTCCAAAATCCACTCAGCGGCGTTGTCCAAGAAGTAACGATCGTGGGTAATGGCCACCACAGTGCCAGAGAAGCGGTGCAGGAACTGTTCCAGCCAATCAACGGATTCGGCGTCCAAGTGGTTGGTCGGCTCGTCCAGCAGCAGCATGTCGGGCTTAGACAGCAACAGCTTGCACAGCGCCACACGGCGCTTTTCACCACCGGACAGCAGGCCCACCTTGGCATCCCATGCGGGCAAACGCAGCGCGTCAGCGGCGATTTCCAATTGGTGCTCAGAATCCGTACCCGCGGCAGCAATGATGGCTTCCAGCTCACCTTGCTCGGCAGCCAGCGCGTCAAAGTCTGCATCTTCTTCGGCGTACGCGGCGTACACCTCTTCCAGGCGGGCCTTGGCGTTGTTCACGTCGGCCATCGCCTCTTCCACCGCTTGGCGCACGGTGTGCTCTGGATTCAACTGGGGTTCCTGGGGCAGGTAACCAATCGACAGGCCCTGCATCGGAATGGCTTCGCCTTCGAACTCCTTGTCTACGCCAGCCATGATCTTCAGCAGCGAAGACTTGCCGGAACCATTCAAACCCAGCACGCCAATCTTGGCACCGGGGAAGAAACTCAGCGAAATGTCCTTCAAGATCTGGCGCTTTGGGGGCACCGTCTTGGTCAGGTGGTTCATCGAAAAGACGTATTGGGCCATGTGTTTGTCAGCAAATTCTTGTAAAAAAATAACAATCTGGCGCACAGTTGAAGGGCGCCCCAACCATTGATTATCTCCGCATGCGACAATACGCACAGTCAGGGGCTCCAGTTTCCCCTTGGCATCAGCATTCAGCTGGGGACAAAGACTCGCCAACCCGAGCGATTCCGGCTCCCAAATCCTGTGAATCTCATCTGCCTACGACTGGCTTGGCAACCTGCACTGGTTGCTCCGACGGGCTGATACCCCGCGCCCGGATGGGCGTATCGACAACAATGACATTTGAAGAATTGAACTTGGCACCCGCCATCGTGAAAGCGGTGCTGGAGCAGGGCTACGAGAACCCTACCCCTATTCAGGCACAGGCTATTCCTTTGGTTCTCGCAGGCCATGACCTGCTAGCTGGCGCACAAACCGGCACTGGCAAGACAGCAGCGTTCTCGCTGCCCATGCTGCATCGCCTGACGCAAGGCGGCACAGCCGCACCTGCTGGTGGCATTCGCGCACTGATCCTCACGCCCACCCGTGAGTTGGCAGCGCAAATCGAAGAAAACATTCGCTTTTACTCGAAGTATCTGGACATCACCACCACCGTCATCTTTGGCGGCGTTGGCATGAAACCGCAAGTGGACCGCATCCGCAAAGGTGTGGACATTCTGGTGGCCACCCCTGGCCGTCTGCTAGATCTGCAGCAGCAAGGTTTGGTCGATTTGTCCCAGGTAGAAATTCTGGTGCTGGATGAAGCCGACCGCATGCTGGACATGGGCTTCATCCACGACGTCAAGAAGATCTTGGCACTGGTGCCCAAGAACAAACAAAGCCTGCTGTTCTCTGCCACTTTCAGCGATGAAATCCGCACCTTGGCCAACGGCCTGCTGCGTAATCCACAAAGCATTCAGGTCACGCCCAGCAACACCACGGTGCAACGCATCAAGCAGGTGATTCATCCTGTCGGCCGTGGCAAGAAAAAAGAAGTGCTGCTGCACATCATCAACAGCAACCAGTGGAACCAGGTACTGGTGTTCACGCGCACCAAGTTTGGTGCCAACCATGTGGCCGAGTTCTTGACCAAGAATGGCGTCACTGCCATGGCCCTGCACGGCAACAAGAGCCAAAGCGCTCGGACCCAAGCACTGGCAGGCTTTAAGACAGGCGAACTGCGTGCCTTGGTAGCAACCGACATTGCGGCGCGCGGTATCGACATTGATGAACTGCCACACGTCGTCAACTACGAAATCCCCAACGTCTCTGAAGACTACGTGCACCGCATTGGCCGTACTGGCCGTGCGGGCCGTGAAGGCCATGCGGTGAGCTTGGTCTGCATGGACGAAGAAGGTTTCATGATGGACATTGAGCGCTTTACCAAGCAGGAAATTCCCGTCATCCCGATGCCAGAATTTGGTCCTGAGCCCGGGGAAAAGGCGGAGCCTATTGCCATGGGCCGTCAAACCATCTGGGGCGGTGCAGGCAAGCCGCCAAGCCGTGATGTCATGCAAGCGGCAGCACGCGCCGCACGCCAAGAAATGATGGATCGCATCCGCACCACCAAGGCTGCACAATCTGACCGCGGTGGTCGCCCTCAGCGCGCGCCCCGCGGTGGTGGTGATGCGTCTTCCGAAACGGATGGCCAAAGCCCTCGCCGTGGCGGTCCACGCCGCCCTGCGCGCCAAGCACTGGCACCGCGTGACAACACACAAGCCATGTCGTTTGAAGCCCGCGACAATGGTTTTGATGCCCCTCGTGGCGAACGCCCCGAGCAAGATGGCCAAGACCGCCGCAGCGGACAAGGCTACAACCGTTCACGCCAGCGCCCCTCACGCGACAACCCACGCGGCCCAAATGCGCAAGCCGAAGGCCAGGCACCTCGCCCAGCACGTGAGCCCCGTGAACCGCGTCAGCCTCGCCCACCTCGGGAGCACCGCCAGCCTCAGCATGGCGGCGAAGGCTACAGCCGCTTTGACGACCAACCCCCACGCCCGAATGCGCACCTGGGCACACAAGCAGGTAACCCGGTATCACGTGCACCTCGCGGCAATGCTGGCGGCCAACCTGACCCCACCCGCACCAGCGTTGATTTGATGATGGAACGCCCACGCCGCACTGGCGGTGGTTTCCGTGGTGGCAATGGCGGCGGAAATGGTGGTGGTGGCTTCCGCAGTGGCAATGGCGGCGGAAATGGTGGTGGCGGCGGCTTCGGCGGTAATCGCCGAGGTGGCGGTGGTTTTAACCGCTAAGCCAAGCTCTCTCAAACCTGCCCAGCCGGCACGCAGCAATGGACGCTGAAGTCCAATGCTCTGTGCTGCAACATGACCACAAAACGCCATGTTGCAAGGAGTGGACAACGACGCTAGCGCCTTGCGCTGACACTACAGGGCCATGCCACGGCGTAACATGCGCCAGCATTCAGTGGCAACCCCCTACGAGATACCTGCCCTGCAGTAACGACTGCAGGGCAGATATCACTTCACTTGGTTTTCTGCGGTTTACAGCACTATGACAAAGCCCAATGCCCCTGTCTTCGCGCCGTATCTGGAACGCCCAGGTCACGCCATCTCTACCCATGCATCACGCTGGGCAATCCTCAGCTCTGCACTGATTTTGGCGGCTTGCTCCAGCACCCCTCTTCCCCAGTGGCCTGCGACCACCTCCACGGCAAGCAGTACGCAACCTGCACCTCCCGTCACGCGTACAGCACCCACAACAACAACAGTCAGCACCTCACCTATCGCTGACAATACACGGCTTGAAGCGCTGCCTTACAGCGCGGCGATTGCAGCGTTGTTTCCAGATCCTAACGAGCGTTACAGCACACCCGGCTTGTCGGATGGCCGCCGCAGCTTTACGACCAACAGCGAGCTAACCGAGTTGCTGCGAACGCTCAGCCAACAAAGCCCCAGTGAAAGCCCACGGTTGGGCTTGCTGAACAGCGGCAACGCCCAAAGCGGCACACCTCTCCACGCCTTGATCGCAACCCAAGCCAGGGCCATCAGCCCCCTGGCGCTGGATGAAAGCAATCGACCCACGGTCATGATTGTTGCAGGCCAACAAGGCACGGATGCTGCGGCCACCGAAGCCGTTTTGGTGCTCAGCAAAGAGCTGGGAGCCGGTGGCCTACTGGCACCACTGCTGGACAAGATCAATATCATCTTTGTGCCCCGTGCCAACCCCGACGGCTTTGACAAAGGGATTGCTACCACAGCAGACGGCACAGATTTGCGCTTTGACCATTTACAACTCAAAACACCTGAAGCACGCTTTCTAGCCAAACTCGCACGCGACTATCGCCCCAGTGTTCTATTGGATGCCGGTGAATTTGATGCCATACAGCCAACCCTGCAACGCTTTGATGCTGTCCGTGCAGACGATATGGGCCTGCAATATGCAGTTACGCCCAATGGTCATGAATTTGTGACCAAAGCAGCCCGCGAGTGGTTGCACCAACCCGCCACCAGCGCGCTCACCCAGGCTGGTATGCGCACAGATTGGGCTTTTGAAGCTGCGGGCAACAGCGCTGACAACGGTTTTGCCATGGGCAGCATAGAACCCACTTCGCTGCGCAATGCATCCAGCCTCAAAAACGTGGTCAGCATGGAAGCCAACAGCCGCGGCAGCGACTTGAAGCGCACGCACTTGCAGCGCCGAGTCCACAGCCATGTGCAGGCCATGCTTGCCGTACTGCAAAGTGCTGCCCAGCGCGCTGCCGACCTGCGCCAGGTCAACACCTTTGTTAGCCGCGATGTGGCCTCACACGCCTGTCGCAGCACATTGGTGGTGCAAGCCCAACAGCGCAGTGAGCAACGCCAGATCACCTTGGTCGATGCAGCCAGCGCTCACCTGGTTCAAAAGACAGCAGCCTGGAGCAGCAGTCTCAGCATCAGCAACCCGCGCCAGCGCAGCAACGCCTGCGGCTACTGGCTGTCTGCCAACGCCGTGCAGGCCACAGAACGTCTAAGCATGCTGGGGGTGAATGTGCAACGCGTGGCAGAGCTGTCAAACATTCAGGCGGAAACCTACCAAGCCATCACTGGCGCAGCAGGCCCTTCTGTCGATCTGGTGCGCAACAACGTAGAAGCGGCCCCCGGCAGCTACTACGTGAGCATGAACCAGCCTTTGGCCTTCTTGGCCGCTGCCGCTCTGGAACCAGACACGCCTTATAGCTACTACAGCACTGGCGTACTAGGTGATTTGAAAGAAATAGCACGCGTCACGGCTTTGCCCAACATCGTTTTCGAAGAAGAGTAATTGCGCACCCAAGCCAAGCATCACACCCAATACTTGGTTTTGATCACCGCTCTACGATTCAGATCGCGCAAATATGCATGCTCTTGAATGATGCGATTAGGCCTACACACTTTGCAAAACGCATAGAAATGGCTTATTTACACAGTCTAGCGCGCGTATGTGATGCGTTCTCATCGCCTCACCGCCAGTGAATACGAACAAGTAAAAAATAAAAAGCCCCTGCAGCATAACAACGCCTCAGGGGCTTTTTTATAGGTACTCAGTCACTCTTGGGCAGTTCAGTGCACTTGCGTCAAAGTAGCCGGATCACAGACCCAAACTCAAACTGTTTGGTAGCTACTCAGCATCAGGTAAGCACACATATGGCTCGTCATCCCAATTTTTAGAGCACAACCATAGCCCCTCACTCACTTGTGTGCACGAAGTCGAAGTTAAAAACCACTTTTGATAGCATTCAGCATATAGTCAACAAGGGCTCAATGGCAATTTCATGCTTGACATTTCAATCAAAATATTGCAAGCCCTTTGCCTATTTCGCATACATCTTCCAAATGCAAGATTTGGGCGAATACGAAAAATCAGATTTCAAAAGCTTCAACACGATTTCGGCCATTGCGCTTGGCTTTGTAAAGCATTTCGTCACCATATTTCAAAACAGCAAGTACATCGCTTGAGTCGATTGGAAAACTCGAGACCCCCAAAGAAATAGTGATTTTGCCAACCATGGGCATTTCTGCATGCTCAACATTGCCTCTCAAACGCTCAGCAATTCTTACAGCATCACTCTTTTCTGTACTTGGGAGAAGCACCACAAATTCCTCCCCACCAATACGACAAGGCACATCATTTGCACGACAAACGCTGGACAGCACATTTGCCAATTTTTTCAGCACTGAATCGCCAACATCATGACCATAAGTGTCATTAATATTTTTAAAATAATCAATATCTATAGTAATAATTGAAAAATCTATTTTTAAATTCTGAAAATCTTTAAGAGCAGCATCCAATGTTCTACGATTTCCCAAACCAGTCAGCGGGTCTTTGTGCAAATCTTCACGTAACTTTTTAATATTATTATGAAGCAAACCCACCCCCATCAGCATGGCTTTTTTTAATTCTTGCGATTCAAAATACCAAGATCGAACGTTCTGAATATTTTTTTCGGTTTCATCGTCATTCATTTTATGGGCACTATCTGCCAGCATTTTCAGCGGAATTGATATTCTTTTTGCCGACCATAAAATAACAACAAAGCAAAAAATCACTGCAGGCAATGTCTTGTAAACGACTTGCTGCATCAAGGTATCCAAAGGCACCAGCGCTGCGCGCATAGGTCTTTGCGCAACAATGCCCCATTCAGCGGTTTTGGCAATTGCAAAGCCTGCAATCATTTCCACACCCTCGCTGTTTCGAATAACTGCCTCACCGACTTCACCGCTGGTAACCTTGTTAATAGCGGCGTTATGCTCTACCTTACTCCCCAGCCTAGATTCATTAGGGTGGTAAATTAATTTTTTGTGTTTATCGACCACATAAATATAAGAACCATCTTTGTGGTAATGCTCACCCAATAGCCTATGCAAAGCACTTGCTTTCTTCAAATAAAGCGTACCAGCAATAAAACCCAAGTATTTCCCATTGGAAGAAAAAATAGGGTGCGAGATAAAGACCAACAAATTACCCACACTCGAGGTGTAAGGGTCACTAATTACAGGTGATTTTTTTGAAATAGATTCAAGCACGCCCTGCGTGCTCAACTTGAGCCCAGTGATTTGCAAAGCTTCTGGAGAGGTTGCCAAGACTTCAGTGCTGACATCCACGATCAAGACTGAATTAAAACTATCCGTTTGCAGTCGAACCCTGTCCACCTCTGCTTCAAGAATTTTTTTATTATGTAAATTCTCTGAAAGTACAGAAGCAGAAAACATCAGTTGCTGCTGCGCAGAATTCAAAAAATCATCGGTAGTTTTCGCCAGCTTATCCGCATAAATATAATTATTGGCAAGTGATGCTTTAATCAATTGCTGGCGTTGCACCGTGTGCGCCGCATAAAAAGCACTCACAACAATAGTCAGACCACTGACAATAGAAAGCAGCAAAATCAGCTTTCTCAAATCAACAGAAAATTTATTTTTATACACCACAGCAACTCGACATAATTAATCTCAGTACAGAAAATCAACCAAATTTCACCAAGAGTTTACCCTTATTCATCAGGGAAATTACCCTTTGAACACTTGCAAAATGCACAAGTTCAGAGCGTCTCCCTCATCGTTATTTGACTTTTACTTCACATGACCGCCTCAGCAGCTCTTACGCTCTAAAGTGGCCATCCGCAAGCAAACGCAGACACAGCACCAACAGCATGCTCCTTACCGCAGTGTTGAGTTCACAGTCTGACGATGAAGCGCAAGCAACCGAGCCCTAAGTCACTTCATTCGAACAACTTACAACAGCACTTCCCACCGCAAGGGCCCAGAAAAAGCAATCAGCTCACACCTCCATTGACCATGAAGCTGGGGCAATCGCAGGCATAATAACGACTGGTTATGAAATCGCAGCAATTGATGGTTACGGAGCGCTACGCAAATAACGCGCTTATCGCAGCAGTCAATACAGCGAAAAACCTTTTGAAAACAAAGTGGTGGCGTTAGCTCAGTTGGATAGAGCAACAGCCTTCTAAGCTGTGGGTCACTGGTTCGATTCCAGTACGCCGCGCCACATTAGAAATTTCAATCCCTGCACAGCAATCGTTGTGCAGGGATTTTGCTTTTTGACGGCCCGAAACGCAGCATGCACGACCATCACATCAGTGGAACCCTCTTTCACAACAGCCAAAGACACGCTCTTCGAATCTACTGATTGATGGACTTGCAGTACATCCACGGTATTTGGCTGTGGCTGAATGCTTGTCGCCCCCGTGTCATCAGCAGCCCTATTTTCGGGCACGATTTTGTTTGACGCCTTGCTTGAGCCCCTATGCTCAGAGGCAATGCAACGGCGGTCTAACCCAATCAGCGAGAACACTGTGACAACTCTTCCTAGCTCTATGCGTGCAGCCGTACACAACGATTTTGGCACCCCTGATGTCCTTCAGACTCAAAGCATTCCTTTGCCCGAATTGCGCCCCAATGACTTGTTGGTGCGCGTGCATGGGGCTGGTCTTAACCGGGCTGAGTTGAACTGGCGCCAAGGCAACTACGGGCCAACACCTGGCTTTGGTGACTGCGATCAAGTGATTGGGCTGGAAATGGCGGGCGAAGTGGTCGCTATGGGGCCGCAGGTACAGGGCTTTCAAGCAGGTGAGCGGGTCATGGGCATCGTCGGTGGCGGTGCCTATGCCGAGTACGCCCGGATTGATGTGGGCATGGCCATGCGCGTACCCGAAGGCATCAGCGATATAGAAGCCGCCAGCATTCCCGAGGCGATGGTCACGGCGCACCACGTGCTGCTGCATCTGGGAAATTTGCAAGCCGGCCAGCGGGTGCTGATTCATGGCGCCGGTGGTGGTGTGGGTACGACCTTGGTACAAATGGCGCGCATGGCAGGGGCAAGCACCATCGTTACAACCAGCAGCGTTGGCAAACACGATCGCCTGCGCGCCTTGGGCGCTGATATCACTGTCGATTACGCCAAGCAAGACTTTGCCGAAATGATTGCCCGCGAAGTGCAAGGCGGCCGTGTGGATGTGGTGATCTGCAACATGGGTGCGCTGTATTTGGAGCGCAATATTCGCAGCCTGGACGTGGCTGGCCGCCTGGTTCAGCTGGGGCTGCAAGGTGGCGCCAATGGCAGCCTGCCAATGGATGTCATGATGACCCGCAGACTGCGCATTGAAGGCACGGTGATGAAGTCACTCAGCACCGCACAGAAAGTGGCAATGACCCAGCGTTTTGCCGAGCGCTGGTTGCCAGTCATTGCACGCCGCGAGTTGCTGCCATTGATTGAAAAGCAATATCCGCTGACACAGGCGGCACAAGCCCATGCCCATCTCGAAAACCAGCAGCCGTTTGGAAAAATCGTGCTGAATTGCCAAAACTAATTTCAAACAAAAAAAAAGAGCGGCTAGCGCCGGTATTTATTAGGCTTCAGGCACTTAGGCATCTGAAACCGTTGCATACCAAGCGCTAGCCGCTCTTTTTATTGATTGGCTGGCTGCAAGTTCTATTTGCTTGCGGTCAACATAGGGTTGCCATGGGCCAAAGATTCCACCCAGTGGCGCACACGCTCAGCATCGCCTTGGCGACTGTATTTGCCTACTGAGTCCAAGAACACCATGATGATTTTGCGACCCGATACTTCGGCTTGCATCACCAAACAACGGCCAGCTTCAGAAATGTAGCCCGTCTTTTGCAGGCCAATGTCCCAACGGTCACTCTTGACCAAGCTGTTGGTGTTGTTGAACTGCAGCATGCGGTTGCCTACAGCCACTTCATAGCTGGGCGATGTGGAGTACTGGCGCATCAGCGGGTTGGCGTGCGTCACATTCACCAGCGTGGCCAAATCGTGGGCACTGGATTGGTTGCGGCTCGACAGACCCGTCGGCTCAACATACTGGGTTTCTGACATGCCCAGCAATTTGGCCTTGTTGTTCATCAACTGCACAAAGTGCACCAAACCGCCCGGGTAGGTGCGACCCAGTGCATGGGCTGCACGGTTTTCGCTGGACATCAGCGCCAAGTGCAGCATTTCACCGCGGCTCAGCTGCGTGCCCACGCGCAAACGTGAACTGCTGTGCTTTTCAGTGTCTACATCGTCTTGCGTGATGGTGATCATTTCATCCATCGGCAACTTGGCTTCGGCAATCAGCAAGCCCGTCATCAGTTTGGTGATGGATGCAATCGGCAAGACCGCATGGTCGTTCTTGCTGAGCAGCACCTCTTTGGTTTCCTGGTCCAGCACCAACGCCACACTGGATTTCAGATCCAAAGGATCTGAGACCTGGTGCAAGCCGGCCATTTGCCCAAACGAAGGGCGAGCTACAGCCACAGCTGCTGCCCCGGCAGCAGCAGCTGCCACAGCACGGGTGGCCGTCGCTTTGCGTGCAACCTTGGTCGTGGATTTAATCGAGCGTGTCGCCACCGTCTTGCGGTTAGCTGTGGCGGACTTGGTGTTCTTTTGAGCCACGACCTTTTTGGTAGTGGCTTTGGCCGTTTGCTTTTTCTTAACGGAAGCAGAGGCGGAAGAAGTTTGCTTCTTGGTCGGTGCCTTCTTCGATGCGTAAGCGGCTGGGGTAGCCAGTGCACAACTCAAAGTCAAAAAGGCCAGCGCTTTGGCGATTCGACCATACGCAAACGGGGATCGGTGGTGCATGCAAGTGCTCCGAGCAACAAACAACAAGGGAGTGCCGTTTACCACCAAAGAAAGTCATGCCATTTACCGAAATAGACAACTTTTTAGCGGAAATTAACCGAATTATAGGACGACACCTACCGTTTGTAGCGCGCAACACGCACTGATTTGCATTTATTTGAGAGCAAGCAATACAGACGGCATCTAAGTTCGCCAAAGCACTACCGCCTGTCGCTCAGCCAGATTTCACAATCTGGCAAGTCAGTAGCTGGGCGGCACTTGCAAAAACTGCACGAATGGCCGCCCATTTGCTACTTAAGCAACTGCCGTTTGTTTGGCAGGAGCGCGGCGCAAGCCGGACAAGATGGCGCGAATTGATGCAGACAGAATGTTGGCATCCATGCCCACGCCAAACACGGTATGGCTGTCATCCACACGCACTTCCACATACGCGACCGCTTGGGCATTGGCACCCTCACCCACTGCGTGCTCGGAGTAGTTCATCACACGTACTTGTCGGCCCAGCGATTGCGACAGCGCTTGCACAAAGGCATCAATGGGGCCTGCGGCCTGGGCTTCCAGCACGCGCTCTTTCCCATCCCAGTTGAGCTTGGCACTCAAAGTGACCACACCATCTTCTTCAGCTAAACGGTACTGCGGCGCCTGCGCTACATCCATACCAAACTCTTTGCGGAAAATCTTCCACAAGTCTGCGGCCGTGAATTCGGTACCCAGCGAATCCATTTCCTGCTGAACGATTTGCGAGAACTCAATTTGCAAGCGGCGTGGCAACTGCAAACCGTACTCGGCCTCAAGCAGATAAGAAATGCCGCCTTTGCCAGACTGGCTATTCACACGGATCACCGCCTCGTAACTGCGCCCCAAGTCTTTGGGATCAATCGGCAAGTAAGGCATGTCCCAGATATCGTTTTCCTTGCGTGCAGAGAACGCTTTCTTGATCGCATCTTGGTGTGAACCAGAAAATGAGGTGTACACCAACTCACCCACATACGGATGACGCGGGTGTACAGGCAACTGGTTGCAATACTCCACCGTGGCGCGAATGCCGTCGATGTCTGAGAAATCCAGTCCGGGGCTGATGCCCTGGATGTACATATTCAACGCCACATTCACGATATCGAGATTGCCGGTCCGCTCGCCATTGCCAAACAAACAACCCTCCAAACGATCAGCACCCGCCAGCAACGCCATCTCAGCGGTAGCAGTACCCGTGCCACGGTCGTTGTGTGGATGCACGGACAAAACGATGGAATCTCGGCGCAGCAAGTTACGGTGCGTCCACTCCACCATGTCTGCAAAAATATTGGGACTGGAGTGCTCCACAGTAGTAGGCAAATTGATGATGCACTTCTTGGCCGGTGTGGGCTGCCACACTTCGGTCACTGCATCGACCACGCGCTTGGAAAATTCCACCTCCGTGTCCGAATACATCTCGGGCGAGTATTCAAACGTCCAGTCGGTAGTTGGGTGCTCTGCCGAGATATCTTTGAAAAGCTGGGCATTGGTGCGCGCCAAATCCACAATTTCGTCTTCGCTCATATTGAGCACTACGCGGCGCATCACAGGAGCCGTGGCGTTATAGAGGTGCACGATGGCGCGGGGCACACCTTCCAAAGCTTCAAAGGTGCGGCGAATCAGGTGCTCACGCGCCTGGGTCAACACTTGCACGGTTACGTCATCGGGAATGCGTTTTTCCTCGATGAGCTTGCGCATAAAGTCAAATTCAATCTGCGAGGCAGAAGGAAAGCCCACTTCAATTTCCTTGAAGCCGATCTTGACCAACTGTTCGAACATGCGAATCTTGCGCTCGATGTCCATGGGCTCAATCAGCGCTTGGTTGCCATCGCGCAAATCCACACTGCACCAGACGGGTGGCTTGGTAACGATCGCGTCAGGCCATGTGCGGTCGGTCAAGCGCACGGGGACAAAAGGTTGGTACTTGCTAGCGGGGTTGGACAACATCGACATAGGAGCTCTCTTTCGTGATTCAAGAAAATTGACCTGATACCCCCAGCAACTCAACAAAAAAGGCCCGTCGCTAGAAGCTACGGGCCTTGGAAGTAGGGTGTTTTGTACGCGCGCGCTACTTGATCTGCCCGATGGACATGGTTAGTAGTAGAGCTAGCGACAGGTTTTGCATGGGAATGACTCTAGCACAGTTTTCAAAAAACAATGCCTGCGTTTTTACTTAGTGGTGCAATCCACGCTCTTCAGGCTCGTCTTTCGACGTGCTGATCACGCTGGTTTGCTGACCTTTGGACTTGCGCACCACGTACACCACATAGCCGCTGAACCCATAGAGGGCAAAGACAGCGAACAACACCGTCGGTGTATGGATATTGACAATGGCAATGCCCAGCACAATCAGCACGATGGCGGCAAACGGCACGCTGCGCTTCATGTTGAAGTCTTTAAAGCTGTAGAAAGGCACGTTGGTGACCATCGTCAAGCCCGAATACAGCGTCAAGAAGAACATGACCCACATCATTTGCACCCAGGTCAACACACCGTCTTCCCCGCGCACCACGCCATAGTCGTTCAGCACCCACATGAAACCGACCACCAGTGCCGCTGCAGCTGGTGAAGGCAGACCTTGAAACCAGCGTTTGTCGACCACCCCAGTGTTCACGTTAAAGCGTGCCAAGCGCAACGCTGCGCACGAGCAATACACAAAAGCGGCAATCCAACCCCAGCGCCCCAAACCTTTAAGTGCCCACTCATAAGCGACCAAAGCCGGAGCCACACCAAACGACACCATGTCGCACAGCGAATCCATTTGCTCACCAAACGCGCTTTGCGTATTCGTCATGCGGGCAACGCGGCCATCCAAGCTGTCGAGCACCATGGCGCAGAAAACACCAATGGCAGCCAGATCAAAGCGCCCGTTCATCGCCATGACGATGGCGTAAAAGCCACCAAACAGCGCTGCTAACGTGAACAAGTTGGGCAGGATGTAAATACCCTTGCGGCGCTTGCGAACCACTACGCCGTTATCGCCTGCTTGGGCGTCATTGCTGTCATGCATGTACTGCACCTCCAGAGCGCCACCTTTTTACAAACCAAGGCAGCTATTAAAACCATAGTATTTTACGCAGACTGCTTTTGCATCTGACTGGCTAGCAGTGTATCTCTGTCGCGCTGTCACCCTGCAAATAAAAAGGCCACTGCAGTGGCAGTGGCCTTGCGCTGCAGACCGCACAAAGCGGCCTGCATGGTTGGCGCATTAGTTGCGGGTTTGGTCAACCAGCTTGTTCTTGGAGATCCAAGGCATCATGGCGCGCAACTGGCCACCGACTTGTTCGATGGCGTGGTCGGCGTTTTGACGACGACGAGCTGTCATGGATGGGTAGTTCAGGCGACCTTCGCTGATGAACATCTTTGCGTATTCACCGCTCTGGATGCGCTTCAGTGCATTGCGCATGGCCTTGCGCGATTCTTCGTTGATGACTTCAGGGCCAGTCACGTACTCGCCATACTCCGCGTTGTTGGAGATGGAGTAGTTCATGTTGGCGATGCCGCCTTCGTACATCAGATCCACAATCAGCTTGAGCTCGTGCAGGCATTCAAAGTAAGCCATTTCAGGAGCGTAGCCAGCTTCGGTCAGGGTTTCAAAGCCCATCTTCACCAGCTCCACCGCGCCGCCGCACAGCACGGCTTGTTCGCCGAACAGGTCAGTTTCGGTTTCTTCCTTGAAGTTGGTCTCAATGATGCCGCCCTTGCCGCCGCCATTGGCCATGGCATAAGACAGAGCCACGTCACGGGCCTTGCCGGACTTGTCCTGATAAATCGCGATCAAGGAAGGAACGCCGCCGCCCTTGAGGTATTCCGAGCGCACAGTGTGGCCAGGACCCTTGGGGGCAACCATGATGACGTCCACATCGGCGCGTGGCACCACTTGGTTGTAATGCACGTTAAAGCCGTGAGCGAACGCCAAGGTAGCGCCCGACTTCATGTTGGGGGCCACATTGTTGTTGTAGACGTCAGGAATGTTCTCATCAGGCAGCAACATCATGACCACGTCAGCAGCCTTCACGGCATCGTTGACTTCCATCACGGTCAGACCAGCCTTGCCCACTTTGTCCCATGAAGCGCCGCCCTTGCGCAGGCCCACGATGACCTTGACGCCGCTTTCGTTCAGGTTTTGCGCGTGCGCATGGCCTTGGCTGCCGTAGCCGATGATGGCAACGGTCTTACCCTTGATCAGGCTCAGGTCGCAGTCTTTGTCGTAGAAAACTTTCATGTTTGGCTCCAGTTATTTCCAGTGTGTTTATGGGGGGTGAAAACTAAAAAATCAGGGTATATGGCAAGACCACTTAAACGCGCAGAATACGCTCGCCACGCCCAATGCCAGAGGCACCAGTGCGCACGGTTTCCAAAATCGCTGTGCGATCCAGACCTTGCAAAAACGCGTCGTTCTTAGATTGGTCGCCTGTCAGCTCAATGGTGTAGCTTTTTTCGGTGACATCAATGATGCGGCCACGGAAGATATCCGCCATGCGCTTCATTTCCTCACGCTCTTTACCCACCGCACGTACCTTCACCATCATCAACTCGCGTTCGGTGTAGGCGCCTTCGGTCAGGTCCACCACTTTCACGACTTCAATCAGGCGATTCAAGTGCTTGGTGATCTGCTCAATGATGTCATCGGACCCCGTGGTCTGGATGGTCATGCGCGACAGCGAGGCATCTTCCGTTGGTGCCACGGTGAGCGATTCAATGTTGTAACCGCGTGCCGAGAACAGGCCAACCACGCGCGATAAGGCTCCGGGCTCGTTTTCGAGCAACACGGCAATGATGTGTTTCATGTCCAGATCCCTCTTTTCGCTGCCCTCCCCTCCCACCGGTAAGTGGCAAGCTTGGCAAACAATAGATTCGTCAAAATTGAGAGCGCTTGGTGCAGATTTAATCTGCGTTTGCGCATGAAAAGACTTCAAAAACAGCTACCAGATTGCGCTGGCAGCTTCTATTTTTTACAAGTCGTCAGGGCCGAGCAGCATTTCCGTGATGCCCTTGCCAGCCTGCACCATGGGGAATACGTTCTCGGTGGGATCGGTGCGAAAGTCGATGAACACGCACTTGTTTTCTTCGCGGGCAATCCGGCGCGCTTCGATCAAAGCGGCCTGCACCTGCGAAGGGTCTTCCACCAAAATGCCGGCATGGCCATAGGCTTCAGCCAGTTTCACGAAGTCAGGCAGCGAATCCATATAGCTGCTGGAGTAGCGGCCCGAGTATTCAATCTGCTGCCACTGGCGCACCATGCCCAAGAAGCGGTTGTTCAGCGCGCAAATGATCACCGGGGTGTTGTACTGGCGGCAAGTGGCCAACTCCTGGATGTTCATCTGGATCGAGCCTTCGCCCGTGATACAGAACACCTCGGCTTGCGGCTTGGCCAGCTTAATACCCATGGCGTAAGGCAGACCTACGCCCATGGTGCCCAGCCCGCCAGAGTTGATCCAGCGGCGTGGCTCATCAAAACGATAGTACTGCGCTGCCCACATCTGGTGCTGACCCACGTCGGACGTGACATACACGTCCTCGCCCTTGGTCATCTGAAACAGGGTATCCACCACCGCCTGGGGCTTGATCACGTCCTTGTTGGCACGGTCAAACTGCAGACAATCACGGCTGCGCCAGGCTTCAATCTGCGTCCACCACTGGGCTAACGCACCTTCTTCAGGCTGGGTGGCGGTTTCGCGGATCATGGCAATCAGCTCAGTCAGCACGTCCTTCACGTCACCGACGATTGGCACATCCACCTTCACTCGCTTGGAAATGGAGGACGGATCGATGTCAATGTGAATGATCTTGCGCTCAGCCGACATGAAGTGCTTGGGGTTGCCAATCACACGGTCATCAAAGCGTGCGCCTACGGCCAGCAGCACGTCGCAGTTTTGCATGGCGTTGTTGGCTTCGATCGTGCCGTGCATGCCCAGCATGCCCAGGTATTTGCGATCGCTAGCGGGGTAAGCACCCAGCCCCATCAGCGTGTGCGTGATGGGGTAACCCAGCATGTCCACCAAGGTGCGCAGCTCAGCGCTTGCATTGCTCAGCAACACGCCACCGCCGGTATAAATATACGGACGCTTGGCGCTCAACAGCAATTGCAGCGCCTTGCGAATTTGGCCGGAGTGCCCTTTCTTCACCGGGTTGTACGAGCGCATTTCCACGGTTTGTGGATAGCCACTGTACGCAGCCTTCTTGAAAGAGACATCCTTAGGAATATCAATCACCACAGGACCAGGACGGCCTGTGCGTGCCACATGAAACGCTTTTTTCATGGTGACCGCCAAGTCACGCACATCCTTGACCAAGAAGTTGTGCTTGACGATGGGGCGGGTAATGCCCACGGTGTCGCACTCTTGGAAGGCATCGGTACCAATGGAGGCGGTAGAGGTCTGACCGCTGATCACAACCAGCGGAATGGAATCTGTATACGCAGTGGCAATCCCGGTCACGGCATTTGTCAGACCGGGTCCAGAAGTGACCAAAGCCACACCCACTTCACCTGTAGCACGGGCAAAACCGTCTGCTGCATGCACAGCCGCCTGTTCATGGCGCACCAGCACATGCTCAATAGTGTCTTGTTTGTACAGTGCGTCGTAGATATAGAGCACTGCGCCGCCAGGATAGCCCCACAGGTGTTTTACACCTTCGGCCTGCAGCGATTTGATGAGGATTTCGGCACCCATCAACTCCTGAGTACCAGCTTGCGAAGAGGCAGCCGCAGCATTGGCTTGCTCTGCTTTAGAAATTTCCATGATCAACCTTTGCGAATTTCTCTAACGAAAAACCTTGGGTGCCCCTCGTCCGTATCCTTGTGAGATCGTCTTAGGACTTGAGGCCAGTGGACATGAGCGATATGGTGTACGCCGGACCCTGACCCGTTTGCCTTGTTCAATTGCAAGCCGCGATTATGGCACTGCAACATATGCTTTGGTCAACGCTTTTTGGGCAATTTGCCAACGCGATGCGATAATGGGCATCTTTGCCGCGCACTACTCTTGGTTACAACTGTGATCGGGTTTGCGAGTTTCCGACCTACCGGGCACCCCTGTCTTGGCCACTGAACAAGAGCTATCCGACTTCCTCAAAGGCGTAGAAAACCGTGCTTTTAAGCGCTCGGTTTATCACGTCCGAGACGAAGAAGCAGCCTTGGATATCGTGCAAGACAGCATGATGAAGTTGGCCCAGCATTACGGTGACAAGCCTGCCGCAGAGCTACCCATGCTCTTTCACCGCATCCTGTCCAACTGCACGCTGGACTGGTTTAGGCGGCAAAAAACCCGCAATGCACTGTTTACCAACATGAGCGACATCGCACATGGAGATGACAGCGAAGGCGATGGGTTTGATTGGATGCAGACCTATGCCTCCAACGAAGAAGGCGAAGCCGCACAAAGCGCTGAAGTGCTGACCCAGCGCACCCAATTGTTAAAAAGCATTGAAACTGAAATTCAATCTTTGCCCGCGCGTCAACGGGAAGCTTTCTTGCTGCGTTATTGGGAAGACATGGACGTCGCAGAGACCGCAGCGGCCATGGGTTGTTCTGAAGGCAGTGTCAAAACACACTGCTTTAGAGCAATCCAATCGTTGAGCAAAGCGCTCAAAGCCAAAGGAATTGAGTTATGACCACACCTTCACACCACGATGATCTTGCCGCAGAGCAATTTGCACGCAAGCTGACAGCGCACCTGTCCATGGCAGAAGCGGGTTTACCCTATGTGGTCACCGAACGTCTTCGCGCTTCCCGGATTCAAGCGATCTCTGCACGCAAGCGTGCAAGCGCGCCTTTGCGCGCCTTGCAGACAGAATCGTCCGTATCGCTGCTGGGCATGCAAAACGATGGGACCTTGTCGCTTGGCGCTTCAGGCAACGACCACGACAACACCCCGCTGTGGGTTCGCCGTTTGCTGACAGCCATTCCATTGATCGCACTGGTGGGGGCACTGGCCTTTATCGGCGCCGACCAAGACAGTCGAACCATTGTGGATGTTGCCGAAGTTGATGCGGCATTGCTGACCAGCGACCTGCCGCCTGCCGCTTACACCGACCCGGGATTCCAGCAATACCTGCAAACTACCGTTTCCGACACACCTTAAACTTGCCAACTGCATGATTCGCTTTTCTTGCCTGCATGCAGTTTTACACTTGGCAATACATGCCCCAGACTGCTGACACCTCACCAAACCATCGCACCCCGTTCTTTGCCATTGCCATGGCGAGTGTGTTGTTGCTGGGTTTTGCAGCGGGTGGGCTGTGGAGCATGAACCAAGTGGCCATGGTACCCAGTGCGGTGCCGCCCAACATGTCGGTAGAAGCCGAGAATGCTCGCAACTCTTTGACTGGCGACGCGCACTCTCGCTTGCGTCTGACGGCGTCAGGACCCAACTGGCGAGAGATTACGGAAGCTCAGCGCCAAGTTCTGATGCCTTTGCGCGAGCGCTGGGACAGCATTGGCGCACTCGCCAAGCGCCGCTGGTTGGTGCTCGCAGATCGATATCCCAGCATGGACGAGTCAGAACGCAACAAGCTGGTCAGTCGCATGAATACCTGGGCGAACCTCAGTGTGCAGCAACGCAACCAAGCTCGCATCAATTTCGAGAGCGTCAAACGCTTGTCTGCACAAGAGTTGCAGTCAAAATGGGACGAATACCAAGCACTCAGTGAGGCCGAGAAGAATCGTTTGGCTGAGCAAGCACGCAAGGCGAAAACTGCGAAGAAGTCAAAGCGCAGATTGGCAGTTCCAGTCGCCAAGCCTGTTCCAACACCGCCCGTGCCACAGCTTTCAGCACCTGCGACACCTGCCGCTGTCACAGTCCATCCGGTGGCTACACCCTCTGTGGTGGAAACACTTCCCGTTCTGACACCTCAGGCCGCCCCTTCTGTGCACATCACGCCACTGGAACGCAAACCTTCCGTATCCAGCCAGCCCATCTCAGCCCCTCAGGCGGCTCCTAGCATGGTGCTTCCACCTATGCCGTCACACGCCTCCGAGCCGGCAAGCAGTTCTGATTCACATCAGCCAGTCAGCCCGCTGGAGTCCTTCACTCCATCATTCACCGCACCAACACCGGCACAATAAGAGTTCGCGCACTTTTGATGCGTTTTTGCTCTACTGAATTTGCCTGAATGACTTCATCCGCACTGCGCACATCCATTCCATTACCTGCACCCAGCCTGCGCCGCCGAATGGCCTGCTGGCTCTACGAAGGTCTGCTGCTGTTTGGCATTGTTTTTGTCGGCGGCCTGGTACTTGGTAGCGTTGGCGTGCTTTTTAGTCACCCGCTCTCGCCCAGCACGCTGCAAGCTATTTTGTTTCTTGTCCTAGGCTGCTATTTCGCATGGTTTTGGAGCCAAGGGCAAACGTTGGCCATGAAAACTTGGCACATCCAAGTCGTCGATAAGTATGGCCGCCCTTTGACACGCATTCGCGCGCTCACACGCTATGCGCTGTCCTGGTTGTGGCTGCTGCCACCATTGGCCATGGTGACACCCTTTCACCTTCCGATGGCCGAAGTGGCCGTTCTTGTTTTGGGATGGGTAGCGGTATGGGCCCTGCTCAGCCGTTTTCATCCACAACGCCAGTTTCTGCATGACGTTTTGGCAGGCACGCGCTTGATCAATGCAGCCCCCACGCCAAAAAGCACTTCGCAGCCCTGAAGACCACCACCTAATTTTGAGATGAATGCTATGACCCAGGCCCCCGCTTTTTCCATTTGTGTTTACTGCGGCTCACGCCCGGGTGAACGCCCTGCTTATGCTGAAACCGCTCGCGCTGTAGGCACCTGGATTGGTCAGCATGGCGGTCAATTGGTGTATGGGGGCGGTCGCACGGGCTTGATGGGCATCGTTGCAGATGCCACCAAGGCAGCGGGAGGCCGCGTGGTTGGCGTCATTCCTCAAGCCTTGGTCGATAAAGAACTGGCCAATCAGGCTTGTGATGAACTGCACAAAGTGGCAAACATGCACGAACGCAAAGCAATGATGGCTGAACGCAGCAATGCCTTCTTGGCTTTGCCCGGGGGCATCGGCACTTTTGAAGAGCTGTTTGAAGTGTGGACTTGGCGACAGCTGGGCTATCACGACAAACCGATCGGGCTGCTCAATGTGGATGGCTACTACACCAGCATGCTGACTTTTCTGGAATCGACAGTTAGTAACGGCTTCATGGGTGCATGGCAGATGGATCTGATTCGCGCCAGTGACAGCACCGAAAGCTTGATGGAGTTTTTGGTGGAATCGTCCGGCATGTCACCTGAGAGCAAAAATTTGCGTGAGGTCATATAGACATTGGCCTAAACGCTATAAAAAAAGCGATCTTTAAAGATCGCTTTTTTTATGCGTGCAACATGGGTCAGATGGCTGTGTCATCCAAATCGCCCGTGCGAATACGCACCACTTTTTCTACCGGCGTCACAAAGATTTTTCCGTCACCAATCTTTCCGGTGCGTGCAGCAGCCACGATTGCGTCTACACAGCGATCGGCATCTGGTGTCGCCACGACCACTTCAATTTTGACTTTGGGCAAAAAGTCCACCACGTACTCTGCGCCACGGTACAGCTCGGTGTGCCCTTTTTGGCGGCCAAAACCTTTGACTTCCGTCACAGTCAACCCGGTCACACCACACTCCGCCAAGGCTTCACGTACCTCTTCGAGTTTGAACGGTTTGATAATGGCAGTAATCATTTTCATGGTGAAAGCTCCAGTGGGATTTAAATCTTGATCGATAGCGGATAGCGCGGTGGCAAATGCTTAGCGTCTAAAACCGTTGGTAATCGGGGTACGCCAGTCTTTGCCAAAGCTGCGATGCGACAGACGAGGACCAACAGGGGCCTGCCTGCGCTTGTACTCATTGATTCGAATGAGCCGAATCACGCGCTCTACATTCTCACGATCATGGCCCGCAGCCAAGATCGTCTCAACAGGCTCGTCATTTTCCATGTATCGACGAATGATGTCGTCAAGCACGGGATAAGGCGGCAGACTGTCCTCGTCTTTTTGGTCAGGCCGCAGTTCGGCGCTCGGAGGGCGCGTGATGATGCGCTCAGGAATGGGGTTCAGCCCGGTGCCAAACGGGTCATTGGCATTGCGCCAGCGCGCCAACTCAAAGACACGGGTTTTGAACAGGTCTTTGATGACGGCAAAACCACCCGCCATATCGCCATACAAAGTGCAGTAGCCGGTTGCCAGTTCGCTTTTGTTCCCTGTCGTTAGCACGATAGATCCAAATTTATTGGATAACGCCATCAGCAACGTACCGCGAATGCGTGCCTGCAAATTTTCTTCTGTCGTGTCCTCTGCCAAGCCTTGAAACTGTTGCGCCAGCGCGGCCTTGAACGCCTCAAACTGCGGAGCAATACTAATGACTTCATGACGGACGCCGACGCGATCTGCCATTTCTTGGGCATCTTTCCAGCTGATATCTGCGGTATAGGGGGAAGGCATCATCACCGTACGCACGTGCTCTTTGCCCAAAGCATCCACTGCAATCGCCAGCACCAATGCAGAGTCAATTCCGCCTGACAGGCCCAGCAGAGCACCTGGAAAGCCATTTTTGGTCACGTAATCGCGCACGGCCAACACCAGCGTATTCCACAGGTACGCATTCTCTTCTTGCGCCAGAACGATCTGACCAGACAAATGCACTTGCTGATGGATGTGCTCTACCGCCACCTCCAACAATGCTGTCTCAAACGAGGCTGCACGCGCAACCACCACACCAGTTGCGTTGAGGGCGAAGCTGCTCCCGTCAAACACCAACTCATCCTGGCCACCGACCATGTGTGCATACACCACGGGCAAACCAGTTTCAGTGGCTCTTTGGGCAATCACAGACTCACGCTCGGCTTGCTTACCCAAATGGTAGGGTGATGCATTGAGCACAAGCAGCATCTGCGCACCAGCTATCTTGGCGGCTTGCGCCGGCTCTTTCAGCCATGCATCTTCACAAATCAGAACACCCGCTTTGACGCCCCCTACGTCAATCAAACACGTCTGGTGCTGTGGCGTGAAATAGCGCAACTCATCAAACACCCCGTAATTGGGTAGAGCCTGCTTCACGTAACTGGCTGCCAGACGCCCCTCGCAAATCCAGCTTGCGGTATTTTGGCGGTGCAGTGTTCCTGCAACGGCGTGGGCATGGCCCACGAGCAATCCCATCCCCGGCCAAGCAGTGCTGGCCTGTACCACGCGTTGCAATGCTTCATCGCTCGCTTGCTGAAAGGATGGACGCAGCAACAGGTCTTCTGCCGCATAGCCACAAAGTGCCAACTCCGGCGTCATCAACAATTTTGCACCTTGCGAATACGCTTGCTGCGCCGCATCAATGATTTTTTGTGCGTTACCGCTCAAATCGCCAACAACGAAATTGAGTTGTGCGATGCAAATAGAAGTGGTCATGAAAAGTGTGGTGCCTTCAAGGCCTAAACGCAAACGGCAAGTGCTGAATCAAGGTGTCACCGACCCAGCAAGCGCAAGCGGTAATTATCACCTTCCCAGCTACACCTTACTCGCATGGATTCAGACACATCGGCTGGCACACAAAAAAACCGCATTGCGCATGGCAATGCGGTTGATAAAACATTGATCGTCAGCTCGGATACAACTCAAAAGCTCTCCCACTCATCCTCGTGGGCCATTTGATTGCGCGAATGGGTCTCCGTAGGCTTTGCGGGTGACCGCGCAGCGGAGCCAGGCTTTACAGGCCTGTCTGGGGGCGCTACAAACACACGCACAGAACGCTCAGCACCTTGCTGCGCAGATGGCCGCGCGGTTTGCGTCACTGCTTGAAGGCTTTTCTCCCTCGACAGCACTTGCGGCTGGCTATCCAACTTAAAGACCGCAACTGCATTCACCAGATCCTGCGCCTGCTTGCGCAGGCTGTCTGCAGCCGCGGCACTTTCCTCTACCAACGCCGCATTTTGCTGGGTGGTTTGATCCATTTGCGTCACAGCTTCCCCAACCTGCGAAACACCTTGGCTTTGTTCGCTGCTGGCTGCACTGATCTCACCCACGATATCGGTCACCCTGCGGATAGAGGCCACCACTTCACTCATGGTGCTGCCTGCTCTGTCCACCAACTGACTGCCCTGCTCCACGCGTTCTACGCTGTCCGTGATCAGACCTTTGATTTCTTTGGCCGCCTCAGCGCTGCGCTGGGCAAGACTGCGCACCTCGGCTGCCACCACAGCAAATCCACGACCTTGTTCCCCCGCTCTGGCCGCCTCTACCGCCGCGTTCAGCGCCAAGATGTTGGTCTGAAATGCAATCGAGTCAATCACTCCAATGATGTCCGCAATTTTTCGACTGCTCTCATTGATACCGCGCATGGTGGTCACCACCTCACCCACCACCTCTCCGCCTTGCAAAGCAACCGTAGAGGCGTTGATCGCCAGCTGGTTGGCTTCGCGTGCGTTGTCTGCGTTTTGGCGCACGGTAGAACCCAGCTCCTCCATCGAGGCCGCCGTCTGCTCCAATGCGCTGGCCTGCTCTTCGGTGCGACTCGACAAATCTGCATTGCCCATGGCGATTTGATTGCTGGCAGCCGCCACGCCTTCTGCCCCAACTCGCACACTGTGCACCGTTTGGATCAAACCCTCTTGCATGCGCAACAAAGCTGCCAGCAGCAGGCCCAACTCATCCTGTCTGCGCGCATCAATCTTTGCCGTCAGGTCCCCCGCTGAAACTTTGTTGGCAATGTCCACCGCGTTGCGCAAAGGCTGCTGGATAGAGCGAATGATCCATACGGCAGCCACGATGGCGGTCACCACCGAGGCCAGCACAGCAATCATCAAAATGATCAGCGCTTGGTCGTACACATGCTTGGCAGCAGCGACCTCGGCCGCAGACTGCTGGTTTTTGATGGCAATAATGCTGGCCAAAGTTTGGAATGACGTATTAAAAAGCTCCAGAGAACGGCCTCCCAATACCGCTCTTGCAGCTTCACCATCGCCAGAGCGAGACACTGAAAACAAGCTATCCATGAGCTTGACGTACTCAGAGCGCTCTGTGAGCAAAGCTTCATAAGCTTTGCGCTCTTCATCTGAATTAATCAATGGTACATATTCTTTTTTTATCTCATCCATTTCGGCTTGCAGCGTTTTCATTTCACGCTCAATATTTTCCTTATAGCTGACAGCGTCATTAAAAACATGCCGCAATTCAAGCAAGCGCGCTTTGGCCAAATCCGTATTTAAACGGTGGATCAGCTGCACACTCACCAAAATATTTTCTGTAATGCGCACTTGCGTCCTTTGCATGGACGAAAGCTGCATCGCCGCGACCCCGGCCACCACTAGCAGGCCTGTGACCAGCAACGTAAACGTTACTGATAGACGTGTTGAAATTTTTAAGTTTTTCACGATTTTCCCTCTCGGCACACCCAATTCACTGTGAATAGGCCAATGACTCAAATAGCGCATCACAGCCTAATTAGCTTTTCAATTACAAAAAATCACCAGCTGTCCCTCTTAGCGCCAAGAAGCAATAAAAGCGCCGCATGTCATCACCACACCTACAAAAAGAAACACCCCATGCCGACGGAATGGGGTGCTTGAAATATGTGCCAAAGAATGAATAGATCAGAAAGTTTCCCAATCCGCCTCGGATTCCTTCGCCGGCTGATGGGCTGATTTCGGCGGCAACTGCGCCACGTTCTTCAGTGGTTCAGGCACTTTCGGCATAGGCTGGCGGTGGGCAGCAACAGACTGCAGCACAGAGACATCGGCACTGACCTGTACCGCACTTGGCACAGCTGCAGCGATGAACGACGTTGCCACAGCCTGCTGCTTGACCTTAAAGCTCGCTACAGCCTCCACCAACTCTTGCGCTTGCCGTTTCAAACCTTCTGCAGCCGCAGCGCTTTCTTCAACCAATGCTGCGTTCTGCTGCGTGGTTTGATCCATTTGTGTGATCGCCTCGCTGACCTGCCCCACCCCTTGGCTCTGCTCTTTGCTGGCGGCGCTGATTTCGCCCACCAAATCCGCTACATGGCGTATGGATGCCACCACTTCGTCCATGGTCGCACCCGCTTGCGCCACGAGGCTCGAACCTTGTGAGACACGCTGTACGCTCTCGCCAATCAAGTGCTTGATTTCTTTTGCAGCTTCTGCGCTGCGCCCCGCCAAAGCACGCACCTCTGACGCCACCACTGCAAAACCACGCCCTTGCTCACCTGCACGGGCAGCTTCCACAGCCGCGTTCAGCGCCAAAATATTGGTTTGAAAGGCGATACCGTCGATCACACCAATGATGTCTGCGATTTTCTGGCTGCTGGTATCGATATCTTTCATGGTGGTAATCACTTGCCCCACCACTTCACCACCGCGTGCAGCCACAGCCGAGGCATTGATTGCCAGTTGATTGGCTTGTGAGGCGCTGTCCGCGTTGTGTCGCACGGTCGAAGACATTTGCTCCATGGACGCGGCTGTTTGCTGCAGCGCGCTGGCTTGCTCTTCCGTGCGGCTGGACAGGTCGCTGTTGCCCATGGCAATTTGTTCGCTCGACATCGACACACCATCGGCATTGCTGCGCACATGGCTGACCACACGCTCCAAGTTATTGCGCATGGCTGCCAGCTCTTGCAGCAAACCACCCATTTCATCGCGCCCACCCAAAGGAATATCCTGGGTCAGATCGCCCTCAGAAATACTGCGGGCAGCCCGCACGGCTTGCTCCGCGGGCACTGTGACCGCACGCGCAATCAGCCAGCACAGAACCATGGCGACCACGGCGCTGAGCGCCATGCCCGCCAGCACCCATACGATGGCAAATTGAAAACTGCGTGCCACATCTTGCTTGGCTGCGTCCGCATACTCACGGCTGAGCAAGGCCAGGTGTCCCAAGCCTTCTACCAACTGGGTAAATACCGGTTCTGCAGTGCCCACATAGAAATTCGTGACGGCATCACCCAGCAACAAATCTCCATCCGGCTCGTTGTAATCTTTCTCGCGCGCCAGCTTCAAAAAGGACTGCTGATCTGCCAGAAATTGCTGGCGCAATTTTTGATATTGCGCCATCAGCTGCTGCTCTTGGGCATCGCGCTCCAGGCTCTCAAAGCTGCGCTCATACACCTGAATTTCTTCGAGGATTTTCTGAATCTGTGCCACGTAGCCATCCACCTCGGCCACGCTATTCACGTTCAAGATGCCAGCTTCTGCACGGCGCAAACGATTCCATAAAGTGCGCAAATTGCCCACATCCACCACGCTGGGCATGGCATGTTGCACCACGGCCTGCGTGCTGACATCCATTTGGCGCATTTGCCACAAAGAAATAGAACCCAAGGCCAGCGTCAGGCACGTTACCAACGCAAAGCCCAGACCCACCTTAGAGGCCATGCGCATATTCGCCAAAAACATTTCAACTCCCTGAAAGTCTGGCGAGGCAGGCAAAAAAAATGCAGACCCCGCTCTAGGGTCTGCACATTAACAAATATTTACAGTGTTGAATGCAACAAATGCGCCAAATCAGGATTTGGCACAATTATTTTCAAGCCTTGTTGTAGTTGGCAATGCCGTCAGTGATTTCTTTTTTGGCTTCTTCAATGCCCTTCCAGCCTTGAATCTTCACCCACTTGCCCTTTTCCAAATCTTTGTAGTGTTCGAAGAAATGCTGGATTTGGTTCAGAGTCAATTCATGCACATCGGCCAAGGTTTCAATCTTGTCGTAGGCAGGCAAGATCTTCTTGGTGGGCACTGCGAGCACCTTGCCGTCCACACCACCGTCGTCTTCCATCAGCAAAATACCGATTGCACGGCAAGGCACCACCACGCCGCTCGGCAATGGGAAGGGTGTCATGACCAGCACGTCTACGGGGTCACCGTCACCCGCCAACGTTTGGGGCACATAACCGTAGTTCACGGGGTAGTGCATGGCAGTGCCCATGAAGCGGTCCACAAACACGCAGCCTGTTTCTTTGTCCACTTCGTACTTTACGGGATCGGAATTGGCAGCAATCTCGATCACGACATTGAAAGTTTCGGGGGCGTTCTTGCCAGGAGTCAGTTTTTCGAAGGACATGGTGGTCAGTCAGGTTATGAAACGGAACATTCCCGCTAGGGGAAAACCTGACGATTTTAGAGCCATGCCCTTGCTCGCTTCTTTCAAACCCCGTGAATATCCGCGCAGCGACCAGTTACAAGGCGGCGCGTGCGGGCTGGCGCACAGGGCCTGAGCGTTTTTCGATCGCCTGTTGCACCTCTTTGCGCAGGCCCAGCACAAAGCCCATTTCAGCCAGCACAAAGAGCGGGCCAATCAGCAACCCCATGATGTCATCCATGAACGCAGGCTTGCGCCCTTCCCAGTAGTGGCCCACAAACTGGATCACCCAGCCCACCACAAATAGCCCCACGCCCCAGGCCAGCCACAAGCCGGTACTCTGCGCTGCCAGCCATACGCTGACCGACAGCATCATGCCCAGCACCACCGCCAGCGCAATACCGTAGCGCGTGTCCAGCAGCATGTAATAGATCGAGGCCGCCAGTGCCGCCAGCACGGCGGGGCTGATTACCATGCCACTGTCACCCCAGACCCATGCGGGGCGCGACAGCACAATGACCACTGCAAACAAAATCATGGGCACGCCCACAAAGTGGGTGAGGATGTTGCGCCCATCGCGGTGGTAATCCGCGTACTGCGAGAGTTGATCCACCAAGGTTTTCATCACGACCTCCAAAGCCGCTGCCAAGACCTCTGCATGGTCAATCGGCAGGTCAGGACTGTCTACAGGGCTTGCCCTATAGAAAATCAATAGCTGCTTACCTAGTCTGCATAAGCGCTGCAAGCCAATTTCATTCAAAAAACGTAATGTGGGCGACTGACGCATCTATCCGCAATGACCACAATCAGCTACCCACGATGACCACACAAAAATCTACAGCGTTTTAAGGCTTTAACCCTTTCTGCATCAGCGCTGATAGCTCTAGAAATAAAAGCACATGCCCCTTTCTACCCCCTCCATCACACGCACCCCGCAGCACATTCGGCAAGTGAACTACCGCAGCTTTGAACGTGCCGACGGGCTGTGGGACATTGAAGGCGAGCTGCTCGACACCAAAGCCATTGACCTGCCCCGCCCCAACGGCGAAGGCATTCGCAAAGCAGGCGACCCCATTCACCACATGCACATTCGTGTCACCGTCAACACCCAGTTGGTGGTGCAAGCGATTGAAGCGGTCATGGATGCCCACCCCGTGCAAGGCTGCCCGGCTGCGCTGCACGCCATGCAGCGCATGGTGGGTTGCAGCATGGCCCGCGGCTGGCGCAAAGCGATTGAAACCAATTTGGCTGGCGTAACCGGCTGCACGCACATGCGGGAGCTGCTCAACAACATGGCCACCGCCACGTTTCAAAGCATCGTTTCTGCCTTCAGCACCACACCAGACCAGCCTCCCGCCTATCTGGGCCGCTGCACTGGCTGGAACTTCGACGGTCCCGCAGTTTTGCAGTACTACCCGCAGTTTGCCGGTTGGCGCATCCCGGATGGCAAAGGCCCTGCCCTGGCGCCACTGTCCGCAGCGGAGGCAGAAAAGTAAAAGACGTCGCCAGCATTCCCCCCCCCGACAAGCCCCGCAAGCTACATTGCAGCGCGCCTTGGGGCACAATCTTGGCCCTATGGTTGATCGCATAATTCCTTTGGTTGAACAAAGGTATGGAGTCCTGCAAGCGCCGCTGAACACGCAGCCAAGTCCCCCGCGTGGGTACTTACTGGATCAGCGCGGGCGGCCCTTGCGCGATCTGCGCATCAGCGTCACCGACCGCTGTAATTTTCGCTGCAGCTACTGCATGCCCAAGGATGTCTTTGGCAAAGACTACCCTTACCTGCCGCACCAGGCCTTGCTCAGTTTTGAAGAAATCACGCGGCTGGCGCGTATCTTTACGGCCCACGGCGTGCGTAAATTTCGCCTCACCGGTGGCGAGCCTCTGCTGCGCAAAGATCTGGATCGGCTGATTGCCCAATTGGCCAGCTTGCGCACCCCCGAAGGCAATGCGCTGGACATCACCCTCACCACCAATGGATCGCTGCTGCGCCGCAAGGCCAAGCAACTCAAAGCGGCAGGCCTTCACCGCGTAACGGTGAGCCTGGACGGGCTGGACGATGCTATTTTCCGCAGCATGAACGATGTGGACTTTCCCGTGGCAGAAGTGCTGGACGGTATTGAAGCGGCACGTGACGCTGGCCTGTCTGACATCAAGGTCAACATGGTGGTCAAGCGCAGCACCAACATCGACCAAATCTTGCCCATGGCACGGCACTTTCGCGGCACCGGCGTAACGCTGCGTTTTATCGAATACATGGATGTGGGCGCCACCAACGGCTGGTGCATGGACGAGGTACTGCCTTCTGCCGAGGTCGTGCGGCTGCTGAATGCCGAAATGCCCTTGGTACAGCTGGACCCGACAGCGCCCGGTGAAACCGCCAAGCGCTGGGGCTACGTGGGTGCGAATGGCCAATACGATGCCGCGCTGGGTGAAATCGGCGTGATCAGCAGTGTGACGCAGGCGTTCTGCGGCGACTGCAACCGCGCACGCTTGTCCACCGAAGGGCGTTTGTACCTGTGCCTGTTCGCCGACCAAGGCTGGGATTTGCGCGAGTTGCTGCGCACGCAGGCCGACGATGCGGCCATCAGCAATGCAATTGCTCACATCTGGGAACAACGCTCGGACCGCTATTCTGAGTTGCGCGCCAGCTTGCCCGCTGAGGCCACGCAAGGCCGAAAACGCGTGGAAATGAGCTATATCGGGGGCTAGGCCTCCCATCTCGCGCCATACTTTGCGCCTGACTCCACAGCAACTGGGCACGCAGCAAATGATTTTTTCGCAAGACATCACAGGTCTGGTTCTGGCCGGTGGCCGTGGTAGCCGCATGGGGGGCGTTGACAAAGGCTTGCAAGCTTTCAACGGCCAACCGCTGGCCTTGCATGCCTTGCAGCGCCTGCAAGCGCAGGTGGGCACCTGCATGCTCAACGCCAATCGCCACCTCGACATTTACCAACGCTTTGGTGTCCCAGTGCATGCCGATGTGGTGCCTGACTACGCAGGCCCGCTGGCAGGTTTTCTGACGGGACTGACCCATTGCCGCACACCTTGGCTGCTGACCGTACCCTGTGACAGCCCCTGCTTTCCGCAAGACTTGGCCCAGCGCATGGTGGCCGTGGCTGAGCAAGACAGCGCGCACATTGTGCTGGCTGCAGGCCCAGAAACAGGCCGCGACGGCACGTCAGCTGTGCGCCCCCAACCGGTCTTCGCTTTGCTGCACCACAGCCTGCTTGCCAGCCTGCAAAGCTTTGTCGAGCAAGGCGGCAGCAAGATCGATGCATGGACACAGCAACACGCACAGGCCCTGTGCCGTTTTGATCAACCCAACGACGATGCACAAGCATTTACCAATGCCAACACCTTGCAAGAACTGCATACCCTGCAGGGACAAACCCATGCAGATTGACGCGGCTTAGGCTGAGCAGCGACGATGGTGCACCACCGATCAACGCGACAACCTAGGAGATTTCATGGCTTTTGCAACCACCTTTACCGACCCAGCGCCCACCGTTGAAGACTTGGCCGACCTACCCGGCACCGTGGCCGTGGAATTTGGTGTGGACTGGTGCCCACACTGCCAAGGCGCTCAGCCCTTTTTGCGCGAGGCGCTGCAAGATCGCCGTGACATTACCCACATCAAGATCGAGGATGGCCCTGGCCGCAAGTTGGGCCGCCACTTCAAAGTCAAGCTCTGGCCGACACTGGTGGTGTTGCGCGATGGACAAGAAATTGGCCGCACAACACGTCCACAGTCCATGCAAGCAGTAGAAGAGCAACTTCCCGTCGCGATTTAAGCGGCATACCCTGCGCGACAGAGGCTCTTTTCAGAGCCTCTTTTTTTCTCCCATTGATTATTTTTTCCCAACCTTGCAAAAACCAAATACGCCAAACATTAGATTTCATTAATTTTTATCAGAAGCGCCAGGGAATCTCAATGAAACATTAAATTTATTTAACAATCAGGATTAAATAGAATTAATTATTTTTTGCGTACGTAGTATCCCAAGACTTTGTGGGTGCCATAAAAAACAAAATCACCACCTCTCAGTAATGGAGGTGGAATGCTCAATAGAGATCTAAGAGACATACTGGCTGGAATTTTCGTCAGCATCGTCGGTTTATTTTTTGCTTTGGTCGGTACCAACTACAACTTTGGCACAGCCAGCCGCATGGGCCCTGGCTATATGCCCGTGGTATTAGGTTGGATTTTGTTTGTTTTAGGGGTATTGATTATGATCCCCGCCTTTTTCAGAAAAGGCGAACGGATTGAAGTGCACTGGGACAGTTTGGCAGCATCGTTGGTGTCGCTGATCGTCTTCGCTTTCATTCTCAATATCCTGGGTGTTTTCCTCAGCACCATTATTGCGGTCTTGATTGCAAGCATGCCAAAGCGCATGCATTTTGGTGTGCGCGGCGCTATTGCCATTTCCATCGCAGTCATTACCTCGCTGATTTTTATTGCAGGCCTGGAAATGTCTGTTTCACTGTTCCCTGCACTGTAAAAAATGGAATTATTCGACAATCTTTTACTGGGGCTTCAGGTTGCCTCAGATCCGACCATTCTCTGGTACTGCTTTTTCGGGGTGTTTTTAGGCACGGCCGTGGGCGTGCTACCCGGGATTGGCGCACTGGCAGCCATTTCTTTGCTGCTGCCCATGACGTACCACATGTCACCCACCGCCGCCATCGTGATGCTGGCGGGCGTGTACTACGGTGCGCAGTACGGCGGCTCTACCGCATCCATCTTGATGAATTTACCGGGCGGCCCCGCCTCTGCGGTGACCTGTCTGGACGGCTACCCCATGGCTCGCAAGGGCAAAGCCGGGATTGCGCTGTTCATCACCACCATCGCTTCGCTGTTCGGCGCCATGATTGGCTTGATCTTGCTGGTGCTGTTCTCGCCCGCCATTGCCGAAGTGGGCCTGAAGTTTGGCCCGGCCGAGCTGTTTTCCATGATGGTCATGGGCTTGGTGGCAGCCTCCTCCATGGGCACGGGTTCGCCCATCAAGGGTTTGGCCATGGTGGTCATGGGTGTGCTGCTAGGCATGGTCGGCACCGACGTGAACTCCGGCGCCGCACGCTTTACCATGGACATTCCTGAGTTGATGGACGGCATCAACCTGGTGGCCTTGGCGATGGGCTTGTTTGGCGTGGCTGAAGTGGTGCGCGGCATTCACGGTCAAGATGAAACGCAGAAGATCGAAAAGGTGACTTTGCGCTCCATGGTGCCTACCAAGAGTGAAATGAACCGCTCCTACCCCGCCATGCTGCGTGGTTCGGCACTGGGTTCGGCCTTGGGTGCATTGCCCGGCGTAGGCCCGTCGATTGCGGCCTTCATGGCGTATGCGATTGAAAAGAAAGTTGCCAAGAACCCTGAAGAGTTTGGCAAGGGTGCCGTGCAAGGTATTTCTGCGCCAGAGTCTGCCAACAACGCTGCTGCGCAGACCGCTTTTGTTCCGTCGCTGTCCCTAGGCATTCCGGGTGATGCGGTGATGGCCATCATGCTGGGCGCGCTGATCATCCACGGCATTCAGCCCGGGCCGATGCTCATCAATGAGCAGCCTGAAATGTTCTGGGGCCTGGTGGTGAGCTTCTTCATCGGCAACATCATGCTGGTGCTGTTGAACATTCCCACCATTGGTATCTGGGTGTCACTGCTGCGTATTCCATTCACCTGGTTGTACCCCGCCATCTTGGTCTTTGTGGCCTTGGGCGTGTACAGCGTGAATAACAACCACTTTGACATTTACATGGTGGCGGTACTCGGTGTGGTGGGCTACCTCTTCATGCTGCTGCGGTTTGAAGCGGCCCCGCTGCTGCTGGGCTATATCTTGGGCCCGATGGTGGAAGAGAACCTGCGCCGCGCCCTGCTGCTCTCGCGCGGTGATCCGTCCATCTTTGTGGACCGCCCCATCAGCGCCACCTTGCTGGCCATCACGGTAATGATGCTGGGCTGGACGATGTTCAAATTCTTGCAGCGCTCGCTACGTAGAAGACACATCCCATAAGCAACATAACTTTTTAAAATCATCCCTGCGGCACCCCGTGCCCAGGGATTTTTTTCTGCATGAAACATATTTTATTGATTGAAGACGATTCTGGTATAGCTGAATATATTTGCAGCAACCTTGAAAAATCCAATTACCAAATCACCCACATGACCGATGGCAGCGTGGGTTTAAAAACTGCACTCTCACAAAATTGGGATTGCGTGCTTTTAGACCGTATGCTGCCCATGGATGTGGACGGCATTGATATTCTGAAAGCGCTGCGCGCACTGGGTAATACCACACCCGTGATTATTGTCAGTGCCTTAGAAAAAACCGATGAGCGCATTCGATGTTTAAAGGCTGGCGCAGACGATTATTTGCCCAAGCCTTTTTTCATTGATGAATTAGAAGCGCGCATTGAAGCCGTTATTCGCCGCAGCAATCATCTGAATGCACCTGCCGTGCATGTCATGCAAATCGGCAACCTGCAGATTGATTTACTCACGCACACGGCTTTCCGCGGTGAAGAAAAAATCATTCTGAACCCACGCGAATTTAAACTGCTGGCCTATTTGATCAAGAATGCCGGGCAAACCGTCACACGCAGCATGGTGCTCGAAAATGTCTGGGAATATGACTTTCAGCCCGAGACCAACATCATTGATGTGCACATCAGCCACCTGCGCCAAAAGATTGATGAAAAAGGCGCACCCTCGTTGATCCGTACCGTACGTGGCAAGGGCTACAGCATCCATGCCCCCACACCCTAAATCGGGCTGGCTGCCGCGTGCCTGGCAGTCCAGCTCGTTTCGCTTGGCCCTGTGTTTTTGCATTTTGGTGCTGGGCATTCTGGCGGGCACTTTCACCGTGTACTACGTCGAGATCGTGGGCACGGCCAGCCAGCAGCTGGACGACTACGCCCTGCGCACCAGCAAGCGCCTGCTCAACATTCACACCCAGCAAGGTGATGAAGGTTTGCGCAGCGAAATTGACATGCTGCTGGGCGATGGCATTGACAGCCAGAGCGAGGTACTGGCTTTCCAAGACAAGCAGGGCATTGTCTGGGCGGGCAACGCCGTAGCCAGCATGCACACCGTCAAACCGGGTGCCGAGCTGCAAGACGTGCTGTTTGAACAAGAAAACCGCAGCTTTACCGCCCGCGTGCAGGTGCACGATTTGGGGGATAACCGTTTCCTGCTGGCAGGCAGCGACGTGCTGCCGCTGACCGACATTCGCAACCGCTACCTCAAAGCCACCGGCGCTGCTTTGGTCTTGGTGCTGGTGCTGTCGCTGGCTGCGGCGGTCGCCTTTCGCCGGTTGATGGACCAGCGGGCGGGTGAACTGCGCCGCGCCATGCGCCAGGCGGGCCAAGGCAACTTGCACTTTCGCCTGCCACAAAGCCGCCGCAGCGATGAGTTCAGCCTGCTGGAGCAGGACATCAACACCATGCTGGAGCAGCTGGAGCAACTGGTGCACGGCATACGCCACGTCTCCAACATGGTGGCGCACAACCTGCGCACACCCCTCAACCGCACCCTGCACCACGTGCAGGCGGCAATGGATGCTCCAGAGGCATTGCGCCAGGCACAGCTAGAGCTGGCGCAAGAAGAACTGCAGCAACTCAGCCGCCTGTTTGCCAAGATGCTGCTGCTGGCCGAGGTGGAATCGGGTGTGGGCCAGCAACGCTTTGAACGCATCAACCTGCACACCGTGCTGCAGGAGGTGCTGGAGTTTTACGAGCCCATGCTGGAAGACCGCCACGCACAGTTGCACACCAATCTGCAGCCCGACGTGTGGGTGCTGGGTGACTCACACCTGCTGGCCAATGCCTTGTCCAACCTGCTGGACAACTTTCTCAAATACGGTGCAGGCGACGGCGCCTTGCAGCTGGACATTGCGCTGCAAGCGCACGAAGGCATGGTGACGCTGCAGTTGCGTGACCACGGCCACGGCGTGCCCGCGGAGGCACTGGCCCGCATCGGCCAGCACTTCTTCCGTGCCAGCACCCACCAGCAATTACCCGGCCATGGCATCGGCCTGTCCAGCGTGCGGGCAATTGCGCGGCTGCACCGCGGAAAAATTACCTGGCGCAACGCAGCGCCTGGGCTTCAGACAGTGCTTGAACTGCCGCGTGCTCCGCACCTTTAAATTATTTACATAGCTACCAACGCTTAAAAACAAAGGACTTCAGAGATAAAATCATCTGAAGTCCTTATTTTGACTGCGCTCACAGCTCTTTTTTTAGCGGTTTTTAGCTAGCACTAAAGCAGCGTTGACGCTGCCAACATTGCCCCGAAAAATCACGGCTGGCGATGGCAGCAAAACCCCAACTGCAGGCACCGCATGCCTACAAAAAAAGCAACGCTGCATGTGTAACGACCCATCGCTTTAGATGCGGCCCAAGGCTTTGTCCACCCCTTTGTTGGCCAGTTCATCCGCGCGCTCGTTGCCCGGATCGCCAGCGTGGCCCTTCACCCAGCGCCACGTAATGCGGTGCCCCGAAGTCGCCACCAAAGCATCGAGCTCTTGCCATTGCTCGGCATTTTTCACCGGTTGCTTGGCCGCAGTTTTCCAGCCCCGGGCTTTCCAGCCGTGCACCCATTCAGTAATGCCTTTGCGCACGTATTCGCTGTCCAAAAACAGCGTCACATCGCAAGGTCGTTTCAAGGCGCGCAACGCCTCAATCACGGCCTGCAACTCCATGCGGTTGTTGGTCGTCTCGCGTTCGCCACCAAACAATTCTTTGACGTGAGGGCCCGCTTGCATCAGCACCCCCCACCCTCCGGGACCCGGGTTGCCCTTGCAGGCCCCGTCCGTATAAATCACAACCTGGTTCAAATCTTTTTCCTTTGCGGTGCCTGCTGGCAAGCGGCTGCAGGCGCAGCCTGTGGAGGCGCTTTGTGCTTGCGCCACGCGGGTTCCATCAGCCGCATACCGTGCACCTTTTTCACAGCCAGCACGCAGTATGCACCGCCCAGAACAGGCCACGCCTTGTTGCCCAGCTTATCCATCCAGCGCCAGCGCTCCAGCCACACCTGCGCATCGACCGCCGGCACGTGGCAGCCGAAGTCAGCGGCCACTACGTCCATCGCTAGCACCTGCATCCAGTCGCGCACACGCCAGTAAGGCAAGCCACGCCATGCATTCAGGCCAGGGGCCTGCACGCGCTCCAAACCATGCTGTACGCCCCACAAACTATAGGGATTGAGCCCGAACAGCAGCAGCCGCCCTTCAGGCACCAGTACGCGCACCGCTTCGCGCAAGGCAGCATGCGGGTCGTGGCACAGCTCCAGGGTGTGCGGCATCACCAGCAAGTCCAAGCTGGACTCGGCAAATGGCAGCGCCTCCGGGGCGCAGCACAGTTGGACACTTTCTGGCGCTTGGCAAGCTGCGCGATCAGGGTTTAAATCAGCGCTGGGTACAGCCACCCACTGGTGCGGCATGCGGTTATTTCGCAATGCCTGCAACATGGGCAATCCCAATTGCAGGCCGTGATAGCCGAAAATGTCGGCCACCGCCTCGTCACACCGCTGCTGCTCCCAATCGAGCAGGTAGCGGCCAAAAGCTTTGGCCATCCACGGATGGTGCACTTCAGTTATCTCGTTCATGAACCTGTTGCCGTTGCCTGCGTTTTCTGACAATTACATCTGGCTGCTGCACAACGGCAAACAAGCCCTGGTGGTCGACCCCGGCGACGCTGCGCCTGTTCAAGCCGCATTGCAAGCGCATGACTTGCAACTGCAGGCCATTCTAGTGACCCACCACCACGCTGACCACGTTGGCGGTGTTGATGCCTTGCGCAACGCCACAGGCGCCACCGTCTACGGCCCTGCGTTTGAAAAGCTGCCAGAACCTGTGGTGCGTGTCGATGCATCGACCACACTGGATCTGCTGGGTTTGACATGGCAAGTGCTGGAAGTGCCCGGCCACACCGCAGGCCATATTGCGTGGTACAGCGCAGAGACCGCAGGCGGCCCCATTTTGTTTTGTGGTGATACTTTGTTTTCTGGCGGCTGTGGCCGCCTGTTTGAAGGCACGCCCGAGCAAATGCACACGTCACTGCAGTTGCTGGCCCGCTTACCACCGCACACCCGAGTGGCTTGCGCACACGAATACACTCTGAGCAACTTGAAATTTGCGTGCGCTGTGGAACCTAGCAATACGGCTTTGCTCCAATACCGCGCACATTGCGAAACTCTGCGCCAGCAACAGCAACCCACGCTGCCGTCATTGCTGGCGCAAGAATTGGCAATCAACCCTTTTCTGCGTTGCGACGTTATAGAGGTTGTGCATAGCGCACAAAGCTTTCGCCCCAACTTAATTCCCGACAACCCCGCCAGCGTGCTTGCCGCGCTGCGTGAATGGAAAAACGCATTTTGATGAACTTGCGCCACCTTCTTGTTGCCTTCAGCGTGGTCGTGCTCGCCGGTTGTGCCACGACGACGCCCCCCACCTCTGTTGATGACCCGCTCAAGCCCATTACCCAAGCGCGGCCCCTGTCGTCCAAAGTAACGTCACTGGAGACGAACAATGACCTGTGGGAGCGCATCCGCAAAGGCTTTGCGATTCCTGACCTGGAGCATGACCTGGTTGACGCGCAAGAGCAGTGGTATGGCAGCCGCCCGGATTACATCGACCGCATGACCACCCGCTCCAGCAAGTACCTCTATCACATCGTAGAGGAACTGGAGCAACGCAATATGCCAACCGAGCTGGCATTGCTGCCCTACATTGAAAGCGCGTTCAACCCCCAAGCAGTCTCCAGCGCCAAAGCTGCTGGCATGTGGCAATTCATGCCAGCCACGGGCTCGTACTTTGAACTGACGCAAAACGCTTTCCGCGATGACCGCCGGGACGTGCTGGCGTCCACCAAAGCAGCGCTGGACTATTTGGAAAAGCTGCACCGCATGTTTGGTGACTGGCACTTGGCATTGGCAGCGTACAACTGGGGCGAAGGCAGCGTGGGCCGCGCCATCAAGCGCAATGAACGTCAAAGCTTGGGCACAGGCTATACCGACCTGACCATGCCCAACGAGACCCGCAATTACGTCCCCAAATTGCAGGCCGTCAAGAACATCATTGCCAACCCCGAGAAGTTCAACATTGAACTGCCCAATATTGAAAACCACGCCTATTTCCAAGCCGTGGAAATCAAACGCGATGTGGATGTGGAACTGGTGGCCCGCCTGGCCGACGTGCGACTGGACGACTTCAAAGCGCTGAACCCATCCTTTCACCGCCCCACCATCTTTGCTGGTGGCACCACACAGATCTTGCTGCCTTGGGACAACGCCAAAGTCTTTCAGCGCAACTTGGCCGCCTACCACGACGGCCAGTACGCCAGCTGGACCGTGTGGGTGGCCCCCAGCACCATGACTGTGGCCAGCGCGGCACAGCGCGTGGGCATGAGCGAAACGGATTTGCGCAGCGTCAACCGCATTCCACCGCGCATGATGATCAAGGCAGGCTCCGCCTTGATGGTGCCACGCACCTCCCAGCACCTGACCGACGTTGCCACCCACATTGCCGACAATGGCAAACTGGCGTTCTCCCCAGAAATCACCGAGGTCACACGCCGCACTGCCGTCAAAGTACGCAATGGCGACACCATGGCCAAGGTGGCCAACCGCAATGGCGTCACCATCGCCAATCTGGCCCGCTGGAACAACATGCAAACCACTTCCAAATTGCGCTCAGGGCAATCTTTGGACATCTACAAAACGGTCAAGGTTGCCGCATCTGGCGGCGGCGCTCAAAAGACGGCAACCACCAAGAAAGCACGCGCGGCAGGCACCCAAAAAGCGGCTCCGACCAAAGTCGTACAAAAAAGCAAAGGTGGAACACCCACCAAGAGAAAACGCTAATCGTTTCAAGCAAAAAGGCCCTGCATTGCAGGGCCTTTTTTTATCTGCGCTCGACCAGCGCGTGGGCAATCGTGCCCAAGTCCACATACTCCAGCTCACTACCCACGGGCACGCCGCGCGCCAATCGTGTGACTTGAATCTGGCGCCCCTGCATCAACTCAGTGACTGCATGCGCTGTGGCTTCACCTTCGGTGGTAAAGCTGGTGGCCAAAATCACTTCTTGCACCTTACCATCCAGTGCGCGCTGCACCAGTTGCGGCAAGCCCACATCTTTGGCGCCTACGCCATCCATAGGGGATATGCGCCCCATCAAGACAAAGTAATAACCACTGTACGCGCCTGTACGCTCCATGGCAGCGAGATCCGCGGGGGTTTCGACCACACACAGACGTGCAGCATCACGCCCCGCATCCTGGCAAATGGGACAAACGGTATCGTGCGTAAAGGTATTACAGCGCGTGCAGTGCTGCACAGAATCCACCGCCTCCATCAAGGCTCGAGAGAGCACACGCGCGCCGTCCTGATCGCGCTGCATCAAGTGAAATGCCATACGCTGCGCAGACTTGATGCCCACGCCAGGTAAATGGCGCAGCGCTTGAATCAGCGGGTCCAGCGGTTGAAGGTCAGACATATCTCAGGCCCAAATAAAAAGGGAAAGCACCACGGCTTTCCCTTGATCCATGCAGTAGCTTGGAATTAGAAAGGAAACTTCATGCCACCGGGCAAACCGGGCATGCCCGCTGTCAGCTTTGACATTTTTTCGTTAGAAGTTTCTTCGGCCTTGCGCACGGCTGCATTGAACGCCGCAGCCACCAAGTCTTCCAGCATGTCTTTGTCTTCTGCCAAGAGGCTGGGGTCAATCGTCACGCGCTTGACGTCATGCTTGCAGGTCATCACCACCTTGACCAAACCAGCGCCCGACTCGCCTTCCACCTCGACGTTACCCAGCTCGTCCTGCGCTTTTTTCAGGTTGTCTTGCATGGTCTGGGCTTGCTTCATCAAGCCGGCGAGTTGTCCTTTGTTGAACATGGTTAGTTTCCTTTATTCGTCACTGAAAAATCTGATGGGGCAATAGTGCCACGACTTCTTATGCCCCAGCCTTTGTTTAGCCTATACCGGTCGAATGCTACCGGGCACGATGGTTGCACCATACGTCTGCTGCAAATGCTGCACTTGGGGGTCATTCATCACTATCGACTCCGCCCTTTTTTGCCGCGCCTCTGCTTGGGCCTTGTTGCGCAACGCAGGGGTATCTGAGGTATTGCCATTTTCCACATTCAGGCTGACGCAATCGGCAACTTGCGCTAAAGCCTTGAGCAAACGCTCACGGGGCATGGGTTGATTCAATGAAGTGCGCTGCACACGCAACGTCCAAGCACCTCCGACCTGTGCGATCAGTTGCGACTGCATGGCCAACTCACGCACCAGCGCCGTAATGGCCTGTGCTTCATCCAGCTGCGTGACTATGGCGTGCCATGTATCACCTAAAGGCGTTGGCACCAGTTCGCTGCGCACCTCCCCAGCCACTGGCTTGATTTGAACAGCCGCTTCAGCAGTCATCTGCACGGGCACCTCGATTGGTGCATCGTCCCAGACAGGTGGCTCATCGTTGCGATAAGCAGGCTCCGCCTCCATCGCTTCAGATGGCAAATCATCCCACGGCGGTGGCATATCTTGCGCAGACTCTGCAGGTTCAAAATCTGCCACCTGCACCACTGCGTTTTCGACCACAGGAGTTGGGGCTACCAGTGCCGCAACAGGGACAGGGACAGGCTGTGGCTGTGGCTGTGGCTGTGGCTGTGGCTGTGGCTGTGGCTGTGGCTGTGGCTGTGGCTGTGGCTGTGGCTGTGGCTGTGGCTGTGGCTGTGGCTGTGGCTGTGGCTCAGCTTGCGCCTTGGCAACCGGCAGCTCAGCTAACTTCAGTGTTTTTTTTTCAACCAGTGGTGCTGCAGCACCTGCTGGCTGTGCTCCTTGGGGCTTGAATGCCAACAACCGCAGCAATCCCATGGTCAGCGCTGCATATTCATCCGGCGCCAAACCCAGTTCTTGCCGTCCGTGCAAACAAATGCTGTAGAGCAACTGTGTTTCATCGGCGGGCATGGCTTGCGCCAGCTGCACCATTTCAATCGCGTCTGGATCCGCTGCATCTACCGCTGCAGCCATATCTGGCACTGCCTGCAAAACGGCCATGCGCTGCAGTACGGCCGTCATTTCTTCCAAGGTCGATGCCCCAGAAACCCCATTGAAACGCAGCGCATCCACGGTTTCCACCACAGTGCGGCCATCGCCTTGCGCCAAGGCCGCAATCAAGCGAAAGACATAACTGCGATCTACGCTGCCCAACATCTGGCGCACCGATGCTTCTTGCAACTGCCCGCAACCAAAGGCGATGGCCTGATCAGTCAACGACAGCGCATCCCGCATGGAGCCACGTGCACCGCGTGCCAGCAGCTTAAGCGCCTGGGGCTCTGCAGGAATGTCCTCTTTGACGAGCACTTGCGTCAGATGCTCAAACACCGTTTCTGGTGCCATGGGCCGCAGATTGAACTGCAGACAGCGCGAAAGCACCGTCACTGGCACTTTTTGAGGATCTGTCGTGGCCAGCACAAACTTGAGGTACTCGGGCGGTTCTTCCAAGGTTTTCAACATGGCGTTGAAAGCCGTGTTGGTCAGCATGTGCACTTCGTCGATCATGAAGACCTTAAAGCGCCCTTGCACCGGCTTGTACACCGCCTGCTCCAGCAGACTTTGTACCTCATCCACACCACGGTTAGAAGCCGCATCCAACTCGATGTAATCAGGAAAGCGGCCACTATCAATTTCAGTGCATGCAGGGCAAACACCGCAAGGCGTTGCGGTAATGCCACCTTGGCCATCTGCGCCAGTACAGTTGAGCGACTTGGCCAAAATACGTGAGACCGTGGTCTTGCCCACCCCGCGCGTGCCGGTGAATAAATACGCATGGTGTAAGCGCTGCTGCGTGAGCGCGTTGCCCAACGCTTGCACGACGTGCTCCTGCCCCACCATTTCGGCGAAGTTGCGGGGACGGTATTTACGGGCGAGCACGAGATAAGACATAGGCACGAATTCTACGGGCTACGAGCTACCCACCTTCGGCGAACACTGGTTTATCTCAGTGCGTCTGCTCTGTGCACCGCAAACAGCCCTATAATCGAAAGCGACGGACCCCCTCGCATGGGGAAGCAGCCAACCGGGTCAGGTGGGGAACCAAGCAGCCCTAACTGTGAAACCAGTGCCGAGGTCAGGTTCGTCAACTTCTACCAGGGATTCCTTTGGCAATCAAAGGCTTGTACATCCCACCAAACCCCTCAAAAAACTGATTGCACAACTTTACTGCTTTGGCATATGTGCGCGCTGTGATTCTTGCCCGCTTGTCAGGCTCAACCACTGCACTCCCACCAAGTACCGAGTTAGAGCAGCTAACACCATCCTGCAAACCGCAGGTTTGTGGTCGGGACGAGGCATGAAGCCACAGACCGTACACGCGGTACGGCAAGCCGAAACAACGACGTATCGTGGGGCAGTGTTAGTCGCTCTTAACGCAACCTGGGCATGAGCTTGATATACACCAGCTCGCTGACCAGTTCGACCAAAGTTTGCGCAACGATGACGGCGGGCAGCACAGGAATGGCGCCCGGCACCGCCAAAGCCAAGGGCAGCACCACCAAGGAATTGCGCGTGCTGCCACTGAAAGCAACGGCCCGCGCTGCGGTGGTTTCTAGCTTGAAGAGTTTGGCCACCAGCCACGCCAACATGGGTGCCAGCACGGCAAATGCGATGTAAACAGGCAGCACTGCCGTGGCTGCGCTGCGGGCAGCATCCAGTTGCGGCACAACAGCGGCAATCACCACAAACAGCACCACGGCGGTGGCAGGCACCGGCAGCAATCCCAAGGCCGCGTTGGCGCGCTCACCCAGCACCGAGCGCTGCGCCCACCATTGGGTAGCCAAGGCCAGCAGCAGTGGGGCGGCAATCAACCACACAAAAGCATCCACAAAAGGCCCGGCCTGTACCAGCGCCGCTGCATCTGCGCCCAGCATGGCCTGTAAATAAATGGGCAATAGTAGCATTTGCACCACCAGCAGCACAGGGGTGGAGGCCAGCAGCAAGCGCACATCAGCCTTGCCCATGTGCGCAAACGTGACCACGTAATCAATGCACGGGGCCAGTAGCACCAGCAAGACGCCAAAGCGCACCAAGTCGTTATGGGGCAAACCAAAACTCAGCCCCCAGACCAACAAGGGGATGGCCACAAAATTGGTAACCAGCAAAGCCAGCAAAAATCGCCCTTGCTTTAACGCCGACTGCAGCGCAGACAATGGCACCTGCAAGAACGTGACATACAGCATCAGCGCCAGCGCAGGGTTGATCGCTTGCTCAAAATTTTCTGTGCCCTGCACCGCCCACGCAAAACATGCTGCAGCCGCCACAGTGGCCAAGTAAATCGGCGCTTGAAAGCGCTCTAAGGTGTCACGCAGTGAAGTCATGTGCAGAGGGTGATGCAGTCACAGATAACAGAGCAGGTAATCTAGCGTTGAGGGCCCACTTATAAAAAAATAGCTGCCTACCCAGGTTTTACGACACGTTCCAAGTCATAAGCATTCGAAACCATTGATTTACCTAGGCTGGCAGCTATTTTTTATTTGGAGAGATACGTTTGAATGCCCCGTGCTGCACGCACCCCCGTCGCAAAGCAGGCAGTGAGCAAGTAACCGCCCGTGGGCGCTTCCCAATCCACCATCTCGCCTGCGCAAAACACGCCGGGCAGCGCCTTGCACATCAGGTGCTCATCCAGCGCATTCCATGCCACGCCACCGGCAGTGCTGATGGCTTCATTCAAAGGCCGCGCCGCCACCACCGTAATCGGCAAAGTTTTGATGGCGCGCGCCAGCTTGACCGGGTCTTGCATGTCTTGTTTGCTCAGCAGCTCGTACAGCAGCGCAGCTTTGACCCCATCCAGCCCCAAGCGCCCTTTCAGGTGACTGGACAAGCTGCGTGATCCACGCGGGTGGCGCACTTCATCCAAAACTTTTTCTGCGCTGAATGCGGGCAGCAAATCCAGCTCAAACGTCGCAAAACCTTGGCGCGTGATGTCATCGCGCAGCAGGTGCGAAACGGCATACACCAAGCTGCCTTCCACGCCGGTGGCGGTGGCCACAAACTCGCCACGTCGCTCAAAACTGCGCCCCACGCTGTCTGTGAAGCGGATGGCCACCGACTTCAGCGGCGCACCGGCAAAGCGCTCGGTGAAGTGTGTGCTCCAGCCCTTGCCCGCTTCAGGCGCAATCCCCACCAGCTCTTTCAGAAACTCTCGGCGGTTTTCGGTCAGTGCCTGCGTTTGCGCGCTGGCAGACAAGCCCACATCAAAGCCACAGTTGGCAGCCTGCAGTGGCGACACCTCTACCCCTTGGGCTTGCAGCAGCGGCACCCACGCACCATCAGAGCCCAGGCGTGCCCAGCTGCCACCGCCCAAAGCCAGCAGCACAGCCTTCGCTTGCACGGGCACAACGCCGTCAAGCGACACCATCGTCAAAGCTTGCGCATCGTCCCAACCTTGCCACACGTGCCTCATATGAAACACCACGCCTTGGGCGCGCAAACGTGCAAGCCACGCACGCAGCAGGGGCGCCGCTTTCATGTCGGAGGGAAAGACGCGGCCCGATGTTCCAACAAAAGTACCAATCCCCAAACCCTCTGCCCAAGCGCGCAATGGGGCTGCACCGAAGTCTTGCAGCAAAGGCTGCAGCATGGGCTGCGCGTCGCCATATCGCTCGACAAAACGCTCAAAGGCTTCGGAGTGCGTGAGGTTCAAACCACCTTTACCAGCCAGCAAAAATTTACGCCCAACCGATGCTTTGCCATCAAACACATGCACTTGCACGCCCCGGGCCGACAGCACCTCTGCAGCCATCAAACCCGCAGGCCCCGCGCCCACAATGGCAACATCACATTTCAACGCAGGCAGCGCAGCGGCAGCAGTCATAGACAAACCCATCTTTCACGAATACAAGGCGACCAAGCGCCAAAGGGCAGGCAGCATAACGCCTGCACGAAGACCCACGAGCGACAACGCCCATGCATCATTGCGCACATCTATAAGGCCTATAGATGTTTTTACCCAGCCACAACGTATGTCTGGACATTTGTTTCTGTCACAATTATTTGAACTTTCGTGCGCGTTGCGCACCTGCTCCCACACTCACAACAAGGAAGAAATCCATGGCCAGCGAACTCATCAAGCATGTCACTGACGCCAGCTTTGAATCGGATGTACTGCAACCTGGCAGCACCGTACTGGTGGACTACTGGGCCGAATGGTGCGGCCCCTGCAAGATGATTGCCCCAATTTTGGACGACGTGTCCAAAGCCTACGAAGGCAAGATCACCATCGCCAAGATGAACGTCGACGAAAACCGCGAAGTTCCTGCCAAATTTGGCATTCGTGGCATTCCTACCTTGATGATCTTCAAAAACGGTGAACTGGTTGCCACCAAAGTGGGCGCACTGGCCAAACCCCAGTTGACTGCCTTTATTGACCAGCACGTCGCTTAAGCTAAAGCTTTGAGCCGTTGGCGCAACTGCTTTGCAGGTTGCGCCAACGTGGTGTACAGGCCCATGTCAACCTGACGCCACATCCGATGCAAACTGCATGACACAAACTAGTATGCAGTTTCACCACTTTTCCTGTCATAATGAATCCTGATCGCGGCCCAAGCATTGGCGGCCGCTTCTGATCATCTTGGCAAGCCATCGACGTACTGCGCTCCTCGCCGATTACTCTGGCATTCGCCACATCCCCAGATTTCTTTGAACTCCGCCTGGAGTAACTCTAGATGCACCTTAACGAACTCAAAGCACTGCACGTGTTTGAAGTGTTGAAGCAGGCCGAAGCGCTTGATATTGAAAACACCGGTCGCATGCGCAAGCAAGAGCTGATGTTCGCAATTATCAAAAAGCGGGCCAAAGCCGGTGAACAAGTCTTTGCCGATGGCGTACTGGAAATTTTGCCGGACGGCTTTGGCTTTCTGCGCAGCCCTGACACCAACTTCACGGCCAGCACCGACGACATCTACATCTCGCCCAGTCAGGTGCGTCGCTTCAATCTGCACACAGGTGACATGATTGAGGGCGAAGTGCGTACCCCCAAGGACGGGGAACGCTACTTCGCGCTGACCAAGCTGGACAAAGTCAACGGCGACGCTCCCGAGTCGAACAAACACAAGGTGATGTTTGAAAATCTCACGCCACTGTTCCCCAAGGAGCAGATGAAGCTTGAGCGCGACATCAAGTCGGAAGAAAACATCACCGGCCGCATCATCGACATCATTGCTCCAATTGGCCGTGGTCAGCGTGCATTGATCGTTGCCCCTCCCAAGAGCGGCAAGACCATGATGATGCAGCACATTGCCCACGCCATCACGGCCAACAACCCCGACGTGCACCTGATGGTGCTGCTGGTGGACGAGCGCCCTGAAGAAGTGACGGAAATGCAGCGCTCTGTGAAGGGCGAAATCATTGCATCCACCTTTGACGAAACCGCCAGCCGCCACGTTCACGTGGCCGAAATGGTGATTGAGCGCGCCAAACGCTTGGTGGAGTTGAAGAAAGATGTGGTGATCCTGCTGGACTCGATCACCCGTCTGGCCCGCGCCTACAACAACGTGGTTCCCTCGTCAGGCAAAGTTTTGTCGGGTGGTGTCGATGCCAACGCCCTGCAGCGCCCCAAGCGCTTCTTTGGCGCAGCGCGCAACGTGGAAGAAGGCGGATCGCTGACCATCATCGCTACTGCATTGGTGGACACTGGCTCTCGCATGGATGAAGTGATCTTTGAAGAATTCAAGGGCACAGGCAACAGCGAAATTCACCTGAGCCGCCGTCTGTACGAAAAACGTGTATTCCCTGCGATTGATTTGACCAAGAGTGGCACACGTCGCGAAGAATTGCTGCTGGCACCAGAAATCTTGCAAAAGACACGCATCTTGCGCCAATTCATGTACAACATGGACGAAATTGAGTCTATGGAACTCATGATCAAGAACATGAAGCAGACCAAAAACAATGTCGAATTCTTCGACATGATGCGCCGCGGCGGTTGATAACCAACGCACTTTGCGAAAAATTTGCCTCTCACGCTATAATGAGAGGCTTTATTGCGGAAAGTATGTTGAATGCATTTTCGAAGCAAAGGTTGCTTCGGGTTTGACACGGCTACCGCACTTGACTAAGGAAGATCATGAAAGAAGGCATTCACCCTAATTACCGCGAAGTTCTGTTCGCTGACATGTCCAACGACTTCAAGTTTGTGACACGTTCTTGCGTTAACACCAAGGAAACAGAAACTTTCGAGGGCAAAGAATATCCCCTGTTCAAGCTGGATACTTCTTCTGAATCGCACCCCTTCTACACTGGCACACAAAAGTCGGTGGACAACATGGGCGGCCGTGTGGAACGCTTCCGCAACCGCTTCGGCAAGAAGTAATTTTTTACTTCCCAGCCAAAAGGCAGCCAGGGCAACCCGGCTGCCTTTTTTCTTGTGCCCCTCGCTCTGCCACATCAGCGCCGATCAGGGACATGACTGCACAGCCCGCACAGTCGTGGCATGCTTCGCTCGTGCCGCACTTTTTCGCTCTTACTGATATGCCCAACATGGGCACGCTCGCTTGACTTCATGAATCCGCCCTCACCCGCCATCGTTGCCCAGAACGCCGTCCGCAGCCTGCCCCGCTGGATCATGCTGCTGCTTTGCATTACCTACGTGCTGGTTGGCTTTGTGGGCCGCGAGCCTTGGCGTGATGTGGACATTGCGGCTTTTGGGTATATGCAGGCCATGGCGCATGGTGAGTCTTCTTGGGTGCATCCCTTGCTGGATGGTATCAAGCCCGAAGCACCAGGTTTGCTGCAGTATTGGCTGGGCGCATGGGCTCTGCAGTTGATGCCCGCAACCATGCCCGCAGATGTGGTGGTGCGCCTGCCCTTCATGGCACTGCTGGCACTGGCTTTGCTGTGCACATGGCGCGCCGTATTTAGCTTGGCGCGCACCCCCGGCGCTCAGCCTGTAGTGTTTGCTTTTGGGGGTGAAGCCTCACCCACCGACTACGCCCGTGCGCTGGCAGATGGGGGCTTGCTCGCCATCATGGCGTGCTTGGGTTTGGCACAGTTTTCTCACGAAACCAGTCACACGCTGGTGCAGTTGACTGCGGTGTGCACACTCTTCTTTGCTGCGGCATCCATGTGGTGGCAACCGAAACTGTCTGCAGCTGCATCGTTGCTGGGCATGTTGGCACTGGCATTGGCCGGTGCACCATCCATGGCCATGCTCCTCGGCATGGGTGCGATGATTCTAACGCTGCGCGCCCAAGCGCCCAAACTTCCACAGCGCTACAGCTGGGCGGCATGGTGGCTTATGTCCATGGCCGTCGCAGCCAGCGCCGCATGGCTGCTGGGTTTGTGGGAGTACCGACTGATCAACCCTTGGCAGCAAGGCAAGGACTGGCAAAGTATTGCGCGTTTGCTGATGTGGTTCAGTTGGCCGGCGTGGCTGCTGGCCCTGTGGGCACTGTGGCGCTGGCGCTGGCAGTTGGTACAGCCAAGTCACAACCTGCACCTGATCTGGCCGCTGTGGCTATGGGCCATCGCGGTGTTTTGCACCATCTTTACCGTGGATGGCGATCGCTCACTGATCTTGGCATTACCTGGTATTGCGGCGTTGGCTGCCTTCGCACTGCCCACGTTCAAACGCAGTCTGGGCGCGTTGATTGACTGGCTCACACTGTTCTTCTTCACCATCTCGGCCATTACGATTTGGGTGGTGTGGATCTCAGTGCAAACCGGCTTTCCTGCCAAACCTGCAGAAAACGTACAACGTCTGGCCATTGGCTTTGAGCCATCCTTTGCCCTGTTTCCGTTCTTGGTGGCCGTGGCTGCCACGCTGGGTTGGTTCTTGCTGGTGGCATGGCGCACGCGCCGCCACCGTGCCGCCATTTGGAAGAGCCTGGCTGTGCCTGCCGGTGGCACCGTCTTGGGCTGGGTCTTGCTGATGACGCTGTGGCTGCCCATGCTGGACTATGCGCGCAGTTATGCGCCGCATGTCAACGCCGTGGCACAGACCATGCCGCGCAGCGTGCAATGTGTGCACACATTGGGCTTCAGCCCGGCAATGACCACGGCGTTCCGCTTTCACACCAGATGGCAATTGCAACGCGGGATTGACTCAGCCCCTACACCCGCATGCGGCTGGCTGATTGCCACACCCGCCGCCTGGTCTGCGGTCGACAGCGAGACTGCTGCGCAATGGCGGCTGGTAGAGCAGGTGACCCGCCCCACCGATCGCAGAGACCACCTGCTGGTCTTACGCCGCGCACCTTAAAGTCTGGGGCCAGACATGCGAGAACTTGCCACGATTGCGCGGCATGCAGGCACTGTGCTTGCGGGGCAACTGGCCATCATGGCCTTTGGCGTGACCGACACGATTGTGGCGGGCCGCTTTTCTTCAGAAGCCTTGGCCGCCTTGTCTGTGGCCTCCGCGGTGTTTGTGAGCGTGTACGTCTCACTCATGGGTATCTTGCAGGCACTGCTGCCCATCTGGTCTGAACAGCACGGCAAAGGTGACACCGCTGCTATTGGTGCGTCATTTCGCCAGTCGCTGTATCTGGCACTGGGTTTCACCTTGCTGGGCATGGTCATTCTGGTTTTTCCAGACCCCATCTTGGTATGGACCGAAGTGCCCACCAGCATGCAAGCCGATGTGCGCGCCTACCTCATGATTGTGGGTTGGGCACTGCCCTCGGCCATGTTCTTTCGCTTGTACGCCACGCTCAACCAAGCCCTGGGGCACCCACAGCTTGTGACTTGGCTGCAAGTGGGGGCGCTGGTGCTGAAAGTCCCACTGTCCATCTGGTTCACTTTTGGCGGCTGGGGGCTGGAGCCCCAAGGTGCCGCAGGCTGCGCTTGGGCGACTTTGCTGGTGGACTACGCAATTGCCATCGTGGCCGTGGTGCTGATGCGCCGCCAAAAACTGTATGCACCGCTAAAAATCTGGCAGCGCATGGAAGCGCCAGACTGGCAGCGCATCAGTGCTTTTCTGCGCTTGGGTGTGCCCGCAGGTTTGTCGATTCTGGTGGAGGTCACCTCTTTCACGCTGGTAGCACTTTTCGTCGCACGCCAGGGCGCCATGGCTGCAGCCAGCCACCAAATTGCGGCCAACCTGGCAGCCGTTTGCTACATGGTGCCGCTGTCGCTGGGGATTGCCATCAGCGCCCGCGTCAGCTGGTGGCGGGGCGCAAGCAATGAAGCCCAGGCACAAAAACTGGCCTGGCTGGGGGTGAAGATTGCGGTGGCCAGTGGCTTGGTGCTGTGCGGCAGCCTGCTGCTGGCCCGCGCTTACATTCCCCACGTTTACACGGCAGACCCGCAAGTGATTGCACTCACCTCATCGCTGCTGCTGTGGGTGGCGCTGTACCACGCCGCTGACAGCATTCAGTGCGTCTGCATTTTCTTGCTGCGTTGCTGGCGCGTTACCGTTGCGCCGCTGGTGGTTTACTGCGGCTTACTGTGGGGCGGCGGCTTGGGTGGCGGCTACTGGCTGGCTTATAAAAATGAAGCTACCAGCGCTTACTGGTCAACGAATCCCATGCCTTTCTGGATTGGAAGTGGCATAGCACTTGCGCTGGTAGCTAGCGTTTTTGTTTTTCTGCTGCACAAAGTCTTTCAGGCACACAAATAAAAAAGGGGCCTAGGCCCCTTTTTTTTTGGTGGATGCACACCTGCGCTGACCAGTGGCAACCGCCGTAATCCGAACGCCTAACAAAAGGCTGAGCACAACCCTCTTTAGTGCATCAATGCTTCGACGGTGCATCGTTTTTGCGTCGTCTGCAGCTTCACGCCACATCTTTCCATCTGCGACCAGGGTAAAGGATGCACCATTCTGCGTTGACAGCCCTGTTCAACCACGCTCCAAAACAGCCCGCAGAGATCACTTTGCGGGTGTTGTCACCCACTATTTAGGCAAAGCATTGGGCAGCGCATGCACACGCTGTGCATCGCGCAGGCGGTGTGCCGGGAAGATGGCGCTAAACACCGCACCCGCGCCCAACTGGCTTTGGATTTCCAGCTTGGCACCATGGCGCTGCAGCGCATGTTTCACAATCGCCAAGCCCAAGCCGGTGCCACCGGTGTCGCGCGAGCGGCTGCGGTCCACGCGGTAAAAACGCTCGGTCAGGCGGCCAATGTGGGCGGGATCAATGCCCGGGCCAGAATCTTGCACCGAAAAGCGTGCGCCTCCATCGGGCAATACGTCCCAACGCACCTGCACCGTGCCACCTGCGGGCGTGTAGCGCAGCGCATTGCTGATGAGGTTGGAGAATGCACTGATCAACTCAGCCTGCACGCCAGCCATGTCCCAGTCCATGCCCAAAGCATCGGCTTGCGGAAAACTGATGACGTGCCCGGCCGCACCCTTGGTCAGCAATTTGGACAGCGCTTGCGCCTCCACCGTGCACTGGCGCAGCATGGAAGCCACCGACACCCACTCGCTGTACCCCGGCAGCGGACTGCCCTCTAGGCGCGATAGCGTCAGCAAATCCTGCACCAGGTTTTGCATGCGGCTCGCTTGCTGCGCCATCAAAGACAAGTAATGCTTGTGCTCTTCAGGCGACAGATTCAAGGTTTGCAGTGTTTCTACAAAACCCACCAGCACCGTCAGCGGTGTGCGGATTTCGTGCGAGACATTGGCCACAAAATCACGGCGCATGGCTTCTGCCTGCTCCAGTGCCGTAATGTCGCGTGCTAACAGCAAATGGCGCCCATCCCCGTACGGGTAGATGTGCACCGACAACATGACCGGGCGCGAAGCAGAGCTTTCACGCCCCGCCATCAGCACCGGGTGCGTGAAATCCTGGTGTGCCCAGTAACCACTGAAAGCCGGGTCACGTACCAGATTGCCAATGGTCTGCTGGATATCGCGTTGCGCATCAAAACCAAAATGGCGCTCGGCCATGTTGTTGCACCACTCAATATGGCCTTCGGCATCCATCAGCACCAAGCCATTTGGGCTGGCCTGCAAGGCCGCCAAAATGTCTTGTACGCGCTGCTCAGCCGCTACCACCGCCTGCTCACGCGAGCGTGCAGCGCGGCGCATGTAAGTGGCCAGCAAACCCCAAAGGCCGCGAAGACGCGGCTGCACCGACACATCGCCCTGCACCAGCCAACGGTGCAAACGGCGCGCCTGCCAGTTGTCCCATAACAGCCACAGCCATGTGGCCAGCAGTGCACCCACTAAAGCACCCCAAGGCCCCCACAACCACGCCGCCGCACCCGCCAGCAGCGCTTGCAACAGCAACAACTCCATCCAACGCCAAGCCAGCATCACTCGTCCTTAGGCATTGGTTCCAGCCGACAGGCGGTAGCCTGCACCACGCACAGTTTCCACCAACGTACCGGCCTCACCCAACGCCTCGCGCAAGCGCTTGATGTGGACATCTACAGTGCGCTCTTCGATATAGACATGGTCACCCCACACCTTGTCCAGCAACTGTCCACGGCTGTGCACGCGCTCCGGGTTGTGCATGAAGTGGTTGAGCAGTTTGAACTCTGTCGGCCCCAGCTTGAGTGGCTGGTCCTGAAAAGTGACGCGGTGTGTTTCACTGTCCAGCACCAGCTCACCAACCTGCACACGCTCGCCTGCTTGCTCGGGCGTGCGACGGCGCAGCACAGCACGAATGCGCGCCAGCAACTCTTGCGTGGAAAAAGGCTTGGTGATGTAGTCGTCCGCCCCGGCATCCAGACCTGCAATCTTGTCTGGCTCATCGCCTCGTGCTGTCAGCATCAAGATGGGAACGTGCTTGCTGCGTTGGTCCGTGCGCCACTTGCGCGCCAAGTTCAAGCCGCTGGAGCCACCAGGCAGCATCCAGTCGAGCAAGATCACATCGGGCAGTGCAGCGTCCAGCTCGCGCTGCGCACTCACGCCGTCTTCGGCCCACACCGGGGTGAAGCCGTTGTGGCGCAAATTCACAGCGATCAACTCAGCAATGGCTGGCTCGTCTTCCACGATCAGTACTTGCGGCAATTTCTTCATGCTTCTTACCTGGGCTCGTTTAACGCACCGCCGACTCAATCACATCCATGGATTGGTGACGAATGTCTTTGCCTTCTACCAAATAGATGATGAGTTCCGCCACATTTTTGGAATGATCACCAATGCGCTCAATCGCCTTGGCCAGGAACAGCAGGTCCAGGCTGGCCGAAATCGTGCGTGGGTCTTCCATCATGTAAGTGATCAGTTTGCGCACAAAGCCATCAAACTCATCGTCAATCAGGTCATCTTCCTTCAAGATGCCCAAGGCCGCCTTGGTGTCCAAACGGGCCAGCGCATCCAGTGCTTTGCGCAGCAGCGCAGAAGCCATTTCTGCCGCAGCCCGCAATTCACCCGATGGCAAAGTGCGCGAGGCACCGCTCTCGATGATGGACTTGACCATGCGTGCCATCTTGTGCGCTTCATCGCCCATGCGCTCCAAGTTGGCAGTCACTTTGGAAAACGCCATCAGCATGCGCAAGTCGCGTGCAGTGGGCTGGCGGCGGCCAATGATGGAAGACAACTCGTAGTCAATCTCCACTTCCATGACGTTGACGCGCTCTTCCAGCGCAGTCACTTGCTCGACCGCTTCCAAGCTGAATTGGCTCAGCGCATGGATTGCTTGGCTGATCTGGCGCTCCACGATCCCACCCAGCTCCATCACACGCGATGAAATACGATTGAGTTCACTGTCAAACTGCGTCGACAAATGCTTATCGGGCATGTCTCTCTCCTCTGGGATTAGCCGAATCGGCCGGTGATGTAGTCTTCTGTTTCGCGGCGCTGGGGCTTGAAGAACAGCTGCTCTGTCTCACCAAACTCCACCAGATCGCCCAAATACATGTACGCCGTGTAATCGCTGCAGCGTGCAGCTTGCTGCATGTTGTGCGTCACGATGACCACGGTGTAGTCGTCTTTCAGCTCTGCAATCAGCTCTTCCACCTTGGCTGTGGAGATCGGATCCAAGGCCGAGCAAGGCTCATCCAGCAGCAGCACTTCAGGCTTGATCGCAATCCCGCGCGCAATACACAGACGTTGCTGCTGACCACCCGAAAGGCTGGCGCCGCTTTGGTGCAGCTTGTCTTTCACTTCATTCCACAGTGCCGCCTTGCGCAGCGCCCATTCCACGCGCTCATCCATTTCGGCGGCGTCCAGGCTTTCAAACAACTTCACACCAAAAGCGATGTTGTCGTAGATGGACATGGGAAACGGTGTGGGTTTCTGAAAAACCATGCCCACCTTGGCACGAATCAGCGCCACGTCTTGTTTGCTGGTCAGCAGGTTTTCACCGTCCAGCACAATCTGGCCTTCTGCGCGTTGCTCGGGGTACAGCTCGTACATCCGGTTGAAGGTGCGCAGCAGTGTGGACTTGCCACAGCCCGACGGCCCAATAAAAGCCGTGACCTTCTTTTCAGGAATTTCCAGGTTGATGTTTTTCAACGCATGGAACTTGCCGTAGTAGAAATTCAAGTCGCGCACAGACAGCTTGGATCGGCCAGAAATCGGCGCGATAGCGGGTGTCGTCAATGTTGCAGTTGGCATCATCAAATCCTTGCAATTTATTTTTGGCGCGTCAAAACACGGGCCAAGATATTCAGGCCCAGCACGGCCACAGTAATCAGAAATACGCCTGCCCACGCCAGCTGTTGCCAGTTTTCATAAGGGCTCATCGCAAACTTGAAAATGGTCACGGGCAAGCTGGCCATGGGTTTGGACAGATCGCCGTTCCAGAACTGGTTGTTCAAGGCAGTAAACAGCAACGGAGCGGTTTCACCCGCAATACGCGCCACCGCCAGCAGCACGCCTGTAATCACACCAGCACGCGCTGCACGCAGCGTGATGGTCAAGATCACTTTCCACTTGGGCGCACCCAAGGCATAGGCGGCTTCACGCAGAGCCGAAGGCACCAGAGACAGCATGTTCTCGGTCGTGCGAATGACCACGGGAATCACGATCAAGGCCAGCGCCACAATGCCTGCGTAAGCCGAAAAGCTTTTGAACTTGGCGACCACCACCGCGTAGACAAACAGACCAATCACGATGGAAGGAGCCGACAGCAAAATGTCATTCACAAAACGTGTGGTACTGGCCAGCCAGCTGCTGCGGTCATATTCAGCCAGATACACGCCAGCCATCACACCAATCGGCGTACCCACGCAGGTGGCCAAACCCACCATGACGAACGAGCCAAAAATGGCATTGGCCAGACCACCGGCTTCATTGGGTGGCGGTGTCATGTCGCTGAACAGCGCCAAACTCAAGCCACCAATACCCAAGCGGATGGTTTCCCACAAAATCCAGATCAGCCAGAACACCCCAAAAGCCATGGCGGCCAAAGACAGCGCCAGTGCCACCTGGTTCAAACGCTTGCGTGCGGCAAAGCGTGTTTGGCGTTCTGCGTTTTGGCGCTCAGCAGAAATCAGTTTTTGACTGGAGGTACTCATGTACGTGCTCCCTCATTCTTTTGCAGGCGATTGAGCAAGATCTTGGACAACGCCAGCACCACAAAGGTGATGAAGAACAGCGCCAGCCCCAGATAGATCAAGGAGGCTTGGTGCAAGCCTTCACCAGCCTCAGCAAATTCGTTGGCCAGTGCAGAGGTAATGCTGTTGGCTGCCTCAAACATCGACACCGAGTTGAGCTGGTTCATGTTACCAATCACAAAGGTCACCGCCATGGTCTCACCCAGCGCGCGGCCCAAGCCCAGCATGACACCACCCAAGACACCGGCCTTGGTGTAAGGCAGTACCACTTTCCAGACCACTTCCCAGGTCGTGGCACCCAGTCCATACGCAGACTCTTTGAGCAGCGCAGGCGTCACTTCAAACACATCGCGCATCACGGCCGCAATGAAGGGAATGATCATGATGGCCAAAATAATGCCCGCCGACAAAATACCAATACCCACGGGTGGGCCAGAGACCAAGGCCCCCAGATAAGGCACGCCATCAAACATCGCTTGCAACGGCTGCTGCACATAGGTGGCCAGCACCGGGCCAAATACCATCAAGCCCCACATGCCGTACACGATCGACGGCACGGCAGCCAGCAATTCAATGGCTGTACCCAAGGGGCGTTTGAGCCAGTTGGGTGCCAGTTCGGTCAGGAACAGCGCAATCCCAAAGCTCACGGGCACGGCAATGATCAGCGCAATCAGCGATGTCATCAACGTGCCATAAATCATGACCAAGCCACCGTACTGGTCCTTCACGGGGTCCCACTCGGTGCGTGTAAAAAAGCCCAGCCCATATTCACTGATGGCAGGCCAAGCCCCCACCAGCAACGAGCTCATGATGGCCAGCAACAAGCCCAAGGTGATCAAAGCAGCGCCCTTGGCCATCCAGGCAAACAGGCGGTCCGCAAAGCTTGCAGATATCCAGCGATTACGGCCTGGTGGTTGTGCACGGCCGACAACCGGCTGTGGCCGTTCGGCCAGCGGATTTGCAGAAGACATGGATGAGGACACGGATGTCACCTCTTTACAAATAACAAGACCTGCCAGACGCGAGAGCGTCCAGCAGGATGTGACTGTTAAACCAGCCGATTACTTCCAGGCCACTGGCTTGCCAGCGGTATCCTTGATTTCGCCCCAAGCGTTGAGCACTTGTGTTTTTACAGCATCAGGCATGGGCACATAGTCCAGGCCGCTGGCTGTCGCATCGCCACTCTTGTAAGCCCAGTCAAAGAACTTCAGCGCAGTCGCGGCTTGCACAGGCTTATCTTGGGCCTTGTTCATCAGAATGAACGTAGCGCTGGTGATAGGCCAAGATTCTTTGCCAGGCTGGTTGGTCAGGATCTGGTAGAAGCTCTTGCTCCAGTCCGCACCGGCAGCAGCCGCCTTGAAAGTGGCTTCGTTAGGCGATACAAACGCGCCTTCGCCGTTTTGCATCAAAGCGAATGTCAGGTTGTTTTGCTTGACGTAGGCATATTCCACATAGCCGATGGAGTTGGCCAAGCGACCCACGAAAGCGGCCACGCCTTCGTTACCCTTGCCGCCAGCACCTGTGGGCCAGTTCACAGCCTTGCCTTCACCCACTTTTTCTTTCCACTCGGGGTTTACCTTGCTCAGGTAGTTGGTGAAGTTGAAAGTAGTGCCGGAGCCGTCAGCGCGACGTACGGGGGAAATCTTGGCATCAGGCAGCGCCACACCGGGGTTCAGGGCCACGATGGCGGGGTCATTCCACTTGCTGATCTTGCCCAGGTAGATGTCACCCAGCAGTTGACCGTTCAGCTTCAGCTGGCCGGGCTTCACGCCTTGGATGTTCACCACAGGCACGATGCCGCCGATCACGGTGGGGAACTGCACCAAGCCCTTGGCTTGCAAGTCTGCGTCTTTCAGTGGCTCATCCGAAGCACCAAAATCCACGGTCTTGGCTTCGATCTGCTTCAGGCCTGCGCTGGAACCTACCGATTGGTAGTTGATCTTGACGCCAGTGGCCTTGTTGTAGTCAGCAGCCCACTTGGAGTACAGGGGAGCGGGGAAGCTAGCGCCAGCGCCGGTCGATTCTTGTGCGGCAGCCACATTCAGCAAGCCGCCGGACACCAAGGCACCGGTTACCAAAACACGCATCATGGACATTTTCATGGAAGTACCTCTCTAGGTTGCAAAACAAGGTCGAAGAAAACTTGATGACGTGAATGTAAAAACCGTTTGTGACGAGCTTGTGACACTCCAAAAATAAGTCTTAAATCGCAAAAGCCACAATTTTAAGAATTCAAAAAAATGTCACAAATAAGACGTAGCCACACTCTAGAATCGCACCCCTGTTTCACCCTCGGTCATGCCCCACATTTGTGCGCTGAATGCCACCATGGCTGATAAGCTGCCCACTTTGCGCCGCCAGCTGACACATTTCAAATGAACAATGCGATTGCACTTGCTGCCGTAGATCTCGGCTCCAACAGTTTCCGCCTTGAAATTGGTAGTTATGAACACCACCAAATTCACCGCATCGAGTACCTCAAAGAAACCGTGCGCCAGGGCAATGGTTTGGACAGCAACCGCAACCTGACCCAAGAGTCCATGGAAAGAGGCTGGGCCTGCCTGGCCCGTTTTGGTGAACGCCTGCGCGGTTTTGACCCACAGCATGTGCGCGCCGTAGCCACGCAAACCCTGCGTGAAGCCCATAACCGTGATGAATTCATTGACCGCGCCAACGAATTACTGGGCTTTCCCATTGAAGTGATTACTGGCGAGGAAGAAGCGGCGCTGATTTACCGTGGGGTCACCAGCCAGTTGCCCGCATCCAATGAAAACCGCTTGGTGATTGATATTGGCGGGCGGTCGACCGAATTTGTACTCGGCCAAGCCAGCGTGGTGCAATCGCTGGCCTCTTACCGCATTGGCAGTGTGGCGTGGACATTGCGCTACTTCCCCCAAGGCCATCTGACTCCCGAGGCCTTTGAGGCGGCAGAGATTGCAGCACGCGCTGTACTGGATGAAGCACTGGACACCTTCACACCCGGCAGCTGGGACATTGCTTACGCCTCGGCGGGCACCGCTAACGCCGTGGGTGACACCCTGGCAGCCAATGGGTTTGATCCCGGAGTGATCACCCGCGCCAACCTCGACTGGCTGCAGCAGCAACTGCTGCGCGCCCAGCATATTGACCGCATCAAGCTGGAAGGCCTGAAAGAAGACCGCCGCCCCGTGGTGGCCGGCGGCTTGAGCGTGCTGCGCGCCGTGTTTGACTTGCTGGGCCTGGAGCGCATGGAAGTGGCACAAGGCGCATTGCGCTTGGGCGTGCTGTATGGCTTGGTTAACGATGAGCTGGCGGGCGACATCCACACTGCCAGCGTGCTGGGGCTGATGCAGCGTTTTGGCGTGCACAGCGCGCATGCCCGCCATGTGGCCGAAACCGCACAGCAGCTGTGGCTGCAGTTGCACCCGCAAGAAACCACGCCACCTGCGGCCTTGGCCTGGGCCGGTTTGCTGCACGAAGTGGGCTGCCGCATCTCTCGCAGCAATTACCACCGCCACAGCGCCTACATTCTGGAGCACTGCAACGCCCCCGGCTTTGCGCCTGCAGAGCTGGCGCACCTGGGCCAACTGGTGCTGGGCCACCGTGGCAAGCTCAAAAAGATGGAAGCCTTCATGCACCTGCCCGCCCATGCAGAGCAGTTGCTGTGCATGCGTCTGGCCATTGTGCTGTGCAACAACCGCCGCGCGCCCGATATGCAATGTTTGACGTTGCAGCGCAATGGCAAGCAGTTGCTGCTGCAAACGCCTGAGGGCTGGGCACAGCGCTTTCCCCTGAGCACACAATTGCTGCGTGAAGAAGCCGACGCCGTAGACAAGTCAGATTGGCAATTGCTGCTGCAACTGGGTTAATTTAAAAAAGAAGAGCACCCTGCGCTTTATTTATAAAGGTTTCAAATGTTTTTATACATCAAACCTTTGAAATAATTGCGCTGACAGCTCCTCTTTTTAAAGCCTTCGTTGCTTAAACCCTCGCCCCCAATAAAAAACGGATGCCATGTGCATCCGTTTTTTATTGGGGGCAGCTTTTGACTACGCGCTGTACAGGTGCATCAATGCGTTCTGCACGCCATGGCCGTCACGCGGGTGGGCGGCAGGCTGGTAGCTGCCATCGGGCTGCTGCATCCAGGCATCGCGGTCATCGTACAGATACGCCACCAAGCATTCATCGATCACGCGCTGGCGCAGCTTGGGCTCTTGCACCGGCCAAGCCAGCTCCACACGGCGTGTCATATTGCGGCGCATCCAGTCGGCACTGGACAAGTACACATGTTCTTGATCATCGCCCCAGGCGAAATAGAACACGCGCGAGTGCTCCAAAAAGCGGCCAATGATGGAGCGCACACGGATGTTGTCGGTCATGCCCGGCACCTGCGGCGGCAGCATGCAGGCACCGCGCACAATCAGATCGATCTTCACGCCTGCCTGCCCGGCATCGACCAAGGCATGGATCAGGTCTTCATCAGTCATGGCATTGGTTTTAATCACCACGCGCGCATATTCACCTTGGAGTGCCGCTTGCTTGCAGGCCTCCAGATGCACCAGCATGTTCTGCTGCAAAGCAAAAGGTGCCATCACCAGCTTTTCCAGCTTGGGCTTCACATTCGGACTGGCCAAATGACGGAACACCGCATCCATGTCCGCAGTCAGCACGGGCTCACATGTCATGTAGCTCAAATCCGTGTACATGCGCGCGGTCTTGGGGTTGTAGTTCCCGGTGGACAAGTGACCGTAACGGCGCAGGCCCCGGCCTTCACGGCGCGTGATCAAAAGCATCTTGGCATGGGTCTTCAGGCCCACCACGCCATACACCACCTGGGCTCCTACAGCCTCCAGAGCATCGGCCCAGTTGATGTTGGCCTCTTCGTCAAAACGCGCCTTCAGTTCCAGCACCACCATGACTTCCTTGCCCATGCGCACCGCCTTTGCCAGCAACTCAATCAGTTGCGACTTGGCACCTGTACGGTAAATAGTTTGCTTGATCGCTACCACCGCCGGGTCATGCACGGCCTCGCGCAGCAACTCCAGCACCGCATCAAACTGCTCAAAGGGCTGGTGGATCAGCACGTCTTGCTTGCGCACCTGCGCCATGATCTTGACGACAGGTTTGAGCTGGCGCGGCCAGATGCCCTGCCAAGGGGCAAACACCATGGTGGGATCGTTGACCAGATCAATCAACTCTGACAAGCGCACCAAGTTCACCGGCCCCTGCACCCGAAACAACGCGTGCGCCGGCACATCGAACTCTTGCAGTAAGATGTTGGCGAGGAACTCAGAGCAATTGCTGCCCACCTCCAGCCGCACCGCCTGTCCATACTGGCGGTACGCCAGCTCTTCGCGCAGCGCGGTGCGCAGGTCATCCACCTCATCTTCTTCTACCAGCAACTCGGTATTGCGTGTGGCGCGGAACTGCACAGCTTCAACCACCTCGCGGCCATCAAACAGCTCAGAGATGTGCGCCCGCACCATGCTGGACAAGCTGACAAACAGCCGCTTTTTGCCGCAAATACTGGCGGGCAGCTGCATCAAACGTGGCAGCGCACGCGAGAGCTTGACAATCGCCACCTCGTTCGCACGCCCAAAGGCATCGCCCCCTTTGAGGCGCACCACCATATTCAGCGACTTGTTGGCCACCTGCGGAAAAGGGTGTGCAGGGTCCAACGCTACGGGCACCAGCAAAGGTTTAACCGCTTGCTGAAAGTGCTTGTGCACCCAATTGCGCTGTGCAGCGGTGCGCTCTTTGTGGTTGACAATGCGAATACCCGCCGCATCAAACGCTGGAATCAAAGAATCGTTGTACAGCGCGTACTGGCGTGCTACCAAATCTTGTGCCTTGTGCAGCAGTGCCAGACCGTCTTGTGCGTTGTACACACCTTGTGCCAGCGTGTTGACTGCCGTAATGTGCGGCGCTGCACGCACCTCAAAAAACTCATCCAGGTTGGACGACACAATGCACAAATAACGCAGTCGCTCCAGCAAGGGCACATCTTCGCGCCGCGCCCAGGCCATCACACGCTCGTTGAACGCCAAAATACAATGGTCACGCGGCAGCAGCGCCAATTGCGCCTCACCCTGCGCGGGCAATGCACTGGCAACTTCCCGCACGCTGCTTTCAGGCATTGCACCAGCCAGTGATTTTGGCAGTGCCATGAATGCTGGAAGTGGCGCAATGAATGGTTCTGTCTTTGAGTACATGGAAACTTTTTGGCAATGTTCCTGCAGTATCCGCACTGTATGTGACGAAACAGTGACAGACATATGACTGTTTGATTCGTACAAAGCGTGCTGCATGCTGAAAAGGCCTGGCGCTGGTGGTAATCTGGCGGACTGCCTACCTCTTTGTGCCCCATGAAAGCTCCCCTGCTCGCCAGCATTGACATCGGATCCAATAGCGTTTTGCTGCTTGTCGGCCGTATCTTAGATGGCAAGTTGCACATTGAATTGCAGCGCAAAGAAACATTGCGTTTGGGCGGTGCCTTGGATGCCCAAGGCAACCTGCAGGCACAGGCTATGGAGCGTGGTTTGGAATGCCTGCGTCGTTATGCCGGCCTGATGACCCGCGTTGCGGTGGAGCACCGCCGGGCCGTTGCCACGCAAACGCTGCGTGAAGCCCACAACCGCGACGATTTTTTAACGCAAGCCCATGCCATTTTGGGATGCAAAGTCGAATTGATTTCTGGCGAACGTGAAGGCGCACTAATCTACCAAGGTGTCACCAGTCTGCTGCCGCACCAACCCGAAAACCGGTTAGTGATCGACATCGGCGGTCGCTCCACTGAAATCTGCCTGGGTCATAACCAACGCCTGCAAGTGGCCACTTCTTGCCCTATCGGCAGTGTGGCATGGGCCCAGCGCTTTTTTGGCGATGGCATTCTGAGTACTGAGCGCTTTGCCGCAGCTGACAGCGCTGCCCAAGCGTTGTTGACACAACATCTGACCTCTTTGGGCCGTGTCACCTGGGATCAGGTCTTTGGCTCTTCAGGCACCGCAGGTGCCATCAACAAGGCATTGCAGCAAGCAGGCATGCCTGTTGGAGAGATTTCGCGTGCGGGGCTTTTCCAGCTTAAAGCCCAGTTGATACAAGCCGGTCATATCGATCACCTGCCCTTACACGGTCTGCGCGAAGAGTTGCGCCCTGTAATTGGTGGTGGCGTCAGCATCATGTGCGCCGTGTTTGATGTACTGCAATTGCAGCACATGCGTGTTGCACAAGGGGCTTTGCGCCATGGGCTGATGTTTGAGATGCACCAGTCATTGGCCGCACACTGAATCACTCAGACGCTCGCGCCATTTGCCTTGCTTGCGTCCCGGGCACAAAAAAGCCAAGTTCACCTGCACAACTTGGCTTTTTTTCTGCGTACCAAGCGTTGCACCCACTTCTGAGCATTGATAGTCGCTCGCCTTGCAGAGCCCTTTCGCATCGCCCGATCGACGCTTTAGGCTGCGTGTCGCGCACACCTATTCTGTTGATCTGCTTTTGTGAGTCAGCGCTATCCAGCCTCAGGCTCTTAGCGCAGTTTTTCCAAATCCTGCGCACTCAACCAACGCCACTCTCCTGGCTTCATATCCTCGGGCAACACCATGCTGCCAATCTTCCAGCGGTGCAGGCCTTCCACCCGATTGCCTACGGCGGCCAGCATGCGCTTGACCTGGTGGTACTTGCCTTCGGTCAGCGTCAAATCCAGTACGTTTTCAGCAACGATCTCGCAAGCCGCAGCCTTCACGGGCTTGGGGTCGTCTTCCAACACCACGCCCGCCAACAGCTTGTCGACCATGGCTGGTGTCACCGCATGCTTGGCGGTGACACGATAAACCTTGGCCACATGCTTCTTGGGAGAGCTCATGCGGTGAATGAACTGACCATCATCACTGAGCAGCAGGAAACCCGTGGTGTCCTGATCCAGTCGTCCCACTGCCTGCAGCCCCTGCACAGCACCCTTGTTCGGGCGCTGGCGCAACTGCATCGGCAGCAAGCTGTAGATGCTCGGGTGGGCCGAAGGCTTTTGCGAGCATTCCGTGCCTGCAGGCTTGTACAGCAGCGCATAGCCCTTTTCGTGGTATTCCCAGTCCGCCCCTTGCACGCGAAAACGCAAACCCTCAGGTTCGTATTCGGTGGTGGAATCTGTCACTTGCACAGGCTCGGCCACGCCATCTTCGTACACCTGTACCCAGCCTTGCTGCACCAAGCCCGAACACACACGGCGAATTCCAAAACCCTGCGAGTAAAGAATATCTTGCAACTGCATCTACATCACCTCGGCCGCCCAATGCAGCCTCTAAAAACAGAGCGTCTTGCGTACAAGCACGCTCACTATTCAAATACTTTGCTAGCGAAAGCGCCTAGATTCAACGCCCAACGCTATGACTTTAAAAGTCATAGCCCCAAAGACAAAACCCCCTGCCTCTTTCAAGGTCAGGGGGTGTTGCAGCTGTAAGAGCCTAGCGATGACCTACTTTCACACGGGAACCCGCACTATCATCGGCGCAAAGTCGTTTCACGGTCCTGTTCGG